>ERZ791917.18-NODE-18-length-230589-cov-14.751121_pt1 | contig 230589 bp, 168 predicted proteins | sample MGYA00510138_ERZ791917 | MGnify/ENA primary metagenome ERZ791917 (study PRJEB30046, sample SAMN00792102) | human gut metagenome | study: EMG produced TPA metagenomics assembly of the A metagenome-wide association study of gut microbiota in type 2...
ACCAAGACGCTCAGAAAAGTGAGCTAAAATTGGCACAACGAACTGGACACCCTACAAAATTATTAAATGCATAAATTATGAGAATAAAAACTTTTATTAATCTTTTACTGGTAGCTATTATGTTAGTAGGGTTAGATAGCTGCCAAGAATCTAATGAGGAAGTAGACCCAACTTGTAATCTTGAAAACAAAACCGAAACACATGCAATTTCGATTGAGGAAGCATTATCTAATCTTGATGCTTTCCTAAAAGACAATTCTACAAGGACTACTATTTCTCATCCTACTGTTGTGAATGTTATTCCTATGAGAATGGACAAAACAACTACCCGTGCAATGACGACAGAGAATGCTGAGAATGTTATATACGTTGCCAATTTCTCTTGTGATCAAGGCTTCGCAGTTTTAGCAGCAGATGATAGAATAAAAGATAAAATTATTGCTGTAACTGACGATGGTAATATCACGAAAGAAGATATTGATGCAGTGGCTTTCCTCCTTAAGAATAATGATAATTACGTAGATAAAAACTATCCCACGACTGGCAATGGCTTATTTACCGTAAAAGATTATCCTGGTGAGGTATTTCTCAATCCTAACACCTTTTCAACATATGACGAATCAATGGCGGACAATTGGGTAGGAAATTTCTCAGAGGAAGACAGCCTGCCTGTGACAAGAGCAATGTCATTTCCTGAATATAACAACAGAAGAATTGCTTTGTCATATTGTGTAGATTATGCTATGGACGAAGTTACTTCTAATACTGGTGGAAGTAGTAGTTCTAAGAAATCTTATATATCAAATACAACATTCTCTGATTGGAAAGATGCTCAGCGGACCAATAATATACTGGGTGCATATGTAAGATGGGATCAGAAATCCCCCTTTAATGATTTATATCCGAAGAGACGGAGATGCGTTGTATTTGGCAACAGAAAAAAAGCACCAGCAGGTTGTTTTCCCCTATCAATAGCTAAAGTTTTGACATATTTCAGACGTCCTGGAGTTTTTTCTTATAATGGCAATATTGTCGATTGGAATGCTTTAAGCAATGTAAGTACTCCTCACGGAAAAGAATCAGCTGCAGTTTTACTAAAGGGAATATCTGAGAGTTGCGGATCAATGTACTTTTGGGGAGGAACTTTTACCTTTCCATCAAAGGCTTCTTCATTTCTAGGGAAAATAGGATATGATGATGTTAAGAGATTTAATTATAGCTATAATAGGGTTTCTTCGATGATAAACAAAGGTTGTCCTGTGATTATTTATGCTGTACCCGGGATCAAGGTGTGGAAAAGTCACGCGTGGATTATAGATGGTTATAAAGTAAAAGTAAGGCAAAAAATCACAAGACAATACGAAAACGGGAAATTAATCAATACAATTACAATTCCTGACACTTGCCGGATGGTACATTGTGATTTTGGCTGGGGCAGACTCTGCAACGGATATTATGTTGATGGTGTCTTTAAACTTAACAGTGATAAGAACGACTATGACTATCCTTGGATGGGCGATAAAAAGACAAAATTCAACCATCATATACGTATCATCACATATAATAACCCCCAATAATAGATTCCTATGACAAAGACTATAAGGATCACATTCCTTCTAATGTTATCTGTCCTTCTCGCTTCTTGCGGAAGCTCCGATAATTATGGCTATCCATCCAAAGTAACTTTTGGAAAAGAAGGAGGAAGTAAGATATGCTCGGGCACGAGCAATTGTTATAATGTCGAAATCGATGACTACAATGGAAATGGAAAATCAACTTCCATAGATGCTATTGAGGACGAAAATGATTCGGTAGTCGTCACGTACCAGTGGCTAATGGTTACATATAAGCCATCTGCTGGTCCACACCTAAAAATAACTGCGCAACCTAATCACACAGGGAAAGAACGGAAACTCTATGTGAGTGGTATGGTAGATGACTCTTTTGCTGAAATCAAGGTCGTGCAATACTAATCAGAAGTCTTCAACTTTAATTTATCAGACTTTATTAGTATCCCATCATCTAAGGTATCATTTGGATCCCCCTATCACATGATACCTTAGGTGATGTTCTATACGGAATTTTCAAGTTAAGTTCCGACTCGTAGATGAAATGGACGTGATGTATGCTTTGCAACTTCCGCATCTGGTCGTAGACAGTACCAGACTGAGCGACAGCCGACAGACTCCAGAATACAAACAATATATAAAGCACTATCGCTTTCATTTTACCTTTTCAATCTTTATATTCAGAGTTGCCTGTAGCAGATCTATGGCTTCGTCAACATTGTGAGCCTCAAACTCCCCCGATATATCTTTTGTAGTATCACTGGCTTCAAGCTGGACGCCATAAAAGTTAGAAATATCCTTCAGTGCCGAGTTGACAGGTGTGTTGTCAAAACGGAATATCTTCACGCTGTCCTTTACTTGTCCAGAAACTTTCGTCAAAGTATCAGTTACCATCTTTTCTTTATTGGCAGATGGTGTCTTCGGGGTTATTTTACTACGATTAGCGATAAATATGGTAGCAGCAACGGCTATAATCGCTGCAAACGCAATGCATGCTGCTGCAAGCTACCGCCTGCTGGATGTTCTTGTTGATAATCCAGATAATCCCAAAAACTCATTCCACGCTGTATCGGAGTTCTTGTGTCTTTCCTTATACTGGTTTACAACAAACTGTAGCTCGTCGTTATTATTCTCTTTCATAATATGTCGTGTTTAAAAGAAAACCAACAAATATATCTCCTTGGCCTTGCCACGCAAAGTCTTGTAAGCCTTATACAGGTGCGCCTCCACAGTCTTTACGGATATTCCTAAAGTTTGAGAAATCTCATCGTTATGCATCCCGTCTCGTTTGCTCATCAGTAAAACTTCACGTCGCACAGGCGGCAAACTGTCAATAGCTGTCCAAAGTCTTGCCTCACGTACGCTGCGCTCTGACACATCATCAAGATCCTCAGAAGTCCTGCTCGTCTCAGTCAATTGTACTGTTTGGCCCACGTGCCTTGCCTTATCAAGACTCCCATTCCTCACCATTTGGTAAAGGTAATGCTTGGGGGTGAGTATTTCATCTCCATGCTCGATTCTTTCCGACAACTTAAGAAAGCAGTCCATAACAACATCTTCAGCCGTGCCCATGTCTCCGACAAAGTGCAAGGAAAACATGCACAGCGCATCCCAATTGCTCTTGAATAGTCTTTCTATCTTATTCCTATCTGACATTTTTTACCGTTCTATTTATTACTATGACGTGATTTACTCAAAAAACACTTGCTACTATCACCACAAAGGTACCATTTTTTTCGCGAGAACAAAAAAATATCAATTTCGAGTAAGTGTTTTTTTTGTTTTCTCGTCTTGTATATGGCTTAATCAAAATCAAAACATTTAAATATTATAAAATCATGAAGAAATTATTGTTAATACTTTTTCTCGCTGTCATGGTTTTAAGTTCTAAAGCCCAAAATGAGGCTAAGACTTGGACCATACAGCCAAAAGTCGGACTGAACATTGCTAATTTGACTAATGGAGATGGGAATAAAGTGCGTACAGGCATCTCTGCCGGTATTGAATTGGAATATCATCTCACCAATATGTTTTCTCTTTCGTCCGGTGTTGTGTATTCTATGCAGGGTTGCAAGAATAAGTATTATGCCAACACCGATTTAACCAACAAGTTAGACTATATAAATATTCCGATCATTGTGAATGTTTATGTAGCAAAGGGACTTGCTGTTAAACTGGGTGTACAGCCAGGGTTTAATATCCGTAATAAGACGACAGGCTCTCTCGGAGATTTGCCGAAAGATACATATAAGGACTCAGAAGTTAGGTCTTTTGACTTCTCAATACCTATGGGGTTAAGCTATGAATACCATTCTTTTGTGGTAGACGCAAGATATAATTGGGGGCTTACAAATGTTATAAAGAATATGAATCATAAGAATTCTGTTTTTCAGTTCACCCTCGGATATAAATTTAAATTGTAGATACCTCAGCTCGGATTGCAATTCGTAAGCGAGTAGAGACAATTTATGTCCGTAAACATCAAGTATAAAGACTCATGCTATCTGTTCTTAGAGAATGTGATTGCGTGAGTCTTTAATATTTGTTAGGGGTGATTGGTGTTTGACTCTTTCTTTGAAATCTGCGACCGTTTTGGGGCTTATGGCTTTCCCGTCGGTGAGCAGGTCATCCGAAAATAACGTTTGCGGATGATCCAGATTCGTAGGAGCCAAAGGACGAAGAAGCCGTTGCTTGCCACCTCGTAGACAGTATCCCAATAGTTGCCAAAGTCGAAGAACCACTTGATGAGCCACAGCACCAAGTCGAGGTTGAACAGCCAGTTCCACCAACGCTCGCGGTCGCCGAAGGTCAGCGTGAGCGTCTCGCCCTCAGCGATGTGGACCTGTGCTGTGCTCTCGATGAACTTATAGGCCGAGCGGACTGTGACGGCATAGTCGCCCTCCGGCAATGCCACGCGCACACTGTCGTTGCCTCGCATCAGTCCCAGCATTTGCCCATTGATCAGCAAATAATGGGGTAGGGGAATCACCTGCTTCCTTTCCGGCTTAATCAACAATACAGAATTCATCATCGTCTCCATTCATCATTCAACACTCAATATTGAACATTGATTCCCTTCATCATTCAACACTCAACATTCATCATTCTCAATACCATTCTTTGATGGTGAGATAGTTCTTGGCGTACTCTTCAGCCTGTCCGGGAGCTGTCTTCTTGATGAATCGTGCGGGAATGCCGCCCCAGATCTCGCCATCAGGAATCTTCGTGCCACCGACAACAACAGCGCCTGCTGCCACAATGCTGCCCCGACCAACTTCCGCATGGTCGAGCACCACGGCATTCATGCCGATGAGCGCACCGTCGTGGATCGTGGCAGCGTGAACGACAGCTCCGTGTCCCAGGCTGACGTTGTTGCCAAGAATAGCTGGTCCGCCCGCCGTCTGATGGATACACGCCAAGTCCTGTACATTGCAGCGGTCGCCCATCACGATTTTGTCGACATCGGCGCGAAGCACGGCACCGAACCACACGCTACAGTCATCGCCCATGGTGATGTCGCCTGCTAAAGTAGCATTGTCGGCGATCATACAACGTTCGCCCCACACCGGGCTTTTTCCTTTTACTGTGATCTTCAACATGGTCTTGTTTCTTTTCTCCATGCAAAGATAATCATTTCCGCGGAATTATCGTTTCTTGAGTACTATATATAAATAAGGTGTAATGACAGTTTCGAAAGGAGACAAAAAGCAGAAAAAATGGCTTCCACAACGTTTCATAAAGTTTTTGTAACATATAAAAAACACACATGAACGAATAAACACTAACTTTGCGCAAAATTTCAACCTAATAATTATATTTAATTTAAAACTACCGCTAATGCAAAGTATTAGAATGATGGAGAAGAAAGGGCTTGCCCTATTCTTGCTCAGCTTGAGTTCAGTGGCTGGTTTCGCACAATCCCAGATACGGGGAAATGTGAAAGACTCGAACGGTGAGCCGATCCTTGGCGCTACAATCAAGGTCAACGGTTCAAAGGTGGCCACGGTCACGGACTTGGACGGTAACTTCAGCGTGAATGCCAAGCCTGGTTCTACGATCACCATTTCCTATGTGGGCTTTGAGACACAGACCGTGACCGTCAAAGGCACTAACCTCGTACCTGTTGTATTAAAGGAAGACGACCGGACACTCAACGACGTGGTCGTCATCGGTTACGGTGTGCAGAAGAAAAGTGACCTGACCGGTGCCGTAGCTTCAGTGAGCGGCGACGCTATCAAAAACCTCTCCACGAGTGATGCCGGTGCAGCCCTGCAAGGCAAGGTCACGGGTGTGCAGATCATCAACAGCGGTGCGCCGGGAGCCGGTGCCGAGATCCGTGTGCGTGGTTACGGCTCCAATGGCAACAATGCTCCTCTGCTGATCGTCGACGGTCTGAAGGTCGACAACATCCAGTATCTCGATCCCTCGCTCATCCAGTCTGTGGAGGTGTTGAAAGATGCCGCTTCCGCTGCTATCTATGGTGCTGAGGCCGGTAATGGCGTGGTGCTGATCACTACGCGCAATGGTTCCAACAGTGGCGGCACGGCCCATATCAGCTACTCGCTCAAGGCTGTCAACCAGAGTCTTGGAAAGAAAGCCGACCTCTTCGACGCTCCCGAGTATATCGCCTATCACAAGTATTTGGGCGACATCACCGACGCGCTCTTGGAGTCGAACAACTACCATGGGCAAAACACCAACTGGTATAAAGAGGTATTCAACAACAGTTGGAGTGTAGAGCACAACGTCACCGTAGAGGGCGGCAACAACAAGGGCCACATCCTCGCAGCACTGGGCATTCTCAACGACGACGGTATCGTCAAGGGCAAGAAGGATGTCTACAAGCGCTTCACCGCACAGCTCAATGCCGATTACAAGTTCTTCGACTGGTTCAACATCACCAGCAACACCTCTGTGGAGAAGTGGAGCACGAAGTCGCTGACCAACGGCTATCAGTCGTTCCTCAACTCTGTTGTCTCCATCGACCCGCTGACCCCTGCCTATATCACCAGTCTTGACGACATGCCTAACAATATGCGCACCAAGTGGGAATCGCCCGACCACGGCGGCGTGACCACGCCTCCCGGTTTTGATGAGGCTCATCCTGTTTGGTACGGTACGTCGAAGTATATCGAGGAAGCCACGGCCAACCCGCTGGCCATGCGCGACCGTCAGAATGCCAGCAACAAAGGCATTAACGTGCGCGGTACGTTCGCTGCCAACCTCATCCCGGTGAAGTGCCTCACCATCACCTCTCGCCTCGGCTATCAGATCACGCAGAGCAACACCCACAGCTATACCGGACCTTTCTGGCTCAACACGCTGTCGCAGAGCGATCAATACTCGATCTCGGCCGGTACCAACACCGGACTGTACTATCAGTGGGAGAACTTTGCCAACTTCACGAAGAGCTTCGGCAAGCACAATGTCAACGCGATGGTTGGTATGTCGTTTACGAAGAACCGTACCGACAACTCCGGTCTGTCGTCGGCTGACACCAAGCAGATCCTTGAAGGCGATGCCGCTCCGCTCTTCCAGTACATCAACTTCCTGAATTCCAACGGTAAGGCGAAGCTGAAAGGCTCTAACCTTCCGACCATCAATACTCACCTGTCTTACTTCGGCCGTCTGAGCTACAACTACGACCAACGCTATTTCTTCCAGTTCAACATCCGTCGCGATGCCTTTGACAGTTCCAAACTCTCAAAGGAGAACCGCTGGGGTACCTTCCCCTCTCTGTCGCTGGGTTGGGCCGTCAGCAATGAGAAATTCTTCCGCGACGCTGTGAGCACAGACGCTGTTTCATTCCTGAAGATCCGTGGGTCGTGGGGACGCAACGGTAACGTGAGTGTGCTCAACAACTATCAGTGGGCTTCCACCATCAGCGTTGGCGGTTACTACAACTTCACCGACGATGCCACCACAGCGGCTACCCTGTCCAACTTCCCCAATCCTAAGCTGACTTGGGAGACCGCCGAGCAGTATGACTTGGGTCTCGATGCCCGTTTCCTCAACGACCGGTTGATGCTGGGCTTCGACTGGTATCGCAAGACCACGAAGGATCAGCTCATCAAGGTACACCTCAGTCCGGAGCTCGGCTTCGCTGATGCCTACGTCAACTCCGGTGAGATTCTCAACACCGGTATCGACTTGGATCTGGGATGGAAAGACCATATCGGCGACCTGAAATACAGTGTCAGCGCCAACGTGTCGACCTTGAAGAACGAGGTGAAGAAGATGAGTCCTATCTTGCCGCGCTACGACGAGGTGGGTATCAACGGATTCAACAACAAGCTGAACCCCTCTTTGGAGACCGGACATCCCATGTGGTATTTCCGCGGCTTCAAGTATGCCGGCGTAGATCCCGAGACCGGCGGTGCCCTCTACTACGACAAGGACGGTCAGATCACCAACGCGCCGACCGACAACGACAAGCAGGATCTCGGATGCGCACTGCCTAAGGTCACCTATGGCATCACCCTCAACCTGGAATACAAGGGCTTTGACTTCACGGTCTTCGGTACCGGTGCCGCCGGCAACAAGATCTACAACCTCATGGTTTCTGCCGACCGCCCGCTGATCAATGGCATCGATACCTATTGGAAAGACTCTTGGAAGCAGAAGGGTGACCACAGCAGGTATCCCGACATGAAGCAGGTGGCTACCGACTGGACATTCTTCAGCTCCGACGCTGCCATCTTCAGCGGCGCTTACTTCAAGTTCAAGCAGATACAGCTCGGCTATACCTTGCCACAGAGCATCACCAGAAAGTTCATGGTCAACGCGCTCCGCTTCTCGGTTTCTCTTGACGACTTCTTCACCATCACCAGCTATCCTGGCGCTGATCCCGAGACCTCTTCACTCAACAGCGGTGTGTCGCGTGGCTTCGACAATGGCAACTATCCTATGTCCAAGAAGGTGGTCTTCGGTGTGAACGTTACATTCTAATGATTTAAAACGAAACAACAATGAACAAACATATAATTCCATTGTTCGCGCTGCTTGTCGGCGTGGCAGCATTCTCCTCCTGCGAAGATCAGCTGGATATCCCTCAGAAGGGTGTGACGAGTGAGAGTGAATTCTATAAGACTGACGCTGATTGCGCTAAGGCCTTGGCGTCGGCTTACGAGGGCTTCATGGTCAACACGCTGGGACGTACCACGGTAAGCGGTGGGCCGGGCATCTACACGCCGGCGCGTGTGCTGGCCAACGACCCGGGCGATGACGTGCTCTATGGCGGTGGCAACTATGGCGACCATGAGTTTGGCGGTGCCGTCAACCAGTTCCGCTACTTGAGCAATCCCGAAGCCATTAACTTTCACTACAAGGGTCTCTATCTCTCGGTGCACAGCGACAACCTCGTCATCGAGAAGTTCAAGGCTTCGCCGACGGCCTATCAGAAACAGGCCGTTGCCGAGGCGCGCGTGCTCCGGGCTTACAACTTCTTCCTGTTATCGTGCTACTGGGGCCAGCCGCCTCTTGTCGACCATTTGCTCGAAGCGAGCGATTTGCCTTCCAACAGCGAGATGACGCAGCAACAATATTTCGAGCGGGTCGCCAAAGAGTGTCAGGAAGCTGAGCCCGACCTGACAGAGCGCAAGAGCACAACAGACAAGTTCGGTGCCTATCGCGTCACCAAGGGCTTCGCCCATGCGCTGGCCGGCAAGGCGCTGCTGTTTGCCAAGAAGTACGACGAGGCCAAGGCTGAGTTCAAGAAGATCATCGATTCAGGCAAATATGCTTTGGTGCCCGGCAGCCAGTTTGCCAACCTCTTCCATGTCGAGGGTGACGGCGCACCGGAAAAGATCTTTGAGATCAACATGCGCTACAACCCCGCTGCCGGTGACTGGAGCACCGGACAGGGACTGGGCTATATGAACCATTCCACCTGGATGGAGTCTAACTGCTTCAACTGGCGTGCCGGCAACTTTGTCGTCAATCCTGCCTATACCTACTGCGGCCTCGACGGTTGGGGCTCCATTGGTGTGCCCGAGTGGTTTGGCAATGCATTCCACGACAACGACGGTGATTCGCCGCGCTTCAAGGCTACTCTTATGCATATCGACGACGCGGTCTACCAGACCTCTGGCATCGAGGGCATGAAGTATCAAAACGATGCACTGAACAATATGTCGATCGAAGAGAAGAAGACGTCAAACAAGATTGGCATCAAGGATCCTACCCAGGGACTCTATTGTCAGAGCTTCTACCTGCCGTTTAAACTGCTGATGCGTGCCAGCGACACCGACGACGGCGGTGTGCACGGTAATAACCTCAGACTGAACAACATCATCGTCATGCGCTATGCCGAGGTGCTGCTCGACTATGCCGAGTGCTGCTTGCAGACGGGCGACAATGCTGAGGCTAAGAAGTATATCAACATGATCCAGGAGCGCGCCGGTTCCAAGACTATCAGCGCCAATGTCGACATGGAAGTGCTGAAGAAGGAGAAGATGTTCGAGATGTGGTTTGAAGGCTGCCGTTTTCAGGATATTCTCCGTTGGAACGACCCCGTCGGTCTGGCTCACTTGAGAGATGCGGGCAAGCAGGTGCCGCACCTCTTCGACAAGATCTTCCGTCCTGTGCAGTCGGGCGACGAGAATGTTGTCTGGGAGAATGGTACGGAAGCCAACAGCCGCTTCTATATCACCCACACCCACGAGGCTATGGACAAGGGTTTCAAGGTTGGCTTTGAGGACAAGGACCGCCTGTTCCCTTATCCTTCCGACGTAGTCGACATGAACCCTAATCTGAAGCAGAACCCGGGATGGGAGAGTGCTTCTACTAAGTAGTCTCTCCAGAGTGATGGCCTCCTCCGCGTGTGTGGAAGAGGCTTTTCGCTTTTCATTTCCCTGATGATGAATTTTTCTCTCTCTTATTATTTAAGTTTACTCGCGGTGACATTGTTGCCCACTGCCGTGCGGTCACAGACTGTCGCGTCAGCCACCGACCGCCTGGTGATGGGCAACAGCCGCGAGGTATCTGCCGGAGTGACCTTCGGCACTGCCGACGGCGACGAGCATCATCTGAGCCGATATGCTTCCCTGCCGGGCAAAGGCCGCTGGCTGCGCTACGGACGTGTCGACTTCTCGCCTTTGACCGATGCCTATCTCACGCTGATCGTGCGGGCCCGGGACAACGAAGAACTGCTCGTCCGCGAGGGTAGTGCCACGGGCGAGGTCATCGCGCGGGTGGCCATCGTCGTGAAAGGCGGTGGCGGGCCGTTCCGCCGTGACTATAGTGGGCAGTGGATGTCGTTGGCAGTACCGTTGCTCCATACGCCGAAGGGCATTGCCGATATCGTGCTGACATGCAAGGACAAGGGGGTGGACGTGGGCTGGCTGCGCTTCAAGAACCGGTCAAAGTACTTTGCTCCGGCTACGTCACCGTCGTCCCGTCCCGACAGCCAGGGCTACCTGCGGCGCTGGTTGTTGTTGGAGCCTATCCGTCAGGACATCCGCTCCAATGTGGTCTTCACCGACAGCTATTTGCAAAAGGCCTTCAGCAAGGAATACTTCAAAGGGCAGATGACCCAGTTGCCACGCGATGGTCAGCAAGTGCGGGTCGGCGACCAAAAGCTGAAATGGCACGCGCTCGACAGTGAAAACTACAATGTGCGTCTCTTCCGCTTTGCCGAGCGGTGGGGACAGCAGACCTACGGCTCGCTCTTCTGGGCCGTGACTGTCATCGACTGTCCACGGGAGATCCAAGACGTGCGCCTGTCTGTCGGTTCCAACGGCGCCTCGTCGTGGTGGCTCAACGGCGAGCATGTGCTCACGCTCGAAGGCGATCGCCGCATGGTAGAGGACGACGCCCGGTCGGGACGGCTCACGCTTCGGGCGGGTCGCAACATCCTGCGCTGTGCTGTCATCAACGGGCCGGGACTCAGCGATTTCTGTGCCCGCTTCCTCGATGACGAGGGCCGTCCTGTTGTAGAACCGCTAACGCTAATCCTTCCGAAGAAATGAAAAGACTCTATTCTCTCTTGATCTTGGCCGCTATGACGGCCTCGGCTTTTGCCCAAGCCGGTGCTCCCTATATCCACGACCCGTCGACACTGGCCGAATGCGATGGAAAGTACTACACATTTGGAACGGGTGGCGGCGGACTGATCTCTGACGACGGGTGGGCATGGTACAGTGGTGCTGTACGGCCCGGTGGCGGCGCTGCTCCCGACGTGATGAAGATTGGCGACCGATACCTCGTTATATATGGTGCTACGGGCGGCGGACTCGGTGGCGGACACAATGGCCGCATCCTCACGATGTGGAACAAAACGCTCGACCCGAAGTCACCCGACTTCCTATTCTCCAAGCCTGTGGAGGTCTGCTCGTCCGACGGTTTGGAAGACCAGGACGCCATCGATCCCTGCCTCTTCCTTGACCCGAATACGGGCCGGCTGTGGGTGACCTATGGCACCTATTTCGGCAGCATCCGGCTCATAGAACTCGATCCGGCGACGGGTCGGCGCGTTGCAGGCAACAAGGAGCGAGACATCGCCATCGACTGCGAGGCCACGGATCTCATCTATCGCGACGGCTGGTACTATCTGCTCGGCACACACGGCACCTGCTGCGACGGGCCGAACTCCACCTACAACATCGTGGTGGGACGGTCGCGCAACGTGGAAGGTCCCTATCTCGACAACATTGGCCGCGACATGCTCCACGGTGGCGGCCGCATGGTTGTTGCCGCCGGTGGCCGCAAGTACGGTCCGGGACATTTCGGCCGCACCATCGTTGACAAGGGGGTGGAGGTGATGTCGTGCCATTTCGAGTCCGATCTCGACCGCAGCGGGCGCAGTGTCTTGGGCATCCTGCCACTGCTTTGGCACAACGGTTGGCCTGTGTCGGGTAAGCCTTTCCGCGGTGGTGACTATGAGATTGCCTCTGAGCGGCGCGGCTATTCTTTGGAGTTGGCTGTGGACTTCGTCAGGATGGAGCGCGACATCGAGCCGTTTTTCCGCATCGACCCCGACAGTCCGGTGAAGCGGCTGGACAGCCAGAAACTTGAGGAGGTGGAGCCTTCGTGGTCCAAGGGCGACATCCGTGTGCGTTGCAGCGACTATATGTTCCGGCCCAATCAGCTGTGGACGATAATGGCGGTGCCCGAGAAGGGCGGCTGCCTGAGTGCTCCTTATTTCAAGATCATGATTCGTGGTACGCATCGGGCTTTGGTTGCCACTGCCGACAAAGAGTTGACAACAGTGCCCGAATGCGATGATGCTGACAATCAGCTATGGCGTATCGAGCAGCTGACCGACGGCACATATCGCATCATGCCAAAGGCGATTCCCGGCATGAAGGGCGACAACACCCGCTACTGCCTCTATTCCGCCGGTGACAGCACGCCGACACTGGCCCCCTACGACTTCGACAGTGATAATTCGAAATGGCGACTTGAACCAATCGGAGACCTTTAGATTTACGTTATGATTCATGGGCATTCAGTCTCGACTGAGTGCCCATGAAGTTTTTGTATACAAGATTTAGAGGAGGATACGGAACTGAGCTCCTAAGAATATTTGTTGAGAATACTGACATTTTTCCGCCCAAATACAGGCGATTCTCAAAAATAAGTAGCTCCTCGCCCGAATTTTGCGAATTTTCGGTGTGCTTCTGCAAAGTATTGAAGGTCAGGAAGATACTTTGCTTCTTTCGTTTTTGTGCAATGCTAAGGCCGTTTTAATCTCAGTAAAACTATATAGAAAGATCATCAAAGTACCTTTTTGTGTCTGTCATCTCGGTAGTTTTACATGGTCATCTCGGTGATTTTACACGATGAAATCAGTGAGATGACAAGTACAGAAAGGCGTTTTTGTAGCATGATCTCACAATTTTGTGCTTTTGACCTCAGTTTTCTCTTTATTTCTCGTTTTCTTCTTTTCTAAATGGTGACTTCATGTTGAAGGTGTTTTGTATAGTTAATTTTGTACTATTTTGAGTGTTTTTTCTGCAGAGAGAGAACAAGCGCTCTTTGTGAGATGCTTGCTCATTTGGCGAACATTTCCTTTATATAGAGTTTGCTTCAGATTCTTTTTCAAGCCAGTTCCTTTGTGTTCTGCGGAATATTTCCTATATTTGCAATCGGTAATAACAGCAGTAGAAGATGAACTATCCAATAGGCATACAAGACTTCGCAAGTATCATCAATGATGGTTTTGTTTATGTAGACAAGACTGACATGGTTTATGAATTGACCAAAGACAAAGGCGTCTATTTCCTCAGTCGCCCCAGGCGCTTTGGCAAGTCGCTGTTGGTGTCTACTATCAAATATTATTTTGAGGGGCGCCATGATCTGTTCAAGGGCTTGAAGATAGAGAGCTTAGAGAAGAAATGGGAGACTTATCCGGTCTTCGAAATTGACTTCAATGGTTCCAACTATACTGAGGCGGATGCCCTGGAGCAGACGCTTAATGGCTATTTGATCAAGTGGGAACAGCAATATGGCGTGAAGCCGGCTACTGACCAGCCCGGTCGGCGCCTGGCCGACGTGCTGCATCAAGCTCATGTACAGACGGGCAAGACCTGCGTGGTGCTCGTTGACGAATACGACAAGCCCATGCTTGACGCGATGGACACGGGATTGAAGACCCGTGTCGGTGACAACGAGGTGCTTATTGAAGATTACAACCGTGAGACGCTCAAGGCATTCTATTCCGTCTTCAAGCTTGCCGACGCCGACCTGCGCTTCGTGTTCCTCACGGGCGTCACCAAGTTTGCACAGGTGAGTGTGTTTTCAGGATTCAACAATGCAAGAGATATAAGTATGAATCCTCGCTTTGATACTATCTGTGGTATCAGCAGGGAAGAGCTGGACAATGTCTTTGCATCTTCGATAGTGGAATTGGCCAGCAAAAATATGCTTTCTGTTGAAGAAGCTAAGTTTCAACTGCAACAGCGATACGACGGGTATCACTTCAGTAATGGAATGACTGACATCTACAATCCCTTCTCGCTATTGAATGCCTTTGCAGATGACAATATTAGGGACTACTGGTTCGCTTCCGGTACGCCGAGTTATCTGATACGACTGCTTGCCCACAGCAATGAGAATATTCAGGGCATCATTGCCCGCAGCTATGAGGCTCAAGAGTTTGTGGACTACCGTGCTACGGTGGAGGCACCCGTGCCGATGATCTATCAGAGCGGTTATCTCACCATCAAGGGTTATAACCGTGAAGACGAGGAGTACAAGCTCGACTTCCCCAACCACGAAGTTGCATCGGGATTCTTAACGCTCCTTGCATCGGGCTATTTCCAGACGCCTACGCAGCCTAACAGCTGGGCCAACAAACTGAAGAAAGCTCTGCATCATGGCAAGCCGGAGGACTTCCGCGATCTGCTGAACGACTTCCTGGCGAGCATTCCTTATTCTGTGCGCGAGAGTAACGGTGAGAAGAGCCATGAGCGGCAGTTCCAATATACGGTATATCTCATCATGCGTCTGATCGGCAGTTGCCGCAACACGGTTTACCACGAGAAGGCTATGTCGAAGGGTCGTGCCGACTGCGTGATAGAGACCCCGCGCTATGTCTACGTCTTTGAGTACAAACTCGACCGCCCTGCCGCTGAGGCTATGGCACAGATCGGTGACCGCGGATATGCAGATCCTTACGCCCACGATGGTCGCCCGGTCTATGCCATCGCCTGCTCATTCTCGTCAGAGACCGGAACCATCAGCGACTGGATGGTGAAGCAAATTCATAACACACACGAATAAGCTCATACACATTAGCATAATGCCAAAGAGAATCCTTACCCCCAAACAGTCTTTGCTGAAAGGCTATATGACCTTGCCTGTCAGCAAGGAAGCCGTTTCTGTTTTTAAGGAAGAGATGCGTACGCTTGCCGACCGCATCAAAACCGAGGAAAGCGAGGAATATAACAAAAACCTCATCATGCAATTCCTTAATCGCGCCTATTACGCCAAGCAGGGGTGTATGGTCAATACCTATGGTAAGACGGATATGGCCATCTATAATGATGGCGAGGATGGCAGAAGGCCAGTCGTACTCTTCGAGTTCAAGGGGCCTGGGCGTCCGGACATGATTTCCACAGAATGTTTCCGTAAAAAAGCTTTGTATGAGCTGGTGCTTTACTATCTGCGAGAAGAAATAAAAAACGCTAACCACGACATCAAACATTTGGTCATTACCGATTGCCAACAGTTTTTTATCTTCGAGAAGAGCCTGTTCTATAGTTTGTTCGCTAAGAACAAAAAATTGGTAAAAGCTGTGTTAGAGGCTGACGACAACAGAAATGACCGAACGGAGTATATATATAATGAGCTGATAGCCCCGGAGGTAGCGTTGGTGGAAGACCGCATGACCTGCACTTATCTCAACCTTCAGGAATTCAAGCATGACATCAAGAATGGTGTTAAGGGCATATCACCAAAGTTGATAGCCGCTTACAAAATACTGTCGCCTGTCCACTTGATGCGTCTGACCTTTTCGTCTGACCACAACACGCTCAATGCCAAGTTCTATCAGGAACTGCTCTACATCATGGGTCTGCAGGAGGTTGCCGGTAATAAGAAAAAGGTGATCAGTCGCCTTGATGACCCAGACCGGCAGCATTACTCCCTCTTGGAACAGGCATACGGCAAACTGTCGGACTATGATGACATCACCGACCCTCAGCAGCGTTTTGACGGTGCCATCGGGCTCACATTGCTTTGGGTCAACCGCGTGCTCTTCCTTAAACTCCTTGAATCGCAACTGGTGGCCTTTAATGCTTCGTCCGACTACAAGTTCCTCAACATTGAGAAAATACCGGATTACGACGTTCTCAACGATCTTTTTCGGGAAGTACTGGCTAAACCTGAGAGCGAGAGGGAAGAAAGAACACGGGCATATTTCGCCAACGTACCCTATCTCAACAGCAGCCTTTTTGAAGTGTCAGCCTTGGAGCAGCATTATTTCTCCATCAGTGGCCTCCGTGCCGGCAAAGTGGACTTGTTTGCCAAAACCATCCTCACTGATGCCAACGGCCACCGTCTCACCGGACAGATCAACGAATTGGAGTATCTGTTCCGCTTTCTCGACGCTTTCGACTTTGGCGAGACCGGACGGACGAATGCGATGGTAGCGGAGAAGAGCAAGACCATCATTGACGCATCGGTGTTGGGGCTTATCTTCGAGAAAATCAATGGTTACAAGGACGGGTCTTTCTTCACACCGGGCTACATCACTCAGCACATCTGTGACACGGTCATTCGGCAGGCCGTGGTGGAGCAGTTCAACCGAAAAAAAGGCTGGCACGGTCGTGATGTGGAAGAAATAGCAGACCTGTTGGGGCCGCTCAACCGGGATACGCGCACGGAAGCCAACGATATTGTCAACTCTATCCGCATCTGCGACCCGGCCGTGGGTAGTGGGCACTTTGTCGTCTCAGCCCTCAATACGATGATTGCCCTCAAGAGCGAGATGGGCATTCTGCAAGACCATAGCGAAAAGCCCAAACCGGTCAATGCATGGAACATCACCATTGAGGACGATGAACTCGTGATGAAGGATGAGGATGGCGAGCTCTTTGCCTACAACCCTAAGGACAAGGAAAGTCAACGTGTGCAGATGACCATGTTTGAGGAGAAGAAGACCATCATCGAGAACTGTCTCTTCGGAGTGGACCTGAACCCCAAGAGTGTTGAGATTTGCCAGTTGAGGCTGTGGATAGAACTGCTCAAGAGCGCTTACTATGTCACGACAGGCGAAGGAAGGGCTTTGCGCACACTGCCGAACATCGACATCAACATACGCTGCGGTGACTCGATAGCCTCTCGCCGGCCCGTCTGCGTCGGCAAGAAAGTGGAGTCAGGTCAAGGACTCACGAAAGTGATAGCCGACTACAAGACTCTGGTCAAAGACTATATCAACTGTCATTCCAAACTGCTCAAGAAAGACATCCGGGCAAAGATAGTAGTCATCAAGAAGAAACTCAATCCTCCTGTAGAGTTGGATCTCTTTGGTAGGGAGCTCAACGAGAAACAGCAGCGCGAGTCTATGGTGCTGAATCGTTCTTTAGAGTGGATGATAGAGTTCCCGGAAGTCTTAGATGAGGAAGGCCGCTTTCTAGGTTTCGATGTTATCATCGGGAATCCTCCTTACATCAATACGCAGGAGCTCAAGGCCGAGACTGCCGTTTACAGCAAGATGCGTCGGCAGGACGAGAAGGGCAACAAGGTGCTTACCTATTCCACGGCTGTGGCACGTGCGGATGTCTACGCTCTGTTTGTGGAACGGGCCTTGCATCTGTTGCGAGTGGACGGCTTCCTGTCGTTCATTATTCCCAATAAATGGGAAAAGGTGATTTATGGTCAGCCTCTCCGACGGCTGTTCCTGCAGGAAGACTTGCAGAGCATAGTAGACTTCGGCGACAATCAGGTGTTTTCCGACGCCACCACTTATACCTGCATCATCAACATGCGAAAGCGTGCCCCGAAAGGGGCGCTCACCGTCTCCAACATCAAAGAGATACACGACGATGACCTGGCAGCCGATATAGAGCAGAGTGCAGAAGTCTACGACCGTGAGCTTTTCGACGATGGCATCTGGCATACGCAGTCTTTGAAGAGCTGCAAGATGTTGGCTGCCATTCATGGCAATTCGGACAAGTATACCACATTGAGCGAAGCGGTAGGTAAAGAAAGCTATCGTGGGCTATTGACGGGTCTTTCCAAGGCGTTTCTTATCTCTCAGTCCACTTATGACGAACTTGTCAGCAATGATGCTTCGAGCGGTGAGATCATCCGTCCGTTTATCAGTGGGAGCGGTCTCGTGGCCTACACGGCACCCAGAATTTCGCACTATATCATCTTCACCCCCAAGGGCTTTACCCGTCGGAGTATGCAATGTAAGGAGGACGAGAAACCTTCCGTCGAGGAGGCATGGCAGTGGTTTGCCAGCCGTTATCCCGCCGTGGCACGGTGGCTGAAGCCGTTTGAGGTAAAGGCAAAGGCACGAACGGATAAGGGTGACTATTGGTGGGAACTGAGAGCCTGCGATTATTACGACAAGTTTGCAGAGCCGAAAATCATGTATCAGGCTTTTCAGACGAAGCCTTGCTTTATCTATCAGCCCAATGCCATCTTTTGCAACAATTCGATGTTCTTCCTCTCTGTCAAGGACCGCCGTCTGTTGGCATTGTTGAATTCAAAAGTAGGTTGGTGGCTAATCTCTGAGTTCTGCCCTCGGATAAGAAACGGTTATCAGTTGATATGGGAGAATCTCAGCCAAATTCCTGTACCCCGGAATCTGCCGAAACAGTTGGACGCGATTGCCGCGAAAATGGAGGAGGCAATAGCAAGCAAAGATGCAAGGCAAGAGGATTTGAGAGGGCGTATTGATGAAATGGTAAATGAACTTTATAGAGAGGATTGAGTTATGTATAAGTCTGCCATCAGAGCCATCACTGACAGCCTTTGTATGGCATTCTTTTCAAAACGGATTCTTTGTGTCTTGAATTTGGTAAAAGATTTAGTTAGGATTTTGCGTTTAAAGTTGCATTTATAGAATAATATTACTAAATTTGCCTTTGAATAAAGAAAAGCAATATGGGAACAGTATCAATGAATAACTTATGGAGTTTCATCCAGGGACTGTCATTGACAGCCGGTGACCGCAAGTGGCTTGCCTCGAAATTGCTTGAAATGTCTGATGCAGACATGATTGTACCGAAAGACTCCGCAGATGATGTAGAAGGATATATCATTTCTCCAAAGAGAAGAAAGTTGATGGGAAGTGTGACGATTGATCCTAAGGACATAGAGTCAGACGATAAGCTAAAATATATCTTGAGTAAATGAAGAAAGTCTTTCTTGATACAAATGTCATCCTCGATTCTGTGTTAATTCGTGACAACTATCTAAGTGCGGCTGCCATTCTTACGGCAAGTGACAATAAAGTTATTGACTGTTATGCTTCGTTTCTGACTGTAGCCAATGCAGCCTATACTTTGAAAAAGGGCAAGACGGCAAAGGAGATGCGAAATCTACTTAAGGATGCATTTGATGGTATTACGATTTTGCCGATGGACAATGACCAACTGCGGCAGGCTTATGAGGTAGGAGCCCCAGATTTTGAGGACGTGCTGCAATATGAATGTGCCAAGACAGCAAAGTGTGATATGATTGTTACAAGCAATACAAAGCATTTCAAATTTATAGATGATATTGATGTGATGTCAACTATAGATTTCGCCGAATCATTCAAGTCGAAAAAGGTTGAAGACAATCAGCAAGAGTGGTCATAAATAGACCAAACGCACAAGCCCCCATTGGACCGGCCGGTCCAATGGGGGCTTGCTATTGATGGGTAGGCTGTCAAGCCATCGTCGTGAGATGATGGCTTGTTGCAGTCAACAGTTGATATGCTTTACTCCTTCGGCAGCATGATGATGCTTACCTTGTTGGCTCCTGCAAGGAATTGCTTGACGAAAGCAGAGATGGTGGCAGGCGTCTGAGCCTCTACCGTCTTCTTGTAGTCGGTGTAGTTGTCCTGATGGAGCTTATAGTCGTTGTAAACGATGCCACCCCAGAAGCCATTGGTCTTGGCGTTGGTGTCGAACTGCTTGACCATCAGTTTTTGTACCTTAGAGAGCATCTCGGCATCGCACTTCTCGGCGAGATTCTTGACGGCCTGATCCATGATCTTCAGAGCGATCTCTTTCTTCTCAGGCTTCATCGGGCAGTAGCCCACGAGCTGTGCGATATGGTAGCCGTCGTCGGCAAGAATCTGTCCGCCTTGTGCACCACAACTGTAAGCGGCGCTGGCTTCCTCACGGATCTGCTTGAGATAGACCATCGAGAGGATCTGTCCGGCGATGTCCATCTTCACGGAGTTGTCGAGCGAGTAGGGCAGCTTCTTGTTCATCCAGAACATGTAAGCTGTAGACTTCGGTGTCTCCATCTTGCGGTAGAACGTGTTGTCGGCAGTCTTGTCGGTCACCTCGCTCACGCGCTTGCTCTCCGGATTCTTTGCCTTTGTAGCAGGCAGGGCACCGAGATACTGGCAGATGAGCGGACGGATAGCAGTCTCGTCGAAGTTACCGGTGATGAAGAATGTCCAGCCGTTGGCATTGGCTGTGCGCTCTTTAGCCATCTGCAGGATACGGTCGTAGTTGATGTCTTTCACATTCTTGAGCAGCATAGGAGCCTGGCGCCAGTCGTGGTTGTAGAGCGTAGCGGTAACAGAGTCGCTGAGTGCTGTCTGCGGGTCGAGCTCACGGTTCTTCAGTCCTACATTGTATTGCTGGATGAGGTTGCCGTAGGAGTCGGGATCTTTTTTGATGTTGGTGAAGTAGAGATAAGCCATCTGCAGCATCGTCTCCACGTCTTTCGGTGTAGAGCTGCCGCTGATGTTCATGTGGCGGTCGCTCATGGTCAGGTCCGCATTGGCAATCTTACCGGCGAGTGCCTTGCTCAGCTCAGTGCTGGAGAAGTCGCCCAAGCCGCTGATGCCGATGACCTCGTCGAAGGCCTTCAGGTTGGCAAAGTCATTCTTGCCATAAACCGAACTGCCTTGTCCGCCCTGTCCGCTGAGAGAGACCTGGTCTTTCTTGAAGTCAACCTTCTTCAGCACCACAGTGACACCATTGGAGAGTGTGAGCACCTTGTAGTCGAACTTCTTGTTGGCTACCTCTTTCTTGATCTTGCCGGCTGTAGGCATGGTCTTGATGAGCGGCTCGTTCTTCACGTTGTCGACATAAGCCTCAATCTTGGCGGCACGTGCCTGATGCACAGCGTCGAGGAGCTGCTCGGCTGTAGGATAGACAGCGCCGTCCTTCTCATTGTTGAAGTTGATGATGACGAGGTTGGTGTCGCTCTTGCAGATCAGCTCAGGGAGTACCTGGTTGATAGCCTCCAAGGGGATGGCGGGCACGAGCTGCTTCATCATCGTGTAGGTGTAGTCAATGCTGGGCATAGGCTCGTTGGTGAGGAAATAGCCCAGACAAGCCTGATAGAAAGAAGAGTTGGGACGCTTGTCCTTGTTGGAGTACATCTTGTCGAGACCGCTGAGGAAGTTGCTCTTATAGCGCTCGTACTCAGTCGGTGTGAAGCCAAACTCAGCAGCCTGGCGCACGACGAGATAAGCAGCCTTCAGGGCATCGGCCGTCTTGCTCATATCTTTTGGAGATGCGCTGATGTCGAAAGCATCCTTGGTCTTGGCAAAGATGTAGTTGCCGTCGCCGGCCTCTGCACTGACGAAGGGACAGTCAGCTTTCTGAGCAGCCTCGGTGAAGCGCTGGGCCAGCATACCGGTGACAGCCTGCTTGGCGTAGTTTTGGATCAGATAGGGCAGCGTCTGCTTCAGGCTGTCGGGATAGACATCGTGCTTCATCATCAGGTCAACAGAGGAGGTGGGATATTCCTTGTCCTTGTCGATGATGACGATAGGCTCAGCGTTGTCGGGCACGGGCTCGTCAACAAGTTTTGCCTCGTTGGCCGGGTTCTTGATGTCGCCGAAGAGCTTCTTGATCTGAGCTTCAGTGTGGTCGACATCCACGTCACCGACAATGATGAGACCTTGGTGGTCGGGATGATACCATTTATGATAGTAGTCGACCAGCTCTTTGCGCTTGAAGTTGTCGACGACCGACATCAGACCGATGGGGTAGCGCACGCCATATTTTGATCCGGGATAGAGCTTGGGCAGGTTGCGCTCAAACATACGGCTGGAAGGAGAAGTGCGCAGACGCCACTCCTCGTGGATGACACCACGCTCTTTGTCAATTTCGCTTTGCTCCAGTGACAACCCACAAGACCAGTCACGCAGGATGAGCAGGCAGGAGTCGAGCGTACCCTGGTGCTGAGTGGGCACGTTGTCGATGTTGTAGACCGTCTGGTCGATGGTGGTGTAAGCATTGAGGTCTGCACCAAACTCGATACCGTGGGCGCGGCACCACTCGATGAGGTCGTTGCCTTTGAAGTGGTCGCTGCCGTTGAAGGCCATGTGCTCAAGGAAGTGTGCAAGTCCACGCTGGTCTTCGTTTTCCTCCAAGGAGCCAACTTTCTGTGCGATGTAGAAGTTGGCGCGGTGCTCAGGCCAGTTGTTGTGACGGATGTAGTAAGTCAATCCGTTGCTGAGCTTGCCGATCCTTACAGCTGTGTCCACGGGTACAGTCATGTCGGGCATCTGAGCCCATGCCTGTGCACCGACGAGGAGCAGCAAGGTAGCAATAACGTTTCTAAGTTTCATAAAGAAATACTGTTAAGATAATAATAATAATGCAAAGATAGTGTGTTTTATGATGAACAGCAAGAAAAGCACAGTGATGTCATGGCATTTTAATATTTTTTATTTTGAGCGGAGTCCTTTATGTTTTCGCTTTCTCAAAAGACTTTCTCAATAGAAAAGAAGAAGAAATAAACAGCAAAACATTTGGCTGAGAGGCGCAAAAGAACTACTTTTGCAGTTATGGACGAAAATACATGTATTCAACTCTTGGAAGCCCACGGCATCAAGCCGACGAGCAACCGCATCCTTGTCGTGCGTGCCTTAGCCACTGAAGACGCCCCTTCGTCGATCAGTGACTTGGAGCGGGGACTGCTCTCGGTGGACAAGAGCAGTATCTTCCGCTGTCTCATGGTGTTTCGTGAGCATCATTTGGTTCACTCGTTGGAAGATGGTGACGGGCAAGTAAAGTATGAGATTTGCTATCGTCATGGTGATAGCGATGATGATCTGCACGTCCATTTCTATTGCAGGCAGTGCCATCGCATCTTCTGCATGGAGGACACGCCGGTACCTAAGGTCGCCATTCCCGAAGGCTTTCATATGGAGAGCATCAACTATATGATCAAGGGTCTTTGTCCCGAGTGCGCACGTAAGAGAGGGATGCGCCTATGAGTCCTGCTGCTTTCTGTGCCACGCTGTTGAGATGGTACGAGGCCAATGGCCGTGACTTGCCGTGGCGCCATACGCGTGATCCTTATGCCATCTGGCTCAGCGAAGTCATCCTGCAGCAGACACGCATCAGCCAGGGCACAGCCTATTGGCAGCGCTTCATGCAAGCCTGGCCTACTGTTGAGGCGCTCGCTGCAGCCACAGAGGACGAAGTGCTGAAGATGTGGCAGGGATTGGGATACTATTCGCGTGCGCGTAACCTTCATACAGCAGCGCAACAGATTGTGGCTTTGGGGCAGTTCCCTCGTACTCTCGAGGAAATACGGCGGCTCAAAGGCGTGGGCGACTACACGGCTGCCGCCATAGCTTCTTTGGCTTTTGGCGTCACAGCCGCTGCTGTCGACGGCAATGTCTATCGTGTGCTCTCCCGTCTCTACGCCATCGACACGCCCATCAACACCACGGAGGGCAAGCATCTCTTCGCCCGTTTAGCCGATGAACTGATCCATGCCGCACCGCAGACCGCGCTGTCGCCTCAAGGTGATGAAGCCAGTGGCGCCAGCCTCTTCAACCAGGCGATGATGGACTTCGGTGCCACGCAGTGCACGCCACAGTCGCCCTCGTGCCTGCTTTGTCCATTTATGGAAGACTGTGAAGCGCATAGGCGGGGGCTTGCCGAACAACTGCCCGTGAAGCTCAAGAAGACCAAGATCACCACCCGACACCTTATTTATATATATGTCCGCTGCCACGGCTACACCGCCATCCACCGTCGTGGCTCCGGTGACATCTGGCAAGGACTGTGGGAACCGCCGCTCTTCGAGGATGCTCCTCTGCCTCAATGGTTCGGTCATCTCAAGCAGTTGGTCACGGGCGTGAAGCATGTTCTCACCCATCGCATCCTCTTAGCCGACTTCTATCTCCTCGATACCGACCAGCGTCCGCCGTTGCCCGATGACTATATCTGGGTGCCGGAATCCCGCCTCAGTGACTATGCTGTGCCGCGACTGGTGGAGAAACTCGTGGAAACTTATCTTTAAGTTGTCTGCTTATAAAATCGTCTAAAAGACACGTCTTTAGTGCTTTTAGACGATTTTTCTATGTTCTTGGACGATATTTCCGAGGCTTTTACGCTTTTTTACCTTACTTTGCAAGTGGAAACAGAACAATGATGAATGTTGAATGATGAATGTCTCATTATACATTACACATTATATATTATAGATTATTATCAACCTAAATAACTCTATTATGAACAAAGCAGAAAAACATCCGAGCCTTTTGCACAGTCGTGCACTCTATGGGGCAGCTACCTGCTTACTGTTGACGACTGGTATAGCAATGCCAGCCTTTGCCAGTCAGGAATCATCGTCGGTTCCGTCGATCAATGCCACGCAGCAAAACACTGTTACCGTCAGGGGCAGTGTCAAAGACGCCAATGGTGAACCCATTATTGGCGCAAGCATCGTGGAGAAGGGTAACACGGGCAACGGCTCTGTTACGGATCTCAATGGCAACTACACCTTGCATGTTCGCCGTGGTGCCCGTCTGATCGTGTCGTACATCGGCTTCCAATCACAAGAGGTTCCGGCCAGCCAAAGCACGATCACGTTGCAAGAAGACAACAAGTCGCTCAACGAGGTGGTGGTCATTGGTTATGGCACTCAGAAGAAAGGCGACATCACTTCTGCTATTACCAGCATCAAGAGCAAGGATTTTACTCAAGGCAACATCAAGGATGCCGGCGACCTGATTAAAGGTAAGGTGGCAGGTCTGACGATTACCAACGGCAGTGGCGACCCGAGTGTCACATCAGCCATTCGTCTGCGTGGTGTGCTTTCTCTGAGTGGCAACAACACGCCATTGGTGCTTGTTGATGGTATCGAGGGTAGCTTGAGTACTGTCGCACCCGAGGACATTGCCTCTATTGATGTGTTGAAGGATGCTTCCGCTGCCGCTATCTATGGTACCCGTGGTGCCGCCGGTGTCATCATCATCACTACCAAAAACGGACAGCGCAACTCCAAGACCACGGTCAACTACTCTGGTTATCTGACGCTCTCCGGCTTCTGCAACAAGCTCGACATGATGGACGGCAGCGACATACGTGACGGTAAGACCGACTTCAAGGATAAAGGCTATGACACAGACTGGCTCGACGCTGTCACGCGCACGGCCTTTATACATAACCACAACCTCGCTATCCGTGGCGGCAACAATACGACTACCTACAGCGCTGACTTCACTTACCGTAACCAGCAGGGTGTGTTTATTAATACCTATGGCGACGAGATGCACTTCACGGGCGACTTGGCCCATTGGTTCTTTGACGACAAAGTGAAGATCGCTTTCAATCTCGTCAAGCACTGGCATAAGAATGGTCCGGTGGATGCTGCCGGTACACAGGTCTATCGTCAGGCCATCATGCGCAATCCTACAGAACCCATCTACAACTCTGATGGAAGCTACTATGAGAATATGGCCATCAACTATTATATGAACCCGATAGCCCTTCTCAAGGAGCACACGGGTGAGTATAAGACCGAGGATACGCGACTGACCGGCAACATTACCGTTGAGCCTATCAGAGGATGGAAGACCAACCTGATGTTGAGCACCGACCGCTCCAATGCGCATGATGAGGGCTACTACACATCGAAATATTATGATCAGGTCATCAACGGCCACACGGGTTATGCCTATCACAGCTACGCCTACGGAAAGACCGACAATCTGGAGGTGACTTCTACCTACAAGCACCAATGGGGTGAGCACCGCTTCGAGGCTTTGGCCGGATACAGCTATCAGTATGACGAGTATGAGGGCTTCAATGCCAACAACACCGACTTCATGAGCGACTTCTTTGAATACAACAATATTGGTATTGGTGAATTCCTCAAGGAAGGAAAGGCCGGAATGGGTAGTTATAAAAACGACGACCACCTCGTGGGCTTCTTCGGACGTATCAGCTATGGCTTTGCCGACCGCTACAACATCTTGCTGAGCATGCGCCGTGAGGGCAGCTCCAAGTTCGGTGCCAATCATAAATGGGGTAACTTCCCATCGGCATCACTGGGCTGGACGATCAGCAACGAGAAGTTTATGAAACCTGTCAAATGGGTGAGCAACCTGCGTCTGCGTGCCGGTTTCGGTGTGACAGGTGTCATTCCACAAGATCCCTATCAGTCGTTGACACGTTGGAACGTGGGCGATCCTTACTACTACGACAACGGAAAGTGGAAACAGGGACTGAACATTGCCTCTAACCCCAACCCTGATCTGAAGTGGGAGAAGAGCACTGAGTATAATATCGGTCTCGACTGGGGTGTGCTCGACGACAGACTCTCGGGTACCATCGACTTCTACAACAAGCGTACCAGCGACATGCTGTGGCAATATGATGTGCCGACGCCGCCGAATCTCTACAACCAGACACTCGCCAATGTCGGCAAGATGCGCAACAGAGGCATTGAGGTGACGGTCAACGCAACTCCGGTGATGACCAAGGACTTCACTTGGAAGACAACAGTGACCATGGCCTACAACACCAGTAAACTATTGAGTCTGAGCAATGATCTCTATGAGACTGCCAACCAGCACGACGAGGCTTATCTCGGTGAACCCATTTCTTTGCCTACACAACGACTGGAAGTGGGCAAGGCTTTGGGACAGTGGTATGGCATGAGGGCTACCGGTGTTTCAGAGAAAGGTCTGTGGATGATTCAGAACAAGAAAACCGGTGAAAGTGAGGAGTTCAAGGATGGCATGCTGACCGATGATACCTACCACCAGTATTTGGGCAATGCCATTCCGAAAGTCAACTTGGGTTGGAGCAATACCTTGTCTTATAAAGGCTTTGATCTCTCCATGCAGTTCACCGGACAATTTGACTATAAGATCCTCAACGAGGCCCGCGCTTACTATCAAAACAATGCTGTGGTCTACAACCGGTTGAAGAGTGCCGCTGAGCCTGTCATGGGGCATGTGCTCTCCGTGGCTCAGAAGCAGACGTTCACCAGCTACTTCCTTGAGAATGGCGATTATCTGAAGCTTTCAAACGTGACTTTGGGTTACAAAGTTCCTTTGAAAGCCAATAAATATTGCAGCAACATCTATGTCTACGTCTCCGGTACCAATCTCTTCACCATCACGGGCTATGACGGCCTCGATCCGGAACTGTCGAACAGCGATCCTTTGAGTTCCGGTATCGACTGGCGTGACAAATACCCGACGATCCGCACCTTTACCTTTGGTGCTAAGTTTACCTTCTAAACACCTTTTGCATTATGAAAACAACGATCAATAAAATATTTACCGGAGTGTTACTGGGCTTCTGCGGTCTTGCCGCCGTCAGTTGCACCAATCTTGACGAGACTCTCTACGATACGATCTCATCAGAACAGCACCAGATGACGGATAAGGAGTTGCAGCATACCATCGCCCCTGTATATAGTAGCTTGCGTCATGTCTATTGGGATTGGTTTGGTATGTCCGACATCATGGATATGAGTTCCGATGTGTGGGGTGTTCCTTCACGTATTGGTATTGGCTGGGGTGATCTTTATGTCCCGATGCATAAGCACGACTTCAACTCTCAGATGGGTTTCTTCCAGGTCAATTGGGATACCAATTATGCGGGTGTCAACGCCTGCAACAAGATCTTAGCCAATGAAGCGATTGTAAGTAATAATGAAGCGATTGTAAGTAATAAGGAGATCAAGGTGCAGGTGCGTGCTTATCGTGCGCTCTATTACTACAACCTTTTTGACCTCTACCGCAACATTCCTTTGGACACCACCTATGTGCATGAGGCAGGATGGACGCCCGAGCAGGAAGATCCACAGAAAACGTTCAACTGGATAGAGCGTGAACTGAAGGAAGTAGCTGACCAGTGCCCCGACAAAGTGGAGATGGGAAAGATCAACAAGTGGGCAGCGCACATGATTCTGGCCAAGCTCTATCTCAACCATAATGCTTGGTTCAAGGACGACACTGATAAGAGCTGGTATCAGAAGAGTATCGACGAGATCAATAAAGTTATAGTCGGCCCCTTTAAGTTGGCTCCTACCTACAGCACTAACTTCATGGAAGACATCTCCAGCTCACCGGAGATCATCTTTGGCATTCCTTTGGAAAACAAGTATGCCGGTGGCAACTACATGGCCAATCTTTGGACATACAACGCCGGACGAGCTCGTTGGAACTTCTCCGGTTGGGCTACAGGCGGAGGCATTGTCTTCCCACAGTTCCTCGACATCTATGAGGAAGGCGACAAGCGCATGGATAATACTTGGACAGGCGGACAGCAATATGCCATGGACGGCAGTCCCATCCTTGTGGACGGTGAGCCGTTGGTTTATACTAAAGAACTCCACAGTATTGACAATCCCGGTTGTTATCCTTTTGAGAGCTATCGTCTGATCAAATATGAGATCAAGAGCGGTGACTTCGGCACAAGTTACGACGACGTACCCTATTATCGTCTGGCTGATGCTTACATGATGAAAGCTGAGTGCCTTCTCCGCTTAGGCAAAGACGAGCAGACGGCTGCCGATCTCGTCTCGCAGGTGAGAGCTCGCGACTTTGATGATCCTGCTAAGGCTAAAGTGACTGTAGAGTATTTGAAGGGTGGCAGCAAGTATGACTATGGACATCGTGAGAACCAAGGCAAGATGGGAGAAGCCGACAAGTGGATTGTCACCCACGAGGGTGGTGCCGACATTGAGTTCGGTGGCTTGCTCGATGAGTACGCCCGTGAGTTTGTCTGCGAGGCTCACCGTCGCGACGAGCTGATCCGCTTCAATATCAAAGGCACCAATCAAAATGTCTACAACGGTAAGTCGTGGTTCTGCAAAGATGCAGTGCTCGATCCCAATGACCGTCATTGCGACCTCTTCCCCATCCCGAAGAGCGCTATGGACGGCAACCCTAAACTCAAACAAAATCCTGGTTACGCAAGTTCAACCACAAAATAGTCTACGATTATGAAAAGACACCTATTATATATTGTATCGCTGCTCGCCCTCGTTACTTTTACGGCTTGCAGCACCGATCCGGAAGACGCTGTGAGTAAGCACGTCTATAGTGAGTCGGAGAGTCCTTATCTCAGAACAGACACAAGCGCCAACATTGCAGTCAACGCCGAGTTCCGCAAAGGTTATATTGTCGATAAGACGATACGGCTGAAAAACTATGCCGAGAAGATCCAGAGCCATCTCGGTATGACAGTCGATGACATGCTCGCTGGATTGGAGACGGGCAAGGTGGTGTTCTACAACATTGACGCGAACCGTGGCGTATGGAACAAGACACCGCAGAACGTCACTGATGGTTGGGGCTACAAGGCTGATGGGCTTATCTCTGACACTGCGCAGGTGGCTACTATCACGCTTGACAAGCAGACGAAGACTATCGTGCTCCACATGCCTGCAGGTTCCAAAGCGGGTGTGTCGCTGACAACCAACGTGGGCTTTGCCGTCAACAATGGACGTGACTACGATCGCTACGTGCGCTTCAATATCAGCATGGCTGTCAGTGATCCGAGTGTGATCATCAAGACGATTACGATTCCTACCGGTGACTACGCTTCTTATGAACTCTCGTTCTCCGACAAAGCTGTGGAGAAGGCCATTGAGGTTTGCTTTGGCATGACGGTGAAGGACTTCAACGAAGCTGTGCAGAGTCGGGATGGTGACATTGCTATGTATATGATCGATGCCAACGGAAACCGATACCAGTCAGCGTATACGGCAGAAGGTCTCGGCTATTGGTGTGATAAGGATGGCAAGCCGCGTGCCTGGGGCGACGGCTGTATGTTCTTCGTCGAGACGCATGACGGTACCGTGGGCATCGGACGCTATCCTAAGATTGCTTCGGGAAGCACGTCCAAAGTTCACTTTGTCTATGCCAGTAAGACTGATGTCAGCAAGTTCATGGAGTTTGTCATTACGGCCAACTACGAGTAATTCAAAGTTGTATCTACTATGAGAAGATCATTGAAATCTATCGTTAGGAGTGCCACCATGGCACTCTTGACCTTGCTTGCCCTTGCGGCATGCAGTAGTGATGACTTGGCAGTGGGAGACATAAGTGCAGCACCTGATCAACTGACCAAGGAAGTAGCTTGGGACGAGACAGAGGCTTCCATCACCTTCACGGCCAATGCTGCTTGGACAGCTACCGTGGAGGAGGTAGCCACAAGGGCTGCCACCTCGATCTCGTGGCTTAAGCTGACGGTGCCCAAAGGTGAGGCCAGCGACGTGACCATGCCGTTGTTGATGACAAAGAACGATAATGATACCTATCGTGAGGCTATTGTGACCTTGCACTGCGGTGAGAAGACGGTCAAGATCACAATCCATCAGAATGCCAATCCCGACGCTGTGCATGTGATGGATCCCGCAAAGATTGCTAATTACGATAAGTTCTATTGTCCCGGTAACTGGAACGAGGGCTTCGAGAAAGGTTCCGACTACATGCTGCGCAGTGATGCCCGCTGGTCGTGGTGGCGTATGAAGCAGAGTGAGCACTTCTTCGTGTTTTGGGAGCCGGGCTTCGGCGATAATCCCAATGCCGACTCTGTGCCAAAGAATCTGCGTGTCGACGTGGACGACCTGCTGCAAAAGGCTGAGCAGTTCTACAAGACCAACGTAGAGAAACTCGGTATGGCAACTGTTGGACAAGGGAAGAGTGTGCTCGATCAGTACAAGATGGAAATCTATCTGCTCTATCAGACAGAGTGGCTGGCCACCGGTTCTGGCTATGACGACAAAATTGGCGCCTTGTGGGTAAATCCGAGTACGTGTAAGCCGGTAGGCTCCACGATTGGTCACGAGATCGGTCACAGTTTCCAATATCAAGTGTCTGCAGACAAAATCTTTACCGGAGAGGGCGAGAAAACCGACTATGGAGCCAATGTCGGCTTCCGTTATGGCTATGGCGAGAACGGCAAGGGCGGCTGTCCTTATTGGGAGCAGTGTGCTCAGTGGCAAAGTTTCCAGGACTATCCCCAGGAGGCTTTCACTCAGAACGCCAACGTGCAGGTATGGCTGAAAAACCATCATCGTAGTTTCCTGCATGAGTGGCAGCGCTATGCCAGCTATTGGTTCCAGTATTATTTCACACAGAAACATGGCATCGAGGCCTATGCCCGTATTTGGAAAGAAAGTAAGTTCCCCGAAGATCCCTTGCAGACTTATATGCGCCTCTACTGTGGCAACAACCTCGACAATCTCTATAAAGATCTGTTCAGCTATGCCCAGCGCTGTGCCGACTACGATTTCGATGCTGTGCATCAGTACAAGACTGAGTCTGCCATCAACTATGGAACGAAACTGGTCAAGATAGGTAATGGCTCCTCTTATCAGGTTGCTTATGAGAATTGTCCGGGCACGACAGGTTTTAATCTCGTCAAGCTCAACGTGCCTTCTGCCGGTACCAAGGTGAGCATCAAGTTTGAAGGACTGACTCCGGGAGCGGCCCTCGCTAAAGGCGACAACGGACAGGTTGTTGATGGTGACGGCAAGGCCAAGGGCACAGCCACTCATTACAATACACAAGTCAACCATAATGATAATTTCCGCTATGGCTTTGTGGCAGTTGATAAGAATGGAAAAAGCCATTATGGTGAGATGCACCAAGGCAAGAGCGGTACGGCTTCCTTCACAACACCGGCCGGTACAGAGCGTTTGTACTTCGTGGTACTCGGTGCTCCCGACACCTATAACCGTCAGGTATGGGACGATGACGAGACCAATGACGAACAGTGGCCCTACGTCTTCACAGTAAGTGGCACCGATGTCGATGACGCTTATGTCTCTGTCAACGTTGACGTGGATCCGACGGCCAAGCCAAAGAACGTGTCGCTCAACATCAATACTGTGGGTACGACGAGTGTCTCGTATGATTTCAAGAGATACAATCTGGCTTATCTCGACAACGCCGCTATCTGTCATGCCTTCAGCTTGACACCGGCCCAACTCACGGAACGCATCGTCAGCCAAGCCAAGGAACCTCAGGAAGGAAATATTGTGTTCCGTCTCCTTCAGCCCGATGGCTCATACAGTTATACCGACAACTGTGGTGGCGAGATCATTGGCTTCTGGTGTGACGGCGATGGCAAGCAACAGGACTGGGGTGAAAAGGCACGTACCTACACTAAGTTCCATTCACTCTATGACTGTGAGGTGGGCTTCATGCCTGGTGCGCTCAAGAGTGGCGACAAATATAAAGAGGTGGTGGAGATGGTCTACCGCAAGGACGGCAAGGACTATATCGCCAAACTGAATTTCAATTTCTCTGTTCAATAATCAATCTGTTCTTCTATTCCTGATATGAGTTATCACAGATATCCTTCTTTCTTGTTCACGCTCGCTCTTGCCTTGCCGCTGTCTTTGCCAGTTGGCGGACAGGGCGTGGGTGGACATGCCTCAGCCTCCTTGCCAGCACCGAGGACCATTCTCCGGGCGGAGCCCGTTCGTGTGTCTTGTCCAACAGGCTTCGCTCCCACATTGCCCAGTCGTGTTTGGGTCAGCTATACCGACGGTAGCGGACAATGGCGACAAGTGCGCTGGACCAATGCCGCACAAGGCGACGAGGCGGCTGAGGCTGACAGTCTCAGGCATCCCGTGGGCTCGCAATACGAGGTGATAGGGTATGTCGTGGGTGACGAGACCACGGCAAGCGGTTATCCTGTGAAGGCAGTCGTGAGTGTTGGCAGACAGAAAAGCGTGAAGCCGCAGGCAATGGCCAATGGCTTTCTCCTGTCCGATGTCACCATCAACGGCAACAACAGGTTGACTCACAACCGTGATGAGGCCTTGCGGGAGATATGTTCCTGGGATGTGTCTCAGCAACTCTATAACTACCGCGACACCTACGGCCTGTCCACACAGGGCTATCGGCGTTCCGACGGATGGGATTCGCCTGATACCAAACTCAAGGGACATGGCTCGGGACACTATATGTCTGCCATTGCGCAAGCCTACGCCGTGACGAAAGATCCAAAACAAAAGGCGATCCTTCGGCAAAACATTACGCGTATGGTCAATGAGCTTCGTGCCTGTCAGGAAAAGACATTTGTGTGGAGTGACTCCTTGGGACGTTATTGGGAGGCACGCGATCTGGCCCCTGAAAACGAGTTAAAGGAGATGAAAGGTACTTGGGCGGCTTTTGACGTGTACAAGCAACATCCCGAGAAATATGGCTATGGTTATCTCAACGCCATCCCTGCCCAGCATTGCGTGCTCATAGAGAAGTATAGTCCTTATAACAACAGTGATGGTGTGTGGGCTCCTTATTACTCCATCCATAAGCAGTTGGCCGGGCTCATCGACATCGCTACTTATTTCGACGACAAGAAGATTGCCGCTAAGGCTCTGCTCATCGCAAAGGATATGGGACTGTGGGTGTGGAACCGCATGCACTACCGTACCTATGTCAAGTCCGATGGTACGCAGGCAGAGCGTCGCACCCATCCCGGTAATCGCTATGAGATGTGGGATATGTACATTGCCGGTGAGGTGGGAGGCATGCAGGAAAGCTTGGCTCGTCTCTCGGAGATGGTGAGCAACAAGGGCGACAAGGCCAAGCTGTTGGAAGCAGCCCAATGCTTCGACGCACCGAAGTTCTATGACCCGCTGTCAAGGAATATCGATGACATACGCATGCGTCATGCCAATCAGCACATACCGATGATCATCGGTGCCCTGCGACTTTATCAGGACAGCCAAAGAATCAACTACTATCATATCGCCGACAATTTCTGGAATCTCCTCCAGGGGCGCTATGTCTACGCCACCGGTGGTGTGGGCAATGGTGAGATGTTCCGGCAGCCATACAGTCAGGTGCTCTCGATGGCTACTAATGGCTGGGATGCACAGACATGGCAAGCCAATCCTGACCTTAACGAGACGTGCTGTTCCTACAATTTGCTTAAGCTCACGCAGGATCTCTACGGTTTTCATCCCAATGACGCAAGATATATGGACTATTACGAGCGGACGTTGTATAACCATATCGTCGGTTCGCTCAATCCTGAACACTACCAGACCACTTATCAGTATGCGGTGGGTCTCAATGCCACCAAGCCTTTTGACAACGAGACGCCTCAGTCGACTTGCTGTGGAGGCACGGGCTCTGAAAACCATACCAAGTACCAGTCTGCTACCTACTTCTCTTCTGCCGATACGTTGTGGGTCTGTCAGTATATGCCGACAACATTGCAATGGCGCAAGAAGGGCGTCGTCATTCGGCAGCAATGTCAGTGGCCTGCACAACGGTCAACGATAGAGGTGGTGAGTGGTAAGGCTTCTTTCACCATGAAGTTGCGTGTTCCCGGTTGGGCGACTTCGGGCTTTGCCGTGAAGGTCAACGGCCGTACGGTGCAACAACATTTCCGTCCTTGCAGCTTTGTGGAGCTTGACAAGAGACACTGGAAAAGGGGCGATCGTGTAGAGATCGTGATGCCTTTTACCAAATATATAGAATATGGTGTAGACAAGTTGCCGGGTGACATCGCTTCTGCCGACAGTTCGGCACACAACTCTTGGACGGGTGTAGTGATGTACGGACCATTGGCTATGACAGGCACGGGAGTGACTGATTGGAAAGAGGCCACGTTGAATCTGGATACTCGTCTTGACAGCATTGTCGTCAACAACCGATTGCTTGCCACAACAGCCTACGATCAGTCCGTGCCGTCGCTGTGTGTCGACGGGCAAGTGTTCTTGCCTGACTATTATCGTAATGCAGCGTCCACGCACTATTATCGCATCCATCTGACGGATGTTGCCGCGGCTGATGCTGTGGACCGTCAGCCGTTTCCTGCCCAGTGGGATGAGTTGTCGTCGTTGCTCGCCATTGCTCACGACCGTCAACGGTCGCAGGAGGCTTGGAAGGCGATGGGCAGAAAAGTACCGGAGTATGCTCCGTGGGCACCGCACGGCTATGAGCGACTGCAAGCGGCTGTCAGCAAGGCGCAGGACATTATGGAGCACAAAGCACAGATCCGAGGACGTGAGCTTGAGGAGACTATCGCTGCTCTGAACAAAGCCGTCAACACGATGCGGCCAGGCAACTTGGCTGAGACCGAAGAACTTGCTCCCCTCAATCAGTTGATGGAACAGATCAGACTAAGCACAAAAGCTGATACCCCCGAAGCTAATGAAGCACTGAACTATGCGGAGCGAGTGGTCAGATATGTCACTGATGGCAGTGGCACCTCAGACATGATTGCCGCTGCAATGGACAGACTACAGAAGGCATTGCAACCTTGAACGACACGCATCTGAAAGTATGAAATAATCATGGGGCGGGTATGGGCGTCCCGCCCCATGATCAATTTTTTAAGGTAACAAATTTCTCAATATTCAAGAAAATGCTTATCTTTGTCCTATGATCCTGAAGCTTTGATGCTTGACTCTTCTCAACTAAAAACTATCGAGTGATATTCACTCCCTTATTCCATGTTTAACAACTAAAAAAGTAAGACTATGAAACAGTTACTTAATCTCTTCTTGCTGAGCCTCTTGATCGTTACAAGCCTTTGTGCTTGTAAGGAAACCGAGGACAGTCAGTGGTTGGTTTCCTATCCAAGGCAAGAGGAAATGGTGCCCATTACATTCACTGACGAAACTGGTACGTTGTACTTTGATGAATCGGTGAAACAATGGTGCTTCCGCTTTGATGATCAGAGAGTCTACCAGCGGTCATTTGGTGAGGAGCAAGGTCCTAAGGTTATTATAGATAACATTAGCGACTCTATTGTCAATTTGGCTGGACCTGCTAAAATTACGGGTACAATGAGTGTTTATCAGTATCTGACAGCTAAAGGTATGGCAAAGTTTGGTGTGACCTATGTCGTCTATAAAATGAAGGTAGACAAAATAGAAGGTAGTGATAAGGCTCTTCACTCACGAGCCATGAATAAACATATGATTTGGGGTTGTGGAACACCTAGTCATAATAATCATCTATATACAGTGGGCCATAGATTATCATCTGCCAGTTCGTCTTTTCCTTATACTAACTATGATGTGCAAATTTGTGTTCATATAGTGAGAAGTTCTTCAGGGATTGGTTTTCCTGCAAATATTGCAGATGATATTGTTAAAGTCTTGAACACGTATTATAAAGGTACTAATATAAACTTCAAGTTAAAAAAATGTGATTTTATAGACAGTGATTTTTATAATCTAATTTCGGACAGCCAAGTAGAAAGTTCTAAATCTGATGGTCTCTTTAATAAAAACATTGATAATAAAGCTATTAATATATATGTTATAAGTGATGGGCGGAATATGATTAGTATAGCAGGGCGTGCAGACGATATCCCGTCAAATGCTTTGGTTGTTAATAGTTACTATTACTATAGGCATACAATTGCCCATGAAGTTGGTCATTGCATAGGGTTGTATCATACACATCATGGTTTTGAAAATGGTGGTGTTCCAGAATTTGTAGATGGCTCTAATGCATCAGTAGCTGGTGATTTTGTATCTGATACACCAGCTGATCCTTGTATGTGGGATTCAAATGGTAATTTTTCTGGAAGCGACTTAACCGATGCGCATGGAGACCATTATCATCCAGATCCAAACAATATTATGTGCTATAGTCATAACGGCAAACAAAATTATTTCTCTCCTTTGCAGATAGTCAGAACTTATGGTTGCATGGAACATACACCCGTTGGAGCTGCATGTAATATTAGTAAAGCCGTTATAGAAGGTGATGATTATATAAAGTCGTCATCCATATACACGCTCAGTAACGTCCCAAATGAAATTCCTGTCAATTGGTCTATAAAAGTGGCAACATTCAAAACTAATAAAGATAAGATCGAAACCTCATATTCTACCACAGGTAACAAAATAGAAGTAAAGAGTAATCCAGATTGCTCTCAGTCTTTTGAATTGGTAGCTACTACTCAAAATGGAAAAGGAATCACCTTTACAAATTTAAAGAAAGCAAATCATGTAGTTTTGTCTTCAAAAACAGGTGTTTTGAAATGGAGCTCAGAAAAAGGTGGTAAAAGTTCTAATGTTGGATATCTTAATATAGATGGTGATGCTAAGACAAACATAATAAAAATTTATAAGGATGGAAATCTAAACTTCTTTTATACAGATGCTACTGGAATTGGGTCATACAACAATCCCTTATTCGATTTTAATATTGTTGAGGCACATTCACTTGATGCTACTAAATATTCAGGAGGCAATAATGCCTTTTACATAGGAGGTAATGTAGTAGAAGGCGACTCTAATGTATTGGTAGTAAGTTTTGATGGTACGACTAAATTTGTACCTTTTTCTGTAAAGGTATTGCCATAAGTTTCCAATCATTATTATGAGTAGGGCAGCAAACGCTTGCTGCCCTTTGTTGTTTGCTCTTTTTTCCGTACCTTTGTGCTATCCAAGACCTATCTATATACATGATGAGAACAATCTTTGGGAGAATGATGTGGATTGCCGTGGCATTGCTTGGTTGGGCAATGACAGGCAGTGCGGCGACGGAATTGTCCGGCATGACGACGGCGCCGGGCAGTGCAGAGGCGACAGTGGGATTGCCCTACCGCAGTCTGACGATGGAGGAGGGACTGCGGTCCAACACTGTGCGCTCGCTGCTGCAAGACAGAGACGGCTTCATCTTCATGGGCACCGACAACGGACTGTGCCGCTACGACAGCCACGAGATCACCTATTATTATAATCCCCTGCGCGGCTCCGATCCCTTTGTCTCCACCCTTCACGCCTTTGGGAATGGACTGCTTGTGGGCACAAGCCGCGGACTGTGCTATTTCGATACCCGTACAGAGCAGTTCTCATCCTTTCTTCCCCGCATTAAGACGACGGTAAACCAAGTTGTAGACGACCGCGACGGCAACCTCTGGATCTGTACACAACGGCAGGGCGTGTTCCGTTATAACAAGCGGACACATTCGCTTCGGCAATATTCCTTTTCACAGAACGGTGGCGACATCCGTTCCCTCTGTGTCGGCATAGACAACCAGGTGTGGGCCTACACCACCAAGGGACACCGTTGGCTCTATCGGCTCAACAAGGCGAGCCAGCGGTTTGAGCAGGTGACGATGCGGCAGGTGCCTGCTGATGGAGGCGGCATGAGCATCCTGCAAGACGGCGACGGCACGCTGTGGCTGGGCTCGTGGTCTCATGGCCTTTTCCGTATGGATGCCGACGGAACGTTGAAGCAAGTCATCAACCCTTCACTGACGGGCGTGGGACTTCATATCCACACCTTATTATATATAGGTCCTCACACTTTACTCATTGGCTGCGACGACGGACTGCTGCGCTACGACACTGCTACCAATCGTTGGAGCCGTTATCCCGAGAAAGCACGAAGTATTGGAGTCTCCAACGACGACCGCTTTGTCTATACCGTCATCCGTGACCGTGAGGGCGGACTGTGGTATGGCACATTCTATGGTGGCGTGAAATATGTCTCGCCTATCAGTCATCGCTTCGTCAGCTTCTCGGCTGCCGAGGGACAGCGTGGCAATGTGGTGGGACATTTCTGTGAAGACGACATGGGTCACGTGTGGATAGGCAGTGACGACGGTGGTCTTTCCTGCTATTCGCTCGGCCATCATGCCATGATGTCCTTTCCGGCTCAGCAGCGGCTGTCCACGCTCAACGTCCATGCACTGTGGGCGGAGGACAATGCCTTGTGGATCGGAACCTATAGCGACGGCATCCTGCGCATGGACATCACCAGCGGCAGCGTCACGGCAGTAGGCGGTGAGGGTGAGCACGCCGTGAAGAGTTGCTATACGCTGATGCGCGACTCACGACACCGGCTGTGGGCAGGAACGATGGAGGACATCAGGCTCTATGACGAGACCACCCATCATTTTCGTCCTATGTGTCATACCGGTGTGCTGATACTCGACATCGACGAGGACCGTAAAGGCAACCTTTGGTTCTCCACGCAGGGAGCAGGGCTCTATCGGCTTGATGCCCGCACAGGGCACTTCCATCACTACATGCCTTCACGGGCGGAAGGATCGCTGCCCTCATCGCAGGTGAACAGTATCGACATCGATGAGCGGGGACAGCTGTGGATCGCCACAAGCAACGGACTCTGCTGCTACGACGCGCGCAGCGACCGCTTTCGTCGGGTGAACATTGCCGCGCCTTCTCAGGAGGTGAACAGCGTGGTCTGCGATGGCTATACGCTTTGGCTCGGTACCACGATGGGACTGGTGCGCTATATTCCCGGTGAACCCACACGTATCTTCAACCGCTACGACGGTCTAGCCAGCAATCAGTTTCAGGCAAATGCAGCCTTGAAAGCTTCCGACGGCAGTCTGTTCTTCGGCACGGTGAAAGGCTTCAGTACGTTCTTGCCCTACACGATACAGCTCAACCGCATGGCGCCACGGGTGTTCATCACAGCATTGGCGGTGCTCAACCAGCCACAGCGTGTCGGCTCGAAACTGCTGCCAGAGGCGTTGGGCGACATCCGACAGTTGGATTTAGGCTATAAAGACAACATGTTCACGCTGACCTTCTCGGCACTGAGCTATTGCGCACCGGAGAAGAACCGCTTTGCCTATCGTCTCGACGGCTTTGACAACAACTGGATCGAGGCGGGCAACCGTCATACCGCCACCTACACCAACTTGCCCGCAGGAACTTATACGTTCCGCGTCAAGGCTACCAACAACGACGGCATCTGGAGCCGTGAGGAGGCGCGGCTGGTCATCGTGGTGCATCCGCCATTTTGGTGGTCGCTGCCTGCCAAACTGTTTTATCTGGCTGTGTTGCTACTCCTTATTTATTATTATACCCAGCTTCGTTTGCGTCGTGCCGAGCGTCGTCATCAGCTCGAGATACAGCGGCTCAGCGAACAGAAGGCTGCTGAGGTGCGTGAGGCGCGCTTGCGCTTCTTCACGATGATTGCCCACGAGATACGCACACCGGTGACGCTGATCATCGGTCCCTTGGAGAAGCTGATGCAAAAAAAAGAGGCGCGGGCTTCCGACGACCTGAACATCATCGACCGCAATGCCCACCGGCTCTTGGAACTCGTCAATCAGTTGCTCGATTTCAACAAGGTGGAGCATGGCTTTGAACTCCACTTCGAGCGCCAGTCCGTTGCGGCCATCATGCATGCAGTGGCTGAGCGTTTCCGTCCCTCCATGGAGCAGCGGGGCATCACCCTCGACGTGACTTATCCGCCGCAGGACTTCCTTGCCGTCGTAGACGCGGAGGGACTGACCAAGATCATCAGTAACCTGATGACCAATGCCACGAAATATACCCACGACCATGTAGCCCTTGGCTGCCATGTTGATGCGACTGCGGGACGCTACACGATCAGTGTAGCAGACAACGGAGCGGGCATCAGCGCTGAGGACCGTGAGAAGATCTTCCGTCCTTTCTTCCAGGCCAAGGACAACAAGCCGGGCACGGGTATCGGCCTTTCCATCGTGCAGAACCTCGTGGAGGCACACGATGGGGAGATCAGCGTGGAGTCGGAACCCGGACGGGGCACCCGCATGATTGTGAAGCTGCCCGTCACGCCTGTGCCGAGTCTGTCCAGTCTCACAGAGGAAACGACAAAAGCAGTGAAAACTGAAGGCGAGGATGAAGAGACAAAAGAGGGATCAGCTGCTGATGAGAAGATGATGGCTGAGGCTAAGGATCAGAAAGAGCAGAGCGCACAGCAGGAGACGGTGCTCATCGTGGAGGACGATCCTGACATGAGCCACTACATCGCGAAGAACTTCCAACCTCATTATCAGGTGCTGACGGCCGGCAACGGATGTGAGGCACTCGACGTCTTGTCAAAGCATGCTGTGACGCTGATCGTCAGTGACTGGATGATGCCGGAGATGGACGGAGCATCGCTGTGCCGCAGCGTAAGGAGTGATGCCCGTACGAGTCACATCCCCTTCATCATGCTCACGGCCAAGACCGATGATGCCAGCAAGACGGAGAGCATGGACTGCGGCGCCGACGCTTTCATCGAGAAGCCGTTTTCCATGCAGTATCTTGAAGCGTGCATCCGTAACATGATCGCCATGCGCCGCCGGCTGATGCAGCGCTTTGCAGCCACGCCCAATGAGCCGGTACCAGAGTTGGCCAAGGCACCGATGGACAACGCGCTGTTGCGACAAATGAATGAGATCATAGAGGAGAACATAGACAATCCCGACTTCAACGTGCAGATGTTGGCCGAGCGGCTCAACATCAGTCGTTCGGGACTTTTTGCCAAGGTGAAGGCGATCACTGACACCACGCCCAACGAGATGATCCAGATCGTCCGTCTGCGCAAGGCTGCCCGTCTGCTCAAGACCAAACAGTACCGTGTCTCAGAAGTTGCCTATCAGGTGGGCTTCAACAACCCGTCTTATTTCTCAAAGTGTTTTCAAAAGCAGTTTGGGGTGAAGCCTGGAGAGTATTAGTCTTGCAGCCTAACCAACCAGCCTCACCCCCTAACCCCTCTCCAAAGGGAGAGGGGAGTGATATGCTGCAAGGGACGAAAGAGGACATTCTGCCTTTCCGTTGACAAAACGATGGCTTGGGTATTACCATTCTCTCCCTTTAGGGAGAGTTAGAGTGGGTCCATTCCACGTTACTTCACGCTCCACTCAAAGAGTCCGCAGGAGTATTTCGCGGGCTGCTTGACGTTGAGGCGGAGCACCTTCGTCTTTACGGGCGCGAAATGGACGGTGCAGGGCTGTCCTTTCTTTATGGGGTAGCAGTCGGCATCGGGCACCGGTTGCCATTGCCCCTGTGCATCCTGGTATTCGATACTCCAAGACTCCGGAACCTTGCATCCGCCCCACGGTTGGTCGTCGTACCAGTAGACGGTGGCAGACTGTACTTGCTGTGGCTCTTGAAAGGTGTAGGTGATCCATTCTGTGGTACCCTGCTTGGGCCACCAATGGAAATAAGGCATCGACCGGTCGTTCTCGTCGGCAGGTACCAGTCCGTCGGCAATACTCTTCATCGAGGGCGACGGTGTCGACGAAGCGATGACGGCTTGCGAAGCCAGCGTGGCCGGTGTGGCCGGACGGGTGGCACGTACATCCTGCGGCATCCATACCTTCATGTTGCCACTGCCACGATGGCACCAGGCGAAATACGGGATCATCGTCAGCCGCTCGTCTGTTGTGGTCAGCCGTCCCTGCTTGTCGTAGGCCAGCAGCTGGACGTCGGTGGAGAGTGTGGTGATGTCTTGTGTATTGAAGAGCGTGAGCTGCTTTTGGCGGTCAGCGGGGATGAAGGCAGCCATCGGCTTCTCTCCGGCAGCGAACGTCGGACTTTGGTTGACGAGCATGCCCATGATGTCGAAGTTGTTGTCCGGCCACTCTGCACAATAGACCAGCGGACCGCGCTCCACGGCGATCTGCCCGCGGTCGGCTACCACCTTGTTATTCGCGCGTACGGTGCGCACGTCCATGTCGAAATGGATGCGTACGACGTCACCCTTCTTCCATGTGCGGTTGATGGTATAGTATCCGTCGGACTCCAGATCGGTTTCCACCTTCTTGCCGTTGACAAGCACGGAGTAGGAAGGCCGCTTGCCGTCGGAATACTCATAGAGGTCCGAGGGAACGGGATGCCCCTGCACCCATCCTGGGATACGTATCTTCATGGTGAAGCGTCCGGCCCGGTTGTTCTCGATCTTCAGTGCGATGTCGCCATTCCAAGGGTATTGTGTCTTCTGGCTCAGCTTTACCTCTTTGCCACCGACTTTCATCGTGGCGCTGTTGGCCAGGAAGAGGTTGACATAGAGGTTGCGGTCCTTCACGGCGTAGACATATCCGGGCAGTGAGGGGATGAAACGGCAGATGTTGCTTGGACAGCAGGCACAGCCGAACCACGGCTGGCGCTGATGCTGTCCCATGGACTCCAAGGGATTGGGGTAGAAGAACTTTCCGCCGTCGAGGCTCACTCCGCTGATGAGACCATTGTAGAGCGTGCGCTCCAGCACATCGTAGTATTTCGACTCGCCGTGGAGCAGGAAGAGACGATAGTTGACATACACGTTGCCAATGGCGGCGCAGGTCTCGGCATAGGCACTCATATTGGGCAACTCATAGTTGGCGCCGAAGGCTTCACCGTTGTTCGTGGCTCCGATGCCACCGGTGATATAGAGTTTCTTGCTGACGATGTTGTCCCAGATGCGGTCGATGGCGTGGATGTAAGCCGTGTCGCCGGTGAGTGCGGCAACGTCGGCCATGCCCGCATACATATAAGCGGCGCGAACGGCGTGACCGACAGCCTCGTCCTGATCAACTACCGGCTTGTGGCTTTGAGAGTATTCTGAGCGCCCCTGCGTCTTACCGCGATAGTCGAGGAAGAACTTTGCCTCGTCGAGATACTTGCGTTGTCCGGTGACGAGATAGAGCTTGCAGAGTGCCATCTCGGCAATCTGATGTCCCGGTACCACGCAGGCTTGCCCCGGTTTCGGTCCAACTTCACGGCAGACGCAGTCGGCATAGCGGATGGCGATGTCGAGGAAGTGGCGGCTGCCTGTGGCCTGGTAGTGTGCAACGGCGGCCTCTGCCATGTGTCCGAGATTATAGAGCTCATGGCTGAGATCCTCTTCTTTCGACCACCGCTTGTCGCCAGCCCACTCGTGGGGATGTTGCGGGTTTTGTGTTCTGGCAGTATAGAGATACCCGTCGGGCTCTTGTGCACTGCCGATGATGGTGATCACGCTGTCGATATAGTGTTTCAGCTTAGCGTCGGGATAGGTCTGAAGGATATAGCCGGCACCCTCAATGGTCTTATAGGGATCGGTGTCGTCGAAGCTGTATCCCGTTACGGGAAACACCTTTGACGGGTCTTTGAGGTGTGCGGCTGCATGTTCAAAGTTCTTGTAGCGTCCCGTCTCCTCGCATTTGCTGAAGGCGAGCGGTATGGTGACCTTGCGGCTGGCTTCGAGCCGTTGTCCCCAGAAACTGTTGGGAGCCACCTTCACGGAGGTAAACGTCACGGGTGTGATCGGATAGCCACCGAGTCGCTTCTGTGCCTGGGTGGGCAGCAGCATGACTATGGTGGCGGCGAATGTCAAAAGTCGTTTCATATAATTAATCTGTATATTAGGATTTTCTTTCTGCAAAGTTACGCTATTATTTCCAAACCACACGCAACGATCGTCCAAGAATTATGCAAGAATCGTACAAAAGAGGTAAGATGGTCCCTGGAAGGGATGCACCATGAATAACAGTCGGTCGTAAGTTATATATTCTCCATGTTCGGTTATTCTTTATTCCACGTAGCGGAGTGTTAACCAAAATTCTAACGCTCTTATGACAGAGCAATGTTGAGGGGGATTGCAATTCCCTCCCTTTGGGGAGGGTTAGGGAAGGGCTTGCGTTTTGTTGGATAAACTGACAAAAATCGGGCGCTGAGAATGCGATCTTTGCGAGCAAGAGGCCTCTCGGTCGATTTTTTGCGAATTTTCGACGTTTTAGTAATGTACTGATTTACAAGGCTGTATGAAAAATGACGATTTTGCGGTCTTATCAGAAAGGTACTTTGACCAAAAATTCTCTAGAGAATTTTTCGTCAAAGTACCTTTTTCATCATGTCATCTCGGCTTTTTGATAGTGAGAAAAAGGCTTTTTGATGGCATGAGTCCACTGTCTTGAGTGAAAAACCGTGCTTTTTGCTTCTCTCGACCATGGCTTTGGCGTTCAAAGCTCTTTCTTTCCTCTCTGGAATGAAAGAAAATCCTGACAGACTTTTGTCAAGGAAAATATGAATATGATTCCTTATTCTGTTACGCTCTCAGCGCCCGTGTGGCATTGAGCACGCAGAGAACCATCACACCGACATCACCGAAGACGGCGAGACCCATGCCTGCCAGACCGAGGGCAGCGAGGACGAGGATGGCGACCTTCACGCCGATGGCAAAGCCAGCGTTTTGACGGGCGATGCGCAGTGTGTGGCACGCTATGCGGATGGCTACGGCGATCTTCGACGGCTTGTCGTCCATGAGCACCACGTCGGCGGCCTCGATGGCAGCGTCACTGCCCAAGGCTCCCATGGCGATGCCTACGTCGGCACGCGCTAAGACCGGTGCGTCGTTGATGCCGTCACCGACAAAGGCAAGACTTGTTCCCGCCGGTTTCTCACGCAGCAACCGCTCTACATGCTCTACCTTGTCGGCAGGCAGCAGTCCGGCGTGATATTCGTCGAGACCGAGCGCGTCGGCAACGAACATTCCCACCTGCTCATGGTCGCCGGTGAGCATCACCGTGCGCTCGACGCCGAGACGCTTCAGGCTTGCTACCGCCTCACGGGCGTCGGGCTTCACCTGGTCGGAGATGACGACGTGTCCGGCGTAGTTTCCGTCGACGGCAACATGCACCACGGTACCCACATGTCCCTGACATTTCACGCAGCTGTGCACCTCGGCACCCACCTTGCGCATCATCTTCTCATTGCCTACGCAGACGCGGTGACCGTTGATCATGGCCTGCACACCATAGCCTGCTACCTCCTCGATGTCCTCGACGCGGCAGTGGTCGTGCTCGTCGTGGTAGGCCTGACGCAGCGCCGCGGCGATGGGATGGGTGGAGAAACGCTCCACGTGGGCGGCGAGATGGAGCAGTGCGTTGGCATCCATCTGGTCGGGGTGCACGGCATCAACGGCGAAGACACCCTTGGTCAGCGTGCCGGTCTTGTCGAATACCACCGTGGAGCAGCGCGCAAGGACATCCATATAGTTGCCACCCTTGATGAGGATGCCGCGACGCGACGCTCCGCCGATGCCGCCGAAGAACGTCAGAGGTACTGAGATGACCAGGGCGCACGGACAGCTGACCACCAAGAACGTCAGCGCACGATAGAGCCACGTGCCGAAGGCGTCGGCATAGCTCGGGGCGAAGAAGGGCGGGATGAAGGCCAGGGCAAGTGCCATGAACACCACGATGGGCGTGTAGACATGAGCAAAACGGGTGATGAAATTTTCGCTCCGTGACTTGTTGGCACTGGCGTTCTCCACGAGGTCTACGATCTTCGAAGCTGTGGACTCGCCGAAACTCTTCGTAGTCTTGATGCGCAGCACGCCGGAGATGTTGACACAGCCGGAGATGACTTCTCCGCCAACGTCCACGCCGCGTGGTATGCTCTCACCGGTGAGTGCTACGGTGTCGAGGCTGGAGCTGCCCTCAATGACGGTGCCGTCGAGGGGGATCTTCTCGCCGGGCTTCACCACGATGGTCTCGCCGACCTTCACGTCAGCGGGGGCTACGACGGTGACCCGGCCTCCGCGCTCTACGTTGGCGGTGTCGGGACGGATGTCCATGAGCTTGGTGATCGACTCGCGGCTGCGGTCCTCGGCATAGTCCTCAAAGAGTTCGCCTACCTGGAAAAACAGCATGACAAAGACAGCCTCGGGAAACTGTGGTTCGGCGCCGGGGAGGAAGCCGATGAGCAGGGCGCCGATGGTGGCGACAGCCATAAGGAAGTCCTCGTCAAAGGGGTCGCCCTCACGGATGCCTTCCCATGCTTCGCCCAGTACGTCGTAGCCTACGATGAGGTAGGGGACGAGGAATACTGACAGTTGTCCCCATACGGGCATCGCTATATTACGGGTCACGAGCCATGCAGCCAACAGGAGCACGGCAGACAGAATGATTCTCAGCACTTTCTTGTTCATCGCTTTCTTCGTTTTATATTTCTGTGTGCAAAGGTAAGAAGTTTGGCGTGCAACCGGGTTGCAAACTTGCCTCACCCCCGTACCGAGCCTCACCCCCGTGCCCCTCTCGAAAAAGCCTCACCCCCGTGCCCCTCTCCAAAGGAGAGGGGAGTGATATGCTGCAAGGGACGAAAGAAGGGGGTGAACTGATGATGGTACTGCAAGGGACGAAAGAAGGACGTGAACTGTCAAAACCAATAAGAATTGCTGCTGATATTGATTTTCTTTCCATCTTTTTGCTTTATCGAATGACAAGGTAAGGGATAAAACCGTATATTTGCAAGCAGGAAGCGGCACGGAGAGACGGTGCTGCGGTTAACCAGTAAACGGAAGTACGATGAAGAGCAAAGGCTATATCTATAATCATAACGACAGGCTGGTGATGATCTTTCTGCTGTCACTGGCCTTGGTAGGTATGCTTCTGATGATCTTTGTGGGCGGTGACGGCTCGGAGCTGACGCCGGACGAAGACGCTGCAGCCGTGGCGACAAAAGATCGGAAAGCTAATCTGACCTATGCCCAGCCCGTGACCCATCATGCTCTCTTTGCCTTTGACCCGAACACAGCCGACAGCACCGAGCTGCTGAGACTGGGACTGCAACCCTGGCAGGTGCGCAGCATCTATAAATATCGGGCGGCAAGCGGCGTATACAGCAGGAAGGAAGACTTCGCACGGCTCTACGGACTGACAAAGAAACAGTACGAGGAACTGGCACCCTACATCCGTATCAGCAGCGACTATCAGCCGGCGGCAGACTATTATGGATACGAAAGGCGAGGTTACGGCGGTGGGACGACACGGACGATACGCACGGAAAGCGACACCACCCGGCATTATGACTATCCTCATAAACTCAGTGCAGCAGAACATGTGAACCTGAACCTCGCCGATACCAATATGCTGAAACGCGTGCCGGGTATCGGTTCGTACTGGGCACGTCGCATCATCAGCTATCGAGATCGCTTAGGCGGCTTCGTGTCGCAAAGCCAGCTGAAGGAGATCGACGACGAATTCCCGCAGGCAGCCATTCCCTATTTGAAGATAGCGTTGGGCGATGTGCATAAACTGAACGTGAACACGCTGACATTGGGCGAACTGAAGCGGCATCCCTATATCAACTATTATCAGGCTAAGGCTATCGTGGACTATCGCCGGTTGCGTGGGCCAATTCACAGTCTGAATGATCTGAGACTCAGCAAGGACTTCCCGCCGGAAGAAATCAAGCGACTGGAACCCTATGTGACGTTTTGAGTGAACAAAAAAGCAGTGTACCCATAGTTGGGCACACTGCTTGACTTATGCTTATGCTTTTGCTGCGATGCATTCGATCTCGACACGCGCGTTCTTCGGCAATGTCTTGATGGCGACAGCTGAGCGGGCAGGGTAGGGAGCTTGGAAGAACTCAGCATAGACGCTGTTCATGTCGGCGAAGTCTGCCATGTCGGCCAGGAAGACTGTCGTCTTCACCACGTCGGCCATGGTCAGTCCGGCTTCCTTCAGGATGTGCTGGATATTGGTAAGACTTTGACGCGTGAGCTCTTTGATGCCACCCTGTGCGAACTCACCTGTAGCAGGGTCCACGGGAAGTTGTCCACTGACGAAAACGAAGTTACCGGCTTGGATGGCCTGGCTGTAAGGGCCGATGGCTGCCGGCGCGTTGTTGGTTGCAATCTGTTTCATGATATGTTGATATTAGAGTTGAACGATACACCTATTATATATATAGGACTTCTTTTTGCTGTTTTTGTATGTTGCAATTTACCTTTGTCCTACCGATGCTGCTGCTTGACGATGGCCAGCGAGAAGACGCTGATGCGCACGTCGCCCGCCAAAGACAGCTGAGCGGCCAGTGCCGTGGTGGTGGCTCCCGTGGTGACTACGTCGTCGACGATGAGCACGTGGCGGTGCCGGATCGCTTCGGCATCGACGAGCAGGAAGGCGTCTTTTACGTTTTCAAAACGTTGCGCAGTGCTCAGGCTGGTCTGACTCTTGGCAAACGTCGTACGGCGTGCTACGTGAGTGAGAACCGGTAAGCCGGTGACCTCGCTGATGCCTTGCGCGATGAGCTCGCTTTGGTTGTAGCCCCGTTGTCGCAGTCTCGAATGTGCCAGCGGCACGGGTATGATCGCGTCGATGCCGTCGAGAAAGCCCGTCCGCAACATCTGCTGTCCAGCTTCCTCGCCCAGCCAGAGTCCCATCTCGGGGCGGTTGTGGTATTTCAGGTCAAAGAGGAAGTTGCGACGGTCGTCATACATATAGTAGAATAAGGAGGCACCGCGCTCGAAATTCCGTATCTTGCCATAAAGTCTGTCGACCATCAGATTGTCGTAAGGACGCTCCAGAAATCCCGTGTAGGGTAGATCGAGCAGGCAGGACGAGCAGAGCTGAGGCTCGTTGAGAGACAGCCGTCGCCCACAGATCGGGCAGAAGCGTGGTAAGACGAAGTCGAGCAGACGGTCAATCCAACTCGCCATCGCCGTCGAGATCTTCTTCGCTCACACTGTCGATGCACTGCCGGATGAGGTCGAGCGAATAGCCTCGTCCCATGCCAAACTTGATGAGCTTCATGCTACGCTCGTAGTCGCTGTCGGCCTTGATGGTCGGCCACTTGGCGCGGAGCAACGGACGCAACTGCTCGAGATAAGCGCAGTCGGGCACACGGTCGAGCACGGGCGTGTAGACATCAGCCGGCACACCTTTGGCGTAGAGCGCCTGTTCGATCTTGCGGCGTCCCCATTGGTTGAAGCGTATCTTGTCTTCGACGAAGGCCTCGGTATAGCGGCTGTCGTCGACGTAGTGGTTGGTCACGAGATAGTCGATGACCGTCTGCCGGTCTTCAGCACTGATGCCCCACTGTCGCAGTTTCTTGTCTATCTCGCCCGTGCAGTGCTCGGCTTTGGCACAGAGGGCGGCGAGCTTTGCCGTGGCTCGCGCGGTTTCCTCGTTGATCATGGTCGGTCTCCTTTTATAGATTTTATAGACTTTATAGCAGCTATCCTCGCTTTCTTGCAGTTGCGAATCGCTGTTTGCCGTAGTCGTCGACGAGGATCGTCACTGCTTCATAGCCTAAAGAGACCAGCAGGCTGCTGAGTGCCTTGGCATAGAGCGGATTGATCTCAAAGCAGAGACGGCCATCGGGTCGCAGTCGTCGCAGCCCCAGCTCAGCGATAGCACGGTAGAAGCGCAGTGGATCGTCATCGGGCACGAAGAGTGCTGTCGACGGCTCGTAGTCGAGTACGTTGCGCGCCATCGTCGTGCGCTCCTTGTCTGCGATGTAAGGCGGGTTGGAGACGATGCAGTCGTAAAGGCAGCCTTCTTCACTTCTTTCTCCTTTTCTCGCTTCCGGAAACACGTTTTCTTTTGCCTCCGCAAGTACATCTTTTTTCGCCTCCGCAAGTACATCTTTTTGTCGGAAAAGCACCTGCGCACCCAGCCGCACGGCATTGTCGCGCGCCTGCCGCAGAGCCTCGTCACTGATATCCCAGGCTTCTACCAGGACTTGCGTGGCTTCCAAAGCAATGGTAATGGCGATGCAGCCCGATCCGGTGCCTATGTCGAGGACATGCGCGCCGATGGGCAGACCGTCCAAGACCAGGCGGCACAAGCCTTCAGTCTCGGGGCGCGGGATGAGCACGCCGGGAGCGACACGGAACGAGCGACCAAAGAAGTCGGCCCCGCCAAGCACATACTGTACGGGCTCGCCGGCCTCCAGCCGCTGCCATATTTCATGCAGCTTTGTTTCGTCGTCTGCCGATAATTCACTAACTTTGCCACAGACAACGTCAGTGAGGCTGAGGCCAAAGGTCGTCTCCAACACCAGTCGGGTGATGGCCTGTGCCTCCTCTACGGCGTAGAGGGGCGTGAGCTGATGCCATAGTTGCTGATAAGTCATAGTGCAAAGATAATAAAAGAATAGCATTTCGGACTATGAACACAGAAGAAATCAACAGGGAAACAGATGAAAAATACATGCGGCGTTGCCTGGAGCTTGCCGCCAACGGACGACAGAACGCCAAGCCGAATCCCATGGTCGGCGCGGTGATCGTCAGCAGCGACGGCCGCATCATCGGTGAAGGCTACCACGTGCGCTGTGGTGAGGGACATGCAGAGGTCAACGCTTTCGCTTCCGTGAAACCGGAGGACGAGGCGCTGCTTGGCGGAGCCACTGTCTACGTATCGTTGGAGCCTTGCAGTCACTGGGGCAAGACGCCACCGTGTGCCGACCTGATCATCAGCAAGCATGTACGCCGTGTGGTCTGCGGATGCATCGATCCCTTTGCCAAGGTACAGGGACGTGGCGTGAAGAAACTGCGCGACGCGGGCATTGAGGTCACTGTCGGCGTGTTGGAAAAAGAGTGTCTGGCGTTGAACAAGCGGTTCATCACGTTCAATACGCACCATCGTCCTTACATTCTGTTGAAATGGGCACAGTCTGCCGATGGCTTCATCAGTGGCAAGTGCGGTCGGCAAGTCGCTCTTTCGTCGCCGTTCACTCAGATGCTTGTACATAAGCTGCGGGCGGAGAACGATGCCATCCTCGTCGGTCGGCATACATTCGATGGCGATCGTCCTCAGCTCAACGTTCGTCTGTGGGCCGGTCGCGATCCCGAGCGTCTTGTGCTGACGCATCATTGTGAGGGCGTCCCCGAGGGCTTCCGTGCTTTCGACAACATCGACAGTGTCCTCGAATATCTCTATTCCGAGGGCAAGCAAAGTCTGATTGTCGAAGGGGGAGCTCAGACTTTGCAGGCTTTCCTCGACCGTGGGTTGTGGGACGAGATACGCATGGAGACGGCTCCCGTCACGCTCGCTGCCGGTGTGCGTGCGCCACAGTTGCCCGAAGGAATGGAGCTGGAGAGTCAGCAAGACTACGGCGGACAGATCATCCGAGTCTATAGGATGGCATAAAGAATATCACGAATATGTTGATGCTTTCTCCCTCCCTTTTAGGAAGGGGAGGGTCTTCCTTACCACTTCAGCGCTCCGTATTTCTCCTTCACCCAGAGTTGTACGGCATTGATAAGGTTTTGCCACACCACATAAGCGCAGGGCGCAATGGCAGCGTAGGGGTTGAGAAAGGCCAGCGTGAGCCAAATGCCCACCACCGTATTTTTCTGTCCTAAGGCTTGCCCGGCGCTGATGCTGTCGCCGTAGTGCGCGCCGACGAACTTGCCCAAACCGAATTGGAAGACAGAGATGAACAATGGGATGACGCACAGAGCTACCAGCGTGATGCCTGACACGGGGGCGTGGAGAATGCTCTGCATAGCCAGTCCCATGATGATGGAGAGGTTGAAGCTCCACAGATAGAAGCCGAGATTGCGGCGGTCACGTATCCATTGGGCCACGCGCGGCAGGTAGCGACGTGTGAGCAGAGCCAGGCACAGCGGTACGATGAGCACGATGAACACCCGCTTGAGTACCATCAGAAAGGCAAAGAGGAAACTGATGTCAGCACTCTTCTCCACCATTGGGAAGAAGAGCGGGATGATGACCGACGTGACGCAGTTGGCGATAAGTATATACACGGTCATTGACTCGATGCTTCCTCCAAGCTTCTCTGTGATCACCGGTGCGGCAGCGGCCGTGGGACAGATGAAGCAGATGAACATGCCTTCAAAGATCAACTTCCATCCTGCCGAAGGCGCAATGGCTACCAGTGCGACGCAGATGGCTGAGAGCGCGACACGGATACCCTGCAAGATGAAATGCCACGTGCGGGGTCGCAACTCCTTTACTTGTATCTTGCAGAAGGTGACGTAGAGAATGAGGAAGATGACGTAGGGCAACAGCGCCACTAACTTGGGTCCCATGAAGTCGCCGATAGGTTCCAACACGGGTATCTCGGAGAAATGCAGATAGACCAGGGAGCCCACGCACAGTGCGACCACCAGCGTCCACTGCTTCAAGAATGTCAAGAGCTTGTTCATACTAACGATTTCTTTCTTTCCTTGTTTATAGTTGGTGTAAATCCATGTTGTTGATTTCATCCAAACTATGTCTTACTAAATGATTTGTTCTTCTTTCAGTCCCTGCACATAGTCGAATAGCTTCTTGTAGAACGGGTGTTTCGTCATCGTGTCGGCATTGCCGAGGATGATGAGCTTCATGCGGGCACGGGTGATGGCCACGTTCATGCGGCGCAGGTCACGCAGGAAGCCGATCTGTCCGTCGTCGTTGGCTCGCACCATGGAGATGAGGATGATGTCACGCTCCTGGCCTTGGAAGCCGTCGACAGTGTTGACGGTGACGAGATGGCGGAAGGGTTTGAAGAAAGCATCGCGCTTGATGAGTCCGCGCAGATACTGCACTTGTGCACGGTAGGGCGATATGACACCGACGTCGATCTGCTCGTCAAGGACACGCTGCTTGCCGATCTTGGTATAGTAGTCGCGCAGCGTGTTGAGCGTGAGCAGCGCCTCGCCTTTGTTGACGCGTCCAAAGCTCTCACCGACAAACTGCTCACGGAAGTTAGGCTCATCGGGGCCTGCTTCCATGTCCGACGTGTCGATCCACTCCATCGGGATGTCGTAGTCGAGGATGCCACGGTGGGCTGTCTGTGGTGCGCTCTCCACCTTACCACCATAGAACCAGTCGGAGCTGAAGCGCATGATGGCGTCATTCATGCGGTACTGCACTTGCAGGAGTGAGACACACTCAGGCTTGTTCTCAACGATACGCTCCATGAGCGTCTTGCCGAGTCCGGCTTTCATAGCGGCAATGCTCTTCACTGTAGGCGGCAACTGACAATGGTCACCGGCAAGGATCACGCGTCCGGCACGCCGCATAGGTATCCAGCAGGCAGCCTCCAAAGCCTGTGCTGCCTCGTCGATAAACAGTGTGGAGAACTTCATGCCTTCGAGCAGACGACTGGCCGAGCCTACGAGTGTAGACGCAATGACGCGCGCCTCACCGAAGAGTTCGGCGTTGATGCGGATCTCCAGTTCGGTAGCACGGCTCTTCAGCCGCTCCAGCTTTTGGTGATATTTCTCGTCGCGTCCGTGCTTACTCTTGCGCAGTTCACGCATCGCCTTGCGGATGGCCCATAGCTGGGGATAGTCGGGATGGTCGGCAAAGCGCCGTTCATAGGTGAAGCCGAGCATCTTGTCGTTGACGCGTGACGGGTTGCCGATACGCAGCACGTTGATACCGCGGTCTACGAGTTTCTCGCAGATCCAGTCTACGGCCATGTTGCTTTGTGCACAGACGAGCACCTGGCTCTCACGCATGAGCGTCTCGTTGATGGCTTCAACGAGTGTGGTCGTCTTGCCGGTACCTGGAGGTCCGTGTACCACCATGACATCCTTAGCACAGAGTACCTCGTTGACAGCGTGTTCCTGCGTGGCATTGAGCCATGGGAAACGCATGGGACCGAAGTGGAAACGCTGGACCGGCACATGACTGTAGAAGAGATCGCGCAGATAGGCGAGACGTCCGCTCTTGGCGCGCATCACGCGGTCGAGGGCATCGAACATCGTGCGGTAGCTGGTCTCATCGAACGAGAGCTGCACGCCCACGGGCGCTTCGCAACTCTGCACGTCAAGCGCATGACCTTCAGGGATGGTCACTACCATGCGGTCGCCGTCGACATACGACACCGTGCCCGTGAAGCCAAAGAGCTTCGTCTTCATCTTGGCGGTAGCCTCGGCCTTGTCGTTGCTCAGGCTCTCCTCCATGTGGAAGAATACCACAGGCTTGCCGTATTCGAAGTTGTGCTCTATGCCCTCGTCGGCAGTGCGGTAGACCTCCAGTGCGAATTGGTTGAGCGAGTTGTAATAGCTCTTACCTACGCGTATGGGATACCAGGCATCGCCACGCTTGACGCGGCGTGCCATGCCCATGGTGTCGGTTTGTTTGCGGAAAGCCTCACGCTCGGTCTGGTACTCCAACTGCAACAACAGTCGTTGTTGTTGCAGGGCTTGAATGGATGATGGTTGTGACATAATAATACTGCAAAGTTAGTGTAAACGAGTGGAAGGGCAAAGAAAATGATGGTTTTTCTTTTCATTTCCGAATGCCGCCAATATAGTACCGCCAAAATATCATAATACAAATATTGGTGCTTCGTTTTGGCATTCTCCCTCTTTTACGTTATCTTTGCAGTATTGAAAGTGAAAACCATGAGAAAGATACAGATTATCAACGGACCCAACCTCAACCTGCTCGGTGTGCGCGAGCCGGGCATCTACGGCAGGAACTCGTTTGAGAGCTATCTGCCCACACTGAAAGCACTGTTCCCCGACGTGCAGATTGACTATTTCCAAAGCAACATAGAAGGCGAGCTCATCGACAAGATGCAACAGGTAGGTTTTGACTATGACGGTATCGTGCTCAACGCCGGTGCTTATACCCACACGAGCATCGCGCTGCTCGACTGCATCCGTTCGCTGCGCTGCCCCACGGTGGAGGTGCATATCTCCAACGTGCACCAGCGCGAAGAGTATCGCCATCACTCGATGATCTCGGCAGGCTGTCTCGGCGTCATCTGCGGCTTCGGGCTGCAAAGCTATGAGCTGGCTATCCGCGGCATCCTCGCACACCAAAGCGACAAGGCATGACCGACACGCAACAGCTCGACAACTATATTGTCAACCACAGCGACCCGGAAGACGAGTACCTCTACCGTCTCTACCGCGCCACGAATATCCATACCATCCACGGGCGCATGCAAAGCGGACATCTGCAAGGGCGACTGCTGAAGATGCTCGTGCTGATGCAGCGGCCGAAGTATATCCTTGAGGTCGGCACGTTCTCGGGCTACTCGGCTATCTGTATGGCAGAGGGACTGAGTGAGTCGGGAGTGACTGGCAGTAAACTCTTCACCTTTGAGATCAACGATGAGATGGAGGACTTCGCCCGCTCCTGGATAGAAGGCAGCGCGGTTTCGCCGTGGATAGACTTTCGCATCGGCGACGCCTGCGTGGAAGCGCCTCGTTTAGGTGTGACCTTCGACATGGCATTTGTCGACGGCGACAAGCGGCGCTATGTGGAAACCTACGAGGCTATCCTGCCTCTGATGAATCCCGGTGGTATCATTCTCGCCGACAATACGCTGTGGGACGGACATGTTATCGACCCGGCCTATGACCATGATCATCAGACGCTCGGTATCCGGGCATTCAACGATCACGTGCGCGACGACAAAAGGGTGGAAAAGGTCATCGTACCCGTGCGTGATGGGCTGACCATTATCAGAGTGTTGAATGATGAATGTTGAGTGATGACTTGGTCTGTGTCCAATGTTGAATGATGAATGTTGAGTGATGACTTGTTCCGTGTTCAAAGATGAATGTTGAGTGATGAATAGTGTAGGGAGAAACGATTGTGGAATTAACAAAGCATTATCTACGTTATCTGAAGCTGGAGCGAGGCTATTCGCCCAACACCGTTGAGGCCTATAAGCATGACCTTGACTGGTTGCTGGGCTACTTAGAGCAAGAAGGGCTCGACCCGCTGAGCGTAAAGCTCGAGGATCTGGAGCATTTCGCAGCGATGCTTTCCGATCATGGCATCAGCGCAAAGTCGCAGGCGCGCATCCTCAGCGGTGTGCGCGCGTTCTACCGCTATCTGGTCTTGGACGGCTATCTCGACGTTGACCCGACAGAACTGCTGGAGTCTCCCCATCTGCCACAGCACTTGCCGGAATATCTGTCCACCGAGGAAGTGGATGCTTTGGAGAACAGCATCGACCTGACCAGCAATGAAGGGCACCGCAACCGCGCCATCATCGAGGTATTCTTCTCCTGTGGCTTACGTGTCTCAGAGCTCACCAACCTCAAACTCAGCGACCTCTTCCTGCCACAAGGCTTCATCCGTGTCAACGGAAAAGGTGGTAAGCAGCGACTGGTGCCCATATCAGAACGTGCCATCCATGAGCTGGAGCTGTGGTTTGACGACCGGCGACAGATGAATATCAAGCCCGGCGAGGAGGACTATGTCTTTCTCAACCGGCGCGGACATCATCTCACGCGTACGATGATTCTGATTATGGTGAAACGTCAGGCTGAGGCTGCGGGCATCAAGAAGACCATCTCACCGCACACGCTCCGCCACTCCTTCGCGACGGCATTGCTCAAGGGCGGAGCCGATCTTCGCATCATCCAGGAACTGCTCGGGCATGCTGACCTCGGCACAACGGAGATCTACACCCACATGGACGACGAGTCGCTGCGGCAGGAAATCCTCTTGCATCACCCCAGAAACATCAAGCACGGGGCAGAGAACGGTTGAATTCTTTCACTTTCAGACGGAATACACCGATGCGTTTCAATATTATTTCTTAACTTTGCAGCCAAAAACAAAATGACAAAATCATGAAGATCAATCAACCTTCTTTCGAGATATGGGAGCAGCAATCCGGAGTGGACGGTGTCTACCGTCAGGTGGAGCGCTGCGGCAGAGTGTGCTACAAGAGTGAAAATCACCAGACTGCCGACTCGGCGCGCCCGTTTGTGGAGCGCATGATCGCCAGCAAGCATACGGCAATGCTCGAACATGCCACCATCTATCTGACGCTTGACGAGCACGACGACCGCACATCCTTCTACCGCCAAAACCGGTTCACACATGTCAACATGGTGGATGGAAAGGCCTACATCACCACCAACCTGCGCGTGCTGGTGGAGAACGGGCGTATGGACGACCTCAAGGAACTCTGTGAGCCAATGGTTCACCATGAGCGTCGCGTCACGGTTCATTTCACCACTCAGGTAGCGATCACGCGCGAGTTCAACCGTCATCGCGTCAACTCCATGGCAGAGCAGAGTACACGCTACTGCAATTACTCGAAAGAGAAATTCGGGGCTGAGATCACCATCAACCTGCCGCATTGGGTGAAAGAACTGCCCGACGGTGCGTGGACGTCGACGATCAAGGAAGGCACGGTAAGTCTCGACGATGACGCTTTCCTTGTTTTGACTAAGAAAGTCGTCGCGGGTGAGGCCGACGCTGCCGACAACTGGCTCTTTGCCAACTTAGCTGCCGAGCGTGCTTACCTCAATCTGACAGCCTTGGGGCGCAAGCCTCAGGAAGCCCGCGTGGTGTTGCCGTTGGACACCAACACGGAGTTGGTTCATACAGCTTTCCTTTCTGACTGGAAGCATTTCTTCGATTTGCGTGCCTTAGGCACTACGGGTGCTCCTCATCCTGATGCCAAGGCGGTGGCCCTGCCGCTTTACGAGGAGATGAAGAGACGCTATTCGCTCTGATCCTCTTCCCTCCGCGTTTTTTCGTTTGACATCTTACACACTTAACAGACAAGCCGGCCTTATAGGTCGGCTCAGTTTTTTCCCTTTCCTTTCTCTCGTTTTCGACACTTCATCCAAGAAACTATGATATTCCATCCGCTCGATACATCCATGCAGCCACCGGTCAGGTTGAACAATCCGTTCTACTACGAGCCGGATGCGCTCTGTCGTTTGGCGATTGCGCAACTGGCGGCTTATCTGCGTGGCGACAAAGATCAGACCTTTGCAAAGGGCGCGGTGGATGCTAACTTTCGAGCAGAGATAGCCCAGGGCAAGATGTTTGGCGTGGTGGCCGTACGGCAAGACGGTGAACTGGGTTATATTGCCGGTTACAGTGGACAGATTGTCGGACGCAGCGATTGGCCCGACTTCGTACCGGCCGTCTATGACTATCTTCAGCCCAACGGCTATTTCAAGACGCACGAGGCAGAAATTTCGGACATCAATATGCGCATCCGCGACATGGAGCGGGGACAGGATTTGCACGAGGCCCATCAGCAGTTGGAGACCGTGAAAGTCCGGCAGGAGCAGGCCATCCAAGACTTTAAAGCCAATCATCCCAGTGGGACGAGGGTAGGGGAAAGCAACGAGGAATATATCCGCCGACGGCAATTCGAGAATGCGGAGCTCCATCGTTTGCGGAAAGATTACCGGGCTCAGGTGGAGCAAGCGTTGAGCGCTGTCGACGAGTTGGAGCGTGCACTGCGTCATCTTCGCCAACAGCGTCGCCAAAAGAGCGATAATTTGCAGTCGTGGCTCTTTCGTCAGTTTCGCTTGCGCAACGCACGCGGAGAGGTAAAGGACATCGAGGAGATCTTCCACGATTACGGTCAGCAGCAAGGGCGAAAGATGGTGGCACCGGCAGGCAGCGGCGAATGCTGTGAGCCGAAGTTGCTGCAATATGCCTTTGAGCGGGGGATGCAGCCGCTGAGCATGGCGATGTTTTGGTGGGGAGAAAGTCCGAAAGAGGAGGTGAGGCACCATCTCCAGTGCTATCCAGCCTGCAACGGTAAGTGCAAGCCACTGTTGTGGTGGATGTTGCAGGGGATGGATGTGGAACCGAATCCTCTTGATGATGAGCGTCATCAAGAACTGCCCGTCGTCTATGAGGATGCCGCCATCTGTGTGGTTTGTAAGCCTGCGGGAATGCTCTCCGTGCCGGGGAAGAGTCCGCGGGAGAGTGTCTATAGTCTGATGAAAGCCCATTATCCGGAAGCCGAGGGACCGCTGATCGTCCATCGGCTCGACATGGCGACGAGTGGACTGATGGTGATCGCAAAGACATGGGAGGCTTATCACAACCTGCAAGACCAGTTTTTGCGTCATGAGGTGAAGAAGCGCTATGTGGCGCGGTTGAGCCATGAGATGAAGGCAGAAGACGGCGTTTTGTCGCTGCCGCTTCGGCCGGACCTCGATGACCGTCCCCGACAAATCGTTGATAAGCTCCATGGCAAGGCGGCGACAACCTATTTTCAGAAGATTGATGAAAGGCATGTGGCGCTCTGTCCTCAGACCGGTCGTACCCATCAGTTACGGGTACACTGTGCGCATCCCGATGGTTTGAACAATCCAATTGTGGGCGATGAACTCTATGGTCAGCGTGCTCGTCGGTTGTGTCTGCACGCCGAGCAGCTCACCTTCCGTCATCCTCGTAGTGGCAAAAACGTTACCTTTGAGTGGAAAATAGACTTTGACGAGGAATAAGGATGGGCAAAAGATAGACAGCTGGCAACCGCTATATAGTAGTAAAAATGCCGCTAAAGACATGGTCAAACATTCGTCAGCCGAATGTAAAACGTTCGTCACCCAATTAGCTGGCGTTCGTTAGACAATTGGCTGGCAAATGTTTGACCATTTCGAAATTACCTTTTTGCACGATACATCAAGGTTGAAGAAACCATCGATCACGAAAAAAGCATGGTGAGCAAACAGCTTACCATGCTTTTTATGATTAGTAAAGAGGTCTCTTTTAGAATCTATATACTGCGAATGTCTTGGCAGGGATGATCACCGTGCAAGCGTTTCCGTTGACATCCACCGAACTCTGCTGCGGTATCACATTATTGGGTTTGTCGAGTGTGTTCACCGCACGGGGATCATCAGCGTGGATCGTGGTGACCTTTGCCTGACCTGCGATCTTACCGCCACGGAAGGAGAGTGTGACCTGCTGCGGCTGGTCACTGGTGTTAGCCATCTTCACGATATATTTTTTCATCGGCTTATCCCATACTGCACTGGCATAGAGTCCGTCCTTACCTTCGACAGGCTTGCCGTCCTCAGTGAGGCTAAGCACATTGGTGCCCTTATTGGTACCATAGAGCATCTGCACATACCAGTTGACCGAGCGCACCGAGCGCAGATTGTCAAACCAAATAAGGTCGGGACGCCACTGCCAGCCTTCCACATGGGCGAAAAGCGGAGCATAGGTAGCCTGGTACACTACGTCGGCATTGCGCTCCAGGCCCGTCATGAAGGCAGCTTCGGAAAGAGCAGCCTCGAAATTGTTCTTTGCCATGGTAGGCTGATCATCCACTCCCTTGACGTGCGAGGCGTATTCTCCGGCAAAGACCTTCGGATCCTTGCGTGAATAGTTGTCATATCGGCCTGCGTTCTTGAGGAACCAGTCGGGCGACATATAGTAGTGTTCATCAACAAGATCCACTCCTATCTTGCGCATCTGCTCCCAACCATAGTCAAAGTCCTTGCCGCTGGCAGACGGGCCGGAGGTTCCGCAGATCTTGATATTAGGATATTTGGCGCGTATCTGCTCCACGAACTTCTTCAGACGCTCGGGATAGAGCGGTCCCCACTGCTCGTTGCCAATACCAATCTGCTTAAGGTTGAACGGTTGCGGATGTCCCATCTCAGCACGCAGCTTACCCCACTTGGTAGTCGTGGCTCCGTTGGCAAACTCGATCAAGTCGAGGGCATCGTCGATATACGGCTGCAAGTCGTCGACAGCCATATGTGCGTTCTTGTCATTATCCTTATTTTGGAACTGACAGGCGAGACCGCAGCTCAACACCGGCAACGGATCTGCGCCAATTTTCTCCGACAACAGGAAGAACTCATAGAAGCCGAGTCCATAGGTCTGGTAATAGTTGGGATAGAGGCGATGCGGGAAGGTATAGTTCCAGCGGTTCTCGTTGAGTGGGCGGTTCTCTGCCGGTCCTACGCTGTTCTTCCACTGATAGCGAGTGGCCAGATCCGTACCCTCAACAATACAGCCGCCGGGGAAGCGGAAGATGCCGGGGTGAAGATCTTCCAAGTCCTTCACCAAGTCGGCACGCAGTCCGTGCCAGTTGTCTTTGGGGAATAGGCTGACATGGTCGAGATCTACGCCGTCGGCACTCTCCAGGAAGATGCGCATCAAGCCCTTCTCGACCGTTTTGTTGGAAATGAGCGTCACCGTTTTCTTAGCCCACTGGTTGTTCGTGATGGTGATCTCCTTCTTGTCGATCGGGTTGTCATGGTCGTCGACAAGCTCTACGCGAATCTTAGCTTCCTTACCCTGTAAGTCGTGGAGACGGGCAAAGACCGAGAAGTCATAGCTCATGCCCTTCTTCAGTCCCATGCCGAAGAAGCCACGGTTCTCCAGTCCTGTGAACTTTTGGTCATGACCGGCACTCTCCAATACCACGTAGTGGGGATTGCGGTCAAAGGCCGGCTTCACGTCGCTGACGCTGACATTGCCGAAGGTGTTCCAACCCATCAGCCGCTGCGGAAATTCAAAACTGCGGTTTTCGACCATCTCGGCATAGAGTCCGCCGTCGGCGCCGAAGTTGATATCCTCAAAGAAGATACCGTACATCGTCGGTTGGATGGGCGCACCCGGCTTGGCGTTGATGGTGAACTGTCGCTGAGCCGAAGCCCCCGTGAGGGAGAGCAAGCCAAGGGCCAGCGAGACAAACATTTTAGTAGTATGGTTCATAAGTAATGATAGTTGTGCCTTCTCCCTCCTCCCGGACAAGCCGAGAGAAGGAAGAGAGACAAGTTAAATATAGGATGTTATGTTCTAAACAAATCATTTTGGCAGGAAGGTCAGCACGCAATGTGCCGACTCCGGCTCTATGGTCAGGCTGTTGGCCGACGTCTGTCCGACGGTGAGAGGCTCATTGCCTACCAGCATCAGTCCTTTGCTGTCTGCTCCGGTCAAGGTGGTGGTCAGCACACGGGGGCGTGGAGCGCTGAGCGAAGCCAGCTGAGCATTGCCCTTCAGGTCCTGAGCCAGGAACACCGTGCGGTTGAGCCGCGGCGATGCCAAGAAGCTCACTTGCTGCAGTCCGGGCAGGCCGACACTCATCACGCCTTGCGGTTGGACAGTGTATTTCCATGTCTGTTGCGTACCATTGCACAGATCATAGACGGCCGACACTGTGACGGGCTGTCCCTTTTTCGACTTCGTCGAATTGAGACTGACGAGCGTTGCATCCGTTGTCGGGCGCAGACCGCACTCTCCCGACACCGGCAGCAGATCCACACCACCGACCATATATTTGGAGAGGAAACCGGTCTGCCTGTCAAAGACCACGGTGCAAGCCTTATTTTTCACAGTGATGATGCGCTTTGAGCGCTTGACTTTCAGGGTCCCGCCGTTGAGTCGCTTGGCAGCCTCGGCCTCTCCGTTTCTGATTTCATCTTGGAAAGAGAAGGTAGTCTGAGGCAGATAGCGGTAAGCCGCACTGAGAAGATGACGGTCAGCATCCACGAAAGCCATGCTTGTCAACGGCTGGTCACTGACCACCTGCAAGCCGGCCTCACGGGCAGCAGCAATGAAATCAGGGTCGGACGAGAGCTTATTGTAGATAACAGCGTTGAATCCTAAATCACGCAACAGCTGTGCATCTTCCGCCATTCGCTGCTTGATGTCGAGGAACCCACGGTAAGGCTCCACGCTGATGCGGTCTGCTACCCGACTTCCTGTCGCGGCTTTCACTGGTTGAAAGGTGGGAGCCGGGGCCTCGCCTTGCGGCAGCGAGTAGATATAGATGCCCGTCGTGAACCCAGTCTTGTCCTCAGCCCGCATGGGCTCACCACCTTCGTAGCGCGACATGCTGAACGCAAAGAGGTTACGACGGTCGAAGCGGATGTAGGGCGTGATGTCGAACTCGGTCTGAGCCAATTGTCCGGTCTGCCCCAGAAAATGCTCGTTGACATAGATGTCGGCCACAGCCGGCACGTAACCGATGTGCAGGAACACACGGCGTTTCTTATACTCCGTTGGCATCGTCACCCAACCGCGATAGGCACCCGTATAGTTTTTCATTGCCCAGTCGGCTGGTACCGACCAGGCACCGGGCACTGTCTGCAACAGCCACTGAGTGTCGTCAAGCGCGGTCGCCTCGATATGGCGTGGCAAGTTTGCGGCGCTCTCCGCAATCTTGAACAGCCACTTCTCACTCAAAGAGATCGTGTCGCCCTCAGCGGCATGAAGCATGGAACACGGTATGGCCAACGCTGCGGCCATCATCATCATCTTTTTCATTATTACGTTTTTATCTTTAGCTTGTCCGCAGCTAGGCGCTCCTGAATACTCAGCCCGGCCTGCGGATATCGGATTACTTCACCGGTGCGATCATAACCTTGAAGGTCATGTCCTGTGCATGCAGTTGGTATTCCTCCAGCGGACGGGCGCCCCAACTGTTGATGCCACCCACACCGTATTGTGCCAGGTCAAGGCAGAGCTCCGTGAACTTGCTCTTTGGCACCTGGTTGGGATGGCGCTGAGCCTTCTCCAGTCCTTCGTCGAGATCAGAAATATTGTAATGCAATGCACTTGCGTAGAACGGTTGAGCAGCCGTGAAGCGCAGTCCGAGCCCTTGCGCGTTGGTTTGTTTCCACCAGCGGATGTCGCTCTTTGTACCCGTCTCCTGCGGACGGATGTAAGGATAGAACTGCTGGTCGGCGGTCTGGGTATAGATACCGAGACGCTCACTGCTCTTGCGGTCGACATAGTTCTCAATGGGTCCGCGGCCATAGAATGTGCTTCGGTCCATGTCGTAGGCCAAGTCTATCTTCAAGCCGAAGCGGAAGAGATCGCTGACCTTAGCGCCCGGCGTCATCTTCATCGCCTCTGTCACAGTCATCATACCGCAAGGCGCTACCTCGTAGGTCATGGTCAACTCGGCCTTCACGTCGGGCATGTCATAGACAGCCGTCACCGTGTTCTTCTCCTTATCTACGCTGATCGTCTTGAGGTTCATGGCCGGATTTTTCCAAGCGGCAAACTGCTTTTTCAGTCCGGCACCCATGTCATTGTCAGTTACGGCGCGCCAGAAGTTTGGCTTCAGCGTGCCGCCGTCGGGCAGAAGATTGCTGCCGTCTATGGTATACTGCCTGAGCCAACCGGTCTGTTTGTCAAAGACAATGTCTAGACCGGCCTTGTTGCTCAGCGTGATGGTGGCGGTCTTCTTGTCGTCCTTCACCTTGATCTTGCTGTCCTTGTCGGCTTTTCCTTCTTTTTCCATCGTGCAGCAGGCAGCCGGAGCCGTCTGTTCACGCACTGCCATCTGACGGTAAGCGACGGTCTGTCCCTTTGTCATCAGTGGCTCTGCATCCTTCAATTTGAAATCAACGTTGAGCATCACCTCGCCCGTAGCCGGCACCTGATAGGGAAGCGTCAGCGTGGCGCGCTGCTGAGGAGCAACGTTCAAGTCGGCAACCTCACCGTTTTGTACGGCCTTACCGTCCTGGAGCAAGGTCCAAACAAGCTTGTAGTTGCTCAGATCGCGGAAGAAGTTCTCGTTGTAAACAGAAATTTTACCGGCTTTCAGATCCACGGGCTCAGCCCAAATACTCTGATACTGATAAGCCAACTCGTAAGCATGGGGGTTGAGCTGACGGTCGGGACCGATGATACCGTTGCAGTTGAAGTTGTTGTCGCTGGCGTCTGTCTTGTTATAGTCACCGCCATAGGTGTATTCCGGCACCATGTTTCCGGTTCCGGGCTCATATTTTGCAGCTATGGCATCGTAGTCAGCTACCGTGCGGTCAGCCTTGAAGTCGGGATGGCGGTGGAGTCCCTGGTCCACGAAGTCCCAGTCATAGCCACCCTGGAATTTCGGATATTTACGGATCAAATCCCAGTATTCCTTCAAGTTTCCACCCGAGTTACCCATCGTGTGATTGTATTCACACTGGATGAGAGGACGAGTGTATTGTGGATTCTTGGCGTAGGCTTCGCAGTCCCATGGTGAGTAGTACATCGGACAATAGATGTCTGTGTTGGCTCCGGTCTTTCCGGCTTGCTCATACTGCACGGGACGACTCTTGTCCTGACTCTTAATCCACTGGTAGGCAGCCGTGAAGTTGGGACCGTCGACCGTCTCGTTGCCCAAGCTCCACACAATGACGCTGGGATGATTGAAGTTGATGGATACGTTGTGCTGGTTGCGCTGGAGGATCTGCAGAGCAAAGTTTTCTTTCTTAGCCTCAGAGTCGCTCTTATAGCCAAAGCCGTGGCTTTCCTGGTTAGCCTCAGCGGTGACGTAAAGACCATATTCGTCGCAAAGGTCATACCAGCGTGGATCGTCGGGATAGTGACAGGTACGTACAGCATTGATATTCAGCCGCTTCATGATCTTGATGTCCTGAATCATGCGGTCGGGCGTGACGACATATCCGCCATCTGGATCCATTTCATGACGGTCTGCGCCCTTGATGAGTACGGGCTGTCCATTGACAAGAAGCTGGCTGTTCTTGATTTCCACCTTGCGGAATCCCACTTTTTGCGGGATGACCTCCACGACATTGCCGCGGCTGTCCTTGACTGTGGCGAGGAGTGTATATAAATAAGGTGTCTCCGCCGTCCATTTCTTTACGTTGCGAAGCATGAAGCGTGCCGTACCCTCCTTGCGTCCTGCAAACTTACTAGAGGACTTGGCGACTACGAGATTGCTTTCGTTGAGCAGTTGAAAGTCGATGGTGGGGTTGCCCTTGACGTTGACATTGATGAGCAGCTCACCGTCGTTGTAGTCATTCTCCAGGTCCGGCGTCAGTCTGATGTCGTTGACCTGCACCTTGCTGTCGCGCGCAAAGAGATAGCACTGACGCGCCACGCCGCTCAGTCGCCAGAAGTCCTGGTCCTCGTCGAGCGAGCCGTCGCACCAACGGAATGTCTGGAAGGCGATGAGATTCTTGCCGGGATGAACATATTTCGTGATGTCGAACTCAGCAGCGACCTTTGCGTCCTCGCTGTATCCGACATATTGTCCGTTGACATAAAGATAGATATTTGAGGTTACGGAACCGAAATGTGCGATGACCTGCTTGCCGTTCCAGTCGGCCGGCAAATCGATTTCTCGGCGATAGGAACCTACGTGATTGTCCTTTGTAGGCACGTTGAGCGGGTGCTTCCAGTCGAACTGATAGCGCCATGCAAAACCGATATTGACATATTCGGGGTCGCCGAAACCGTTGAGCTCCCACATTCCCGGCACCTGCATGGTCTTCCAGTTGGCGTCGCTCAAGTCGGTTTTATAGAAGTCTGTCGGGCGCTGGTCGGCATTGGCCACCCAAAGAAATTTCCAAGGTCCTTCAAGTGACAGGTAGTTGGCAGAGCGGGTGATGTCGCCCGCAAGCGCTTTCTGCCCATTCTCATAGGCGAAGAAACTGGTGTGCATCGGGAAACGGTTGACCTCGTTGACCTGCTGGTCGTGCCATTCCGTCCATGTTGGTTCCACCACGCCTTTAGCCGTTGTAGGCTTCTGCGCGGCACGTGCTCCCAAAGCCATCAGCATCATTACGGACAGGATGATTGTTTTGTTCATAACGCTTAGGTATTTATTAGTATAGATGTATTGTATTGTTACAAGTGCAAAAATACAATTATTTTTTCAGAAATGAAAATAATACTTCTTTTCTTTTGGTTTTCTTATTATTTTATATAGATTTGCAAATTATGAGACAAATAGTTTATGGATTTAGTGACTCCCCTTTCGGCCGCATCATCGTGGCGCGCACATGGGAGGGTATCTGCGATTTGCAGTTCTTGGATTACAACCGGCTCGAGACCATCCACCAGCTGGCTAAGCGGTGGGGCGTCTACACGCCGACGACACAAAACGACACTATGGCGCAAACCGTGGAGCGCGTCATCTTTGAGGGCTATGACCATCCGTTGAAACTCGACATCAAAGGCACTGACTTCCAGCTACGCGTATGGAACGAGGTACAGAAAGTGCCGTTTGGACGCACCGCTACTTATCTCGACATCGCGAAGGGGATCGGTGAGCCTAAAGCCGTGAGAGCCGTTGCATCGGCCATCGCCCAGAACCCCATTGCCATGCTCATTCCATGCCATCGCATTATCCACAGCGACGGAACCACCGGCGAGTATCACTGGGGAAAGGAACTCAAGCAACAACTGATCGACTGGGAGAAAAACTCACTGTTGAACGCTCAGAAATAGAAACCACGAGGGACTGCCACGCTCATGACGGTTCTGCAGCTCCATCACCCGATCCGCTTATGCCCTCTACCGAACACACGATCCACTCCACCACTTCCGACGTGCAGCTCGCCGACGAGTTTTTCCAGCGCATCGAGGCGTTGCTGGCCCAGCAGGACAGTGCCACGGCCAACAAACTCATGCACGAGACGCTCGTACTCGTCTGTGCCGAAGGACTGAAAGACACACGCTACGGCTTCGGCGACCTCAACGCACAGGTGGAAACGCTGTTGCGGCAGCACCACGTGCCCGCCGACGAGGCCAATGCCGTCAGGCAGATGCGCCGCCACTCCAACCAGAGTCAGCCGCTGCTGCCCGAAGACCTGCTCCACGACGCCCGTGCGCTGGCCGTCTTCGTCAGCCGTGTGCTCCGTGCCGACATACCTGCATCGCTCTCAGCCCGACTGCCCCGCGACCTGCAACCCAAGCAGGAACATCTGCATGTCAACGCGCCCAATAAGCGCTGCCTCGTACGCTCGTGGGACAACAGGACCATTTCCGTTGTCGTAGACGAGGATGGAGCTGTGGCACCGATGAGAGTTCATTACTGCGAGGACAACCAGTTCGCCAATATGGGCTATTTAGCTTCCATCCTCAAAGAAGGGATGCATCTTAACCTGCTGGACTGTCAGGTGGAAGGAGACGACATCTATCCGCGCATCATTATTGTGGAGCCGGACTTCCTGCTCGACATCAGCACGATCGCATCCTGTTTCATGGAGTATGGTCACTCGCCCCTTCTCTATCTCGTCAGCCGCATGAAGCCCAAAGCCAACACCCAACCGATCCTGCTCGGAAACTTTGCCGGCAGTGCGCTCGACGATATCATCAACAACCCAAACTTCAACGCTTCTCAAACGCTGCGCGACAATTTTCGGGAGAAAGCACTGGAGTATAGCACCTGCACAGACTTCGACGCCGGCCAATTCAAGGACGATGCGGCCATACAGATCCAGAACCTGCAGCAAGCCGTCGCGGAGCTCCGCCGCCACTTCAACATGAATCACGCGATTCTCGAACCTTCCTTTGTCTGTGAGCAACTCGGCATTCAGGGACGTGTGGACTTGATGACTACTGACCTGGAACTGCTCGTCGAGCAGAAGTCGGGACGCAACGTGCTCATCGAGCGGCCGGGCACGGCTGGCAACGGCATCAAGGCCGTGGAGAAACACTATGTGCAGTTGTTGCTCTACTACGGCATCCTCTATTACAACTTCCACGCCACGCGTACCGATATCCGACTGCTTTACTCCAAATACGCGCTACCCGGCGGACTGCTCAGCGTGACGCGATTGATGAAACTCTACTACGAGGCCATCCGCTTCCGCAATGAGGCTGTGGCTCAGGAATTCCAAATTGCTGAGCACGGCTTCGCCCCTTACCTGCCCCTGCTGACGGCCGATAACCTCAACGTGGCGGGCAGATGTGACTTCTTCTACAACAATTATCTCTATCCACAGCTCAATGCGCAGCTGCAGCCCCTGGCTTTTCTCACGCCACTGGAGAAAGCTTACTTTTGTCGCATGATGCAGTTTGTCATCAAGGAAAACCTGCTTTCGAAGGTCGGCGTCGTCGAAGGCACGGGCAACTGCGTGGCTTCGCTGTGGAACATGCCGCTGGCAGAGAAGCGGGAAACCGGCAATATCTACACGGGATTGAAGATCATCAGTAAGGAGAAAAGCAACGACTATAACGGCTACGACCGCATCACGCTCTCCGTACCCGACCAGGGTGAGGACTTCCTGCCCAACTTCCGACGGGGCGACATGGTCTATCTCTATGCCTACCCCGAGGGCGAAGAGCCCGACGTGCGCAAGGCCTTGCTCTTCAAGGGCGGTTTGGAGGACATCCATTCCGACTGCATCACCGTGTTGCTGGCCGACGGACAGCAGAATGCCGACATCTTCAACCATCTGCCCTACCGCCGTACGCTGCGACAAGGAGAACCTGTCAGCAAGGCCGACAAGCCTTTTGTGTGGTGCGTCGAGCATGGCAGCAGCGATGCCGGAGGCAGTGCGGCGATTGGCGCGCTCTATGAGCTGATTACCTCCACGGCCGACCGCAAGGCGCTGCTCTTGGGTCAGCGCGCGCCTCAGGCTGACAAGAGCTTGACGCTTTCCCGCTCTTATCTCCCCGACCTCGACGCCATGTTGACACGAGCCAAGCAGGCGCGCGACTTCTTTCTCCTCGTCGGCCCACCGGGAACGGGCAAGACCAGCATGGCGCTGCGCTTTATGGTGGAGGAAGCGCTCGTCACGCCGACGCCCTCAGGACAGCAGGCCGACCTGTTGCTGATGGTCTACACTAACCGTGCCGTCGATGAGATCTGCGGTATGCTCGTCAAGGCCGACATCTCGTTTCTGCGAATTGGCAGTGAGCTGAGCTGCGATCCGCAGTATCAGCCTTGGCTGCTGCAAAACCAAATCGGCGACAAGCCCAAGCTCAACGACATGCAAGAGAAGTTGCGCAAGGCACACGTCATCGTCAGCACTACCTCAATGATGCAGTCACGCTCCTATCTCTTTGCGCTGAAACACTTCTCGCTGGCCATCGTCGACGAGAGTTCTCAGATCCTGGAGCCCAACATCATCGGACTTCTCGCCAGTCATCAGGGCGGGAACGGCATGGCGGGCGCACGGCAGTCTGCCGGCAAACACGCCATGAGTGGCTGCGACATTGACAAGTTTATCCTTATCGGTGACTATAAGCAGCTGCCCGCCGTGGTTCAACAAAACGACGGTAGTGCAGCCATCACCGAGCCGGAGTTGCAAGCCATCGGCTTGACAAGTTGCAAGAACAGCCTCTTTGAGCGCCTCATCCGCCAGGAGTTGCGCGCCGGACGCACCGACTTCATCGGCACACTCCACCATCAGGGACGCATGCACCCCGAGATTGCAGACTTTCCCGGCAAGGCTTTTTATGCTGAAGAAAACATCTCTCCCGTGCCACTGCCGCATCAGCGAGAGACATCGCTTAACTATCTCTTGCCATCTCTTGACAACTTGGACGAACTGCTGAAGGCTCACCGCTGCCTTTTCTTCGCCTCTGCCGACTGCCGACAACCCGAGATCTCAGACAAAGTCAACAGCTATGAGGCGCGTCTCGTGGCCCTGTTGTCGCAGCGCATCCGCCGTTTCTATGGTCAGAACTTTGATGCCGACACCACGCTCGGCGTCATCGTGCCCTACCGCAACCAGATTGCGATGATCCGCAAAGAGCTGGAGAAACTCGATGATCCGCTGTTGGAGCGCATCAGCATCGACACCGTGGAGCGCTACCAAGGCTCGCAACGCGACGTCATCATCTATTCGTTCACCATCCAACAACGCTATCAGCTCGACTTCCTCACGGCCAACAGTTTCGACGAAAACGGCCGTGTCGTGGACAGAAAACTCAACGTAGCCCTCACGCGCGCCCGTCGCCAGTTACTGCTCACCGGCCATCCCGATACGTTGCAGCAGTCCCCGCTCTTTAGTCGACTTATGGAATATTTCAAAGAAAAAAACGAATATGTTTCTACAGACTTTTTAAACAATTATGTAAAAATAGATTAATTTTGCTCACGGTGCTGTTACTTTTTCGATACTTCGTCGTCGTTAGATTTAGAAGATAGAAAAAGGATAATAACAACAAATAAAAGACAAAACTAAATTTTAGGTATTATGAAAAAGTTACTTCTCATGGCAGCTGTCATGCTGTCTTCCGTGGGCGCTTTCGCTCAGCACGCTGTTGGTTCTTTCACACTGCAGCCGAAGGTTGGTATCAACATTACCAATACCACTAACTACAGCGATGTAGCCAAGGCACGTGTTGACTTTGCCGGTGGACTGGAAGGTGAGTATCAGGTAAGTGACATCTTCTCGCTTAGCGGTGGACTGATGTATTCCCGTCAGGGCTACAAGGCCAAGGATGTTGCTAAGGTGGGAGATCTCAAAATAGCAGGTAAAGACTGGAAGCCCAGCTATCTGAACATCCCCGTGATGGCCAACGTCTATGTAGTACCAGGACTCGCCGTCAAATTAGGTATCCAGCCGGGCTTTATGGTGGATAAGGACGATGCCTCAGATGTCAACACCTTCGACCTGAGCATCCCTGTAGGCTTGAGCTATGAGTACAATAATTTCGTACTCGACGGCCGCTACAACTGGGGCGTGACAAAGATCAACAAGCACAGCATTAAGGGCTTCGACGATACTCGCAACTCTGTCTTCCAGATCACTCTGGGCTACAAGTTCAGCCTCTAATCATTCACAAGCATAAGTTTTCAAGCCACAGAGCCAATGCTCTGTGGCTTTTTTCGTGTCGTTGTGGCTGAAAGCAAAATAAACATTAAAAAAGTTGCTTGTTCGAAAATAAATGCCTATCTTTGCAGGACATATAGGTAACGAGCAAACAGAGAGATGGAATTCCGACATTCTACGATGTTGGAATTCTTTTCTTTTTTGCCCTTTTGAAACGAAACAATTAAACAGAAACAACTATGGCTTACATGTCTCAAGAAGGCTACGACAAACTCGTGGCCCAGCTTCACGAACTCGAAGCAGTAGAGCGCCCCAAGGCATCGGCCGCCATCGCCGAGGCCGCTGACAAGGGCGACCTGAGCGAAAACTCAGAATATGACGCAGCCAAGGAAGCGCAAGCTCACCTGGAAGCGAAGATCAACAACATCAAGCTCACCATCGCTCAGGCAAAGATCGTCGACACCAGTCGATTGTCTACCGAAGAGGTGCAGATCATGTCGAAAGTGGAGATGACCAATCTCGCCACCAAGAAGAAGATGACCTACACGATCGTCAGCGAGAGCGAGGCCGATCTGAAGAAAGGCAAGATCTCTATCCACACGCCGATCGCTCAGGGTCTGCTCAACAAAAAGGTGGGCGACATCGCTGAGATCAAGATTCCGCGTGGTACCATCCGCCTGCAGATCGACAAGATCTCTATCGGCGAATAAGCCCGGCAAGGAGGTAGACAACATCATTAACCCATTAACAGATAGGAGAACAAGACTATGGCTACATTGTTCAGTAAGATTGCTGCGGGAGAGATTCCCAGCTATAAGTGCGCCGAGGATGACAAGTTCTATGCTTTTCTCGACATCAATCCGGTGGTGAAGGGACATACCCTTGTGGTGCCACGCAAGGAGATTGACTACATCTTCGACATGGACGACAAGGACTTGGCCGACTTTGAGATCTTTGCCAAGAAGGTGGCACGCGCCATCCGCACCGCTTTTCCTTGCAAGAAGGTAGCTGAGGTGGTGCTCGGTCTGGAGGTCAACCACGCCCACATCCATCTGATGCCTATCAACAGCGAAGCCGACGTGGACTTCCATAAACACGTGAAGTTCTCCGACGAAGAGATGGCTGCTATCGCTGACAAGATCTATACGGAGTTTAAGAAACTGTAGTAAAGGTCCTCCCTAACCCTCCCGGAGAGAGGGAAAAAGCTCGCCCTTGCACACAGTAGAAGGGAAGGCTCAACTCAGAAAACCATCATTTGAGTATGGTAAAACAAACTCCCCGACTTTTCTCATTGAGAAAGGTCGGGGAGTTTTTCGTTGATATTTTCCTTCAATATCGTTGATTTGTTCCTTCAATATCGTGGATCATTTTTCAATATCGTGGTGCAATGGCGCTAAACATATTTATCGCCCTTCTTCAGCGCCACCTCATTGACATACTTGCGGATGAGGGCCGAAGAGTCTTCTTTCTTACAGATGAGCAGCACATTGTCCTTTTCAGCCACGATGAAACCATCAAGACCACTGATCACACCCAGCCGGTCTTTCGGCAACTTGATGATATTGTGGTGACTGTTTTCAATCATCACGTCGGAGCCCACCACCACGTTGTCGTCGCCGGACTTCTGCTGTGACTCATACATACTATGCCATGTACCCAGGTCGGCCCAGCCAAAGCTGCAGCGCATCACATACACGTGCTCAGCCTTCTCCAGTATGGCTGACTCGATGCTCAGGTTGGGATAAGAGGGAAAATGCTCCAGCATATAGCTCTCCTCCTGTTCAGGAGAGGCATAGAAGTTGATGTTGTCAAGTTGTCTGAGCACCACGGGCAGCTGCTTGGTCAGTTCTTCCCACGTCGTCTTCACGCTGACGAAAAACATGCCGGTGTTCCAATAAAACTCACCGCTGTCCATAAACACCTGCGCAAACTGCCGCTCGGGCTTCTCGGTAAACGATTTCACGGTGTAGAAGCCTTCCTCCACGGGATCGCCCAGCTGGATATAGCCATAGCCCGGTTCCGGCCGTGTCGGCTTAACGCCCATGACCAGAAAGCCCTCATGCGCAGAGACAAAGGCAAAGCCATCGTGGACATTGCGCTCGAAAGCAGCCTCGTCCATCACAGCCTGATCGGAAGGCACCGTGACGATATTGGCCTTGGCATCCTCGCGCGCGATGCGATAGGCAGCCCAAGCCAAGCTCGGCGCTGTATTGCGCTGCACGGGTTCTGCAAGGATATGGTCACGCGCCACCTCGGTCAACTGCTCGCGCACCAGGTCGACATAGTCGATGTTTGTACTGACAAAGATATGCCCGGGAGTCACAAGCTTAGCCATACGGTCATAAGTCTGCTGTAACTGTGTGCGTCCGGTACCAAAAAAGTCAATGAACTGTTTGGGATAAGACGCTCGGCTGTAAGGCCATAAACGCTGTCCCTTACCGCCCGCCAAAATCAAACAGTAGTCGTTGTCACTTCTTGTCGTCATGTTTCTTTAGGGTATAAGATTTAAATTCTTGTACGAAATTACGATTTATCTTTGAGACCACAAAACGTTTTACACTCTTTTTGTGTATTTTAATCATCGTGTCCATTGTGCACGTTCACATTTTCGCAACTCCTTTTTTTCCTTATTTCCAATCATTGGCATTTAGGCGACAACCTTCGTCATTTATCATCTCCACAGAACTTTTCGCAGCTTTTACTTTCCTATCTTTATAGTTTTTACTACCTTTGCACTGTATTTCATCGATGATATGAACAAGAAACAGATACTTCTGATCAACGACATGGCAGGCTATGGCAAGGTGGCCACGGCAGCCATGCTTCCCATCCTTTCTTATATGGGGCTCCCCACCTATAACCTGCCTACCGCTTTGGTAAGCAATACGCTGGACTATGGCAAGTTCAACATTCTTGACACCACCGACTACATCCAAGGCGTTTTTCCAGTTTGGAAGGAGCTGGGCTTTAGCTTCGATGCCATCGCCACGGGCTTCATCGCTTCTGAGCGACAGGCCGAGATCGTCTCGGCATACTGCAAGCAGGAGGCAGCCCACGGCACGACGATATTCGTAGACCCTATCATGGGCGACGAAGGAAAACTGTACAATGGCGTGACGCCGGCCACCATCCGGAGCATGCTGGAGATGATCGCTGTGGCTGACCTGATCTTCCCCAACCACACCGAGGCCTGCTATCTCACGGACAGCGAGTACCATGCCGAAGGCGTCAGCAAGCAGGAGGCACACACGCTGCTTGACAAGCTGCACGCCACAGGCGCCAAATCAGTACTCATCACCTCCATTCCCGTTGAGGGACAGCACTGCGTGGCCGGATACAACGACCAGCGGGGAGAATATTTCCTGCTGCCCTACACCGAGATACCGGTGCACTTCCCCGGCACGGGCGACATCTTCTCGGCTGTGCTGATCGGCAACCTGCTCAACGGCAAATCGCTGCGACTCTCCACCCGCATCGCCATGGACGCTGTATACCGGCTCATCGACCTCAATAAGAACAATGCCGACAAGAACCGCGGCATACCCTTGGAAAACTATCTCAACGTATTGGATGAGTAATCCCCACTGTTGTGAAATACAAGAAGACTTCAAGTATACAATGTTGTAAATAACATGGACTGGTTTACTTCTCTCTTTACTGTTCATTCCTCGATACAGACTGTTGTCATTATCTCCTTGATCATTGCGGCAGGTCTGGCTTTGGGCAAGATACGTGTCATGGGCATCTCGCTGGGCATCGCCTTCGTGTTTTTCGTGGGCATCGTGGCCGGCAATATCGGCATGTCCATCGACAAGGTGACGCTCGACTACGCCGAGACGCTCGGCCTGTCGATGTTTGTCTATTGCCTGGGGCTGCATGTGGGCCCCAACTTTTTCGGATCGCTGCGCCATGAGGGTATGATGCTCAACGTGTGGAGCTTGGCCGTGATCATCTTAGGCACCGCTTTTGCCTTGGTGCTCTCGCCGTTGACGGGTATCAGCATACCGGTGATGACGGGTCTGCTCTGCGGTGCCACGACCAATACACCTGCCCTCGGTGCCGCCACGCAGGCACTGGTTCACGCCGGACTTCCCAGCAGCGACACGGCACTGGCCACGGCTGTCACCTATCCACTCGGTGTGGTCGGTGTGATCATCGCTATGGTTCTTATCCGTAAGTTCTTCGTGAAACCGGCTGATCTCGAAGTCAAGAAACTCAGTGACGACAACCATACCTATATCGCACAGTTCAATGCTATCAACCCGGCCATCATCGGCCGCACGATCCAGCAGATCGCTCAGATGACCCACGTGAAGTTTATCATCTCACGCATCTGGCGCGGCAAGCAGGTGCTCGTACCGGTGGCAACGACAGAACTGCACGTCAACGACAAGCTGCTCGTCGTCACCAACAAAGAGGACGAGCAGGCCATGACGCTGCTCTTCGGAAAGAAAGAAAACGATCAGGACTGGAACAAGGAGGACATCGACTGGAACGCCATCGACGCCAACGTAGAGAGCCGCGTATGCGTCATCACACGTCCCTCGCTCAACGGCAAGCACCTCGGTGCACTGCACATGCGGCAGGCTTATGGTGTCAACGTCAGCCGCGTGATCCGTGGCGACATCAAGCTGCTGGCCAGCGATGACCTGCGACTGGAATACGGCGACCGCATCACTATCGTGGGCAAACACGAGAACCTCGACAACGCTGAGCATTTCTTCGGCAACTCGGTCAAGACATTGGAGGAGCCAAACATCGGCAGCATCTTCCTCGGCATTGTACTGGGTCTCATTCTCGGCTCCATTCCACTCAGTTTGCCAGGCATGGAGTCACCGATCCGCCTGGGCATTGCTGGTGGTCCGATCATCATGGGCATCATCGTCGGAGCCCTCGGTCCCCGTCTCCACCTCATCTCTTATACGACACGCTCGGCCAGTCTCATGCTCCGCAAGTTGGGACTGAGCATCTATCTGGCCTGCTTGGGACTCGATGCCGGCAAGGACTTCCTATCCACAGTCATCAAGCCTGAGGGTCTCGCCTGGGTGGGCATTGGCTTCCTCATCACGCTCGTGCCTATCTTCATCATCGGCGTCATCGCTCTCAAAGCCCATCGCTACGACTTCGGAACCATTTGTGGCATTCTCTGCGGCAGCATGGCGAACCCGATGGCACTGGGCTACGCCAACGATACGCTCAAAGGCGACACGGCAAGCATCTCCTACGCTTCGGTCTATCCCTTGGGCATGTTCATCCGAGTGGTCATCGCGCAAATGATCATCATGTTCTTTGTTTAGGACTGCATGAGCGGTCCTGACTCCCTTTCAAAACGTGCCGGCTCCCTGTCTGACACGTAGAATAATCATGACAAAACAGCTTCATCCTGAACTTGCAATCCAGAGAAGCCAAAAAAGAGAAATCGACTGTTTCGCCTCAAAATTGCATAGTGAAATGATGAAAACAGCTTGTTGATAGTGTCAAACTACCGAGATGACACGGTCAAAAAGCCGAGATGACATCATGAAAAAGGTACTTTGAGGAAAAATTCTCTAGAGAATTTTTCCTCAAAGTACCTTTTTGATTTTAATAGATTTTAGAGTTTTATTATAACAGTCTATGTTTCAGTGTTTTATAAAAATCTCGAAAATTCGCAAAAATCGGCCCCAAGGAACATCTTGTTTCAGAAAATCGCCGTTATGAGCGCGGAAAAATGTCAGTTTAGCGGACAAAAGATCACGTGAGCATCAAAAACGCAACAAAGAGAGACGACTACGAGTTATAACATCCGCTATTGGTTAATATACGTTAGAAAACTGTTATTTTTCTCTGGAAATTTGTTACTTTGGAAAATAAACGCTATCTTTGCACTGTTTTCCAACGGAAAGTAAATATATGAGTAAAAGTTCAACCATGCTGTCGCTCTTATTTTTGCTTCCGATGACCCTCAGCATCTCATGCACGGGCAAGACCTCACAGCCCGGCGGTCAGAAGAGCAGCCACGCCAACGCGCAAGAGCAAACAGCAACAAAGAAAAAGGAGAAAAAGAATATGGAAGTAAAGGAGTTAACAACACAGGAATTCAAGGAGAAGGTGATGAACTACGACGTACATCCCAAGGAGTGGGTGTTTGAAGGTGACAAACCGGTGATCATCGACTTCTATGCCACCTGGTGCGGTCCCTGCAAGGCTACTGCGCCGATCGTAGCCGACATCGCAAAGACATATGCAGGAAAGATCGATGTATATAAGGTGGACGTGGATCAGCAGCAGGAGCTTGCCGCCACATTTGGCATCCGCTCCATTCCTACGATCCTCTTCATCCCGAAGCAGGGTGATCCACAGGTGCAGGTGGGCGCCATGAACCGTGCGCAGTTCGACGAGGCCATCAAGGAAATTCTCCTCCCGGAATAATCCGTTGCGCAACGATGGAAACAGAATGTATCTGTAGACTCCGGAAGATCTACAAGGCCATCACGGCTTTTGAGACGCAGGTGGAGGCATCATTAGGCGTGAATATCAACGCGATGATGCTCCTCTGCCTGCTCTCGGAGAAAGAGAATCTCTCTGCCGGCGAGATTGCCGACGAGATGGGTCTCACCCGATCCAACGCCTCGAAGGTCATCGCCTCGCTGGAGAAGAGTGGCAGCATCCGTCGCCGCATCTGCAAGGAGGACGGCCGCAGCATGCGGTTTCATCTGACCAAGCAAGGTGAGGAGCTTCTTGAGCATGTCCATTGCGACAGCCTGCAACTGCCGGAAGGACTCAGGAAAATCGTAGAATAAAAAAAGCTCACCCTGTCAACAGCTTTGATGGCTGTTGACAGGGTGAGCCTTTTTTATAAAACGAAACTGCTTTTAGCACCCGCCTTTGTGCGTCATGATGTTGAGCACCATGTCGTCGGTGGAGCACATGGCTTCCTTGCCGATGCTGGTGAGGTTGTGGATGCTCTTGTCCACGTCCTCGTCGATGATACCCTCGGCGGCGGTGACATGCTCGCCCTCCATGCTCAGCAAAGCAGAGAGCAAGGCTGAGGACACACCGGAGCAAATCTTGATCGAGCAGCTCGGCTTCGCACCGTCGCAGATCATACCCGTGAGGTTGGCAATCATGTTCTTCACGGCATGACAGACACGCGTGTAGTCGCCACCCATCAAATAGACGATGCCACAGCTGGAGCCAATGCTGGCCACCACACAACCGCAGAGCGCACTGAGTTTGCCAAGGCTCTGCTTGATATAGATGGCCGTGAGATGCGAGAGCGTCAGTGCACGGATGAGCTCCTCCTCGGTATTCTCGTTCTCCTCAGCATACACGGCGACAGGGTTGGTCGCGCAGATGCCCTGGTTGCCCGAACCGGAGTTGGACATCACCGGAATCATGGCGCCACCCATACGTGCGTCGCAAGCTAAGGCCGTCTCGGAGATGATATGCGAGAAGATCGTCTTGCCGAAGATGCCATGGCTCAAAGGACGGTCGATGGTCTTACCCAAGCAGTGACCGTAATTGCCCTTCTTGCTTTCCTCGGCTGCACGGATATTATAGTCACGTGTTTGAAGGATGAAACGGATATCGTCGAGCGGTGCTGTGGTGGCAAAGTCCCACACCATGCGCAAGGTCAACTGCACCTCTTTCTCATCGGCACTGCCGCCAAGACAAGCCCGCTTGTCCAAGAGCACCTTGCTACAGGCTTCCTCATAGACAAAATTGGTGTGGCCGCCGGCAATGATCGCCGTGGCCTTGTCACCGTCAGCCTCGCAGGTCACCTCGATATAGAGTTTCTCTGTGATGTTCTCTTTGAGTTGGATGTCGATATGATCGCCCGCGATATATTTTTTCCCCTCCTCCAGGATGTCCGGCGTCAGGTCGCGCAGCACCTCCAACTGATATTTGCTCTTGCCGCAGAGCGCGCCGAGCGCAATGGCAATGGGCAGTCCGATCATACCCGTACCGGGAATGCCTACTCCCATCGCATTTTTGAGCATGTTGGCACTTAGCAATACCGAGATCCGAGACGGGCATTTGCCCAAGTCCTCCGTAGCTCTTGCGGTACAGAGGGCCACGGCCATTGGCTCTGTACAGCCAATGGCGGGGACAACCTCTTTTTTTATGAGAGAGATAATGGAATGATTGAGTTCGCTGTTGTTATTCATAGTACATAAGCATCAATGAGCTGAGAAACACTGTAGCCCCGAAGGGCCACAGCTTATTTTCCGGCTTTGTAGTTGTCAAGACCCTTCTGCAGAAAGTCGAGATAAGCAGGCACATCCTCTTTATAGCTGAACGAGCCACTGAGCGGATTGCCCTCATTGTCGACCGTGACATAGAAAGGCTGGGCATTAGCGCCGAACTTATGACTTTGGAGATAGCTCCACTTGTCACCGACGGTGCGCAGGGTGCGGTGCTGTCCGTTGTCGTTGACCTCTATCGGTTTCGGCAGCGGTGTCTTGTCATCGACGTAGAGAGAGATGAGCACATAGTCTTTCTCAAGTTTGTCAGCCACCTGAGGATCAGTCCAAACAGAGGCCTCCATCTTGCGGCAGTTGACGCAACCATAGCCCGTGAAGTCGAGCATCACCGGTTTACCTAAAGCCTTGGCAGCTGCCATACCTTCTTCGTAGTTCTTGTATTGAGCCTCAACGGTCTTCGTGTTAAGGTTGAAGTCCTGAGTGTTCATGGGTGGAGCAAAAGCCGAAACCGCCTTGCAGGGAGCACCCCACAGGCCCGGCAGCATGTAGACGGCGAAGGCGATGGAGCACAAGCCAAGTATCATGGCAGGGACAGGCATGGGGCGGTTGAGCTCGCCACCGATCTCGTCGCTGCGGAACTTCAGCCAGCCAACCAGATAGCAGCCCAAAGCCAGGAAGATGACAATCCAAAGAGAGAGGAACACCTCACGGTCGAGAATGTGCCAACCATAGGCCAGGTCTGCCACACTGAGGAACTTCAGCGAGAAGGCAAGCTCGACGAAGCCGAGTACCACCTTGATTTGATTCATCCACGAACCGCTCTTCGGACTCTTCTTCATCAGTGTGGGGAACATGGCAAAGAGCGAGAACGGGATGGCCAAAGCCAGGGCGAAACCAAACATACCCACGGCAGGACCGACCCAGTTGCCCGATGTCACAGTCTCAACGAGCAGCAGGCCGATGATCGGCGCCGTGCAGGAGAAGCTGACGAGCACAAGGGTGAAGGCCATAAGGAAGATAGAGAGCAGCCCCGTCGTCTTGCTGGCCTTGGAGTCAACGCTGTTGGCCCAGCTGTCCGGCAACTTGATTTCGAACCAGCCAAAGAAGCTCACGGCAAAGACTACCAGCAAGAGGAACAGGAAGATATTGAATACAGCATTGGTAGAAAGCGCGTTGAGCGTGTTGGGACCGAAGATCGCTGTCACGCCAATACCCAAAGCGAGATAGATGACCACAATGGAGATGCCGTAAGTAACAGCATCGCGGACACCTTTCTTCTTATCGTCTTTGGAACGTTTCAAGAAGAAGCTGACCGTCATCGGGATGATCGGCCAGATACAGGGCATGACAAGGGCGAGCAGTCCGCCCACGAGTCCCATGAAGAATATATATAATAAGGAGTGGTTGGCAATGTCGCCCGTACCGCCAAACTGTTGCAGTTGCTTGATCACCGGACGCCAGAGCATGTCTTTGTCGGCGCTGGAGAGTGAGGCACTGGCAGCGGCGGCAGCCTGAGCTGCGGAGTCAGCCTGCAGTTTGGCAAGCGAGTCAGCTTTGAGTTGCTCCAATGCTGCGGCAGCTTCGGGATCGCCTTCCTGAGCCTTGAGCATCAGAGCCTGCTCCTGAGCAGACATAGGAGCGCCGGGCTGAGCACCCGTTGCTGTGGCCGATGCTGCGGCAGCGGTCTTTGCTGCAGCAGCGTCGACGGCAGGACTCTTGCCCGAGTGTTTAAACTCCACATCACTGGGCGGCATACAGTTTTGGTCGTTACAGGCGCCATAAGTCAGATAAGCGTCGATGGAATATGTGGGCTTGGTGAACTTGATCTTCTGCACAAACTGTACGCTATTCTCGAAATAACGCAGTTTCATGTCGAAGAGTTTATCGAATGTAGAAATCTCATGCCCCACGGCCTTCAACTTGCCGACGAGTTGCACGCCGTCGAGTTTGTTGACATTAAAAGTGGCGGAAATAGGTCCGTCAGCACCGAGCCCGGTGGAATAAACATGCCATCCGCTCTCGATTCTTCCGGAGAACACAATCTCAGCCTCAGCCGATCCGTTTGTCTTCAACTGGGAAGAGAACTTTACCGGGTTGAGCATTTGCGCGTTGGCCAGCAGGGTAAAGACCAGCAGCAAGGCCAGTGTCATTGCTTTTTTCATTTGTAGTTTCCTAATACGATGGATATTTTCTTAATGTTCTATCTTTAATACGCTTCCATTGGCAATATGGCTACTGATCATTGGATTTATTGAGGGTTTTTAACGAATCAGTCAACGATTTCCACCGAAACGGTTAATATTCGACTTTATCTTTGCTATTCTGCCACATCTCAAACGCCTTGATCGCCTCTTGCGGCAACAGACGCTCCATGGCCTTATGGCGGTCTTCGGGACGAAGCTCGATCTCGTGATAGATGAAGTCGTCGTCGAAGCCAATGCCCGCAGCGTCCTTGCGCGTGTTGGCATAATAGATCTTGTCGAGATGGGCCCAGTAGATAGCACCCAAACACATCGGACAAGGCTCACAGGAACAATAGATTTCACAACCCTGAAGATCAAAGGTCTGAAGCTTGCCGCACGCGATGCGGATGGCGTTGACCTCGGCATGAGCCGTCGGGTCATGGTCTTTGGTCACACTATTGCTGGCTGCTGCGATGATCTCTCCGTCACGCGCGATGACAGCACCAAAGGGTCCGCCACCATGCCGTATGCTGTCTATGCTCAGCGCAATGGCTTCATGCATCAATTCTTCTTTCGTCATTGTAATGTATAATGTATAAATAATAATGAATAAATAAATGTCCGCTCTTTCCCTTTCTGCTTCATGCCCTTACCTCAAACCAATTTTCCCTTCTCGCTTTGGGGGAAGCAAGGGTAAGGCTCATTCCCAGAGGGTTAGGGAGAGGGCTTTGGGCTATTACTTCTTATTGAGCTTCATCAGTCTGTCATATTCCTTTTTGGTGATGCGCATGAACGATCCGTGCTGTGGAGCGGTGACGCCCTCGATGTCGACGGGATCGTGGAAATTGCGCAGATGGCTGTCGGCCTTGCAGATGCGATAGTGCTTGGGCTGGTCGCTATATTGGATGTAGGCCACGCGCCACGTGCTGTCGCCGATAAGCTGGAACGCCGAGGAGCCTTCGCAGTTCTTGCGGCCTTCAAAGCTCACGTAGTCGTCGTCAACGGGCTCGCCCCAGCCATAGGTGAGATGATCCGACGTTGCTGTGTATATGCCGGGCTTGCCGCCTTCCTTCTTGATGAGCATGTGGTACTTGCCATCGCTGAGCAGGTTGATGTCGCAGTCGATGGTAGCATAGCCCCAGTCGAAGAGCAGACGCGGCGTGGTGATGCGTTGGAAGTCCTTGTCGGCATAGCTGTAATACATGCGGTCGTATTTCTCCTCAGGACGATTGAGCATGGAGTAATAGACCATGTAGCCGCCCTTGTCCCCATTGGACCACACATAGCTGGGATCCCAAAAGATCTGTGGCGCCCACACACGGTTGATGGTGGACCAGTCCTTATACGGTGTGGGAGCCGTAGCGCCGTCGCAGAAGATGCTCATGCCCTTGCGGAAGTCAAAGGTCACGGAAGTCCAATGGACAAGATCCTTGCTCTTGAGCAGGTCGATGCCGTAGTTGTCCCACTTATGGCTCTTGGCCACACACATGTCGGTAGTGACCATAAGATAGCCTTTGCCGTTGTAAGCTCGGGTGATATAGGCGTCGCGCGTGCCACCCTCAATGCGTGCGTGCTCCTTGGGATCGAAGATAGCATTGCCGCCGAGGATGTCGGTATAGTGATAACCGTCGCGGCTCACAGCATAAGCGGTGTACTCTCCGCGATCGCTCATGTGGCAATAGAGATAGCCGTAGTCGCCCTTCTGCAGGTTCTGTGCCGAAAGGGGCAAGGAGAGAAAAGCCAGGCCGAGTGCTAAGAGTAGGTTCTTCATGGGTAATTATTCTATGATTAGTTATATTTTATCTTATGATCTGTATTATCTTTGCAAATGTAGTGAATATTTTTGAAACGCCATCCAATAATGGTGCAAAGATGGAAAAAATTAGCTAATTTAGCTGTGGTAATCAATAAAGCCTGATTTTAGACATTCATAAGACTAACTATATATGACAGACATGGACAATAAACGCTATGGACATTTCGACGACGCGCATCGCGAATATGTCATCACTGATCCACAGACACCGTGGCCGTGGATCAACTATCTGGGCAACGAGGACTTCTTCTCGCTCATCTCCAACACTGCCGGTGGATACTCGTTCTACAAGGACGCAAAGTTCCGCCGCATCACACGCTACCGCTACAACGATGTGCCAATGGACAACAACGGCCGCTATTTCTATATCAAGGACGGTGACACAGTGTGGAATCCGGGATGGAAACCTTGCCGCACACCACTCGACAACTACGAGTGCCGGCATGGCATGAACTACACGCGCATCACGGGCAGCAAGCTCGGTGTGGTGGCCAGCGTGCTCTTCTTTGTGCCGCTTCACACGGCCGCTGAGGTGCAAATGCTGTCACTGGCGAACAACAGCAACGAAGTCAAGCATCTCAGGATCTTCTCCTTTGAGGAGTGGTGCCTGTGGAATGCTGCCACTGACATGGAGAATTTCCAGCGCAACTTCTCTACCGGCGAGGTGGAAATAGAGCAGCAGACGTCGACGATCTACCATAAGACGGAATACCGCGAGCGTCGTAACCACTATGCTTTCTACCACGTCAACACACCTATCCAAGGCTTTGACACCGACCGCAAAAGTTTCGTGGGACTCTACAACGAGTATTCGGCACCGCAAGCAGTCGTTGAGGGAAAGCCGCGCAACAGCGTCGCACACGGATGGAGCCCCGTAGCCAGCCACTATATCGAGGTGGAGCTGAAGCCGGGAGAGAAGCGTGACCTCATCTTCCTGTTGGGTTATGTCGAGAATGAGCAGGACAAGAAATGGGAATGCAAAAAGGTCATCAACAAGGAGAAGGCTCATGCGCTCATGGACCGTTTCGCCACACGCGAACAAGTCGACAAGGCATTTGCTGAGCTGAAAGTCTATTGGGATCAGCTACTCGACATCTTCGTGGTCGACAGCGGCAACGACAAACTCGACCGGATGGTCAACATCTGGAACCAGTATCAGTGCATGGTCACGTTCTGCATGAGCCGCTCTGCATCGTTCTTTGAGAGTGGTATCGGGCGTGGCATGGGCTTCCGCGACTCCAATCAGGACCTCGTGGGCTTCGTACATCAGATTCCTGAGCGTGCCCGTCAGCGCATTATCGACATTGCATCGACGCAGTTCCCCGACGGCGGATGCTATCATCAGTACCAGCCACTCACCAAGCGCGGCAACAACGACATCGGCGGCGGCTTCAACGACGACCCCTGCTGGCTCATCTTCGGTACCGTGGCTTACATCAAGGAAACGGGCGACTTCTCGATTCTCGACGAACCTGTGCCCTTCGACAACGTGCCGGGCTCTGAGGTCTCACTCTTGGAGCATCTCAAGGTGTCGTTCAACCATGTCATCAACAACCTCGGACCTCACCGTCTGCCACTCATCGGACGTGCCGACTGGAACGACTGTCTCAACCTCAACTGCTTCTCATGGAACCCCGACGAGAGCTTCCAGACTACGGAGAACAAGAGCGAGGGCTCTAAGGCTGAAAGTCTGATGATCGCCGGACTCTTCGTTGTAACAGGTCGAGACTACGTCTCTCTCTGCCGCCATCTCGGTCACAACGACGAGGCCGACCGCGCACAGAAAGCTGTGGACGACATGGTAGAGGCTGTGGAGAAGTCGGGATGGGACGGCAAGTGGTACCTGCGTGCCTACGACTACTTCGGTCATAAGATTGGCTCCGACGAAAACGAAGAGGGTAAAATCTTCATTGAGAGCCAGGGATGGTGCACGATGGCTGCTATCGGCAAGGAGAAAGGTTATCCCGAGATGGCCCTTGACTCAGTGAAGGAACGCATGGAGTGTGAGCATGGCATCGTGCTCAATAACCCTGCTTTCACCACTTATCACGTGGAGATGGGCGAGATCTCATCCTATCCCGAAGGCTATAAGGAGAATGCCGGAATCTTCTGTCACAACAATCCATGGGTGATCATCGGTGAGACAGTAGCCGGACGCGGCGATGATGCCTGGCGCCACTACACCAAGATTCTGCCTTCGTATGCGGAAGAGAAATACCAGACGCTGCACAAGGTAGAGCCGTATGTCAATTGTCAGATGGTAGCCGGCAAGGATGCCGCACGCCCCGGTGAGGGTAAGAACAGCTGGCTCACGGGTACTGCGGCATGGATGTGGTATACCGTGAGTGAGTTTATCCTCGGTATCCAACCCGATTATGAGGGTCTCCGCATCGATCCCTGCTTGCCTTCGGCGGCAAAGGAATACACGGTGAAACGCCGCTTCCGTGGCGCCCTTTACCATATTCATGTGGTCAACCCCGACGGACATCAGAAGGGCGTGAAGCGTATTTCACTCGACGGCAAGGCTGTCAGCGGCACCCTCGTCCTATGGTCTGAGGGTGAGCACCAGGTGGAAGTGGTGATGTAAAACCAATAAGCAATAACAATCTTCTAAAGAATCCGTGCATACTTTTAATCGGTATGTACGGATTCTTTTTTATATCAAGAAGAGATCTACACTTGTCGGCTGTATATAAAATATTGTTAAAAGCAACAACGCCTTTGTTGATAACAGAGGGATAGAAGCGTTATAGAAACGTAAAGCAACAAAGAGATGGACAGCCAAGCATACATATCCCAAGCCACTACGCTACGACAAAAAGCCGTAGAGAGTAGCCGCCGCTATGGGGCTCCAGCGGAGGAGGCTGAGGATATCGCGCAAGAGACGATGATCCGGCTTTGGCAAGTCAGTCCCAAGATCGACACAAGACAAAAAGCTGAAGCCTTGGCAGTCTGCATCGCCCACAACTTAACCATCGACTGGCTACGACGCGAAAAGCGATGGGCTCCCCAAGAGGAGATCCCGACTGAGTCATCCGACAGCCACTGTCAAGCCGACGCTCATTTAGAAGAGCAAGAGACCGACGAATGGTTGCGGAAGCAACTGGCAGACTTGCCAAGTACAGAGTACATGGTACTGCACTTACGGCAGGTAGAGGAACTCGACAACCGGGCTATTGCTCAACGTCTGGGTATAGAAGAGCGGTCGGTGGCCACACTACTTTCCAGAGCGCGCCGACGCTTGTTGGAGGAGATAAGAAAAAGGAGGAAACAATCATGAAGACATATACAAAAGCATACATACAGTCGCTGCTCGACAAATATCTTGATGGGCTTACATCGTTGGAAGAGGAACGTCTGCTCGGCGAATATTTCCGCACACAATCCGTTCCACCGGAGTGGGAGGACTACCGCGAGTTGTTTGCTTGGTTTGACAATGGCATGAAAGGGGAGTACCTGCAAGACGACAATGGCATCAACATTGCAGAAACAGCTTCTACCCCAATACCACCCAAGCGTTCCAAAATGATACGTCTGACCCTACCTTGGCTCGCTGCCGCCTGTTTGGCAGGAGGACTGATATGGGGAATATGGCCGAAGCAACACAGTAGCCCAAGCCTCACGGTTACGACAGACAATGCCAGAGGGCAACTAACACGTTCTTCTCTGAAGGAACATGCTGCCCTAAGGACTGAATCTAAGGGAAATGAGCGACCTGCCGTCACATCGGTTACTTCTGATCAGAAGTCCACCCCCCATGTGCTTGCAGCTACACATAGTTCGACAAAGGTGACCACCATTTCTGAAAAAGAAATATCGATTGGTCACCAAGACAGTCTTCTACTCGCTGAAGCACAATACGACGTCGACCAGTGGCAAATAATAAATGACAGCGCCAAAGCTGATCATTCACTGCTGATGGCCAATTTGCTCGAGACTAAGGCGATGATCGCACAGGCTCACGAGGAAATCGCACAAGCCAAGCGACTGATCGACAGTAAAGATAAACAGCAACATTTTTCACCCTATAACATCATTGAACTATGAGAACAATTCATTGTATCGCAGCTTGTATATTAGCCATGACACCTCTCTTCGGGCAGGCTCAGGAAAAGATAGAAAAAATGAGGGATGTCATTATGCGCCAGAACGGAGTAGCGACAACCAATGAGACTGAGAAAGATCCTCAGACACTGGACCTGCGCTCATTGCGGGAAACCTATCGGTTTACCGTGAAGAAAAACTCCGACCTTATACAAATTACCACCAATGCCTTCGACCAAGATGCAGCCAAAGCCTATAGCGTGTTCAAGGGCGATGGAGAATCGTTGGCCTCGGCATACAATGTGGGCGGCGTGTACATAGGGAAAGGTTATGACCACTTTGTGCTGGAATGCTTTGCTGACAAGGACAACCCCAACCGACGCTATGCCTATGCGTTGGAATGGAACGAGGCTAAGAGTGGCAAAATAACGGGAAAACTGACAAAGGTGTATGGAAAAAGACCTGGCAGCATAACCGCAACGAGCGTCACTAAATCATTGCCATCGATACCAGATTTTCACTCAATCAAAAAGGTGGCAAAGAGGCTGCACGTGGTGACAGACGGCACACTCTCCAATGAGCAAATCGACTCTATCATCAACTCGGTGATACGACGACTCAACGAAAGAGGCTACCAAGATATGGCATCTATGCTTCAACAGGAGTGGCAGACCGCTGAACAATCCGAAAAGAACGATGCAAGAGCCGTTCAGACGATCGTCTATGACAAAGAGAAAAACTTCATGAAAAGATATCGCAACGGTCAAATACTCATTGTTGACGGAGAAGGGAACATCGTCTTTACAGGCTTGAAGGGCAAACTCGTCATGGACAATGAGGGAAACATCGTCGCAACAAACTATTCAGGAAAGACAGTCGTCATAAGTAATGACTGATCCTCGTCTCATGAGTTATCCTCACAACGGATCAATCTCTCTCTTTAATTAAGAATACAAATATTATGTAAAAGGGGCGGCTCCGTGAGGGAGCTGCCCCTTTATGGTTTACTATGGATAATCGTCTTATTGCATGACGCCTATCCAGCGCAGGATGTCGTTGAGATTGGCCACCACCATAAGGATAACCAGAATGGTGATGCCTGTGTACTCGGCGTAGATCATAAACTTATCCGAGGGCTTGCGGCGGGCAATGATCTCGTAGAGCAGGAAGAGCACGTGACCACCGTCGAGGGCGGGAATGGGCAGGATGTTCATGAAGGCGAGGATGATGCTCAGGAAGGCAGTCATCTTCCAGAACATGAACCAATCCCACTGATTGGGGAAGAGACTGCCGATGGAACCAAAGCCCCCCAAGCTCTTCGCGCCGTCAGCGGTGAAGACATACTGCATGTCACTGACATAACCAGCCAATACATCCCAGCCATATTTACATCCGGCGGGGAAGCTTTCCAGGAAGCTGTAGCTCTTATGCGTCATCTCCTTTTCATAGAGCTGATAGATGCTCGGTACGGCGAAGCCTACCTTCAAGTCAGCAGTGAGCGTTGTGGCGAGCGTGTCCTGCTTACCCGTTGCAGCACGGCTCACCACAAGCGTCACCTTGCGAAGGCGCAGGCTGTCGTCAGTACTTTTTGCTGCAGCGAGCTGATCGCTGACGCGGCTGATCTCATCGGTAAACTCATTGTAGGAGTCGACAGACTTACCATTCAGCGCTAAGATCTTGTCGCCTTTCTTCAGGCCGATCTTCCAGGCCGGTGTCTCTATAGAGTCCTTGCTGTCCTCCGCTACCGGCAGGCGATGCAGCACAGTGTCGACAACAGCGGGAGTGAACGGAGCCACGAAGCGGGGCGTTGACTTCAACATGCCCAACAGATTGATATGGCCGGGCAAGGTGATGCGCATTTTTTTGCCGTCACGGATGATGTCGGCATAGTGGGCTTCGGAAAGATCGCGGTAGACATCAACGTTGAAGTCCTTGAACGGACGCTTGTCGGTGCCCACCAGGATATCGTGGTCGCGGAAACCAAGTTGCTTGGCCTCGGTGTTGAACTTCATACCCTGGCTCATGTCTGCCACACGCACGTAGCTCTCGCCCCAGTGAAACATGATCATAGAGTAGATAAACAGTGCCAACACAAAGTTGACCGTCACACCAGCCACCATAATGATGAGCCGTTGCCATGCCGGCTTGGTGCGGAACTCCCACGGCTGCGGATCACGCTTCATCTGCTCGGTGTCCATGCTCTCGTCGATCATACCAGCAATCTTACAATAACCGCCGAGCGGCAACCAGCCCATGCCGTATTCGGTTTCGCTGTTCTTCGGTTTGAAACTAAAGAGCTTGCCGCTCCACTTGCCGATGGAGACGTCGAAGAAAATAAAGAACTTCTCCACCCGGACTCCAAAGAGCTTGGATGCCAGCGCATGTCCGCCCTCGTGAAGCAATACAAGCAACGAGATGGACAGAATGAACTGGAGAAGCTTAATCAGAAAGATTTCCATTTATAACTAATAAATTACTAATTGCGAATTACTTGCTGCTGCTTTGCGCCAGCGAATAGCCTGCCGCGCTTTGCCTGCTGAGGCTCGCTTACATGCTTGCCTCTGCTTGTGAGCGCCGAGCCATCCGTTCGGTTTGCCGCTGTTGTACAGCGGCCGGTTACGCAGCGGCCGTTTACGTAGCCGCCGGTTGTGCCGCCGCCGGTTACGCAGCGGCCTGTTGTACGGCGTCTCGGCCCATTCTACAGTGAGGCCTCCACGTTTTGCCTTGCGATCTCCCTTGCCTCCTTATCAGTTTGCAGATAAATGTCGAGGTCTGGGTTCTTGTCAAACGTAGCCTGCTCCATGGTCTTGCGGATGACGTCGGCCATACCAAGGAACGAGCAACGGCCTTGACGGAAAGCGGCGTTAGCCACCTCATTGGCTGCGTTGAGGATGCACGGCATATTACCGCCCTGGCGGATTGCCTCATACGCAAGCGCCAGACATTCAAACTTCTTAGTGTCGGGCTCAAAGAACTCCAGCTTCTGTGCCTTGAACAGATCGAGACGCTCACCATTGAGAGGCAGACGCTCGGGGAAGGAAAAAGCATACTGGATAGGCAGCCTCATGTCGGGAACACCAAGCTGAGCCTTCACGGCGCCGTCCATGAACTGCACACCACTGTGCACGATGCTCTGCGGATGAATCAGCACTTGAATGCGGTTGGCAGGCACGCCGAAGAGCCACTTAGCCTCCATCACCTCGAAGCCCTTGTTCATCAGTGACGCTGAGTCGATAGTGATCTTAGCGCCCATGTCCCACGTGGGATGCTTGAGAGCATCGGCTGCGGTGACATGCTCCAACTGCTCATGTGTGTAGAGACGGAAGGGACCACCGCTGCAGGTGAGCAGAATCTTGTCCACCTCGTTCCGATCCTCACCGACCAGACACTGGAAGATGGCACTGTGCTCTGAGTCGACCGGCAAGAGGCTAACATGGTATTGAGCCACCAAGTTGAGGATGAGCTCACCGGCAACGACGAGCGTTTCCTTGTTGGCCAGACAGATCTTCTTTCCGGCCTTGATGGCGTTGATAGTAGGCACCAGCCCCGCGAAGCCAACCATAGAAGCCAATACCGTGTCGATAGGACCGGCCTCTACGATTTCCTCCAAGGCTTTCTTGCCCGCATAGACTTTGATGTCGGGACGGTCAGAAAGCGCGGCCTGCAATTCCTCGTAGTGATGCTCATTGGCGATGACCACTGCGGCAGGATTAAACTGCCGGGCCTGTGCTGCCAGCTTCTCTACACTGTTGTTTGCCGTGAGGCAGTAGACCTCATAGCGGTCGGGGTGCTGGGCGATGACATCAAGAGCCTGCGTGCCGATGCTACCCGTAGAACCGAGTATGCAGATCGACTGCTTGCAAGGTTGCTGATCATCGTGAAGAGTTGCGTATGTTGTCATTTCTATCTTTAAGTGCTATATATATAATATGGTGTAGCCGTTGCAGCCTCAGCGACAACGACTACAATTCAAACAGTCCGTCAGGTATGTCCAAGACGATCTGGCGGCCTGCAATATCTACGTCAACGACCAGTTCTTCCGAAGCAGGAATAAGCACATCGCTGCCGTCTTCCCGTTCCACCTCCAACAGCGTGTTGACCGTAGAGACATCGATGCCTGCAACGCGACCAACGACACGGTCGTCATGCTGATGATCAAGAACTTCAAAACCTTGGAGCTGTTGCCACGACACTTCCTTCGACTCACCATTGTCGGCAAGGCTGTGAGGGAAATACACGTCATAGCCCGTCAGCTCACGCGCCTGCTGCTCGCTGTCGATGTCTTCCAGTTTCATCAGCACCACGTCATCAGACCGGAAGCGATACTCCTCGATAAAGAACGGAACAAGGATGCCGTCGACGTCGAGCACGAGATAATCAGCGTCGACACGGTCAAAAACATCATCGTCGCACTGCATGCTCAGTTCTCCCTTCACGCCATGGGGTTTGCCCATGCGCCCGATCTTGAAAACATCCTCACCTCGTATCATGGTTTTGCTGTCATTGCGTTAATCGTCTACCCGTTCGATATGCGCACCCAACTCATTGAGTCGAGTGTCGATATTCTCGTATCCGCGGTCGATCTGCTGGATGTTGTCGATGCGGCTGGTGCCATTGGCACTCATCGCTGCAATAAGCAAAGCAATACCTGCACGGATATCGGGACTTGTCATGCGGCCGGCACGCAGACGGATGCGATGGTCCTGACCGATGACCACGGCACGATGCGGATCACAGAGAATGATCTGTGCGCCCATGTCGATGAGCTTGTCGACAAAGAACAGACGGCTCTCAAACATCTTCTGATGGATGAGCACAGAACCGCGCGCCTGCGTGGCCACGACGAGAAGCACAGACAGCAAGTCGGGAGTGAGTCCCGGCCATGGAGCGTCTGCCAATGTCATGATCGTACCGTCGATAAACGACTGCACCTCGTAGTGACTATGGTGTGGTATGACAAGGTCATCGCCCTCCTCTTTCACCTTCACGCCCAAACGACGGAAGGCATCAGGGATGATGCCGAGGTTGCGCAGTGACACGTCCTTGACGCGGATGCCATTGCCTACCATTGCCGCCATGCCGATGAATGAGCCTACTTCGATCATATCGGGTAACACATGGTGCTCAGCACCATGCAGTCCTGTTACTCCGACAATCGTGATCAGATTGCTGCCGATGCCACTGATGTTTGCCCCCATAGCATTGAGCAGATGACAGAGTTGCTGGATATAAGGTTCACAGGCGGCGTTGTAGATCGTCGTCGTGCCTTTGGCCAGCACGGCAGCCATGATGATGTTGGCCGTGCCGGTCACACTGGCTTCGTCGAGAAGCATGTAGGATCCCTTGAGATGCTGGGCCCGTATCTGAAAAACGCTGCAATCCTCACTGTGCTCAAGCTTGGCGCCGAGTTTCTTAAAGCCAAGAAAGTGGGTGTCAAGACGGCGGCGGCCTATCTTGTCACCACCAGGCTTGGCCACAGTAGCCTTACTAAATCGACCAAGCAAAGGACCAAACATCAGCACAGAGCCGCGCAGGGCCGAGCACTTCTTCACAAACTCCAGGCTGTCGAGATAATCGAGATTGAGTTCATCAGCCTGGAACGTATAGTCGCCGGGCGCATTGTCTGTCACCTTCACCCCGATGTCCTTGAGCAGTCTGATCAGATTGTTGACATCGAGAATGTTGGGCACATTACTGATCCTCACCGCGTCGCTCGTGAGCAACGTGGCGCAGATCACCTCCAAAGCCTCGTTCTTGGCACCCTGTGGCGTGATGGCTCCACTCAGGGTATGGCCGCCTTCGATAATGAATGATGCCATAAGCTGTCGTTATTACTTTCTTTTGCGTTTTTTGGAAGGAGCAGGTTGCTGGCGCTCACGCGTATTGATCTTCTCAAACTTGAACGTATCCAAGTCGAGCTGAATCTTTCCGTCGGTATACCGCGCCAAGTCGTCAGCGACTTTCTCATTGTCGCTGTAGCCGTGGCTCCACTGCACGAGGTCGCGCTTCATCTGGTTGGCTGTCAGTGCCGCGAGATGGTCACGCTCTGGTCCCGGCCCCATCGTCTTCAGCTGGTCAAAGAGTTCAAAGACCATCGAGCCATAGTGGCGCACGGGAATATGCGACATCGGATAAGGTACCGGCTGGGGCTTGTCAAGGATCACCTTGGCCTCATTGACATCGTATGGCCAGTCGATATCCAACTTGAAATCAGTCATCAATGCCAGATGGTCCCAAAGCTTCTGCTTATAGTCAGCACTCTCGCGTACCTGTGGGAACATCCGCTCCATCGTAGCGACGATCACATATGCACAGCGCAACCGCTCGGCCTTGGTCTTCAGTCCGACGGCATAGTCTGCCATGTTCTGCACTTCACGGCCATATTCCGGCAGGACGAGTTTCTCGCGCTGGGTGTTATAGTCTAATCCTTTAATATTCATGTGTGGTAACGTGTGGCTTTCGCCATTTATGTTGTGTGGAGTAGTAAGAGATCTGCTTACAGGAGTTTACGTGGCAACTTAGCCACAAAGTTCTTCAGATAGAACGGTACGAAGTAGGCAACATCCTCAAACTGTTCCTGAGCCATGCGCTTTTCTGCCAGTGGCAGCATGTTCTTAGCGATAGGCTCTATGCCCTCGATGAAGTGTGCATTGGGATGATTGATAACATCCTTGCATTTCAGCGCACCGTTACCGAAGAAATAGACGGGATGCTCATCGAGATACGCTTTGTAAGCATCGCCGTCCACCACGTCAGCATGGATAGGACGCACCTCATGGAGCGATCGGTCAAAGAGCTGGGAATAGACTTCCATGCGGCGGGCATCGAGCATCGGACACAGCAGAGCGTCCTCTTCTCTCACCATCTCCTGCAACAGCACCGGCACGCAGAGCAACTCCAGCGTGGGAACGCCGATGAGCTTCAGTCCACGTCCATAGCAGATGCCCTTGGCCATCGACACGCCTATGCGCAGACCGGTGTAAGAACCCGGACCGCAGCTCACGGCAACGGCATCCAAGGGGATGGCATGGTTATCGGTGAAAGAAAGAGCCTCATCGACAAACGAACCTAAGCGCTCGGCATGATTGGGGCCGCTATGGTCTTCCTTCTCAAAAAAACAGCTTCCGTCTTGCGTGACGGCCACGGAGCACACATTCGTGCTCGTCTCTATATTCAATATGCAAGACATAATCTAAAACTTAATATATTCTCACTTGCTTATTTATCAAGTATACCTATTCTGTGCAAAGATAACTAATTTGTAGCACTTAAAGAGTATTCAACACGCTTTTTTAAGAAAATAAAGGAAATAGTCGGTCTGCAAGCACTTATCTCCCCGATTTTTTGTATATTTGCACGAACTAAATTATTTCAAGTCGTTATGATACAGTCAATGACAGGCTATGGCCGCGCTACAGTGACCTTTCAAGCCAAGAAGATACACATTGAGGTGAAGTCGCTCAACAGCAAGTCCCTTGACCTTTCCACGCGCATCGCTCCCGTCTACCGTGAAAAGGAGATGGAGCTCAGACAGATGATTGCCAAAGCACTCATCCGTGGCAAGGTGGACTTCTCTGTTTGGATTGAGAAAGACGACACACAGGCCAGTATGCCCATCAACACCGCGATCGTGGAATCATATTACAAACAGATCAAAGCGGTCTCAGCCAAGACGGGTATCCCCGAGCCGCAGAACTGGTACGACGTGTTGCTGCGCCTGCCCGACACCCTCGGCAAACCGGAAGAAGATGAACTCAGCGAAGAGGAGTGGGCAGCCGTCCGCGCAGGTATTGAGGCTGCGCTTGCAGACCTGCAGGCTTTCCGCCGTCAGGAAGGTGCCGCACTGGAAAAGAAGTTCCACGAGAAGATCGATAACATCGAGGCACTACTGAAGTCTGTTGAGCCCTATGAGAAGAGCCGCGTGCCAAAGATCAAAGAGGCGATCGTCAAAGGCTTGGAGCAGATCCCTGAGGTGGACTACGACAAGAACCGGTTGGAGCAGGAGCTCATCTACTATATCGAGAAGCTGGACATCAGTGAGGAGAAGCAGCGACTGACCAATCACCTGAAATACTTCCGCGAGACGCTCGACGAGGACAAGCCCAACGGCAAGAAGCTGGGCTTCATCGCCCAAGAGATGGGACGCGAAATCAACACTACGGGCTCCAAGAGCAATCAGGCTGAGATGCAGAACATCGTGGTGAAGATGAAAGACGAGCTCGAGCAGATCAAGGAACAAGTGCTCAACGCATTGTAAAGAGCAGCCACACTCCCAGCCCCCTCGAGCCACACCCCCAGCCCCTCCCCCAAAGGGAGGGGAGTGATATGCTCCAAGAGTTGAGCAGAGGTAGCAGTTTTTGTAGAGTAGCTGTTTGACGCTTGGTTCTGTTTGACGCTGACCAGCAGCGTCCTTCTGGCTTGTCCTTCATTTATCATTGCATCAATTCATCCTTCATCATCATTCAACATTCATCATTCATCATTGTACAATGGGTAAACTCATCATATTCTCCGCGCCATCAGGCAGTGGCAAAAGCACCATCGTGAGCTGGCTGATGAAAGAACATTCGGAACTGAATCTGGCCTTCTCCATCAGTTGTACGAGCCGTGCACCGCGTGGCACCGAGCGCAATGGTGTGGAATATTTCTTCCTCACCGCCGACGAATTCAAGAAGAAGATACAGGCCGGCGAGTTTCTTGAGTACGAAGAAGTCTACAAGAACCGCTTTTATGGCACGCTGAAGTCGCAGGTAGAAACGCAGACGGAAAGAGGTGAAAACGTCGTCTTCGACGTCGACGTGAAAGGCGGCTGCAATATCAAACGGCAGTACGGCGACCGCGCCCTGAGCCTGTTCATTCAGCCGCCATCGATCGGCGAACTGCGTAACCGACTCGTCCATCGTGCTACCGACGCGCCGGAAGTCATCGAGCAGCGACTGGCCAAAGCCTCTTACGAACTGACCTTTGCTCCTCAGTTCGACCACGTAGTTGTCAACGACGACCTGAAGAAAGCCGAAGAGGAGACCTGTCGTCTCGTCAAGGAATTCCTTGAGAAATAAGCACTTTTCGTTATGGCTCGTATCGGCATCTTCGGAGGAAGCTTCAATCCTATCCATGTGGGACACATCGCCTTGGCGCGCCAGCTCCTCCGGTTGGCACGTCTTGACGAGATCCTTTTTGTTGTCTCTCCGCTGAATCCCTTCAAGAAGCAGGACACCGACCTGATGGCCGACGATTATCGTCTGACTCTCGTGGAGACAGCATTACAGGAAGAGCCGAAGATGAGAGCCAGCGATGTGGAGTTCCATCTGCCCAAGCCGTCTTATATGTGGCGGACACTTGAGCATCTGAGCCTGTCACTTTCTGATGACGAGCTTGTGCTGATCATCGGTGCTGACAACTGGTTAGTCTTTAATCGCTGGGCACACTATGAAGAGATCCTCAGCCGCTACGAGCTCGCTGTCTATCCACGCCCCGGATATCCCATCGACACCACTTCACTGCCAACCAACGTACACGTCTACTCCACCGTGCTCTTTCCCGAAAACAGCACGGAGATAAGGCGGCGGCTCGCTGCCGGCGAGTCGATCCACGGATTGGTTCCGCAGAAGATAGAAACGGAACTGATCAAGAATAAACATTAGCTATTACTCAGCAAATATCGGATGTCAGATAGTTATCAAAAACGTTCCGACTTATAGGTCAAACGTTCGTCAGCCAATTGGCAAACAGTTGTCAACCAATTGGCTGACGTTTGTTTGACCAATCGTCTGACAATTGTTTGACCATGCTGCCTGACGCTTTTTGATCATAAGAAAGACTTGTTTTGGACAGCAAAACAGACTGATGTGAGCTATCGCCTGCCGTTTTTTGAGTCGCAGAAACAGATCTTTCAGAGTCACAGAAACAGAGATTTCTATTTCAGCGCATGCAAGACTTGTGTGGCGGCCTCTGTGGAGAAGCGCTCATCATAGCCTGCGTTGAGGTGCAGCGTGCCCAGCTGTTTGTCATTGGTGTTGATGAGGATCTGATATTGTCCAACGGTATAGGGCGTGGCAGAATTCTTGGACGAGATGCCCGTAATGCTGTCGAAGGGGATGCGCTTGCCTGCGGCGATGAGGAAACGGCCGGAGGAATAGATGAGGATCACGCCAAACGGCTCATTGGCACGGCTGGCGTCGATGACCACCACATCGTCGGGCTGACCATATTGCGCAATGAGGGTGTCCAGGGTCTCTTTGTCGCTTGGGTCGCCATCGATCAGCCATTATGCCTTTTTATTGCGCTTATAGAGAAGTAGCACAATGCCATAGATGAGCAGCAACAACAAGGCGGCTAACCACCATCCGCACACGATCAGAATCAAAGCGAGGAGCGCATAGGACAGAAAACCGATAATGATATTTGTTCTTTTCATCGTCATTGTCCTCCCAGTCGCTCGAAATACGTGATGATTTCGTCCCAAGTCTTGAACTCATCGCTGTCGAGTTGGATGCCTGTGCCCATGAAGTTGTCGTCAGGCAGCATGTCGATGAAGTAATCGCCGTAGAACAATGCTTTTTGGTTGGCATAGATGACGTGGTCATGGGCTGGCGTGGAGAGATATTGCTCCACCCATGCGGCCGCGTCGGCCAGGTGCTGATGGTCGTTGGTGGGAGCCGTGGCGACGATGTAGACCTGGTAGTTTTCGATCAGCATCCGGTAGGCTTTGACCAGACTTGCTTTGGGTTTGCCGTGGCAATCTACCAAAGCCGAGAAGTCGATGTAGACGATGGGGCGCTCACGCCCTTCCTGCTTGTCGTCGATCCAGCGGATGACAGGTACTACACCGTTGAGGAAGCTCTTGTCGTCCATGCGGTGCTCGCCATGGAAGTGGGCAGCCTGGGGATAGTGGCTACGGTAGAGGTCAAAGGTGTGGACCACCGGATCCTCGTCGCCGAAGAGACCCCATACGCGGCTCAGCTCCTCTTTCTTCTGCTCCTCATCCATGGCTTCCAGCTGTACAAAACACTGGTCGGTCAACTCCTTATACTCTTTCTCAAGGGCTTTGGTGACCATAAACTCTGTCTCGCCGTCCTGCCGTGGATTCTGCCAGGTCTGCTTTCCGGTCATGCCATGTTCTTTCATGGTCTGTGCCATCTGGAAAGCTGGATTGACAAGAATGCGGTCGAAGCCATAGAGCAGTTCGGTGTACATGCCACCCATCGACGTGCCGATGATCAGGTCGGGCTTCTCTTCTTCTGCTTTTTGGCGCAAGAATGCCAGACCGTCGGCGGGGTGGAGTGGGATGTCGTAGGCAACTACCGTGGCATTGGGGAAAGTTTGGCGTATCAGCTTCACCGTACCGGACGAGGCGGCGGAGCCGAAGCCGTGGTTATACATGATCTTCTTTCCCTTCATCAGCTCAGGGAACTGCTTGACATATTCGTTTTCCATGTGCGTGCTTTATTTCTTATCCTGATATTTCTCTTCATCGTTCTCGCGGATCTCCACGCGCCGGATCTTACCGGAAATCGTCTTCGGCAGTTCATCGACAAACTCGATGACACGCGGATACTTGTAGGGCGCTGTCTCATGCTTGACGTGGTCTTGCAGCTCCTTGACAAGATCCGGTCCGGCTTTGGCTTTATATTCCTTGCTCAGAACGATCGTTGCTTTCACCACCATGCCACGGATGGGATCTTGGACACCCGTCACGGCACACTCTACAACAGCCGGGTGGGTCATCAGTGCATTCTCCACTTCGAAGGGCCCGATACGGTAGCCGCTGCTCTTGATAACGTCGTCGGTGCGGCCGACAAACCAGTAGTAACCCTCCTCGTCGCGCCATGCCATATCGCCGGTGTGGTAGATGCCGTCGTGCCAGGCTTCCTTGGTCTTCTCGGGATCACGGTAATAACCCTTGAAAAGACCGATGGGCTTTACGTCGCCGATGCGGATGCAGATCTCGCCTTTCTCGCCATCCTCGCAGTCAGTACCGTCGGGACGGAGCAGGCAGACGTCGTACTGTGGATTTGGCTTGCCCATACTGCCGGGTTTCGGCTTGATCCATGGGAAGGTGCCAAGCGTCATTGTGGTCTCAGTCTGACCGAAGCCCTCATAGATGTGTATGCCTGTGCGCTGGTAGAAAGTCTCTTCCACGGAGGGGTTCATCGCCTCGCCGGCCGTGGTACAGTACTCCAGACTGCTGAGGTCGTATTTGGAGAAGTCCTCAAGAATCATGAAGCGATAGATGGTAGGAGGCGCGCAGAATGATGTGACGCGGTATTTCTCGATCTGCCGCATAATTTTTTCGGCTGTGAACTTCTCGTGGTCGAAGACAAAGACGGTGGCTCCGGCAAACCATTGTCCGTAGAGCTTGCCCCACACAGCCTTGCCCCATCCGGTATCTGCCACGGTGAGATGAACGCTGTTCTCGTTGAGGTTGTGCCAGAAACAGCCTGTTGTGAGGTGCCCCATGGCATAGAGGAAGTCGTGGGCTACCATCTTCGGCTCGCCACTCGTTCCGCTGGTGAAGTACATCAGCATGGTGTCCTCGTTGGTGTTGACAAATTCGGGACGACGGAAATGAGGTGCCTCTACCCACTCCTTGCGCCAGTCGCGGAAGCCTTCGGGAACGGCTTTGTCCTGCTGGGTCAATGAGTTCACGGCCACGAGTTGCTTGATGGTAGGGCTCTCTGGCATGGCCTCGCTGACCTGAGTGGTGACGTACTCATCGTTGCAGCAAATGATGGCTTTCACGCTGGCCCGGTTGTTGCGGTAGATGATGTCGCCCTTGGTGAGCATATGGGTGGCCGGAATGGCAATGGCCCCCAGCTTGCACAGTGCCATCATACTCAGCCACCACTGGTAGTGGCGCTTGAGGATGAGCATGACCTTATCGCCGTGGACGATGCCCAACTGCTGGAAGTAGGCGGCTGCCTGGTCGGTCTGCTCCTTGAACTGGCGGAAAGTGGTACCCACCTCTTCGCCACGCTCACTGGTCCACAGTAGGCAGACCTTATCGGGCTTCAGACGTGCCCACTCGTCCATGACATCGTAGGCAAAGTTGAAATTCTCGGGAATAATAAAATGAAGGTGATCCTTGAAATCTTGTTCCGACGTGAAACGCGTCTGAGTAAGGAATCTTTCTATCATGATGGTGAATGAATTTTTACCTATAAACGTTGGAAGGGTCTCGCGGGAGACCGATTAGATGATGATGCTGATAAACGTGGCAGGTTCGCCTCCGAGCGCGCGCATGCAGTGAGGATGACGGCTGTCGAAATAGATGCTGTCACCGGCGTTGAGCACGAGGACTTTGGAGCCAAGGGTAATCTCGAGCGTTCCGTCAATCATGAAGTCGAACTCCTGACCGTCGTGTGTGTTCTTGTTGTGGTTGCGTCCGTCGGGCAATGGATCCACGGTGACGAAGAACGGATTGATCTTCCGGCCACGGAATCCGGCGGCAAGCGACTGATAGCGATAGTCGTTGCCACGGTCGATCTCCTGTCCCTGGCCAGCTCGTGTGATGAAATAGCTGCTCATGCGTGGCTCTTCACCAAAGAGCAGGACATCGAGATCAATGCCGTAGCGTTTGGAAATCTTACTGAGCCGGTAGACAGACGGATCAGCCTCGCCGGACTCAATCTTTTGATAGTGTTCCAGCGAAATGCCACAGAGGTCGGCCACTTCTTGTGCCGGAATATTCAGAACTTCGCGCAGGCCTTTGAGCCGCTCGCCGATTTGCTTGATTGATTCTTCCATGATAACTCTCGTTTTGTTTAGCCCAAAAGTACAAAAAACTTAGCAAAACGCAATCATATCTTACAGATTTCTTTTTCAGATTGTAAATAAAGCATAAATCGTTGCGCACAACTATATGTGTTGTGCAATGCTGTCTGCACACTGAGAAAATAAGTGTGCAGAAACATTCCGTTTATATTGTCCTTCTCACAAACTGTAAATTTCCAGTCAATAAAGTGTGGCTATTGACGATTGTGAAGTACAACCATAAAAAAAGCCCGAAGTACTTCACGTACTTCGGACTTCATAAATGATAATGTATGTATATTAAATTGCTATGGGCAATTTTACGTGGGCTTAGTCAGCAGAGAGGCTGAAGCGCTTGTAGGCGAGGACCTTCAGATCCTTGTCCTGCTTAGCGAGCCACTGTGCTACGCTTGCCTTGTCACCGTCGCCGAACTGGAACTCCTGATCGACGAGGCAGTTCTCTTTGAAGAACTTGTTGAGGCGGCCCTTAGCGATGTTCTGGATCATCTGCTCCTTGAGGTTAGCAGCAGCCTCTGCAGCAACCTTTGTGCGGATGTCCTTAGCCTTGTCAGCATCCTCCTGAGTCAGCCAGCCCTTGGCAACGTTGCTCTCGATGTGATCATCAGAATCAACGAGGTTGGGGTTGATGCCGGCCTTCTTCAGAGCGACATTGACCTGACGCTCGACCTGCTCTTCCTTGGTCTTCTCGACAGCCACGCGAAGCTCCTCATCGATAGTAGCCTGAGGTACAGATGTCTCGTCGAGAGCAACAGGCTTCATGGCAGCCACCTGCATGGCTACCTTGTGACCTGCATCCTCGTTGGCAGCAGAGAGCTGAACCATTGTGCCCAGTGTGTGGCGGCCCATGTGGTCGTAGGTGTAGACGTTCTCGCCCTCGAGCACGTTGTAGCCGTCAAGCTCCATCTTCTCACCAACAACGCCAGAGCGACGTGTCACAGCCTCGGCGACTTTCAGACCATCAGCCAATGTCAGCTCTTTCACCTCGTCGAGGGTCTTAGCCTTTGCAGCGATGGCAGCGTCGAGAATGTCCTGTGTGAGCTGGACATAGTCAGCACCGTTGGCCACGAAGTCGGTCTCGCACTTCAGTGCGATCATGGCAGCGAAGCCATTGACGTTCTTCACCAGCACGCAACCGTTGGATGTGGTACGGTCGGAACGCTTTGCAGCGATAGCCAGACCACGCTCGCGAACGAGTTCCACGGCCTTGTTAATATCACCATCAGCCTCGGCCAGAGCCTTCTTGCAGTCTTTCATGCCTGCACCGGTCATAGCGCGGAGCTTCTTGATGTCTTCAATTGTAACAGCCATAATGGATAAAAATCTATTGGTTTATGATAATGATTTGCTTAATTACTCAGCAGCAGGTGCCTGCTCCTCAGCAGTAGCCTCGGCAGCGGGAGCCTCTGTTGCAGCATCCTCGCGGCGTGCGGGACGACGGCTGTGGCGCTTGCCCTCAGCAGCCTCTTCGGCCTGCTCGGCAGAAGCCTTCTCGTCAGCCTTTTCGACCTTGCGCTCCTCAAGACCCTCAGCGATAGCACCGCAGACAGCATCGAGCACTACCTCGATAGAGTCCTTAGCATCGTCGTTGGCAGGGATCACGTAGTCGATGTTGCGAGGATCGGAGTTGGTGTCAACCATTGCGAACACGGGGATGCCCAGACGGTTAGCCTCCTTGACAGCAATGTGCTCCTTCATCACGTCGATGACGAAGAGGGCAGACGGCAGACGGGTCAGGTCGGCGATAGAACCGAGGTTCTTCTCCAGCTTGGCGCGCTGACGGTTGATCTGCAGAATCTCACGCTTAGAGAGGTTAGAGAAAGTACCGTCGTTCATCATCTTGTCGATGTTCGTCATTTTCTTCACGGCCTTGCGGATAGTCGGGAAGTTGGTGAGCATACCGCCCGGCCAACGCTCGATGACGTAAGGCATGTTGACAGAGGCAGCCTTTTCTGCTACGATGTCCTTAGCTTGTTTTTTAGTAGCGACGAACAGAACCTTCTTGCCGCTCTTGGCGATAGCCTTGAGAGCGTCAGCAGCCTCGTCGATCTTGGCTACAGTCTTGTTGAGGTCGATGATGTGAATGCCATTGCGCTCCATGAAAATATAAGGAGCCATAGCAGGATTCCACTTGCGTTTGAGGTGGCCGAAATGGCAGCCAGCCTGAAGTAACTGGTCAAATGATGTTCTTGACATAGTGTCTTTGTCTTTTTTAATTGTTTACTTTCTTTTTAATTCTTGATGTTGTTCAGAATCAACGGTGCAGTAATCCAAGTCCGGAGTCTGCACCGTTTAGATGCTAAACTATTCGCTAACAGCCAGCAGCAGATTAACGCTTGCTGAACTGGAAGTGACGGCGAGCCTTTGGCTGACCTGGTTTCTTACGCTCAACGGAACGGCTGTCACGTGTGAGGAAGCCGGCGTCCTTGAGAGCCTTCTTGTCTTCAGCGTTGATTTTCACCAGTGCACGAGCGATGGCGAGGCGGAGAGCCTGGCTCTGGCCTGTGAAGCCACCACCGTCGAGGTTGGCTTTGATGTCGTATTTCTCAGCGGCTTCGAGAAGCTGCAGCGGCTGCTTAACCACGTACTGCAGGATGGCCGATGGGAAGAAATCCTTGATGTCTTTCTTGTTGATAGTGATCTTGCCGGTACCCTCAGAGAGGTAAACACGAGCTACAGCGCTCTTACGGCGACCGATTGCGTTAATAACTTCCATCTTACTCCTTATTATTTATACTGGTTAATGTCGATAGTCTTAGGCTGCTGAGCCTCTTTGTTGTGCTCTGCGCCATCGAAAACATAGAGGTTGTCCATCAGAGAGCGACCCAGGGGACCCTTGGGCAGCATACCTTTGACGGCGTGGCGGATCATCTTGTCGATGCCGCCCTTGCGCTTGCGCAGCTCAGCGGGTGTGTTGAAGCGCTGACCGCCTGGATAGCCAGTATAGCGGGTGTAGACCTTGTCGGTCTCCTTCTTGCCGGAGAAGACGACTTTGGCAGCGTTGATGATGATGACGTTGTCACCGCAGTCTACGTGCGGAGTGAAGTTGGGTTTGTACTTTCCGCGGAGCAGCTTGGCGACCTTGGAGCACAGACGGCCCACAATCTGGTCAGTGGCGTCGACGACGACCCACTCTTTCTTTGCTGTTTCCTTGTTAGCGGAAATAGTCTTGTAACTTAAAGTGTCCATTTTAAAAATTGAATTACTACTAAAAAACTTTTGATTACACTTTGCGATAACAGAGACCTCGCGGCGCCTCCAGTCTAAAAGAGACCATCCACAGCATTATCTCTGATGCCGATGAAGATTCACTAACCGTCGTGCCTCGGCCAAATGAGACAGACTATTAACACCTCACGGCTGCGGAAGCTCTAAGATGCACTTCCACAATCGATTTGCAAAGTTACCACTTTTATTTGAGACGCTTGCCAGTGGGGAGTTCTTTTCTGCTCCTGTTTATTGATTATTAACACGTTTGTTGATTATTAACTATAGTTTCCTGTGCTTAAATGACTGTTGATGGATTATTCTCCCGAAAATGTTTGGAAGATATGGAATAAAAGTATTAACTTTGCATTAAACAATAAACACTTTGATTATGATAGGCTTTGTGTCAACAAGAACGCCAGTAAAAGGTAAGTTCATAAAAGAAGTGAGGGGGGCATTGGCTCTTTGTCCCTCAGGTAATTTCAATGAGAACGAGAAAAAGAACATTACTAAAGATCAAGCTCTCAGGCAAAGATACCATATTATATGGGAGTGAATTTCCTAATCCCTAATAAAGATACATTGCGTATGTATCGAACGTTATACATATAATCAATTTTCCTATAATTCATGTCCTACGATTATCTCATTGTCGGCTCCGGCCTTTTTGGTGCCACGTTCGCATATTTCGCTCATAAGCAGGGCAAGCGTTGTCTGGTCATAGACAAGCGCCCGCAACTTGGCGGCAACGTCTATTGTAAGAATGCAGAAGGCATCAACGTGCATCAGTATGGTGCCCACATCTTCCATACCTCGAATAAAAGAGTGTGGCAATTCGTCAATTCCCTGGTGGAGTTCAACCGCTACACTAACTCACCCGTAGCCAATTATCAGGGCAAACTCTATAATCTGCCGTTCAATATGAACACGTTCTATCAGATGTGGGGCGTGACGACACCGGCAGAGGCCACGGCGAAGATCGAGAGCCAGCGGCAAGAGGCGGTAGAGAAAATGCGGGCTGACGGTGTCACGGAGCCGCGCAACCTTGAGGAGCAGGCGCTGACGCTGATCGGGCGCGACATCTATGAGCGGCTCATCAAAGGCTATACCGAGAAGCAGTGGGGACGGAAGTGCACCGATCTCCCGGCGTTTATCATCAAGCGTCTGCCCGTGCGTCTTGTCTTCGACAACAACTATTTCAATGATACCTATCAGGGTATTCCTATCGGTGGCTACAATCAGCTTATCAACTCCCTTTTGGACGGTGTAGAGACCAAGACCAATGTAGACTTCTTTGAAGACCGTGCCCATTGGGAAGGAGTGGCGTCTAAGATTGTGTTCACTGGCGAGCTTGATCGTTTCTACGACTATAAGCTTGGACATCTGGATTTCCGTACAGTGCGCTTTGAGACCGAGATTCTCAATGAAGCCAATCACCAAGGCAATGCGGTGGTGAACTATACCGAGGCCAGCGTGCCTTACACCCGCATCATTGAGCATAAGCACTTTGAGAGTTTCGGACAGGCTGTCTACGACAATCCCAAGACGGTTATCAGCCGTGAGTACAGCACCGAATGGAAGCCCGGCATGGAGCCTTATTATCCTGTCAACGACGAGAAGAACAACCGACTTGCCGAAGCTTACCGTCACTTGGCTGCTCAGGAAGAGAATGTCATCTTCGGCGGTAGACTGGCCGAATATAAGTATTACGACATGGCGCCGGTCATCGAGAAGGTGATGAAGATGTTTGGCGAGTAAACGAGCGGGTGAAAGACAGCATTCTATGGCAGAGACATTAAAGGAGAAGACGGCTAAAGGACTCTTTTGGGGCGGCATGAACAACTTTGTGCAGCAGGTGGTGGGATTGGTGTTTGGCATCATACTTGGCCGTCTGCTGTCGCCGTCGGACTATGGTATGATAGCGATGATCACCATCTTTTCGCTGATTGCCAATGCCATACAAAACAGCGGATTCGGTGCGGCGCTGACCAATCTCGACCATCCCACCGACGAAGACTACAACTCTGTGTTTTGGTTCAACGTCACGGCGAGCACGACGATGTATGTCATCCTCTTCTTTTGTGCGCCGCTCATTGCTGACTTCTATCACACACCCGCTTTGGTGCCACTGTCGCGCTACATCTTTTTGAGCTTTGTGTTTAGTTCATTTGCCACAGCTCCCTATGCCTATCTCTTTAAGAACTTTCAGGCCAAGCTCCAGACCAAGAGCGGTATTATCTCCGTGGTGTCGTCGAGTGTCGTTGGAGCCGTGCTGGCCTTTCTTGGCTTCGGCTATTGGGCTTTGGCCACACAGAGCCTGGTCTTTGTAGGTGTGAGCTCCATTATGGCCTGGCACTACTCGGCTTGGCATCCTACGCTGCATATCGATTACCGTCCGGCTATGCGCATGTTTAAGTTCTCATGCAAGATACTTGCTACGACCATCGTTACTCAGATTAATAATAATGTATTGAACATTCTCCTTGGTCACTACTTTTCCGCTCACGACACTGGCAGCTACAACCAGGCCTACCAATGGGACTCGAAGTGCTTCAACCTTGTGCAGGGCATGGTCAACCAAGTGGCTCAGCCGGTGCTTGTAGACCTTCGGAGCAACCAAGGACGTCAGGTGCAGGCCTTACGCAAGCTGATGCGTTTCACCTCGTTCATTGCTTTCCCGTTGCTGCTGGGCTTCGGTCTTGTGGCTCGTGAGTTCATCGTTTTGGCTATCACGGCCAAGTGGTTGCCCTCAGCCGAACTGCTTCAGTTGCTTGTCATCAGTGGAGCTATTTTCCCGTTGGTGTCGTTGCTTTCCAGTCTTGTTATCAGTGAAGGGCGATCCGGACTTTATTTTTGGATTACGGCTTCGTTAGGAGTTGTGGAGATTGGTTTGATGCTGTTGCTCTATTCCTATGGCATTCGCTCAATGGTCATTGCTTATGTCTTGGTCAACATTGTATGGCTGTTTGTCTGGCATTTCTTTGTCAACCGTATGGTGGGCTATTCCTTGTGGCAGTTTCTCAAGGACACCTTGCCCTTTGCGTTGGCAGCCTTAGGCGTGATGGTGGCTACTCATGTTCTCACGAGTGCCATCAGCAATCTGTGGCTTTTGCTGTTCTCCCGCATCATCATCGCCGTATTGCTCTACTACGCCGTCATGCGTGTGGCGCGTGTGAGAATCTTGCAGGAGTGTGTCGACTTCATATTTAAGAAAAAGCGCTGACCGGCAGTGTGCCGTCAGCGCCAATTGTTCTTAGTGCAGGAGGTACTCTACGATCAGCGTACCGTTGTAGGCGAAGAGATAGACCGTGAGCAGCATGGTCATGTTCTTAACCGTTTGTAGCCATCGGCCTTTGAGATCGGAGTAGAGGCAAGCGATTGCCACGGGAATAAAAAACATCCAGTGAGTGCCGTTGATATACACTTCGTTACAGCCGAAGCCCAGGACAATGTGTATCAGCAGGTCCACGACCCACCATGACAACAACATTTGTATGATGCGTCGCTTGCGTCCCATGACGATGCCGGCAAAGAATAGAACGGCGACCAACGCGTTGACCACGTAGTTGATCCATGACCGATAATGCACGATGGCGGGTCGGCCGAGATAGATATCGCCGAGGAGATAGTCACGGTGCAACTGTATGGACTCCCCAAAGAGTCCCTCTACGATGCCATAAGTCCGGTAGGCCGATACACTGATGTATTTCAGGAAAGGCTTGTCGCTGAGTTGCTCACCTGCTATCTGCTTGTTTAAGATCTTGTTCACGGAATCTTTTTGCGCAAGTGTAGGATCCTTTGCTCTCGTCTTTGCCACGATGGCGGCCGACTTCCGGGCGCGTGGAAGTGCAAGCTCATAGTATTGTGCGGTGGCCCCGGCCACAAGGAGAAGAGTAGGCAAGCAGAAAGCCAACATGATGTTTTTCCATTGAAAAGTCTTCTTACCGTCGACAAAGAGTCCGCCGAGCAGCGTCTTCACACCGTTGGTGAGCGTCACTCCTGTGGTGAGTAAATAGAGGATAGCGCCTTTCCACCAGACGACAGGCTTGTTGTCACGCAGGCATTTGCCGAAGACATAGAGCGTGAGCGTGAGCAGGAAAGCCGATACGATGAAGTGGTCGGGCGACATGGCTGCCGTGAGCACGGAAGCGAAAGAGAAAAACAGAGCCGTGAGCCATAGGCTGTCCTTCGCCTCTAAGCCCATCACCTCCTTGAGTGTGTGGTAGGTAAACAGGGCCGTGTAAGTGGAGAGGACCGTGATCAGCACACCTATAATAATAGGAGCGGCGTTGAAGTCGAAGGTCACCATGATCCAGTGGTTGAGCTGGTATAGTGGCCAAAAGAAAAACGTGTAGAGCGGATGACGGTTGATCTCGTAGTACGCGGTGTACTGCGTCAGCATCATGTAGGCGTAGGGATCGTAGCCGGAGAAATGCAGTTGGTTGTTGAACAGCCACCAGGCTCCTACGTGACCATGGCGGGCCATAGTGAACCGATCCCAATGGGCATAGATGAGCAGGGCATTGAGGGCACCGAAGACCAGTGCGGAGACGAGGGCGAGCCATCGCTCCGGCTTATTGCGCAGGGAAAAGATATTAAAGGGATTCTTCATAAAGGTGCAAAATTACAAAAACTTTTCGTTCCAAAGACGACGTAAGTCGAAATAATGTCGTATTTTTGTACTCATAAACATATATCCAAGAATTAACCATCACACACGATGAACAAGATAATCGTCAACTATACGCTTTATTTAGGCACCATGGCCGATAAGGTCGCTTTAGGAAAGGCACGGCAGGACAGCAATACTACTTTTGAGCGCTTGGGCTATCCCGTGGAGGATCTCGTTTGCAAGAACTATAAGTTGCCACTGCTTCCCAACTTGCAGGGGCTGTGGCTCCACATAAAGATGCTGGTCCGGTGGGGCGGACATAACGAGTTTTATTATCAGTATCCCACGTCAGCGCGCAACGGTTTCCCTATCGTGACCCGTCTGCTTCATCTCTTTCACAACCGCGTAGTCCTCATCATCCACGACATTCAGTCGTTGCGCTATCACCGTGACCCAAGTCAGGACATTGGCATTTTCAACTCAGCCGACCTTATTATCGCCCATACCGAGCCCATGCGTCAATGGCTGCTTGACCATGGCGTGAAGACACCTATCGTGCTGCTTCATATCTTCGACTACTATTCCGATGATAATTTCCTGCCTGTCGAGGATGTCGTTGACGGGCACAACGAGATTGTCTTTGCGGGGAATCTGCGGAAGTCGGAGTTTCTTCCTGCGCTGTGCCGTCACTCTTTTCCTGGTCTGACCTTCAATCTTTATGGCTTGAAGAGCGACATCGACCTCTCGTCTTATCCTCATATCAAGTATTGTGGTGTGTTCCAAGGCGACCACACCGGTACCATTTATGGCGGTTGGGGACTGGTATGGGACGGCGACAGCATCACCACGTGCAGTGGCGTGCTTGGCGACTACCTGCGTTATAATCTTCCTCACAAGCTCTCACTGTACATTGCAGCCGGCTTGCCCGTCATCGTGTGGAGCCAGGCTGCCGTGGCAGAATGGGTGAAGCAGAACCACTTGGGGCTTGTCGTTGACAGCCTGGAGCAGCTGCCTGAGCGTATTGCCGCCGTCAGCGATGACGAGCATCGCGACTATATCGCCCATTGCCGGGAGATGGGCAGCAAGCTTCGCAATGGCGAGATGCTCAAAGCCCGGATGAGCGACTGACAGTTGCAGGCGGTTACTCTTCCGTTGCCGTCTCTTTTCTTGCGTCGTCGATGAGCGTCATGAGCAGGTCGCTCTCGCCGGTGACAACCTTTCGACAAAACATTTTTCCCGACTTGGTGATGCGGTCGAAGTCAAACTCATCGAGGACTTTGATATTCGTGCTGTAGTCGATGAAGGTCAGAGGTGTCAGTGCTGTCAGGCTCTTGTAGCGTCCTTGAGCAAGCATGCAGCGGTCAGCGTATTGCAGCGAGTTGAAGGCTACGGTTTGCACGAAGGTCTCTGCCGGGCAGAAACTCGTCTTGAAGTATCCCACGAGATGCTCATTGTTGTCCCACTGATTGAGTAGGTCGAGTGCCAAGTCGGGTGTGATAGCCCACCAGGCTGCTCCTTTGTAGAGCGTATATTCCTTATCGGGGCAGTGGATGGTCAGCGTTTTGCGCACACCGAGCGTCGCCACAGCCTCGCGCAGTCCGTTGCGTGCTTTGCTGAGCAGCGAGCCGTTGGCCCACGGCTTATCGGTGAAGAAGCGCAGCTTGGCATATTGTTGCGACAGCTTCCCTTGGTGGAGCATGGAGATGCCTTGCAGGAAGATCTTGCCATTGGCCTTGTCGAAAAACTCCATGATCCTGCTGTTGCTCCACACGGGATAGTCCATGCCGCTGAGCGTAATGAGATAGTCGAAGGAGCCTGCGGCGAGCGCGGCGCGCACCAATTCCATTTGATACTCCACTTCGTCGATACTTCCCCAGCAGACGTTGACGCGGTGTTTGATGAAGTGGGCGTTGGGCTGGTCAATGACTTCGGTAAACAGCCTTATGTTGCTTTTGGCGTCGATATGGATAAAGAACTCTGAACTTTCCGGCAGACTGTCGATAAGCCGCTTCAAGTGGATAGGATCTTTATGTGCAGAGATAAGAAATGCGAGTTTTGCCATATTGTGATAATCGTATGTTTATTGAGCGTTATTCGTTTCTGTCTTCCATTCTGTGATCGTTCTCTCTTTCGTAGAGAAGTTGATGCCTACCTTTACCACCTTTCTTTCGTCGATCTCATAGGGTATAGTGTAGCCTTTGTCATCTATTTGCCGGAGAGCCTCGTCGACGCTGCCGTCGATTTTGAGTTCCATCACATAGATGGCAGTGTCGGTCTTCAGTAGTATGTCCATGCGTCCCTTAGCCGTGCGTACCTGGGTGTAGACATAACGATTGAGGAAAGAAAACATCACGTAGAGCATGGCCGTGAAGTGTCCTTCGCTGGTGGGCGCATCTTTCAGCGTGTCGCTTTGATAGGGAATAGAGGCAAAGAAAGCACGTGCCGCTGTTAGTGCTTTGTCGACATCTCCGTCAAGCAGTCCTTCACTGATGTTCCAGCATGCGTTACTGGCCTGCACGGAATCCGGTGATACGAAGTAGGGGAGCAGACAACGCATCATGCCTACCTTGACTTCTTCGTTGGGAAATCCAAGAGTATAGCGCTGTGAGCGGGGATCGTAGTTTTTGATGGTAATATATCCACTCTGATAGAACAGCGGCAAGATGGAGTGCATGTCCTCTGTGGGCGCGTCGAAATCCTCTGCTTCGGCTTTGCTGCCGTCAATAGTAGTAATATCGGTATGGAACTTCTTGATCATGTTGACCAGGAAAGTGGGCGTGCCGGTAGCAAACCAGTAGTTGCCAATTTGTTCTGTGTCCATGGCATAGAGCAGGCTGAAGGGGTTATAAACACCGGGCGACTGAGCGGCAAAGTGGTAACCGTCGTATTGTCGTTTCAGTTTCTTCAGGACATCGTCTTTCGATGTGTTCAAGTTTTGTGCCAGTCCGCTGATTCCTGCCTTGAAGTTATCTTCAAGTTCCTGCTGAGTGATACCGCACAGAGCAGCGTATTTCGGCAACATGGAGATGTTGTAGAGATTGTTGAGCTGACTGAAGATGCTCAGTTGTGAAAACTTGCTGATGCCCGTGATAAACACAAAGCGGAGGTAGGGGTCGAGGTCTTTCAAAGGTGAATAGAACGACTGCAGCTCAGTGCGAATGGCTTCCAATCGCTCCTTGTTGTGCAGGACAGTGAGCAGCGGTGCGTCGTATTCATCAATGAGGATGACGACCGGCTGATGCAACTTCTCGTAGAGTCGCATGACCAAGGAAGATAATCGTGCAGTGACATTGCTGCTGTCATTTTCTATCCCATATTGCTGTTCTGCCCATTTCAGCTGCATTGCAATGACGCTATCCAAGTCCTCCACCGTCCCTCTCTTTGCCGTAGAAAGACTGAAGTGCAGCACCGGGTATTTCTCCCATTCCTTTTCCAAGTGCTCAACAGCCAGCCCGTGGAACAGCTCTTTCTGCCCACTAAAATAAGCATGAAACGTGCTCGTAAGCAGTGACTTCCCAAAGCGGCGCGGCCGCGAGAGGAAGACGTATTTCTTGGTGTTGGCCAGTTCATACACGTATTGCGTCTTGTCAACATACATGTACTGTTCTTCTCTGATATTAGAGAAGGTCTGAATGCCTATGGGATATTTTATCATAGCTTTGTGGAATGGTAACTACCTGCAAATATAAGACAATTCTTTGATATAAGCAAGCAAAAGCGGTAAGGTTTTCCGCTTCGTGCCGGAGATGTCTACCGCCGTCCGAGGGTCTTATGCAATCGGTTGCCGATCGCTTTGCCGATGACGCGGAAGTTGCCATAGCGCAGGTTGAGGAAGAGCTCTTCCAGTGAGCGTCCCAGTTTTATCCAAGGGTGTCCCCAGGCACTGCGCCGGTAGAATCGCTCCTTGTAGGCCACGTTGTCGATGACATACTTTGGATGTTTCAGCGGGAATTGGAGCTCAAAGCGTTTCATCGTAAAGATCTTGCGCAGTCCGTACGGCGTCGTCTTCTCGCTGGTGGAGTAGTGCGTGGAGTCGGCGGTGAGGCCGATGTTGTTGATGAGGTTGCGCTTCGGCATGATGGCGAGCCCGTTGTTGAGCATCATGCTCGCCCAGAAAATAGTCTCATAGTAGGGTATGCCCGATGCTTTGTGTCTGCGGGTTAAGTCCATCATGGACTTTCTGTACTTGCGCTGTCTGATGATGTCGTTCATCAGCTTCACGGCATTTGGGTCGTCGAGAAACGAGTAAGTGCCGTCCCATGTGTCAATGACCCTGCGCCACGAGGCCCACCCCCAGATGGAGAAGGTGGAGGTGAAGAAATAGTCATCGGGCACGTCTGCCGACACTTCGTCCTCGTTAAATCCGGAGATCAGCCAGACACGATTGTCATGTTCATAGCGGTCGAGCATCTCCTTGCAGAAGGGAAAGAACGACTGCGAGGGCACATCATCGTCCTCGAGTACGATGCACTTGTCCACCATGGAGAACGCCCAACGCTGCGAGAGGTATTCCGAAGGGTCGCAGCCTTGGTTTTTCTCGCAGTAGTGGCGCTGCACGTCGCACTGCCAGTCGATGTTCTCAGCAATCTTGCGGCAGGCCATGATGCCAGGCATGTCGCGCTCGCCTCGTGGTCCGTCCTGGTAGAGGAAGAGATGGCTGGGGCGTGCCTGACGCACCTGCTCAAACACTTGCTGGAATTTATCGGGGCGGTTGAAGAAGAGCATCAGCACCGCCACATCGGTTTTATAAGCTTGCATAGAGGAATGATTGTTATATTGTGGTCAGTCCGGTTATCTGTTGTTCTCGCCATCCAACCGCCGGATGATCTTGTAGGGATTTCCGGCGATGACGACATTACTGGGCACGTCTTTGACGATGACGGTGTTTACGCCGATGGTCACATTGTCGCCTATGGTCACGTCGCCGATGATCTTTGTACCGGCAGCGATGAACACGTTATTGCCGATGGTGGCGTTTTTTCCTTCCTCCGGCGTCTTGTGTCCGATGAGTACTCCCGGGTAGAGCGTGCAGTTTTCGCCGATATGCGTTTTCGGATTAATGACAATGGAGCCCCAGTGCCATATCGTCAAACCCTTGCCACAGGTGTTGGGTGGGATCTGAAAGCCGGTTTTGTAGCTCAGCCGGCGCAATCGCCAAGCCCAATAGACATGGCCGATGAGGTACCGGCCCCTTTGCGGCGCATTCTTGTAGTATTCCAGATGACGGAGCGCCACGATATACTGCCAGATGCAGTGCTGGTCTGACATGGGGTTGGTGGCGATGCGCTCTTTCCATCGGCTGAGCAGATGGAGCTGCTTCTGATAGTTTTTGGAGTCAGCTCTGAGGAACTCTTTGAGCATTGCTCTGGAATGTATCTTGTCGGTTGCGGCCATGTTTCTTCTTTTCACTTGTAGTAATGAGAATGTATTGCAAAGATACATTTTCTTTTTTAATATCCTTTGCTTTTTCCCATAATTTATTTTCATTCCATTTTATTTGGGCTTTCCCCTCGTTTGCAGTATCTTTAAATAAGATACGCTGCGCTCGGGAAATCCAAATAAAATTCCATTTCATTCCATTTTATTTGGGCTTTCCCCTCGTTTGCAGTATCTTTAAATAAGATACGCTGCACTCGGGAAAGGCAAATAAAATTCCATTTCATTCCATTTTATTTGGGCTTTCCCCTCGTTTGAAGTATCTTTGCATACAAAAAGGAAGACATGGACTACAAAGAGCAACTCTATAAATATAACCAGCCCAACCTGCGGGCCTGTCAGCTGAAACAGCTGGAGATTCTCAAAGACATCGACAAGGCTTGTCAGAAGATGGGTATCAGCTATTGGCTCGACGGCGGTACGCTGTTGGGTGCCGTGCGCCACGGTGGCTTCATCCCATGGGACGACGACATCGACATCGCCATGGACGTGAAGGACCTGCGCCGCTTTGTCAAGGAGGGACAGTCCTATCTGCCTCAGAATCTGATGATACAGTCGAGGAAGACCAATCCGCAGGTAAGGGCACAGAACGTGAAGGTACGCGACCTCAACTCGCTCTATGTCGAGAAAGTCGACAACTTCATCGATGACTACGAGAAAGGCATCTATGTCGATATCTTCCCCTTTGACCGCCATCCCAATGCGCCGAAAGCGTGGATCAAGCGGTTGAGTATCGGCATCACGAAGAGCGTGGCTATTCTCAACCACTCCCATCGCTACTCGCTGCGCGCCGTGGCAGAGTATTTCTGGTTCGGTGGCAAGAAGTTGCTCTATACGGCTCTTTGGCGTGTGCTCATGCTGTGCTGCAAGTCAACACGCTATGCCGACATCCCGTCGATGAACGGCTATGGCATCACCCACGACCGCTCCACAGTGTTTCCCTTGGGCAAGATACGCTTCGAGGACACGGAGTTCCCGGCTCCCCACGACCCTGATCAGTATCTCAAGAACATCTACAAGGACTATATGACCATCCCGCCCGTGGAGAAGCGCCACTTCCATGCTATCCTCATCATCCCCGATTTGAAGGTTCATGAGGCCGAGAAGTAACCGGCAGAAAAGAATAGATAAGATTGGGAAAAACTCTTTTTGTTAACAAGAAAAGGCGACAAAAGTTAGTCAGCCTGAGCTTTCATTCTAGAGAGAAAAGCGAGGACAAAAACAGATAAAAGGTCTCTGATTCATCCAAAAAAGCGAGATGAAACAGTCAAAAAACAACGTTGTTGTCCTCAAAAAGGTTATTTTACTCGATGAAAAAGCCTTTCTGAGGTGATGAAAAAGGTACTTTGACCAAAAATTCTCTAGAGAATTTTTGGTCAAAGTACCTTTCTGATAATGAACAAAAAACGGTGATTTTCTTAACTTGTTGGAAATCAGCATTTTACTAAAAATACTCAAAATTCGAAAAATCGCCACAAAGTACTGTTTGCTGGCAAAGAACGCATTCTCAGAGGTGGAAAATTGTCATAAAACCAAACAATTTAGTTCATGTTTAATCTCTGACTCTGATAGCGTCTCGTGCTTCTATTTTTCTTTCAGTGTCTCAAGCGAGTGGCTCAGTCCCGTAGAGATGTCGAAGAGCGGCTGCCATCCTGTGCGCTCTATCTTGGAGGTGTCGAAGGTAGCGCGCGTCACGGGGGTAGTGTCGCCTTGGTCAGTTGTCACGGGTATGTCGAAGACCACTTTGCGCTGAGCCCATGCGGCTACCTGCTCAGCGAGCTGTCGGATGGTGATGTTACCCTTGGCGTCGGCCACGTTGTAGGCTTGCGCGCTCTCGCCGTGAAGCAGCAGGTGGAGGAGAGCGTGGGCACTGTCTACGACATAGAGCCAGCTGCGGTATTGCTCGCCACGGCTTTTCAGCACGATGTCCTCGCCGCGGAGCACGTTGCGGAAGAACTGGGCGAAGACGCGGTTGTCCGACTCGGTGAAGCCCGGACCATAGGTGTGGCACAGACGGGCAATGGTCACCGGCGTGCCATACTCCGTGGCGTAGGCGATGCAGAGCGTCTCGGCGGCTCGCTTCGACGAGGGATAGCAGGCGCGTGGCGTGGCGCAGTCGACATAGCCGCTGCTTGTCTCGGTGAAAGCGTGCCCGTCGCCCTCGCCATAAATCTCGCCCGACGAGACATAGACCATCTTGCGCAGGCTGTGCCCGCGACCATAGTCCAGCAGATTGCCCACGCCGTCGATGTTGGCCTTGATGACCTCCACGGGTTGCTGCTTGAAGAAGTTTGGACTGGCGTTGCTGGCCGCGTCGATGATATAGTCGTATGGTGTTTCACCCGTGACGGGCCGTGTGACGTCCATCTCCACGAACGAGAGGCGAGGGTCACCGGCGTAGGCAGCAAAGCGTTCCTCGGCGCGCCGGCGGTTGCGTCCGGCGGCGAAGACCCGCAGGTTGCGGTGGGGATCCGCCATCACAATGTCGACCACGCAGGCTCCGACAAATCCTGTGGCACCCGCCACGAGCAGCGTGCGTCCTTGCAGGGCGTCGAGGTTGAGGCCCCGGTCGTAGAGTTCCTTGATGTCTTCTTGGTAAGGTGTCATTTCAGCCATGTCTCCGGTTGTATCTTCATCAGGGCCTTGAGTATTTCCAAGTCCTCTACAGTCGTTATCTTGATATTCTTTTCCGATCCCGGTACGATGTGCATCTCGCGTCCGCCGAGTTCCGCCATCAGCGTGCAGGAGGCCACCGAGTTGGTGATGCCCTTGGCCTCAGCCTCCTCGTGAGCTTGGATGATGTTGCCCAGACGGAAGGTCTGAGGCGTCTGCGTGCGGATGAGTTTGTCGCGTGGGATGCTCGTCGTGGTGGTGAAGCCGTCGTCGCTTTCGAGGATGGCCTCGCGGCATTTGATGCCCGTGATGGCGTAGCCGTATTTCTGGCAGATGGCGATATTGCTCGAGATGATGTCCTGTGAGAGCAGCGGACGCACGGCATCGTGCACCAACACCAGGTCGTCGTCCTTGCATCCGGCCTCGCGGAGACCATAGATGCCGTTGCGGATCGACTCCTGTCCGTTCTTCCCGCCGGGGAAGATCCACTTCAGCTTGGTGATGTTGAACTGGTTGGCGTAGGACTGCAACACCGTTTCCCATCCGGCGAGGCATACCACGGCGATGCCGTGGATGTCGGGATGCTGTTGAAACGCCTTCATCGTGTGGATGATGATCGGGCAGTTGTCTACGTGCATAAACTGCTTGGGAATGTCCTGTCCCATGCGGTTGCCGGATCCGCCGGCGATGATGAGTGCATAGTTCATATAGTGGTGTCTGTTTTCTTCACGGCAAAGATAACACAAATATCTGACATCTGCAAGCATTCAGGCGCAAGTATCTGCTGAAACGATATAGAAGCATTGCTGTTAGAAACCTCCTGCATAGTAACTGCGGGCGATATAGGGCGAAGGATCGTAATAGGCACTGCAGTTGTAGTCGTCGATGATTTCGCAAATAGGATTGTTGTAGACCCGGAGGATGGCATCGGCGCAGACGTTGTTTTCCTTGCCCATGGTGGACATCTGGTTCAATAATATGGTGCTCATGATTGTTTCTTCTCCAGTATATGCAATGGTTTCTCTCCTATTCTTGACGCGATGACCGAGAAGCTGCTGTCGGCCGTGCCGTAGATGCAACGGGTGCGTGCCAGTGTGAACATCTCGGCCACGGCGGCCTGTATGCCCTCCACAGTGCCGCGCTCGGCCTTGCTGTCGGCGGTGACAATGGCTTGGCCGAAGCGCTGCCGGAGCTGCTGCTTGGTGGGCTCGTCGTCGGTGGCGAGGTAGAATCGTTGGTCGGGACGTTCGGCCAGCAACGCCCGTATCTGGTCGATGAAGAGCTGGAGTGGGCTGCGCCGCGTGGCCTCCAGGTTGTCGGTACGACGGATGTGTATGCCGATGGGGGGGGCGGAACCGAGCAGGCTCATGTTGTGGGCGATGACGCGCTCAATGGCTTCCACGGGGTGGAACAGCTCGCTGTAGAGCGCGTCGGGGAACAATCCGAAGTCCTGGTAGCAACTCATGTAGCTGCGCTTGCCGCTTGCCCATGCCTCGAAGTCGAAGCCCTGCTGCTTGAGCGGCGTGACCTGCTGCTCGTCGATGCGCTGGGTGAAGCGCCACCGCTGGTAAATTTTGGGAAGAAAGAAGTTGCGGCGGCGTGGACGGTCGTAGAGCATGGCTGTCGGCCAGCTGCCCTCGGTGAGGTCGAGCGGTGGCGACGGTTGGAACAGACTGTGGAACGGTGCATGCAATGCCCAGTCCTGGAACCAGTAGATGCGGAGCTTCACTCCCGTGCGCATGGACAGGTGGTAGGCCGAGGCCACGGCGCGCAGGCGGTTGCCCAGTCCGCCCGATGGCACAAACACCAGTTCACCCTTGCTCTTGTCTTCTCTCATGATAGTATGGTAATATTGCTATATAGTTCTTATTCCTTCTTGATTTTCCATTCTTTGATGGTACGTTCCTTGCTGCTGAAATTAATGCCAACCTTCACAAGTCGGCGTCCGTCGGTCTCGAATGGGATAAGGTAGCCTTGATTGTCTATCTGTGCGAGCGCATCATCGACAGAGCCGTCCATCTTCAGTTCCATTACATAGATTGTGCTTGCTGTTTTCAGCAGTATGTCCATTCTTCCTTCCGCTGTGCGTACTTGCGAATAGCAGAAGTTACTAAATAACGAGAACATCACATACAGCATGGCGGTGTAATGCCCCTCAGAAGTTTTCATGTCTTTTAGTGTTCCTTCCTGGTAGGGAATGGATGCGAAGAAGCTGCGTGCTATATGGAGCATACCGTCAAGGTCATCTTTCATCAGTGCCAGCCACATGTTTCCCAAGGTACTACTGGCTTTTGCACTTTCTTTGCTGACATAATAGGGAATGAGTGAATGCAGCAGCCCTACTTTCACCTCTGTGTTTGGAAATCCAAGTGTGTATTCCGTGCTAAAGGGATTGTAGTCCTTGATGGTGAGGCAGCCGCTTTGGTATAGCAGAGGAAGCACGCTGACCATGGCTTCAGTGGGCGCGTCGAAGTCGGAAGAGAAGGCTTTGCTCTCTTCCAGCTCAGGGATAGAAGTGTCGTGAGATTGAAGTGTCTTGATGAGATAGGTCGGCGTGCCCGTCTCGAACCAGAAGTTTTCCAACTGCTTTGTGTTCATTGCCCGCAAGACGCTGAACGGATTGTAGACACCTTCGGAGTTGCGGGAGAAATGATAGCCGTCGTAGAGGTTCTTGAGTTTGGACAGAGCCTCTTGATAGGTGATCTTGTTATATTCTGCAATGCTCTGTATGCCGTCCTTGAAATCCCGCTCTATCTCCTCTTGTGTGAATCCGACAATGGTAGAATATTGCGGCGTCATGGTGATGTTGCTCAAGTTGTTGAGTTGGGAAAAGATGCTCAGCTGAGAGAACTTCGTGATGCCGGTGATGAAGACAAACCGAAGATAGGGATCCAACTTCTTCAAAGGCGAGAAAAACGACTGCAAAGCCGTGCGTATGGCGTCTAAGCGTTCAGGATCATGAAGCACGGTGAGCAGCGGCGAATCGTGCTCATCAATGAGCACGACCACTTGCTTCCCAGTTTTCTTATAGATATTCTCCACCAACAGTCTAAACCGTGTGCTGATGTCGCGGTCAGTGGATGTAGTGACTCCGTAGCTCTCCTCCATGGAAGAGAGGGTAGCATTGATATTGATTTCAAATTGCTCGGTAGTTCCCAGTTTGATGTCGCTCAAGTCGAAGTGCAGGACGGGATATTCTGTCCAATCCTGTTCCAGAGCTTCTATATCCAATCCTTTGAACAACTCCTTTTTCCCTCTGAAATAGGAATCGAATGTGCTGACGAGCAGAGACTTTCCAAAACGATGCGGGCGCGATAGAAAGACGTATTTCAAATCGTTTGCCACTTCGTACACATACCGTGTTTTGTCTACATAGATGCAATTCCTTTTGCGGATCTCACTGAATGTCTGTATTCCTACTGGATAACGTATCATAGTACTTTCTTTTTCGCAAAGTTAATAAAATAAATGGCAACACCAAACAATTCCCTAAGAAAATGGCTACTGACAGATTTCTGTATCAATAGAGATAATCAATGTAGAGTGCACCATTATAAATAAGGAGACAGAGCGTGAGGACACCAATGAGCAGACGGGGACTTAACCTGATCCACTCTTTGGAAGAGCGCGCAGCGTCCTTCAATAGGTACGCCACCGCTATGGGCACGACGATGAGCCAGTGAGCGCTCATGATGTAGGCTTCGTTGAGGCCGAAGCCCAGCACCACATGGATGAGCAGGTCGAAGCCAAGAAATGACAGGGCCAGCCAGAGAAAGCGGCTGCGCCGGCCTGCCCATACGCCTAAGAGAAAAAGCAGAAACACCAGAGCCTCTACGATGTAGTTGAAGGCATAGCGATAGTGGACGATGACGGGGCGGCTGCGCAGCACGTCCTCGAGCAGGTGGTCGCTATGCAGTTGGATGGGCTCGCCGAGTACGTTCTCTATCAGGCTCCGTCCGCGTGGCGTGCTGATGTCGGTCCACTGCGAGAACTCTCCGTTGGCGATGGGCTTGCCCTCATGGGCGTGGATGGCGAGACGTCTGCTTTTGGCGGCCTTGACAGAGTCTTGTCGGGCTACGATGGCAAGGGCTGTGCGGCGGATAAGTGCCGTGTCGGCGGTGTGCATCGTGTCGGCTACTTGCCGGTAGGTCTTGGCAATGAGTTTGTCGTGCTTCTTCGTCTTGGCCTCCTGACGCGCGATGAAGTTAGGGCGCTCAAAGGTGTACCATTCCCAGCGGGCAAAGCCCCAAATGAGAGCAGCAGGCAAGACAACGGTCAGCAGCAGGTTGGCAGGGCGCCAGAAACGCTTGCCACCGACGAAGAGATTAGCTAAAAACACTTTGATGCCGTTGTTGAGCGAGATGCCCGCAGTGAGAAAGAACAGCAGGATCGACTGCCAGCGGGGCATGAGCTTGCCTTCTTTCATCTTCATGCCGGAGAGATAAAGCACCAGCGTGAGCATGAACATCGACAGACAGAAGTGATCGGGAACGCTGATGGTCATCATCACGTAGGCGAAAGAAAACAGAAAGGTGGTCAGCAGCCAGGCGTCACCGTCACCGATACCTACTACACGATGGAGCAGACGTACCATATATATATATAGGTGTAGTAGGCGCAGGCTACGAGCATGCAACCCATGATGAGTGGTGCGGCGTTGCGTCCTGTGAGCCATTCCACGGCAGCATTGAGTTGTGAGGGTAGCCACATGAAGAAAGCCAGCAACGGATGGCGGTAGATGTTGTAGGCTGTGGTCCAATGGTCGATGACGACATAGCTCAGCGGATCGAAGCCGGAGATATGGAAGGTGTTCAGCACCAGCTTGCGGTAGTTGTCGCTGACGTGGCTGAACTGATGCCAGTAGCGAACGATGACCAGCGCGTTGAGCAGGGTGATATAGGCCAAGGCCAGCGTGCGGTGGACGATTTCTTTCTTGTTCACAGCCATGGCAACTAACGTTTAAGGAAGAACCTAACCAGCAGGAAGTTGACAGGCACGCAGACACAGAACATTGGTATGGGCGCCCACTGCTTCGGCACACCCAGATAGATGAACAGCGCGAGCATGGCCATCTGCAGCAGGTAGTTGACCACATGGCTCAAGGCAAAGCCGGCTCCGTGCTTCACGTTGGCCTTGACATGAAAGGTGAAGTGGGTGCTGGCGTAGAAGTTGAAACAGAAGCTTACCGCATAGCCCACCGTGTTGGCTACGCCCGCACTCGTCCATTGGAGCAGGAGCAGGTACACACCATATTGTATGAGTGTGGCCATGCCACCGACAAGGCCGAAGCGCAGCACCTCGCCCAGCTTCTCCCGTTTGTCTTTATCTAAACGGCTTGTAATGTCTTTCGTCTGCATATTGCAACATTTCTTTGTCGCCACGGCTGTCTCCGTAGGCAGTGATATGGTAATGGTCGCGCGGATCGCTCAGCAGTGCCTGCACGCGGTGCACCTTTTCCGGACCATAGCAGTTGGCGGTGAGGAAGCGTCCGGTAACTTTACCGTCGATGACCTCTATCCGGGTGCCAACAATGGAGAGGCTGTGTACATTTTGAAAATGACGGAAGAACGGAGCCACCCAGTTGTCAATGCTCGCACTGACCACCATCACCTGTGCGCCCGCGTCAAGGGCTTGGCGTAGGGTGACAAGCCCCTGAGAACGCAGGAGCTTCCGATTGTCGGCGGCAAAGCGGCGGCAGCAGTCATTGAAGTTGTCCAATGGCATACCGGCGAAGAAGTGTGTGAAGATCTTTTGCTTCGCTTTCCAGTTGGGATAGAGGTGGAATTTCATCATCACCAGTTGGGGCAGGTAGCGTAGAAAGCCGGTCACCGTCCGACGGGTGCCATGGACATAGCGGATGAAGGCGATCAGTGTGTCGCGCGTGGTCAGCGTGCCGTCGAAGTCGAAGAGAAACAAAGACGCTCTCCCCCCTAACCCTCCCTCTCCCTGAAGGGAGAGGGGGGAATGCTCACCGTTTTGGGCTTCGCGGTCAACTATGTTGCTGGCTTTATTGCTCTTTGGATCTTGGGTCTCCATGCGTTCTGTCGTTTATCAGAAAATAATATGAAGTTTATCAGAAATGATATGAAGTTGATTAGTAAATGATGACGAGGAACGAGATGAACCAAGCCAGGAGGTCGAGTTGGATGAAGTGGTCGTGAAGGACGATCTTTGTGGGGTTGCCGCTCTTCTTCTCTACCACGGCAATCTGCAGGTAGCGCAGGATGCCTACCAGCACAAAGATGGAAGTAAGATAGAGATAGTCGTTGTGGAAGGCGGCGATGACTTCGGGACTCACCGTGTACATGATATAGCACACCAGCGTCACGGCAGCCGTGATGGTGATGCTCTGGTTGATAAACGTCATGTTGTAGTGGATAGTGTTCTTGCGTGGTGGCTGTCCCGTCTGCTCCATGCGCAACACATCGTCGCGCCGCTTGGCCAGACTCATGAACAGCGTCAGCAGGAAAGTCATCAGCACTATCCACTTGCTCAGCACGATGCCCGTCGCAAAGCCACCGACAAACAGACGGAGCACAAAGCCGAAGGCCACCACACACACGTCGATGACCGCATACTGCTTTAGCTTGGCACAGTAGCCGAGGTTCATCAGCCAATAGAATAGGATGACACTGCCCACGCTCACAGCATTGCTTTCCATGTCGTTGCCCACGGTAAGGAGCAGGGCACATGTACCCATTGACATGAGGAACAGTAAGAACATCAGACCGTAGGCTTGCGCCACAGTGACTGCTCCGGAGGCGATAGGGCGGTGGCATTTCTCCGGGTGGCGGATGTCGTCGGGAAGGTCACAGATGTCGTTGTAGCAATAGATGCTCGACGCTGCGAAGCTGAAAGCCATGAAGCTGATCAGCGTTGACAGCAGAGGCTGTGTCTCGAAGAGCCTTCCGCCAAACATCACGGGGCAGAATACAAAGGCATTCTTTAGCCATTGAGCCGGACGAGTGAGCTTAAGTAAACTGGTATAGTGCATGAGTATTTCTTTTATTTGTCAGTTGTCTTTTTCATTTGACTCTTTTCTCAACTGCATGCTGTATCATTTGTGTCACCTTTTGCATTATCCATGCCAAGGGCAGGGTGATGACCAGACAGAGCAGAAAGGTCGGCCAATAGGAGAGTGACTTGGGGATGTAGGCCAACACAAAATGCTGATGGATGAGATAACATTCCAAGCTCAGCGTGCCTACGAAACGGAAGCTGTGGTTCACCTTGGCAGGCAGACGGCGGAAGACACGATTGAGGATGAGGATGGCCGTGACGGTGAGCGGGATGTAGAGCATACGCTCGATAAACAGCGGAAACTGTCCGTGCTTCTCCTGTTCCAGGAAGATGCTGGAGGCGAGGGCCATGACAAACATCAGGAAGATCATCCAAATACCTTGCCCGTCGACGGTCTGCTTGCGCCGAACCATCTCGCCCATGTTGATGCCGATGAAGAAGATGGGCACACGGCTCCAGAAAATCTCGAGGTGGCCGACAATGTGGTTGATAGGCGTCACCCACTGCACCAGAATGCACCACATCACCATCACCACGGGCAACCAACGGTAGATGGGGTGGCGACGGATCAGCTCCATATAGGGTGGGGCGAAGAGATAGAGCATTATGATGGCGGGAATGTACCAGAAGTTCAACTCGTCGCGGAGCCAGAACTCCCAGTTGAAGCCCAACTCACCGATGAGATCGATCCACGACCAAGCCGAGCCGCCATGGAAATTAGGCAGATAGAACAGTGTGGCAATGATGAGCCATGCGGGATAGATGCGTATGAACCGCCGGAAATAGAAACGCTTGACAGACGGATTCTTAGCCCAAGAGAACCATAGACCAATACCGCTTAGGAACAAAAACATGTCCACGCCGATGTTGCCCATACGCCGAAGACCAAAGAAGGCATCGGAGCGGGCAAGGTCCACATGGAACAACATGATGAACAGCATGGCGGCTCCCATCAGCTCGCCACGGAAGCGGCTGATGTTTGCAAGCTCTATATCGGGAATACGTTTCACAATGTTGAATTATTCAATGTTGAGTGTTGAATGTTAAGTGACAAGTTATTCAATGTTGAATGTTGAGTGATGACTTGGCTTGGTATTGAATGGAGACTTCACTCCTATTTTCTGACTTCAGACTCCTGTCTTCTAACTCTTAATCCTCACTTCCTTTGGACTTGGAATCTTCTTCATCACTTCTTTCAGCAGCCAGGCAACACCCAGCGAGGTGATGACATAGAGCAGCAGTCCCGTGTAGTAGTTGCCGTGGCGCGAGATGGGTATAAACACTTTGCGCAGTACGGGATGGATGACGAAGAGAGCCGCTGAGATAGAGCCCAGCCATGAGAAGACGTACCATAGCGCGTCGCGCAGGCGCTGCATTGGCAACAGCGAAAGAGTCTTCACGAAATAGACGGTGGCGTAGCACACCATTGCCGGAATGAAAGCCCAAGCGTAGTAGTTGGTACTCATCGACACAATGAAGAATGAGCAGACCACCCAGCTCATCAGCGCACCGCCGAAGTTCATGCGCACCAGCATGATGCGCTCGCCATAGCGGGCAAAGAGAATGCCGAGGCCGAAGGGCAGCATGCCGCCCATGAAGTTGTAGCGATAATAATTGATGGCTTCACTCTCGGGACCCATCGTCATTTGTATTCCGAGACATACGGCCATCAGTCCTGCTGTCCAACCCCAATGATGGCGGTAGAGCAACAGACGATAGACGAGGTAGAGCTGGAGCATCAGACCGAAGAACCAGTAGGGACCTGGCCAGATGTTGTCGTCGGGATGAGCGAGGAAGTTGTTGACCATGCCTAATTGCGTGAGGATCTGTACCATGGTATAGTGCCAGCTGTCCGGCGTGATGGCGTCGACAATGGTGAAGCAGGTGAATCCGACAATCATCATCTTGAACAGTTTCAGGAAGTGATAGCGGATGAAGCCCCATGTATTGACTTTCGGCTCCAAGCGCGGGCCGGGCTTGGTGTTGCCGTATTTTCTTTCCAGACCAAAGGCACTGAGGAAGAGGAAGATGGGCACACCATAGTGTCCGAAGAACGAAATGATGTGCATCGGCAGCAAGGCGTCAGGATGGGCGCAGACTTGCATCAGCCAGTCGACGTTGTGCTGGGAGTATTGATATTCGTTCTCCTTCACCACCGGATTAAGCCAGTGGCAGTAGTTATGCAGGAAGATGCCGAGGATAGCGAGTCCCCGCATCACATTGCATTCCGTACGGGTTAATAATTCTGCGTTCATTTTTCTTTGGGTCGTAACTTGTCGTAGTCAGCCCTGTTCTTGAGTATTCTCGGTCGCGAGGCGTCGTACTCGGGCGACAGCAGGTTGTATTGTGCGTGATAGTCTTTCGTGGAGATACCGGCGAGCCATAGCAGCATGTGCGGCAGAGCGTCGGTCATGAACGGTTTGCGGCGGGCTGCCTTGATGGCTTGGAAGATGGCGGGGTGCAGTCTGGCGTAGCTGCGGGAGCAGTAGATCCAGAAGGGCACTTCAAACTCGTAGTGCGCCAACGGCCAGTCGACTTCGGCGCTATGGTTTCGGCATACGATGTTGCGGCCGGGTTCATAGCATTCCTCGCCGTGGTCGGGCATGTAGATGACGATGGCGTTGCGCTTGGAGAAGCGCCTGACGATAGCCGTGACAATGGAGTCGTTGTAGTGCACGGCATTGTCGTAGTCGGCAATCATCTGTCGCCGTCCCGGTTCGAGTTCGGGTCGGTGCTTCTTATAGTCGTCGGGAGTGAACACGCGCTGGTTGTCGGGACAGCGCTGGCGATAGCTCACGTGCTGTCCGATGAGATGGAAGATGATGAGGTTGTGGTGGGTCTCCTGTCCGGGCCGCACGCGGTCGATGCTGATCTGTCCGTCCTTCACCTTGCTGTCGTAGTCGCTCAGCAGTCCCGCGTCGTAGCGGTAGAGCTGGCTGTTGCGGGTGTCGAACTGTGCCTCGCTGAGCGTAGGATCGTTGAGGAAGAAACCGCCGGAGAAGTCATACACGGCCTCTTTGGCACGCGGCAGGAACTGGTTGGTCAGGAAGGTAACGTGGTAACCGGCCTTGCGGAACAGTTCCGGGAAGAGCGGATAGTCGCACCACTCGCCTTTCTCTCCGACGACGTGAGTGGAGAAGACGTTCTTAAAGACAAAGCTGGTCAGGTTCCAGCAACTTACCACATCGGTGAACTTGGTGAGGAGTCCTGTCCGCTCCAGCTTCTTCTGCCGTGGTGTGGTGTTGAGAAAATAGTTGTATTGGGCATCGTGCGCCTTGCTGTAGCTCTCGCCGATGATGAGCACGATGGTTGGCGAGGTATAGCTGCACGAGTCTACCTTGGCATTCTTGGCGGCGGCGATGCACTTCTCTACTTGCATCGAGGCGAGGTGGTTGCTGTACATGCTGAAGGCCAGCCGGTAGATGGGTAAGTAGAACTGTGCGTGGTCGGCGGCGGTGAGCTTATGCTCGATGGTGCCAATGGTCGGAGCTGTCATCATGCGGGTCATCTCCACCTTGTTGTGCCAACTGGTGATGGCGCTGGTGACGAGCAGTGCGACTACGGCCGTGCCGCCGATGAGTGTCACGGGCACGTGCTGCCAACGCTGACGGGTACGGTCTTTCCAACCCTCAAAGAGCAGATGCTGACGCTCGGTGAACAGCCGATACCACCGATGCCGCATGGCGATGAAGGCATGGATCATGATGAGCAGCACGATCCAACCTAACGGTGAGAAAAGCACGTCGGGGGTGAGATAGGAACTCAGGAACTCGCCGGCTTCGCGGCTGTCGGTCTCCGCAACCAAAAGGAGCATGGCCGGATTGAGCGTGGAGCCGAACTTCCAATAGCAGTAGACATCGGCCATGGTGGTGGCGTAGATGACTACATAGAGCAGTCGACGCACCCACACACGTACCTTGTGGGGCAGGAGGGCGAGCACCACGCAGGCGAGATAAGTGTCGAGAAACAACTCGAGAAAGAGATTGTCGTAAAGGAAGTGGTTGCTGTTGAAGTCCACACGGTCGCTCGATGGCGCTATCAGGGCAGTGACAATGCCAAGAGTGTACATCATGAAGAAAAATACACCATTGTGTGTAATAGGCTTCAAGAGATATTGTGCTATGCGGCGTAAACTGGACATATAATGGATACCTATGAGTTTTGAATCGCTTTAACCTTGCAAAATTAAGTATTTTCCGCCATATAACCAATTTTTAAATGTTGAATGTTGAGTGATGAATGATGAATTAGGGGAATGCTGAATGACAAAAAGCCAGACTACGGATGAAGTAGTCTGGCTTTCTTTCTATAGGATGGGCATAGCGGCTGCCTATGCAGGTTGCGGCTGCCACATGATGTCTTTGCGATTATTTAGAGCGCCACAGTCCGTGGAGGTTGCAATACTCACGGGCGTAGACGTTCTTGGCGTCGGTCTTGAACTCAGCTACCGGCTTGTCGCTCGGGGTGAGGTATTTGCGCAGCACCTCATTGTTGTCGGTGATGAGCTCGATGAACTGGATGTAGTGAGCCGCTGTCATGGGGTGCTCAACCTCGCCTACGGTGACGCGGTATCCGCCCTCAATCTTCTCCACGACGGGCACGTGCTTCTCAGTGGCAGCGTCGGTGGTGTTCTCCTTGAGCTGCTTGAATCCGCATACGTCCTTGTCTGTGGGAACGATAACCTCTACGATGTTGCCACACTCTGCGCACTTATATACTTCGTTTCTTTTTGCCATAATGTTTTTGTTGTGTTAAATGTTGTTTGACTTTATATCACTCACAAAGATAACATTCTTTTTCGAAAGAAACAAATAATCGGGCTGTGGCAGTGCGTGTTTTATGATATTTTGGCTAAAAACTATTGTTCATAGTCTTTCTCGGCAATGCACTCCATCTCCACTAACCATTGTGGGCGGCATACCTTGGCGTGGAGCAGCACATAGGGAATGCCGGGATGATGGCTGTCGAGATAGCGTCCTACGGTCTCGCGGTCGGCGAAGTCGCGCAGGTAGACGACGAAGTACCGGATGCCGCTCATCTGTGCTCCACCGTCAGCAAGCAGCGCACGGATGTTCTCCAGCAGTCGCGCGGTTTGCCGCTCCACGTCGCCGGGATAGAGCACTTGCCCTTGCTTGTCGATGCTGGCCGTACCCGAGATGTAGTAAATCTCGCGGTTGGGCAGTGTCAGCCGGGTGCCGCGCTCAAAGGCTACGCTGTATTCATGGGTTGGGTTGAGGTGGTCGAGGGCTTGAAGATACTTGAGCTGACTGGGCTCTACGCCTGGCAGCGAGAGAAAGTCGATGGCTACGGTGGCGTGGCGCGTCTCGGAATAGCCGCCGATACCCGTGCTGGCTACATAGTGGGTGGCGGCGGTGAGGCCGTAGCGACGGAAGACATCGTTGCGTGCCCTCACCACACCGTCGTAGTTCACATCGATGTCGGCAACGTAGATCCATGTGCGCACGAGGTTGTCACGGATGCTCATGTCGGTTCCCTTGAGGCTCTGGATGTATCGCTCAAAGAGGGTGAGCGTTTGCAGATAGCTGCTCACGCCCTGCGCCTCGCCGTCGCTGAGGCGCAGACTTTGGAACCGGAAGCCGTCGTCGTTGTGTCCGGCTTCCGCCAACAGAGCGATTTTGCTGCCGTCGGCCGGTGCCTGCTCTATGATCGTGCAAGGGCGCTGGGCGAGACAGTCACGATAAAGCGGAGAAGCCTTCAGCGTGTCATACTGGTTGAGAATGTCGCTGAGAAATACTTTGCAGTAGCGGAGATCGTCGGCCGTCAGCCGGTTGTCGTACAGCCAACTGTTGAGTTGTTGCCTGATGTCGGCTGTCTGTTGTTCCAGGCTGCCTTGTTGTGTCTTGAAGATCTGGTATTGATTCATGATTCAAAGTTTTCTTTTGTCGTGTCGCTCAGGTGTCTTGGAGCTCAGGCATAGCTGTGCATGCCGCTGAGCAGATAGTTCACGCCGAAGTAGGTCATCAGGATGCTCAGAAAGCAGAACACCATATATATATGGTACGCACGCGGGCGCGACAGTCGTGGCAGGCTCTGTGTGTGCAAGGCGATGGCGTAGAGCATGAAGGTGATGAGCGCCCACGTCTCTTTCGGATCCCAACTCCAGTAGCTGCCCCAACTGACATTGGCCCAAATGGCACCGAGGAAGATGCCGATGCCAAGGGTGACGATGGCGGGATAGAGAAACACGCGGCTGACCACCTGCAAGGCCTCTGCCTGACAGGGACGCATCAGCGCGGCAAGCCCACAGAAGAATGTGATGGCGAGAAAGGCATAGCTCATCATCATGAAACTTACGTGGATGCTCAGCAGTGGCGAGTTGAGCACGGGCATCAGGGGACCGATGGCCGGATCCATAAGGCTGATATGACTCACAAGCAGGAAGAAGCCGGAAATGAGAAAGCCGAAGGCGCACATCAGCAAGGTCAAGCCATTGTGGCCGGCAGGCTGTGTGGAGGCAAAGATAAGCACAAAGAGCTGTGCCATCCATGCCACGGCGAGTGTCGTCTCGTAGCCGTTGCCCAAGGGGATGGTGCCTGCTATCATCCAGCGGAGAGCAAGCACGAAGGTCAACAGTAAGAACGATAGCAGGAGCAGAACACGAAGGGGATGCGTCGCCTTGGTGGCGCGCCGTGCCATAAAGACCAAGGTCAGCATTCCCAACGTGAGGTTGAGCATGAAGAGAATCGTGGTGTAGGGCAGCCGGTTGTAGATTTTCTCGGCAGTGAGCCTGCTCTTTGAGGGCAGGCTGTTGCCGCCATTGCGTTGTTGATACTTGGCGATGGCGTCGAGTGTGCTGTTCACGGTTGCGAAGTCACCGCGCCGGGCTACTACAAAAAGCGTGGCAAACGTGCGTCCGATGAAGTCGGCATCTTTTCTTGGCAACTCTTTGGGAAACCGCTCAAAGGGTGAGAACCACAGTGTGCGGTGATGGGAGAACGTATAGGGATAGAGCGTGAATGGGGTACCCTGACGTAGTGTCATCATCATCTGCAGCTTGCTGTCGATGTCGGCGCAGGCCTTGTGAAAGGCATCCTTGTTGGTGCCGTGGGCGTAGTCATAGGCGGGTTGCCCCAGGATGTACTCGCCGTCGCGGAAGAAGGCGTTTACGCTGGCGTACTTTCCTATGCCTAATTGCCGGCGCATCTCGCTGCTCTTGATACGAATGAACGGTTCGCCCGACCAGTCCTCGGGGTAGAAAGTCCAGCCCAACAGCACCTGCTCAGCGGTGTAGTCCTTGTAACTGCGGTTGCCATGGATCTTCTGCACGAAGTCGAGGGCATAGGTCTCCGCGGGGCAGATGCGGTTGTTGTACTCCATGAGCAGATTGCCAAAGCGGTCGGCGGTCTCCCGAGGTACGCTGGTTTGGGCGTGGCTGGTGATGGGGACTGCCAGCAGTAATAATATAGTCTTAGTAAGAATAGGGCTGCGCCTTGCTTGCGATGTATTTTCCTTGCTTTCATTAACGGTGCCGCCCAAATGGGACAGCTGTCGGATACTGCGCCGGAACGTGCCCTTGGGGTCTATGAGCAACCAGAGCAATGAGAAAAAGAGCAGGCCGTAGCCCGTGTAGGTGGTGGGGATGCCCCAGCGGTCGCTGCTGACGCTGAGCATCGAGCCGAGGTTGTCGGTGTCGTAGCTGGCTTGGTAGAAGCGGACGCCGTGGTAGACAAAGATCTTGTTCATCGATACTTGGGCGTGGGTGATGGTCTTGCCGTCGGCGATGGAGAAGCGTGTGATGTAGTCTGAGGCGGCGGTAGTGCCGGGATGATTCACCACGTCGAAGCGGTCGAGTCGGACGACAAAGGGCAGTGGCTGGCTCTTGGTCTCGGTCATCGACATCATCTCGCGATAGCTGTCTACCGCTTCGCCTTGCCGTAGATGGAGCGTACCGCTGAACGAGGTGAGGTGGGTGAGCAGGGCACCCAATAATATAATAAGGAGTGATAGGTGGAGCAGCAAGATGTTCCATTTCTTCACGTGTCGCTTGACAATATAAGTGATTCCGCCTGCTGCTAACAGAGCCCACAACAGTGTGAACCACCATGCGCCATAGATGTGCTCACTGACAAACGGCGTGTTAGAGCAATGCTCCACAACGGTGGCTGCCGCCATGACGACGATGAGAAGCACGTAAAGGGTGAGAAGAGCTTTCTTGATAAACACCATGTTCTGATGATAATGACTAAAAACGACTATGAGTGTGTTGGTATTGTATTGGGCATCATGTATTTTGAAAAAAGAGAAGTCATGCGGCATGACTCAGGGTCTCCCGACTCCTTGCCATGACCGCATGACGAAAAACATGATGTTATATGGCTCGTAAGAATTTCACGACACAGTCGCGATCCTTCTTGCTGAGCTTGTAGAACTTCGCCGCAGCGAAGTAAGCCTGACTGTTTTTGCTGTAGCCATGCCACATGATAGCCTCGATCTCATTGCGCGCACGGCAGTCGTGGAGTCGGTCTTCGGCGCCGGTGTTGGCCAGCGAGAGTCCGCGTCCCCACAGTGGTGTAGTTCTGCACCAGCTGCCGTGAATATCGTTCTTCATGCACAGCTTGTGTTGTACAAAGTCAGAATAAGGATAAATCTTCTGATGTGGATATTTCGGCAGTGGTCTCAGAGTGATGTTATTCGGACTCCAATAGTTGTCGTTGCCGGTCGTCCACTGAGGGCGGTGGCAGTGAACGCAGCCCATGCTCATGAAGAGCTCCTTGCCGCGCTGCACGTCGGCGTCGTTGAGGTCACGGGCGCGCGGGATAGAGAGTCCGCGGTGCCATACCATGAAGTTATAGAACTGGTCGTCGCTCATCTCTGCCTGAAACCTATGCCAAGGGTTGTCGAACTGGTTGGTGCCGGGGCGCAGCAGGTTGTATACCATCGCCTTCACGCTGTCGCGCGAGCCGTCGCCGTAGTAGGGTGAGGTAGGGTCGGCCATGATCTGTTTCAGCACATTCTCGTTCTCCGACATAGCCTTGGCCCAAGCGTTGGTCGTGTAGAGATAGGGGCGGTCGGAGCGCGACACGTTGGTGATGTTCCAAACGGCGTTGGCGCCGGGACCGTCCTGAAGAGAGGCGCGTGTGAGAGCGTAGGTGTAGCGCTTCAACATCTTTTCCACGGGTTTACCCTTTGAGTCGGTACCGGGTACAGAGAACTTATACCAGGCACCGGCCGCCATATCGTTGGCGCCCTTGTCCCAAAAGTTCGGGTTGAGCTCCACGCCGGCGGCAGCTTCCTTCTTGTATTGTGCGATGATAGAGTCTTCGGGGATTGCGTCGATCAGTCCCGTGCCGATGACGCCGATCGTTGACTCCAGTCTGACAGCATAGTTGGTCGGCTTCGGGTCGGTGTTGAAGGCGCTCTCTGGGATCGTCACCTCAGGAAAGATAAGATCGTAGGTCTCACCGTCGGGAAATTTCATTGGCAGGCCCGACTCCATGGCGGTGACGTGCTTCCACTCTATCTTGATCTGACTGCCATCGACAGGTGGCAGGAAGGGCGCATTAGAGAGTGTCTGTGGCATGCCCGTCACCTCAGAGATATAGGCACCGTTGTTGCTGCCTTCGGATTTAGGATGGTAGATAGCTAACAGATATCCGTTGCCGTAAGTCGAGGGGTAGGAGGTCTGTCGCTTGCCGTGGCCGTAGCCCGGGTGACAGTCGATGCACGAAGATCGCAGATAGGCCGGGCCGAGTCCTTTGAAGGGGGCTGTGTTGTCGGTGAAGTTGCGCTCAAAGACAGCCTCGCCGAGTTTGAAGGCCAGCTCCAGTTTTTCGTTGTCCTCCACGGCGGGCGTCTCGTCTTCGTAGCAACCGGCAGTGACGTTGTCAGTGGTGCCGAGTTTACCGCCCGGATACCATTCGTCGGCAGAGAAGTTACCCACGGTCTTTCCTACATATTCAGCGTCTTCCACATTGCCCTGCCCGCTGACATCAGGGTCGTTGTCCTTGCAGGCAGACAGCCCCATGGCCATCAGTCCTGCAAGGAGTAAGAGTGATTTATTGGAACGGTAGTTCATTGTTGTGATAATGATTAAATCATTTTCTCTTTCCTCCCTTCTTTTGGGGAAGGAAAGAGAAGGTATCTTATTGTTTCGACATCCATTCGCCGGCAGCCGTGAGATCCTTGTCAAGGGCTTGGATAGCCTTCTGCGCCACGCCCACCTTAGCGTTGTGGATGTTGTTGACAAAGCCGCCTTTCAGCGTCTTGCAGTCCTCTAAGGCGTTGATGGAAGCCTTCAGGTCACTCTCCAGTTGGGCGAGACCTTCGTAGTTGTGGTCCTTCATGAACTGTATGAGCGACTTGCTGGTGTTGCGGCTGTTGTCGTCTGAGCGTCCGCCATAGAGGCTGTTCTCGATAGAGCGGATGTTGTCTTGGAAGTCATAGAACGAGCGCTCGCTGTAGGGCGACTCGATATAGTTCTCGTCCTCACCGGAGTAGGGGTTGCCAATCTTCGTGTTGGCTACCTCGTCGCAGATGTTCTCGCAGCCAGCGATGATGATGGCGTTCATGGCAGCCTCCCAAGTGCGGTAGGTGCTACCGGCGTTGCCTGCTGCCAGGAAGTTCTGTCCATAGGAATAGTCACCGCCATTGACGGTGGTAGTATACTCCAGTTCTTTCATGCGCTTCTTGTGCTCTTTGGGCGCGTTCTCGTTCCATGCCACTTCCATCTGCCAGCATTTGTCGCGCAGGTCAAGGGCGACGACCTTGGCGAAGACCAGTTCTTCCTCACCGGTGACGTTGGCGTTGATCTTTGTGAATGCCTTGTCGGTCTCGTTGGCCTTCAGAGCGGCGAGCGTGCGGTTGGCACCGTTGCGGAAGAGCACAAACTCGATGCCGTGGAAGCCAAGTTGCGTCTCACCGAGCACAGTGACGTCGTTGTCCTCCTCCATCTGCTTCACCTGATCCTTGTTCTTCAGTGTCGTGGCGAGCTTGCTCACGTTGAGCGGCCATGTGTCGATGTGCGGGTCGATACCGAAGTCAGTGGCGGCACCGAAGAGGAAAGCCTCGCTGCCCTCGTAGTAGGAGCGTGCTTTCTTGAAGATCTCGCAAGTCTGATCGATGTCACTCTGTGTGAGCGTACCGGCTCGGAACTTCGTTAAGTCGTTGTCGAGCAGCGTATAGAGGTTAGTCGTTTCCTCAGCGAGATACTTATAGGTGCTGTTCACCGTGTTGGTCACATACTGCTCGCCGACTGCTTTCATCTCTTTCTGCGCATTGGTGAGTCCGGCAGTTTCGCCGTTGTCGTTGTTGTCGTCGCTGCACGATGACAGTCCGGCTGTAGTAAGAAGGGCTGCTGCGAAGAGCAGCGCATACTTAGTAATTTTTCTCATTGTGATGTATTTGTTGGTGATGTATTTGTTTACGATGATTATAGGGTTACAGGAAGAATGCCTCATAAGCGATACCGATGTTCAGGCTGGGCTCGTTGTTGTACTGGCTTTTGAGGAAGCGGTAGGAGTAATCGGCCTTGATGGCAATCTGCTTGATGGGATAATAGTTGAAGCCGAAGGTAATAGCCTGCTTCTTCGTGTATTCGTAGGTGGGCTCACCTTTGGCCGGAATATACGAGTTGTAGTAGTCGTAACGGCCAAAGAGATAGAATTTCTGCTGGTCGGCGTGCAGCTTCTGAATCTGTGAGAAGATGTCGTAGCCGGCTTCCACGCCGATAGCTACGGCATTCTTTCCCACATAGCTCTTGTCGTAGGGCGCATTGTTCGACGTGCGGTTGATCTTCACAGTGCTCAGCGTCTTGGCGTCGCTCAGATAGCCGTAGTCGGCCTGGCCGCGTACGATCCAGTTATATTTATGAAAGGTAAAGTCGAAAGAACCGAAATATACGCTGCCCTTGATGTTGTCGTAGGTCTTCTTGCCCAACTTTTCGCCCTGAGTGTTATAGTTGTCACCTTCCATATCGTGAGGGAAGGTGTTGTGCATCGACTGTCCGTAGTATCCGCTCAGTCCCAATCGCAGGCCGTCCATGGCGTAGTAGTCGAGGCGGGCTGCAAAGCCGTATTTGTTGGCCACCTTATATTCAAAGGGGCTTCCGGCACCGTCATTGATCCATCCGTCGCGGCTGAACTTAAAGCCGTCGAGTCCGGCAAGTAGCTGAGCCTCGTAGCGGAACTTCCCGGCGCGTCCCCAGAAACTCACGCCCGTGTCGTGCCAGGTCGAGGGCAGAATGGTGTACTCGCCTTGTGGGCGATAGACGGTAAAGAAGTTGAGCGGCTCGTGGTGGGCGTTGAGCAGTCCCACGGGAACGACGATGTGTCCGGCGCGGATGTTGGCCCAGCGTGCAAAGCTCTTCTGCAGCCAGAACTGTTCCAGTTCCACCTCGCCGCCCTTCTCGGTTTCTGTCTCCCATTCTCCGCTCTCCTCGTATTCCTGCTCTACTGACGAGCCGGTGCCGGTATGCTCAAACTCAATCTCTGAGCCCATTGTCCAGCCTTTGCCGAAGTCGTAGCCCAGATAGAGGACAGCGTGGGGAATGTCGAAGCGCCCGTGGCTTGGGTCGTTCTTATACTGACTTGCGCGTGAATAACGGTAGACATTGTCGCTGTAGAAATTGCGGCTGTAGGCTGCCTCGCCGTATCCGCCCACGCTCAGTCGGTGACCGCCGGCGTGATTCATCACAGAGTCAGCAGCGTTGACCTGAGCCTGCATGGGCAGAGCAGCGAAGGCGAAAGCCAAAGACAGCAGGCTTGTTGAGAACTTCTTTTCCATCATGTGTTACTGTTGATATTTTTTTCAGGTGCAAAGTTACGGAATATAGGGAATGTTGGCAATACCTAAAAATCGTGAAATCAGTAAACGCCCTTGGTATCCTCATTATTGGGGATATAAGAGACTGCGCTTTTCCTACAACATCAGTGTTTACGATGAAACACTTCTTTCACATGGTTGTAGTCTCAATGCCATTAGCTGTTAATGAATCCTTAATATTTGTGACCTAAATTTGCAGTGTCATTCGTATTGCGATATTTGTCATTCCGATATTTTTCGCAAAGATTGTAGTTGATTTGGTTTCAGGTTGATGATGACTAAAAGGGGCTTTACTTATTTTTAGGTATTGCGTGACTGGGAGAAAATGTGTAATTTTGCAAGCAGCGAACAAGAATCGGCAAAGACAATGAAAAACGTGAAGATGTATGAGGCGGGCGACAAGATGATCTCGGTCATCCGCGACAACTATAATATCCTGCAGGCGATGAATTCCTTTGGCATCTACCTCGGCTTTGGCGACAAGACGGTCGACGAGGTGTGCAAGGAGCAGGGAGTGGATACCTATACTTTCCTGACCGTCATCAACTATACGGTCAACGGCTACGAGGATAAGCTCGGCGCGGACAGGATCTCCATTCCCACGCTGCTCAAATACCTGCGCGCCAGCCACGACTACTATCTCGACTTCCAGTTGCCGATGATTCGACGTGAGCTCGCTGACTCGCTCGATGAGAAGGATAACCTCGCACGGCTCATCCTCAAACTCTATGACGAATACGCACATGGCGTGACTGTACACATGCGCTATGAAGAGAACCATGTGTTCCCTTATGTGCAGAAGCTGCTTGACGGTGAGATGTCCGACACCTACGACATCGATACTTATTCCAAACACCACAACCAACTCGACACGAAACTCAGGGAACTCAAAAACATCATCATCAAGTATCTGCCTGCCGACGGACCGCACAACAACAAACTTATGGCCACACTCTATGATATATATAATAATGAGGAGTGGCTCCACCTCCACTGCAATGTGGAGAACGACATCTTTATTCCGGTCATCCGTCATCTCGAGAACCAGCGAAGGCATCAGGGCGTAGAGCTCAGCGCCATTCCCGGCATGGTAAAACATGAGGGCAATGACGACCCGTTGAGCCAGCGCGAGCGTGATGTCATCGTAGCGCTGGTGCAGGGTATGTCCAACAAGGAGATTGCCGACTATCTGTGCATTTCCACCAACACGGTCATCACCCACCGCCGCAATATCGCCAAGAAGCTGCAGATCCATTCACCGGCAGGTCTGACCATCTATGCCATTGTCAACAAGTTGGTGAGCATAGATCAAACCATGAAATAGAAGGGGTCAAAAAAAATACGCTGAAACTCTCAACGAGCTCCAGCGTATAGCCTATGTTTAACTAAAAATCCTTTTCAAATCAAACGTCAACCTCACGGTCTCCGTTATCATCCGTTAAACAATCTATCAAATCTACCTTAAACCTAATAACTAAAAACCTAAATCTATTACTACTAACCTAAACAATCTATTAACCTTTTGACATGTGCAAAGGTACTATGATTTTCTCGTTCCCACAATATTTTCTGTGATAATTAAGAAGAATAAAGTCTTTTATTGATGTAAATCAATGGGTGTTTGCGTACACATAATAAAATATCACAGAATCGTTGGTTGTTGGGCATTCTTTTCGTAACTTTGTCTTAGTAATACAGAATAAAACTATGCGCGTACTCATTGTCAACACCAGCGAAAAGACCGGGGGAGCTGCCGTGGCCGCCAACCGGCTGATGGAAGCACTCAACAACAACGGTGTGAAGGCTAAGATGCTTGTGGCCGACAAACAGACCGGCAATATCACGGTGGTGGAGTTGCCTCATCCGGGACGCCACCGCCTCCACTTCCTTTGGGAGCGGTGGTGCATCTTCTGGCGTCTCCACTTCAAGCGTGACCATCTCTTCGAGATCGACACGGCCGGTTCTGGCACCGACATCACCTCACTGCCCGAGTATAAAGAAGCGGATGTGATCCATCTGGCGTGGATCAATCAGGGGATGCTCTCACTGAAAGATATCAACAAGATACTGGAAGACGGCAAGCCGGTGGTGTGGACCATGCACGACATGTGGCCTGCCACGGCTATCTGCCACTACGCTCTGTCATGTTCCAACTTCACGACGCATTGCCAGCACTGCAGGCTCTTGCCCGGTGGCGGCAGTAAGCACGACCTGTCTTATAAGGTATGGGAGCGTAAGGCAAAGATATTGGGTAAGCACGCCATCAAGTTCGTGGCTTGCAGCAAGTGGCTCGCCGGTGAGGCCCGTAGCAGCCGCCTGCTCATGGGACAGGACATCACGGCCATTCACAATCCTATCGACACGCGCGTGTTCCGTCCCGGCGACCAGCGCCAGGCACGGCTGAGCATGCATCTGCCTCTTGATAAGAAACTGATTCTCTTCGTCTCGCAGCGCGTGACCCAAACGATCAAAGGTATGGACTATATGGTCGAGGCCTGCAACAAACTCGTGGAAAGCCATCCTGAACTGCAAGAGCAGTGGGGCGTGGTGGTCATGGGAGGACACGCCGACGAGATAGCGGGGCGGTTCCAATTGCCTGTCTATCCCTTGGGCTATGTCAACAACACGCGGGCTATCGTGCAGGCTTATCAGGCAGCGGACGTTTTCGTGATACCGTCGCTGAGCGATAACCTGCCCAACACCATCATGGAGGCACTGGCCTGCGGTGTGCCGTGCGTAGGATTCAATGTGGGCGGCATCCCCGAGATGATCGACCACCAGAAGAATGGCTATGTGGCCAAATACCGCTCGGCTGACGATCTCGCGGCAGGTATTTACTGGACGCTCCATGAGGCTGACCGCTGGCAGCTCAGCCGTGAGGCGGTGAACAAGGTGGAGCGCAACTACAGCCAGCAGAATGTCGCCGTGAAATATATAGAGGTATACACCAACGCCATAGCTCAAAAAACATTCAGGATATGATCAGGTTTACGGTTGTCACCATCACTTATAATGCGGCTCCCGTGCTGCAGCCCACACTCGACAGTGTGCTGGCACAGAGTTACGCCAATGTGGAGCATTGGATCATTGACGGCAAGTCGACTGACAACACCGTGGCGATGGCTGAGGACTATCGTCGGCAGACCGAGCTGCAGGGAAGCAGTCACGTGGTCTGTATACAGAGTGAGCCCGACCGTGGTCTCTACGATGCGATGAACAAGGGACTGGCGCTGGCTACGGGCGACTATATCGTCTTTCTCAATGCCGGTGATGCTTTCCCGTCGGCCGACACGTTGCTGCATGTTGCGGACTGTGTGAAGCTTGGCGGACCGTTGCCGGGCGTGCTCTATGGCTTTACCGATATCGTGGACAGTGAGCGTCGCTTCATAGCGCACCGCCGTTTGCAGCCGCCTGCCCATCTGTCGTGGCGCTCGTTTTGCCGGGGTATGCTTGTCTGCCATCAGGCGTTCTATACTCGGGCAGACATCGCGAAGAACAATCCCTATGACCTGCGCTACCGCTTCTCGGCTGATGTGGACTGGTGCATCCGTGTGATGCGTGAGTCACAGCGCCGCCATCTCAAGCTCGTGCGCGTCAACGAGGTCGTGGCAGACTATCTCGACGGGGGCGTGACGAACAAGAACCATCGCGCCTCGCTCATCGAGCGCTTCCATGTCATGGCCCGACACTACGGTCTCATTACCACGCTGCTCATGCACCTGTGGTTTGTGGTGAGAAGGAAATAGAGGAGACATCATCTCTACTCATGGATACACGAAATGGATAGAAAGTGCGGGCTTAATGTCCTTCCTTCCCTCAGAATGGCAATCCCTTACCTTTATCTTGGTGGTATGTCATCCGTTTTTTCTTGACAAAGGTCTGTTCGCTGCAGCTCTCAATGTAGAGAGCGGTGAACAGACTTTTTTGTTTGTGAAGCAGGCCAAAGTGGACTGTTTCTTTGATTTTTGCCTGAAGAAGGTGTCATCTCAGTGAGATTACTTGGTCATCTCGGTTGTTTTTAGCGATCAAAAAGGTGAGATGATGCGGTCATCTTGCCTTTCTGATAGAAAATTCTCTAGAGAATTTTTGGTCAGAAAGGTACTTTGACAAGACCGTAAAATCGTGTGTTTTTATAACTGCCTGATTATTAGTGTGTTGTAAAATGTTCCAAAAATCGCGAAATTGAAGCCGACTCTGCTTTTGTTTTCAACGAGCGCCTTCTCGTGCCCTGTTTTTTGTCAGTTTATCCAACAATTATTGCAAAGTGTTGGAGCCGCAAGGGTAGAGTAGTGGCATTGCTGCTGAAAGAATAGAATACTCTTTTCTTTCTAAAGTTTTTAAGGAGATGTTTTGTTATCTGTTTTTTTATTCTTAATTTTGCTCATGACGATCAGTTAGTATCCGTCACTTGAGCAGTAATAGGTAGAATATATTTAGAATTCTCCTGTGCATCAATGAGTAAAGTACGCTATGGAACAGACAGAAGTAAACAACCTGCCTAATTTTGGTAGCCTTTCACCAGATCTGTACTCTAAGGTGATGGCAAGCATACAAGATGTGAAGGGACAACCAGTCATCCTTGACAAAGATGTTGCTATACTTTATGGGGTAGGGACGAGAATTGTCAATCAAGCTGTCAAAAGGAATCAGGAACGATTCCCTAAGACTATCGTTTCCAACTTTCAGAGGATGATGTCAAGAACTTGAAATCACAAAATGTGATCGCAAGTTGGGGTGGCAGACGAACGCTTCCCTATGCTTTTACCGAGAAGGGACTTTATATGCTTGCCACCGTGCTTAAGAGCAAACAGGCAACAGAAGTAACCTTTGCCATCATCGAGACTTTTGCTAAGGTGCGAAGTCTGAAAAGCGAATTGGTCGCTTTGCATCAAGAAAAAGACAAAATTAGGCAAGGCGAGAAGATGCATCACTTTAGTGAATTACTTTCTGACATAGTGATGCCGGACTTAGAAACGACAGAGACAGAGTCAACGCTGGAACTGAACTTCTTTATTGGTAAGATAAAGCATACTGTGAAACGCGTAAAGAAAAACAATGGTACAGACCGAGAAGAAGACAAATAAGATGGAGGTACTGAGACTCAGAGATATCTACATATCTGAGTGTGCATAAGTTTCTTGCGAGGGGCTCGTCCTGTGGAGCTTATATGGCGACTACGTCTTCGTGAGCTCTATATATAATAAGGAGTCCATCTCTGATTTTCTGTGGCTCTGTGTGAGCAAAAAAAGCGGGCTCAAGTGTTTCCTGATGCGAAAGAAACGCTTGAGCCCGCTTGTTATGGGGTATTCGATTAGACGCTTATGCGCATCTGACGATCATCCCGGGACGCACGCGCTGGGTCTTGCGGAAGCCGTTGAGACGGCAGAGCTGATCGACAGAAATGTTGTTTTTCTCGGCAATAGACTCCAGAGAGTCGCCCTTGATCACCTTGTAGTAGACGCGCTCGCTGCTGTCGTTGCCGGCATAGCTACCGCTGACCTCATCACTGCTGTAACCGCCATTGCCCACTTTGCCGCGGGCACGTGTGGCAAGGTCAGACTCTGAGTCGTAGCGGCGGCGGTTGAAGACATAGTAGTCGCCCGTGACATCCTGGTTGCGGAAGTCGAACATCAGGGCTGGGTTGAGGGCTACGCCGCACAGACGCGTCTCGAAGTGAAGGTGAGAGCCTGTGCTTCGGCCGGTGTTGCCGCCCAGGCCGATAGGCTCGCCGGCGCGCACCTGCTCGTTCTCACTGACAAGCTGCTTGGAGAGGTGCCCGTAGATGGTCTCAAGGCCATTGGGGTGACGGATGACGACATAGTTGCCGTAGCCACTGGCCTCGTAGCGCACGATGCGCACCTTACCGGAGAAAGCGGCACGGATAGTGTCGCCGATATATACTTTGATGTCCAGGCCTTTGTGCATACGCCCCCAGCGACTGCCGAAGTTACTGGTGACGACGCGGCTCGACGTTGGCATGCAGAAATGACGAAGGTTGATGACGAAAGAGTCGGGAAGCTCGGTGGTGCGATGTGCGTAGCGGTTGTCCCACTCATCACCGTAGAGCTTTGCTGCGGGAGACTGCAGGTTCTCTTTCTCTGCGAAATGGCTGACCTCAATAGAGTCCAATTTCTTGGCGCGGCGGTCGATAGGGGCTTGTCGTGCCAGCAGATCCTGTCCTAGGACGGGCTCCGCCGCTAAGGTGAATAGTACGGATATTGCGAATGATTTTATTGCCGATCTTAATGTCATAAAGTTATTTTCTTTCTATCATAGGTTTAAGCCTTCAAGAGGAAACGAATTCCTAACTGTGAAATGAGTGTATCATACAACAATACATCAAAACGAATGAAGACGTTACAAAGATAATAAAAATGCGGTAAAATTGTTACTTGACGCTTGCCTTTTATTGTCTCTTTAACACAATCCGCTGACTTTATGTGTCTGTTTAACAAATATTTCGACGGTGTTAACGCAAACAAAGAGCACGAAGGGTGGAAAATTGTGACAATTTGATAGTACCACGGCCGTCATGCTCTTTGGTGGGGGTGATACCAATATCCGTGTCTACTCTTATGCATGGATATTCATGTGGAAGAGTATAGCAACGGATCATATAGGTTAGAAGAACCCTTGGTCGTTGTCCTTATTGTCGAGCTTCTTTTGTACATGATTCTGCTTGCCTGAGAAGAGGTTGTAGCTCAGCGTGATGCAGAACGTGCGCTTTTGGCTCGAGACGCGGTTCCATCCATGATTGTCGAGCACGTCGTTGTCGAGGATGCTGTTGGTGTATTTGGCCGCGGCAAAAGGAAAGATACACAGCAGTCCCACCATAAGTTGTTTGTGCTGGTAGAAGGCCATGATGCTTTGCGTGTTCTCCGCTGAGTTGATGAAACTGCCGCTGAGCATCTTATGCGGGATACGTTGGTAGTACTCAGCCCCCCAGTCGCCCTTACGGAAGTCTACCGCCCAGGCCAGCGGCATATAATGATGGTGGTGGGTGCCGATGATGTTACTCTTTTCCTTCTGCCAGCGATAGCCGCTCTCTATCTCCATTACGAGCAGGTCGTTGCGGAAAGGTTTCAGTGTCAGTGAGCCGGTAAAACCATAGTCGAGCAGGTAGTCGCAGTTCTCATCGCGTCCCACGATGACACGCTCGTCGCCTACTGTCTGCCACTGGTAGTAGGTGCTGAAGTCGTCGTCAATCTTTTTGGTTTCGGCAGAGATGTCCATGTTGAGCCACGGGGTGTTGAGTGAGTAGGTGAGACTGAGCTCTTTAGCCAGTGCGCTCTTCAGCCAAGGGTTGCCCTGGTAGAGCAGTCCGGGGATGGTCACTGTGCTGTTGTTGCTCAGGCTGGAGATGCCCGGCGTGATGGTCGACATCTTACCGTGCAGTCGCAGTGCACCGTTCTTCACGGGGTAGGTGAGCAGGGCGTCGGGAGTGAAGTAGAGCTTGTGGAAGCGGGTGTCGTCGTTGTGTGTGCTGACATAGGTAGCACCGAGGCTCATGCGGTAGCCCATCTTGGCGAGTTTGCCGTTGAGCTGTGCGTAGGCATAGTGCTTGTCGTCAGTGGCGTGGTAGGAATATTCTTGGTAGTCGGACAGCATGTTGCTGATGCGATAGTCCGATTTGGCCAACGTGGCACGGTAGCCGAGCGCGAGCTGCGTGCGGCCCCAGTCCTTGGTGTAGGCAGCCTCGCCGATGAGCGAGTATTTGTTGTTGCGTTGCCGCATATTATCATTGAGGGTCTGCTGGCTTTCGTCGGCCTGGAGGTTGTGTACGTGCTGGTTGTTATGGAAGAGGGTTCCGACGGCGTTGAGCATGATTTCGTGCCCACCGGGCAGTTTGCGGTCGAAGTAAAGATCGATCGAGGGTGAGAAGCTGTTGCGTCGCTGTCGTTTGTCCTGAGAGCCGTTTTGCCACAGTGGATTGCCTTGTGCAGTGACGATCATGCCGCTGTTCCAGAACCAGGTGAAGATGGTCGGTGTAAACTTGGCCTGGAAGTTGAGACTGTCGCCACGGATATAGAGGTATTTGAGATTGAAGTCGTGATGGGCATAGCCGAAGTGGTAGGTGCCACTATAATCGTATGTGGCCTGCTGTCCTCTGTCGTTGAAGGTATAGACATCCTGCTCATTGCAGTTGGGCGCGTTGCGGAGCTCGAGTGAATAGTCGAACGAGAACTGGTGGTGTCTGTGGTTGTACTTGGCGTAGACGTTGGTGTTGTTGAATCCAGCCTTTGTGCCCTGCCACACGTCGAATCCCAAGGCATAGCCGTTCTCTGCGGCACGTGTGTGGATGTCGAGCACAGTGCCGGCCTCGGCATAGCGTGCCGGTGGCACTACATAGTAGTCTACATTGCGGATGTCTTTGGGTTGCAGGGCTTTCAGGTCGTTGTCGCTGACCTCGATGCCGTTGATGAGAATCGTCAGCGACTTGCCCGAGAGGGTGGCGAGCTTGCCACTAAGAAGGTCGATACGCAGGCCGGGGAGGGTAGCTATGAGCTGCTGGCCTTGGCGCGAAGCCTTGATCTGCTCTTCGGAGAAGGTGTAGACATTGCGGTCCTCGCGCTCCACCTTGCGCCGGCCTTTCACGGTCACCGTTTTCAGGCTGTAGGCATCGGGCCGCATCGTCAGCACGCCGGCGTTGGCTGTAGTGAGGTGACGGACAAGCCGGCGGTAGCCCACGCTGGTGAGGCTGACGAGCACATCGGTGGCTCGGCAGGGGATGACGAAGTCGCCGGAGGCTGTCGTCACGCCGCCATTGATGAACGACGAGTCGCGCGGACTGAGCACGGCAACGTTGACAAACTCCATGGGCTGCCCCTTCTCGTCGACGACGCGTCCCATGAGCTTACGGTCTTCCTTCTGTGTGCATTCCACGAAGATCATGTCGGGCAGCAGGTGTCCCTTGCTGTCCTGTCCTTCGCCTTTGACCACTTTCATGCCGATGGGGTAGAAGCCGATGAGCTGATGGATAGCGTCGGGCACGCTCTGGCCCTGCACGTCGGTGGTGACCTTGAAGTCCTCGAGGTCGTCGTAGGCGAAGTTGATGACATAGCGTCTGGTGGCGGTGCTCAGATAGCGCAGGGCATCGGACATGGAGGTGTTGCGAAAAGAATGGGTGATGGTCTGAGCGCCGATCCGGCCGCCGAGAAGGCACAGAACGGCGAGGAGTAAAAGCTTGCATTTCATCGGTCGGTTCCTCCTGCTGCTTCCAAGACGAGAGCGTCGCCGTTGAGTGTGACGTGGATGTGGTCGAACTGGTTGAGCTGCTCTACCACCTGCGCGGCATCATATTGTTTGTTCCAATTGAAATAAAGGCGGATGCGGGCGGCCTCGTCGCTGCGAATCTCTGTTTTCAGTCCATAGTAAGCTGCCATCTCGTTGAGGATGTTGCCCACCGAGACGTTGACAAACTGCTTCATGCCGGTTGCGGCCTGTGGCTGTGCCTTGATGGTGTCGCGAGTGGCCGTGGCAGTCTTCACCGTTGCTGTGGGCTGTGTGGGCTTCACCACTACTTCCTTCCGTGTTGCCGCGCTGTGTCGGCTTACAAGGCTGATGGCAGCCAAGGCCAGTCCTGAGACGCATACGAGTGCGATGAACACGGCGGCCACCTGCCGCCACAGTGCCATGTGACGGCTTCCCGGCATATAGCGTTGCTGGAACCGAAGCAGGGCCGCTTCCGTCTCTGCTTCATCGGGGTGACTGTCAGAAGTGTGTGACTCGCGGAATGCTGTAGCGGTGTCGCACATCAGCCGGTAGTATTCGCGGCAGTCCTTGTCGGCGAGCACGTCCTGCCATTCGTCTTGGGAATAGTGGTCAGGCTGCTCCATCATCTTGATGAGGCGTTCAATCTTGTCCATGGTCTTGTTTGTTTTGTAGTTTTTCTTTGAGTGAGTCCAAGGCTTTGCGGATACGTTTGTATACGGCTGTCTCGCTGATACTTTCCGTTTTGGCAATTTCGGCATAGGAAAGCTGCTGGTCGTAGCGCTGTGTGAGCACGCGGCGACTGGTGTCGTCGAGTTCATGTTCGATGATGTGTCTTACGTTGCCGATGCGTTCCTCCATGTCCTTAGCATTGTTGCTGATTTGACTGTCGAGGAGATAGAGTCTCTGGAGGCGTTGCTGGATGGTGCGGTTGCGCAGCTGGTTGAGGCAGCGGTTGCGCACGGCGGTCATCAGGAAGGCGCGCGCCGTGGGGCCCGTGGGGAGGATGTCCTTGTCCATGAGGGCGGAAAAGACTTCGCCCACGGCATCCTCGCTCTCCGCGTCGTCGTGGAGGAGCAGCCGCGCCAGCCGCATCATGTCGGGATAGTGCTGGCGAAACAGTTGTGCGATGGTCTCGTTGTTATTCATTCACCTATCTATACACATGAACTGTGAGAAACCTAACCAAGTAACAAGTTTTTTATATCACACAGAGCCACAGAGAGCACAAAGAAGGCTACGCCTTATGGAGTACACAGAGAGTCGCTCGGTGAGAATTCTCTGTGTACTCGTAAGCTATTATGGCTCCAACTTTGTGTCTCTGTGACTCTGTGTGAGATATAGTCGCTGATGGTTACATCATGCTCTTTTCTCTCTGTTATCCGCTATGCATGGTTGTCGTCGCTATTGTTGTCGTCCTTGACGATCTTCGGTCCGCGCACCTTGTCGGCTTTGGTCAGTCCGCTGGTGATCTGTATGTTGATGCCGTCGCTCAGTCCTGTGGTCACGCGCTTCTTGGTATAAGTCTTCTTGTCGCCGGTGCCGTGGATGATATATACATAGGTGTTGTTGCCTTGGAACTCAATAGCACTCTCGGGTACGGTGAGCACCTGGTTGGCCTGAGCCAGTACGATCTCTGCCGTGGCACTGTAGCCCGAGCGTATCTGTGCGCCGCCGAGTCCGTGCAGGGCTGCCTTGATCTCAAACTGGTTGGTGCCGTTGGCCTCGGTAGCCTTGGGCGAGATATACTCTAATGAAGCCTCTAACTTCTCGTCCTGCAGGGCGCCGATGGTGATGCGCATGGGCATGCTGGTGACAAGTTGTCCCACTTCTGTCTCGTCGACGTTGCCGCGGAAGATGAGATCGTTCATGTCGGCAATGGTGGCGATAGTCGTACCGTCGTTGAACGTGTTGGAGAGGATGACGGTGTTGCCGACCTTCACCGGTACGTCGAGGATGAGGCCGCTTACCGTGGAGCGTATCAGCGTGCTGCTTGTACTGGCGTTCTCGGCAGAGACGCCGTCACGCACCACCTCTAAGTTCTCGTTGGCTGCGCGCACCTCCTCGTCGGCCTGCTGCAGTGCTTTGCGCTTTTGGTCATACTCGTCGCCGGAGACCAGTCCTTTGTTGTAGAGCGTCTTCATGCGGTCGTAGTCGATCTTGGCCTGACGCGCGTTGATACCTGCCAAGCGGATGCGTGCCTGTGCCGAGCTGAGCTGCGACTCGTCGGGGATGACCTTTACCTTGGCGATGACCTCACCGGCCTGTACGTGCTGTCCGGCTTCCTTATAGAGCTTGACGATGATGCCGGAGATCTGTGGCTTGATGTTGATCTCGTTGCGGGGCTCTATCTTGCCCGTGATGACAGTGGTCTTGCGGATGTCCTTTAGCGCAGGTGTGAACTCCTCATAGGCTACGGGCTGTGGCTGGCTCTTCATCCACAGGAAAACGAATGTGGCAATAAAGACAATCAGAATGATGCCTGCCACGATAAACTTACTGTACTTCCTCATTATATATTATTTTATTGTTTTACGTGTTGTGGGGGCTATTCATCCCTCATGGCGTCGACCGGCTTGATGCTCATGGCGCGGGCCGCAGGAGCGAGACCGGCCAAGACGCCGAGGACACAGAGCAGGGCCATGGCACCTACGGCTGTCCAAAAGCCCACCTGGAAATGTGCTTGCACGATGCCGTCGGTGGTGTTGCCCATCTCCAAGAGCTGTAGCACTGCCACGGCAAAGAGGATGCCGCTCATGCCGGCTACGATGGTCAGCACGATGCTTTCGGTGATGATTTGCGAGAGTACCATGCGTGGCGTGGCACCAATGGCGCGCCGGATGCCGATTTCGACGGTGCGCTCACGCACCGTCACCATCATGATGTTTGATACGCCGATGGCTCCGGCCAGCAACGTGCCGATGCCTACGAGCCATACCAGATAGTTCACACCTTTGAACAGACTGTCGACCATGCCGAAGAGCACCTCGGTATTGAACACGGTGATGCCTTTCTCGTCTGTCGGGTCGACATGATGCTCGCGGGCAATAATGCCACGGATGCGGCTGCTGAGTTTGCTGAGCACCACGCCGGGACGGCCTGTGAGACTGATGATGTCTACTTGGTCACCGAGATTATAGGTCTGTTGCATGAGCGTGATGGGCAGGATGACACTCTCCTCGGCCGAACCGTTGATATTCATATTACCAGAACTGTAGTCCACGCCGACGACATTGTAGTAGAGCGAGTCGATGCGCACGAGCTGTCCGCAAGGATTGCCGCCGCCGGGGAAGAGCGTCTTATAGATCTTCTTACCAAGCACGCATACCTTGCGGTGCTGCGCCATGTCCATCGGGTTGATATACCGGCCATAGTAGAGGCTGGGTTGCTCCACCTTGGCGTAGTCGGGTTCTACTCCTTTGACGCTGGCCGTACTCTTCTTGTCACCGAAGACGACCACGCTGCCCCAGCGTGCCACCATCGGCGTGACCACGTCGAGTTCGGGTACCTGTGCTTTCAGTCGGTCCACATCTTTGTAGACCATGTTCCACTGCCGTCCCTTTCGGAAACCGTCGTAGGGTTTGGTCGTCGGTTGGGCAAAGACGAGTGCAGAGTTAGTGGCAAAGCCCTCGAAGTTCTTGCTCAATAGGTCTTTCAGTCCGTCGCCCCCGCCGATGAGGGCTACGAGCATGAACACGCCCCAGAACACGCCGAAGCCTGTCAGAAATGACCGGCTCTTGTTGCGTGTCAGCGTGTCGAGTATCTCGCGGTAGGTGTCTATGTCAATTCTCATAATTCATCACTCATTATTCCACATTGAATTCATTCATCATTCATCATTCATCATTCAACATTGTTTAATGCCTCTATGGGTCGTATGCGGGCGGCTTTGCGGGCGGGGATGAGACCGGCAATCGTACCGGCGACCACCATGACCACCAAGGCCTCTATGCACACGTCAAAGCCTACAGTGGGGTTAAGGAACATCGTTGCTTTGAACAGTCCCGCATCTACCTGCTCGTGACCGATGGTGGCATCCATATACTCATTGGCAGCAATGCCGCAGAGCATGCCGATATAGCCAAAGAACGTGGTGATAATAACGCTCTCGGTGATAATCAGGCGGAGGATGGAGGCCGGTGTGGCACCGATGGCCTTACGGATGCCAAACTCACGCGTGCGCTCCTTGACGGTGATGAGCATGATGTTGCTCACGCCTACGATGCCCGACATCAGGGTGAACAGGCCGATGATCCACAGCGCCTTGCGGATGATGCCCATACCCATGCTCATCTGCATGGCCTGCGTGAAGCGGTTCCATATCCACACGGCGTCCTCGTCGTCGGGGGCGGCGTCGTGGTTGGCGTTGAGCGTGGCCTTGTAGCGTTTCTCAAAAGCTTCGTTGTCGGCTTGGGTCTGTAAGCCATGAAACGAGAAGTTGATGTTGTCGACTTTATCCCCCATCTGATAGATGATGCGCAGTGTGGAGAACGGAAGGTAAGCATTGGCGTTCATGCCGGTCTGGTCGCTTTTTGTGATGCCCACCACACGGAAGGCGAGGCTGTCCATCTTCACGTACTGTCCGACGAGAGCTGCCGGGTCGTGCTCGTTAAGCTCCTTGGCCTGATCCTCGTTGAGCACGATGACCTTGCGCTGCTGGCTGTTGTCCACGTCGTTGATGAAGCGTCCGTGGAGCATCTCTATCTTGTTGATGCGCGCGTGCAGTGGCGCTACACCGTCGATCTCGGTGCTGAGGTAGTTCTCGCCGTAGGTGATGGTGGCCCTGGCGTGGCGTATCTGTGCGTCCATGCTGTCGACGTTGGCAGAGAACTTCTGTCGGGTGCTGGTGACGTCCTTGTCCTGCAACTGTATCTGTCGGCCCTCTTTCAGTCCCTTGTATTCCTTGGAGGTTGTACCGCCACCCACCGACATGGAGTTGTCGAGGAAGCGTCCCGAGTTACTCTCCGTGGCGTTGATAAGTCCGTTGCCGGCACCGAGCAGGAAAATGAGCATGAAGATACCCCAGGCCACGGCAAAGCCTGTCAAGGCCGTGCGCAGCTTGTTGCGTCTGACAGTTGCCCATATTTCTTCTAAGAGGTCAATCATAAGCTTTCGTAATGGTGTTATTGTTATATTGTAGGTGGTGTAGGTAGTGTAGGTAGTGTAGGGAGCATCTACTTCATCACGCCATTGATCCCGAAGGGTGAGGCGTGGTGGTCAAAGTTCTCCTCAATCTTTCCGATGAGTCCGTCTTTGATGTGGATGATCTTATTGGTCTCGTTGGCCACACCGCTCTCGTGAGTGACGACGACGATGGTCTTGTGCTCTTCCTCGTTGAGAGCTTTGAGCAATTCCATCACTTCCACACTCGTCTTTGAGTCGAGAGCACCGGTGGGCTCGTCGGCAAGGATCACCTTGGGGTTCGCGATAAGAGCGCGTGCGATGGCCACACGTTGCTTCTGTCCGCCCGACATCTCGTTGGGATAGTGGTCGGCCCAAGGCAACAAGTCGAGGCGCTCGAGATATTCCAATGCCATCTTATGGCGTTTGCGTCGCGATACGCCTTGGTAGAAGAGTGGGAGCTCCACGTTCTCCACGGCCGTCTTGAAGCCGATGAGGTTAAAGCTTTGGAAGATGAAGCCGATGAAGTGATTGCGGTATTCGGCGGCGCGACGCTCACTGAGGTTTTTGATGAGCGTACCGTCGAGAACGTATTCCCCACTGTCGTAGTTGTCGAGGATACCCAGGATGTTGAGCAACGTAGACTTGCCGGAGCCCGACACTCCCATGATGGAGACGAACTCGCCCTCTTCGATGTCGAGGCTGATGCCTTTGAGCACGTGCAGCGGCTGAGCACCGAAATAGGTCTTGTTAATATCGCGAAGATGGATCATATTCTTGTATTGTAAGTGATGTAGGTGTTGTAGGGCTACTTCAAACTTCTCGCTATTTTCAGCGTCTGATCGCAGTAGTCGATGACGGCCATGCGGTGCGTGACAAAGATCACCGTAGTGTTGCGGTCAGCGAGGATATTGTTAAGCAGTTGGCGTTCTGTCTCCGGGTCGAGAGCCGAGGTAGCTTCGTCGAGAACGAGAATGTTGCTTCGGCGGAGCAGTGCGCGTGCGATGGCGATGCGCTGTGCCTGTCCTTCCGAGAGTCCGCCACCGGCCTCACTGCAAAGTGTGTTGAGACCGTCGGGCAAGTCGAAGACAAAGTCGGCACAACTCTTGTGCAGGGCTTCTTTCATTTCCTCTTCCGTTGCCGTCAGTCTTCCCAGACGCAGGTTATCTCGGATAGTACCGCTGAGAAGCGTGTTACCCTGCGGTACATAGGCGAAGTTGCAGCGCGTCAGTGGGGTGAGCGCAGCCTCCTGATGGTGGTTGTTGTAGATGACCGCCTTTCCCTGCTGTGGAGAGACCAGAGCCAGGATCAGGCGAATCAGCGTCGTCTTGCCGGCTCCCGTCTCGCCGAGGATGGCTGTACATGAGGCGGGTGGAAAGTCATAGCTCAAATCATGAAGGATCTCGCGCTCCTTGTCTTCGTATTGATAGTATACATGTTCAAGACGGATGCCACAAGGCGTATCCAGTCTTACGGGCTCTCCCGTCTCATCGAGCGGGTCTTCCTCCAGTTCCATCAGTCGCTCGGCGGCAGTGAACACAGATACAGCTTGCGGTACGAGCTTAGTGAGGTTACGTGCCGGTCCTTGTATACGGCCGACGAGTTGTAAAAATGCAGTCATACCGCCAAAGGTCAGCGAGCCGCGCGACATGCGCAGGGCGGCCCAGAGGAAGGCAATGAGATATCCGAGGCGGAAGCCCAACCACAGAATGATGTTGCTGAATACAGAGAACACCGTGCGGCGTACAACCTTATGTCGCAGTACGCTCTGTGTCTGCTCCAACCGTTCGGTCATGGGTGCCTCGCTTTCGAGGGTCTTGATGAGCATACGGTGCTGGATGGTCTCTTGCATCAGACTTTGTACTTTAGAGTCTGATGTGCGCACCTCACGGGTGAGGCGTCTCATTTGTCTGACATAAATCTTACTGGCAGCGATGAACACAGGAATGATGGCAATTGTGATGAGAGCCAGTACGGCATCCATGGCGAAAAGATAACAGAAGGCGCCGATGAACATGGCAAGTACCGAGAGTGAGTCTGGGATCGTTTCGGTGAGGAAGGTAACCACATTGTTCACGTCAAACTCCAATCGGTTAAGGATATCTCCGGAGTGAAACTTCTCTCTGCCGTGCCATTGGGTGCGCAGGATGCGGTCGAGCATTCGTTGCTGCATGCGGTTCTGTGCTCTGATGCCGAGGATATTACTTACCCACGTACTTGCTATGGTGAGGAGCAGTCCGGCCAGCATGAGCAGCGCCATGACCACGACTGCGATGACGATGCGGTGAGGGTTGCAGGCATGTCCCTGCAATGCGGGTGTGGACACGTCGATGGCATGTTGCACTGCTCCCACTTGAGCCAGTGATACCACAACGCCGAGCAGGCCGATGACAGCGTTGAGTGTAGCTTGAAGTCTGTTGCCGCGCCATGCCTGCCACAGCCACCATACGATGGTACGAGTGTCGTACTTGGACTTGGGAAGATTAAAGAGATTTCGTATTTTCATCTATGGATAATCAGAGAGAAACGGTCGTATATTTACGGAAGAACCATCGTGGAGAGATAATCAGATTCTCATGGTTGTCGTTGATCAGCGCCCCACATGAGCTTGTCGCGCAGGGTGGAGAAATAGTGGGCATTGTGTTGCTTGACGATCTTCACTTGATAGGGAGCCTTACGGATGACGACCTTGGTCTTGTCAGTGAGCTTCTCCGAACGTCCGTCTATAGCAATGAGGAAGTTGTGGCTACGGCTCTCCACGTCGAGCTCAATCTCGCAGTTGTCGTTGATGACGATCGGTCGGATGTTGAGACTGTGTGGCGCCACTGGTGTGATACAGAGATTTTGAGCCGACGGCACGATGATGGGACCGCCGTTGCTCAGACTGTATGCCGTACTGCCTGTCGGCGTGGAGATGATGAGACCATCGGCCTGGTAGGTGACCAGATACTCCCCGTCGATGCTGCATCTGACTGAGATCATGGCGGCCATGTCACGCTTGAGCAATGCGATGTCGTTGAGCGCGAAGGGACAGCCGCTGAGTTGCTCACCGACAGCTTCGGCTTGGATGACGGAGTGTTTTTCAATCTTGTAGGTGCCATTGTATATCTCCTCGAAGACCATGCTCACCTCGTTGGGCAGCACGTCGGCGAGAAAGCCCAGTCGCCCCATGTTCACGCCAAGCATAGGAATGCCTATGGCTCCCACACGGCTGGCCGCATTGAGGAAGGTGCCGTCGCCGCCGAGCGATACGGCGAAATCGGCAGTGAAATCCTCGCCGTCGAATACATCTGTGTGCCAGATGTCGAGATGCTGGTCGCGGACGAGAAACTCATAATAAGGTCGGTCAATGAGTACCTCTGCGCCATGGGCTTTGAGAATGTCGGTGATATGCTGAATGGCTACCGACTTCCGCGCTTGGAATGCATTGCCGAAGAGGGCAAAGCGTAGATGCTTCTGTGGCATATCTGTTTGTTTTTGCTTTCTTTATTATGCTTTGTTCGTCTATATGACAAACTTTTCGTATATTTGCATTTGATTCAGTTACAAAAATACGATAATTTATTGGAAAAGGACAATAATCATGGCAAAAGTTTATGAATTTCTTGCCAATGGCTTTGAAGAGATAGAAGCCTTGGCTCCTGTTGACATCCTTCGTCGCGGTGGCGTAGAGGTGCATACGGTGAGTGTGACGGGTTCAGAATTTGTCGAGTCTTCGCATGGCGTCACTATCAAAGCGGACATGCAGTTTACACGTCCGGAGGACTATCGCGACGCTGACCTGCTGATGATTCCGGGCGGTATGCCCGGTTCCACCAACCTCAACGCTCACGAAGGTGTGTGCCAGGCAATGCTGTGGCAATACAACAGCGGCAAGCGTGTGGCTGCTATCTGTGCGGCTCCGATGGTGCTTGGCAGCATTGGCATCCTTAACGGAAAGAAGGCTACCTGTTCACCGGGCTTCCAGAAATATCTCACAGGAGCCACCTATACGGCAGAGCTCTATCAGGAGGATGGCAACATTATCACGGGAGAGGGACCTGCCGCTGCATTGCCCTATGCCTATCGCATCCTCAGCTATTTCGTTGGCGAGGAGAAGACGCACGAGTTGCAAAAGAAGATGCAGTATGCTCACCTGATGGAGTCGAAGTGATGACAGAGCAGAACTATGTGATCATTGTTGCCGGTGGCAGGGGTACGCGTATGGGCAGTGACGTGCCCAAGCAGTTCCTGCCGATTGGCGACCGTCCCGTGCTCATGCGCACGTTGGAGCGTTTCCATGACTACGACCCGTCGCTTCACCTCATCCTCGTGCTGCCCAAGGAGCAGCAGGACTATTGGCGGTCGCTGTGTGAGCGATATGCGTTTGACATTCCTTACCAACTGGCCGACGGTGGTGCGACTCGCTTCGAGAGCTCGCGCAACGGACTGGCTTTGGTGCCTGACGACGTGTGTGGCGTGGTGGCCATCCACGATGGTGTGCGCCCGTTTGTTGCCAAGGAGGTCATCGACCGCTGTTTCGAGGCTGCGCGTGAGGATTATGCTGCCATTCCCGTGTATGGCATCACCGACACGCTGCGCTATGTCGACGAACAGGGTGGCGGACGCAACGTGCGGCGGTCGGACTATCGTGTGGTGCAGACCCCGCAGGTCTTTGACATCACGCTGGCCAAGCAGGCGTTTAAACAGTCCTATCAGGAGAACTTCACCGACGACGCCTCGGTCATAGAGGCCATGGGCTGTCAGGTGGCAATGGTAGAGGGCAATCGTGAGAACATCAAGCTCACCACGCCCTTTGACCTTGCCGTCGCTGAGGCACTCATCAAAGAGCAGCTCGTGTAGCGTTATATATATATATAATAAGGTGGTATGACAGACATACTGAGTCAGGACATCATGTATTTGCCAGGGGTGGGCCCTCATCGCAAGGACCTGCTCGACAGTCAGCTCCATATCAAGACGTGGGGCGACCTGCTCGGCTATTACCCTTACAAATACGTGGACCGCACGAAGTTCTATCGTATCGCGGAGTTCCAGTCGCCACTGCTCTTTGACAACGTGGCGAGTGCAGGCTCATTGCCTTTCGTACAGATCAAAGGACGGATACTCAGCTTCGACACCTACACCGATCCGGGACAGAAGCGTCGTGTGGTGGCCCACTTCTCCGATGGCAGTGGTGTCGTCGACTTGGTGTGGTTCCACGGCTTGCGCTATGTCACGCAGACCTATAAGATAAGTCAGGAATATATCGTCTTCGGGCGCCCCACCATCTTCCAACAGCGATGGCAGTTCGCCCATCCCGACATGGAGAAAGTCGGTGAGAGCAATGTCACTGAGATGGGCATGCAACCTTATTATATGACCACGGAGAAGATGAAGGACCGGGGCATGACATCACGCTCGTTGGAAAAGATGACCAAGGCGCTTGTCACCCGTATCCCTCAAGGTGCGATCCCCGAAACCTTGTTGCCCGAACAGCTTAGCCGTCTTCATCTCATCGGACGCGAGGAGGCGTTGCGCAAGATCCACTATCCGCAGTCGATGGATGACGTGCAGCGGGCGCAGATGCGGTTGAAGTTTGAGGAACTCTTCTATGTACAGCTCAACATCCTGCGCTATACCTCGGAGCGCCGCAAGAAATATCAGGGTTATGTGTTTAAGCGTATCGGTCCGCTGTTCAACGATTTCTACCGCGACAACCTGCCGTTTGAGCTCACGGGAGCACAGAAGCGGGTGATGCACGAGATACGTGCCGACCTCTGCTCGGGCCGTCAGATGAACCGCCTGTTACAAGGCGACGTAGGCTCTGGAAAGACTTTGGTGGCGCTCATGGCCATGCTCATCGCGCTGGACAATGGCTTTCAGGCTTGTATCATGGCACCGACAGAGATTTTAGCAGAGCAACATTTGGCCACGATCCGCGAGTTCTTGAAAGACATGCCCGTGCGCGTGGAGCTGCTCACCGGCATCGTCAAGGGCAAGAAACGGAAAGAAGTTCTTGGCGGCCTGCTCGATGGCAGCGTCAACATCCTCGTGGGTACTCATGCGATCATCGAGGACACTGTGCAGTTCCATCGTCTTGGACTGGCTGTCGTCGATGAGCAGCACCGCTTCGGCGTAGCTCAGCGTGCCAAGCTATGGGGCAAGAGTGACAACCCGCCGCATGTCCTCGTGATGACCGCCACGCCGATACCGCGCACGCTGGCCATGACACTCTACGGCGATCTCGACGTGAGCGTGATCAACGAGTTGCCGCCGGGTCGCAAGCCGATCGTCACTATTCATAAATATGACAACCAGATGACGAGCCTCTACCAGGGCATCCGTCAGCAGATACACCAAGGCCGACAGGTGTATATCGTCTTCCCATTGATAGAAGAGAGCGAGAAAATGGACCTGAAAAACTTGGAGGATGGCTTCAAGGCGCTGTGCGATGTGTTTCCAGAGTTCCGTCTCAGCAAGGTGCACGGACGAATGAAACCGGCGGAGAAAGAGACGGAGATGCAGAAATTCCTCAAGGGCGAGACGCAAATCTTAGTAGCTACAACGGTCATAGAGGTGGGAGTCAACGTGCCCAACGCTTCTGTGATGGTTATTCTTGATGCCCAGCGCTTTGGTCTCTCACAGCTCCATCAGTTGCGTGGGCGTGTGGGACGTGGTGCCAAACAGAGCTATTGCATCCTTGTAACCAACTATAAATTGTCGGAAGAGACACGCAAGCGCATCGACATCATGTGCAACACCAACGACGGCTTCCGCATTGCTGAGGCTGACTTGAAGTTGCGTGGACCCGGCGATCTGGAGGGCACACAGCAAAGTGGCATCGCCTTTGACCTGAAGATAGCGGACATTGCGCGCGATGGACAACTTGTACAGCTGTCGCGCGATGAGGCTCGGAAGATTATCGATGCCGACCCGGAATGCAATCTCCCCGTCAATGCGCTTTTGTGGAATCACCTTCGGGAACTGCGGAAGACAAATATCAACTGGGCGGAGATATCGTAGCAGACGGCCTCATCCAGCCTCACCCCCTGTCCCCCTCTCCAAGGGAGAGGGGAGTGATATGCTGCAAGGGGTGATGCAGCGTCTGATATCGATGATTGTGCACCGTTGGGGGCACTGACACGCTAACCGATTTTTGCTATCATTGCCACGGCGTAGGCGCTGATGCCTTCCTCACGTCCGGTGAAGCCGAGCTTCTCGGTCGTGGTGGCCTTGATGCTGACCTGATCCTCATCGCAGCCGATGACATGGGCCAGACAAGTCTTCATAGCCGGTATGTGCGGGTTGAGTTTTGGATGCTCAGCACATACCGTGGCGTCAATGTTACCAAGGACATAGCCCTTGTCAGCCAACAGTTCCATCGTCTTTTTCAGAATGATCTTACTGTCCATGTTCAGCGTCGCGTCGCTGGTGTCGGGGAAGTGATAGCCGATGTCGCGCAGGTTGGCGGCACCGAGCAGTGCGTCGCAGATGGCGTGGATGAGCACGTCGGCGTCGCTGTGGCCCAGCAGTCCTTTGCTGTGCTTAATCTTGATACCGCCGAGCCATAGGCCGCGGCCTTCGACGAGTTGGTGGACATCGTAGCCCATGCCCACACGAGGTATGTTATAGCTCTGCATTTCGTGGAGATATTATTGTGATGTATTTGGGAGTTAGCGGCGGTGCAGCAGATCCTTGATGCCGTCCATGTCGAAACTCAGCGACAGGCGGAGGGTCTGGTCGAGCGGGTTGGTCTTTGCCGTAGCGATGACATAGCCGGCGTCGAGCGAGAAGACACTCATCTTGAAGCCCGCACCGACGGTGAAGTATTTCATGTTGCCCTGACTCGGATCTTGATGATGGTAACCGGCGCGAAGCGAGAACTTATCGTTATAGGTATATTCGGCACCTATGCTCCACTGTATTTCTTTCATCTCACCTTTGAAGCCTTCCGGTGAGTCACTGAAACTCTTGAAGATACCGCTGATGCTCGACGTGTTGTTGTAGTGCTCATGCACCCACTGGTCATAGCCTTGATTGTCGCTAAGGCCAGTCTCCTTGGTGTACTGTTCCATTGTCGGAGGTGTCGGAACCAAGAACTTGTTAGCGTCCAAAGCAATGGAGAACTTGTTGTATTCATCAATAGGCACCATCAGCGAAGTACCCAGTCTGAGGTTGGTAGGCAGGAACTCTGCGGCATCCGAACCGCTGAACGTGATCTTACTACCGATATTCGAGATGTTGAGACCGAAGGCCAGCTGACACTCGCGCGATCCGATGGTGGGATAGGTCTGATAGTAAGCCGAGAGGTCCGCGGCGAATGCCGATGCCGGTGAGTTGTCCTCACTGGTGTAGTCATAGCGCAGGTCGGAGTAGATCCAGCGCAGTGTGGCGGCGATGGAGAACTTCTCACTGAGCATGAGCGAGTAAGAAGCGTCGATGGCCATCTCGTAAGGGTTGACGGTCATGGCGTTGTCCTCGGAACTGGTCTGCACCTCACCGAGAGAGAAATAGCGCAGAGATCCCGAAACGGCACTGTGCTCGCCGATGCGATAGTATCCGGCAAGATAAGCTTGGTCGATGTCGTTGACGAGTTGGCGGAGCCAAGGCGTATAGTTCAGTGCGACACCGGCACGGCTGATGGTAAACGGATATTTAGCCGGGTTCCAGTGTTGCGAGTTGACATCCGGATCCGTTGCCGCACCTGCGTCACCCAAAGAGGCGCCACGGGCGTCGGGCGAGATGGTCTGTGAGATGATGGCATATTGCACAGGGTTGAACTCGTCGAGCTTTTCCTGCGCAAAGGTCCATAGTGGAAGGGTCACAAAGAGAGATGCCAGCGTGATACGTGCTATTCTTGTCATTCTGATGGATGTGCTATATAATAAATAAGGTGTAGACTCCCGGGTTGGGGGAGAAAGCTACACCTTGATTAACGCAGGGGGTATGTCGATTATTGCCTGATGATGATGAGTTTCTGTGTCTTCGAGGCATAGCTGCTGCCGTCGGCGCGCATGCGCACACGGTAGAGATACACGCCGGTCTGCAGGCGGCAGCCCTGACCGTCGCACAGATCCCAGTCCTTGGTATAGGTTCCGAAGTTGGTGACACTGGTGTCGGCATGCTTCCACAGCGTGCGGCCGCTCATGTCGAAGACCTCGATGCACACGTCGACCTTACTGCCCGCCATGTCGTGGCTGACAATGAACGTCGTGGTGTTGTAAGCCGGATTCTTCGACACGCCAACCGAACTGATCGTCGGCTGCAGGCTCTTTGCCACCACAAAGTTGAGCGTAGCTGCCGACGAGTTGTTAAGGATGTCCCAGACCCGGAAGGTCAGTGTGTGCTTGCCCGGCTCGAGCGACGGGATGCTGTATGCCGTTCTGCCGCTGGTGTACGAGCCGAAGTCATAGGTAAACTCGTCGTTGAGTGAGTAGACCTTGTTAGCGTCGCCGTCGATGATGAGCTGCAGGTCGTGACCCACGCCGTTGCCCGTGGCGTTGATGCCACTGGTGTCGCTGATCTCAGCCACAAAATAAGGTGTACAGTTTACCGTGCCTCCGTTTTGGAATTCCGGCGTGTTGAGATAGCAGAACAGCTTCGGTCCTATCGTGTCGGCGGAAGCCGTCGTGGAACCACCCACGAAGAAGTGGTCGCTCACGCCGTTGGCGATACTGGTATGCTCGTTGTTGACAGCGTAGACATTCACCAGTCCGCTGTCGTCGCTGTAGTTGATGTCCATCGGAACCGAGAAGGTGAAGGCGAAGCGTCCTTGGCGGATGCTGTCGGAACCTGTGTAGAGAATCTTGTTGCGGCTATAGAAGACGAAGGCAGAATCAGCCTCTGCACTGTAGTTCTCCTTGCAGACGATCTTTTCCTTCGAGTCTCTGACCACTGCTGTGGCTACTCCGCTGAAGCTCTCGGCGTTGGTCTTGTTGACGTGTCCGGTGACGCGCGCAATGCTTCCGGCCTTGAACTTCGGCCGTGTCGCCGAGGTGGTGGAAATGCCGTTGATCGAGTCGATGACGACACACGGCTCGGGCAGGTTGAGTCTCAGCGCGGGATCGCCGAGCAGCGAATATTGCAGTTTGTTGACGGTGCGGTCCCGTCCGGTGATGATCATCTGGTTCTTGGCCTGTCGCTGTGCCTCGCCGAGAGTCAGCGCTTTTCCGTCTTTCCGGCTGAGCACGGCAGTGAGAAAGGCGCGGTTGATGAGCTTGTTGTAGGAGGCAAGCACCGTACGCGTGGTACCGAAGAAAGCCACAGCCCCGCCGTTGGGATTCACGACGGCTGCCGTGCCGATGTTGTCCTCTATGTCGTCAAAGGCCATGATGTCGCACGAGGCAGTGATCCACAGTGGCAGGTTGGTGTTGGAGAAAGTCTGGAAGTCGGAGAGCTTGAGCACACCCTCGTGGGCGATGAGCCCCGCGCTGCCGTGCCCGGCATAGTCCATGATGAGTGCGCCGTTTTGCTGTTGCCGCTTGATGATGGCGGATACCTCGGGATAGGTATGTCCCGTGGCAGAGGCCTGTTCGGTATAGGCATCCCACATCACCTTTTTCAGAACGAACTCAGGATGCAACGCCTCGATGTAGTCGGCGTTCTCGTTCTCGTCGTTCATGTGCAGGTTGTTGTTGCCGTCGTCGCCCATGAACATCAGTTCGTTTTGCCAGGCGCCGGCGTTACTGTTCTCGGCATAGGCGATGGTCTTGTCTACCATGGTCTTTGCCTCTTCTACGCTCGTCACGGGGAAGCGTCCCACGGCGATGTCGTCCATGTCTTTGGTCATGGGATCGCCGCCCTCGCCGTCGTCGAGTCGTGTGAAGAATCCGTCGTCGACATAGCAGAGCACAGCGTTGAACGAGTTCTCACTCTCGTGGCAGAGCAGATAGTCATCGGTGTCGAGTCCGTGGCAGTCGCTGGTGAGCATGCGGTTGTCCCATACGCCACGGCCGAAGAGCAGCAGATAGCGGGGCAGGTCCGCGTCGGTGGCAGCGCGGTCGTAGAGCATCTTCAGGTAGCGGCGGTAGGCGTTGGCATCAGGCGTTCCGCTGCTGAACTCGTTGTAGAGTTCATGGGCCTTGACGATGCGCACGCGCAGGCTGTCGTGCTGCTCATGGAAGTCGGCGAGCCGCTGGGCCTGTTCGAGGTATTTACCGGACGACGGGATGATGATCACCATGTCCGTGGCTGTGTCGGCATGATGGTCTTGGTTGCTGATGGTGCCCACCAGAGAGGGTGTGGGGAAGGTGGAGGAGAGGTCGGGCTTGGGCATAGGACCGCTCCACGCCATCGACACATAGTCCAGTCGGAGCGGTCCGCCATCCGTACACATGATTTTCACTGTATCGTTGGCGTGCAGCGTATTGATGGCATAGGTGGCGTAGCTCTCCCCACCTTTGTTATAGTCGTTGTATTCTCCACCGCTGAGCTTGATGCTCATCGTGCCGAGCACCGAGTCGTTGAGCATGATCTGTGCCGTGCTGGCCTGTCCGGCGGTCACTGCCACAGAGAGCTTTCCGGTCTTGGACTTTGACAGGTTGGAGAGCACGAGTCGCTTGGTGTTACCTTTGCTGATGGTCTCGCTGTCGAAGAGGTTGCGTCCGCCGTGGTACCAGGAGTATCCGTCGACCTCATAGAGACTGTGATAGTCGTCGGCAGTGGGATAGTACTTTTTCAGAAACGTCGTGGAGTCTACTGTGGCCACGGAGTCGTTGCTTTCCGTGAGGAAGTAATAGCCGTAGTCGGAGTAGAAGTTGCGTGTGCGCCGCGCAGCCGTATTGCTGTTCCAACTCACGGGGCCTTTGGCGTAGAAGAGATGTTTTCCACCGACGATGCACTGCTCCACCTCGGGCAGGTCGTCGAGTGCCTTGAGCGTGTTGCCGCTGAGGATCTCGTCTTGCAGGTTACCGCCATAGCCGTAGATTTTCACCTTATTGATGTCTGAGAAGCCTGCCTGGCGTACGAGACTGCTGCTGAGCTGATAGATGCCCGACGCCGGCACGCGTATCTTTACCCATCGGCCGGAAGCCAAGACGGAATGCGAGGCGTAGCGGTCAGTGTTGAGTGTTGAATGTTGCGTATTGGCTTTTGCCATCCGTCGTGACGATGTTGTGGCGACCTTTGCGTCTACACGCAGCATGAAGCTGGCCAGGATCTGGTATCTGCCATTACGGTAGACGAGCGGGCAGAACGACAGCTGCAGGTTGGGACGGCGGCGGTTCATCACCACCTGATGCTCGATGGCGGGCAGCTTCGGCAGCGGCGTACTGCTCAGCCGGTGATAAGCCTCGATGTCGCTCTCTGCCATATCTACAAACTCGGGGTAGAGGATGGAGGGCGTATAGACCGAGTCGGCATAGTTCGTCGGCAGTGCGATGGTATAGGTAAACCGTGGCAGCGTGCTGTCAATGCGCACCTGCTCGTTGGTCAGGTTGAAGAAACGCTGGGCGGAGAGAGGAAGGGTGAGAAAGAGGAGGAGAATAAGAAGAGCCCAGGCCCTCTCCCTAACCCTCCCCCAAGGGAGAGGGAAAGAGCAGTAGGGTAAAGGGCGATATGTGGGGGCTTTCATTTTTCCTTGTCGTTTAGTCATAGAGAACATAGAGATTATAAAACTCATAGAGGAATATAACTCATCGGGATTATTGGGTGGGCTCATTCCCTCCTCTCGGGGGGAGGGTTAGAGAGAGGGTCCGAGGGCTTCTTTTATTTGCAATTAAACTCCATCACCTTCCTCTCTTCAAGATATCCTTCCAGGTGGTCGTCGATGTGTACGGGACCTACGCCGGCGGGAGTGCCCGTGAAGAGGATGTCGCCCGTCTTCAGCGTGAAGTACTGGCTGATGTAGGCGATGATCTCGTCGGTCTTATAGAGCATGTCGGCCGTGCAACCCTCCTGCACCGTCTGTCCGTTGATGTCGAGATGAAAGCGCAGGGCGTTGAGGTCGCGGAACTTCTCCTTTGGCACCCACTCTCCGAGACAGGCAGCACCGTCGAAGCCCTTAGCCAGATCCCAGGGCTGTCCCGCTGCTGACAGCTTATGCTGCAACTCGCGCGCCGTGAAGTCGATGCCCACCGTCAGCGCGTCGTAGTAGCGGGGTGCAAAGCGCACGGGCACCGTCTTGCCGAGTTTACAGATGCGCACCACCACCTCGGTCTCATATTCTATGCGTCCCAGATGGTCGGGGATGAAAAACGGCTTATGGTCCTTCAACAGACTGGAGTCAGCCTTGAGGAAGATCACGGGTTCATCCGGTTTCTTTAACGTACCGTGCATCTCTTTATTGTGCGCGGCATAATTCATTCCGATGCAGAATATCTTCATAATATGTGACTTATCTCACGATGATCTTTTTCTTGTGATGGATATACACGCCGCTGTCCTTGGGCTGGCTGACGCTGCGGCCGCTGAGATCGTAGTAGCTATCGTCGGTCGTCTTCGACATGTTGACTTTCAGCTGGCTGATGCCCGTGGAGGTAGTGGCGTACTTGGCCAGTGCAGTGAAGGCTGGGGTAGCGCGTCCGGTGTTGCTGTCGAAGAGCGGGGCGTTGTACCATCCGCTGAGACTTGTACCCTTGGCGTTGTACTCCGGCCACCACCAGAAGAGACCGTTGACATGGCTGTGCTTGTTGAGCATGGCGATGAGATCGTCGGTGAACTGCTTCTGGCCATCGTCGCTATAGGGCCATACCTTCGTGGCGTCGTAGGTGGTTCCGCCGACGGCCCAAGCGTAGGGGTATCCGGTCTCCACCACTATGATCTCTTTTTTCGGCCAGCCTTCTTCCAGCTTTGTGATCGCCCCGTCGAGCTCACTCAGCGCACCATGGAAATAGGGATAGTAGCTCAGTCCGATGACGTCATAGTCGATGCCGTATGTGTTCATCTTGCTGAAGAAGTTGGTCAGCGCCTTATATTCTTTGTTGTCGTTTTGCTGCGAGATGGACACGCGCTCTACGTGCAGGATGATCTTTGCCGAAGGACACGTCTTGCGCACGGCTTGCGTAGCCTGCTTGAGCAGGTTGGCGAAGCGGTCCCAGTTGGTTGTTGACGAAGGCCAGCACTGCTTCAGCGTGCCGTTCGGGCGTCCCCACAGCATGCCGTAGGAGATCTCGTTGCCGGTCTGTACGAGGTCGGGCTCGGCATCGGCGGCTTTCAGTTGGGTCAGAACGTCGGCGGTGTAGCTGTACACTTCCTGTGCGAGGTCGCCGCCGCCGAGGCTCTTCCATTCCTCAGGTGTCCACTGCTTGGCGGGGTCGGCCCAGGTGTCAGAGTAGTGGATGTCGAGCATGAACTTCATGCCGGCGTCCTTGATGCGCTTGCCCAGGGCTTTCACCCATGCGATGTCCTGGCAGACGTTGTCGTCGGTACTCCACGTATAGGGCGCACTGCCGTTGGTGGTCTGCTTCTTCGGGTTGACGAAGAGGCGCACGCGCATGGCGTTCATGCCCACCTGCTTGCTGTAGGTGATGAGGTCGCTGATCGACTGTCCGTCGTGGGTGTAGTAGGTAGCTCCGGCCTGCTCATAGCGGGGGAGCATTGAGATGTCGCCGCCAGCAAGTTTCTGCGCACGGGCTGTGCACAGCGACAGTGCGAGGGCGGGGATGAGAAGATCGGTACGAATATTCATTTCATGCATGTGATGATGATGTTGCAAATTTAATTAAAAAAAAGGAGAACACAAAATCGTGCCCCGCCTTTTTCTGCGCTACATGGTTTCTCACAGATGAGCAGCCTCACCCCCCACCCCCTCTCCAAGGGGAGAGGGGAGTGACATGCTTCAAGAAACGAAAAGCTCTCACAAAGCTGATCAGCGATGATGGTTACGCATCTGTGTAGATCTGTGTAAATCTGTGAGAAGAAATAATCGTGAGAGAGTGTCACACAGATCTCACAGATTCTCACAGTTCCTTACTATCACGTTGCCTATCGGGTTGAAGGGTTTCATATCCGTGTAAATCCGTGTAAATCTGTGAGAAATAAAAAGTCTCAGTGAGAATATCTCGGAATAATCCACGAAACTATGACTTGACACTTATAAAGATCCGTGGAAGAACAACAAAAAAAACTACTGCGCTTTTGTATGTCAGTCTCGTTTGTCTTATAAAGTGACAATTTTCCGCTCACGAGAATCGATTCTTTTCCACGAACACCTGTCTTGCTCTGATTTTCGCGAAAATTTGACCGTTTTTGTAATTGTCAGATAATCAGTATGTTATGATTATTACCTTCCTGTCTTGTTATAAAATCACTAATTTCTCACAAAATTCTCTAGAGAATTTTCTGTCATCACGCCTATTTGATCCGATGAAACTACCGAGATGAGAGTGTAAAACAACCGAGATGACGAAGTAAAAAGGCTGAGATGAGCGTTTCATCCCACCTTTTTCGTCATCACACGAAGCAAAAATCGGCACGCGAAGTGGCAAATCTGTTTTTCTCTTCTCTGGATTACATGTTCGTGCGGATGTACTTTTGTCAAGGAAAATACTGGTTCGGATGAGGTGAGGGCGCTTTGTAGCTCATGAAGCAATCTCGTTTCAAGGCACTGTCCATTTGTCTATTTTAGCGTTCTATTTAGTTATTTTGGACTGAAGAGAAGTCCACATGTCGATGACCCGATGGAACTGAAAAGACGAGAAAGTATCTCAACAAATCACTATTTTAACAAAATGTAAACGATTGCATTTTTATTACCCTCTATTATTCTGCGGATTTGCGCAACTTTGCATTTCTTTTAATAACTTTGCAACACCCGCTACGGGGGAAACATAAGCCTATTTTCCTCGTATATAATGTATGAACTTGAACGACCCGCGTAATCTAAGTTGGGAAAAAACTTATAAGAAACATCAATTAGTACTATAAATGAAGTTTAAACATTTACATTTTCATGCACATATTCGTGCAATTTGCATGGCAATGGCACTCTTTGCCGCACCTCTGTCGATGGAAGTTTATGGACAGACAACCTATTCTGTTGTCTTCTCTAACAGCAGCAGTTTTGACAAGAAGGTAGAGGTGTTGATGGTCGCTGCACTCTACCGCAATGATAAAGCAGAGGACCTCAGACACACCAAGGACAACAACCGTTGGCAGATCAGCCTGAAATATGACGATCCACGGTGGAAAGACATCGCGGACGGAACCGTCTGTTGGTATATTAAGTCCAGTGAGGGAGGCATTATTGGTCCTAATACTAATGGGGAGAATATGGATGACGGCACGGACAATAGCAGTAGTTCTGCCTCTGTCCATGGCCGTATGCGCTATAAGAATGAGACTTTGCTGAAAAGTGACGGTACCGAGTCTTCATTTACTTATTTTACTTGTACCAAAGGTAAGTCAAGTGCTGTTTCCTGCACTTTCGCTTATTCCAATGCCGATGCCACTTATGAAACCAGTTCCAATAATGGTTCGCAACTGAATTATGGTAAACCCGGTGTGCAATATTGGCGCAACTTGAGTGGTATCAAATACAGCCTTACTTACAACAGTTCTTCCTCCTCCTCTTTCGGAGACCTTCCCTTCTACGACGGAACGTTCTGCTATGTGAAAAAGCCAGCAGGATGGAGCAAAGTGTATGCCTGGGTATATGATGATAATAAGAATCAGTACTCTTCTGTCATTTCTTGGCCGGGTGAGCAATTGACAACGACGGCAGAGTCAAATGGCGTTACCTATTATCTGTGGAAGATGAGCTCCGGCAAGGCAGGAACTCCGACCAAGATCATGTTTAATAATGGTGGTAGCAATGGTACTAATCAGACTAAGGAATTGACATTTACCAATGGTGCTGTCTATGACGCTGCCAATACCAGCAACCCAACCACCCTTGGCATCGTGACGAAGCAATCAGGCACATCAGATCCTACGGCAGCCTACGAGAAGTTCTATGCTTACGGTTTCTGGGGTGGAAAAGATGCTTCGTTCAAGGAGATGATACCGGTGGTCTATTGCAATGCAGAGAATGAGGTGGACAGCGTGGTTTACTATACCACCATGTCGAAGGTGAATGCCTCTTTCGACAATTTTTTCTTTATGTTCTGCATCCAACGCTATATGGAGAGTTGGAATAGCTGGATAACGAACAAAGGCAAGGGCGCTTGGGACTATGTCTGGCGTCCGGAGATCTTTGACGACCGCGACTGCAACACACTGTCCGGCGCGCTCTACCAGTCTGGTAACGACCTCTCGAATATCAAGGGTACTACGGCGGGTGCAGCCTATTTTACTGGTTCTCCTAATCCTTTAGGTTTTAAAACTACTGACACTTGGATGGGTAAGAACCAGATGCAGTCTATCAATCCCTTGCTGACTGACGATCAGAAGCAGAAGTATGATTCCTATGAGCTCTCACTAAATGTCACAACGGGTACCTATAGTGTTGCTTTCCGTAATGCCATTCAGATCGTTGGCCCTGCTGTCGTCTCCGGAAAGAGCTGGACGGCAGATGCTGCACGCAACTATACCAGCAAAGATGCTACCTGCGGCACTTGGGATAAAACGAAAGCTATCACGTTGAAGCCAAGCGACGACGGTACCTATTATTATACTACTGTAAAGCTTAAGGCAGGAGAGAAGTTCCGCTTCATCGAGAACAACAAGTATCTGACCAACTTTGGTGAGGACGATGTCACTCCGAACGACAAGGACTTTGCTCCTGCGAAGGAGAATGGCGATGTCTGCTACTACAACCACATCAGCCGCAATACGCTTTCTACTGATGTGAACCCGACGGGTACTTCCGGCGAGAGTGGTCTTTCTGACGGTAATGACATCTCCTTCGCGATGCCGGGTCTCAAGGATGGGGATACCTATGAGACCGAGATCCGCGTCTCTGCCAGCAATGCATTCGACCAGCAGATGACAGGCAAGGCTGCTCCGTTCTATACCATCACTCGCCCCGTGAAGCTCTTCAACTATGGCAGCGACGGCAATGGCTACACCTCTTTCGCCTGCAACTATCCTTTGGAGATCGTCAACGGTACAGACGTGAAGGTCTATGACATCATCAGCTATGATATGAATGCCAACAAGGTGACCCTGCGCGATCAGAGCGACAACTACAAGACCAGCACCAAGCAATACATACCCGCCAAGAGCGGCGTGATTCTCTCTGCAACAACTACGGATAAGGTCAGCACGATCACTGTTCGCCCGATGATAGAGAAACTCGGCCAGACTGTCGACAACGGGAGTAATCTGCTCAAGGCTGTCTATTTGCCTAATCAAAAGATTAATATGACGACTCCTGAGACATCCACGAATACCGGTGATCCTGTTACCAGCCGTCAGTACCTCTTCTCTTGGGTGAAGCAGAGCAATGGCTCCTATAAACTTGGCTTCCTGCGTTCAAAGACCGGCAAGAGTGTTTCGGAGCGTGCTTATCTTTCGCTGACGGGTGAGGCTGTTGGCGCTACAACCCTCAACCCTTCCGACGAGGCTGCTTACGAGCGCGTGGAAGGAATCAGCACAGACGACAAGACTGTATTTGGTGCCAAGGAATATCAGGTCAACCTCTTCTTTGAGGGCAATGAAGATGAGAACATCACGGGCATCCATGCGCTCAACAATCAGATTGTTGACAAGGAAGGCTGCTACACGTTACAGGGTATCCGTTTGGACAAGCCGGCAGGTGCCGGCATCTATATCCACAACGGTAAGAAAGTCATTGTAAAATAACAGAGAAAACTATGAAATATATACAACCGGAAACAACCTATATAAAGCTTGAGCTGCCGAATATCGTCATGGGATCGGAGAAAGGAATCGTGGATCCTTCAATTAATAAAGGCGAAAATGCCGGCGACGGCAACATTGGTATGGCCAAAGGCGCATGGGACTTTAGTGAATCTGACGATAATCTTTGGTCAAAGTCCAAGAGTCTTTGGAACGAATAAGACTTAACAGTATGTAATTGATAGAAACTAGTATAATTATAATACATTTTTGAAGAGATGGCAACAGCCGAGGAGTTCTTCCTTTGGTCTGTTGCCATCTCTTTTTTTCTTCTTCTGTACAACGGCTTTTCTTTTTTTGTAATCGTTTGCATAAAATTTTACGCAATAATACGATTTACTTATATCAATAATTGCGCTTTTTCTTTAACTTTGTAGTCAGATAACCATTACTACATCTTAGATCCTACGATCACACAATATTCATTAAAAAAAAACCACACATGAAACACTTTACATTTACACGACGGGCCGCCACACTGGCGCTCTCCGCTCTGCTCTTCAGCCAGGGCATGATGGCAGACAGTTTTGTAGGCGGCCGAACAGACTTTCGCGACGAGAGTATCTACTTCGTCCTCACCACTCGCTTCTACGACGGTGATCCCGGCAACAATGTGCTGTGCTGGGACAATCAGGAAAGCCAAAAGTCCACCAAAGACCCTTGCTGGCGTGGTGATTTCCAAGGCCTGATCGACAAGCTCGACTATATCAAGGCACTCGGCTTCACTGCTATCTGGATCAATCCCGTCGTGCAGAATGCTTCGGGATATGACTATCACGGCTACCATGCTTCCGACTTCTCGAAAGTAGACTGCCGCTATCAGAGTAGTGACGGCAGCAGTGGCGACGTGATGTTTAAGCAGCTCATTGATGCCGCACACAAGAAGGGTATCAAGATCATCCTCGACATCGTGCTCAACCACACCGGTAACTTCGGTGAGTCTAAACTATGCCCGGAGTTCACGCGCAGCGAGAAGCTCACCACACAAGGCTCCATCGCCTGCGTGAAACCCATCACGAGTGTCCTCGGCTCTGACTATGAGAGCCTGAAACCGGGCGACCAGTATCAACGCCGTCTGGCCTTGATGAAGAATACCGACGGCAAGAACCACGATACACACAACTACTGGCATCATGTGGCAAATGCATGGAACTGGGACGAGCCCAGCCGCTGGTGGGGGCAGATCGCCGGCGACTGTGTGGACTTGAACACCGAGAATCCAGCTGTTGACGCTTATCTCGTGAAATGCTACGGCGACTTCATCAAGCTCGGCGTAGACGGCTTCCGCATCGACACCTCCGGACATATCGCCCGCCTGTCGTTCAACAAAGCCTTCATCCCGCAGTTCACTGAGCTCGGCAAGCAGTACGCCTCAGCCCGTCAGCTCTACGACGGCAAGGAGGCAGGCTCTCCGTTCTATATGTTCGGCGAGGTCTGCGCCCGCTTTAGTGGTGTCACCTACCGCGACCAGCCTAACCTCTCTCCTTATTATTATACGTGGGCTTCGAGTGCTTCCGACCTTGCCAATTGGAACAACGACGCCTCGTGGTGGGACAATCAGGTGGTGCCCGAAGGTGCCAGTCCGCTTGGCAACATGACGCTGTGCCTCAACGAGCCCAGCGTGAAGAAGACCTCCAACAATGCGTGGATGCAGAACGGCGCTTACCACACGCCCGACTACAGCCAGGCAAGTGGCTTCAACGTCATCGACTTCCCCGTGCACTACAACTTTACCAGCGTGGGTTCGGTCATGAATATGGTCAAGGAGGACAACCTCTACAATGACGCCACTTGGAACGTCGTCTATGTCGACTCTCACGACTATGGTCCACAGCCCAACGACGGCATCCGCTTCAGTGGCGGCACCAACCAGTGGGCCGATAACCTGACGTGGATGTTCCTCTTCCGCGGCATCCCCTGCCTGTACTATGGCTCTGAGGTGGAGTTCCAGGCCGGCAAGAAGATCGACAACGGACCCAACGGCCCGCTCTCTGATACCGGTCGCGCTTATTTCGGACAGAACCTTGAAGGTACTGTCACTGCTTCCGACTTCGGCGTGTTCACCGCTACGGGTCAGGTCGCCAAGACCCTTAACCACCCGTTGGCCAAGCACCTGGAGCGCCTTAACCGCATCCGTCAGGCTGTGCCCGCACTGCGCAAAGGACAGTATACCACCGACGGTTGCACTTCGACGAGTGGCTGGTCATGGAAGAAGGCGTACAACGCCAATGGCGTGAACTCCTATGCCTGCGTCTGCATGGATGGCGGCGCTACGTTCACCGGCATTCCCAACGGTACCTATAAAGACTGCGTCACGGGCGACGTGAAGACCGTCTCCAACGGTACACTCACCGTGTCCTGTCCCTCGAACCAAGGCAACGCCCGCGTCTATGTCCTCAACGGACCGGGTAAGATCGGCGAGGACGGCCCGTTCCTCTACACCGCTTCTGCTGCCAGTGCCGACAACAGCGGACTGGCTGCTGACCCGGGTACGACATGGAACGATGTCGTCGAGACCACTGAGCCCTCGGCAACGGTGACACCCAATGGCGGCTCCTTCACCTCTGACACACAGACGGTGACCATCACCCTCAACAACGCCACCAGTGGTTGGTATCAGATCGGCGACGGCGAGAAGGTAGCCATCAACGGCTCTTCCGCTACGTTTACCATCGGCAGCGATATGAGCTACGGTGAGTCGAAGACCGTCACTTGGGGTGCTATCGGCCAAGGCGACAGCGGCACGGAGACGAACAGCGACAAGGTGACGTTCACCAAGCAGGATCCCAACGCTGCCATCACCGTATGGGTGAAGTCTTCCACTGCACCTTATATATATGTATGGTACAACGATGCCAACGGCGCAACGAAGGAGCCCAACGGTGCCTGGGTCAACACCAAGGCCATGACCGCTACGACCTATTCGGGCTGGTACTCCTATACGGCACCTGCCGGCGTGTCTTCCTTCAACTTCATCCTTCAGCAGAGCGCGGGCGGCAATAAGCTTACCGGCGACATCAAGAATGTAACGTCGGATGTCTACTATGTGGTCAGCAGCTCGTCGGCTGATGTCACCGCCGACCGACCCGACAACAACGGTAGCGGTACGACAACGACGTCCGGCAATGAACCTTGGCTCGACAAGAAGGGCGAGATCTCTGTATTCTTCGAAACCAGTGGCTCTGAGACTCCGAGTGTATGGGTCTGGGATGGCAACAACGGCAACAAGAACTACAACGCCAACTCTACTTGGCCGGGCGACGCCATGAAGCTGCAGTGCACGCTGGCCTCGGGTGCAAAGGTATATAAGTGGACCTATACAGGTACGCTGACCGCCATTCCTACGGGCGTTATCTTCACCCACGACGGTGGACAGAAGTATAACAATACCGACGGCACCTTCAGAAACCACGGCTACTACATCGCTTCCAGTCCGCAGTCGGCTGTCAAGACGGTCAGCAAGACCAAGGACGAGGTGACGGCTATCGGCCAGGTCAGCAGAGCGGGGCAGAAGACCTGCGTCATCTACAACCTGCGCGGACAGCGTGTGGCTGAGGTGAAAAATATCAGCGATGCCGAGTATCTGCTCAAGAGCGGCATCTATATCTGCAACGGCAAGAAGTTCGTCATCAGATAAGACATGGTGAAAACAGCGCTTTTTGATGTTGGTTCTACGGCATCAAAAAGTGCTTGGAAAGATCATAAATAACAAGATAAAAAAAGAGAACCGTGTGAAATCAATGAAAACCATCGTCCTCTCGCTCGTCGCGCTGCTCTCCTTCATGGGCAACGCTTGGGCTGACAACAGCTATGGGCTGAAGGACAACATCCAGGATGGTGTCATCCTGCACTGTTTCGACTGGAAACTCAATGACATCAAGGCTGAGATTCCGACCATCGCCAAAGCGGGCTTCACGGCCGTACAGACTTCGCCGATCCATCAGAAAGAGGGTTACGGCTCGGTATGGTATATGGCTTATCAGCCTTACGACTATGTCATCGGCAACGGACTCGGCTCAGCCGATGACCTGAGAGCACTCTGCACCGAGGCACATAAGTATGGCGTGAAGGTCATTGTCGACGTCGTGGCCAACCACACCAACGGCAACCTGAACTATGTCGCCGACTTTTGGAAGAACACCGACCTGTATCACAACTACGGCGGTGTGTCGAACTGGAACGACCGTTATCAGGTGACTCACGGCGAGATAGGCATGAAAGACCTCAAGACCGAGGACAGCCGTGTGCAGCAGAAGATCCACGCCTATGTCGAGAGCCTGAAGGGCTGTGGTGTCGACGGCATCCGCTGGGACGCTGCCAAGCATATCGGTCTGCCCTCCGAAGGCGACTCGTTCTGGCAGAACGTGCCCGACCAGAGCATGTACAACTATGGTGAGATCCTTGACGGCACGGGCGGAAACGATAGCCAGCTCTTGCCGGAATACCAGAAGTATATCTCCATCACCGACAACGGCTATGGCAACGGCTTCGCCTCTTCTTTCAGCAGTGGCATCGTCAACAGCTCCATTGGCAACTTCAATCAGAAGGGTGCCGCTACGGCAAAGCTCGTCTACTGGGGCGAGAGTCACGATACCTACGCTAACGACGGCGGCTCTTCGAAGTATATGAGTCAGAACAATATCGACCGTGCCTATGCTGTCGTAGCCGGTAACAACGGTGCCACAGCCCTCTACTTCTCGCGTCCCTCGTCTACGGACAAGAACTCCATGAAGCTCGGTCAGAAAGGCAGCACCCACTTCACCAGCACTGAGGTCGCTGAGGTCAACCACATGCATAACATCTGTGCAGGTGAGGACAACTACTATGTCCACAGCGATAACGTGGCCGCACAGGTGCGCAAGAGCGGTGCGATCATCGTCCTCGGTAACGGCAACAATCAAAGCGTAAGCGTTGCCAATGGTGCCGGTGACGGCAAGTGGCTCGCCACGGGTACTTACACGGATAAGATAGGTGGTGGAACATTCACTGTCACTTCCTCTACCATCAGCGGACAGGTGGGCTCCACAGGTATCGCTGTCATCTATAAGGGTGAGACTTCTAACGGAGGAAACACGGGTGAGGAAACCGGCGGCAACACCGGCAGCGAGGTGACAGACGCTTGTACGCCTACACTTGACAATGCTAACGAGCTGAGTTGCTTCTTCGAGACCTCTGATGGCAATGGCGTGAAAGCTTGGATCTGGGACAGCAGTAACAACTACACCGGCGGCTCATGGCCCGGTGAGTCGATGACGCTCATGGGCAAGGCTGCCAACGGCAGCTATATCTATAAGTGGACTTACAATGGTACGCTGACCACTACACCTACAAACGTCATCTTCACACATAACGGAGAGACGAAGTTCAACGATACTGACGGTACATTCACCAACCATGGCTACTACACCGAGTCAAGTGCTGCCTCTGCTACACAGACCATCACCAAGGTCAAGGAAGGTGACAATACAGGTGGAAACACGGGTGATAACACAGGCGGTGAAACCGGTGATAACACCAATATCCACGTCTATGTGAAGGCCTCCGGCGCTCCTTATATCTATGTTTGGTACGACAACAATGGCACCACAGAGGAGCCCAACGGCAGTTGGTACAGCACGAAGGCCATGACAGCTTCCTCCACAGGATGGTATGTCTACACGGCTCCGGCAGGTGTCTCCCCCATCAACTTCATCCTGACTTCAACAGCAGGCGGTGACAAGCTTACCGGCGATGTAGAGGGTGTTACTGCTGATGTCTACTATGCTGTCAACGGCTCTTCGGCTACTGCGACCACCGAGCGCCCTGATGGCAGTGGTTCTACTACGACTGACAGCGAGATCATGCTTGACAACAGTGATGAGATCTCGGTATTCTTTGAGACCAGTGGCTCGGAAACGCCGTATGTCTACACATGGAAGGACGGCACGACCTGGCTCACTGCAGAGTGGCCGGGAGACGTCATGACGCTCTGCACGACCCTCGCCTCCGGCGCTAAGGTCTATAAATGGATTTACACGGGTACTGAGACGGAGCTCCCGACAGGTCTCCTCTTCACGCATGACGGCGGTTCGAAGTACGATAATACCAACGGTACCTTTACCAACCATGGATACTACACAGCCTCCAGTCCGATGACAAGCGTCAAGACGATCGTGAAAGCGAAAGCTATCACAACAGCCATCGTCAGTCTGGAACGTCAGGAGTCTGAGAACAATACCATATATTATACACTTTCAGGCACCCGTCTGAATGCGAAGCCTACACGTCCCGGCATCTATGTCCGGAGCGGTAAGAAGATTGTTATCAGATAACAGGAATTGGTTTAAAGCAAACAGGGTCGGCGATTACCGACCCTGTTTCATTTCAGGAGGAAGCCCATGTACAACGGCATCGTGGGGATCCCATCCTTGATGCCTACGTTATAATTGCCGAGTTTGCTGAGCCTTGCTTTCGTCGGAGAGTTCAGCGATGTGGAAGCCAATGCCGCGGCGGATCACCTCATGCGAATCGTAGGCGGTGAGGCGGTAGCGTGTGTGGGCGAGACGACCCTTGAGCGATTCGAGTCAGGTCTTGCTTTTGTCGTAGGTGATCGTGCCCCTGCGCCGGTCCGGCAAATGTCGGAAGCGCAAGCGACAGCAGGGTGACGAACAGAAGTAGAAAATGGAATGTCTGCTTTTGCATTGATTGTGATTATAGATAGAGATTTATTTATTGGCAGTTGGGCCCATGTGCATTGACAAGATGAATGTTACCTAAACTTCTACAATGAATATGACTAATACATTGCAAAGGTAATAGAAAAGAACGACAGAATTGTCAAGGCAACTAAAGAAACGTCCTAAAATACCTAATGATATGGATGCTTGTCAGCGGAAATAAAGCCTCGCAGGCAAAAAAATCAGTCATTGATTCACGATACTGACTGATTATTTGTATTTTTGCACCTAAAGTATTTCAATCATAGCATTATTCCCAAAACATATCCATGGCAAAAGAAGACACTGAATACATCGACGACGCCGTTCTGCAAATGATGGCCTGCAATGTCCGGCCATTCACAAAGACTGACATTATAGAGTGGGGCTCTACCGCACTCCACACCCGCATGAAGAGTTCACAGAGCTTTCTGGCACGCTATGAGGGCAATGTCATAGAGAGCATCGGGACGAACAAAAATAATGTGGAACGGTATTATCTCAAGCCGGAGATATGGATAGAGGTGCTAAAAAACGTACAGCAGAACTTTTTTAAACATTGGGTCGGCGCGGTCGAAGAGCGTGGTCATTGGTATATCCAGAACGATGAAGACACGAGTACGAGGAATGACTTCACCGAGTCGTTCTACGCCTTCCTCCATGGTCAGCCGTTTGAACCCCAGGCTTCCAAGGTAGGATGGCCTAAGTGGGCTTCGACAGTCTTTATGACCGAGCGCAACGCTATGAACATGATGTGGGGAGTCTTCTTCTATAAGTTCATCGACCGCTTGGCCGACATGCCGGAGAATGCGCCGTATATCAAGGCGACAAGTGAGAAGCTCAAAGAATTCCTGTTCTATGTTCGCAAGGTGCGCATCCTCTATTTGCTGCCAGTCAACGAAGATTTGATACAGGATACGCTGATCGTTCCCGGAAAAGTGCTTACCGAGAAAGACGTGGAGCGCGACGCCTTTGTCAATCTCTATCTCCGCTTTCTGCGCGACGGCAATCTGAAAGCGGCGCTTCACTCGGTCGTTGGCTCCTGCGAGTCCACCAGCGTGCTGCAAATGATACAAGCTGTTCAAAAGAAAGACTACGGTCTGGCAATTACGATCTTCCAACGGCTCGTCAAGGGAACACGTGCATATTTCCTGCCCGAGAACCCTTTGGCTAACTTCTATTATGCCGTAGCCCTCTACCTCGACAAGTCTGCCGCTGCCATGAAGAAAACAGAGACGATTCTGCGGAGCAAAGAGATCTACTTCAGCTATCTCGCCGCGGAGAACGTCATTCTGACGGCTAAGCTTGGGCAGTCGGCATTAGACAACTGCATCGTCAGGAAAGCCGACAGCGCACCTTTGGAGAATATACTTTACTATTTTGCTCTGAAGCATTTCCATGTAGTGAAGAACAGGGAACTGCTTGAGGACTTTGATTCGTATGTTCAAAAACAATTAGACAGAGGACTGAATCTGCTCAAACTGGAGATGAGCGCAGACTTTGACTTCCTCAAGGACGAGCAGGCCGCTTTGGAGAAGACAACCGGCATGCACCCCTCGCTGCCCTACATCAAGGTGGTTCCGCCATGGGAGAATGTGCTCAACCAACTGCTTGAAGAAGAGACAGTGCACGGCAAAGGATCAGAAAAGACGGGCCAGGTGAGTACTGAGCGCATTAGCTATCTTCTCAACCGGGACAGTCTCTACGTGCAACCTCGGTTGCAGAAAAGTCGTGACGGCATCTCCTGGTCGTCAGGACGCAACATCGCGATGGCCAGATTCCGCGACGGCGGTGCCCTGCCCTATACGCAGCAGGACCGTGCCGTGGCCTCGTTGGTGGTGGAATATAACTCGGGCTGGTATGGCAATACATCGTATGAACTCGAAGGGGCTGCCGTCGTCAACGCGCTTGCCGGGCATCCTTTCGTCTTTGACGATAAAGACCCGACGAGCCGTATTGACATCGTCAAGGAAAAGCTTCAACTGTCGGTGACACGCAACGAGCGGGGATATACCGTCAAGAGCAACATTCTCCTGAAGGATATGGACAGCTCCGGCTATGCTGTCTGCGAGGAGACACCCCAACTGCTCAAGGTTGTGAAGATCACGGGGAAGCAACAGCAGAACCTGAAATTGCTCAATTCCATCGGCACCTTCCCGCCCGAGGCTAAGGACAAACTCACGAAGGTGCTCGAAGCCTTCTCGCACAATATGGTGGTCATGGGCGATCTGCTGCAAAACACCAACATCAAGACGGTGGAGACCGACAGCCGCATTATCTTCCGCTTGCAGCCCAGTGAGGACGAGATCAACCTGCAACTGCTCGTCCGGCCGTTTACGAAGTGTCCACCCTATATGCGGCCTATGGAAGGCATGGAGATGATCTCCACCACCTATCAGGGCGAGAGTCTCCAGACACATCGCAACATGAAGGTCGAGGGCAAGAACCTCAAGAAGGCCTCTCAGTTGCTTAAGCCCTTTGAGAACGAGCAGGACGGTGACCACTGGGCACTGTCTATCGAGGAGTGTCTCAGCCTTCTCGACACGCTGCGCGAGCATCCCGACGATGGCATCGTGGAGTGGCCGGAAGGCGCACGCTTCACGGTACGACGCGGTAAACTCGTACCCAACGCCATGCATCTCGCCGTGAACTCCATGGCAAGCTGGTTCGACATCTCCGGCAACATAGAGATCGGTGATGGAGAGAAGATGAAGATAGCGGAATTGATGGACAAGGTGCGGCAGGCCAAAGGCAACTTCATCCAGCTCGGCGACAACGAGTATGTGGCTGTCAGTGAACAACTGCGGCGCCAGCTGGCCACACTCGACAAGATGAGCCAGCAGCAGCGCGGCCACCTGCGCATCGCTACCTACAACGCTCCGGCACTTGAAGACATGGAAGCGGCAGGCATCGACCTGGAAGCCGACCAGCACTATCGCGACTTCATCCAGCGTGTCGAGGAGTCGGGTAACCTGAAGGTGCGTGTGCCCCGAAACATTAATGCTGAGCTGCGCGACTATCAGAAAGAAGGCTACGTGTGGATGTCACGACTGGCCTATTGGGGCGCGGGTGCGTTGCTCGCCGATGATATGGGACTGGGCAAGACGCTCCAGACCATCACCGTGCTGCTCAGCCGTGCCAAGGAGGGTGCCGCCCTCGTAGTGGTGCCCACCTCGCTCATCCTCAACTGGCGCGACGAGCTCGGTCGCTTTGCGCCGGGACTCAATGTGAAAATCCTCAACCAGGCCGGCGACGGCCGTAGCGGCATAGTCAAGGAGGCCACCGCCTTCGATGTGGTCATCACCACCTACGGCCTGCTCATCAACGAGGAGGAGAGCCTCTGTGGCCGGGAGTGGAACACCATCGTGCTCGACGAGGCACATACCATCAAGAACCGTGACACGAAGATGTCGAAGGCGGCCATGAAGCTAAAAGGCACCTTCCGCATCCTGCTCACCGGTACGCCGGTGCAGAACAACCTCAGTGAGATCTGGAACCTCATGCAGTTTGCCAATCCTAATCTGCTCGGCTCGTTCCAACAGTTCTCTGACCGCTTTATTGCGCCTATCGAGAAGCTCCACGACAAAGCTACGCAGCGTGTGCTGCGTAGCGTCATCTCGCCGTTTATCTTGCGACGGACGAAGAACGATGTGCTCAACGAACTGCCCGAGAAGACAGAGGTCACGCGCAAGGTGCAACTGTCTCCCGAGGAGTGGGCACTCTACGACAATATCCGGCAGAAGGCGCTCATCAACCTCGCTGACGGCGAGGCCACGCCGCTGCAGACGCTCACCGAGCTCACCCGCTTGCGTCAGGCTGCCTGCAACGCCCAGCTCATCGACAAGAAGTTGCGCATACCTTCATCCAAGGAGGCTGTCTTTCTGGAGATGGTCGACTCGCTCCACGACAACCACCACCGTGCTCTGGTCTTCAGCCAGTTCACTTCTCATCTGGCACTCATCCGCAAGGTGCTTGACAAGCGGGGCATCGAATATCTCTATCTCGACGGTGCCACACCGGCCAAAGAGCGTGACAAACTCGTTCATGAGTTCCAGACGGGCGACATGCCACTCTTCCTCATCAGTCTGAAAGCGGGCGGACTGGGACTGAACCTCACCGCCGCCGACTATGTCATCCACCTCGATCCGTGGTGGAATCCCGCCATTGAGGAGCAGGCCTCTGACCGTGCCTACCGCATCGGACAACAGAATCCCGTCACCGTCTACCGCCTCATCGCTGAGGGTACCATCGAGGAAAAGATCATCCAACTCCATCAGAGCAAGAAGTCACTTGCCGACGCGCTCCTTGAGGGCGGCGACCTTAGTGCCAAACTCTCCAAGGACGAATTGCTGCAACTGCTCAGGGAGAACAGTGTCAATGCCTAAATACAGCCTCACCCCCATACCCCCCTTCAGCCTCACCCCTCACCCCTCACCCCTCTCTAAAGGGAGAGGGGAGTGATTACCGCCAAGAGCTGAGGAAGTAGGAGGTGACGCGTCCCGTGTCACATAATCATAATAGTGGTTGTAAAGCGCTTGACACAGGTCAATAAAACTATGAATATGCAATTTTTATACTAACAGACTTTCTTTTCCTTTTTTGTATATTGATGCTAATTTTATACCTTTGCACGCCGTAACCAATAAAGGAAAAGAATGTTTAGGATACTCATTGTCTTGCTTGTCGGCATCGTACTGGGCTTTACGCTGCGGCGTGTGCTACATATCCGTCAGGTGGAGACAAGCGCTCATTATACTATCTGTGCCCTGCTTTTTGTCTTCGGACTGGGTTTAGGCTCCAACGACTCGCTGATGCACAACATCGGATTCTACGGCTTGGAGGCTGTTGTGGTGGCACTCTTGGGCATGGCCGGAAGCTATCAGTGTGGCGGGCATCTCTTCCATGGGCGTATGCCTGCCTTCCATCCTGAGCAGTACAGGCAACAAGTGCTATATGCCCATCGCCATCTTCCATGGTCTCTGTCTGGAAATCAGCGTGCCGATGCTTGTCACCTTCTTCTGTAGCGTGAATTTATAGTGGTCAAAAGGCTATTATGTAGTTGGTCAAATGCGTTTTTTAAATTACCACTCCTTATTGTTATCGTAGCAGGTCGGTGTAGAGAGCAGAGTGTTTAAAATGTCATTCCCCTCTCCTTTAGGATCAGTATTCTACTACGATTGCTTCCCGTGGTTGTAAGGTGATGTCGTGGGTCAGGTCGATCTTGCGTCCGGTGATGACATCGGTGGCTGTGGTGGCCTTGCCGATGACCTCAGCATAGCGGGCTACAGGCATGGTAGCCTCGGCGCGCTTGCCGTTGAGGATGGTCAGTGAAGTGCGGTTCTGGTACTGTCGTGCGATGACGTAGATGCCCTTATAGGGTATGAACTGCGTCTGCCTGCCTTTGCTGATGAGCTCGTTGCCCTGACGCCAGTGCAACAGTTTGCTCTCCCACTGGAACATGACGTTCTCGGCTTTGGTGCGGCCTTCGGCGGTGAAGCAGTTATGCGTGTCGCCGGCGAAACCTCCGGGGAAGTCCTTGCGTACGTTGCCATCAGTCTCTTCCTTGGTGCCGCTCATCAGCACCTCTGTGCCATAGTAGAGTTGCGGGATACGGTTTATCGTCAGCAGCAGGGCGAGAGCTTGTTTCAGGGCTGCGGAGTCTTTTCCGTTGCCTAAGAAACGGTCGGTGTCATGGTTCTCGATGAAGGCCAGTACATGCGATGGGTCGGCATAGAGATAGTCGTAGCAGAGACTATTATATATGCGGTTGAAGCCTTTCCACCAGTCATCGGTCTCCTCATGCTTGGCCTGGTTGAGTTTGTCGTAGAAGCTGAAGTCCATGACAGTCTTTAGGTAGCTGTTCATGGAACTTAGCTTGGAATCCTTCTGCCAGGCGGCGGTGTAAGCGGGCTCAGCGACCCATGTCTCGCCCACGGCGTTGAAGTTGGGATACTCCGTGTCAAGGGTCTTCATCCACAGTGCCATGGCCTTGCGGTCGGCATAGGGATAGGTGTCCATGCGTATGCCGTCGATGCCTATGGTCTCTATCCACCACTCGCTGTTCTGAATGAGGTAGCGCATGAGATGTGGGTTGCGCTGGTTGAGGTCGGGCATGGAGGGAACGAACCACCCGTCGATGGTCTCTCGTTTGTCCACATCGGAAGCGTAGGGGTCGAGCACCGGCGTGAGCTTGTAATTTGTCTGCAGGTACTTGCTCTTGTTGTCGCCTGTACTTTTTCCCGTCATGGGGTCGTGGCCGTTGCCCTTCGTCTCGCTGAGCCATTCGGGTGAATTGAACCAATCTTTCGCAGGTATATCTTTCACCCAGGGATGTTCAAAGCCGCAGTGATTGAAAATCATGTCCATGACTACCTTGAGACCATGGGTGTGAGCCTCGCTGACGAGGCGCGCATAGTCTTGGTTGGTGCCGAAGCGTGGGTCTACCCGATAGTAGTCGGTGGTGGCATAGCCGTGGTAGGTGCTAAAGCCACCCTGGTCGGGCGAGTCGTTCTCAAGAATGGGTGTGAACCAAAGGGCTGTAACTCCAAGCTGGTTGAAGTAGTCGAGATGTTGCTCAATGCCGGCGAGGTCTCCACCATGACGCAGACTGGGCTGCGTGCGGTCGCACACCTGCGTGCGCATATCCTTGGCCACATCGTTTTTTGGATTGCCGTTGGCAAAGCGGTCGGGCATGAGCAGGTAGAGCACGTCGGCGTTGGAAAATCCCTTGTGGTCCTCGCCACGCATGGCACGATCCTTGAGTGTGTAGCGCACCTTCTTGCCGTCGAAGTTGAGTGTCATCTGTCCGGCCTTGGCATCTTGCAGGTTGAGATAGACGAGGAGATAGTTGGGTGAGTCGAGGCGTACGATGGAGTCCACCTTCACGCCGGCGTAGTCGGTGGTGACTTGCTTGACGTTCTTCACATCCTTACCATAGACCATGAGCTGTAGGCACGGGTCTTTCATTCCCACATACCAATCTGTGGGGTCAATGCGGCTGATGGTGGTGGCGGCACTGGCCGTGGCCATCATCAGCCCCAGTCCTAAAGTCATGATTGATTTCTTCATATTATCTATTATTTCATTTGCTCATTACGATCATGGCACTCTGTCCATTGACTCTGACGTTTCCCCCTCCATAGATTTTGCGGAGACCGGCCTCGTCGATCTGTCCGTTCTCGCATACCACGGTATAGGTGCTATCCTCGGGCAGGGAGACGGTGCGTGTGTCACGGTTACCGTTGAAGATCACATAGATGTCGCCCCAGCTGTCGATACCGGCAAGATCCTTCAGACGGAAGGCTACCAGGGCAGGCTGCGACGGCAGGAACTCCAAATGTTCACGCACTGCGGCTGCAGAGCCGAGATGGAAAGCCGGATGATGACGGCGCAGGGTGATGAGACGACGATAGTAGTCGGTGACGCCGGGATAGCGCTGCAGGTTGCCCCAGTCGAGGGCATTGATGCTGTCGGGCGAGTTGAAACTGTTGTGCACACCCTTCTTGTCGCGCAGCAGTTCCTCGCCACTGAGCATGAACGGCACACCCTGTGAGGTGAATACAATCGTCTGGGCGAGCTTGTCGAGCGCTTGCAATTCAGAGGAAGTGATGTTAGGGATGGACGCCTTCAATCGGTCGACGAGGCACATGTCGTCGTGACAGCTGACATAGGCAATCATCTGCATAGGCTCGGTGGCCCATGGTTCTTTGCTGTAGTTCACCTTGGTGTAGTCCACTTGCGGATGTGCGATCATGCCTGCGATGCCCGCCTTGATGCTCTCCTCGCTCCCCGGCAGTCCAGCTAAGAACGCAGGCTTATGGTCATCGCTGAACGGTCCGCGTACAGCGTCGCGCAGGTCGTCGCAGAAGGCGGCGATACCCGGCATCTGCTTCATATTCGCTTTCATGGCCAACTGGCCGTTGGGCAGGGAACAGCTGCCCGCACTCCAACCCTCGCCATAGATGAAGATATTTGGATCGAGGGCGGTAAGCTCTTTGCGGATGATGTTCATCGTCGTGATGTCATGCACACCCATGAGGTCGAAGCGGAAGCCGTCGATGTGATACTCCGTGGCCCAGTATTTCACGCTCTCGAGCATGAACTCACGCATGAGAGGTTTCTCCGAGGCGGTCTCGTTGCCACAGCCCGATCCGTTGCTGGGCTTACCGTTCTTGGTGAACCGGTAGTAGTAGTCGGGGTAGGTGCGTTGGAAGTTACTGTTGGCGAGGTCGAAGGTGTGGTTATAGACTACGTCAAGGATAACACGTATGCCAGCCCTGTGCAAGGCTTGCACCATCTCCTTGAACTCACGGATGCGCGTGGCGGGTGTGTAGGGGTCGGTGGAGTAGCTGCCCTCCGGGACATTGTAGTTCAGTGGGTCGTAGCCCCAATTGTACTGTGGCTTGTCGAGCTTTGTCTCGTCGACCGAGGCAAAGTCAAACGACGGCAGGATATGCACGGCGTTGATTCCGAGACTTTTGAGATAGCCCACTGCCCAAGGCTCTGACAGTGCCAGGAACTTACCCGGATGAGCAGCGTGGCTGGCGATGGAGAAGTCGCGATGGTGCATCTCGTAGATGACGAGGTCGGACATAGAGAGCGTGGTGAGACGGTGGTCATTGGCCCAACTCTCAGGGTCGGTCTGGTTTAGGTCGATGATGGCACCGCGCTGTCCGTTGACACCAACCGCTTTGGCGAAGACGCCCGGCGTGTCACCGCGACCGATGTTAAAGGTATAGAACTGTCCTTTGAGGTCGCCCTTGACGGTGGCAGTCCAACGGTTTTTGCCGTCGGCGCGCATCTTCACCGTGCGCAGAGGTTGACCGCCGAGACCGTCACTCCATAACGAGAGTATGGGGCGCTTGGGACTATTGAGATAAAAAACAGTCTGCTTGGGACTGTAGGACATCTCGCGAAAGACATCCTGCGCCCAAGCAGACATATTTGTTGCCAACATTGTAATTACAGTGATGGATAGTTGTCGAAAGTTCATAGTGTGTTGCTTATAGGTAATGTAGGAAGTGAAGGAAAAGCAGAAGGGCTACCGAACCGCTCTTTCCCCCTCCTTCGGGAGGGGGGTAGGGGGTGGGCTCTTTTACTTCGCCATCATGCTGACAGCGAACCCGCCGCCAGGTGCCTCGGTGAACTTCAGGGTGTCGCCCTTCTTCACCGTGCGCTTGGTGATGACGTAAGCCTTCGGGTTCTTGTCGTAGCTGGCGTTCTTGGCATCAGCATAGATGGTAGCCTCGTATTTGCGCCCCTTGTCGAGGAAGTCGAGTTTCACTGTGCTCAGGTGTCCGTGCTCGTCGCACTTGCCGGCGAGGAACCAGTTGTCGCTGCCCTTGGCCTTACGGGCTACGGTGATGTAGCGGGCGGGTTCAGCTTCGATATACTTACTGTCGGACCAGTCGGCGGCAACATCCTTGATGAACTGGAAAGCGTCGTTGTACTTGGCGTAGTTCTCAGGCAGATCGGCTGCCATCTGCAACGGACCCCACATGACGAGATAGAGGGCAAGCTGACCCACGAGTGTGGTACGTACATAGCTTGGGTTGTCGCTCCATGTCTTCAGCTGCGTCTCAAGGATACCCGGCGTGTAGTCCATCGGACCGCCCTGCAGACGGGTGAAGGGCAGGATGACGGTGTGGTTGGGATAGCTGCCGCCGAAAGCCTCATACTCCGTGCCGCGCGCACTCTCGTTGCCGACGAGGTTAGGCCATGTGCGGGCGATGCCGGTAGGGCGGGTGGCCTCGTGAGCGTCGACCATGATATGGTGCTTGGCAGCCTCGGTGACGCAGTAGAGATAGTGGTTGTTCATCGGCTGCGAGAAGTGGTGGTCGCCGCGGGGAATGATATCGCCCACGTAGCCACTCTTCACGGCGTCGTAGCCATATTTGTTCATCAAGTTATAGGCTGCTTCGAGATGACGCTCGTAGTTGACCACGCTCGAAGAGGTCTCGTTGTGCATCATCAGCTTCACGCCCTTGGAGTGAGCGTAGTCGTTGAGCGCCTTGATGTCAAAGTCGGGATAAGGAGTGACGAAGTCGAAGACGTAGTCCTTCCAGTGATTGGCCCAGTCTTCCCAACCGACATTCCAACCCTCGACGAGCACCTCGGACAGGCCGTTGGCAGCAGCGAAGTCGATGTATTTGCGCACCTCGGTGTTGTTGGCACCATGGCGGCCGTTGGGTTTCACCTTACTCCAGTCGATGCTGTCGAGCTTGATGGATGGATACTCATCGGTATAGTTCCATGAGTTGCGGCCGACGATCATCTCCCACCATACGCCACAGTACTTTGTAGGATGGATCCAGGAAGTGTCTTTAATCTTACATGGTTCGTTGAGATTATAGATGAGGTTGTTGGCTTCGGAGAGCATGTCGCGGGCATCGTCGCTCACGGCTATGGTGCGCCAAGGCGTATTGCAGGGTGTCTGCATATAGCCTTTTATACCTGTAGCATCGGGTGTGAGCCAGCTCTCGAAGACCATGTTCTTGTCATCGAGGTTGAGGTGCATGGTGGCGTAGTCGATGCAGGCTGCCTCGTGAATGTTGATATACAGTCCGTCCTTGGTCTTCATCTGTAAGGCAGTCTGCACGCCGGTGGGCGAGAAGACTGCCACGGAAGAGTTGTTCCAGTTCACGGCATCGTGGAAACGGGAACGGATCTCACTGAGCTTGCTCTCCTGAGTCTCCTGCTCCTGGGTGTCGTAGTCGCCGGGCAGCCACCAGGCGGTGTGATCACCGGTCATGGCAAACTGAGTGTGCTCGTCCTTGATGACGAAGTAGACCAGCGAGTCCTGCTGTGGGAACTCATAGCGCAGACCCATACCTATATTATATACACGGAAGCGGATCGTCATCTTGCGCTTGGTGGCAGGCTGCGTGAGGTTTACTGCCATCTCGTTGTAGTGGTTGCGGATCTTGGCATACTGTCCCCATACGGGAGTCCAAGTCTCGTCGAAAGTCGATGTCGTGCTGCCGGTCTCTGTGAAGCCATCCATGAGACTGGTCTCGCGCATGCCCTTGCTGGTATGTTTGTCCTTGGCGAGTTCCAGGCCGAGGTGGGAAGGGTTGACGACGGCCTTGTTCTTATAGGTCATTTCGTAAGTGGGCACGCCATTGCCGGTGAGCGAGAAGGTGAGACTGACGTTACCGTCAGGTGACTTCACCGTCTGTGCCAAGGCTGTCAAAGACATGAGCAGTGCCAGTGAGATGATGCTTGCTATCTTGTTCATATCGTATACTTGATAACGTTTACAATTTATCTTTTTACTTTTTTACCTTTCTCCAAAGGTGTTGGTGCGTCCGCTCTGGTTGACGAGTTCCTTGACGTTGGACATGAGGTTGTTGTTAGCCATGAGGTCCTCGATGTTGAGGTGCATGCGGTAGCGCCAGTAATGCTTCGGGTTAGCCGGGATGTTGATGCGCTCTGCGTTGGCATCGGGCAGACGCAACTTGTCGTCGATGGCCAGCCAGTCCTGAATGCCCAGGATGCAGAGTATAGAAGGTGAGGTGAGCTGGCGCGAGACGATGTCGCGGGCCAGCCAGCCCGGCAACGGATGCGGGGCAGCACCGCCACGGTAGAGCATGTTGTTGTAATAGTCCTGTGTGCGCTCGTAGTTCTCGTCCCACCACTGTCGCAGTGTCGGCATGTCGTGAGAGGAGAAAGTGCAGACCGAGCGATAGGGATTGCGGGAGAGGTGACCGAAGCGTACGTGCGGGTCTTTCGGCATGGACTGGATCTCCAGCGAGAGGATGCGCAACTCGTTGATGACCCATGGCACACAGTCGGGTACCATGCCGAGGTCTTCGGCACAGACAAGCATGCGTGTGGCCTCGACTAAGCGTGGCAGCTTCTTCATGGCCTCGCGATACCAGAACTGGTTGTTGCGGCGATAGAAGTAGTCGTTGTACAGGCGGTTGAAAGCACCCTTGTCATTGTCGTAGAGACTCTCGTAGATAAAACTAAACTGTGCCGACACACGTGGATGGAACTTCGAGGCATCCTTGGTGTCGCGCACGAAGAGCACGTCGCTGATCATGGCATAGAGACCATCGCGGATGTTGAGTTCGTCTTGGTCGGTGACATCGGCAAAGGCTTTCTCCACCTTGCGCTGCGTGTCATACTCCGGTTTCATCTTGTAGCGCTCACCGTCGAGGCGGTCGAGGTACTTAGCCTTCACGTCATTGGCCTTCTCATGGAACATGCGGTCCAACGTCCAGTCGGTGATGAACGGTGTGGTGAAGCGCTCCTCTTGGAAGTTGAGGCCATAGCCGCGGATCTCGTCGGCTGTCATGCCAAGGGCGGGAGCAAACTGTCCGAGCAGACCATGTACAGAGTTGATAGGAATTTCCCAAATGCGGAAGAAGCCGAGCACGTGGTCGATGCGGTAGGCATCGAAGAATTTTGCCATATTCTGGAAGCGGCGTACCCACCACTGGCAACCGTCCTTGAGCATCTCGTCCCAGTTGTAGGTGGGGAAGCCCCAGTTCTGTCCGTTGACAGAAAAGTCATCGGGCGGTGCGCCGGCCTGTCCGTTGAGGTTGAAGTAGCGGGGCTCCATCCACACGTCGCAGCCATAGCGGTTCACGCCGATAGGGATGTCGCCCTTGAGAATGACGTGATGCTTGCGGGCGTAGGCGTGCGCCTCGTCGAGCTGAGAGTTGAGGATATATTGGACGAAATACCAGAACTCCGCCTCTTTATATAGCTTACTACGGCTGTTGGAGAGTTCCTTGCGGTCAGCCTCGTTCCAAGTGTTGTGGTCGGGCCATTGCGAGAAGTCGGCCGTACCATACTTGTCGCGTAACGTAGCATATTGAGCGTAGGGCACAAGCCACTGCTCGGTCTCGTGGAAGAACTCGTGATATTTCTTAGAGCTCATCATCTGCTTGCCTTCCTGGGCGAAGAGCTGACGGAGATAGTCGAGCTTGGCATTGTTGACACGCTCGTAGTCGATCTGCTTCAGACCGTTGAGCTCGACACGAAGTTTCTCGAAGCGGTCGCGCTCCTTGGCATCCTTCAGCTGTGGCAGTTGCGTGAGATCGACATACATCGGATGCAGTGCAAACACGCTGATGCAACTATAAGGATAGGAGTCGGTCCAAGTGTGGGTGATGGTGGTGTCGTTGATAGGCAGGATCTGCAGCACGCGCTGCCCGGTCTTGTCGATATAGTCGATCATCTTCTTCAAGTCACCGAAGTCGCCCACGCCGAAGCTGGTCTTGGAACGCAGCGAGAACACCGGCACGAGTGTACCGGCAATCTTTGTGTTATAGATGGGCATATAAGCCTCGTTGAGATCGTAGACTACGACCTCACCGTCTTTCAATGCCGGCAATTCGATGGTGCGGTTGTTGCTGCACTCCCAAAGTGGTGTAACGTCTTTCTTGCTGTCGAGGGCAGCGAACTTAAACTCCATCTCGCCCTCAGGGAAGTCGTCGGCATTGAGGTCCACGACCCACTCGTTGATGTTGTGCTCGGTCATCTCCACGGCTTTGGTAGAGTCCCAGACGCCTAATGCCTTGTTGCTGCCGATGATGGCGAGACGCTCAGAGGAGCGCAGCTGAGGAGCACGTACGATCAGGCGCACGGTCTTGCTGAATGATGAGGAGGGAAGCGTATGGAGCGTATGAGGACAGAGACAGTCCGTGAAAGCTGAACTGTAGAGATAAGCGTCCTCAGGGATGTCGGACCAATGGTCATACATCGTGTAGCTCTTGCCTTTTGAGGCGTTGAGCTCCAGCTTGTGATGCACGGTGGTCCACTCATGGCGGTGCTCACTGCCGATGGCATCCACACTATAATAGTATTCCAATACTTGAGGGGTGTCGGGGATGGTCAGCTGACACGTCCATCGTGCACCGTCGGTGGTGCCTAAGTGGTATTGCGCAATGGATCCATCCTTCACAACGTTCAAGACCAGTTCTTCTCCGAAGACCGTCTTGTAGTCTATGCTAAATATTAAGTTCATAGAGCTTTAGGTTTTTATTCTATTATCTATTTAGGCTCAAAATTACTAAAAAAGAAAGAAGCTTGAGTCGCTGTTTTGCACAAACAGAAGAAAAGAATGTGCAAACGATTGCAGTGACTTGCTTTTGTCTTGATGGCAAAGCTTGCTTCCATTCTTTGTCGTGTGTTGTCAGAGGATGTAACTTGTCGGGACTAAAGTCAAACGCTGTAAGAGAAGAGGTAGGGGGCTATTTATTGAAGAGTTGAATGCAGAGGCTGAGGCTTTGTCTGTCGGTGGTCAGCGCGTAGCGGCTGTGTTCCTCCGTGATCTTATCGCCGAGCCAATAGCCTAAGAGCGTGCTGCCCACGCCGATGGCGGCTCCGGCCGTTACATCTTGCCAGGCATGGCGGTTGCGCGCTACGCGGTCGACGGCGACTCCCGTCGCTACGGCATAACCAGCCACGCTGATCCAGGGAGATACATGGCGGTACTCCTTGTCGAGGATGACGGCGCCGGTGAAGGCCAATGCGGTGTGCCCGCTGGGAAAGGAGTGGTTGTCGGTCCAGTCGGGTCGCCGCTCATGGATGCCGTGCTTGAGAGCCCAGGTGGTACCGACAGAGAAGACGTAGGACACGGCAGTGTTGACAGCCAAACGTTTCCAACAGCTCTCGCTCTCCACGCCACATGCTTTGAGCGCAAACGCCGAGGCGACGGGCACGAAACGCAGTGCGTCGTCGGGTCCGTCGCCATGGTAGACCCGTTGTGCCCATATGGACACGGCGAGCAATAGGGATAGGGCAAAGCCCAAAAGTCTTTTCATCTTTCCTAAATTTTGATAGAGAGTGTATCAAAGAAAAGCCTGTCGTTTAGTTATCCTCCTCCCCTCGGGAGGGGCGGGTGTGGGCTTTTCCCTCCCCTGAGAGGGGCAGGGGTGGGCTTTCCTTATTTCTCTTTGATGGCGCTCACGCTCAGTGCACCGAAGATGAGTGCGACACCGGCCACAATCATCATGTGACTCTGTACACTGCCTACAAGCGCCAACAGCGTGCCACCGATGGCGGCTGCGACGATCTGCGGGATGCAGATGGTGCCGTTGAAGAGACCCAAGTAGGCGCCCATATGACCGTAGCCCTGCAGTGCGTTGGTGACAAAGGTGAACGGCATGGCAAGCATGGCGGCCCACGCACAACCGATGAGCAGGAACGGGATGAACAGCAGGTACTGGTCATGGATGAAAGCACAGGAGGCGAAGCCGATGCCACCTAAAAGCAGACTCACGGCGTAGGCAACTTTGCGGTTGGTGAACTTCGGCAGGATAGGAGCCCAAATCACGGAGCCGATGGCCTGTACGGCAAAGAGGATGCCTACCCAGTTGCCTGCAGCCTGGTAGCCCTCACTGGTCACGTCGGTGGTTTCCCAGCAGTTGTCGGCTACGGTGCCGTTGGTGTATGTCCACATATACATGAACGCAAACCAGCAGAAAAATTGCACAAGGCCTACTTTCCAGAAGGTGGCGGGAGCATTCTTCAACAATGTCAGCCAGTTACCGCTGCCTTTCTCTTCTTCCTTGACGTCTTTCTTCACGCCGTTGTATTCCTCGTATTCCTTTGGATTCCATTCCTTTACCTTAGCGACGGTGTAGATGACGCAAAGGATGAGAATGGCAGCTCCGACATAGAAACTGTAGATGACAGAGTCGGGAACGACACCCTTGGGCGCCGTGTTGGCAATGCCTAAGAGCGCAAAGGCAAAGGGGAAGACATAGCCTACCAGTGAACCGGCGTTGCACAAAAAACTCTGGATGGAATAGGCGGCAGCCTTCTGCTTCTCGTTGACCATGTCGCCCACAAGCATCTTAAACGGCTGCATGGCCATATTAATAGAGGTGTCGAGGAACATCAGTGCAATCAAACCGAAGGCCATGGCTGTAGACACGGTCATGCCAAAGGAACCGGAGTTAGGCAGCAGACACATTACCAGTACGGCAATTGCGGCACCGATGAACAGATAAGGGATGCGACGACCGAAACGGCACCAGGTCTTGTCGGAACAGGTACCGACAATCGGTTGTACGATGATGCCCATTAATGGTGGTAGTATCCAGAAATAACTCAAGCTGTGCGGGTCAGCGCCTAACGTGGCAAAGATCCTGCTGATGTTTGCACTCTGCAGTGCATAGGCGATCTGTACGCCGAAGAACCCAAAGCTCAGGTTCCACAGGCCCCAGAAGGATAGATTTGGTTTTTCTTTCATATCGTGATTTCTTTTGATTGTGCGATAGTATCTTCTATAGTTTCTATGGATTCTATAGTCTCTGTGGATTTTATAGTGTCTATAGTCTTCTATAGCTCTTATAGCCTCTTCCTTATCTTGTCGTGCCGCGGATGATCAGCCTCGTGCGCACGACGCGCTTGATAACCTTATCCATAGGTATCTCTCCTTCTACCTTACTGATGAGGATGTCGGCAGCCTCCTCACCGACGAGTACGCCACGCTGCTCCACGGTGGTGAGCATTGGGTCGCAGGCTACGGCACGCTGTCCGTTGGTGAAGCCACAGACAGAGATGTCCTGTGGCACTCGGAAGCCCATGCGCTTGGCGGTATACAGAATGCCGATGGCGGTGTCGTCGTTCACGGCAAAGAAAGCGTCGGGCTTCTCGTCCTGCGAGAGTAAATCGGTCGTGATGGCCTCGGCCTCGGCACGGTTGTCGCAGATGCGGAACATCTTCTTGTCGGGCTCCAAGCCGTAGCGCAACAGGGCGTCGCGGTAACCGTTATAGCGGTTCTTCGAGATCTCAAGTGTCATCGGCGACATGTAGCAGGCAATGCGGCGGCAACCGGTCTCGATGAGATGGCTCACGGCATTAAACGCTCCCTGATAGTCATCGACGACGACGCGGCTACAATCCACGCCGGTGCAGATGCGGTCGTAGAACACCAAGGGCACACCACTGTTGATGAGCTTCTTGAAATGGTCGTAGTTCATTGTGTCCTTGGCCTGACTGACGATGATGCCACAGACCTTGTTCTGGTAAAACTTATCGCAGAGGAGCGTCTCGCGGTCGTATTGCTCGGCACTCTGTCCCACCATGATGGTATATCCGCGCGACATAGCCTCCTGATCAATGCCACTAAGTATCGAGGAGAAATAGAAGTGCTCGAACTGCGGTACGATGACGCCGATGATCTTCACGGGTTTTGTGCGACTATTGCGCAGGTTCTCTGCAATCACGTTGGGGATATAGTTATGCTCACGGGCGTATTGCTGTATGCGCTCGCGCTGCTCATCACTGATGCGGGAACTGTTTTTCATGGCTCTCGACACAGTGGCCACCGACACGCCAAGAGCCTTGGCGATGTCCTTCATGGTGATAGGTGCTGATTGTTCCATTGTCAAATTTAGGTTGTATGGCAGACTTGCCGCAATGGATTGCATGACCATTTTCGGGCGTGCAAACCTTCTGCGCCTTGCTTTTGCTCTGTATTTATGCTTGTACTTGCTTTATTGATGCTTGTGCTTGCTTTTCACATGTACTTGCAGTGCAAAAGTAGCAAAAAAAACAGGAGCCCTTCTATATGTGCCATGATATTTTAAGGATTGTTTACGCAAACGATTGCACAAGCGGCGTGTGGCTTGCAGGTAAGCGGCGTCTGCGCAGGTTAGTACAAAGGTTAGCGCTGGTTAGTATAAAGGTTGGCGCAGGTTAGCTCTGTTCTGTACGATGCTGCTGAGCAGCATCAACCTGAACCCAGCGTACCCTTGTCTTCCCTGCTTTCCCTGCTTTCCCTGCTTTCCCTCTTTTCCTTTCTTTTCCTTCCTTTTTTCTCTTTCCTCCCTAAATTTTTGCCCGCAATCCTTGTCACCTATTTCTTTTTGCCTTATCTTTGCAAAAACCGAAGAAGCAAAGATTGCCTATGGACGAAGAGACGCTGAAGAAAAAACTGAAGTACGCTGGACCGAAGATTGCCTCCATGAACCGGCGCTTGCAAGACCACGACTACCAGGCGCGTCAGATCTATCTGATCACAATGTGTGCGGAAAGACGGCGGCCACTCTTTGGTGAGGTGGTTGGCGACGCGCACCAACCCTTGGGTGCTCCAGATGCTCCGCGTCTGTTGCCCAGCGCTCTCGGCGAGGCCATCATCCAGAACTGGCAAGGGATGCTGGCACGGATACCGCAGATGAAAGGCATCGTCTTTCAACTCATGCCCGACCACTTCCATGGCATTCTCTTTGTCACGGAGCCTCTCTCCTGCTCCCTGGGTAAGATACTCAACGGCTTCAAGGTAGGCTGTAGACATGATTACCTTGCACTTTGCCCTGATGAGTACACCGCAGACAAACAACGTCAGCATCAGGATGAACACCGAAAGGATCGCCGTCATGGCATCCTCTTTGAAGTCAACTACAACGATAAGATACTTCTCAGGGAAGGGCAACTCGATGCCTGGATACGCTACGTCATGGACAATCCCCGCCGCCTTCTTGTCAAGCGCGAGCACCCAGAGTTCTTCCGTGTCCAGCGATCGTTGGAATGGAAGAGCATGACTTTCTCGGCTCTTGGCAACCGCTTCCTCCTCCGTAAGCCCTTCCTCATCCAAATACAGTGCTCACGAAGTCTCACAGAGGAGCAGATAGAGGCGGAGAAGGCAAAGGCGCTGGCACTCTGTCGTCAAGGTGCTATCCTCGTCTCGCCATCGATTTCCCCGGGTGAGAAAGCTATCATGCGGGCGGCCTTTGAGGAAGGCTTTCCGGAGATCATCCTCAAGGACAACGGCTTTGCTCCTTTGGCAAAGCCGTCGGGCAGGAGCTTCGATGCTTGCGCACTCGGCCAGCTGCTCTTCCTCGGTCCCACCTATCACAGCAATGAGCACAAGACTATCAGCCGCTCGGAGTGCCTTGGACTCAACGACATCGCACGGCGGCTGTGCGAATAGGAAAAGAGGCCAGCCCTAATTGGGGCTGGCCTCTCCTTATATGTAAGCGGTAAAAACTTACTTCTTGGCGATCGTGCAGAAACCATGTCGCACGTATGTGCAACTTGTGAAAGCTTCCAGTACCTTTTTACACTATTGCAAACGTTTGCACGGATAAAACTGTGTTTTTACCGGAAAAAATCAACAAATATAAGTTAAAGAAAGTACTTTTGCACATGAAGATGAAGCCTAAGACTGCTCACACAACCTATAATATGTAATAAGGAGGAACCTAAACAGCAGCCACGTGACCACGGGATGGCCGGAGACATCATCGACAAGGTAGATAACTAAAAACAATGCAATAACATTAACTTAAATTTAAAGCAAATGAAGCAGGTAAAAATCAAATTGCCGCTAAGGACGCTCGCTCTTGCAGGCGGTCTGTTCCTTTCCGCTACGGCCTTTGCACAGTCTGGTGCTGTCAAGGGTCAGGTTAAGGATGCTACCGGCGAACCCGTCATGGGTGCTACCATCTCTGCCAATGGCAAGACGGTGGGCATCACCGATATGGACGGTAACTACAGCATCAACGTAGCGCCGGGCACCAAGCTCACATTCACTTACTTGGGTATGGCTCCGCAGACTGTCGCTGCCGGCGACAATATGGTGGTCACGCTGAAACCCGACGAGAAAAGCCTCAACGAGGTTGTCGTCATCGGTTATGGCCGCGTCAAGAAGGACGACCTCACCGGTTCTGTCACTGCTATCAAGCCCGATGAACTCTCTAAAGGTATTACCAACAACGCATCAGACATGCTCGTCGGTAAGGTTGCCGGCGTGGATGTAGAGACCTCCGGTGGCGCTCCTGGTGCTGGCGCACAGATTCGTATCCGTGGCGGCTCGTCATTGAACGCCTCCAACGACCCACTCTATGTTATTGACGGACTTGTCATCGACGGCAACACGGCTAAGGGTACTTCCAATATTCTTGCTGGTATCAACCCGAACGACATCGAGACTTTCACCGTGCTGAAGGATGCTTCTGCTACCGCCATCTACGGTTCACGTGCATCTAACGGTGTCATCATCATCACCACAAAGAAAGGTCAGGCCGGTCAGGCTGCTAAGGTCAACTACAATGCCAATGTGACCGTCTCACATACGCAGAAACGCTACGACGTGCTTAGCGGCGACGAATACCGCGCCTTGATGTCAAAGCTTAGCGGTTCAGACATTCTCAAGTCGCTTGGCACTGCCAACACCGACTGGCAGGATGAAATTTTCCGTACGGCTATCTCTACAGGTCACAATGTCTCCATCTCTGGAGGACTGAAGAATATGCCTTACCGCATCAGCGGTGGTTATCAGTATGATGAGGGTATCATTAAGCAGTCTGACATGAACCGTTGGAACAGCAGCGTGAATCTCTCACCGCATTTCTTCGACTCTCACCTGAACTTCAATATCACGGCCAAGTACACCTATGAGAAGGACAACTGACGGGTAACGGTGATATCGTAGGTTCTGCCCTGAAGATGGATCCTACACGTCCTGTTCGCAGCGACGACCCCATCTTCCAGCAGTACACAGGTGGCTACTGGCAGTACACACAGGCTGCAAAGTTCAATAATAAGGATTGGGCTTACACTACCAATGGAAATGCTCCGGGCAACCCCGTCGCCACACTCGGCCTCACACGGACTTTGGCACATACCAATGACGTGTCCGGCAACATCGAGGCTGACTATAAGATTCACGGCTTTGAGGATCTGCACCTGCATGCCAACTTCGGTGGACAATACACCAACGCCCGTCAGACGAGCAACAACTCCGTCTATTCCCGTGAGAACAACTATTATGGATGGGACGGCATTACACGTACCTATAAATACAGTATGACCGGCAACGCATACGCTGAGTATGCTCACGTCTGGGGTATTCACGACTTTGACATCATGGGTGGTGCTGAGCAGAGCCACTACCACCGCAGCGGATGGAACGCTGGACAAGGTCTCGACTGGTACGACTCCAGCAATCAGAAGCTCGCTACGCCAACAGCACACAACGCTGCCGTTCGCGACGAGCAGGCTTGGGCTACTCACAACTCCATCGTCTCTTACTTCGGTCGTTTGAACTATACCCTTGCTGAGAAGTATTCACTTACAGCTACGTTCCGTGCTGATGGTTCTTCTCGCTTCGCCAAGGGTCACAAATGGGGCTACTTCCCCTCTGCCGCCTTCATGTGGCGCATCTCTTCCGAGAAGTTCTTCAAGAACATGCCTTGGTGGAATGACTTCAAGCTCCGTCTCTCTTACGGTATCACCGGTCAGCAGGAGACAGGTGGTAACATCTCCGACTTCTACTACATGCCCCTCTACGTCGTCAGTAACCAGTACGCCATGTACCAGTTCGGTGAGGGCGACAACGATAAGGGATTTGTCAGCACCCTGCGTCCGCAGCCTTACAACCCTGATCTGACATGGGAGAAGACTACAACCTATAACGCCGGTTTCGACTTTGGTTTCCTCAACAACCGCATCACTGCCAGTGTTGATGGTTACTACCGTAAGACCAAAGACCTGCTGCAGAGCGTGATTATTCCTACCGGTACCAACTTCGCTCCTGAGCTTTGGGAGAATATGGGTTCGCTGAAGAACTACGGTGTTGAGTTCTCGATCGATGCCAAGCCCATCGTCACCAAGGACTTTACATGGGATGTCAGCTACAATGTAGGCTGGAACCACAATGAGATAACCGAGCTCGCCGGTGGCGGCAAGGACTACTACGCTTGGTCCAGCAACACCATCTCTCGTGGTAACGGTACCCGTATCCAGGTGCAGAAGGTGGGTGAGCCGATGAACTCCTTCTTCGTCTACCAGCAAGTTTATGACAAGAATGGTAAACCTCTTGAGGGTGTCTTCGTCGACCGCAACGGTGACGGCATCATCTCTGAGGCTGACCGCTACTGCTACAAGAGCCCTGCAGCTCCCGTCACCATGGGTCTGACCACAAAGCTCGTCTACAAGAACTTTGACTTCTCTACAAGCTTCCGTGCTTCTATCGGTAACTATGTTTACTACGATAACTTGTCTAACAACACTTATATCAGTGCGACAGGCCTGAATAGTAACAATGCTTTCCAGAATACCACACCTGAAGCTGTAACATTGGGCTGGTCGGGTATCAATGATGTCACAGGTCAGCAGACACAGCACTGGCTCTCTGACTATTTCGTGCGTAACGCATCCTTCCTGAAATGCCAGAACATCACCTTGGGCTACTCCTTCTCACATTTGTGGGGTGGCGAGGCTGGTGGTCGCGTCTATGCTACCGTTCAGAACCCGTTCATCATCACCAAGTATGATGGTCTCGATCCTGAGGTACCCAGTGGTGTCGACAGAAATCCCTATCCGCGTCCATGGAGCCTGCAGGTCGGTATGAGCTTGAATTTCTAACATTAACGGAAAATAAGAATACTCAAAATGAAACATATACTGATTAAATCGATAGCTGCTGCGGCACTCACTCTCGGCATGACCACCGGGTGCACTGATGAGCTTAACATCTCGTCAATCGATCCGCAGTCAACATCTACATCCAATGAGCAGGGGCTGCTGGGTAAAATGTATGGCATGCTCGGTCTGTCAGGCCAGAAAGGTCCTGACGACAATGGCGACATGACCAACATGGACGCCGGTGAGACAGGTTTTTACCGCACTACCTTCAATCTGGAGGAGCTCGGCACCGACGAGCTGCTTTGGGCTTGGCAGAACGATGCTGGTATCCCTGAGGTTACCACTATCAGCTGGAACTCTTCCACGGGTCGTGTACAGTGGGCCTACAAGCGTCTGATGTATGACATCACACAGTACAACTTCTTCCTCTCTGACGTGGCTGACGACGAGGCTCACCAAGGTGTCCGCGCTGAGGTTCGCTTCCTCCGTGCCCTCCACTACTGGTATCTTCTTGACCTCTTCCACAATTGTCCGTTCAAGACTGACTTCAACCTGTCTACCTATCCTGAGTACAAGACGGGTGCAGAGATGGTGAAGTGGCTGGATGAGGAGCTGACCGACATCGAACCTCAGATGGCCGAGATAGGTGCTTACAACAGTGGCGACAACTATGGTCGTGCCGATCGCGGTGCAGCTCTCCTGCTCCACGCTCGTCTGTGGCTCAACGCTCACGTCTACGATCCCTCCATCAGCACCAAAGAGGCTATGGAGAAGGCAAAGAGTTATGCCGACCAGCTCGTGGGCAAATACTCTCTCTCCAACACGGAGAAGAACGGCTATAGTGGTTACCAGCAGCTCTTCATGGCCGACAATGATGTCAACCACGACGCCATGAAGGAGATTATCTTCCCGATTCGTCAGGATGGTCTCCACACTATGACCAACTCCTGCGGTATGTACCTCGTCAACTCCTTCCGTAAGGCAGGTATGCCCAACATGGGTACCACCAACGGCTGGTCTTGTAACTTCTCCCGTGCCGCTCTCGTCCACAAGTTCTTCCCGACACTCGACGACTGCCCCCTCTCTACCGAAGCTGCTCCTGATGGAGCCACAGAGGCTGAGATCAAGACTCTTGACGAGCAGGATGGCTCTTCCACCAAGCAGATTGTAGAAAAAGCCGGTGACGACCGTGCCCTTTTCTATGGTGGTCGCGGTGGCGGTCTGAGAAAACGCAGAACGGAGAAGATTTCTACTTTCACCGATGGTCTCTCCGTCGTGAAGTGGGACAACCACCGTTCTGATGGCAAGGCTGTTCACAACCCTGGTACTGACCGTGTAGATGTCGACGTGCCTCTGTTCCGCTATGCTGAGGTGCTGATGATTGAGGCCGAGGCCAACTTCCGCTTAGGCAACAAGGGAGAAGCTCTGGGATGTATCAACCAGCTCCGCGACCGTGCCGGCGCACAGGAGTTCAAGGAGTCAGATCTCTCTTTGGAGACTATCTGCGACGAGTGGTGCCGTGAATTCTATGCCGAGGGCCGTCGTCGCTCCGACCTCGTCCGCTTCGGTGTCTTCGCTGGCAATAGCCGTGCGCTCAATGGCAACATGTATGTTTGGGACTGGAAGGGGGGCACAGCCAACGGTCAGATCGTTGACGCTCACTTCAACGCCTATCCTTTCCCGGAGACGGAGATCACGGGCAACCCGAACCTCAAGGGACATCAGAACCCGGATTATTAATAAATAAGGTGTCTGGTTCCTGGGACTTTCCCCTGGGACCTTCCTAAAAAGTCAATTTAAAACAGAAACAATGAAAAACATCATAAAAAGCTTGGTGCTCCCGTTGCTGGCGCTTGTGGCCATCCCCATGATGACAGCATGCTCTGAGGATAGAGACAGCAACCCGACATTGCAGGACGCTACTACATTCCATCTCAACACGCCTGCCATCGCACAAGGTGAGAGCACATACGACCTGGCCAAGGGTTCCACGCTGAACCTCACCTGCAGCCAGCCTGACTATGGTTACACAGCGCCTGTTATCTACCAGGTGCAGGTGTCTATCGATCCCAACTTCAAGCAGAACACCGAAGCAGGCAAGGGTGTCGAATATAAGACCCTCGCAGCCTCTTATACCTCTGCCAACATGAACGTTGATGCCGTTGAGCTCAACAATGCTGTCGTGAAGCTCTACCAGAATGCTAATAATGGTGCCGACCCCACGGGTCAGAACATCCCGGTCTACATCCGTCTGCGTGCTCATGTCGACTTCACCGACAACACCTACATCAACTCTAACGTCATCGAACTGCCTCATACGCAGGTCAGCTATGTCGCTTCTACACCGGCACAGATGTTCCTCTCTGGCGCTTCTATCCACCATGGCAACGAGGCTAAGGAGATGGGTAAGATCTACGGTGAGACTGAGTGGTTCTACTGCATGATCTATGCTGATGCCAACACTTCCGTTCACTTCGGTGACGACAATACGGCATCCAATGGCTTCTCCAATGTCTCCAAGCTGGAAGACAACGCCAGCGCTGGTCTCACGGCCGCTGCTGATGGCGGTATCCAGTTCGCTAACGCCGGATGGTACATCATTGTTGTTCAGGCACATGCCGACGCAGCCAACAACAAGATGGTCTACACCTTCCGCACTGAGGCTCCGAAGGCATACATCATTGGTGCTGCAGCTGGCGGCAACTGGGGCGATCCTACCACAGGCTGGGAGTTGACATCACCAGCCAATGCAGATGGTGATTGGGTGTCTCCTGCTTTCGCTGCAGCCGGTGAGCTCCGTGCTTACATGAAGGTTCCTGGATGGGATTGGTGGCATACAGAGTTCACTATCTCCAAGGGTAAGATCTACTACCGCGATGCTAATCTCGTCGATAGTTGGGCTAAAGACAAAGGTGCCGACTATTCTGTCACCTGTGCTCCTGGTCAGAAACTGTACATCAACTTCGACACCGATGCTGCATACGTAAAGTAACAATAGCTTGGGGACGTGAGACTTCGCGCTTCGCCGAAAGGCGAAGCTACGTCCCCTCTTCATAAACTATTAAAGAATACAACAATGAAATTGAAAAGATATTTCTTTGGTATGGCTGCCGCGCTTGTCTTGGTCGGCATGAGCTCTTGTAAGGGCGACTACGATGACTGGGCTGAACCGCAGACCAACGCCCAGGAGAATGCTATCACCATCCCAGGTTTCACAGCCACGACGACTTCGACAGAGGACAATCCTGTCAACCTCAATAATGCACAGCCTGTCAAGGACAGTGTCACGCTGGCTACTCTCCAGGTGCCTGCTGGCTATGCTTACAGTGTCAAGAACGTGCGTGTCGTCCTCACACCAACAGGTGCTGATGCCAGATCGACCGTCTCCAAGACGATAGACTTGAGCAACAACTGCAATGCCGACAGCGCTACCATCCAGCAGTTTGTCTCTGACAGCTACGGCCTGAAGCCAGTAGCACGTCCGTTCACTGCAAAAATTCTGGCCTCTGCCGTCACGGGCAACGACTATGTCTACGTAGATGCCGGAACCTTAAATGTCTACATCACACCGAAGGCCCCTGTGCTCTCTGAAGTAGGTTACTATGTGGTTGGTAATGTGAAGGGCAATGGCTGGAATGCTGATGACACACAGTACAAGTATGAGTTCGGCGGCGCAAGTCCTTATGACAACCCCGAGTTCACCATCCGTGTCCCGGCTCAGGATCTGACCTATGGCGACCATGTCGAGTTCAAGTTGCTTGACTTGGCTCATAAGGGTAGCTGGAATGCTGGCACCGTTCTCTCTGGTGATGGCCACACCACTGCGCTCACAGAGGATGTCAAGAATCCGGTTAAGACTAAACTCTTCGACAATACAAATGGCAAAGGCAGCAACATCCAGTTCGCTGGCACAACAAAGCAGTACTATATCATCCATGTCAACCTCCTCGACCAGACGGTCTACGCTACTGCAGAGGATATCCCGCAGCTCTTCATAACTGGCGGCTACAGCGGATACAACTGGGGCAAGAAGTGGATGGAGCTGACCATGGTCAACGGTAACCAGGATCTCTTCTGGACTGTTAAGTACTTTGACAAGGACGAAGAGTTCAAGTTCTCTCCTGTGGCTGATTGGAAGGGAGACTTCGCACCCTCTTGCGATGGCGGAGACCAGGCCAGCAGCTTCTCTACACCGAACAATGTGAAGTGCAACAAGGCAGGATGGTATCTCCTTGTTGTAGACCGTGCTAAGCACACCTTCAAGGCTTACACTCCTAAGGTCTACCTCATGGGTGAGACTTCTGCTGACGGTTGGGGTAACCGTACTGCCGCCGACCTCTTCTCTACACCTGCCACCAGAGACGGTAGCTTTGTATCGCCTGCACTGAAGAATGACAAGGCTGTACGTATTTATGTTGAGATTCCTGAGACTGACTGGTGGAAAGCCGAGTTCGGCGTTGCCGCCAACAAGTCCATTCAGTATCGTGGCAACAGTGGCTCAGACGGTGCATCCTTCACCTCTGGTGCTGGCAAGAAGGTCTATTTGAACTTCAGCACAGAGACTGGTGACGTCAAATAGTCTTTCGACTTTATTACTTAGCGCATATTTTGAACAATATCCCCGCTAACATCTTTTATCATGAAGGGGCAGCTCCGTTGCGGGGCTGCCCTTTTTTCGTGCTCTTCTTAAGGATGATAAGGCCGGTACTATGTCTTTCTTTTTTAGAATAAACTGCGTTTTATGTTGCACGATTCAAAGATTATGCTTATCTTTGCCATATGGTAACACAAAAAGAGACAAAGGAAAAGACGAAGACGCGGCAGGAGAAGATAGGTGGCTATTTTCTTAATATGTCGCAACTCTCGTTTGCAGGAATGGTCATAGGGGAGATAACGCCGCTATTGAATGAAGATGCCGGCAGTAGTTATGTGGCTATTGCGGGAGGGTTGATTTGTACTGTAGTCTTTGCATTAATAGGAAATAAAATCTTAAAATAAACGCTATGAACGGACTATCATTGATTTTTCTTATAAGCTCTGTTATAGGTATCGGTATACTTATTTGGCTCAACACCAAGAGCGGCAAGAAGTGGCTGGGCGGAGAGTAGGTGGCTACTGGGCACAATAGGGGGCGGCATATATCCTTTGGGGTATATGCCGCCCCTTATTGTTCTTGTTAAAGATGGGAAGTCTTTCTATGCAAACGTTTACATGTTAAATCACTTCTTGACGTAAATCAATGCAATGCAAGTTGCACGGAATATCGTAACTTTGCTACATCTATTATTATACGAGGCAAGCATTACATAAGATTTACGGTAAAAACAGATTTAATATGAAGAAGATTTTCTCTACTTTTGTGGCTCTTCTCGCTGCTGCCAACCTGATGGCACAGGGATGGCCGGATAACTACGGCGGCGTCATGCTGCAAAGCTTCTACTGGGGCAGTTACACAGAGTCTTCGTGGAGCAGCCTCACTCAGCAAGCCGATACACTCTCAAAGTATTTCAACCTTATCTGGGCACCACCTTCGGGCTACCCGAACACTACGAGCAACAACATGGGATATTACCCTGTTTGCTGGCTCAATCAAAACAGCGCCTTCGGTACGGAAACTGAGTTGCGCACGATGATCAAGACCTTTAAGGATAAAGGTACGGGCATCATCGCCGATGTGGTCATCAACCATAAGAATGGAAAATCGAAATGGTGCGACTTTGTCAATGAGAGCGTAGAAGGCCAGAATACTGGTAAGACTTATTCAGTGACTTGGGACAACACCAACTACACGCAGATATGTAGCGATGACGAGGCCAACACCTCCACTTCGTCCGAGGCTTACGGCAAAGTAAAGGGCAACAAGGATACCGGTCTCAATGACGGCGGTTGCCGTGACCTCGACCATACCAACGCCACGACACAGAAGAATGTGGAGACCTACGAGGACTTCTTGCTCAACGAGATGGGCTACACGGGCTTCCGCTACGATTTCGTGAAAGGCTTCGATCCCTCTTATGTCAAGTTGTACAACGAAAATGCCAAGCCTGCCTACTCTGTGGGTGAATATTGGCAAGGCGACGTGACGACCACCAAAAGCGGAGACCACCCCTATGGCGGCGTGAAAGACTGGGTAGACGCTACTGGTAAGACGAGTGCGGCCTTCGACTTCCCGATGAAATACTTCATCCAGGATGCCTTCAGCAACAGCAATTGGAATAAACTTGCCAACTATACTTCTTCTACGCTGATGGGTACAAGTGGCTATGCTCAGTATGCTGTGACCTTCATCGATAACCACGATACGGGTGATCCACACGACAATCCTTCTCCTCTCCGTGCAAATATCTCTGCAGCCAACGCTTACATTCTCGCTATGCCGGGCACACCATGTATATGGATCAGCCATTGGACAGCTTACAAAACGATCATCAAAAAGTGCATCCTTGCCCGTAAACTCGCTGGAGTCACTAACACCAGTACTGTTGAGACTTCCGTAGGTTCTTCTACCGGATACTATGCTAAGGTGAAAGGTACTAAGGGTGAAGTGCTCATCGTGATTGGTGCTCCATCGGTCAATACCACTGGTTTCCAGTTGGCTTGCGAGGGAGAGAACTTTAAGTACTATGTTTCCAATGGTCTTGACATCAGTGGCATCAAGAGTATCAAGGACGAAGCTACTGGCTGGACTGTTCCCTCGTTCTGCAAAGTAAACAGCGGTGAGACTTGCGCGTTCTTCGAGCAGCCAACAAGCAGCAACTGGGCAGGAACCATCAGCTGCTGGGCTTGGGATGATAAAGGTAATTACACGGGTGGCTCTTGGCCTGGCGTAGTCTGTACAAAGGTGGGCACTACCGATGCTGGCAATGCTGTATGGAAGTGGACATGGAATGGTAAATACACAAGCACAACAGCTACAACTCCTAATCATATCATCTTCACCAATAAGAATAATGGTTCTATGCAGACCAGTGATATGATTTTCAAGAACGGTAACTACTATGGATATAATGTTGTTCTTGGCAACGTCATCGATGCCACCACGGGCATCAGCAAGATAACGACCACTACTAACACTGCCGACGCTCCGATGTATAATCTCGCCGGACAGCGTGTAGACAGCAACTATAAAGGTATGGTGATACAGAATGGAAAGAAGGTAATGAAAAAATAGAAAGAGTCCTTTCCTCAGGCCCTTCCCTAAAGCCCTTCCCTAACCCTCCCCAAGGGGAGGGAATGGCAATACCCAAAGAGTGGCAGGGAACTATGCTCTTTTGTTCTCACAGATTTCATGGATGCCATGGATTTTCCCATATGTCGCCTTCTGGGTTTTAGTACAGCAGTACGAGACCGGCAAAGGCAGCGTAGCAAATCATGCGGATGGGATTGATCTTCAACCAATAGGTGCCGACAAAGGTGGCAATGAAGAGTGCTACGCTGATGCAGAACTGCCAGGGATTCTCTGCCCACGACGAGAAGTTCTCTTTGTCGAGAAGCATCAGGGCGGCGGCAGCAAGCAGGCCGACGACACCCGGGCGCAGGCCTAAGAAGATGTGTTGGACCACCGGCGTCTTCATATACTTCATGAACATCCGTGCGATGAAGATCATCATGATAAACGAGGGCAGCACGAGCGCAAAGGTGGCAATGGCCGAACCGAGTGTCGACATCATCATGCCGTAGCCAGCGTTGTTCACAGCGGTGTAGCCGCAATAGGTGGCGGAGTTAATGCCCACAGGTCCCGGTGTCATCTGCGAGATGGCGACGATGTTAGTGAACTCTGCCGTTGTCAACCAGCCATGGACGTGCACGGTCTCGTTTTGGATGAGCGAGAGCATGCCGTAACCGCCACCGAAACCGAAGAGTCCGATAAGGAAAAACGTGTAGAAGAGTTGTAGAAAGATCATAGGTTATTCGTTGATAAGATACTTACCATAGGCATATCCGCCCAGTCCCGTGGCGATGATGATCCAGATGGGGTTGACGTGCAGCCCCCAGATGAGCAGCGCCGAGGCAATAGGTATCCAACAGTTGGACAAGCTGATATGGGCGCTCTTGGCCAGCGTGAACGTCGGTGCGGCGATGAGCGCCACCACAGCAGGACGTATGCCGCGGAACATTGCCTCCACCCAGTGCCACTCCATAATGTGGTGCAGAAACATAGCGATGGTGAGGATGATGAGGAAGGAGGGTAGGGCAGAGCCCAGCGTGGTGCACAGCGCTCCCTTCGTGCCCTTGAGCTTATAGCCGACAAAGGTCGCCATGTTGATGGCGAAGACACCGGGACAGCTCTGTGCCACGGCGACAATGTCGATAAACTCCTCTTTCTTGATCCAGTGATATTTGTCCACGACATCCCTTTCGATGATGGGCAGCATGGCGTAGCCGCCACCCAAGGTAAAGACTCCGATCCTGAAGAAAGTCGAGAAGAGCAGAGAATATGAACTCATCTTGTAATGGAACTTTTTTTTTGTAAACGCTCCGCTTTGCGGAATAGAGAATATTACCGAAAATAAAAAATATATTCTTGATATTCGTTTATGTTCTTAATGCCATCAACGATGGCACGTTTAAAGCTAAAAGATCCCCCGTCACACTCTCCTTTCGGAGTGTGGGGGGACGATCTTTTCTTGCTTACTTCTTACAATTCTCAATCCACTTGCGTGCATTGACGAAGGCTTCGATCCACGGCGTGATATCGTCGTGGCGATGCTTAGCCGGGTACCAAGCGTTCTGCCAAGGGAAGATAGCACGCTCGGGGTGCGGCATCATGGCCAGATGGCGGCCGTCGGCCGAGCAGATACCAGCCACGTTGTAGTCCGATCCGTTGGGGTTGCCGGGATACTCAGCGTAGTTGTATTTAGCCACTACGTTGTAGTGATCCTCAGGTTCGGGCAGATAGAAACGGCCCTCTCCGTGAGCTACCCAGATGCCGAGCTTGTCGCCGCTCAGACTTCCGAGCATCACGCTGTTGTTCTGTGGGATGTTCAGTCCAAGGAACTGGCTTTCGAACTTCTGGCTGATGTTGTGTGTCAGGTGAGCACGGTGCTTGTGCTCCGGGTTGATGAGGTTGAGTTCCACCATCAACTGGCAGCCGTTGCAGATGCCGAGGCTCAACGTATCCTTGCGGGCATAGAACTTGTCAAGTGCTTCCTTGGCCTTGGGGTTGTAAAGGAAGGCACCGGCCCAGCCTTTTGCCGAGCCGAGCACGTCGCTGTTAGAGAAGCCACCACAGAAGACGATCATGTTGACCTCTTCCAATGTCTCGCGTCCGCTGATGAGGTCGGTCATCATCACGTCCTTCACGTCAAAACCGGCCAGCCACAGTGTGTAAGCCATCTCGCGCTCACCATTGGTACCCTTCTCGCGGATGATCGCAGCCTTGGGACGTGCGGTCTGCTGGGCGTCGTCCTTCCAGCGGTCGGGGTTGAGGCCGAGCGACTCGAAGGTACCCTGGAAGTTCTTGCCGAACTTCATCTCCAACGGTTGCTTCTTATAGTTGAGATAGCGCTTGCGGGCCATACCGTTCATGCTCTGGTCGCGGTCGAGGAGATAGGAAGTGCGATACCACACGTCGCGCAGGGCGTCGATGTCGAACTCGTGGCTGTAGTCGCCCTTGACCACTACTACCTTGCGCTCATGTGGCGTAGGATAGGCAATCTTGGCGTAGCCGATGCCGTTGTCTTCGAGATACTCGCGCAGCTCCTTCTTGTGCTGGTCAGAAACCTGGATGACTACACCTGGGTTCTCGGCGAAGAGCATCTTCACGATGTCGTCGCTCTCTGGCTCCACATCGTGGAGGTTGACATGCAAGCCGCCTTCGGTGTTGGCAAAGGTCATCTCCAACAAGGTAGTGATCAGACCACCGGCGCTCACGTCGTGGCCGGCCATGATCCATCCCTTGCCGATGAGTTCCTGCACGGCGTTGAAGCAGTCGGCGAAATACTCGCTGTTCTTCACCGTCGGCACATCGCTGCCGATGCGGCCGAGGCTCTGCGCGAAGGCCGAGCCGCCGAGGCGCTGCTCGTCGAAGCTGAAGTCTATATAATATAAGGAGGAGTTCTTGTCGTTGACAACCACGGGGCTGACGACCTTCTTCACGTCGCTGACCTCGGCACCGCTGGTGACGATGACCGTACCCGGAGCGATGATCTTGCGGCCGTCGGGATATTGCTGGCTCAGCGAGAGCGAGTCTTTGCCCGTCGGCACATTAAGGCCAAGCTCGCAGCAGAAGTCGCTCAGGGCCTGCACGCCGGCATAGAGGCGTGCGTCCTCGCCCTTCTGACTACGGCACGGCCACATCCAGTTGGCGCTGAGATTGATGCTCTGCACAGGATAAGGATGGTCGTGGTCCGTGGCAATCGGTGCCCAGACGATGTTGGTCAGACTCTCTGCCACGCTGAGCACACTGCCTGCGGCAGCGTCGGCCATACCGGCCTGAGGTGCATGGCCCAGAGCAGTGGCGATGCCTTGCTTGCCGCGGTAGTCGAGAGCGACCACGCCACAGTCAGACAGTGGCAACTGTATCTGACCCTGCGTCTGCTGGCGGGCTACCTTGCCCGTCACCGAGCGGTCCACCTTGTTGGTCAACCAGTCCTTGCAGGCTACGGCTTCAAGCTGCAGCACGCGGTTGAGATATTCATCGATATGGTCTGCCGAGTAGGTCACGTCCTCGTAGTGGTGCTTGACGGTCTCGTCGACCATCACCGTCTTAGGCGAGTGACCGAACATCTGAGCCACGTCGAGATCGAAAGGCTTCACGCCGTCGCCCTGCACAAAGCTGAAGTGGGCGTCGCCCGTGGTCTTGCCGACGACATACAGCGGGGCACGCTCGCGCTCAGCGATCTTTTCGACATGTTCCAGATGCTTCTCGTCGATGAGCAGTCCCATGCGCTCCTGGCTCTCGTTGGCAATGATCTCTTTGGCAGAGAGTGTCTTGTCGCCGATAGGCAACTTGGTCATATCAATCTCACCACCGCAGTCCTCAACGAGTTCAGAGAGACAGTTGAGGTGACCGGCAGAACCGTGGTCGTGGATAGAGACGACGGGGTTGACGTCCTCTTCTACGAGAGCACGCACGAGGTTATAGGCACGCTTCTGCATCTCGGGGTTGGCACGTTGCACGGCGTTGAGCTCAATGCCGTTGCTGTAGCGGCCCGTATCGACAGAAGAGACGCTGCCGCCACCGAGACCGATGCGGTAGTTGTCACCGCCGACGACGACGATGTCGTTGCCGGTCTGTGGTTCTTTCTTCAGACAGTCGCGCTTCTTGCCGTAGCCCACACCACCGGCGAGCATGATCACCTTGTCGTAGCCATAGACCTCGCCGGCCTGCTCGCCCTCGACGGGCTTGCCGTCGGTTGTCGTGGCCGTGTCGCCTGTGGTACTCTCATACTCAAAGGTCAGCAGAGAACCAGTGATCAGCGGCTGACCGAACTTATTACCGAAGTCAGAGGCACCGTTGGAGGCCTTGATGAGGATCTGCTCAGGCGACTGATAGAGCCAGGGGCGCGGAGCAATCTTGTCTTCCCAATCGCGTCCGGCTGTTTCGTTGTCGGTCTTCAGCCGTGGGTAGCTGGTCATGTAGACAGCTGTACCGGCGATCGGCCATGAGCCGACGCCACCGCCCATACGGTCGCGAATCTCACCGCCCGTACCTGTAGCGGCACCGTTGAACGGTTCTACGGTGGTCGGGAAGTTATGTGTCTCGGCCTTGAGCGAGATGACGCTCTCGATGGGCTTCACACGGAACCAGTCGCTTGTGCTCTGGTCTTCCGGCGCGAACTGCTCGATTTCCGGTCCTTGTGCGAAGGCCACGTTGTCCTTATAGGCAGAGAGGATCTTGCCCGGATGCTCCTTGGTGGTCTTCTTGATAAGGGCGAAGAGGCTGGAGGGGCGCTCCTCGCCGTCGATGACAAACGATCCGCCGAAGATCTTGTGACGGCAGTGCTCAGAGTTGATCTGTGCGAAGCCGAAGATCTCGGAGTCGGTCAGCGGCCGTCCGTTTTGCTTTTCTATCTTATGGAGATATTCTATTTCCTCAGGGCTCAGCGCCAATCCCTCCTCTTCGTTGTACTTCTCGATGTCGTCGACATGCTTGATGGGCTCGGGCTCGTGGTTGACGGTGAAGATCGTCTGGTCGAGTCCTTTGTACATACGCTGCAGCATGGGGTCGTGCTCAGCGTCCTCGCTCTTGACGGGGAAGTACTCCTCAATACGCGAAATGCCGGTGAGACTCATGTTTTGCGTGATCTCAACGGCATTTGTGCTCCATGGTGTAATCATTTCGCGGCGTGGTCCGACGAAGAAGCCGTCCAGCTTCTCGTCACTGAGCATCTCGGCGTCGCCGTAGAGCCAGCACAGTTCCTGCTTCTCCTGCTCACTGGGCTGGTGATCCATCTCGGTGGCAATGACAGTCTCCTTCGGAGTCTTAAAGAAAAGAATCATAGTCTCTCTAAAGTTTTATATGAAAGATGTGTAATATTACAAGTGCAAAGATACAAGAAATTATCCATAAATCGTAATGTCCCTTTCATATTTTGTTGTTGGGGCATATATTTTTCCCCGATGGATGGCTCTATGATTGTTTTTGGTGTAAGAAACGCATTCCTGATGCCAACAAGAATAAGTATTGAGAAGTAAATGCGAATGTTGCAGTAAATCTCTCCGGAATCTGGTTTAGCTTGTTACCTTTTTAATGGGATTGACTCTGTTGCAATAGAATTGATTATTTTATGGTTAATTAGAAATGTTGGATGTTTTGACAAAAAACGGCTCTTATTTTGCGATTCTTTTCAACGAAGCGGCCTTTTGCCGTGATTTTGCGAAAAATAGGTGATTTTTGTAAAGTGTTGAATAATAGACGTTTATGAAAAAGGTGGTTTTTGAGATAAAATAAAAACGGTACTTTGATGAAAAATTCTCTAGAGAATTTTTCATCAAAGTACCGTTTTCTATGAGTCATCTTGGCTTTTTGCCCCTGTCATCTCGGCTTTTTGACCTTGAAAAGTCACTGTTTTGTGCGAAAGATACCTCTTTTTTATGGTTTAGAGCGTGGTGAAAGGATAAGAATGCCGCTGGATTCTCTCTAGAAGCAACAGTTTTTGTGACAAGCTTTTGTAAAGTCCGTTGATGTATGTATCGATAGAGAAACTGTGCCGATTAAGCTAAATAAAGTGTGCTTTTCTTTGTGAATAGCGGATTATTTACTATCTTTGCAAACAAAAACAAGTGTAATAGCGAGTAGACATACAGGTGTAGTGTGTTTATGTTGCTAAATAAAACATTACTGCCATGAGAATAGCAAAATACGACTATGAGGCGATGCCGCGTGAGACGCGCAACCTCTATCTGCTGATGATGGACAAGACGGCAGGCGGACAGACCGCCTTTGCGCAGGAGATCGACGTGCGCCAGCAGACGCTCACGCGACTCTTCCGTCCCGACCCGCGCAACGGCCGCTATCCGGCTATCAGCCCTGACATCAAGGAGAAGGTATGCCGGCGCTATGGCCTCGACCAGTCTTTCTTCCTTGCCGACACAGAGGGCAGTCTGCGCAACACCGACCAGACGCGGCCGCGTATCGACCAGACGGCATCGGCGGGAAAGCTGACCGAGGAGATCGATGTCTCCTACGAGCGCTATCCTGTCATCAAGCAGCTGCCCGCCTACGACTTCACCATCCTGGTGAAAGGCGACAGTATGGAGCCGGAGATCAAGAGCGGCGATGAGCTTGCCTGCCGCGTGGTGACCGACGCCAGCTTCATCCAGTGGGGTAAGGTGCATGTGCTGGATACCGACCAAGGCATCGTGGTGAAGCGCATCTACGACGATAAGGATGGACTCAAGTGTGTGTCGGACAATCCCAAGTATCTGCCTTTCACAGTGCCGAAAGACCAGTTGCGCAGCGTGTGCTTAGTAGTGGGACTCGTCAGGTTCTAAAACAGCAATCGCCGGAATGCCGCGGCATTCCGGCGATTGCTGTTTTTTGTAGAGATAGTCAGTCTGAAAGCGACTGGGCTACTGTCTGTTATGGCTCGCCAAGATAGTAGAAGATCCATTTGACTTGTGCCGGGGTGAATGTGCGTTGGTGTCCGGTGTATCCAAGGTCTTGCAGTCGTCTCAACAGGTCGGGACAGTGCTCTGTCCATTGCCGCAACTTTCTCCATGCGGCTCCTGGGGTGTCCTGAGGGCAATACATCATGGCGAGTTCTGTGCGTCCGTATGCCCGGGCCTTCATTTCTGTTTCTGTTTTTGTTTTTGTCTGTTCAATCATTCTTCTTTGTGTTTATAGTATTAAGGGTTGTTGTTGATAACTCTCTTCGTTCATATTCTTCTTTTTGTATGTCTTTTGATTCGTCTATTCGGAAGTCCGTAGAGAAATGTGATGCAAAGATATAAAAAGATTGTGAATATAACAAGTTAAAACCGATAAAATTATCATTTACAAGCAAAATTCTGTTTTTACGGACTATTTTTCTCAGAAACATGTTTGTGAAAGGACAAAAACAAAAACGCCCCGCAGTCATCGCGACTACGGGGTGCGAAAAGTGTTCACAAGAGAGATTACATACTAATATTTCGTGTTTTCAGGATCCCAGTTGGCCCATCCTGCTGTCCAGTCAGTGCCGTCGGCGAAGGCGCCGGCCGTCTTGGAGAGTTTCTGGTTGGCTTGGATGATGCTCTGTATTCCGCTCCAGGTCATAGCCGTCCAGTTGAGGATGCTGTTGTTGTTGGCAGCGAGCGTGAAGAACGAGCTAGAGAACGATGGCTTGGAAGCGTCGGTGGTCTTTGTCTTGTAGTCGTAGAGCTCATCTTTATAGACCTTGTTGAAGTCAGAGCCTGTGATAGTCATGTCGGCGAAGATGTTGTTCTGTAGTTTCATCAGGCCTTTGGTGGCAGCGCCGTGTGTGTCACCCTTTTCGTTGTCGAGGATGATGCCGATAGGCCAGCCCATGAAGACGCTGTTGAGCACGTTGAGGCGGGAGTTGCGACGGATGTGCATGGCAGCCTGGAACTTACCCATTGACGAGCCGTTGCCCGGGTTCATGCCGCCGCCATTGATATAGTCTGTGGTGTTCTGAAAGTTGGCGTCGAAGGTCTTCGGACACAGGATGGTCATATACTGCAGGGTAGCTGTGGTGTAGGGCTCTGCTGTGGAGCCGCTGGCGTTGTTGTCGCTCTCGAAGCCGTTGCTCTGAGAAGCGTCGGCAATTTTGGAATCGCGTACGCTCAGACCGTATGTCACGCTGCCTGCGAAGCCGTTGTCGGTATCGAAGTCATCGTCCCAGCCGCGGTAAGCGATGACGTGCTTGCACTTCACGGTGCCGCCGAACCACTCGTAGGAGTCATCGTTGGAGTAGCTCACCTGCACGTGGTCGATGGTTGTTCCGGCACCCACGTAACCGAAGGTCAGACCGTTGATCTCCTGATCTTTTTGGAAAGGAAATCATCTCGTCACGGCTGGGATACCACTCATAGCTCACGTCGAGGTTGTCGACATAGCAGTTCTTCAGGTTGAAGTTGCCCTCTACATTACTGGCCAGGTCGAAGTCGTAGTAGACCGAAGGAGAGACTTCTCGGAACTCAGGGCGGTTGACACTGCGGCCATAGCTCAGTCGGATCTGGTTCTTTTCATCGAGCTTATAGGTGGCGTTGGCCGAGGGGAAGAGGTCGCTGTGACGATAGTAGTGGCTTTCGTGGCTCGTCTCGTAGGACTTGGTGTTGGAGATGAGCTCCATCCGGTTGTATTCAAAGCGGGCACCGGCATGGATATCCAGTTTGCCAAAGGGGAGAACAGCGCTGACATATCCAGCCCCCAGTGTGTTGTGTCCGCTGTAGTCGTTGATCTTGTTGATATCCTCGAGCAGGTAGAGCTTGTCGGCGCCGAAGTTATCGGCATCGCTCAGCAGACTCGTCATGTCCTGGGAGCGGAAGCCGGAGGGCAGGCGGTTGCCCTCGACATTGTACCAGTACATGAAGTTGCGGGTGGTGTACTTGCGGGTGCGGTACTCGCCGTAGGCACCCACCTTCACCTTTGGTTGCCAGTCACCGAAGGCAAACTGATGCTCGTCATTGACATTTGCTGAGACAATGTGCTCGTCGAGTGATGTCCACTCGCGCGAGATGTCGTTTTGATAGAGCCAGACATAATTGTCGGACTGTGAGTCGTCCTCGTTGTAGAGGATGTATTTCCGACGGTCAGGCAACCGGCGATTGGCATACGCATAGCCGACGCTCCAATCAAGTGCATCGCCACTGAGGGTATGGCGGCCGGTCATCTGACCGGTATAGGTTGTTCTGCTGCGATAGTAATACTCTGCCGAGCGCTCGGGTTCTGACTGAGCGCTGAGGCCTTCACGCCAGGTGTAGCGGTTGTTGCCGATCTGGTTGAAGATGTTCTTGAGCTGATATTTGTTCTTGCCGCCGGAGCTGAGCAGAGTCATGTTGAAGAGTGCGCCGAAGCGTACGTTGTGGTTGTACTGATTGTCAGTGGAGAGGCGCAGGGGATTGGAACGGTCGTTCTCGGTGTCGTAGGGTTCATAGAAGTTGTTGAGCATGTCGCGGTAGACGCGGTACTCGTTGGTGTAGTTCACGGCGGCGATGGCTCCGAGCTTACCGGCGGGCAGTGTCCAGCTGTGGCTCCAGTCGGCAGATAGTTTAGTCGCCCCGGGGATGCTGGTTCTTCACTTTCCAGTCGTTGTTGAGATGGTTGTCAGAAAGACTGTACATCGTGTTGCCGCCGCTGTTCTTTCCAAGATCGGTGAGTGTGGCATCGATGCCACCGTGGAGCGGGCGCAGTCCGCTGTCAAAGCCGATGAAGTCGGTGCCGCTCTGTTTGGTGCCAAGGAAACTCTTGAAAGCAGAGGCGCTGTTCCTGTTGCTGCCCACAGAGACGTGGAAGGCATTCTCCAAGGGAATCTCCTTGGTGTCGATTATGATGAAGCCACCTGTGTAGTCGGCGGGATATTCCGGAGTGGGTGATTTCACAGCTTATGGAGAATACACATCAAGACGGTAAGGAGCTGTCCGCAGATAAGGATAAGAAAGTACTTCGCGACGTGGTTGACTGGCATCACCTTCACTTATATCAGAAATCAGATGTACTCTATCAGTTAACCTTTATTTTCTGCCAGCGGTTTCTTCCAAAGTATGGTGACCGTACGGTAGACCAAATGGTACAAGCGGCACGATCGGGCAAGCAAAACATTGTGGAGGGCTCGGAGGATGGCATGACCTCCACTGAGATGGAGATCAAACTGCTCAATGTGGCGCGAAGCAGCTTCCAAGAATTGCGTGAAGACTACCAGGACTACCTCAACTCACGCAATCTGCGGCAATGGGATTTTCATCATTGCCGCTACAATGGCATGTTGGCTTATTGCCGGGAACACAACCTGTTTGCCGACTATAAACCTTATGCTATGCGATGGACAGCGGAAGAGTTCTGCAATGTCGCTCTGACGCTCTGCCACATCACCGACAAGATGATGTGCAGCTATCTGAAGTGGCTGGAAAAGAACTTTGTGCAGAAGGGTGGCATCAAGGAAAGAATGTATGCGGCTCGCACTGGCTACCGCCAGCAGCAAGATGAGCTTTTGAGTAAATATAAGCAAGAGAATGAGGCTCTCAAACGAAAATGCTCGGCCTATGAGCACGAAATACAATGCTTGAAGGCCGAGTTGGCTAAATTATCTAATGCAGCTTGTGACACTAGTGCTGCAAGAACAACTAGTGCTACTAGAACAACTAGTGCAAATAGTGGCACTAGTGCCACTAGTGATACTAGTTCATATAGTTCTCGATGAACTTCTTGGCGGCACGCAACTGGTGGCGTATGATGTTGAGGAACTCGTCGGTTTCCTGCAGGATATTGAGGTAGACGAGAGACACCTGAAGCATCTGTGTGCCGGATGACTGCTGAATGTGGTCGATGAGCCCCTTGCGCAGTGTTGACAGCTCATCGCGGCAGAGATCAGCCTCAGAGAGAATGTCGCGGTAGTCGTCGTACTTACCGTTGGCGATCATCCCCTGTGTCATGTGCATAAGGTCGTTGACCTTTTGGCGTACGGGTTGGAACTCGTGGATATACTCGTTAGGAATCGGATTGAAGTTGTTGTCGACATGTTCGCGTACAGGCTCCAACATGCGGCGCAGACAGTAGATGAACTGTTGGTCGGAGTTGGCACCAAGGTGGAACCAGGTGTTGCGCTCGATAGCTATTTCCAAAGGAGACTTCTTCAGTCCGAGCATCTCCTGACGACGGTATTTCTTCAGGATGTCCTGTTCCTTATGCAGTGACTTGCGGCAGCAGCTGAGCTCACGCACGTTTTGTCCGGCAAAGCCGTCCATGATCTTGTTGAACATGTCAAGAGCATAACGGTTCATATTGCACTGCGTATCGCTTACACGCTTCTGAAGCATGTCCCAAACGAGCTCGGGATCGTGGGTGCGCATCATCAGGCGGAAACTGTCCTCGTCCTTGGCTTCCTGCTCCTTCTTCTTCTTGTATTGCTGGTTGCTGTGCCAGAGCAGGTAGACGACGAGCGTCATGAAGCCTATTTGCACTACAATGCCACCCAACCACATGATTAAGGCTACCAAAGCACAAGTGATGAAAGCCACACCTGCCGTGATGAACCAACCTCCGATGACACTCAGCACTCCGGTGACACGGAACACGGCACTCTCTCGGCTCCAGGCACGATCAGCCAAGCTGGATCCCATGGCGACTCTCGCTGACGTAGGGACTGCTGCCCACGCCCTTCATGAAGATGAAGTAGGCCAGCACGGTGAAGGAGATACCGCCGAAGATGGCGATGGTGTAGCGGCTGTGCTTCTTGTAGTTGAAGGTGAAGACCACGCGGCTGATCCACATCACGATCATACCGACGACGAACGAGATAGCCACACTCACGAAGATAGCGATGATCACGCTCAAGGCTTTGTCGGAGTTGAGCAGTATGCCATAGTCGAGACTTGGGTCGCCCATGATCTTCAACGTGGAGATCATGAATGCGCCGCCGAGAAGTTCAAAGACCAGTGACACTGTGGTCGATGTGGGCATGCCCAGTGAGTTGAACACGTCGAGGATGATGACATCCGTGACCATGACAGCCAGGAACACGGTCATCACTTCGTGAAGGGAATACCTTGCCGGCATCATGATGCCGTGGCGCGCAATGTCCATCATTCCTGATGACAGCACAGCTCCCAGCACCACAGCCACGGAGGCAAGAATGAGCACCGTGCGGAAGGTGGCTACGCGGGCGCCTACGGCCCGATTGCAGGAGGTTCACAGCATCGTTGCTCACACCTACGAACAAGTCAAAGACTGCCAGACAGAGCAGAAAGATGACGATACACAAATAAATTGTTTCCATAAAATAGTTATATTCTTTTTGTGCGCAAAGTTACAATGAGGATGTTACAAGCGGTTTAAACACATATTACAATACTGTTCATATGTATTACAATTGTGTTACATTCGGTGCGTGGCTGCTATTTATCGCTTTGATTCTTTGCTTAAGGTCGAGTCTGGGAAAGGATGTATATGGGTGAATCAAAAAAAGAGAAGGGACACAATAATTTGTGAATGCGGAATGTCGTATTATGAATTATTTCTTGTAACTTTGCGCTTGAATCCACAATGAAATGAGAAGGGAGATAAACATGATCTTAGTGAATGACGAATATTATGGAAGACAATGACATATTTTTGAAGAGTGTGGAGATGATGACGCATGTCTCTGACGATGAGCGTCGGATGGCTCCACAGGGCGATGCGCCTTTACCATCGGTCGACGCGCTGCGCGAGATGGTGGAACTGGTGAAGATGATTGTCTTCCCAGGCTTCTTCGACAAGCGGCAGATCGACAGCGACATCCGTTCCTACCACATCGGCGTGAACATGGAGAGGCTCTGCAGTCTCATGCGCAAACAGCTGGCATTGGCTCTCTGTGCTGATGGCAGCGATGAGCACAGTGCTGAGACAGAGGCCGCCGAGAAGTCCTTGCAGCTGATCGGCCAACTGCCACTTATCAAACACCTGCTCTACACCGATGTCGAGGCTATCTTTGACGACGATCCGGCAGCGTCCTCTCATAGTGAGGTCATCTTTTCCTATCCTGTCATTCAGGCCATGATTCACTACCGCTTCGCTCATGTGCTCCATGAGATGGATATTCCTGTCATCCCACGTATCATCACCGAACAGGCACATGCCAACACGGGCATCGACATCCATCCCGGTGCAAAGATAGGAGAGTACTTTTCCATCGACCACGGTACGGGTGTGGTTATCGGCGAAACTTGTGTCATTGGGAATCATGTGCACCTCTTTCAGGGCGTCACGCTGGGTGCTGCTCACACGGGAAACCCTTATTACACGCTACATCAGCAACCCAACGAGGAGACGCGGCGCGACCGCTCACGCCTTGTGCCCCGTCATCCAGTACTGGAAGACCATGTCACTGTCTACTCCAATTCTACATTGTTGGGACGCATCACCATCGGCCATGATACGATTATCGGCGGTAACGTGTGGCTCACGCACAGTGTACCGGCCAACTCCACCATCATGCAGAGTAAGGCCATGGATGTGAGTTTCACCGGTGGACTGGGAATATAAATCAAGCAAGATGCTGAAACATTCATGATATAGAACTATTAATACTGTCTCGTGTATGAATAAGAAGAGTATTATCAACGAGTTGCGTGATTACCTGATGATTACGATAGCTATGGTTTCCTATTGTATCGGGTGGAACGTGTTTCTTTTGCCCAACAATATCACCACGGGTGGTGTGCCGGGTATCTCCTCTGTTGTCTATTGGGGAACGGGTATCCCTGTACAGGTAACCTATTTCGTTATCAACGCTTTCCTGCTTGTTGCTGCCCTGAGAATCCTGGGATGGAAGTTCTGTGTGAAGACGATCTATGCGGTGGTGGTGCTGACCTCGCTCACGGCTTTGGCCCGTCATAATCTCGGTGATACCCATCTGCTCTCTGATCAGCCGTTTATGGCAAGTATCATCGGTGCGATGTTCTGCGGTGGCGGAGTAGGACTGGGACTGGCCAACAATGGTTCCACGGGCGGTACGGATATCGTGGCAGCTATTGTCAACAAGTACCGCGATATCTCCTTGGGGCGTGTCATCATGCTCTGCGATATCGTCATCATCACCTCCTCTTATCTTGTACTGCACAACTGGGAGCAGGTTATCTACGGCTATGTGGTGCTGATGGTCACCGCATTCTGTATCGATCAGGTCGTCAACTCCATGCGCCGTAGCGTACAGTTCTTCATCATCTCGGACAAATATCGCGAGATTGCCTCGCGCATCGCTGTCTATCCACACCGTGGTGCTACGGTCATAGAGGCTCACGGCTTCTATACGGGGCATCCTGTAAAGATGCTCTTCATTATGGCGAAACGTCGTGAGAGCAATACCATCTTCCAGATCATCAACGACATCGATTCCCGTGCTTTTGTCACTCAGACCAATGTCATCGGTGTCTATGGTGAGGGATTCGACAAGTTCAAGATGCACAAGATGACCAAGAACGGCTATGAGACCATCAACCGTGAGAGAGCGGAGATTGAAAAACTCGAAGGCCAGAACTAAATACTCTCATTGGGATAAACTACAAAGGGGGCTATGCCGTGCGGCATAGCCCCCTTATATAATAGGTGTGATCCTTACTTGTTGTTGCTCTCTTCAGGAGCTTTGTCGATGAGATCCATGAACTGGTCGAGTTTAGGCGTGATGATGATCTGAGTGCGGCGGTTGCGCTGCTTGCCCAGCTCGGTGTCGTTGCTTGCCACAGGGTTGTACTCGCCACGGCCACCGGCAGTCAGTCGTTTTGGAGCCACGCCGAAGTGGTCGATGAGATACTGTACCACGCTGGAGGCGCGCAGCGCACTGAGGTCCCAGTTGTTGCGGATGTTCTTCATCGATGGAGCAGAAGTGTTGACAGGCACGTTGTCGGTGTTACCCTCGATGAGCACGTCATAATCCTTGTAGTCCATGATGATCTTTGCGATCTTGCCCAGTGTCTCCTGAGCGCGGTCGTTGATCTCGTAGCTGCCACTCTTGTAGAGCATGTTGTCGGCTAAACTGATATAAACCACACCCTTGAGTACTTGCACGTCTACCTCTTTCATCTCCTCCTTGCTCAGCGAGCGGGTGAGGTTGTTGGTGAGCACCATGTTGAGCGAGTCACTCTTGCTCTTCACCTCCACGAGGTGACGGATATACTGGTTAGACTCATTGATCTGGTCAACGAGTTTTGAGATGTTGATGTTGTTGGCGTTGGCGTTGTTGAGGCTCTTGTCGAGCGAACCTTGCAGCGAGGCATAGTCTTTCTTGGCTTGGGCGAGCTGATCCTCTAACGAGTTGACACGAGCCTGAGAGGCAGCGAGCTTCTCTTTGGCATCCTGATAGTTGGCAGTCAGTTCCCGGTTCTCGGTCTGACAGTTGACCAAGTCTTTCTTGCTGGCACAGCTACTGACGAGCATGGTGCCGGCGAGTAGAGCTACAATAGCGATGTTAGTCTTCTTCATATCTTATCGTTTTTATTAATTAATGTCGTTTCATATACTTACTGCGTAGGCTCGAAATTCTTCGAGAAGGAGATTGCCATCGAGCCATCTGGTTGCAAATATTTTTATTATGACGCAGAAAAGAAAGGAAAGTTGCATAAGGTTAGTTTATTTTAACCACATATGTGTGCTTTTTAGTTTCCTTTTGGATTTACTTATGGTTTCACCGTCGCTGCTTTCATGTTGCGGTAAAGTCCGTCGACGATGGAGTCAGCCAGCGAGATGTTTGGCACCATTATCTCGTCGCATCCGAGTTGCTTGCTCACGTCAAGGAAGATGCGGGCAGCGGGCACGATGACGTCGGCGCGGTCGTCCTTGAGGTTGAACGAGACCATACGCTCCTCGACGCTCATTGGCTTGAGCATGGAGTAGAGCCGTTGCAACTCTGTGATGGAGAGTTTTTTGTTTTTACTTTCCTTGCTGATCTTGAACAGTTTGTTGATGTTGCCGCCGGAGCCAATGATGTGGATGTCGGGGTAGAGCTTGGCATAGCCTTGCAGATCCGCCTCCATCGCTTTCCAGGCTTCAGGCGTGATGCGGTCAGAGAGCAGACGCAGCGTACCTATATTATAGGAATGGCTATCGGCGAGTGTACCATCGTGTATGAGTGAGATTGGTCGTCGACGACGAGGACGACCTCTGCGAAATTTTGAAGTTCAACTTGGAGACTGAGGGCTATCAGGTCACTACAGCCAATTCGGCTGAGGATGCGCTGAAGCTCGACATCACCTCGTTTGATCTCTTGCTGCTCGACGTGATGATGGGCGGCATGTCGGGTTTCGCCATGGCCAAACAGCTTAAGGCCAATCCTTCGACAGCCAACGTGCCTATCATCTTCCTCACGGCACGCGACACCGAGAACGACACGGTTACGGGCTTCAACCTTGGTGCTGATGACTATATCCCCAAACCGTTCTCCCTGCGTGAGGTACTCGTCCGCGTCCGCGCTGTGCTCCGCCGTACTTCTGAGCATCAAGATCCGGAGCCTGCCGTGCTACGCTATCAGGAACTGGAGATGAATCTCGACAAGAAGACGGTGAGCATCGATGGTGAGGACGTTCCCTTTACCAAGACCGAGTTTGAACTGCTTCATCTCCTGCTTGAGGAGAAAGGGCGTGTATTCTCCCGTCAGGAGCTCATCGACAAGGTGTGGCCCAAGGACGTGCTCGTGCTGGATCGTACGGTCGATGTCAACATCACACGACTGCGCAAGAAGATCGGGCGCTTTGCCAAGTGCATCGTCACCCGACTGGGCTTCGGCTATTATTTCGATGCCTAAGGGAAGTTCCCGGGTATCGTGTTCTTTAAAAACGAATTGAGTAAATGGATGGATATTTCAGAAAAGTAAAGGCGATCTCCATCGGCAATAAACTCTATCTGACGGTACTGTCTCTCTTCCTGGTCTTTGCCGTGGCGTTCATCGTCTTTCAGCACTCCAGGGAGAAGCAATACAAGATCGGGCTGTTAGAAGCACGGCTGGAGAGTTTCAATGCACAGGTGCATGAGGCGGTTCATGGTATGCAGCAACCGGTCGACAGCACGTCGGCGGCTCTCGTGCACAGCTTCAACAACAAGGAGCTGCGTGTCACACTGGTACGCAAGGACGGACGTGTACTCTATGACAACTTCCGCCACGACTATGCCCACATGCCCAACCATGCCTCACGCCCGGAAATCCATCAGGCGCTGACAAAAGGCCACGGCACTTCACTGGCCCGACATAGTACAACCCTTGATCGTAATTATTTTTATTCTGCTACCTATTTCAAGGAAGACGGTCTCGTCGTGCGTACGGCTCTGCCTTACGACAACAATCTGGCGAGGACCTTGCAGGCCGATCAGCACTTCATTTGGTTTGCTCTGGTGGTCATGGCACTGCTGACGCTTGTGCTCTACCGCTTCGTCAATCGCTTAGGTACGAATATCACCAAGCTCCGTATCTTTGCCTCGCGCGCCGCCCATAACGAGAGTTTGGACACCGAGGATCTCGTGGTGTTCCCCGACGATGAGCTGGGCGAGATTGCCGAGCGCATCATTAAGATCTATAAACGCTTGCAGAGTACACGGCGTGAGCAGGACATCCTCAAGCGGCAACTCACCCAGAACGTGGTGCATGAGTTGAAGACTCCCGTGGCCAGCATTCAGGGCTATCTCGAAACCATCCTTGAGAATCCGCATATCGACGCACCTACCAAGGAGATGTTTCTTAAGCGTTGCTATGCGCAAAGCGAGCGGCTCACCTCGTTGCTGCGAGACATCTCCACGCTCAACCGGCTCGACGATGCGCCTGACATGCAGGACTTTGAGGACGTGAACATCTCGGAGATGGTGCAGAACATTCAGAAGGAGACGGCCTTGCAGTTGGAGCAGCGTCACATGACGTTTCACGACTATCTGCCCGGTGAGCTTATCGTCAAAGGCAGTCAGTCACTGCTCTACAGTGTCTTCCGCAATCTCACCGACAACGCCGTTGCCTATGCCGGCGAGGGCACGTCGATCACGCTCACCGCCGAGCGCCACACCGATTACTGGACGTTTGTCTTCAGCGACAATGGAGTAGGGGTGCCGCCCGAACATCTCTCCCGTCTCTTCGAGCGCTTCTATCGTGTCGACAAGGGACGCAGCCGTAAGATGGGCGGCACAGGCCTCGGCCTTGCCATCGTCAAGAACGCTGTCCTATTGCATAAGGGTACCGTCAACGTGCGCAACAACCCCGACGGTGGTCTCCGATTTACGTTTACCATAGCGATATAGAAGTATCTGTTGCCTTATATTTGCCACTGTATTCCCATAAGAAGATAGCCTGGTAAATGGTACGACGTCTTGGTCTCGACATAGTCTTCGTATGTGTTGAGGTCTATTCTGTTGAAATGTCCCGTGTGGAGAAGGTTCTGCCCTTCCAGTCGCAGGGTAAGGTGGTTTCTTGTCCACTTGGCATGGAGTGACAGGTCTATATAGTGGCTGTGTGATTGTGACGCATTGTCGTGGATATATGACACGGGCATCGTGATGCTCCATGAGCCTTTTCTTGCAAGGATAGGCTTAGCGTAAAGCTGATAGGATGTCAGTCGTGTGTGCTGGCCGAACCGACTAATTCTGCTCTCTTTGAGGTCGGCAACACATCCTATTTCCATATTGATGATAGAATGGAACTTCGTGGACAATACTCCTTGTCCGTTGAGAACTCTCCATCGGTTGGTGCTTTCTTTTCCGTCATACATCTGTCGGAAGTCTGATTGTTGCCCCTGAATCTTAATGGTAGCTTGTAGCCTGCATGCAAACCCTTTCTTGGCTTGTAGATAGGCATAGGTCAGTGTCTGTGCTTTCCCGGATGTCGCATACGTGGTATAGGAGACTCCCTCTTGACTGATGTAGTTGGGTACGAAAGGTTGGTGCTTCCACGTCTTGCCCAAATAGGCAATGACCGAGAAGTCAGGCACGATGTCGAAGTAATGGTAGTTTACTTGTATTCTGTCTTTCAAATGCAGGCTCTCACCGGCACCTTGGTAGACGGTGATGTGTCGGTAGTCGGTGATGCTCAATGAGTTGGAAAAATAGTCATCGCCGTCGCGGTTAACTTCGCTACTGTACGTAGCAGAAAGAGAATGTATTGGACTTATATTCCATTCCAGTTTCATTTGGGGCCGGAAACAGAAGTCACGGTCATTGCTCAAGGCATCCGTCCATATGGCATCACCCCCACACTGCCATGTCAGTGCGCCTGCCGTCTTATCGACAGACAATCCTGTCGCATAAGCCCGGCAAATACCTTTCTGTCTCTTGGTTCGATAGAGTGCGTTGTTGGAGTTTGCTCTTAGGCTTGTCTCTATCCAATTCCATGCCGAGTGCAGTCTGATTTGCCAACCTTTTCCCATTTTTTGAACAAATGAGCTACCGATGTTTACCTGTCTTGTAGTTTGTCGTTGGGTTTGCCAGATGGCTTGGGGATAGGAGGCTCCCTCGGCTTTTGGCAGAAGACTGTCTTTGGGGATGTCTACCGTTTCCTTTTCGTGCGTCAAAAAGTAGTTGACGGTGATGGTGAGCAGGGATGTGTTTGTCCACCGCTTGGCGTATGAGACGATGTTTGCCCAGTCATATCTGTGTTCGTAGGTGTGCCAGGTGGTGTAGTTCTCGTTTTCCTCTCTTGTAAACGGTGTCAGCGTATAATAGCTTCGCAAGTCGAAAGCAGAAGAGGTTGTGGGCTGGTAACTCATCGTGATACCCGCGTGGTGGAACTGTCGTCTCCCTTTCTCTGTTTGCTGCAAATGTTCAGTCGTGTTGTTAGATGCCTTGAATCGTTTGATTTCTGATCGTCCATGGCTGTGCTCTCCATTGTAAATGTAGTAGGCGTTCCATTTGGTCTTGACATTAGGGTTCCATGCCACATTGGCTGTGGCGACGGAGTTTGCTCGCTTGTATGTGTGGGTTGAGGAGTCCATGAAAGGCAGTGTAGTAAAGTCGCCTTTTATGATACTGGCTTCTCCGTCGTAGTGCTCTGCGTAGCTCTGTATGCCGCCAATGGTTTTGATATAGTCCATCAGCGACATCATCTCTTCACCGGTGTTGAATTGTTTGGCGTGGAGACCCCACATCATCTTTGTGCCGAAAGAGTAGAGGTTGACAGATGTGCGGTATTTCTTCTTGTAGCCTCCCCAGCCCTCTACATTTCCAGTCACCCGTCCCCGGTGCAGCGAGTCCACGTCCACATTGATAACGGTGCTCCTTTTCGTGTTGAATCCTCTGAGCAATGAATATTCACTGTAGTTGTTGTTTAGTTGTATCTTGTCTATGAAGTCGACTGGCATATTCTTTGTAATTTGCTCATTTTGACTTCCAAAGAAATTTTGGCCGTTCACGGTTATCTTGTCCACAGGCTTGCCGTTGGCTCTCACTTGTCCTTTCTCGTCCATTTCCAACCCCGGCAGCTTTGCCAGTATGTCGGCCAGTACGTTCTCCGTTCCGTCTGTATATTTTCTGAAATTATAGTCGATAGTGTCTCCACTGACTTTCATTCCTGGCATCCGTCCTTTTACGTTTACTTCCTTGATGGATCGTGTGTCTGGATTTAGCAGAAAACGGATGTTTGGTGCAGGTGTTCTGGTTCGCTTTTCTGCTTCCTTGTAACCTATGCAGGTGGCTCTCAGCAGGATGGAGTCGGTGGCTGTCACCATGATGATGAAATGTCCTTTATCATTGGTAGTGCTAAAGGCTATGGGCACATGACGGTCGTTCAAAGCCACAATGCTGGCAAAAGATATGCCTTTCCCTGATTGTCGGTCTATCACATAGCCCTCTATTGTCTGCCCTTGCGCTCCTACATAGGAGAATAGGGTTAGTAGTACGGAGATAAGGTATTTCATCTTCTTTCTTTGAGCATTCTGATGGTTTCAGCTTGAAAGTGCTTAAAACCTTCCCTTGTCATTTCCTTTCCGCTTCTCTCTTTCTCTGGCTTTTCCTTTGACTGCGTGTCAATAGACAGGCACTGATAGGAAGCTGTGGGTGTCTCAAGATCCAAGATGATGCCCGGTAAGCCCCAGTAGCCCTCAGGTCCCTGACTGATGGGTATTTCCATGCAATACCAAGCTGTCACGGAATCTCCTATACAGGCTCGGTAGCATTTCAATCCCATGATGTCCTTTTCGCCGTCTTGCAGTGTCCATGGCAGAGAGGCGAGGGTATCTCGGACAATATAGTTCTTCATTAGAAAGTTGATGACCTCGGTTTTCTGCTTTGTCTGAAGGTTAAGGAATGTGGACCGTTCTTCGTCTGAATAGTCATTACTGATGATGATTATTTCTGGGTCGTAGTCTGTAATTTGCTTTTCTGGCTTGATGGGCGAGAACGAGGATGCGGTACCTTCTACCACTAATTGATAGTTCTTATTGGAGTTCTTGTCCATCATCGCCACGATGTCTTGGTATTGTTGGTTCTCTTTTTTGCTCTTAACATCACTTACTAAATTCAGTCTTGACTTAGACGTGACAGAATATTTCACTTCCACGGAAGCCGTACAGGTAAGGGAAGATAGCAATAGTAAGATATAGATTAAAGGGTGTCTCATCTTATAAAAGCCCGTTAACTTAAAGGGTATTGAAATGTTTTATGATGGCAAGTGATAAATTTAAGCAAAATAAATGTATTGTGTAACAAAATAGTGTTAATTTATGTTGTAACTACACTTTGACACGAGCTTTCTTATGGGATTTTGTCGATTTGTTGAATGTAGCTGTGTGTCCTGCAGCCAATGAGCGGTTTTGACATTACTATTTTCTTATCGTAATCATTCTTTTCTCTTCGTTTTTCCCCCTCACCGTCAGCGTGTAGGTCTGTCCCTCCACAAAGGGGTAATGCCGGAAGTCGGCGAATGTGGCGATGGCTTTGCCGTCAATGGCCACGATGGTGTCGCCCTGGCGTAGGCCTGCCCTGTACTCGGGGCTGTCTTCCATCAGCAGGCCGACCATGGCACGTCCGTCTCTGCCCGGCACGTAGGCGACGGTATAGGTTTTGTTGTTTACCTCCACGCTGTCGCCACCCTCGTAAGGCTGGAAGAAGATCTTGCGGCGGAAGCCGTTGATGATTACCGTGCCATAGCGCAGAATGCTTGCCCCGATGCGGCTGGCACCCTGCGTGGTCATGGCCCTTACGTCTTTGAACGAGAAAGTATCCCATTTCAGTCGGTCGAGTTTCATAAACACCACCTCCGACGGACGCTCGACACCTAACTGTCCGATGGTGAACGAGCCGTTGACGCGTTCCTCCACCTGGCTCTCCACATTCTTACTCTTATAGGCATGCACGTCGAAGCTCTCCTTGTTCATCGTAAAGAGTTGGCGAGAACCCGTGTCGAAGAGCACCTCGTCGGTATGGCGCTTAAACGGACTGACAAGCACATAGGGCACGAACCACTTCAGCCGATAGTGCAGCCCTACGCCGGGCTCACGGTCGAAGTAGTCGCGACGGTCGGTGAGGATCATCCAGCCATGGCGTGTATCGATCTTGCAGCATAGCCCTTTGTTGAGCAGGTCGAAGCCGAGGATGGCGTCATACGTTCGGCGTGGTGTCTGCGGACGGAACACCGAGGCGACATAGTGCTGGAGGATCATCTTGCCGATGGTCAGCGACGGCAACTCCACCACGGCCACCGTGTCGAGATTACCGGCGGCGTCGCGGCTGACGACATTGCCCAACGGGTGCAAGCCTTGTATGCCACAGCCCATATAGACCGAGCCTTGGCTCGATCCCGTGTCGAGGTTGAAGCGGCAGGCGCGTCCGCCCGCTGTGCCCATGATATATATCTGATCGTCGACAACCTCTATGGGAATCGTGTCGACGAAGTTGGTCTGGGAGAAGGTGAAGCTGGTGTTGTAGCTGTGCATCTGTGCCTGTGTGTTCAGACAGAGCAGCAGGCCTACCAGCAGGATGATGGTTCTTTTCATTTCAGCATGGTGTTTACTTTGCGACAAAGTTACAAAATAAGTGCTATTGGCGTTTGTCCTTTTGATGTTTTTTCTTAATTTTGTTTCCAAAACACGATGACTATGAAAACAGAATTTGAGAAGATGCGCTCTCAGGAACTCTATCATATCGATGACCCTGAGATACAACGAAGTTGCATTGACACGAAGGAGTTGCTCTTGGAGTTCAACCAGACCACGCTGACCTCACCGAATTTTCGGTCGTTGCTTCAGCGTGTGGCACCGGGCATCCCTGACTCGTCGGTGATCTGTCCGCCGTTTTATTGTGACCATGCCAGCAGCAACCACATCGGTGAGCACGTGTTCATCAACTACAATTGTACGTTTCTCGGCGGAGCCATCATCACCATTGGCAATCATGTGCTCATTGGTCCTAACTGTCAGTTGCTTACGCCCCAGCATCCCATGAACTATCTCGATCGGCGCAAGCCCATGGAGACGTCTTACCCGATCACCATTGGCGACGACACCTGGCTGGGCGGCGGTGTCACCGTCTTGCCCGGTGTGACCATCGGCAAGCGTTGCATCATTGGCGCCGGAGCCGTCGTCGTGCACGATATTCCCGACGACAGCCTTGCCGTGGGTAATCCTGCTGTGGTGAAGCGTCGCCTCAATAATGAGGACACAAAGTCCGTTTAGACATAAGTCTCTTGTTTTTAGACAGAAAACGCATATTTATTTTTAGACAGAAAGACATAAAGCACATATTATTAGGTCGAGGGAAGTAGGGTTC
>ERZ791917.25-NODE-25-length-212308-cov-14.539912_pt1 | contig 212308 bp, 175 predicted proteins | sample MGYA00510138_ERZ791917 | MGnify/ENA primary metagenome ERZ791917 (study PRJEB30046, sample SAMN00792102) | human gut metagenome | study: EMG produced TPA metagenomics assembly of the A metagenome-wide association study of gut microbiota in type 2...
AGCAAAAAGAGGTCGAACTGGATAAGTAGTACAGAATGGGGTAAAACTCAGAATATATTGGCGAGCTATATTTTCTACGCGCATACGCTTATTTCGAGATGTTGAAAAAGTTTGGTGACCTGCCCATAGTTACTCAGGCATTGACTGATGACGAATCCGTATTGGTAGCAGCAGATGTGAGACAACCTCGCAATGAGGTCTCACGCTTCATTATCAACAACCTTGATACTGCACTGACCTACTTGGCAACCAGTGGAGTTGCAACCACACGCATTACCCATGATGCAGCAACATTATTCAAGAGTCGTGTGGCTCTCTACGAAGGCTCATGGCTGACAAACTTTGCCGGCACGCCGTTCGTTCCAAATGGCGAAGGGTGGCCTGGTAAAGCAAAGAACCCAAATTACCAGTACTCTACAGGTAGTGTGGATGCAGAAGCGAAATACTTCTTGCAGATAGCCGCTGATGCAGCAGAAGAGATTGCTGAGAAATATAAGAATAATCTGTCTATAAATAACAACATCCTTCCGCAACATCTTGGTCAGTCAAATCCATACTTTGAGATATGGGGCAGTAATGATGGGTCTAATACACCCGACATTATACTGTGGAGACAATACAAGAATCCACAATATGCAAACCAAATAGAACTTGCTTGTCAGCAAGGCAACGCTAATACGGGGCTGACGCGCAGTATGGTAGAGGCATTTGTGAAAAAAGACGGGAAGCCCATATACAACTCGCAGTATGAGTATTGCGACACATCTATAGCAAAGGTGCGTGAAAATGCAGACCCAAGACTTCAACTTTTCTTGAAGGCCCCTGGCGATACCAATTGTTTTAAGAACATAAATGATGAAACAGGACAATGGTGGAACCAAGTCGAAAAAGCTCCTGAACTGGCTAACACCAGTACCAACTTATTTAGCGCAACTGGGTATGCCATGCGTAAAGGGCTTATGTTTGACCGCTCTCAGTGTGGCAGAAGAATAGCTACCAATCTCGCTGTTATTTTCCGTGCAACAGAGGCTCTGCTCAATTATATGGAAGCAGAGTACATGCTAACTAACAGTCTCTCGGGCAAAGTTTTGGAATATTGGGAAGACGTGCGTCGGGCAGCAGGATTTACAGGCGATGCCATAAACCCCGAGGTTACTATTAACGCTACCGACATGAGCAAGGAGACACGCGACTGGGGTGCTTACACTGCCGGAAAGCTTCTCACCGATAAGGTTCTTTACAACATACGCCGTGAACGCCGATGCGAGCTAATGGGAGAGGCATTGCGCGACATGGACTTAAAACGATGGCGCAGCTTTGATCAACTAATCAATAATCCAGTACATGTAGAAGGTTTCCATCTTTGGAATACACCAATGCAAGGCTGGTACACCGGACTTGTGGCTGATGGATCTAACTCAGCGACAGTTTCTTCACCAAGTTTGAGTGAATATCTACGCCCGAACGAAATCGTAAAAGCAAACAACAGCTTCTACGATGGTTTAACGTGGCATATGGCTCATTATCTTGATCCGCTTCCACTTCGTCAGTTCTTACTTACAGCACCAGACCATTCCACATTATCAGATAGTCAGCTTTATCAGAATCCTTATTGGCCTATGACAGCTGACAGTCCTGCTGAGGAATAGTCTATTGATTTAATACATTTTGAGAAGTCCCCCTCTGTGCTGCCAATCATGCGCAGAAGGGGATAATTTTAATACAGCTTTTTTGTAGGAAACCACCAAAGGCATTTACACGATAAGAGTTGCAAAAAGTGCATCTGACAGTAGGCAAATAACATTTTACAATCTAAAAAGCGAATCTTCTTGGAAGAACTATAAATAGTAAGTTTAACTTTGAAATCATTAGCTATGAAAGTCATATTTACAATAATTCTTTTACTGTTCTGTATTACGACGCATGGACAGATAAGGATGCCCGAAATTTTCAGCGACAATTGCGTGTTGCAGCACAACAGCAACGTTAAGATTTGGGGATGGGCTGACAAAAATGCAAATGTATCAGTAACTGGTTCATGGGACAACAAGACAGTGACGGTGTCGAGTGATAGTGACGGCAAATGGATGGCACAACTAACCACTCCTGACGCGTCTGACATTAACTATACTATCACCATAAACCAAACAGACGTTCCCAATTACACCATTAAAGACGTTGCCATTGGCGATGTGTGGTTTTGTGCCGGACAAAGCAATATGGAAATGCCTGTTCGGGGTTGGCTTCCCGAATGTCCCATAGACCATTCGGAATCATTAATAGCCCAGTCTGGAGCTTTCTCTAACCGAATACGATGCGCCATGGTTGAAAGAGCAGAAAGTGGCTTTCCACTCAAGGAAAGTCATGGTCGATGGGAAAAAGCCTCGCCTGAGACCACGCCTTCGTTTAGTGCAACAGCATATTGTTTTGCAATGTTCCTATCGTCAAGGCTTGGCCATCCTGTAGGCATTATAGTGTCAGCATGGGGTGGAAGCCGTATTGAACAATGGATGCCACAAACGTGCAATAAGAAATATGGCTATAAAACGTATGTTCCACAAAATGAAAGAAAATGGGGGACACCCAATCTGATCTACAATGCTATGGTGTATCCTCTTTTAAATTATGATTGCAAAGGTTTTATATGGTTTCAAGGCGAAAACAACATAGGTGACAGTTTATATGCTAAAAAACAAAAGGACTTGATAGAAGCTTGGAGAACAGCATGGGGGCTTGGTCCTTTACCCTTCTATATGGTTGAGATAACGCCGTATAACTATAATGCCAATAACGCCGCTGATTTGAAAGCGTGTCAGCTGAAAGCTGCAATGGAAACAGATAATTGTGGACTTGTTGGCACTAATGATTTGGTAAATGGTGACGCAATCGGGCACAACATACATGGTGGCAACAAACTTGAAATAGGATACCGACTTGCTAATTTTGCCAAACCACTTTATAATCGTGATCCCTGGGGACCAGTATTCAAGTCAATGCGATGTGAGGATAATAAAGCTATAATTTCTTTTTCACACAATGAATGTGGTTTCATTGATAATCCAAATATTACTGGCTTTGAAGTAGCTGGAGAAGATTTGATATTCCATCCTGCTATAGCTGAGGTTGTGAATGGAAAAGATGTAGAAGTAAGTTCCCCAAAAGTGAAAAAAGTAGTAGCTGTAAATTATTGCTGGGGCAATGCGAAAGTTGGTAATCTGTTGAACAAATTCGGGTTACCTGTTTTTGCCTTTAATGCTAAGCAATAGCTATACCATAAAACATGTAATATACTATTTCTAATAATGAATAATAACAAATATTTTCTTAATGCCATAATCTGTTTGTTTATGTTTCCTTTGGCTGTCCTTCCTGATATTGTAAATAATCAAATAGGAAATGCAGATAAGCAAGAGCATGAGATGAACAAGTTTATTGACCGTCTCATGTCAAAGATGACAGTTCGCGAAAAGATAGGCCAGATCAACATGGTGCATCCATGGGGAGAGTATGATACAGGATCTAAAAATAAAGAAGACATTTACGAACTTGCAAGGAACGGAGAATTGGGCGTAGCTCTCAATCTTGTGGGTGCCGATAAAGTGCACCGACTTCAGCAAATTGCTGTAAATGAGTCCAGACTCGGCATACCTATTTTTTCAAGCATGGACGTTATACATGGCTTTCGTACCATATTCCCCATTCCTTTGGCACAGTCTTGCTCGTGGGATATACCCGCAATAGAAAATGCAGCACGCATTGCTGCGGAGGAAGCAAGTGCTGATGGCATTAGCTGGACATTTTCTCCTATGGCAGATATTGTACTTGATGCCAGATGGGGAAGAGTTATGGAAGACAATGGAGAGGATCCTTTTCTTGGATCGGCTATAGCAGAAGCAATGGTAAGGGGGTATCAAGGGAATATACATTATAACAAGGCTTTCGACATCAAGCCTCCAAGCATTCTGGCATGCGTCAAGCATTTTGCCCTTTATGGAGCTGTTGAAGCTGGTCGCGAATACAACACTGTGGACATGTCGCACTGGCGAATGTTCAACCAGTATTTCCCCACATATAAAGCTGCTATAGAAGCTGGGGCTGCATCGGTAATGACAAGTTTCAACATTGTTGACGGCCTTCAAGCAACAATGAACCCCTGGCTTATTAGTGATGTCCTACGACACAAATGGGGATTTAAAGGATTTGTAGTCACAGACAATACATGTATTGCAGAAATAGTAAATCATGGGTTTGGCGATACGCCACATAATGCAGCTTTGGCATTGAAAGCTGGCACCGATCTTGACATGGGCTCACTTGCTTTTTTAACAACGCTTGAGAAGTCATTGAAAGATGGCAACGTCAATATAGAAGATATAAATAAAGCATGTCGTACCATTTTGGAAGCAAAATATAGATTAGGCCTTTTTAAAGACCCTTATCGTTATTGCAATACTACAGCTGAGCAACGTGACAGCATAATCTTCTCAAATAAGCATAGAAAAGTTGCTGAAAATTTAGCAGCTGAAACATTTGTACTGTTGAAGAACGACACCATAAAAGCTCCTTCTTTGTTTGCCCAACCATCAACACTGTTACCACTGCCCAGACATGGCTCTATTGCACTTATAGGTCCACTTGCTGATTGCAGACAGAACTTGACAGGAGCTTGGTGCTGGCCTGTGCCTGATAAATACTACTATCCATCCCTCAGAGAGGTCATGGAGGCTACATTGGATGGCAAGGCGGAATTAAACTATACACAGGGATGTAATCTGTGCTCTGACAGTATGTTACAGGTTGCGACTGAAGACACCTATATTCCACGTCTCAACAACGATTCCTTAAACGAAGTGGCAATGGATATAGCCAGGAAAGCAGATGTTATTGTTTGTGCCATGGGTGAAAGCAAAGGATTCAGCGGGGAGGACAAATGCCGCACCAATCTTGAAATGCCCGACACGCAAATGAATTTACTGAAGAAACTATCAGCCCTCGGCAAACCTATAGTGCTTTTGAACTTTAGCGGACGCCCCACTGTAATGACATGGGAAAATAGCCACATTCCTGCCATACTTAATGTCTGGTTTGGTGGTACTGAGGCAGCACAAGCTATTTGTGACGTGCTATTTGGCAAAAAAACGCCAAGCGGTCATCTCACAGTTAGTATGCCACGAGAGACAGGTCAAGTTCCACTCTATTACAACCAGTTACCAACTGGAAGGCCAGTAAAAGATAATGCTAAGCAATTTGAACTTTGGAAGTCCAATTATATAGATGTAAGAAATGATGCCCTTTTCCCATTCGTATTTGGTTTGAGCTATACAACTTTTAAATATCATCCAATGCAAATAGAAGTATCTGGAGCCAACGTTAATATCAAAGTTGAGGTTGAGAACACAGGCGAGCGTGATGGCTGGGAGGTCGTGCAATGCTATATCCATGATATTGCATGCCGATACTCCAGACCAATAAAGGAGTTGAAAGGCTTCAGACGTGTCTTCATTCCCCGTGGAGGAAAACAGGAAATTACATTCCAACTTACAAAGAAGGAACTTGGCAGCTATGATGCTGACGGGAACTTCTTTTTTGGGCCAGGTTACTTTGACATCATGGTAGGAGCCAATTCTCGTGATGTAGAGGTAAAAAGAATAGATATTAAATAACGTGAGTTCGATGAATTATAAGTGCTTATAAATTTGGTGATTAGCGAAATTTGTTGTAACTTTATAGTGTTGAAATACAAAGAAATACAGACAAAAATCGCTATGATCACCGAGGACAAAATTACTGAAATTTATTGTATGGCAGATGATTTCTGCAAAGTTTTTGATGCGCAGATGAAAAAATACACGATACAGGCCCAGAATAAGCGCAAATATCACCGGGATTCGAGATTGTCGAAGGCTGAGGTAATGGTTATCATGATTCTGTTCCATGGTTCGGGCTATCGCTGCCTGAAGCATTTTTACTTGCAGCATGTATGTAAGCACCTGAGGCATTTGTTCCCAAAGGTAGTCTCCTATAACCGCTTTGTCGAACTTGAGCATGAGGTGGCCATACCTCTGGCCATATTTATCAAGAAGGTTCTTTTGGGTAAGTGCACGGGAATCAGTTTTGTAGACAGCACACCGCTTTGGGTATGCCGTAACCAACGTATACACATACACAAGACTTTCAAGGGAATAGCCCAAAGAGGCAAATGCTCCATGGGATGGTTCTTCGGCTTCAAACTTCATCTGATTTGTAATGAGAAAGGTGAGTTGTTGAACTTCATGATTACACCAGGTGATGTTGACGACAGGAAGCCACTGGACTACAAGGCATTCGTGGAAGTTCTCTATGGCAAACTTGTCGGTGACAAAGGATATATCGGCAAGGATTTGTTTCAGCGTCTCTTTGTGGACGGGATACAACTGATAACCAAACTGAAGAACAACATGAAGGGTGCCTTGATGAGCATTTCCGACAAGCTCCTGCTTAGAAAGAGGGCCATCATCGAAACCGTCAATGATGAGTTGAAGAACATTGCTCAGATGGAGCATTCGAGGCACAGAAGCGTCGAGAATTTCGTAGTCAATACACTGGCTGCCTTGGCTGCATATTGCTTTTTCCCAAAGAAGCCCTCCATTGCTGTTGAACGTTCCATTGACCGTCAGCTTACTCTGTTCTAAATTCATCGAACTCACGTTAATTACCTGTCCCCATCTGGCAGAGGAACGCAACGACGATGAGCAAGTAGTATTTGTCGATTCTGGAACGAATGAACTTCAGCGCCTTGTTCACCTGGCTCTCCACCGTGTTCTCTGACAGATGGAGCCTGGCGGCAATCTCCTTATTGGTGAAGCACTCGTAGCGGCTCATCCTGAAGATGCGACGGCGCGCCTCAGGCAGCTCCTCGACGGTGGCGGCAAGAAACTCGTTGAGAAAGTCAGAGTCTACCTCGTTGTTGGTGGCATCCGATGCTGCCGGGTGTGTCTCGGTCATCAGTCGGTTGTAGAGGCTCTCCACCATGCGGTGTTTGTAGGTGTTGAGCAGCCGGCTTTTGGCAATGGTGCAAATGTAGTTGCCGAACGACTTGTCTTTATCCAATGTCTCACGTCGCTCCCACACGGTGACAAACACATCCTGTACGATTTCCTCTGCTAACGAGTTGTCACCGCCAGACAGCTTCATGACGAAGTTATACAATTTTCCACACCACTGCTTGTAAAGAGCGTTGAAAGCACGCTCGTCACACTGGCTTTGCAATAAGATGACTCGTTCACGCTCTGTCATGTCATGGATTCATTCTGTTGTGGCCTCCCCTCATGAAAAGGGCCGGGGTGTAAGGCCGACTGTTATATGCAGCACAAAATTAGTAAAAAATAATGAATCGCAAGAGAGTTTCCATTATATTTTTTATCTCTGTGCCTGTTTTCCCGCAACTGCTCTCTTACCTTTGCATCAGTGAATATATCTCATACGGATTCGGAAGATGATAAAGATGGCTACGCTGTGATGCTGTGTTACGCGTAGCAGCTTTGCGGCGTAGCAATCCTTAAGATCTTGAAGATCCGTGAAATAAAATCTTTAGTAAGTCAGCTGCCCTCGGCGGTCATTGTATCGCGTCAGCCTATTCATAAAGGTCAGCCTCTTTCTCCACCTTCGTGAAGTCGTTGAGGAATCGGGCGTACCGGTCTGTTACGGCCTCGGCAAAGCGGCGGCCTTTTTCCGCCGTAGAGCGGGAGGGGTCGCCTACGCCGGTGTCGTGGGGAGAGATCAGGCCCCAGTTGCGCGGCATCCAGACAGCGTGGTTCTTGAGGGCCTCGATCCGGAAGCCTTTGCCCGCGCCGGGACCGGCTTCGCTAAGGGTCACCCATTCGGGATGATAATACATCATGACCGATGTCTCGACCTCGTCAGCATGGTCGCCGGGTTGTTCAAAGAACTCTTTCGGATCCGCCATCTTGAACCACTCTCCGGTAGCTATCATGAAGTCGGGGTAATCGATGGTCAGGTCGCGTATCATGTTCTTGAAGTTGTTGCCGCCATGGCCGTTGATGATTAGCAACTTCCTCATGCCCTGGTGGTAGAGGTTGGCCACGAGGTCGCTGAGGATAGCGCGTTGCGTCTTATAGCGATAATGCACGCAGAACGGCAGGTCGCGCTGTCCGGGATTCTGTGAACCCATCTGTACCGGCGGCATCACCATACAGCGGACGCCATACTCGCTGAAGCATTTCACGGCCGCCTCTACCGCGATGTCGTGCGAGAGGATGCAGTCGGTCAGATACGGTAGATGCAGATTGTGAGGCTCCGTGGCCCCCCAGGGAAGGATGGCGACATCGTAATGGTGCTGCCGGGCAACACCGTAAGTGGAGACAGACAGATCGAATTCACGATTGTTTTCCATAATATTGTTGTTAATGAGTGAACTATTTTTTGATTGTGATGCGGTAGATATCCGGCGTGCGTATACTGGGCTTCAGCTCGCCGCCTATCAGAAACACGTCATGCTTGTAAACTACGGCTGCCGCGCCTGCACGGGCCGTGATGGGTGAGGATCCGATAATCTTCCATCGTCCTTTCTCGAAGAGACAGAGCTTGGGGTTGAACCGGTACCACTCCGCTGGATGGGTAAGATAGCCGGGCTCCGGGTTATTGATGGCCTTGAGGAAGACGTCTTTGTTCACGCCGCCCATGGCCAAAACCCGTTCGGGCGAGAGGTTGACGGCGCAAGCACCACCCAAAAACACTTTCTCTCCATGCTCATCCACCGGCCCGGCAGCAGGGCAAGGGGTGGCTCCGTACTCGGTGCCATCCAGACTCAGTGTTGCCGGCTTGTCGGCTTGCTTCGGCGTGAATCCGCCCCAGACAAAGAACCGGCCGGAGCAGACAGCGCTGACGGGTTGCATTAAGGTCTCCGTGGCTGCCCATCGGTGCTTCCAGCCCGATGCGGGGTTCTTCATGTCGAGGGTATACACGCCTCCCGCTCCCCGCACAAGAAGGCAGCTTCCGTCGAGGGCACCGGTGAAGTTGTCCATGGGGCAAGGTAGGGAAGGCAACGTGTCGATCACGGCTTTGCCCCCGGCCAGGCGTATCTTTATCACGGTAGTGAGCGACTTGTGGGCGTTATTGCCGCCTACACACACGACGGCATCATCGGTAGAGACGCTCACGCCATAGGCAGCCTCTGCCGGAAGGTCTCCAACCTTCTGCCAGCGGAGCGTGTCCCTTTTGCTGATCCGGGCAGCATAGATACCATGATAATACCTCTTTGCTCCCCCTTCGGCCACGGGCTTGTCGGGGAAGTTGCAGCCTCCGGCCATGATCAGTGTCGACCCGATGCGTCCGGCATAGCAGGCCGACACCCCCTTCTCGATTCCTGCTTCGTCGTGAGGAAAACCTTTCATCAGCCGGAAAGAGATGGTGGCTGCTGACGGCAGGCAGCAAAGTGACAAGACGAATATATATATAATGTGTAGAAGTCTCATAACGATTCCTTTTGGCTTTAAACTCCTAACTTCTAACTCCTAACTTCTAACTCCTAACTTCTAACTCCTAACTAATTACGTCTTCCAGTACATCCTTCTTTTTGTGAAGAAGGCGGTGAGGAGCATGCAGAGAGCCGTGAGAGCCACACCCTGCAGGAACCCGAGCAATGGTGTTGTGCACAGACTGGTGATGAGTGGGAAAAGTCGGCAGAGCTGCAGCAAAGGGATGACGGCCAAGCCGTTGCTGACGTAGGCCACCATTGGGTTGCGCCCCACGAGCTCCAGCGGCTCGCTGATCCACCGGATGTGGTAATGGTCGCACGTGACGGTGAAGAAGAGCAGTCCGAAGAATGCCAATCCTCCTGTGACAAAGAGGTAACTGAGCGTGACATCGTCCTTGCGTATGCCTCCCTCATAGGCCTCGATGAGCAGCCCCGTTGCGAGCATATAGATGCCGCAGAGACAGAGTTTGCGCCAGTAAGTGCGCTCGCGGTCCTTGCCGCGCACGAGCTGCCAGAGCGTCACTGACAGGGATATCGTGAGAACAAGGTTGAGAACCAGCAGGCGGCTGTAGAGGCAGGCGACGTTGGTGACGATCAGTGCCAGGGAGATCAGTGCCACCCACGGAGCAACCTTTAGACGGCCGTGGACCTGAGACGTGGCCTCAGCTTTCAGCCAGTGCGTCATGAGATCGCCGGCCACCATGCCAGGGATGATGATGAGCAGATACTCCTGGTAGGCGATGTGGTAGAGCCACGGAGCAAACGTGAAGTCGCGCACTGCCTGTTGCCACGATCCGTCGGCCTTAGCTGACATGAAGAACGCCATGAGCAACGGCGGGATGAGGGCGAGACGGGCGAGCGGCTTGTGGGGCGTGAGCAGATAGATGACGGCCCCCGTGAGCGACACGTTGGCCAAGATGAGCATGATGATATCTTCGTCCTTGAGCATGAAAGGCTTGCCCTCGGCGTAGGGCTGGAAGAGAATCAGGGCAATGGCCGCCGCATAAGCCAAGGTGTTCACCGTGCGGTTCCCCCATTTTCCAAGGTGGAAGGGATTGCGCATGAACAGCATGAACATCAGGGCAAAGGCCACGAGCGCCACAAGCTCATTTATCCATGGAGCCGGGTAGCCTAACATGTAAGGATAGACATGGATGACGAAGATGGCGAAGAACGTCAGTTTCATCCACCGTATGACGGTCTTCTTAAGCAGCGATAAGCGGCTGGCGCCTTTCTCAAGCTGCCGGCCCAAGGACAGCGGGATGGCCGCGCCCATGCTGAAGAGGAAGAAGGGAAAGATAAGGTCTACCTACGTGATACCATAGATTTGCGGATTGAACACATGGGTTGGAGGTGGCTCCTGGGCATGGTACATCCACGCCGGCAGGATGCCGAAGGCTTCTGTGGCGGCGAGGATCATCGTCATGATGGCGTATCCCCGCAGCGCGTCCAGGGAATGGGCGCGCCGGGGAGAGACAGCCATTGGGGGTTTGATATCAGTCTGCATGATTATTTCTTCTCTTGTTTGCTGCCCAGTTTTGTCCAGTAGCGCTCGATGTCCTCAAGCGACATGCCGCAGTCTCCGGCACGCAGCGACACATGATGAGTATATAAGGCACACACATCACGGCAAAGAGCAAGAATGTGCCTGTAGGCTTCAGCGTCTCGAGCATCCAGGGGGTGAGCTGTCCGATGAGGTAGGTTCCGATCCAGAGAGCAAATCCCGCTATCGACATGGCCAGGCCGCGCACGCTGTTGGGGTACATCTCTGAGAGCAGGACGGAGACCACGGCACTGATGCTCACGGCACAGCAGAAGACGTAGAGCAGGAAGAAGGTGAGCATGAACCATACGCTCAGGCCCCAGCTCTCGTGGAAGGCGAAATAGGCGGCTATCATGATGAGACAGAAGATCATGCCCGACACGCCGTAGTAGATGAGTTTGTGACGGCCTACGCGGTCAATGATGAAGGTGGCGAGGACCGTGGTAAGCATGTTGACCACACCTACGAGCACCTGGCAGAACAGTGGATCGCTCATGCCGGCATCCTTGAACATCGACGGACCGTAGTAGAGCACGGCGTTCACGCCCATGAACTGTCCGAGGATGGCGATGCACACGCCGATGACGACAGCCTTGAGGATGCCAGGACGGAGCAGTTGCTTCCACTCCGATTTCGTCTCTCCCGCAAGAGGCTGTGTCAAAAGTCCATTTTGAGCCATCTCGAATTTAACACATTAAAGCCCGAACTTTCACAAGCTCGGGCTTTGTTATGTCCCAAAAAAATTGTAATTTTGGGTATTGAATTTAAGCTATGGCAAAGGTACAATTTAAAACTTACACCCCCAACGAAATTGTTCTTTTTCCTTCCAATCTGGGAGAAAGAATTCCCAAGGATCATCCAGTCCGCCTCCTGAGCAGGATAGTGGACGGGCTCGACTTGACCGAGCTCATCCGCACATACAAGTCCGGTGGCACAACTCCGTTCCATCCCCGTATGTTGCTCAAGGTGGTGTTCTATGCTTACATGAACAACATATACTCCTGCCGCAAGATAGAGGACGCAATGAACTGGAACATCCAGTACATGTGGCTCAGCGGCAACCAGCACCCTTCCTTCTCGACAATCAACCGCTTCCGGTCAGAGCACATGAAGGACTGCGTGAACAGTTTGTTCATTCAGGTAGTGAAGATAATGGTGGCACTGGGCCAGGTGAGCCTTGCCGTACAGTACATTGACGGCACAAAGATAGAGTCTGTAGCCAACAAATACACGTTCGTCTGGAAGAAGGCCACCTTGACGAACAAGACGAAACTGGAGGAGAAGATAAAGAGTGTGCTGAAGCAGATCGACGAGGGCATCGCCCAGGACAACGCCCCGTCCAAGGAGGAAGGAACGATGACGGATGCCATAGACTCCGAGCATTTGCAGCAGCTCATAGCCAAGGTGAACGAGGAGAACAGCCGGCTCGCCCAAGGCTCCAAGGAGGACAAGGAAAAGGGCCGGCAGCGCCAAAAGGCCGTGAACAAGCTGCAGAAGCATCAGGAGAAGCTGAAGGAATATGAAGACAAGCTGGACACGATGGGCTTCCGCAACAGCTACTCCAAGACCGACCCCGACGCCACGTTCATGCGCATGAAGGAGGACGCTATGAACAACGGCCAGACCAAGCCCGGCTATAATCTTCAGACAGGAACAGAGAATCAGTACATCACCAACTTCGCTTTCTACTGGAACCCGACGGACTCGACGACCCTTCCGTCCTTCCTCACCCTTGACCAGACCCGTTGGGGCAAGCTGCCCAAGGAGGTATGTGCCGACTCTGGCTACGGCAGCGAACAGAACTACGAATTCATGGAAAACAACGGCATTGAGGCCTACGTGAAATACAACTGGTTCCACAAGGAGCAGCACCGCCCCTTCCGTAATGATCCCTTCCGGATGGAGAATATGTACTACAACTGGAAGGATGACTATTACGTATGCCCGATGGGACAGCACATGGAACATGTCGGGCATAAGAAGTCCGTAAGCGACAACGGGTACGCCTCATGGATTGACACCTACAGGGCGCAGCGGTGCGAGGGATGCCCATTACGCGGCCAATGCTTTAAGGGAAAAGGCAACAGGACAATCAATGTCAACCACCAGTTGAAGAGGTACAAGAAAAAGGCATTTGAGAGGCTTACCTCAGAGCGAGGTCTCTTCCACAGGAGCAAGCGGCCTGTAGAACCAGAGGCTGTATTCGGACAAATCAAGACGGACAAACAGTACAAGAGATTCCGCCACAGGGGCTTTCCCAAGATCCAAATGGATTTTGGAATTCTCGCTATGGCCTTTAATCTGCAAAAACTCATCAAAAATGTGGGGAAGGATCAGATTAAGGCCGTAATGGAGGCTTTTTCTACCTTATTTGGCCCGTTATTGGCATCCCTATGGACCCTTTGGGGAAAATTCCAGAAAGAAGAAACTTCTGTCAATAAACTGTTACTCTGTTACTCTGTCACTCTTTGCCGTTATTGACTTGTACGATCTTGGTCTTCGGCAGTTTCTTGTTGCGCACGTTGACGGTTGTGACCACAGCTTGTGCCAGATTCAAGAAAGCCTGACCCACGATGGAGTCCACATTCACGGCAGCAGGCTCACCGGCATCGCCGCTCTCGCAGATGCTCTTCACGACAGGTATCTGTGCCAACAACGGGCAGCCCATCTCCTTGGCGAGGTTCTTGCAACCGTCCTTACCAAAGATATAGTATTTGTTCTCGGGCAGTTCAGCCGGCGTAAACCATGCCATGTTCTCCACGAGACCGAGGATGGGCACGTTGACTTTGTCGTTGCGATACATGTCAATACCCTTCCGGGCATCGGCCAGTGCAACCTTCTGCGGAGTGGAGACAATCACCGCACCCGTGATGGCGAGCGTCTGCAACAGTGTCAAATGGATGTCGGAAGTCCCCGGTGGCGTGTCGAGTACGAAATAATCGAGGTCACCCCAGTCGGCATCAGCAATGAGCTGCTTCAGCGCTGAGGTTGCCATGCCACCCCGCCACAGCGTAGCCCTGTCGGGATCCACAAAGAATCCAATGCTCAGAATCTTCACGCCATACTTCACGATCGGCTCAATCAGGTCGCGGCCGTCCTTTTCCACAGCATTGGGCCGTGCGTCTTCCACGCCAAACATCTTAGGCACCGAGGGGCCGAAGATGTCGGTGTCGAGCAGTCCCACCTTATAGCCAAGCTTCGCCAAGGCGATGGCGAGATTGGCAGCAACGGTGCTCTTGCCCACACCGCCTTTGCCGGAACTGACAGCGATGATGTTCTTCACCTGGGGCAGAAGCTTCTCTACTGCCGGACGGGGGGCTGACTTAAACTCGGTCTGGATAGTCACCTCGACCTCGGGACTAATGTTATAATGGATAGCAGCCTCGGCAGCCTTCACTGTCGAATTCAAGAACGGATCGGTATTGCGGGGAAAGACCAGAATGATTCTTACCTTCACGCCGTTGATGCTCGGCGTATCGGCAAGCATACCACTTTCGATGAGATTCTTCTTCGTGCCTGGATAGATGACAGTAGCCAGGGCTTGCTCTATCAGTTTAGGATATAATGTCATTTGTATGTCTAATATGTTGTCTCCTACAAATGTAGTTATATTTTATGGAAAGGACAAATTTTTTTTATTATTTATGTTAGCTCATCTCAAAAAAAGAAAAATTAGCCAAAAGCAGCGGCGCTACTTTGCAGAAAATAGCTATCTTTGTTTGATACACAAAACGAAAAGACAATTCACATGAAGCGCATACACCTTATTATATTATGTCTGGTGATCACCCTCACCTCTTTGCCCGGTCAACTCCTTGCCGGCAACATCGTCTGGTTCAGCGGCAAGGGTCACGTCACCTACTCCATACAGAAGAAATACGACTGCGTGGTGGACAAGGCGCTGGACATGTTCTCCGCTGATATGAAAGCAGTCACAGGCAAGAAAGCAGAACGGGATGGTAGTGGGATCATCGACATCTATCAGCTCGACCGTGCCAGCAACAAGGATATGCAACGACTGCAAGACCTCAGCGTGCCCTTCATGAGTTTCATCACCCGTGAAGACGCTTTCTGGATCGGTGTGCGCCAAAACAGAATCACCATCGTGGGCAGTAACGGGCGCGGCACAGCCTACGGCATCTTGGAGCTGTCGCGTCTTGCCGGTGTGTCTCCATGGATCTGGTGGGGCGATGTGACGCCGGAACGTAAGAGCCGGCTGACACTCAGCGACCGCTACGAGACCATGCAGAGTCCGTCTGTGCCCGAGCGGGGCATCAGCCTGCAAGGCACACAGTGGTCTACGCTCGTCTGGGATCATCAGCAACTCGACAAACATTTCCGGCAGGATGCATTAGGGCCTGTGTATTATCACCAGCTCTTCGAACTCATGCTCAGACTGCGCGCCAACTCTTTATACACAGGTACAGCCACGTCATCAAGGTCTCATCTACATATCAAGAGCGGCAATGAGGTGGCCGACTCCTTCGACATCAACATCATCAACCACCAGAAAGGGCACGTATACTCCGACGACGGCTATGGCTATCTGCAAGGAATGCCCGGCAATGATCAGCAAGACGGACGTGACAACGGCAAACTCTTGTATCATCTCAGCTACCAGGGCACGCCACACGACTACCTTTGGTTGTCCACAACCCAACCGGGACTGGTCTACGAATCTCTTCGCAACTGCTGGGACAAAGATATCCGGCAGCAATGGATCGCCGTCATCCACGACCCCAAAGTGGCAGCCTACCCGCTCTCTCTCTTCATGGATATGGCCTGGAACATCAACGCCACGGGGCCCGACGCCCTCAAGAAGCACCTCGCAGACTGGCTTGTTCAACAGTTCGGACAAGAAGCCGGTGAGCGATTGGCCAAGCCGATGACAAAGTTCTATTGGCTCTGTGGACTCCGTCGGCCGGAATTTATGGGATGGAACCAAACGGGACTGAGCGAGAAGGGACATGGAGCGGATGAGCAGCCGGTGCAGGTCTCTGAACTCAATGCCGAACAATTTGGCAATGAGCTGGAGCGATTTCTCAATGACTATCAAGAAATCAAGGGCGACATCAACCGTGCAGAAGCTACGATTCCCTCACAACTGCGTGATGCCTTCTTCGCCGCCGTGAAATATCCCGTCTGTGTAGCTGCCGACATGGCCACTAAGCAATTACAGGCTCAGGAAGCAAGAACCATCGGTCGCAAGGAGAGCTTTCATCACGACGACGAAGCACTCGAGTCGGCTGTCAGAAGTTGGAAAGCTTACCAAGATATCATCCAACTGACCAACTACTACAATGGGAAGATGGCCAACGGCAAGTGGAATGGACTGATGAACATGGCACCACGTGGTCTTCAAGTCTTCCTTGCTCCCACATTCATCGACAATCTGACAACCGGAGAACTGAAGAAATACGACGGCTATGACGGCATTGACGCTCCAATAGACGACGACGGATGTGTCGTCAAAAACGCTTGCGACTACACTTCGGCCTCAAAAAATGTCAGCACCATCGAGATGCTGGGGCACTCTATGAAGGCGGTGTTGCTGCCCAAGGGTGCCTCGATTTCGTTCCGGTTCTATGCTCCGGAGGGTGACGCAGCCCTTCGCACGGCTTTAATACCCACACTACCCTGCAAGAAAGAGCAGTTACGCTATCGGGTAACGCTCGACAGCGACACTACGTTTACCTATTCTCTGAATGAGCAAGGCACCTCTGAGCGCTGGAAGGTCAACGTGCTGCGGGGGCAAGCCATCCGCACCGACGACGTACGACTCCCCTCCGGCACGCACACACTGACCATTCAGGCGCTTGACGACGGCATCATCGTCGACCAATGGATGCTGGACTATGACCGTGACCGACAGTTCTACCTGTTCCCCGTCAAGCCCGCCATTTAACCGGCTGTGCATTATTCCACCTTCAACATTCCAACCACATGACACTTCCAAAGTCTTTTGAAGATTATACCCGACAGCTCATGGGAGCTGAACGCTTCACCCGTTTGTGTCAGGCGCTCGACACCCCTTCACCGGTCAGCATCCGTTTCAACCCGTTCAAAACGACAGATAAGGAACGGCATAGCATGACATTTCCCGGACATGACGGAGAAAGAATCGAACAAACAGATAAGGTCTCCTGGTGCGAGGAAGGGCGCTATCTTGCGTGTCGTCCGGCTTTCACCCTCGACCCACTCCTCCATGCCGGTGCTTACTATGTGCAGGAGGCTTCGTCGATGTTCATCGACCATGTCATCCGAACGTATGTCACGGGACCTGTGAGAATACTTGACCTCTGTGCTGCTCCCGGCGGCAAGACGACAGCCGTGAGAGCCGCATTGCCCAAAGGCAGCCTGCTCTTCTGCAACGAGCCCGTCAAGCTGAGGGCAAATGTCCTGGCAGAGAACATGCAGAAGTTTGGGCATCCTGAGGTCATCGTCACCAACAACTATCCCAAAGACTATGCCTACTCAGGACTCCGCTTTGACGTGATTTTAGCCGATGTGCCTTGTTCGGGTGAAGGCATGTTCCGCAAAGACGAGGATGCCGTCAGACTTTGGAGTCCACAGAATGTGGAGAAATGCCGTGACCTGCAACGGGAAATCATCGAGACGATATGGCCCTGCCTCAACGCGGGTGGCCTCCTCATCTACAGTACATGCACCTACAATGCGAAAGAAGACGAGGAGAACATCGCTTGGATCGCGGAGACATTAGACGCCGACGTACTGAAAGTACCCGTCGACGACCATTGGAACATCACCGGCCCACTGGTCGGCGACTATCCCGTCTGCCGTTTCCTTCCCGGCTATACCATGGGCGAAGGCCTGTTCATGGCTGTGCTCAGAAAACGGGGAGGGAAAGAAGAAACGAAAGAAAACAAAGTACGGGAAACAAAACAAAAAAAGAAGGAAAAAGGAAAACAAGACCATCAACTGCCCACCACAGTTTATCAGCAATGGCTGAAAGAGCCGGTAAACTTCCACTGGGTGGCAGACCGGCTGGTTGCCATGCCACAACAGTGGGACGCATATTACCTTCTGGCAACCAAGGGGCTGCATATTCTTCAGGCAGGCATCACCATCGGCACGGCAAAAGGCAAGGACTTGGTGCCCGACGAAAGTCTGGCTCTCTCCACAGCTCTCAGCACTGAGACCTTTCCAAGATGGGAGGCAGACTATCACGAAGCACTGCAATATCTTCGCCGCGAGGCTGTTGCCCTGCCCACGGAGATGCCTAAAGGCTACGTGCTCGTCACTTATCATGGACATCCACTTGGTTTTGTGAAGAACTTAGGTTCCCGTGCCAACAACCTCTATCCCAAAGAATGGAAAATCAAGATCACGCTATGATCAGCATCATCGTGGCCATGTCGCCTCAACGGGCCATCGGCTTCCGCAACCGTCTGCCGTGGCATCTGCCTGAAGACATGGTACATTTCAAGGCGCTCACCACTGGGCATACTATCATCATGGGACGCAGGACCTTTGAGTCTCTACCCAACGGCGTCCTCCCCCACCGCCGCAACGTGGTCATCACACGGAAGAGTGAGACCATGAAAGAACGTTTTCATGGTTGCGTGCTCTACGATTCTCTGGCGGAAGCGCTCAAGCAGGAAGCTAAGGATCAGGAGATTTTCATCATCGGCGGGGAAAGCATCTATCGTCAAGCGTTGCCTTTGGCCGACAGGATCTACGCTACCCTCGTCGAACAGGAACCCAAGGAGGCTGATGCCTGGTTTCCGAAAATAGACATGAGCAAATGGCAGATAACAGAAAAAGAGAAGCACACTGGCTTCTCCTTCTTACTCCTTGAGAGACTGTAACCCTCAGGATTAATCTACATTGTCGTTGATCTCAGGCTCAGAATCATCTTCCTCCCCGTCGTCATCTTCGTCATTTGGAATCGGCAACTGCCGGTCGATGACAGCATTGAAGTTGACGATGGTCTCACTGCGTGACAAGCCAAGCGGCTGGAGTTTATCATGGATGATGTTCATCAGATGATGGTTGTTGCGCGCATACAGCTTGATGAACATGTCATAACCACCAGTAGTGATGTTGCATTCGGTGACCTCCGGAATCTTCTTCAGCTTCTCCACCACATCGTCAAATGTAGTTGGATCCTTCAGATAGAGACCGATATATGCACACGTCTCGTAGCCGATCTTTTCAGGATCAACGATGAACTGTGATCCCTTGAGGATTCCGAGTTGAGTAAGTTTTTGAATACGCTGATGAATAGCAGCTCCACTGACATTGCAGGCGCGTGCCACCTCCAAAAAGGCAATGCGTGCGTCCGATGAAATAAGCTGTAGAATCTTTCTGTCTAAAGCATCTAATTTGTGTCTAGCCATTGTTTCTATTAATTTGTGCACAAAGTTACACATTATTCTTTAAACACACAACATTTATAACAAAAATAATTATTAAATGATACTTTTAGCTCAAAAATTGATCTGCAACGGATGATATATCAATGCTTAGACATGCCTTTTTCTACCGGAGTGGCCGAATAACTGATCTTGAGGGCCTTTGCCTGACGCAGTGCTTGCTTCACGTCGGTGATAATCCCCATTGGCGTGTGACGGTCTGCTTTGATCGACACAGTCATCTGCTGTTGGTCTTCCGGTGACATCCTGCCCTTCTCTTGCGAGACATAGTCTGTCACGTCAGCTGGAGAACCGAATTTATCGTTTAACTGTATCATGATACGGCCGTGAGCGGCCTGCCCCATCGTGCCGGCAGCCTTACCTATATATATATAGGTGACGGCAGTCTTCTTCGTCAGTCGGGTCAGCTCCGTGCCTTGCGGGGTACGATACTGCACCTTCACGGCCACCTTCTGCATGTGCGTGACAATCATAAAGAAGAACAGCACACTGAAGATCAAGTCCGGCAACGAAGCTGTGTTGAGTCCCGGAACCGTGTGTTCTCTACGACGAAACATGCTCATGGCTGCCCTCCTTTCTGTGTTGGTTGCGTCGCATCCTGACGAACATTATACTGTTCCGCAATGCGCTGCGGGATTTCGTCTTTCACCTTGTCGCGCTGATTTTGTGACAACTCGGCATAGCGGCGTCCAAACTGCTTCATAGCCCGACGATCGCGCAAGTCACGATAAGCGTCGATGAGCTGATTCTGCATATGGAAATAGATGTCGTAACTGGCCTGCGGATCCACGCTGACCTTGATAAGATGACGCTTGCCAAGCTGCGTAACAAAAGCCTCGACACGCTGTTGCAGACGGTTCACCACAAACGGTTTGCCGTCGACAAGTAACCGGTTGTCAGCCGTGATCTGCAAATCCAGCACCGTATTTTTCTCCACGAAGGACTGCTCACTCTGTTGTTGTCCCTGTGGCGGCAACTGGCGCGTGATGCCCTTATCCACGTCCATATTGGTGGTGACGAGGAAGAAGATGAGCAGCATAAACGAGATGTCGGCCGTCGAGGTCGTGTTCAGCTGAGGTACACTGCGCCTGCGATGATGGAAATTCATCATAACTTTCGATTATATTTTGTGGCACCGTAGATGACAGCGGCTACCGCTATGAGCATCATCACCAGCGATGTGGCAATGAACATATCGGATGTTCTGAGCCAAAAACTGCTGGCGTAGGTGGCACCATTGATCTTCATCGGTGCGGTACTGCCCAAAGCAAAGGTCAGCAACAGCACGACGGCGACGCCACCAGTAACCAAGTAGCCAATCTTCTTCACGGGGATTCCATTCTCCACAGCCTCGGTCTTGCCCCGCTTCTTCAGCAAACAGACTACTGACCAAATAGAGAAGCCAATACCCAGCAACAGATAGAGCATCATGAGCACCAACAAAACATTGGTGAACAAGGGGGCATTGAAGTTAGGATCTTCTTCGAACGGACGGTTGTAACCGACAAGCCAGAACAGCACGAAGACAATCATCGCAATGCCTACAAGCAGGTAGAGCGCATGCGAGGAGATCTTCTCTGTCGGCCAGTTCCGAAGCTGATGAATATTCAACCGTTTCATTTCTTCAACTTATATTTCACTACTGAATCCAACAGGGATATAGCACTCTCTTCCATCTGCGAGGTGAGATGCTCTATCTTCGAAAGGATATAGTTGTAGAAGATCTGAAGGATCAGAGCCACGATGATACCAAAGATAGTAGTGATCAGAGCCACCTTCATACCGGCAGCGACGATCGTCGGACTGATGTCACCCGCTGTCTGTATCTGGTCGAAAGCCATCACCATACCGATCACTGTGCCCAAGAAACCGAGCGAGGGAGCCATGGCAATGAACAAGGTAATCCATGAGCACCCCTTCTCTAAGTTAGAACTCTGCACGGAACCATAGCTGGCTACGGAACGTTCAATGTCTTCGATCGGCTCTTCGATGCGTTCCAAACCTTGATAACAGATGGAAGCTACCGGTCCGCGCGTATTGCGGCAAAGCGTCTTTGCTCCTTCTACATCACCCGCCATCAACTTACCATCGACATCCTTCATGAGTTTCTTGGCATTGATCTCCGAGAGGCTCAGATAGATGACGCGCTCCACACAAAAGGCCAAGCCGAGTACCAAGGCCAAAGCCACCAACGACATAAATCCGGCATTACCTTCAATGAACTTGGTTTTCAAGGCTTTATAGAAGCCTCCATTGTCCGTTGAGGCATCGTCGTCGCCGCCGGAAGCTGCTGCCTGATCCAACATGCTCTCGGCAGTAGCACTGTCGAGGTCTGCGTCATCAGCATTTGAGGACGCACTGTCCGTGGATACTGACCCCTGCTGTGCAGCCGGTTTTGCCTGGGTCGATGCTTTCTTTTGTGCCTGCGACAGGCTGCAACAGAATATAAATGACACGAGAATAATGAGACGCTGTATTAATTTGTTCATCTCCTTTAAATGTATTGGTCTATCTATGCTAACTATTTTTCTATGTGTGTGCAAAGATACTACTTTTGAAGCACATAGAGATGAAAGAAAAAACTTTTTTAATACTTACAACGAAAAAGTGTTTTCCGCCTGCCACAAAAAAGCAAATCAAACAGTCATAAGGATGATGGCAAAGTATGCAGAACTAAAGAACAAAAAAAGAAAAAGCATAAAAAAAACACGACCCTCAACCATGAGTCGTGATCCATTCTTGTTTGCGGAAAGAGGGGGATTCGAACCCCCGAAACGCTTTAGGCGTTTACACGCTTTCCAGGCGTGCCTCTTCAACCACTCGAGCATCTTTCCCTTTCGTGTTTGAATGCCATTTTTCAATAGCGACTGCAAAAGTATTACTTTTATCGCAAACCACAAACGAAACGCAAAAGTTTTTAAAACTCTTTAAGAATTCAAGACTGCTTATCTGCAACCATGTCGCCATCTCACCGTCAATTTGCGGTTGTCATACAAATGAGATCCGGTAATCAAACCACTGATTTGCAGCTTTTATACCGCCAATTTACTGTACTCATACCGCCAACGGCCGTACTCCGAAGAGCTTTTCTACGTTTTGATTGGTCACCTGAGCCACTTCGTCTGCTGACACGCCATAAGCTTCAGCTATCGTCTGCCTGACATCTGCCACATAAGCGCTCTCGTTTCTCTTGCCCCGATGAGGCACCGGAGCCATATAGGGACTGTCGGTCTCAAGTACAATACGGTTTAACGGCACTGCCGCGGGGAGGTCTTCACGGAGATGGGAGCTCTTAAACGTTGACACGCCGCCCACACCCAAGCAGAAGCGGTCAAAGCGCAAATAGGCTTCTGCCTCTTTCTGATTACCCGTAAAACAATGAAAGACACCACCGGGAAGTTCTTTCTCGTAGGGTTTCATGATATGGAGGAGCTCATTCTGTGCCTTCCGGCAATGGATCATCAAAGGCAACTGATACTTGACCGACCATTCTACCTGACGCTCGAAAGCCCTCAGCTGTTGCTGCTCAAACTCGCGGCTCCAATAGAAGTCCAGTCCACACTCGCCCACTGCAACGTAGCGAAGGGGAGCATCGGCCGACAAAGAGGCACGATTTGCCTCCAACTTCTTTTGCATGACATCGAGCACACGCGACCAGTCCTCACGTACCTCCTCAGGCTGCAAGCCTATCATCGGATAGCAATAACCAAGATATTGGCGGCAAACCTCCATCACCGAGACTATAGACGCCTCGTCGATGCAGGGGATGAGAATGGCTCCTACTCCGACATTCTTTGCCCGCTGTATGGTCTGCGGCAGGTCTTCCTTAAACTCCTCACCATCAAGATGGGCGTGCGTATCTATAAAAGGTATCATCAACAGATATTTTAGAACTTACGGTTCATCAGGCGTTCGACATACTGGCGCAGCTTCTGCTTGCGACTCTCGTTGACTTTCACGGTATCGAGATAAGCCTTGCTCTGCTCAAAACAACTGACAATCTTCTCTTGGGCGAGTTTGTCGACACCTATCTCATTATAGAGTCTCGTCACCGCCTTCACCTTTTCATCCCTGTCGAAGTCTGTTGCTGAGATCCAGCGATCCAATTCTGCACGTTGCGCAGCATTAGCGTGGTTATAGGCATTGATGAGCATAAAGGTCTTCTTATTGCAGGTGATGTCACCGCCTATTGCTTTTCCAAACACTTTCTCATTGCCGTAGACATCGAGATAGTCGTCTTGCAACTGGAAAGCCAAACCGATCCACTCGCCAAACTGATAAAGACGCTCGGCATCATCATGAGGCGCTCCGGCCAGCAGTGCACCCATCTTCAGGGCACAGGCCAGCAAGACACTTGTCTTCAGACGTATCATCTCGAGATACTCCTCCTCGCTGACGTCCGTACGGGTCTCGAAGTCGATATCGTATTGCTGTCCCTCTCCTATCTCCAAAGCTGTGGTGGTGAAGAGTTCAAGCACCTGCGGCAGTTTGTCTGCAGGGCTCTCTGCCATCCGCTGATAAGCGAGCACGAGCATCGAGTCGCCCGAGAGGATGGCCTGATTGGCGTTCCACCGCTTATGTACAGTCTCGTGCCCACGGCGCAAGTCGGCATTGTCCATCAAGTCATCGTGCAACAGTGTATAGTTGTGGTAAGTCTCCAAAGCCACAGCCTGCATGAGAATGCTCTCAGGATCATCCTTATACAGATTATATGCCAACAGCATCAGAACGGGGCGCATGCGCTTGCCACCCATTGACAACACATACTTCACAGGCTCATAAAGGCTGGATGGCTGACGGTCGTAAGGCAACCGGGCCAAGAAATCATTGACCTCTCCCAACAGTTCAGAGGCTGACTTCATTGATAATTCCACATTCATCATCTATAAATTGATCATTCGTAATTGCGTAAACAACGGTTCCGTTTCCACTATATTGCCCGCTCTTGTCAAATTACAAAGTTAACGGGTATGGCGAACATTGTCCGACAAGGCTTTCCATTCATGATGCCGGGCTTCCATTTGGGCATCATCTTAATGACACGCAGCGCTTCTGCGTCGAGCATGGGATTGGCCGACTTCTGCACTTTCGGCGAAGCGATCGACCCGTCAGTGTTGATGATAAAACTCACCACCACCTTACCCTCTATCTTCTGCTGCCGCGCCAACGGTGGATAACGAAGGTTGCGCGTAAGCCATTTCATAAACTCCACAATGCCACCGGGGAATTCTGGCAACTGCTCTAACGTCTTTTCTTCCAGCGAGTCCTTGTCGGTAGTTATCTGCGGCAAGGCCTCCGTGACATTGGCATCCTTGGCCACGCCCTGTCCGTCGCCGATGAGCAGTTTGCTGGTAACGGGCGCTATCTGATCCGTGCTGTTGCTTGTATGCTCCACCGTCTTCACGTTGTCAGTAATAGACTTTGATGCCGGAGCCGGAGCAGCGGATATCATGTCCTTCATGTCCATGGCCGGTTTCATGTCCATCTCCTCCGTCACGTCGTTAGAGAGGTCGCTGTCGTCAGCAACATTCTGCGGCCGCGTCGTATATTCCAAAGCGGTAAACAAAAGGGCAAGCGCAAAGATCAGCCCCATGAGAAAGTACTCTCTCCGGTGCTGCTCCAAATTGGCTTTGTCGCTCTTCTTCATTTCCATGATTTATAATAAATCTACCTGTCTTTCCGTTATCATCAAAGATTCACACTGCAAATTTACTGCAAATCTCGAAAAAAAGCGTATCTTTGCCAAAGAATTAGGGTAAATAAATGAAAAAAGCCGCTTTCTCCATTCTTCTCGCTCTTTGCGTTTCCCCTTCATGGGCGCAGTCTGAAAGCGAGACCGCTTACAATTTCCTGCGTCTGCCTGTAGGGGCTCATGCAGCAGCTATCGGTGGCGACAATGTGAGTTTGGTGGAAGACGACGAGAACCTGCTGTTCAACAATCCTGCTCTACTCTCTTCCTCCACGCCCAAAACCATTGCGCTCAACTACATGAGCTACATGCAAGGTGTCAAGGCAGCCAGTGCCGCGTTTAACTGGGCAAGTGGCGAAAGAGCCACATGGGCCGTCGGTGCGCAGTATCTCGACTATGGCAAGATGAAGCAGACCGATGAGAACAACATACAAACAGGCGATTTCTCGGCACGCGACATCGCGGTGAGCGGTACCCTGGCCTATATGCTGACTGACAAAATCGCAGGCGGCATCACTACAAGGCTGATCGCTTCCTACATCGGTGATTACAATTCCATTGGCTTCGGCGTGGACTTGGGACTTAACTACTACGATGATGACCGGCAGCTGTCAGTGTCTCTTACGGCCAAGAATCTCGGTGGACAGCTCAAGGCCTACGACGAGAACTATGAAAAAATGCCATTTGACCTGCAAGCGGGTGTGACTAAGGGACTCTCAAGCTTCCCTCTTCGACTTTCGTTGACGCTGGTGGATCTCAACCATCCCCATTACAAGCTGCTCAACCACATCGTCGTTGGCGGGGACTTCCTGATTGGCGACAACCTCTGGCTCGGCATGGGCTATAACTTCCGGCGCGCCGACGAGATGAAGATCTCCGACGGTGACAAGGACAGCAGTCATGGCGCCGGACTCTCACTCGGTGCCGGTCTCGACCTCAACAGATTGAAGATTGGCGTCAGCTATGGCAAATACCATGTTTCCAGTTCGAGTCTGATATTCAGTGCTGCCTTTTCTCTTTAATCAAGTCCCCTACACCTTATTATATATATAGCAAACTTTAAAAACGCACGATAGCTCAATCATTCACACCATGAAAAAGATTACAATCGCAATAGACGGATTTTCCTCTTGCGGAAAAAGCACGATGGCCAAAGCGCTGGCCAGGAAACTCGGTTATGTCTATATTGACACGGGTGCTATGTACCGTGCCGTCACGCTCTTCGCCCTGCGCCATCAGCTGTTCAACGCCGACGGCTCTGTGAAAGAGGATGAGCTGAAAGCATTGATGGCCGACATACATATTCGCTTCCAACTGGATCCGTCAACAGGCAATCCCCGCACTGTCCTTAACGACGAATGCGTGGAGAAAGAGATCAGAGGCATGGAAGTCAGCCAGCATGTAAGCCCCATCGCCGCCATCCCATTCGTCCGCGAAGCATTGGTGGCACAGCAACAGGCCATGGGCAAGGGAAAAGGCATCGTCATGGATGGCCGTGACATCGGCACGACCGTCTTTCCCGACGCCGAACTGAAAATCTTCGTGACAGCATCAGCACAGGTACGTGCGCAACGCCGTTACGATGAGTTGAAAGCCAAGGGGATGCCCGCTGACTTTGACGACATCCTGAAGAATGTGCAGGAGAGAGACTATATCGACACGCACCGCGAGGTCTCACCGCTTGAGAAAGCCGATGATGCCGTGGAACTGGACAACAGTCACATGACGATAGCAGAGCAGGATCAATGGCTCTATGAGCAATATCTCCGACATCTGCCCGCATAGATGGCTCTCCCGCAAAACAGTGCTGCCGGCACTTTTCGTCTCAGTAATGAGTCTCATCAAACGAAAATTGTAGAAATATACAGCTTTTATTAGAATAAAAGGTATATAATAGGCTATTTACTGAAGAAATATCCCTTTTTGTTGAAGTTTGTTTGCGGAAACAAAACTTTTTCTTACCTTTGCATTCGAAAACGATGATGATAGAGAATCGTCGTACGTGTACTACATAGAGAAATACTCGGATAGTAATACAAAATAAAATTAGGGACAAAAGCAAGTCAATAGATTATAAATTTTGAGTTAATTACTGTTTTTTAAAGAACCCACCCGTGAGGGCAGGTTCTTTTTTTGTTTCTATACGCTACTCCGCCTTTGAGCTCTTGAGAAACTACTCGTCAGTCATGCATTCCACACCTATGCTCTATTGTAAAAGCTACTAATTAAAGTTAGCAGATGAGGGCTAATCAAAAAAATATATTTATCTTTGCATTTACATCAAGCGTAAATTCTTCAATATGAAAAAGATAGTATGTGTTTTAGCCGCCTTGGCATTGTCGGCGAGCATGTATGCCGACAGCTTCTCAGGTCTTTGGAAGCAAGTCACCACTGCCCAGCAGAAGGACTTACCAAAGACAGAACTACAGTGGTTGGATCAGATTGTCAGGAAAGCCCGACAAGAAAAAGCTTACGGGCAACTGCTGAAAGCCAAATGGATGGAAGTGGAGGCGCAAGACCGCGTTGCTCCCGACTCGCTCGACGTGATGCGGCAACGGTTAGAGGCGGACTACACCCACCTGACCGACCCAACGCTCCGCGCTGTCTATGCCGCCGCACTCGGCAAAGCTTATCAGGGCAGTTACGACAAGGACAACCAAGCTAAAGAAAAGCTGTGGTTTGGCCGCGCGCTTGCAAACTCCGACCTGTTGGCCAAACACAAATGTGAGGATTATGAACCCGCCATCGTAGAAGGCATTGACAGCAAGATCTTCTACGGCGATCTGCTCCACGTCATCGGACTCGAAGCAGAGGACTATAAGACGCTTCACGACTACTATGTCAAGCAAGGCAACCGACCGGCCGCCTGTCTGACTGCACTGTGGATGCAGCAGGCCAAAGGCCAGCAGACCGACTGCGCCCTGCGCAAGTCGAAATGCGTGCAATGCCTCGACTCGCTGATGAACGCCTACCAGGATTTGCGCGAATGCGGTGAGATCGCCATTGCCCGATACAATGCGATGAGCCAGACCAGCGACGTCACAGCCGAGCACCGTGTCAACTTCATCAACTACGCCCTCAGCCGCTGGGGCGACTGGCAGCGCATGAACGTGCTGCGCAACGCCCTCGAAGAGTTGCAGGCTCCTTCGTTCAGCATCAACGCCGGCGACGGCGTGCTGCTGTCCAACCAGGAGCGACTCGTGCGCATCAACTCCATCAGAAACATCAATACGCTCACGCTGAAGGTCTACCGTCTGAACCTCAACGGTGACACCAAGCTCAATCCCAACAGCAAACACGACTATGAGCGCATTGCCAAACGGATTTTCCCCAGCGAGATCCAATCCGTCACACGTCAATACTATGGTCAGCCTGCATGGAAAGAGAACACCGACTCCATCCGTCTCAAAGCGCTGCCCGTAGGTGTCTACCTGATCGAGACCACCACCAGCAACACCGGCATTGATCCGCAGCGCACGCTGCTGCGTGTGAGCGACCTCAGCGTGCTCCATCAGCCTCAGCCCGGAAAGGCCATCCGCTTTGTCACGGTCAACGCCACCACCGGCAAACCTATTGCCGGAGCGCACTTGCGCTTCTTCAACGACAACGGTAACACACAGAAGACGCTGCAAACGCTGACCACCGACCGCAACGGCGAGGCCGTACTGCACTACGGCGACAAGCGCCCCAATTACTATGTGGCTTACACCGACGAAGACAAGGCACTGCCCATCCAAAACGTTTACGACAATTTCTACTACTGGGACAACAAGCGTGAGCACCACAATATCAGCCTCTTCACTGACCGCTCGCTCTACCGTCCCGGCCAGACGCTGCACGCCACGGCCATTGCCTACAATGTCAACGACAGCACGATGCAATCTGCTGTTGCGCCCGGCAAGGCCATCGCGCTGACGCTGCGCGACGCCAACGGCAAGGAGGTGAACCGCCAAACCGTCACTACCGACGACTTCGGTACGGCAGCGGCTGACTTTGCCCTGCCGCAGCACGGCCTCACCGGTACATTCTCCTTAGTGGCCAGCAGCGACAACTCGTCAATGGGCTACGCTTCCGTGCATGTGGAACAGTACAAGCGTCCTACCTTCCAAATTGACTTTGACAAATACACTCAGACCTATCAGGCCGGCGACACACTTCGCATTCGGGGTGTAGCGAAGACCTATTCCGGCGTACCCGTACAGGGTGGCAAGGTCGTCTACACGGTTCGCCGCAGCCCCATGCTGTGGTGGTATCGCACCGTAGTCGGTCGGCAGACACTTCTGACCGACTCCACGGTCACTGCCGACGACGGTTCATTTAACGTCAAACTGCCGATGACCTACCCCGACGACATCGATCTCAATCAGCGGTTCGGCTATCGCATTACTGCCGAAACCAAAGTCACCAGTCCCTCCGGCGAGACACGGGAGGCCACGACGATGATGCCGCTGGCCAACCGTTCTGCCATTCTCTCCAGCACCTTGCCCAAGCAGTGCCTGCGCGACAGCCTGAAGACTTTCCTCTTTTCTTGCAAGAACATGAGTGGCGAGAGCATCAAGGCCAACGTCAGCTACCGCTTCAACGACGGTGCATGGGCAACCGTACAGACAGACACACCTATTAATATATATAGGAAACTCACTTCGGGTGAACACCATCTTGAGGCGATCTGCCAAGGTGACACGCTGCGGAACAACATCGTGGTGTTTACCTATTCCGACCGTCATCCGGTCACTACCACACACAACTGGTACTATCTCTCCTCCCGCCAATTCACAGAGGGCTGTCCCATCTACCTTCAGGTGGGTAGTTCCGACAAAGACGTCCACGTCTTCTACACTGTCTTTGCTTCCGACAAGATCATCAAGCAAGGACAGAGCACGCTCAGCAATGAGGTGAGAACCGAAAAGATTCAGTATAAGCCCGAGTACGGCGACGCCCTCACGCTGGCCCTTGCTTGGGTCAAGGACGGCAAATGCTACACCCACTACGATGTTCTCACCCGTCCCAAGCCCGATAAACAGCTCCATCTGACATGGAAGACTTTCCGCGACAAGCTCGTGCCCGGACAGAAAGAAACGTGGACGCTGCAGGTGACCAACGCCAAGGCTAAGCCTGCGAAAGCGCAACTGCTGGCCACCATGTATGATAAGAGTCTCAACGCCATCTACCCCCACAACTGGAACTTCTCCCTCGACTTTGCCTCCAGCATGTTGTCGGCTCAGTGGAACACGACACGCTGGCCGGCTATCGGACTCTATGGCTATCAGAACTATCGGGCTTACAACACACGCGATCTCAGCTTCAGCCATTTCGACTCCGCTATGGAGGGCATCTTCAATTCATTCATAGCAGTTAGCGAAGTGCTGATGTCCACAGAACAAATCCACATTCGCGGAGGCAAGATGGCAATGATGCAGAAGTCACGTGCCGCCAACTTTGCAGACAGCAAAGTTGCTTATGAGGCCGCGGCAGACCATGATGTCGTCGTTGGCTATGCACCAAAGGCTGCGGACCAAGAGAATGTTGCGACATCAAAAATCAGCACACCTGCTACACTGCGTGAGGACCTCAATGAGACGGCCTTCTTCTTCCCCAACCTCATGACCGACGCCAATGGCAACGTGAGCCTGAAGTTCACCCTGCCCGAGAGCGTCACCACGTGGCAGTTCATGGCCTTGGCTCACGACAAGGAGATGAACTACGGCCTGCGCAACGACGAGATTGTAGCCCAGAAGACAGTGATGGTACAGCCCAACCTGCCGCGTTTTATCCGCACTGATGATAAGGCGCAAGCCACAGCACTCATCGCCAACACCAGTAACCGCAACGTCAACGGACGTGCCCATCTGCAACTGCTTGACGCAGAAACTGAGCGTGTGCTCGCCGAGTGGGAGAAGCCGTTTACGGTAGAAGCCGGAAAGACAGTACCCGTAACCTTTGACTTTGCCGGTAATCAGTTACCCTCCGATGCCCGCCACGAAGGCCTGGTCATCGCCCGCGTCTTGGCTGATGGCAAGGGCTTCAGCGATGGCGAACAGCACTATATGGGCATCATGCCAAGTCAGGAATATGTCAGCAACACGCGTCCGTTCACACTGAGCAACACCGGTACCACGAGTTTCGACCTCAGCCTGCTCTTCCCCAAGAAGGCCAAAGACAGCAAGCTGACGATCGAATACACCGGTAATCCCGCATGGCTGATGGTTCAAACACTGCCCACCGTGGCTAATCCCAACAGCCGCGACGCCATCTCAATGGCCGCAGCGCTCTACGCTAACACCATCGCACGCAGCATTATCAATGCCGATCCCGCTATCGGCAAGACATTGAAACTCTGGCAGCAGGAGACGGGAAAGGAGACTTCGCTCACCAGCAGCCTGCAAACCAACGAGGAACTCAAGAATCTGGCACTCTCCGAGACGCCTTGGGTCGCTGACACTGAAAGCGAGACCGCACAGAAGCAACAGCTCATCAACTATCTCGACAGCACGCAGATCGACCATCGTCTCAGCAACTTCACCGACCAGCTCCGCAAGCTCCAGCTCTCCGACGGCTCATTTGCCTGGTGGCCGGGCATGCCGGGCAGCGCCTATATGACCATAAGCGTGGCCGAAATGCTCACCCGTCTCAACACCATGACCGGTGCCTCGAAGGAGGTGAACGACATGGTCAAGCGCTCATTTCCCTTCCTTGACAAGTACATCGCCGAAGAGGTAGCCGAACTGAAGAAAGCCGAGAAGAAAGGCATCAAGCATCTTGCTCCGAGCGAGACCGCTTGCCATTATCTCTATACCTGCACCCTGGCCAACCGTTCGCGTACCGCCGACATGAGCTATCTCGTCGGTCTGCTGCAGAAGATGCCAACAGCGCTGACCATCTACGGTAAGGCCGGTGCCGCTGTCATCCTCAGTCAGTATGGTCAGAACCAACGCGCAAAGGAGTATCTCCAAAGTCTGAAAGAATACACTGTCTATAAAGAGGAGACGGGCCGCTACTTCGACACGCCGCGGGCTCTCTACAGTTGGTGCGACTATCGCATTCCTTCTCAGGTGGCAGCCATCGAAGCCTTGAAGCGCCTGCAGCCCTCTGACGCTACGACCATAGAGGAGATGCAGCGCTGGCTCTTGCAGGAAAAACGCACCACGGGTTGGTCAACGCCTCTCAACACAGCCGACGCCGTCTATGCCTTCCTCACCAACGACAAGGGTGAGGCGCAGTTGTCGCTCCTTGCTCCGCAGACTCAGAAGCCAACCTTCTCTGTTGACGGTCAGACGTTGACGATGCCAAGGGCTACGGCCGGGCTCGGATATGTCAAGACCACCATTGACAAGGCTGCCAACAACAAGACGCTGACTATCGACAAGCCTGCTACCGGCACTTCCTGGGGTGCGCTCTATGCCCAGTACTGGCAGCCCGTCACCGAGACGGAAGCCACGGGTAGCGGCATGACCGTCAAGCGTGAGATCCTCCACGACGGCAAGACGCTGAAGGTGGGCGACAAGGTACGTGTGCGCATCACGATTGTTGCTGACCGCGACTACGACTTCGTGGCTGTTCAGGACAAGCGTGCTGCCTGCCTACAGCCGGTCCGTCAGCTCAGCGGCTATTATGGTGGCTACTACTTGGCTCCGCAGGACAATGTGACGAATTACTATTTCAACACACTCTCCAAGGGCAAGCATGTCATCGAGACCGAATACTATGTCGACCGCGCCGGCTCCTACACGACAGGCACCTGCACCGTGCAGTGCGCCTACAGTCCGGCCTTCAGCGCTCGTGACAAAGTCCAGAAGATCGCCTGCGAGCAATAAGCGAAACACAATAGAGGCTATAGAAGCCATAAAAACTATAGCCTCTATAAAAAACCATATAAAGAAGAAACCAAGCATGAACGCTAAGAAATTGTTTATCAAGCATATCTCTCCCCTCTCCTTTGGAGAGGGGCTGGGGGTGAGGCTGGAGAGTCTGTTGAGGCCCTTGCCCTTTCTCCTCCCCACCCTCTTCCTCCCTCTTTCCCTCTCTGCCCAACGCCTTTCTACAGAGAGCGCCGCCATCGACTGTGGTCAGGTGCTCTTCGGCCATCCCGTGACCGCCGTCTACGAGATGCGCAACAGCGGCAACCAGCCGCTGACCATCAATGACGTGCGCACCAGTTGTGGCTGCACGACAGTCGACCGGCCTTCGGCAGCCATCGCCGCAGGCAAGAACTTCCAGATCACCGTGCGCTACGAAGCCCAGACCATGGGTCACTTCGACAAGCAGATAGGCATAGAGAGCAATGCTGCCGACACAATGATGGTGCTCTCGCTGCACGGTGTCGTCGTTCCCTCGCTGGCTACCTTTGTGGGGAAATATGATTATAAGATCGGTGACCTGCGCCTCGACCACAACGACGTAGAGTTCGATGACGTGAACCGTGGCGACAAGCCCATCCAACAAATACACATTATTAATAAAGGGGAGCAGACGCTGCAACCCGTCGTCATGCATCTGCCCAGCTATCTCAAGGCATCCGTTTCACCGACACAACTGGCGCCCGGACACAGCGGCGTGGTGACACTGATGCTCAACTCGCGAGCCATCCGCGACTTTGGCCTCACCCAGTCGTCCATCTACCTTGGCATGTTCCCTGGTGATAAGGTGGCGCCGGAGAAAGAAATCTCCATCTCGGCTGTCATCCTCCCCGACTTCGACCACCTCACCGATGCTCAGCGCGCCAATGCGCCAAAGATGGTTCTCAGTGCCGAGAAGATCGACCTTGGACGCTTTGACGGTAAAGATAAGAAAAAAGGTGTACTTGAAATCACCAACACGGGCAAGAGTATGCTGAAGGTGCGCTCACTGCAGATGTTCACCACAGGCTTGGAGGTATCGCTCAATAAGACACAGATCGAGCCCGACGAAACCGCCAAACTCAAGGTTACCGCCTACGCCAAGCAATTGCGCTCGGCACGCTCCAAGCCCCGTATCCTGATGATCACCAACGATCCCAATCAGACTAAAGTCATTCTCAACGTCAACGTAGAATAATCCAATCAGCAAACAAGCGACACCCATGAACCTCAAAATAGAAATAGATGCCGGCAGCGGCTTCTGCTTCGGCGTGACTACTGCCATCCGTAAAGCGGAAGAAGAACTTGCAGCGGGCAAGACGCTCTACTGTCTCGGCGACATTGTGCACAACGGCATGGAGGTGGAACGCCTCCACAGCCACGGTCTTGTCACCATCGACCACGAGCAACTCAAGCAACTCCATCACGCCAAGGTGCTGCTCCGTGCCCACGGCGAGCCACCCTCCACCTACGAGATCGCCCGGCAAAACGACATCGAGATCATCGATGCCACCTGCCCCGTGGTCCTCGCCCTGCAGCGCCGCATCAAGAAGCAATACGACAATGACCCAACAGCTCAAATCGTTATCTTCGGTAAAAACGGACACGCCGAGGTGCTCGGACTCGTCGGCCAAACCGACCAGCACGCCATCGTCATCGAGAAGTTCGACGACGTGAAGCATCTCGACTTCAACCGCAACATCTATCTCTACTCTCAGACGACGAAGAGCCTCGACGAGTTTCACCGCATCATCGACTACATCCAGAACCACATTGCCCCCACGGCGACCTTCCGCAGCTTCGACACCATCTGCCGTCAGGTGGCCAACCGCATGCCCAACATCGCCGAGTTTGCCAAGCACCACGATGTTATCCTCTTTGTCAGCGGCCGCAAGAGCAGCAACGGCAAGGTACTCTTCAACGAGTGCCTCACCGTCAACGCCAACAGCCATCAGGTCGAGAGTCCTGAGGAGATCGACTTCAGCTGGTTTGACAAGGCCGAGACCGTAGGCATCTGCGGAGCTACCAGTACGCCAAAATGGCTGATGGAACAATGCAGAGATGCCATTTTGTCGCATTAAACCTACGGGGCACATCATTTGAGAATGTCGGGTCAGAAAATAAAAATAACAAATAAGAAAGGAGTAACAACATGACATTTGACAAATTTACAATCAAGGCGCAGGAGGCCGTGCAGGAAGCTGTCAACACAGCTCAGCAGGCTGGACAGCAGGCCATCGAACCGGTACACTTGCTGCAAGGCATCTTGGTGAAAAGCCGCGATGTCACCAACTTCATCTTTCAGAAGTTAGGTGTCAACGCCATGCAGATTGAGAAACTCGTACAAGAGGAGTTGAAACATCTCCCACACGTGGAAGGTGGGCAACCCTATTTCTCCAACGACACCAATAAAGTGCTGGAGCGTGCCGTCGCAGACTCGCAGAAGATGGGCGACGAGTTCGTCAGCGTGGAGCCCATCCTCTTGGCTTTGCTGGAGGTAAACACCACGGTGAGCCGCATCCTGAAGGACGCGGGCTGCACAGAGCAGGAGATGAAGAAGGTCATCGACGAATTGCGTCAGGGCCAGAAAGTACAAAGCGCCAGTGGGGATGAGAACTACCAGGCGCTCTCGAAATACGCCCGTAACCTCATCGACGCCGCCCGCCAGGGCAAACTCGACCCGGTCATCGGACGTGACGAGGAGATCCGTCGTGTGCTGCAGATTCTTTCGCGCCGTACCAAGAACAATCCTATTCTGATCGGTGAGCCTGGTACAGGTAAGACGGCTATTGTCGAGGGCCTTGCCGAACGCATCGTGCGCGGTGATGTCCCGGAGAATCTGAAGAATAAACAACTCTACTCCCTCGACATGGGTGCCCTGATCGCCGGCGCAAAATACAAAGGTGAGTTTGAGGAACGACTGAAGAGCGTCATCAAAGAGGTGACCAACGCTCAGGGCAACATCATTCTCTTCATCGATGAGATCCACACTTTGGTAGGTGCCGGCGGTGGCGAGGGTGCCATGGATGCCGCCAACATTCTCAAGCCAGCACTGGCCCGTGGTGAGCTGCGTGCCATCGGTGCCACGACGCTCAACGAGTATCAGAAGTACTTCGAGAAGGATAAGGCACTGGAGCGCCGCTTCCAGACCGTCATGGTCAACGAGCCGGATGAGATCGATGCCATCTCTATCCTGCGTGGATTGAAGGAGCGTTATGAGAACCACCACAAGGTTCGTATCACCGACGATGCCTGCATCGCAGCCGTGAAACTCTCTGAGCGCTATATCTCTGACCGTTTCCTCCCCGACAAGGCCATCGACCTGATGGATGAGGCTGCCGCTAAGTTGCGTATGGAACGCGACTCGGTACCGGAGGAACTCGACGAGATCACCCGTCACTTGAAGCAACTTGAAATTGAGCGCGAGGCCATCAAGCGCGAGAACGATACCGACAAGATCCAGCAACTCGACAAGGAGATTGCCGAGCTGAAGGAGAAAGAGCATCAGTTCCGTGCTAAATGGGAAGCTGAGAAAGGACTCGTCAATAAGATCCAGCAAGACAAGCAGGAGATTGAGAACTTGAAGTTCGAGGCCGACAAGGCTGAGCGCGAGGGCGATTACGGCAAGGTGGCAGAGATCCGCTACGGTAAGCTGAAAGAGTTGCAGGACGACATCAAGAAGATCCAAGAGCAACTCAAGTCGGCCCAGGGCGGTGAGGCCATGGTGCGCGAGGAGGTTACCGCCGACGACATCGCCGAGGTGGTGAGCCGCTGGACGGGCATACCCGTGACACGCATGATGCAGAGCGAGCGTGAGAAACTGCTCCATCTTGAGGAGGAACTCCACAAGCGTGTCGTCGGACAGGACGAAGCCATCAAGGCTGTCGCTGACGCCGTGCGCCGCAGCCGTGCCGGACTGCAAGATCCGAAACGCCCGATCGCGTCGTTCATCTTCCTCGGTACGACCGGTACCGGTAAGACAGAGCTCGCCAAGGCTTTGGCTGAGTATCTCTTCAACGACGAGAATATGATGACGCGAATCGATATGAGTGAGTATCAGGAAAAGTTCAGCGTCACCCGTCTGATCGGTGCACCTCCGGGGTACGTCGGCTATGACGAGGGTGGTCAGCTGACTGAGGCTGTGCGTCGGAAACCTTACAGCGTGGTACTCTTCGACGAGATCGAGAAGGCTCATCCCGATGTTTTCAACATCCTGTTGCAGGTGCTCGATGATGGCCGTCTGACCGATAACAAAGGCCGTACGGTCAACTTCAAGAACACGATCATCATCATGACGTCGAACCTTGGCAGCCAGTACATCCAGCAACGCTTCGAGAATCTCAATGACAGCAACCGCAAGGAGGTCATCGACGACACGAAGAAGAACGTGATGGAGATGCTCAAGAAGACCATCCGACCCGAGTTCCTCAACCGTATCGACGACATCATCATGTTCCTGCCGCTGACGCAGTCTCAGATTGCACAGGTGGTCACGTTGCAGATGAACCGCGTCAAGAAGATGCTCGAGCCGCAGGGCTTTGAGTTGAAATGGACGCCCGCTGCCATCGACTATCTTGCCAAGGTCGGCTACGATCCGGAGTTTGGTGCCCGTCCTGTGAAGCGTGCCATCCAAGACTACGTGCTCAACGACCTCTCGAAGAAGATTCTCGCTGAGGAAGTGAAGCGCGACAAGCCCATCGTCATCGATGCCAACGGCACAGGCATGCAGTTTAGAAACTAAGGCTGAAGGCTGCGGGCAACACCGCAGCTTTCCAATTCTATACCATCAAGTCGGCTCTTTCCCGCAAAGGAAAGAGCCGGCTTTTTTGTGCTCCTACGCAATCTGACAGGTCATCAGCCAATTATCTGTCTGAAAATTTGCATATCTCAAACCTTATGATTACTTTTGCGAAACGAGTGGAAAAATGCTTTGAAAAGATGAAATCACTGAGATGACGAAAAATTCTCTAGAGAATTTTTGCTCAGAAAGGCGAGATGAGCCGATAAAAGTACCGTTTTGACGAAAAATTCTCTAGAGAATTTTTTAGGCCATAATAGCACTCTGATGATCAGAGAGTTACGTTTCGTCTATCAGAAAAGCTTTCACTCGCTGAGACACGGATTCACTCACAACAGCAGCGAAGCCCGGAAGAGAGAAGTAAACGTAAAACAAATTTACCGAATATTGAATCTATGGAATACAAGATTGTCAAAGAGACACATCCCACGCTCAAGAACTACGGCAAATACAAGGCTGTAGCCATGCACTACAAGACCGTCACGCCCGAGGAGATTGCCGAGGAGATCGAGCGAAACTGCTCGGCAAAGAAGTCCGACGTGGACTTGGTGATGGCTGAGTTCACCGACACGCTGGTACGGCACCTCAAAGATGGCGACCGCGTGCGCATCCCGGGACTGGGTCTGGCCAAGCTCGAGATCGACAGCGAGAAGGTCGCCAGCCCGCAGGCCTTCCGCTCCACGCAGCACATCCATGGCGTGAAGCTCCATCTGCTGCCCGAGAGCAAACAGGGCATGCAGGAACTCTATAAGGACATCAAATACGTAAGAGCAAAGACAAAATAAAAACTAACAATCAACAATACAGCATGGACGAAAAAGAAAAAGAGGCAGTGCAACTGCCCGACAATGCATTTCGCGAATTGAAAGAGGGCGAGGAGTACACGCCCATCATGCGTCCCGACCGCACCTATCCCGAGGTCAACGCATGGTCAGTGACATGGGGTCTGATCATGGCCGTGGTGTTCTCGGCCGCCGCCGCTTACTTAGGCTTGAAGGTGGGCCAGGTCTTCGAGGCCGCCATCCCTATCGCCATCATCGCCGTGGGCGTGTCGACGGCTACGCACCGCAGCAAGGCACTCGGTGAGAACGTGATCATCCAGAGCATCGGCGCCTGCTCAGGTGCTGTGGTGGCCGGTGCCATCTTCACCCTGCCCGCCATCTATATTCTCCAGGCCAAATACCCGGAGATGACGGTATCGTTCCTTCACATGTTCCTGGCCTCAGCCTTGGGCGGTGTGCTCGGCATCCTTTTCCTCATCCCCTTCCGCAAGTACTTTGTCAGTGATATGCACGGCAAGTATCCTTTCCCGGAGGCTACGGCTACGACGCAGGTTCTGGTCAGTGGTGCCAAGGGTGGCAGTCAGGCCAAACCACTGCTCATCGCCGGCATCGTGGGCGGCCTCTACGACTTCATCGTGGCCAGCTTTGGCTGGTGGAACGAGAACTTCACGAGCCGCTTCATCGGCTGGGGACAGGTACTCGCTGACAAGGCGAAGCTTGTCTTCAAGGTGAACACGGGTGCTGCTGTGCTCGGTTTGGGATATATCGTCGGACTGAAATATGCACTCTACATCTGCCTGGGCTCTCTCGCCGTGTGGTGGCTGATCGTACCGGGCATGTCGCTCGCTTTCCACGACCAGGTGTTGAACATGTGGGATCCGACCATCACGGCCACGGTGGGCAGCATGAGTCCTGAAGAAATCTTCAAGGCCTATGCCCGCAGCATCGGCATTGGCGGTATCGCTATGGCCGGCATCATCGGCATTGTTAAGAGCTGGGGCATCATCAAAGGAGCCATTGGGCTTGCTGCCAAAGAGATGAAGGGCAAGGGCGACGCCACGGCAGCCGTGAAACGCACACAGCGCGACATCTCGTTCAAGATCATCGCCATTGGCAGCATCGCCGTGATTGCCATCACATTCCTCTTTTTCTGGCTGGGCGTGATGCACGGCAATCTGCTCTTTGCCGTCGTGGGCATCCTGCTCGTCGCTATCATCGCTTTCCTCTTCACCACGGTGGCTGCCAACGCCATCGCCATTGTGGGCAGCAACCCTGTGAGCGGCATGACGCTGATGACACTGATCCTTGCCAGCGTGGTGATGGTGGCCGTGGGACTGCGTGGTCCCGGTGGCATGCTCGCCGCACTCGTCATGGGTGGTGTGGTCTGCACGGCGCTGAGCATGGCCGGCAGCTTCATCACTGACCTGAAGATCGGTTACTGGTTGGGCACGACGCCCAGCAAGCAGGAGACTTGGAAGTTCCTCGGCACCCTCGTCAGCGCCGCCACGGTGGTGGGCGTGATGATCGTGCTCAACAAGACTTATGGTTTTGCCAGTGGCAAGCTCGCTGCACCGCAGGCCAACGCCATGGCTGCCGTCATCGATCCGCTGATGAACGGTGTCGGCGCTCCTTGGGTGCTCTACGGCATCGGAGCGGTCATCGCCATCGTCCTCGACCGTCTTCGTATCCCGGCACTCGCCGTGGCTCTGGGCATGTTTATCCCATTGGAACTCAACGTTCCGCTCGTCGTGGGTGGTGTCATCAACTGGTTTGTCACCACTCGCTCGAAGGATGCAGCCGTGAACAAGGCTCGTGGCGAGAAAGGCACACTCATCGCCAGCGGTTTCATTGCCGGTGGCGCCCTCATGGGCGTGGTGAGCGCACTGATAAAGTTCGGTGGCATCGAGTGCTCCATTGCCGACACTTGGTGGACCAATCCGCTCTCTGAGGTCTGCTCACTGGTGGCTTACATCTGTCTGATCACTTATTTCATCAAGGCAACGAAGTAAGACCTTATAACGGGAAAAAAGTCACACAGAACAGAAAAGGACAATTAAATGGCTAAGCTATGACAAGGAAACAGATGATCAAACTGTTCGGTGAAAAAAATATTCGCACCGTGTGGGACGACAAGGAAGAGAAGTGGTACTTCTCTATTGTGGACGTGGTCAGTGTATTGACAGACAGTAAAGATCCCACCGCCTATTGGCGGAAGTTGAAACAACGCCTAAAAGAGGAAGGGAATGAAACCGTGACAAATTGTCACGGTTTGAAATTGAAAGCAGCCGACGGCAAGATGCGCATGACCGATGTAGCCGATCAAGAGCAGCTGTTCCGCCTCATCCAGTCCATCCCTTCTCCAAAGGCAGAGCCCTTCAAGCAGTGGATGGCGCAAGTGGCAAGTACGCGTGTCGACCAGATGCAAGACCCGGAACTTGACATCCAGCAGGCCATTGCCGACTACAGGCGTCTGGGCTACTCCGATAATTGGATTAATCAGCGCATCAAGTCGATAGAGGTGCGCAAAGAGCTCACCGACGAATGGAAGCGAACAGGAGTAAAGGAAGGACTGGAATACGCTTCCCTCACAGATATCATCACCAAGGAGTGGAGTGGCATGACCACGAAGCAGTACAAGCAGCACAAAGGCTTGAAGAAAGAGAACCTCCGTGACAACATGACGAATCTTGAGATGGCCTTCAATATTCTTGCAGAGGCTTCAGCCACCGAGCTCTCCAAACAACGCGATCCTCAAGGCTACAGCCAACAGAAAGGCGTGGCGAAAGATGGCGGAAGCGTGGCTAAGGTGGCGAGGGAAAAACTGGAGTCGCAGCTTGGCCACACGATCATCTCCAGTGCAAAGGCAAGCGACTATCTGCCACCCATTGAGAACGCTGATGCAAAGGAGCTTCCGGATGACGGTTCACCGCAATAGCACTTATTCTCCATACTTACGCCATTAACTGATTATCGTAGTCACACAGACTTGTGTCACACAACATTGTATGACACAAACTTGTGTGACTCGATTTTTATTCGTATCTTTGCAACGTCAACCCACTAAAATGGAAAGAGATGGAAAAGAAGAGCTTTGTTTACGGTGTGCCCGTCAGCGGATATAATTTCACGGGTCGCGAGGAAGAGACACGCAGACTGTTGGCTGACTTCCAAGGCGGTATCAACGTTATACTGATGTCGCCCCGTCGCTTGGGCAAGACATCGTTGGTGAAACATACCCTACAGCAGGTGGACAGCGAACAGATCCAGGTGGTCTACGCCGATATCTTTGGCTGCAAGAGTGAATATGAGATCTACAACAAGCTGGCTTCCGCCATCCTTCAGCAGACGGCCGGCCAACGTCAGCTATGGCTGGAAGAGGCCAAAGACTTTATCTATCGGCTGTCACCGAAAATATCCATCTCTCCCGACCCCTACTCTGAATACAGCGTATCATTGGGCATCACGCCGAAGACGCATACGCCGGAAGAGATCCTGAGTCTGCCTGAGAAGATAGCAGAAAAAAAAGGCAAGCGCTTGCTGGTGTGCATCGACGAATTTCAGCAGGTCGGTGAGTTGTCTGACTCTACACAGATCCAGGCACGAATGCGTGGTGTATGGCAGCACCAACAACAGGTATCATACTGCCTCTTCGGCAGCAAACATCATCTCATGGGCAGCATATTCCTCAACAAGAGCATGCCTTTCTATCAGTTCGGTGACCTCATCGCCTTGAAGAAAATCAGTGTGGATGACTGGGCAGACTATATCTGCCAGCACTTTGCCGACGGCCACCGCACGATCAGTAAAGACCAAGCGGCACGCATTGCCACATTGGTAGACTGCTATTCAGCCTATGTGCAGCAGTTGGCTTGGATCATCTACTCTCAGACCAAAGAGGGCTGCGTCATCACCGACGAGCAGATTGCCAGCGGCTTCAACGACCTATTGGCTATCAACGACGTGCTGTTTATCCAAGCCGTGGAACCACTGACAGAGTATCAGATGAACTTCCTGCGCGCCGTTGCCTCAGGCATCAACAAGGACTTTACCTTGGAGGACATTCGTCAACAATACCATCTCGGCAGCTATTCCAACATCCCTCGACTGAAGACTGCCCTCATCAATGCCGACCTCATCGACTCTTCGCCACAGACTGGCATCACCATCACCGACCCCGTATTTGAGCAGTGGATCAGAAGGAAGATGATGTAAGCATCTTGACCATTACTCCATCATCTTCTTCACGCTATCGAGGAAGCGGGAAAGGCGTTGGGGCTTGATGCCATAAGCCGTCAACTTAGCCTTGCTGTAAGAGATGAACAGACGGCGCTTGGCACGCGACATGGCAACATAGAGCTTGCGGGCATCCTCGTCGTTGAGCTGTTGGTTGTCACCATTGTAGTAATTAGGGATGCGACCATCAACGGCGTCAAAGACAATGACATTATCAAACTCCAAACCTTTAGCCTTGTGGATGGTGGAGACAAAGACGTGCTCCTGTATTGTAGAAGAACCGCAAAGGTCGGCTTCCTTGAAGGTGTTGAGTTCCATGACATGGCGGTTCAACTGCTCTTTGAGCGAGTACTCCTGCTCCACGTCAATGATATCATAGGCAAGGAAACGAAGGATAACGGGCAGCTTCTTCACACGCTTCATCCATCCATTCTTCACGGTATAATCACTGAAAAGCTGCAATTCGGCCACCAAAGCAGGATCTTCTGTGGGCTGCCGACGCCGATAGAGTCGTTGCAGAGCTTCTAAATAGAACGACGCATAGTGGTCGCGCAAGAGCTTAATCTGTGCGGCAACGCCCTTGCGTGACAGGAATTCCTGCTGCTGGGGCACCACCTTCTGGGCTTTCTCATAACAGTAATTGACCAGCGACACGGTGGCGAAGACATCGTCGTCGGCCAGATGGGAGTTCTGTCCCTCAAGATGAAGCTCCTGCAAAAGCTGTTTCAACTTGAATGCTTTCAAATCGGGACGCAACAAACGGATGAGCCGCAGAGAGTCGAAGCAGACGGGCTGCCGCTCCGCCCAGTTGACTTCAGGCAGATAGCGCTCCACATTGCACTGCATGATATGGTAGTCGTAATCGGCATTATGTCCCAACAGCACACTGCCGAGGGCAAAGTCGAGAAACATCTTCAAAGCCTCAGCATGACTATGAAGCTGCTGATGCTTGCGCTCCTCGATGATCGGGTTGACGATGTCGCCAAGCATTGACGGTATCTCGCGATCCGTCTCTACATATACCGAGAAGGTATCCACCACCCTACCCTGTCGGATGCGTTCCGCTGCAATCTGCACTACATCATCCTCAAAGACATTCAGTCCTGTAGTCTCTGTGTCGAAGACCACGATGTCCTCTTGCTGATACGTCTCCACGAAGCGCTGCAACATCGTCTTGTCACCGGTGAGCAACTCCGCCGGAGAGACGGCCCGCTCCTTGAGCTGGTGCATCAGCCTTCGGGCTGAGGCATGAGTGGCGCAGGCCTGCAAGCCCTTGAACAGCCGTGCCCAAGCCAAAAACTGCCGGTCATTGTCCAGCACGGTGAGATGAGCCAGCAACAGCTTCACCTCATCGGAAGCAAAGAGATCACTGCCCGAGACTTTGAAATGGCGAATGTCCTGTGCGGCGAGGGCCCGACTCATGGCGTCGGCGTCGCGGTTGGCATTGACAATCACGGCAACTGTCTCGTCGGGATGGGCTTGCCGCAACTGCTCAACGAGATGGGTGATGTCGTTGAACTCACTGTCTACATCGTCACTGGCCACGATGGCGAGACGACCATTGGCCTTATCGTCGCAGTCTGCTGTCTGCGGCAAGAGCTCCGGATCAGTATGCAATTCGTCCACAGCATAACGGTTGAGAAGGTCGAGGAGATATTTCGGTGAGCGATGGTTCTGTCCGAGATAATGGATGTTGCCCTTGCAACGCTCCTTGAGTAGTCCTAAGGTGGAGAGCTTCGCACCCATAAACGAGAAGATTGCCTGCTGCTCATCACCAAGATAGATGACGCAGCCCTCACCGAACTGTGGCCGCGATTCGTGCCCGGAACTTGCCGCAGCAAGGGAAGCCGTAGCAAGTTCGTCGATGATGGCAAGCTGCAAAGGATTGAGGTCCTGCACCTCGTCGACTTGTATCCACGGATAACGCTTATAGTCTTTATTGTCGTGGAGCGCGAGATAAGTAAGAAGCAGGAGATCCTCGAAGTCGAGAAGCAGGTTCTGTCGCTTATAAGCCTGGTAAGCATGAGCATAGCGCAGAAACTGCAAAATCCGCTGGGCAGACGGACGCAGTACAGCGTCGAAATCGGGCTGGAGCACGGCATCACGGTAAAAGTCATTGTGATGATAGATGTCGAGCAGCGCCTCGCGCGTAAACTCTCTGTGCTGCATCTTGCAGATGGCGCGCAACACAGTGATGTCCTCCCTGGTCAGGCAGTCGGGATGCTGACGCATGGCCTTAGGGAGTCCGCGCTCAATTTCAAACATCAGATGGGAGATGAACACCACACGGTTGTAGTCGCTGCGACGCCGGTAATTGCCCATCACCTTGTCTTCATCCTCATTGAGATAGGTAGCGAGGATGCTCACCGCCGTGTCGTCATCGATGACCGAAGTCTCACCGGGCACCACAGCATTCTCAAAGAGGAAGCGGGCACAGAAGCGATGGACATTGCCCACAAACACCTGCGCCGTATCGGGATCACCGAGATTGGAGCTGATACGCTCGCGCATACCACGGGCTGCTCTGTTGGTAAACGTCAGGCAAAGCATATCGCCGTAGGCCACTCCCCCGGCATGAGCCTTGCGGATGCGCTCTGCAAGAATCTGTGTCTTGCCGCATCCCGGCGGTGCCAAAACGAGGTGACGGCCATGTTGCAGGCCGATGATTTCCTGTTGGTCTTGATCAGGTGTCCATGTTTTCTCCTTGCTTTCCATCGTAAGTGCTTTTAGTTATTACCTGCAAACTTACGAAAAAAAACTGGTACTACCAAGCTACATCTTCACATTTCCCGTACGTTTGAGCACGCCCCAGGACTGCAACTCTCCCTTGATGGCCTTGAGATAGCTCTTGAAAAGCACGTAGTACATGATCCAACGATAGAAGAAACGCTGAGGGATGATCCATAGCAGCACCCACAACCGCTCGTGCTCGAAGAGATAAGCCATGATGCTCACGCTGGCATCGACGGCGAGGAAGAGCAGGTAGTAGAGGAAGATCTGCAGGGCATTGCCCGAGAACAGTCCGATGAACATCAGCACGTCGGCCAGCGGCGAGAACGTCGGAATGATATACTGGAAGACGAGCATATTGGGCATGGCCCACAGTCCGAAGCCTTTCTTCTTGGCATTGAAGAGCGAGGAGCGATGCTTCCAGAAGGTTTGCATCACACCGAAGCACCAACGCACGCGCTGCTTGACAAACTGCCGCACGTTTTCCGGCGCCTCAGTCATAGCCACGGCATAGTTCTCATTCTCGATGATATAACCGGCTTCGTTGATGCGCATCGTCAGGTCGCAGTCCTCAGCCAACGTGTCGGTGGTCAGTCCGCCTGCCCGCTCAATGGCCTCCTTGCGGAAAGCACCGATGGCACCGGGCACCACGGTGATGGCATTGATATAGGAGTAGGCCATACGGTCGAAGTTCTGACTGGTGGTGTACTCGATGGCCTGCCACCGCGTGAGCATGTTACGCTGGTTGCCGACCTTGACATTTCCGGCCACGGCACCGATGCGATGATCCTTGTCGAGCAGGAAGTGCTGCATGAGCCTGCCGACGGCATCGGGCCGCAGCTGGGTATCGGCATCGATGCACACCACATATTCCGAGTCGGTATGGGCGATACCGTAGTTCAACGCTGAAGCCTTTCCGCCATTAGGCTTGCTGAGGATGCGCACCTTGTCATTGCCGTCGAAAGTCTGATGGATGCGCTCCAGAGTATGGTCCTTACTGCCGTCGTCGACAAAGATGATGTCGAACGAGGGATAGTCCTCGCGCAGCAGGGTCTCCACGGTGCGCACACAGTTGACCTCCTCGTTGTAGGCAGGTACGATGATCGACACATGGGGCGCGTTGGCCTTGGTCAGTGACGGATAGTGCCGGCGGCGCTCCACACGCTTCTCCTGTATCATTAGATAATACATGAAGCCTAAGCGCAGGAAGCCGAGGACAAGGAAGATGATGAAGAGGGCGGTGAGGAAGTCGCTCAGATGATAGATGATCTCTGCCAGCGTCAGGTTGGCCTGCATCGCATAGTAGGTCTTACCCTTGGGAATCGGCGGCATGAGTTGAGCACGCGACATGCCGAGATACTGTTCCAGCGAGATGAAGTGATACCCCTCCTTTTGCAGCGTCTCGATGATGCGGGGCAGTGCGGTGATCGTCGGCTTACGGGTGACGCCACCGGCATCGTGCATAAGGATGATATGTCCGTCGCCACGGTGCACGCCGTCGATGACGCGGCGATAGATCTCGTCAGCCGTGATACCGGGTTGCCAGTCATTAGGATCTACCTCCTCACCCACGAAGAGATAGTTGCGGCGGCTGGCGAGAATCATGGGCTCTATCTCCTCGTGCTGGGTAGGATCAGCATCGGCGTTGTAAGGCGCACGGAAGAGGATGGTGCTCTGACCGGTGACACTCTCGATGAGCATACGTGTGAGCTTCAACTCGGCATAGGTGCGGCCATCGGAGTTCTCAATCATGTTGTGGTGGGTGAAGGTATGGTTGCCGATGGTGTAGCCCTCGTCATAGACTTTCTTCACCAGCGGCAGGTTCTTCTCCATCTGCAAGCCCACCATGAAGAAGGCGGCAGGAGCATGATAGCGCTTAAGGGTACGGAGGACAGAGGGCGTCCAACGGGCATCAGGGCCGTCGTCGAAGGTGAGCAGCAGGTCTTTGGGACCGCAGTGACCGAGCTTCGAGACGGTGTAGGTGGAGGGCAGGCCGTGGTAGCGCTCCTCGGTGACAATCTGATCGTCGGGATCGATGGACACGGTGACCTTACCGGGCTTAGGCTCTGACTCCACATCGAGGACCTCGCCGGAGCCCACAAAGTTGACATCGTCGTAACCGGTCAGCCTCAGCACGTGGTTCATGTTCCAGCACTTCACCTGCTCCCATGCCAGGTCTTTGCCATAGAAGTTCCACAGGCGGTGGTCTTCGGTACCAAGTCGCCAAAGGCCAAAGCCGGCAAGATGATAGGTCACGCCGAAGCGCATGATATTATATAAGGTGGTGGCATCGGTGAAGTGGACCTGATGGAACTGCCCGTCATCGTCGTCGTAGGAGAAAGAGAGGTTGTAGGAGTCGTCGTCGAACTGAATCTGTGCGCCGGCATCGAGAGCGGAGGCAATCGTTTGGTCATAGGACACGGTCTGTCCCTTGTCGCCCTGTGCCCAGTCATAGCCGTAGGCGGCAAGACCGAGTACGAGTTTGTCGTTGGGGATATTCTTTGCGGCCCAGTCAGTGGCACGCTCCACCCAGTGCTGCGAAGCGATGTCGCCGGGCTGGCTCTCCCTGTTGTGCTCGTCATAGGCCATGAGGAAGAGGTAGTCGTTGTAGCGGGCGAGCGGCTCCACATCATAATCCTCATTAAACGGTGTGATGTCCTGCATGACATACATATTGTTGTCATGGAAGAGCATGGAGAGCTCCTTGACGAAATTGGTCAGCAGGGCATTGTCGTTGATGGAGAGTTCCTCCAAGTCGATGTTGATGCCTTGGAACCGGTTGCGATGGCAGATGGTGACGAGGGTGTTGAGGAACTGTTTGCGCAGTTGCTTGTCGCTCATGATGCGGCCGATACCCTCGGGACGGAAGTCATCGCCATAGTTGTTGGTGAGCATCGGCACGATGGGCATTCCACTCTTGCGCATGGCAGCCAGTGCTTTCTTGTCGATCTTTACCTCCAGCCGGCAGGTCTTGGGATTGATGAAGAACCACTCGGGGATGACCATGTTGAGGTGCTTCATGTTTTGCTTGAGCGAGCGCAGGGAGTGTGCGTCCCAGTTGACATACCACGCCGCGCGCACGCCAAGTCGCGGGTCATTCCATTCGTTGATAAACTTCTGAGTGAGTCCCCTGCCATGTCCGACAAAACGATGAGCACGGTCATAGTTTTCCTGGTAGGTATTGTGCATACGCTGTTCCAGAAAGTTATCGCGCAGCGAACGGTAAGCCTTGGTGAGCTTGGTGTCGCGCATGAGCGGCTTCGAGGCTGTCATCACCCCACGGTAGTCGTGGCGGAAAGGCATATTCGGACTGCCCTCCAGCGCAAACATGGTGATGAAGACGATAACCAATAACACGATGATAGTGGCGAAGAAACGCATCGTCCACTTAAATCGGCTCCAGCGGCAGCGTGAGTCGGTCTGAAACACTTGTCTTTCCATTCCGTGACTTTTCTATATCTTTTCTTTCTCTATTATTCTCTTTCTTTCTCTTTCAACTCTTTCCGAGTCTCTAAATCGGCTGCAAAGTTACGCCATTCATAGATGACGAAGAAAAGACACGGTGCAAAAAAGATTAACGGGAGATTAAAAAGGTGTAATGAGACAAACATCCATAGTCGCTCCTGCACGATATTCTATATTTCTGTACATTATTCAAAGTACTGGCTGTCAATAGTCGTTAACTTTGAGACAAGAATCAAGACCTAAATATATACATTACTAATAAACGCAATTATGAAGCATCAAAATCATTTGCTGAAGCGTTACGGCACCGTGCTCTCCCGCACGCTGCTTTGCTCAACACTGACGTGTGCACCACTTCTCGGCGTGCAAACCATGATGGCTGACACTTCTCAGATGGCACAGACTCATGTAAGAGGTACTGTGGTCGACGAGAATGGTGAGCCGATCATCGGAGCAAACATCATGGTCGTGGATGGCAAGAACACGCAAGGCACCATCTCTGACATGGACGGAAACTTCCAAATCAATGCCAAGGCCGGAACTAAAATCAAAGTAAGCTATGTGGGATTCGAGACACAGACGCTGACCGTGAAGAATGGTATGCGCATCACCATGGTCGAAGACAGCAAGACCACTCTGAAAGGCGTGGAGGTCGTGGCCTATGGCGTGCAGAAGAAAGGGCCGTTTTTTGTCAGTTTTCTAAACATTCATTGGACTGTATACAAGACGTCGCCCAACACCTTACTGCCCGGAAGTCTGTCTGACAGGAAAGAGATAGAACCGGCGGTTTGCCTTGTTGTCCACCATCCACTGGTCGAGCACGATATGCGGATCAAGGGCGTGGATGGTCAGCGTATGGTGACCCGCCTTCAAACTTTTCAACGGCAGTTCACGAACAGCCTGTCCTCGCAGCACGTTGAGTTTCCAACGCTCAGAGCGGAAGGGCTCTTTAAGTGAGAACACCGTAGGCTGTCCGCCGTCTATGCTCACAGAGAAGCTCAGGTCGCCCTTGTCGTTGGGCTGTGTGGGGATAAGCGCCACACGCAGCACGCGGTCGCCATCGCGGTCTGTGGAGAAAGCATACGTCACGTTGCCACCCTGAGGCAGAGCTACCGCCCGCATGCTGTGACCCAACATTTCAATTACCTGCGTGCCTTCGGAAGCCTGCAGCCAGTCAGCGGCATTGCGGGCCACCACGCCTAAGGTATCGCTCCAATCTGTGAGTTTTCTGTCAGTGGACTTTTCTCCCTTCTTCAACCATTCCTGCATCTGCACGTCGGTGAGCAGCGTGGGAAGCACGGGGGCACCGAAGACGGGAAGGTCACGCGGGCGCATGTTCATCGACCGGCGCCACTTGCCGCCAGCCATCTTTTCATTATAGTATTCCGTCAGCGCCCTCACCTCCTGATAGGCTTGCTGACTCTCGGCACAAGCATGGTAGAGCTCAGACTGATGGGCGGACATATCCTTTGTCGTTGAACCGTTGGCCAGCTGACGGGCTTTCTGTGCCCAAAGCATCTTGCAGGCATGAGCCTCAGCTGCACACACGGGATACGCGATGGCTGCGAAGTAAGCATCCTGCAATTCGGGGCGGACAGCAGCCTTGGCTTTCCTTACCTGTCCGGCCACAGCGGCAAAGCGGCAGAGGTAGCCGTCAAGCTCATCGCCAAACTCGGTTTGCGACAACTCACTGTTGCGTACCGGACTCAGACCACGGTCGTAGAGTTCCTTCGACACCTCGGTCTGGTTCCAGCCCATGAACTCAGGCCGACGCTCGCCGCAAAGCCTGAAGTATTCGTGCATAGCCGGGAAGAGCGCATCACCAGCCTGCTTGCCGAACTGGCGGCAAAGCCACTGACGATAGTGGTTGTTGAGTGTAGAACCATTGACGCAGTCGATATTCCACGCCATGTCGAAGAAGAGTTCCAAGTCATAGCCCGCCACCTTCGGGTCGTGAACGTTGATGATCCACATCTTCCGCACGTTGTGGTCATAGGCCGTGCGCATCTCGTTATAGACAAGTCCCGGCTGTGTGGTGGTCAGCCACAGATAGTCGTGGGGGCGGCCCCAGTAGCTGAGATGATAGTAAACGCCACCGCCACCCGTGCGCTGCTGCTCCGTGCTGTCGGGCAGCCGCGTGAGGTAGCCGTAGTTGTCGTCGCACCACATCAGCGTGACGTAGTCGGGCACTTTGAGCCCCATGTTGTAGATGTCGAGTACCTCTTTATAAGGTATGAACACCTGCGTTTGCTGTTTCGGATCACCAAGGTATTTCCCGATAAGCTTTTGCTGGTCATCGATCACAAGTTGCAGGGCGTCGAACTTCTCCTTCATGGTCCTCACGCCCTCCATCGAGCCGTCGTGAATGCCGCGCATGCCGATGGTGAGCAGATTGCCGCCCTTGGAGTCTTTTACTTCTTTCAACCGCTCTGCCCAATAGTCTTGCACAGCCTGCCGGTTGGTGATATAGTTGAAAGCGCCACGCTTTTTCTCATTCCACTCCCCCACATTGTTGTGCAATAAGGGCTCACAGTGCGAAGAGCCGATAGCGATGCCGCAGCTGTCGGCCATGGCCTTGGCTCCCGGCGTCTGGAAGAAGGCGACCGTACCGGGATGCATGGCGGGCCAGATTGCATTGGCACGAAGACGGAGCAACAGTTGGAACACCTTTTTATAGGTATTCCTCCCGATGACACCAAACGGAGTCTTGTCGGAATGGCCACAGCTCCAAGGGCGCAGCGACCAGTCCTCGTCGTTGAGAAAGATGCCGCGGTACTCGACCGATGCGCCCTGCGTCATCGTGAACTGATCGTCGAGCGTCAGCCGTGAACGATGCCCGGGCACGACATCTCCCCACCATACCCAAGGACTCACGCCTGCCTGACGCGACAACTCCAACAGTCCATAAGCAGTGCCACGCCCGTTGGTCCCCACAACAACAATCTGCCCTTGGTGGACACGAATATGGAAGCCGTCGGTCAGCGTCTGCAATTTTTCTACCGGCACGCCCATATCCCGCAATTCACGCTGTTGGCGACGGGAGAGGCGGTCCAACTGCCAGAGGCGTATCGTGGCCTGCTGAGCCAGGTCGGTCAGCTTTGGTGCGATGCCCGTCACCTGTGCTATGTCGCCCTTGAACATGTGGGAAGCAACATCTACGACGGGATCAACGCCGCGAGGCACTGAAAGGCTGACCGTATGGATGCCGTCGAACCAGGTGACGGGCTTCGCCGAGACTCCTTTCGGTGTCATCAGAAAAAGGAAAGCAAGGGCAAGAGGCTTGAAGGGAAAACGATTGTTCATGGTTATGCGATGCGATCATTCTTGATTACTTTTTATTCGTGCGCACGCGGCTTTTCAGTGCGGGTACAGCATCGCCAAGGGCTTTGGCAAGAGCTGCCGCCACGACATGCGCACCATATATATTATAATGTGTGTCGTCTTTGCGGCCATCCTTTGCCCAACTATATTTGCCAGGCTCCACCCACATGTGCAGTTTGCGCGAGCCATCGGGGCCCAAACGCTGCTCGATGTCGTGGGTAATCGCGTTGGCATTGATATAGACGGCACCATACTGTCGGGCTACCTTTTCGGCCACCAAGCGATAGGTTCCGTGCGTGTCAACGAGGGTGTCGCATTGGAAGTTGCGGCGCACCACGGGACTCATCAGTATGGGAGTGGCTCCCTTAGCCTTCGTCTCGATGACGTACTGCGCGAGATGAGCGTCGAAGGTGGTACCTACGTCGGTATGCCGGTCCGGTGACGGCTTCTCGTCGTTGTGTCCGAACTGAATGATCACGTAATCACCTGGCTTCACCTTGTCGATAACTTTCTTCCAACGGCCCTCAGTATAGAAGCTGCGCGAGGAGCGTCCGTTGACAGCATGGTCCTCTACCCGCACACCATCGTCGAGATATTCATGCAGGTACATGCCCCACCCACGCTCTATGCGTCCCTCGGTGGTGTCTTTGTTCGCTGCCGTGGAATCGCCAATGATGTAGATTACCGGTGTGGCAGAGTTGAAGGATCCGAGTATCAATGTCAGTAATAATAAGAAGGGTACAGCTTTTGCAGCTGTCTGTGGCCGAAGCCACTGCTTAGGTTTGTGATTGTTCATTTGCTTTTACTATTAAATATTATGATTGCAAAAGTACAAAATATCTAATAGTATAAGCCCAAAAATCGTTCAGAAAGAGAGTAAATTCATACAAAGGTCGGCATTGAGATTGCCGTATAGTATCTCCCACCTATCATTCTTCAATACCAAAAGGACACGAAGTCCGAAACAAGACTAATTACTGTTTAACCAAGTAGCAACACCCCTCTCCTTGGAGAGGGGCGCGGGGGTGAGGCTCTTCCCCCCCCTTAGGGGGGAGTTAGAGAGGGGCTTCTACTTCTATTTGATCCTTACGATATTCAGCGAATTTGCCGGCAACTCCAGGCTCACGCCATCACCGTCAGGACTCAACGTCGAAGTCATCGGCACAACACGTGTCGGTGTGTCGAGCGTGTTCTCATCGGTGCCCTTCGGAGCAGACAGACGGATGAGACGAGCCTCCGTCGGATGCAGACCGGCAAGCGTGATGCGGGCTGTAGTAGCTTGGGAATGCGTGTTGACAAGCTTCACAATATACTCGCCCGTAGCCTCGTCATAAGTAGCATTCTGGAAGAGTCCCGCAAAGGTACTCGGCTTGAGTTTGGTAGCAAAGAGCTGCTTGCCGTCGAGCGAAGCATAGATGCTGTCATCCTTGACATGCAGATTCACGTCGTACCAACGTCCGGTCTCTACTTTTCCGGCTGCGGTAACAAGCTGCGACTTGCTGCCGTTGGCGACCTGCTCGATGGCATTCTGCGTATTGCCCCAACCGCCTATGTTCAGCCAGCAATAGTTATCGGGATCTACATAGTTGAACACGATGAGGAAGCCCTCGGCACCACCGTCCTTACGGGCACGCACATGATAGGTGTATTCGTTGCTGTCGGTGCGCTGAGGATTCAGACGCAGTGCGCCCTCGGAAGCAGACTGCTGACTGACGACACCATTGCCCTGTTGCCACATGCCACGGATGTTAACGTCCCCGCTCACGTTCTCCACCTTGCCGTCGCCGGCTGTCAGCGATGGTTGGGCGAAGCTGGCTTGCGTAGCCCACGTGCCCACACCGACACGGCAGATCTGCGGCTTGACCTGCTGCTGCGCCTCGGCGATCTGATAGGGATTCATCAGTGTTGTAGCAACGGTGCGTGTGCCTACGTTGTCGGCCATCATCTTCTGGACATAATAAGAAGGAGTGCCGAGCACACGGGTAGCATCGTACTGAATCATGTCTGGGCGCCAACGTGTCTCGTTGACATTGGCGAAGATAGGCGCATAGCTGGCCATGCGCACGATGTCGGAGTTGTTTTCCATACCCATCATAAACACAGCCTCGCCTAAAGCGGCATTCAAGTCACCCACCTTGCCGAAGCCTTGCGTCACGGCATACTCGCCGACATAGACTTTCGGGCCACGACGGTCGTAGCCATCGTAGTGATGGAAGTGCTCGGCAAACCACGCCGGAGAGCGATAGTAGTGCTCATCGACAAGCTCAGTCTGCTCCTTTGACTCCCACTTCGGCTCGTCTGTGCCCCATGCAGCCACGTTGCCGATGATATGCATATTGGGATATTTCTTCAGCACAGCATCGCGGAAAAGCTTGAAACGCTCGTAGTAATGGTCGCTTTGCTGGCGCTGGTCAGGCTGGTTGTTCTCGTTTCCGATTTCCAGATATTGGATGTTATAGGGTTCAGGATGTCCGTTCTTGGCACGCAGGGCGCCATACTTACTTGTCACGGGGCCGTTGGCATACTCCAGCGCGTTCATCGTCTCGTCGATCCAGGACTGTATGGAGTCAAGCGGAGTGAAGCCGCCATGCCAGATACCCACGTTGACAACATAGAGCGGCTGGGCATGCAAGTCCTCAGCGAGCTGGAGATATTCGTCAAAGCCCAGTCCGTCGGTGGTGCGATAGCCCCAGTTGACATTCCAGTGGCCTTCGCGCTGCTCCACGGGACCGATGGTACGTTCCCAACGGAAAGCATTGTCAGGACTCTCCTGACCCTCAACGAAACAACCGCCGGGGAAGCGCAGAAACTTAGGATGAAGGTCGTTGAGCATACCGGCCGGCTCTGGACGCAGACCATTCTGCCGGTTGCGAAAAGTGGGTGGGAAGAGTGACACCACGTCAAAAGCCAGCTGTCCCTTGCCGTCGGCCACGAGTTGCAGCTGTCCCTTGTTGTCGTTGCCGTTGGCTGTCAGTTCCGCCTCATAACGTGTCCACTTATTGCCGAAGCTCTTGCCGGCGAAGGTGGCAGAGGCAAACGTCTGCTTGCCCGTAGCATCTGTCAGCACAGCCCGCAGCTGCCCCTTGAGCTTGCCTTTCGCCCAAAAGGAGAGACGATAACGGCGACCCTGTACGACGGGAATGCCCCAAAAGCCTTCATTGGCAACGCCGTCGCCCGACTGCCGGAAAGTCACCTGCAAAGCCTGGTGCTGCTTGGCATTGAGCAGTCCTTTGGCGGTGAGCTGCATCGCAGCCTGTCCGACTGTGCTCCAATGGTCAGCCGCCTTGGTGTTATCCTCAAAAGAGCGGTTGCGCACGAGCTCGGCATAGAGTCCGCCGTCGGCAGCGTGGTTGATGTCCTCATAGAAGATGCCGTAAAGATCCGGCGACACTTCATGCCCCTTCTGCGTCGTGTTGACATTGACTGTGATTTGTGCTGATGCCTGCATGGCTGTCAGCAAAGCAGTAGTGAAAAGTAGTTGCTTGTAATGCATGTTTTTGTTTAGGATGTTAGTGATACGAAAGTTAGATATTGGCAAAATTACACTTTTTATTTTAATCATGCAAGAGCTTATACAAAGATTAACAAAGGCGAGCGAACATAAAGAGGGCGCAAAAACTTAATTTTGTTTAAATCGCAAATATTGATGTTTCACAAGGTAAGGCAAATAATGAAAAGCGTTCATTCTTACCAACATGCGTGTTGCTACAAAGATGTTTCACAAGAAAAGACTTAAAAGATTAACTCTGTATGTTTCAACGACTTGTGTATCCATACCCAAAAGGCACAATAAAAAAAGCAGATTTGCACGTTTGGGAAAAGTTTTCTAACTTTGCAAAAGATAGGCGATGACGGAGCACAGAGAATGATATTTCATCATGCTCGCAGTCACTATTGAACCAACAAGGCATGATCCTTTTCAGATACAACCGCTGAAACATACATTATTCATGAAGAAAGCAGATCCTGATGCTCGTTGGGACAGGAGTCTTGCGCTGATACGCGAGAATGTCACCGAGCAGATATATAATACATGGTTTAAGCCCATCGACTTTGTGCGATACGATGAGCAGACCAAGACGGTGCAGGTGGCTGTACCGAGTCCCTTCGTATATGAATACCTGGAGGAGAACTTCATCGACCTGCTCTGCAAGGTGATGTACCACTGCTTTGGTACAGGCACTAAACTATTTTACCAGGTTGTCACTGACAAGGAGCATAACCTCACGCAGAACATTGAGGCTGACCCTACTGACGCGCTGCCCAAGCCACAGCCTAAGACACGCGCCAACCAGTCGCCGACCATGCTCGACGCTGCCGTGCCGCAGCTCGACCCGCAACTCAATCCGCATCTCACTTTCAGCAACTATATCGAGGGAGAAAGCAATAAGTTACCGCGTGCAGTGGGACTCTCTATCGCCGAGCACCCCAACACGCTGCAGTTCAACCCGATGTTTATCTATGGACCTTCGGGCTGCGGAAAGACTCATCTCATCAATGCCATCGGCGTGCATGCCAAGCACCTCTATCCTCAGAAGCGCGTACTGTATATCAGTGCCCGTCTTTTCCAGGTGCAGTTCTCCAATGCGGTCATTCAGAACCATCTCAATGACTTCATCGCCTTCTATCAGACGATCGACATGCTCATCGTCGACGACATCCAGGAATGGATTAACTCGCCGAAGACACAGGATACTTTCTTCCACATCTTCAACCATCTTTTCAAAAACGGCAAGCGCATCATTCTGGCTTCCGACCGTCCGCCGGTAGACCTCAAAGGTATGCCTGACCGACTGCTCACCCGTTTCTCATGCGGTGTCATCGCTCCGTTGGAGAAACCCAACCGTCAGTTGTGTATCGACATCCTGCGCAGTAAGATTTGCCGCGACGGACTGAAGATTCCCGACGATGTCATCGCCTTTATTGCCCAGACGGCCAGTGGCAGCGTGCGTGACCTGCAAGGTGTGGTCAACTCGCTGATGGCCTACTCCATTGTTTATAACAGCGACATCAACATGCAGTTGGCTGAGCGTGTCATCAAGCGTGCCATCAAGATCGACGACCGTCCGCTCACCATAGACGACATCATGGAGAAGGTATGCAACCACTACAATGTCACGCAGACACAGGTGAGTTCCAAGAGCCGCAAGCGTGACTATGTGATGGCACGTCAAGTGTCAATGTACTTAGCACAGAAATATACCAAGATGCCAGCCAGTCGCATCGGTAAGCTCGTCGGCAACCGCGATCACTCCACCGTGATCCATAGCTGTGCGCAAGTAGAAAAGCGCTTGCAGGTAGACCGCGCTTTCCAGGCTGAGATCGTAAGCATAGAGAATTCGTTCAAACTAAAAGACGCTGCAGAGTAGCAAATAAAAAATGCGTCACCAAAAGATTTGGTGACGCATTTTTTATTTGCTTTCTTTATTTATCCTTCTTACCGAAAAGTGAGAAGTGGACATAACGTTTAGGATGTGCCTTCAAGTCTGTCAGTAGAGAATCCGCACTGTCCACTGTATTGCTTAACCGGTGATAGAGCATATCATCGTTCATCAGCAATCCTAGCGTACCGTCTTTGCCATTCAGCTTAGCCGTCACTTCCTGTACATTGGCAAGTGTCTGGTCGACCTTAGCCATCGTATTGGCTACATTGATAGAGGCAAGATTAGCCGTCAAGCGCGAAGTATTGTCAAGTGTGACACCGGCTTTGCCCAGCGCATAGTCGGCTTTGTTCATCATACCCGGCACGCGCCCGTTGACCTGAGCCATCAGCGTATTAAGATTGCGTGATGTGGTGTTGAGGTTGTTGGTAATCGCCTCCACATTATGCAGAGAATGAGCCAGAGCTGGATCTGCAAGCAAAGCATTGACACTGGTAAGGATACTGTCAATCTTGGGGATGAGCTGTTTCACAGCCGGCAACATCGTGCGCACTGAGCCCATCATACCTTCGTTGATCTGACCTTGGATCGTATCGCCCGGCTCCACACGCTCGCGTGGGTTATTGGCCAAGAGCAGATTCATCTTCACATTGCCCATCAGGTCACTGACAATCTCAGCAGAAGAACCTTTGGGAATGCGGAGATCATTGTCCACATCAAACTTCACGACGATATCGCCATTGCCGTCGTAGTCGTAGTTGATATCCTTCACCACACCTACCTGATAGCCATCGGCATAGATAGGATTGGAGCGTGACAAGCCGCTGATGTCCTTAAACTTGATATAGTAGGACTTATCGCTGGAGAACACCGACATGCCTTTGAGAAAGTTCATGCCGAAGAACAACAGCGCTATACCTACGATGGCCACAAGGGCAATCTTGACTTCATTGGTGAAAAACTTCATGTGTGTATGATTTTTATTTCTTTCGTTTATTTGAGAGGAACTCCTTGATCGCCTCGTTGACATCCACCTGCTTACCGTCTTTATAGGCTACGATGAATGCATCGGGAAACTTGTCGAGAATCTCCCTACGGGAGCGGTTGACAGCATTGTAGTTGGTACTGCTACCGTAGAAGTATTTCCATTTGTCTCCGTCCTCCATCCGCTCGATGCCTGTGAGTTCCTTGAACTGACGGTCGTTGTCGCGTAGCTTTAACGAGCCTTGAAGTATCTGAATCTTGAATACCGGAGCATGAGCAGCCTGCTGACTGACTTTTCTGTCATTGTCTTTCTTTGTCTGCTTGTCAGTCTTGCCTGCTTTGTCGGATTTCGAAGTATTCTTGCCAGAAGCCTTGAGAGCAGTGACTTCACGCTTTTGCGGGGTACTGCTGCTTTTTTGCGGAGTATCGCTGTTTCCCTTCCGTGCAACAGATTTTCTTTGAACGGTCGTCCTTGTCGATTTGCTGCTTTGATAGTCGTCTGTTACGGCCTGGTCATCATATGTTTTGTCGTTGACAGGTGCACTTACCTCTATCACTTTGTTCTGATAAGGCAGTGTCGACTGGGTGTCGTACTTATTCTTATAGGTGATGAAAGCATTGTAGATACCTTTTGTATAGAGGTCCACAGCCGAGTCAGAATTCAAGAACTGCTCCTCATCGGGAGTAGAGATAAAACCCAGCTCCAGGAGGATGGCAGGCATGGAGGTGAGTCGTAATACGGCAAGATTGTTTTGATGAGAGCCACCGTCTTGTCTTCCTGTAGCCTGACAGACACAGCGCTGCATCAGGCGAGAGAGTTCCACACTATGCTGTCGGTTGTTGTCAGCGATAAACTCAAACATGATGTCGCTTTCTGCCGAGTTTATGTCCAGTCCGCTGTATTTCTTTTGGTAGTCTTTCTCAAGGAAGATCACGGAGTTCTCACGCTTAGCCACGTCGAGGTTCTCACGGATACCACGGTCGCCGGAACGCCCTCCGCGGCCCAAGGTATAGCTTTGGAAACCGTGTGCCGTGTGTGAGCCGTCCACTGCATTGATGTGGATGGAAATGAAGAGATCAGCTTTGTTGCGGTTGGCAATATCAGCGCGCTCATGAAGAGGAATGAAGACATCGGTCTTGCGCGTATAGATCACACGCACGTCGGGACAATGGCTCTCCACAAATCGACCAAACGCCAAAGCGTATTTCAGCGTCAGATCTTTCTCGTTGGACACCGCACCAGGAGCGCCAAAGTCGTTGCCACCATGACCGGCATCAACGACAAGCGTAAAGCGAGAGGCAGCACTTGTGCTCACAAGCGCAAAAAAGAAGAAGACAGGAATTATGAGAAGTATCCTTTTCAACATATCGATGATTCTTTCCTTTGCAGTACCAACAAGCGTAAACTTGTATCAATTTTATGCAAAGTTACGGATTTTACATTAGGAAACTGAAAAGAAGCAATGAGTTTTATTATTTATTAATGATGCAAGCACTTAGCGATTGGTCAGATGCAGTTCGATGCCCGCTCCCTGACAATCAGCACCCATAGGAGGATTGAGCTTCAAAACTGTCATGTCTATCGCATCAATCTGAGGCCAACGTTGAAACAGTCGCTCACCGATCACTCCGGCAAGATGCTCCACAAGATCTACAGGCTCAGACATCGTCTTGGCCACCAGTTGATACACCTCGGCATAGTTGATGGTGTCCGCCTCTTGGTCGCTCTCTACGGCACGACCTACATCAGCCTTCAGTCTGAGACTGACTTCATAGTCGTTACCAACAAGACGCTCCTGCGCCTCCACGCCGTGAAAGGCATGGAAACGAAGGGAACGTAAGAGGATATAGCTTGATTCGCATTTCATACGTCAAACCTATAGCGTGATTATCCACAACGGCTGGCACCGCAGTTGGTACAGATGAGGCAGCCCTCCTGATAGACGAGTGTCTCCTGACCGCAGACCGGGCACTTCTGACCCACTGCCTTGGTACCGTCAGTGATGTACTTCTTCAGCGCGCGCTCCACACCGTTCTTCCATGTATTGATGCTTTCGTCTTTAAGTTGCAAAGAGCCGACAAGCTTGATGACATGGTCGATAGGCATGCGGTAGCGAAGCACGCCGGATATCAGCTTGGCATAGTTCCAGTATTCCGGATTAAACTTCTCGCTCAATCCTTCTACCGTGGTCTTGTAGCCACGTTTGTTTTCAAACTGGAAGTCATAACGGTGCGTACCATCAGGATTGGTCTGCTTGATGATCTTACCTTTTGTAACGCTCTTCGGCAACACAATACCCTCGTCGTCGTCCTGCAAACCGGTGAAGATCTCGTAAGGATAACCATCGAGCAATCCCACGAAGGCCACCCATTTCTCACGGTTGTTCTGGAAGCGCACCACATCGCAGTCGAGTTCCTTCGGACGGACCTCCTGTACAGATGGACGGGGGATCGATGGTGCTGTGACAGGCTCCGGTGTCTCCTTATGGTCTGCGTCTTTCTTTTCTTTCTTTGGCACGGCGATCATCACACCCGATCGACTACCGTCTCGGTAGATGGTGCAGCCCTTGCAGCCTGAGCGCCAAGCTTCAATATAGAGTTTGTTGACAAGTGCCTCATCGGCATTATTGGGCAGGTTGACGGTCACAGAGATACTGTGGTCCACCCACTTCTGAATAGCGCCCTGCATGCGCACTTTCATCAGCCAGTCCACATCATTAGCGGTAGCTTTATAATAAGGAGAGCGGGCGACGAGTTCGTCGATCTCTTCCTGCGTATATTTCTTCTCCGTGTCGATGCCATTGATCTTCATCCATTCAAGGAACTTACGGTGGTAGACGATGTACTCCTCAAAGGAGTCACCCACCTCATCGACAAAGTCCACATGCACGTCAGCATCGTTGGGGTTGACTTTGCGGCGACGCTTATAGACGGGCATGAATACGGGCTCGATACCACTCGTGGTCTGTGTCATCAGCGATGTGGTGCCGGTTGGAGCTATCGTCAAGCAGGCGATATTGCGGCGTCCAAGCTTCACCATGTCCTCATAGAGCTTAGGATCGGCATCCTTCAAGCGGAGGATAAACGGATTGTTCTTCTCACGTTCAGCGTCATAGATGCTGAACGCGCCACGCTCCTCAGCCATCTTCACAGAAGAGCGATAGGCGTTGATGGCCAGATTACGGTGCACACTCACGGCAAAGTCAGTAGCCTTCTGCGTGCCATAGCGCAGCCCCATGGCAGCCAGCATATCGCCCTCAGCGGTGATGCCCACGCCAGTACGACGGCCCTTGCCGCTCTTATCCTTAATCTTCTCCCAAAGATGGTATTCCGTGTGCTTCACATCCTCGCTTTGAGGATCGCGACGGATCTTATCCATGATGTTTTCGATCTTCTCCATCTCCAAGTCCACGATGTCGTCCATGATACGCAGAGCAAGCTGTACATGACGGCTGAACTTATCGAAGTCGAACTTAGCTTCCTTGGTGAAAGGATGCTCGACATAGCTATAGAGATTGATGCTCAGCAGGCGGCAGCTGTCGTAAGGGCAAAGTGGAATCTCACCGCAAGGATTGGTGCTCACCGTCTTGAAGCCGAGGTCAGCATAGCAGTCAGGAATACTCTCACGGATGATCGTATCCCAAAACAGCACACCGGGCTCAGCGCTCTTCCATGCGTTGTGCACGATCTTCTCCCACAGCTTGCGGGCAGACATCTCTTTGCTCACCATCGGATGGTCGCTGTCGATCGGGAACTGCTGAGTGTAGGGTTTGTCTTCAACGGCAGCCTGCATAAATGCGTCGTCGATGCGCACGCTGACATTGGCGCCGGTGACTTTTCCCTCCGTCATCTTGGCATCGATGAAAGCCTCGGAGTCGGGATGTTTGATGCTCACACTGAGCATGAGCGCACCGCGCCGTCCGTCCTGAGCCACCTCACGTGTGGAGTTGCTGTAACGCTCCATGAAAGGCACCAAGCCGGTAGAGGTCAGTGCGGAGTTGTTCACCGGACTGCCTTTCGGGCGAATCTGACTCATGTCATGGCCTACACCGCCACGACGTTTCATCAGTTGTACCTGCTCCTCGTCGATTTTCATAATAGCACCATAGCTGTCGGCATTGCCATCGAGTCCGACGACAAAACAGTTGCTCAGTGATGCTACCTGATGATCATTGCCAATACCCGTCATCGGGCTGCCTGCCGGTATGATGTAGCGGAAATGATCGAGCACATCAAAAACCTGCTGGGCAGAGAGTGGGTTGGGGTACTTCTTCTCAATACGGGCAATTTCATTGGCAATACGCCAATGCATCTGCTCCGGGCTTTTCTCAAAGATATTGCCGAAGCCGTCCTTCATGGCGTACTTGTTGACCCACACACGTGCCGCCAACTCGTCCCCGCCGAAGTACTGCAAAGAGGCATCGTAAGCCTCTTCATAAGTGTATGTCTGTTTGTTTTCCATTGGTTGATAACCCCTTAAGTCAATCCTTTCAGACTGGGGCTGCATGATTGTGTTGATGAATTATTTGCTTTTAAATGTAGACTGCAAAGCTACAAAAGTTTTCTCTAATTCTATCAACTTTCTAAAGATATTTAGGAGAAAACTTTTCCTTTTTGGAAATTTTTCCTATCTTTGCAATTACTAAATTGAACAAGAAATGGAAAGTTTAATACACCGTAGAAGTATTAGGAAGTACCAAAATAAAGAGGTCGAAGAGCAACTGTTGCATCGTCTACTGGAGCAGGCTGAGCGCACGCCCACCATGGGCAACCTGCAACTCTACAGCGTCATCGTCACACGCGACCCAAAGATGAAAGAGCGCTTGGCGCCCGCTCACTTTGGTCAACCGATGGTAATGGGTGCTCCTGTAGTGTTAACTTTCTGCGCTGACTATCGTCGCACGACGCTTTGGGGCGAACAGCGTAAAGGTCATCCCGGCTACGACAACTTGCTGAGCTTTGTCAACGCCGCCACTGATGCCCTGCTCTATTGCCAAACATTCTGTAACCTGGCAGAGGAAGCCGGACTGGGCACTTGCTTCTTAGGCACGACTGCCTATCAGCCGCAAGCTATCATCGATTTATTAGAGTTGCCGCCCTTGGTATTCCCCGTGGCTACCATCACATTGGGCTGGCCCGATGAGGATCCGGCACAAAGCGACCGCTTGCCTCTTGACGGCATCGTCCACGAAGAGGTTTATCACGACTACACGCCACAACAGATCGACAACATCTATGAGCCGAAGGAGAATCTGCCGGAGAACAAGCAGTTTGTGGAAATCAACCACACCGAGACGCTCGCACAGGTGTTCACCGACATCCGCTATACCGCCAAAGACTGTGAATCCATGAGCAAGGGACTGAAGAAAGCACTGCACCATCAGGGCTTCATGTAAACGATCTGTAAGAAATGAGTAATATTGAAATAAGAAAGGTAGAGACGCTGCATGAACTGAAAGTCTTTATCCAGTTCTTCTACGACCTCTACCGCGACAACCCTTGCGCAGTACCTTATCTATATGGTGAGGAGATGAAGACACTACGCAAGGATAAAAATCCGGCCTTCGAATTCTGTGAAGCCGACTATTTCCTGGCTTATCGTGACGGGAAGGTTGTGGGTCGCGTGGCTGCCATGATCAACCACCGGGCCAATAAACGATGGAACAGGCATATGGTGCGCTTCGGCTGGTTCGACTTCATCAATAACATCAACGTATGCCGTGCATTGCTCGACACCGTAGCCCAATGGGGAAAAGTCAAAGGCATGGATTGCATCGGCGGTCCCTTTGGCTTTGAGGACATGGATCGCGAGGGCATGATGGTCGAAGGCTTTGACCGTCTCTCCACCTTATATATTAATTATAATAATGAGTACTATCCCCGTTTCATGGATCAGCTTGGATTCCGCAAAGACAACGACTGGGTAGAATGCCGGATAAAGGTGCCGGAGGTGACGCCCCGCAAGTTTGCGCTTACGGCAGAGTTGGTACAGAAGCGCTATAACCTGCAAGTACGCAAATACGGTGTTCTTGACTTTGTAAAGCGCGGTAAAGGCAAAGAACTCTTCGACATCGTCAACCGCACCTACGATGGTCTCTACGGTTTTTCCCATCTTTCTGACGACCAGATCTCGCGTTTGGTCAATGACTACATCCGTCGTGCCGACCTCAACCTTGTCACCTGCGTAGTCGATGCCAATGCCAACGACCGCATGGTGGGCTTCGGCGTGTCGTTCCCCTCTTTCTCGCGTGCTCTGCAGCATACCCGCGACGGCCGTCTCCTGCCCATGGGCTGGTGGCATTTGCTTCGTGTGATGAAATGGCACAAGACCGACACCGTGGATCTGCTGCTCATTGCCGTGCTGCCCGAATATCGCATGAAGGGCGCCAACGCTCTTATCTTCAACGACCTCATCGGCTGGTACCGCCGTTATGGATTCAAATGGGCCGAGGCTATGCCGCAGATGGAGACCAACCATGGTGTACTTGACCAGTGGCAATATCTCGAAGCCGAGCAACACAGAAGGCACCGCGCATATATCCGTGAGATCGATGAGCCCATAAAGAAGACAGAGTAACATAGATCTTTTTAAGAAGACAGAATAACATAGCAACACATAATCTCTATAAGAAGACAGAGTAACATAGGAACACAGATTTGTAAACGCCATTACTGGTAGCAAGTCATCTGTTCCTTTGTTACTCTGTCTCCTATTAGAAATCTATATCGAGCTCGATCCACCGCTCTTTCTCGCGGTACTCTCCGGCATGAGGGTTAACGACAGCAAGACCGATCAGGCGGATAGGATGGTTGGCATCGTAGTCCACACGACTCATGAGCTTTTTAGCCAATGGCAGGATGTCGTCTTTGGTGCGCAAGACCTTTGCCTGCGTGATGCTACGCGAGATGGTGGTAAAGTCGCCGTACTTCACTTTCAGCGTAAGCGTATGTCCCTTGAACTGAGACTCCTGTAGCCGTTCCACAAGTTCCAACGTCACATGGTACAATTCGATGATAACCGCTGACTTCAGACAAATATCTTGGGAGAACGTGTGCTCGCATCCCACCGACTTGCGAATGCGCTCAGAGACCACCGGCCGGTCGTCTATGCCACGGGCGAAGTCATAGAAAGTCCGCCCCGCTTTACCAAAAGTATGAAGAAGATAACCTAATGAGATACTACGTAGCTGTGCGCCATTATAGATGCCCAAGCGGTGCATGCGCTCGGCCGTCTTACCGCCTACTCCCCAAAAATCCTCCACGGGCAACGTGGCGATGAAGTCCAGCGCCCGATCGGGATGGATGACGAAGAGCCCGTCGGGCTTACGATATTCCGACGCTATCTTAGCCAAAAACTTATTGTACGAAACACCTGCCGAAGCTGTCAGCCCCGTTTCCTCGTGTATCCGCTGCTTGATCTCCTTGGCGATGTCCACTGCCAAGTCCATGTCCTTTTTGTTTTGCGTGACATCGAGGAAAGCCTCATCAAGCGAGATAGGCTCCACCAAATCCGTGTAGTCGTGAAAGATACGATGAATGGTTGCCGACACCTCGCGATAGACTTCGTAGCGTCCCGGAGCAATGATGAGATCGGGACATTGCCGTTTCGCTGTCTGAATAGACATCGCAGAGTGCACGCCATATTTGCGGGCCTCATAGCTCGCCGTGGCTACTACGCCCCTTGAACTGTCATGACCAACAACCAACGGCTTACCGCGCCACTCAGGGTGGTCTCGCTGCTCCACGCTGGCAAAGAAGGCATCCATGTCAATGTGGATAATCCTTCGTAGATTCAGTTCACTGCTCATCATCAGACAAAGTTAGCACCTTTTCCCCACATCTGCAAACGATTCAACGCTTTTAACCTATTACCCTCTTCTCCCTATCGTTTTACTTTATTACTATCATCAGTGCCGACAAACAGCAGCTGACACTCTCTGCCATCAACAAATACGGCAAGATACTCTATCAGCTGCCTATCAAGAAGACGAAATAGTCTGTACAACTATAACGGCGGGGAATGTCAAAATTAACCTATTCCCCGCTGTTATAACATAAATTTCCTACAGAACGGCAAACATCGTTAAACTATCGCTACTAACGACGACATATAGCAACGAATATCTTATCTTTGCATTGCATTCTACAAGGAAAACCTCTGGTCAACCCTCATTAGTGATGCAAAGATAACCTCTAACAGAAAGGAATGAACATGAAGATGAACATCAGAATCAACAAGGACATCAAGAGCTACATCCATGACCTTACCGATCTCGTTTGGGCTTATATTCGCCACCGTGCCTCCTACCCCGCCAATGCGTTGCTCGCCGTGCAGCGCGAACTGGCCTGCAATGTCTTCGACAGTCCCGACAACTGCCAAGGCTGTGACTTTTACGCTCCTGAGATGCTACTCACCTATAACGCCAAAGGCGCTACAGTGCCCAACCATAGCGTCATCAAGAGCATAGCGAAGAGATACTATAGCTAAACTCCAGATGTCACTCATTTGGATGAGCAAAAGTCTCGGTGAGGACATGCGCGATGACCCCGGGAAAATGTTTCATCTCCAGCTCATGTTCCTTGTCAGCTATCGTTTCCGGTGTGTCTTCCGGCGTGAGGGCTACACGGTACTGCGCAATGATGTCACCGCCATCGCACTGCTCGTTGACCCAGTGCACGGTCATACCGGTCTCCTGCTCGTGCGCTGCCCACACAGCCTCGTGGACATGGTGGCCGTACATACCCTTGCCGCCGAACTTCGGCAACAATGATGGATGGATGTTGATGATGCTATGGGGGAAAGCCTGGATAAGAAACGATGGTATCATCAGCAAGAACCCCGCTAAGACAATGAACTGCACGCCATGCTCCCGCAGCAAAGGCAACAGTTTGCCAGAATCGTTGAAATCAGTGCGCGGCATGATCGCCGTAGGCACTCCCAGCCGCTCGGCACGCTCCAAGACAGGGGCGCCGGACTTGTTGCACAATACCAGTGCTACATTGATATGATCAGATTGGGCACAGTAGCGGATGATGTTTTCACAATTGGTGCCGTTGCCCGAGGCGAAAACAGCTATGTTAATCATGAATCTCCAATAACTTTTTTATTTCCAGGATTGTTTCTGCCGGATTCTCTCTGTTGAAGCGGATGCCCTGCATGCCCACAGACTGACAGCCTTTGGTGTTCTCGGCCTTGTCGTCGAGGAACAGACATGTATCTGCCTTAAGGTGGAACTTGCCGAGGAAAGCTTGGTAGATGGCTGGATCAGGCTTGAGCAGATGCACATCCTTAGAGACAAGCTCGTCGGTGATGAGGCCAAAAATGCTGAACTTAGCCTTCACCTCCAGCAGCTTGCTCGACCAGTTGCTCAGTCCATAGACGTGGAAGCCACGCTCTTTCAGCACCAGGATGAGTTCGCGGATGCCTGGTGTCTCCACTGTGAAGACATCGGTGTAGTGACTGGCAAAATAGCTGAGCGTATCTGCGTACTCGGGCCATCGCTCCTGCTGTTGACGGATATAATAGTCGAAAGGATGCAGCTCCCGGTCCATGGCTGCGCCTACCTCTTCCGGCAGCACGTGGTCCATGAACCACTGTCCCTGTTCCCGACTCCCCAACAACTTGCCGAAGAAAGCCACAAAGTCGTACTGCACCAGCACGCCGCCATAGTCAAAAACGATGTTCTCTATCATTGCCTTACCTTATTTTCCCACAAATTTAGCGAAAAATATCCAAACGGCAAATAATCTCTTCAATAGTTGCGCGTTTGGATAAAAAGTCTTATCTTTGCGGTATGACATTGAAAGAAGACAGAGAACGTGAGAAGAGCAGACGGGAGGCACTCGGCAAGTTCCTCTACAATCTGGCTCAGACCTGCTTCACGGCCATGGTCGTGGGAGCGGTAGTGACGTACTTCATGGCTAATGTCAAGACATCAGTGTTCATTGCCATGTTTGTTACAGGACTGGTCAAATACGATAGCATTAGCTTACATAGCTAACTACATATTTAAAAAATAAGATTATGATACATGGATTAGAAGGACTCATTATTGTTTTTGCTGGTACATCCATCGTTGCCATACTCTTTGCCATTTGGCTCCACACCAAGAGTGGGGAGAAATGGCTGAAGTCGCTGGATGACTAAACAAATAGCCTCACACCCGTACCCCTCTCCAAAAGAGAGGGGAGTGATTACCGACACAAGTTGTTAGGCTATAGCCCGACCTTGCAGCCCACCATCACATTCGTACCATCGACAATCGGACTGTTGAGGTAATAGTATTTCGGACGATAGTTCAGCAGGTTGTCGACGGCAAAAGTCAGCTTCAGATGTTTGCCGATGCCCATTTGTGCCGACAACTTCCACAGCGTATAAGCCGGATAATGCACCGTGATGGTACCCTCCTCCACTTTATAATAGTTTTTAAACTCCTGGTTGTCTATACCCGACAGGAAGCGACCGTCCAGAGCCACAATTCCATCCAGCAACGTAGAGAAGCGGTGAGTCCAGTCGGCATGTGCCGTCAGGCTGTGCTTGCGTGCAGGCAGGTAGGGGCTGGCGACTTTTCGTCCATCCTTATGTCCAACCTGCTCATCGACAAAGGCGTAGGACAGCCGGGCGTCGAGGCCACAGTTCCACCGCGCACGCGCCGTAGCCTCAAAACCAGCCACATAAAGCCGGTCGATGTTGACATAAGGCAGTCGCAGCATCGTCTCCGTGGCACTGGCGTAATAAGGATTTCCCGACGTGATCTTATTGGTCACACGATTGCAGTATCCTGACAACAGAAAACCGTAGTTACCCTTGACATACTCCACACTGAGGTTGAAGTTATGGCTCACCTCCGGTTTCAGCAGTGGATTGCCCGTGATGATCCAAATACCTATCATGTCGAAATCGTAGTATTTCTCTTTCAATGTCGGTGCACGGAAGCCCATGCCATAGCCGAAGCGCACATTGAGATGGTCAATGGGCGTATGACGCACACTGAACTTCGGTGTGACGCGCTGGATGTGATGGTCCGAGAAATAGTCATATCGCAACGCACCCACAAACTCCCAACGTCTATTAAGCTTCCAGTCGAACTGCGCAAAGGTGTCGATGCTCTGCTGACGGTGTGCCGCATCGAGTTTGGTATTGTTGAGATAGTCGTAGAGATAGTCGGCTCCGGCCGTGAGCACATTGTCGCCGAAAGTATGGTTATAAAGCAGACGCACACTGTTCTGCACATTGGAGTAGCTGCGCACGTCAAGGTTCTGTCGGCGCAGCCACGTCGACTTGTCATATTGGTCGAAGCTGTACGACCCTTCTATCACATCATTGTCAGAGAGTGTCCACTGAGCCTTTCCGCCCGCGTTGAAGTCGCGATAGCGCTCCGGTGACTCCACGCTGCGCTTCACCTGACGGAAGAAATAGCCACCGCGTCCCGTGAGCTTCAGCTGATCCGACGGGTGCCAGATGGCTTTGTCGGCGAGGTTCCATGTACGGTCGCCGAAGATGGTGGTGATGGTGCGTGCAATCGCACCGTCAGCACTATGCACGTCGTAGTTGTCTTGCGTCGTCCTATTCAGGTTGAACACATTGCTCCATCGGTTGCCTCCACTTTGCAGAGCCAAGCCATAGCGTTGCTCGTTATGTTTGGACAGACGTGCGTCGAGCGTAGCGCTGAATTTCTTTACAGCTTCCTTAGTGATGATGTTGATGACACCACCGTTGGCATTGCTGCCATAGAGTGCCGATGCCGCTCCCTTGACGATCTCAATGTGATCGACGTTGTCCATCGACAAGCGTGTGAAGTCCACGTCGTCCATCGTCTCGCCTGCGAGGCGCTCACCATCCACAAGGATGAGCACGCTCTGACCGCCAAAGCCCGAGAAGTTGAGATGCACCATCTGATTCTGAGCAAAGGAGAACTCCACGCCGGGCATCACCTGTTGCAGCACATCCTTGAGGTTGGTGGCATCAGTCTTCTCGATATCGGCGTGGCTGATGACCTGTGTGAGCACGGGAGTCTCCAAAAGCAGTTTCGGTGAGCGCGTTCCCGTGACCACCACCTGCGAGAGCTCTTGTCCCGTGAGCAGGGAGTCGGGAGCCTCAGCAGCCAGCAACGGAGATGAAGAGAGAAAAGCGGCAAAAACCGTGAAGAGTGACGTATGGTGCATTATTTGATTTTCTTATAGTTGATTCTCAGCCAGCAGGTGGTGCCTTGCTCATTCATATAGTCTTGCAGTTGCAGCGCAAAGTACTTGCCTTCCTTGGTACGCAGGATAAACACATGGTTGTTGAACGAATAGGTGGGCGGAATGGGTGGGATGTTGAAGACGAGCCACGAGGACAGCACCTGGTTGATGCGGATGCCCTGGTTGCCCATGATGCAGTTAAGCATCTCCGTGCGGTCTACCCACACGTCGCGCTCTGTCCACGTGTCGGGCGTAAACGTCTTACCAGCAAACGCCTGTACTGAGTCGGGCACCTCATCCATCGAGGTGTAGGCTGTCTCCAAGGCACTGCCGCCGTTGGTGCGTACGTTGTCGCGGTGCACGGCAAAGGTCCAGTGCTCAGGCTCGGGCTGCGGCACCGTGGGCTTGTAGCCACGAAGCTCATAGTTGGACATGCCCTTGCCGAAGATGTCGAACCAGTAGATATACATGCCACTGCTGTCTCGCATGGCTTCAGCGTTCTCGGTCTGCGGGATAGGCCACGGCGTGAACTTTGTCTGTGCCTGTTGCAAAGCAGAGATATCGCCTTTATCAGTCAGTTCTAAGAGCGAGTCAAGGTCTACATAGTACCAGTCGTTCCAACTGGTAGCGTTGATGTAGAGCTGTCCGGCCTTCACTTCGGTCGAGCTACCCTTGTCCTCGTCATAGATACCGCCAAAGACGCCGTCGCAGGATGCCGCCAAGGAAAGGCAGCACCCTGCGAGCAGATATATTAAAAGTCGGTTGATGTGGTTCACTATATATAATAATGAGAGTTACTTGCGAGTGCCGACGAAGGTGCCGGTCATGGTCATCGGCATGCCGCCGAACTTATGCTCGTTGACGATGGTCACTTTGTTGCCGCTGAAGGTCACGGTGATTTTTCCCACGGTGACGGTATAGTTTTTCTCATTGCCATAGACAAAGACGTCTGCACTGGCATTATTGCTATAGTCGAGGTAGTAAGCATTCTTCGTCTTGTCGTAAGGGATATTGGTCACAGAGTAGCTTCTCTGCACGATGTTTCCCATCTTCTGTGCTGTGAAGTCAAACGTCTCTTCCGGGATAACCACGCTGATGGTACCGTCGTTGTTCTGGTTGATGACATAGTTCACGTCCGCCGTGTTAGGCTGCTTGAGATCCATGCCCATGACAGAAAAACTGAGCGTGTCCTTACCGGTGTAGGTGCCTGCCACAGATGCAGTCTTGTTATCATCATCGCCGCAAGAAGTGAATGTGGCGGTTGTCATCACGGCTGCCATGAAGAGCAGCATGAGGGAAAACAGTTTCTTCATTGTCTTTAAAGTCTTTTTTATGATTTAGTTGTGTGATTCTGATTTACGTCTGCAAAGTTACGGCTTTTCAAGGATATTCACAATCCCTACTTATGAGGAAATTTAGGACGCAAGCAGCGAGGAAGCCAAACGCAAGATACCAAAATACTGATACGGGAAAATGAGGAATATAAGATGCGGAAGCAACTTTTTCCATTCGGAATGGGAAATTTCTTCCATTGAGAATGGGTAAAATCTTCCATTTTGTTTGGAAGATATTTGTTTTTTACCTAAATTTGCATCATAACAAAAAAGAGAGAGGCTATGCTTAGACAGAATCAGATAGCACAAGTAATAGACATACAAGAGGCAACATACAAGCCACGCCATGGTGAGATATTGAGGGAGCAACTACCACATATCAAGAATGTATCAGAGTATGCCAGCATCATCACGGGCATGAGGCGTGTGGGCAAGAGTACGTTGCTCCGACAGATCGCGACATCCAAGAAATACCAGCACGTGACGTATCTTAACTTTGATGACATCCGGCTGACGGGCTTTGAGGCTGACGACTTCAATCGACTCTATAAAGAAATAAGAACCAGAGAATCAAAGGAACTCTTCTTTGACGAGATACAATTGGTGAAAGGATGGGAGATCTTTATCCACCAACTGCTGCGGGAAGACTACACCGTCTATATCAGTGGATCCAACGCCACACTGCTCAGCGTGGACTTGGGTACTCATCTCACTGGGCGCCATCTCCAAAACGAACTCTTCCCATTTTCCTATACAGAGTTCTTGACGTTTGAGGAGACAAAGGCATCATTGTCTTCCTTTGAACAATATATGCTCAAAGGTGGCATCCCTGAATACCTGCGGACTCAAGAGCCGCTCATTCTGAGCTCCCTTCTTGACGACGTTCTGATACGCGACATCGCTGTCAACAAAGGTGTGAGCAACGTGCAGTCACTACGCCAGCTGGCCGTTTATCTGCTGTCCAACATTGGTAAGCCCTACTCTGCCAACCGTCTTAAATCGGTGTGTGGAGTAGCCTCATCGACGACAGTCTCTGATTATATCTCCTATATGATGGACGCTTACCTTGTCGGCAGCATCGGTCTCTATAGTGATTCCTTACAGGTCACGGCACGCAATCCTAAGAAGGTCTATTGCTACGACACAGGTTTGATTGCCAGTCTGTCGCTGTCAAAGACGCCTGACAAAGGACGGCTGTTGGAGAATATGGTGTTTATCTGGCTCCGACATCACTACGCTTTGAATCATATCTTTTATGAGCAGGGAGAAGGCGAATGTGACTTCGTAGCTGTCGACACGGCCAACCATCCCGAGCTGTTGATACAAGTATGCTATGAACTCAATGACGACAATTTCCAACGCGAGATGAACGGGCTGACTGAAGCTATGCGGAAATATCAGTTACACGAGGGATTCATCATCACTGCTGACGATGAGGACGAATTCAGCACAGAGGCAGGAAAGGTAAATGTAGTAAAGGCCTGGAAATGGATGTCTGAACACTAATGGAGAAATAAAGGGATGTCAAGCTTAAAAATAGCTGACAAAATCATGTTCGAGAGAAAGCGCAATCTAGAGAGCGCAGTAAGGACTTTTTGAGAGAAAAGTGAGATGAAAACAAGAAAACAGTGGGATGAAATCAACAAAACAGTGAGATGATGAGCCTAAAGACGAATCAAAACTTATCTCGTTGTTAATCAACGACTTAAGAAAACGTCCGAAAATCGCAAAAATTCGGGCAAGAGGCCTTTTACTGGCAAAGAATGGCAGGAAAAGGGCTCTAAAATGTCAGTTAATTCAACAATTGCTGCAACCGGCAGAAAACAGGATTCATGTCCTCATCGCAATATTTTTTTGCAAAAACTTCTTTGTTCTCAGATTTCTTTGTAACTTTGCATTGTGTTTAGCAGCGAAAGCTGTTTGGCACAACACACATTATTGGGGTGCTTGGGCGTTTGCCCTCGCTGAGATCATACCCGTTGAACCTGATACGGACAATACCGACGCAGGGACGAGATTTTCTTTTCACCTCTTTAATATATATGTGCTTATGGTAAAAAGAAAACATCTAATTATTTTAAACAGTCATGGATAAATACTTATTGATGCTGGCCGCACTCTCTTGTGCCGCCACCACCTCATGGGCTGCCGACAACGAGCCGGCAGACTCCATCCGCACGTATGAGCTGCAAGGCGTACAGGTGACCTCCACCCGCGCCGGCAAGAAGACACCTATGGCCTTCTCTACGCTCACTCAGAAACAAATCAAACAAGTGAACTTCGGACAGGATATTCCTTATATCCTCTCACTGACGCCCTCCGTCACCACCACCTCCGACGCCGGCAACGGCATTGGCTACACCTCCATCCGCGTGCGTGGCGTGGATCCCAGCCGCATCAACATCACGGCCAACGGCGTGCCTGTCAACGACGCCGAGAGCTCGCAGGTCTACTTCGTCAACATGGCCGACTTCGCCTCATCGGTGCAGAGCATGCAGATACAGCGCGGCGCCGGTACGTCGACCAACGGTTCCGGAGCTTTCGGTGCTACGCTGAACATGCAGACCGAGAACATCGGCACACAGCCCTATATCGGCCTCGACGCCAGCGCAGGATCGTACTACAGCCACAAGGAGACACTGCGTTTCGGCACCGGTCTGCTTGGCGGACACTGGGGATTGCAGGGCCGACTGTCTAACATCGGGTCGAAAGGATACCTCAACCGCGCCTCGACGAAGCTCAACTCCTACTTCCTTCAGGCCGGATACTTCACTGACAACACGATGGTGAAATTCCTTACCTTCAACGGTACGGAGCGCACCTACCATGCCTGGAACTACGCTTCGAAATACGAGCAGAGCCTCTACGGCCGACGCTACAACTCATGCGGCGTGTACTGGGATGAGAACGGCAACATGCAATACTACGACGGCCAGACCGACAACTATCATCAGCAGAACTATCAGATCATCCTCAACCAACTGTTCGGCTACAAGTGGAGCCTCAACGCTACCCTGCACTATACTAAGGGCCAGGGCTACTACGAGGAATATAAAGACGGTAAGGCTTGGGCCGACTACGGACTGGCTACCGACGACAAGAGCAACATCATCGTCAGCAACGGCACAACGTACTACTCCCACATCATGGGTGACCTCGTACGCCAGAAGAAGATGGACAATGACTTCTACGGAGCCATCGCCAGCATTAACTACGACAACAAGAAGAACCTGAAGGCAACACTTGGTGCAGGATGGAACCGCTACGACGGCAAGCACTTCGGCAAGGTCATCTGGGAAACGACTACACCTTATTATATATATAAGGATGCCAACGGCAACAAGCTGAAGGATGCCAACGGCACAGTGACAAGACCTTATCAGCCCACAACCACGGTGTATCCCGACTTTGAGTATTACCGCAACGAAGCATGGAAGAGCGACTTCAACGTCTACGGCAAGGCTGCATGGACCTTCCTGCCGGGACTCAACGCCTACATCGACCTGCAATACCGTCACGTGGGTTTCCGTCTGCAAGACCCGGGCGACTGGTATGGTGCCAACCCCGACAATAAGCTGTGGGCACACGATGATTTCGATTTCTTCAACCCGAAAGCCGGACTCAACTATCAGCTCGACAGCCACAACCGCTTCTATGTCAGCTACGCCATCAGCCACAAGGAGCCGACACGCAACGACTATCAGAACAACTATGTCAGCCATCTGAAAGCCGAAAAACTCCAGGACTGGGAGTTGGGCTACCACTACGAGAGTCCCGTATTCTCCGCAGGCGTGAACCTCTATTACATGTACTACAACCATCAGTATGTGCTCACCGGCGAACTCAATGAGATCGGTGAGATGAAGGCCAGCAACGACAACAGCGGTAAGTCTTATCGCGAAGGCATCGAGCTGGAGGCTGCGTGGAAGCCTTGCCAGTATTTCCGCTGGGATGCCAACGCCTCCTTCTCGCACAACATCTGCAAGGACTGGACGGTGACACTCGCCGACGGCACGGCCGGCAACCTCGGAGACACGCACACGGCCTTCTCGCCTGACTTCATCCTGAACAACATCCTGACGTTCACCTACGCCGGTTTCAACGCCGGCGTGCAGAGCCAGTACATCGGCAAGCAGTATCTGACCAACACTGACTTTGACAGCTACAAGAATTACAACAAGGACGGCAACTTCAATCAGAACGTGGACATGTTCCTCAAGAAGCATTTCAACACCAACGTGGATCTGAGCTATCATTTCACCCTGCCCCACTTCGGACTGAAGGGCATCACCCTCGGTGTGACGCTCTACAACATCTTCGACGCGAAGTACAACAACAATGGTTGGGCTGCTCCTTCGTTCCGCAAGGACAGCAAGGGCAATGTCGAGGCTTACTGCACCGACGACCTCTACGAGGCAGGCTTCGCTCCCTCCGCTACGTTCAACTGGATGGCACATCTGAGCATCAACTTCTAATGCTGGATATTATTGGAACGATCATCGGCCTTGTATATATCTATCAGGAGTACAAGGCATCGATATGGCTATGGATCACCGGCATCATCATGCCGGTGGTCTATATGTTTGTTTACCTCGACGCCGGACTCTATGCCGACTTTGGCATGCAGGTGTACTATGCTTTGGCAGCCGTCTACGGTCTGCTCGTATGGAAGTTGGGCAAGAAACGCGGACAAGAGCATGAGGGCGACATGCCCATCACGCACGTGAAGCGCAGTCTGCTTCTCCCCTCTCTTCTACTCTTTCTCGCTGCCTGGGCGCTGGTCTACTGGATCCTCATCCGCTTCACCAACTCCACCGTGCCCGTCCTCGACTCCTTCGGCAACGCACTGAGCTTCATCGGACTGTGGTGGCTGGCCCGCAAATACGTGGAGCAGTGGTTGCTGTGGATCGTCATCGATGCCGAGCTCTCCGCCCTCTATGTCTACAAAGGTCTTCCCTTCACCGCCGCACTCTACGCCCTCTATGTCACCATCGCCGTGGCAGGATATTTCAAATGGAAGAAAGCGATTGTTAGCTGAATAGTTACTTATAAAGATAACGATGAAAAATGAATTCTCTGCCGTCATCCTTGCCGACGGCGATTTCCCTACTCATCAAATACCATTGAGCATCTTGCATCAGGCACGACGGCTCATCTGCTGCGACGGTGCACTGCTCACACTCTTCAAGCACCAGCCACAGGAAATAGAAAGACTGAGAGCGGAAGGAAGACTCTTTGGTGTGGGCGACGGCGACAGCCTGCCTGCCGGGCTCAAGGCGCAGTATGCCGACATCTTCCACGCGGTCAGCGAGCAGGAGGATAACGACCTCACCAAAGCAACACGCTTTGCCATCGGGCTGATGAAAGCATCGGCAAAGGAAAACCGTGAGAAGCGACGTCTACGGCTGGCCTATTTGGGTGCCACGGGCAAGCGCGAGGATCACACCCTCGGCAACATCGCGCTGATGATGCGCTACCTGCGTGACTTCGCCATCCTGCCGGAGATGTATACCGACTACGGTTGGTTCGCACCCGCACAGGGCGACATGGCGTTCAGCACCTTTGAGCGACAGCAGATGAGCATCTTCAATTTCTCTTGCACAAAGCTGGAGAGCACGGGACTGCGCTGGCAGAGCTACGCCTATAAAGAATGGTGGCAGGGCACGCTCAACGAATGCACTGGCAGCGAGGTCAGCTTTTGGGCCGACGGCGACTACATGGTCTACCGCACCTACAACGCCAAGTAAACCTCTGTACTGCGCTTATCCCTTGTTGAGCAGATGGCGCAGCACCTCCAACGGTGCATAGAGAATCATGCGTGGCCCCGTCCACCGCATGATCTGCCGCACACACTCACGCTGAGCAGGCGCATAGCAGTGACAGGGGCAGTGCTTGCACGCCGGCTTCTCGTCCTGCCAGCGACAATGATCCAAGCGGTGCTGACAGTAATCGATCAGCGCACGATATTCCTCGGAAGGCTCCTGCTGATGGAGCCGATGACGGCAATAGAGCCGGATCATAAACGCAATCGTACGCTTTTCCCTATCAATGATTTTTCCCATAATGCGGTTCGTTTTTGTTGAATAGCTGTTGTTGATGAACTGCAAAGATAGCAAAAAATACGATAAAAAAAAGTCCGGAAGCAGCAATTGACACTTCCGGACTTATTATTTTTATGATTTAGTTCCTATTACTTGCAAGCACCGCAGGTCCAGGGCTTCAACTCCTTGAAGAAGTCGTGACCCTTGTCGTCAACAAGAATGAAGGCGGGGAAGTCCTTAACGGTGATCTTCCAGATAGCCTCCATACCGAGCTCAGGATACTCCACGCACTCGATGCTCTTGATGGCTTCCTGAGACAACACAGCGGCGACGCCGCCGATGGTGCCGAGGTAGAAGCCGCCGTGCTTCTTGCAGGCGTCGGTGACAACCTGTGTACGGTTGCCCTTACCAATCATGATCATCGAGCCGCCGTGAGCCTGGAACTCGTCGACATATGGATCCATACGGTTGCTCGTCGTCGGACCCATGGAACCGCAAGGATAGCCTTCCGGTGTCTTGGCAGGCCCCGCGTAGAGCACTGGATGGTTCTTGAAGTACTCGGGCAGCTCCTCGCCCTTGTCGAGACGGGCTTTCAGCTTAGCGTGAGCAATGTCACGGGCCACGATGATGGTACCGGTGAGGCTCACACGAGTAGAGACAGGATACTTCGTCAGGATGGCACGAGCCTTGTCGATGCCCTCGTCGAGGTTGATGGCGATGCCGCCGTTGTCGCCCGGCTGCTGCAGCCCAGCAGGGATGAGGTTGCCGGGATTGGTGTCCATCTTCTCCAACCAGATACCGTCCTTGTTGATCTTTGCCTTGATGTTACGGTCAGCAGAGCAGCTCACGCCGAGACCAATCGGGCAGCTGGCACCATGACGGGGCAAGCGGATTACACGCACGTCGTGGGCGAAGTACTTGCCACCGAACTGCGCACCGAAGCCAATCTTATGAGCTTCCTTGAGCAGCTTAGCCTCCAGGTCAAGGTCACGGAAGGCACGGCCTGTCTCGTCGCCCGTCGTTGGCAGGTTGTCGAGATAGTGGATAGAGCCGAGCTTCACGGTCAGCAGGTTCTTCTCTGCTGACGTACCGCCGATGACGAAACAGATATGGTAAGGAGGACAAGCGGCAGTACCGAGGCTCTTCATCTTCTCCACAAGGAACGGCAACAGCGTGCCCTCGTTCTGGATCGTAGCCTTGGTCATCGGATAGAAGTAGGTCTTGTTGGCCGAGCCGCCACCCTTGGCAACCATCACAAAGCGATACTCAGCACCCTTGGTAGCCTCGATGTCGATCTGTGCGGGCAGATTGCACTTGGTGTTCACCTCGTCGTACATCGTCAACGGTGCGTTCTGAGAGTAACGCAGGTTGTCCTGAGTGTAGGTGTTGTACACGCCGCGTGACAGTGCCTCTTCCTCATCGAAGTCAGCCCACACCTGCTGACCCTTCTCGCCGTGGATGATGGCTGTACCGGTATCCTGGCAGAAAGGCAGGATGCCTTTGGCAGAAGTCTCGGCGTTGCGCAGGAGTGTCAATGCCACATAGCGGTCATTGTCAGATGCCTCAGGATCGCTGAGGATGGCAGCTACCTGCTCGTTGTGTTTGCGGCGCAGGCAGAACTCCACGTCGTGGAAAGCCTGCTGAGCCAACAGGGTCAGAGCCTCAGGAGTGACCTTGAGGATCTCTTTGCCCTCGAATGTTGATGTGCTTACTCCTTCTTTGGTGAGCAGGCGATACTCGGTATCGTCCTCACCCATCTGGAACATGGGAGCGTACTTGAAATCTACTGGTTTTGCCATAATGTTTTTATATAACTAATATCCTTATATAATATTATTAGAATCCAAAGATGTCTTCTTTCGTGAGCTTCTTGATGGGGCCAATCTTCTGCAGCGCGTTCATGTCAAGCTCTTTCTCATCGCCGAGGATGATGTAGCGATAGGGTTTGCCGGAGATGTTCTCCTTGGCGAACTTCACCAGGTCGGCCATCGTCAGCGACGGCAGCTTGTCGTAGATGACACGGTTGATGTCGTAGTCAAGGCCACGTTTGCGGGCAGAGAGATAAGCATTGAGCACAGAGAACTTGGTGGTGCGGGCTGTGGCGATACTCTTCATCAGGCTCTGTCTGGCCAAGTCAAGGCCTGCCTGACGCTCCGGCATGTTGTTGAGCAACTGATTGAACTCCTTGATGCAGTCGGTCATCTTGTCGTTCTGTGTGATGACATAAGTATTGAAGGACTCTGTATCGCCCTTGCAGTCCGGTGTTGTCAGCCATGCTCCTGCACTGTAAGCCAGTCCGCGGGCCTCACGCAACTCCTGGAAGACGATGGCATTCATGCCTCCACCGAAATACTCGCCGAAGAGAGCATTGATAGGAGCATGCTCGGGCGTCCACTGCTTGCCCTCGTTGAGATACTGCGTCATGTAGATGTTCTTCGCATCGTAGGGTGCTATCCACACCTCGTTCTGCGTCGTTGTCGTATGCTGATACCGACGGGCTGCGGGCAACGTGGTCTTCATCGTGCAAGGATAGCTCTTGGCTACCGTTGTCTCCAACTGCTTCACCGGCGTGGCACCATAATATAATAAGGTGTACTTACCTAAATTCTTCAGTTGAGCGAGCAACTGCTGTGGGTCGGCTTTACGCAGCTCGTCGGCACTCATCTTGTTGCGGAAACCGTTATAAGGACCGTACTCACCATAGGTGCGCAGGGCAGAGAAGCAGATACGCTGGTTGCCCTTGGCATCGTTGCGGGACTTCAGCGTCAGACCGACAAACTTGTTGTAGCTCTCCGCATCGGCTTTGGCATGGTTGATATAGTCACCCAAGAGCTTTAGCGCAGCGGGCATGTTCTCGTTGAGACCGCTCAGCGACACACGCGTCTCGTCATTGCTGACACTCACGCTGTAGTCGCAAGCCAACTGATAAAAGGCTTTCTTGATGTCATTGGCCGAGCGAGTAGCTGTGCCGACATAGTCAAAATAATCAGCTGCAATCTGCAACTGCTTGCTATTTTCACGGCCTACAGGGAAGACGAGCGAGAGATCGAAGAGGTCGTCGGTGGTGTTCTGCTTGTAGAGTACCTCGGCGCCGTTCTTCATCTTGACCTTGCTTAGATCCTTGTTGAAATCGATGAACTGTGGCTGGATAGGTTCCGGCTTGCTGTTAACAATGGCCGTGAGGAAGTCGCTGTGCTTATCGTTGTTGGTAGGAATCGGCGTGATGTGCGGCTTCTCAATCTTATGGATCGTCGTGTCGTTGCCGAGGCGCTTGTAGACACAGACGTAGTTGTCGAGGAAGTGACGGCGGGCAAAGTCCACGATCTGCTGTTTCGTGATCTTCGACATACGGTCGAGCTGCCCTACTACATGCTGCCAGTTCTCACCGTTGATGAAGGCGTCCTTCATCATCTCGGTGCGGTTGCGGTTACTGCTCAACCCACGCAACATATTGAGCTTCTTGTTGGCAAGAACAGCTTTCATCAGGTTCTCATCAAACTCGCCGCGCTTGAGTTTCTCTATCTCAGCGAGCATGAGGTCACGCACCTCTTCGAGCTTCTGTCCCTGCTTGGGTTCTCCCTCAGCGATGAACGTAGAGTAGTCGGCCAAGCCTTCCACGCCCGTACCGGCACTCATCACCTTCATCGGTTGGTTGAGGTCAATGTCCATGAGTCCTGCTTTGCCGTTGGAAAGAAGATCTGAGATGAAGCTCAGTGTGTCGGCCTGGTCAGAGGCGGCCTTGTCAAACTTCCAGCCGAGCATCACGTTCTCAGCTTCTTGTCCGACAACAGTGGTATCGACATGCTGTTTCAAGTCGGCGACTGGCGCATACTCGGGTCGGGAGAGTGTCGTGCTCGCCTTCCAACTGCCAAAGTATTTGTCGATGGTGGCTACAGCCTTGTCGGGATCGAAGTCACCGGCGAGACAGACGGCCACATTGTTGGGGACGTAGTAGCGGTGGAAATAGTTCTTGATATTGACGATACTTGGATTTTTCAGGTGCTCCTGCGTACCGATGGTTGTCTGTGTACCATAAGGATGAGTGGGATAGAGCTTCTTTCCGAGTGCAACCCACTCCTTGTTGCCGTCTTTGGCAAGACCGATGTTATACTCCTCGTACACTGCTTCCAGCTCAGTGTGGAAGCCGCGGATGACCATGTTCTGGAAGCGGTCGGCCTCAATCTTTGCCCACATGTCGATCTCGTTGTTGGGGATGTCCTCAACGTAGCAGGTGACATCGTTGCTCGTGTAGGCGTTGCTGCCCTCAGAGCCGATGGATGCCATCATCTTGTCGTACTCGTTGGGGATGTTGTATTTGGCGGCGAGCTGCGAGAGCGAGTCGATTTTCTCGTACCAACGCTTGCGTACCAAGGGGTCGGTGATGTGGCGATACTGCTCAAAACGGTTCTCGATAGAGTCGAGAAGCGGTTGCTCGGCAGCAAAGTTAGAGGTGCCGAAATGAGTCGTTCCCTTGAACATCAGATGCTCAAGATAGTGGGCCAGACCTGTGGTCTCCTTCGGGTCGTTGCGTGAACCGGTGCGCACGGCGATGTAGGTCTGCAACCGTGGCTTCTCTTTGTTCACACTGGTGTACACTTTCAGACCGTTGGGAAGCGTATAGATGCGCGTCTGCATCGGATCGCCCTTCACGGTCTCATAGTGATAGCTCTGTGCCCACGTGGCTGTTGCCAGCAACGAGAGGGCAGATAGCATGATAGTCTTACAATTCATCATATATTATTTATTAATCTCAATATTCAGTTGATTCTTATCGGTATCTTTCTTGCCGGTCAACGTGATCATAGTGGTTTCTCTCCTACTCCTCATAATCGGTCTCCTTGTCGAGACTGCCCAGGAAGTTGTCAAGGACGTTTTGCTCCACATCGCCCATACGGAACTCTTTCTCTGCGTCTTTCCTGATCTCACCGATCCAAGCGCGTCGGGCCTGGACATAGTCGTCGTGGATGCGTGCCGCGTCCTCTAAGGTCAAGGTGGAAAGTCCGTAATAGTCGAGTATCAAACGGTAAGTCCATGTCCACTGATAGTCGCGATAGTGGTTGTGGATGTCGTGGAAGCGCTCGTTGACCTTGTCCACAGTGTCCAACATGCCCTGCTTGATGTCGTTGACAAGCCGTTGCTCCTCAGACTCCGGCAACAGCAGACCAGAGAGATCCGCCCAATCGCCAAGCCCCGTGTCGGCTGTTGGCGCTACAAGTTCCGGGTCTTCTTTGAGCCTACGCTTCATCACCGCTCCCATATAGATGCGCAGAGCTACGTCGTAGTATTTGATGCCTTTTTGCAGCGAACTGCTCTTAATGACATATTCATGAAAGTTGTAGTTCGACACATCCTCACCGGAAGCTTGGCGCAAGTCTTCAAGGATCTTCTTGCCTTTAACGATCTCCTGCACGGTAAACGGCGAGAGCCAGTCGAAGTTGACAATGCTCAGCTGGGCACCGGCAGGGCGCATGTCGCGCTTGGGCCACTTGCGGATGTCGCGATAAAGTCCTACCGTAGTGATGTTACGGCCGGGCGACAGATACATCGTGTCGCCGTAAGCGATGAGATAGGAGAAGGGAAGGTTACGCGTATCGGGATGATGCATGAGCTTGCCAAAGCAGACACTGAACGCTCCAATCGTGACGGGCATAAGCAGATAAGCACCACTCGCCGTCTTCGTGCCACGTTCCAAAACGCCCCAGTGCATCGGTCCCATCTTGTAAGCGTGGTTGGAGAAGTTAGTAGCCGAACCGGCATTGTAGAAGCTGAACTGTGCACCGATGAGCAGACTGCTCTTATGGTGACTGGCGGTAAACGGGCCGCAGAAGGCAGCACAAGCCTCACCGTTGCTCATATAGCAGTTCGCAAAGAACACACTCGCAGAAGCCGTAAAGCCATTGCTGAGCTGACAAGCCTCACCCACAAAGCAGTCCTGCATCTTCACCGAGTTGATGATGCTGGATCCGTAGTTGATGATGGAATTCTCACAGATGACACCTGTACCAATATATACGTTGGCCTGCGGCGTGGAGATAATCGTGCAGTCGCTCAGCCGAGAGGCTCCGTTGACTTCGCAGTCGTCGCCGATGACGGTATTGGTGATCTCCTTAGTATTGATGATCTTCACCCGATTACCCAAAGTACCACGGTCGGGCGATGTCACCCGTATGTCTTCGCGCACCATCCGACGCAGGCAGTCCTTCAGTTCCCTGTCGTGAGCATGCTTCACCATGAAAGCTGCTGTCTGACTGTTAAGCCGGTCAAAGAGCAACACATTGCCCTCTCCGACCTCGTTCAGCACAGAGATGAGGTTGCCTTCTCCATAAGTGGCACCCTCTGTAGTCTCTATCGTACTGACATTGGAGATGTAGCAGTCATCACCAATGGCGTAATTGTTGATGTAGTTTCCGACATTCTCTATCAGACAGTTGTCGCCGACAGCAACATTGCGCAACGTCGCATTGTAGATGCCCGTATGTTTATAGAAGTCCTTCGACACTTCGATACTGGTCTCAAAGACGCCCAGCGTAATCTCGCCATAGAACATCACACGGCGCAGAAACGTTGGCTGGAAGTCGTCATCGACCTGTACGTTGCTCCAGTCCTCAGCCCAACAGCCATGGTCTTCAAGAATCGTAATTTCTGTATCTGACAGTGTTCTCATGCTTGTTGATCGTTTTATGTTGATTCATCATCTTTTCTCCTTCCGTCCATTTCTATGACTGATGCATATGCTTCAGTCGTCACTCATCTCAGGATAGAGGAAGTCGTTATAAGGATATTTCTGCACATGCAACTCGCGCACACGCTTATAGAGCACATCACGCATCTCGTCGATGTTTTGCTTCTCGCGCGCAGAGATAAACAAGCAGAAATCGCCTAAGCGGGCCATCCACGTTTTCTTCAGATCGTCGAGCGTACGGTTTTCCTTCGTCGGCGGCGTGAGGTCATCAGGTTCCTTCTCTACACAGTGGTAATTGTCGATCTTGTTAAACACGATGATGGTAGGTTTGTCAGAGCATCCCAATTCCTTGAGCGTCTGGTTGACCACCTCTATCTGTTCCTCAAAGTCGGGGTGAGAGATGTCGACGACATGCACCAGCAGATCAGCTTCGCGTACCTCGTCGAGCGTAGACTTGAATGAGTCTACCAAATCGGTAGGCAGCTTGCGGATAAACCCGACGGTGTCGGCCAAAAGAAACGGAAGGTTGCCGATGACAACCTTTCGCACAGTGGTGTCAAGGGTGGCGAAGAGCTTGTTCTCAGCAAAGACTTCACTCTTGGCCAACAGATTCATGATCGTAGACTTACCGACATTGGTGTAGCCGACAAGGGCCACGCGGATGAGACGTCCGCGGTTTTTACGTTGTGTGGTCTTCTGTTTGTCGATTTCCTCCAAACGTTTTTTCAGCAAGCTCATACGGTTGAGGATGATACGGCGGTCCATCTCGAGCTGGGTCTCACCCGGGCCACGCAGTCCCACTGAACCTTTTCCACCACCGGAACCGGAGCCACCGCCCTGACGCTCCAAGTGAGTCCACAGTCGCTGCAAACGTGGAAGCATGTAACGGTATTGTGCCAGTTCCACCTGCGTCTTAGCATTGGCGGTCTGAGCACGCATGGCGAAGATGTCGAGAATCAACGACGTGCGGTCGAGAATCTTCACGTGCAGCTCGTTTTCTATATTGCGAATCTGCTTGGCACTGAGCTCATCATCAAAGATGACCATACCGATTTCGCGGTCGTTCTCTTCCTCGTCGTGGATATATTGCTTGATTTCTTCGAGCTTTCCCTTTCCCACATAGCTCACAGCACTCGAGCCTCCCACACGCTGCGTAAAACGCTTCACGGTGACGGCGCCGGCTGTGTCAGCGAGAAATTCCAGCTCGTCGAGATATTCTTTGGTCTTTGCCTCATCCTGCTGGGGGGTGATAAGTCCCACCAAGACAGCCGTCTCGGCCTTTACCTCAGAAATAACAAATTCCTTCATATAATAATATAATGTATATACTTTAGTGCAAATGTACGCTATTTCTGCAATATCTGCAAATTTTATAAGTAAAAATAGAATGGAGAAACGGGTATTATATCAAATTCTTCACCATACGTTTCATTTACCAATGCGACAAGGTTAAAAGGACGAAAAAACATTTGAAAATGATTTGAAAACATTATCTTTGCACTCATAAAACGAGTCAAATATACGAAACCGAAGCATCTTCGGTCTCTAATAACCAACCTGAATCATGAGCAAACAATATCTTTTAGGATTCGACGTAGGCTCCAGCAGCGTAAAAGCTTCGCTCGTCGACGCAGAGACTGGAGCAATGGCTGCCACAGCCTTCTTCCCCGAACATGAAGCACCTATCAAAGCCGTCAAGCCGGGATGGGCTGAACAAGACCCACAGATGTGGTGGGACAATGCCAAACTGGCTTTACAGAAAATCATGGCTGAGACAGGAGCCAAAGACGAAGACATCAAGGCTATCGGCATCTCTTATCAGATGCACGGCCTCGTCGTCGTGGACAAAGAGCTCAAACCGCTGCGCGACGCCATCATCTGGTGCGATTCCCGTGCCGTACCTTACGGAGAGCGTGCCTTCAACGAACTTGGACATGACTACTGCCTCAAGCATCTGCTCAACTCACCGGGCAACTTCACGGCAGCCAAACTGGCATGGGTAAAGGAAAACGAACCGGAAATCTTTAACCATATCTATAAGATCATGCTGCCCGGAGACTACATTGCCATGCGCCTCAGCGGCGAGCCCAACACCACAATAGGTGGACTGAGCGAAGGCATCCTCTGGGACTTTGTGGAAAAGAAACCTTCCGAAAAACTTTTGGACTACTTTGGCTTCCCCCACGACATCCTGCCCGACATCGTCCCAGCCTTTTCCGTGCAAAGCCAAGTCTGTGAGACCGCAGCTAAAGAACTCGGGCTGAAGGCCGGCACACCGATTAGCTACCGCGGCGGTGACCAGCCCAACAACGCACTGAGTCTCAATGTTCTTCAACCGGGAGAGATTGCCTCTACCGCAGGAACCTCCGGTGTCGTCTACGGCGTATTGGGAGAGATCGGTTACGATAAGAAGTCGCGCGTGAACACCTTCGCCCATGTCAACTACACACCGGAGCAAACGCGTCTCGGTGTCTTGCTTTGCATCAATGGCACCGGTATCCTCAACGCATGGGTGCGACGCAACATTGCACCGGAAGGCATGAGCTATCAAGACATGAACGACATGGCCGACACCGTGCCTATCGGCAGCAACGGCCTCTCCATCATACCTTTCGGCAACGGTGCCGAGCGTGTCCTGGAGAACAAGGAAATCGGTTGCTCCGTCCACGGATTGAACTTCAACACCCACACCCGCGCCCATCTCATGCGCGCCGCACAGGAAGGTATCGTCTTCTCCTTCTGCTACGGCATGGAGATCATGCGGCAGATGGGCATGAGTATCAACAAGATCCACGCCGGACGCGCCAACATGTTCCTCAACCCTATGTTCCGCAATACGCTGGCCTCCACCAGTGGCGCAACCATTGAACTCTACGAGACCGACGGCAGTATGGGCGCTGCGAAAGGTGCCGGCATCGGTTGCGGCTTCTACAAGAGCGAAAAGGAAGCCTTCGCGTCACTCAAGAAACTGGCTGTCATCGAACCGGATGAGAAGCACGCCCCTGAGTATCTCGATGCCTACGCAAGATGGAAAGACGTGCTCGGACACGCTGAACAGGCGTAGACCACACCTCCAACGTAAAGACCAGTCGCGCTATGAAAGCATAGGTAAAGGCCGCTGAAAACGGTCCTTTGCCATCTGTATAACATACATCTAACCGTTATCATTATAAGAGTCGGGAGATTCGTCACTGCCACACCAGCAGGAAGAATCTCCCAACTTTACTTTTATCCTCATCTGCCTTTTAACGTTTTCTAATTGTAATTTCTCATTAAAAGCCCTATGATTTACTCAAAAATTAGTAACTTTGCACATCCAATATTTTAACGTACGGAATAATATGGCTGAAACAAAAGAAATTAAGACTGCGCTTATCTCCGTTTTCCATAAGGATGGATTGGAGGATATCCTTGCTAAACTTCATGGGCAAGGGGTGAAATTCCTTAGCACGGGTGGTACACAAAAATTCATCGAAGGTTTGGGCTACCCTTGCCAGAAGGTAGAAGACGTAACTACATATCCGTCGATCTTGGGTGGCCGTGTCAAGACGTTGCATCCCAAAATCTTCGGAGGCATCCTTGCACGACGCGACAATGCCGGAGATCAGGAGCAGATGAAGGAATACGATATACCTGCCATCGACTTGGTCATCGTGGATCTCTATCCTTTTGAGCAGACCGTCGCAAGCGGGGCTTCCGAGCAGGACATCATCGAGAAGATCGATATCGGCGGCATTTCTCTCATCCGCGCCGGCGCAAAAAACTTCAAAGACGTGGTCATTGTGCCCAGCAAGGCAGAATATCCATTGCTCCTTGACATCCTCAACAAGAAAGGCGCAAAGACAGATATAGAGAACCGCAAGATGTTTGCAGAGCACGCTTTCGGCGTGAGCAGCCATTACGACACCGCTATTCATAACTGGTTTGCAAAGAAATAACAATTTAAGAATCAATAAATAAGCAATGGGATTCTTTTCATTCATTCAGGAAATCGCCATGGACCTTGGCACCGCCAACACCATCATCATCAGCGATGATAAAATTGTTGTTGACGAGCCTTCGGTAGTGGCTCTTGACCGTCGCACTGACAAGATGATCGCTGTCGGTGAGAAGGCTAAGATGATGTACGAAAAAACACACGACAACATACGCACGATCCGCCCACTCCGCGACGGAGTGATCGCTGACTTCACAGCTTGCGAGCAGATGATGCGTGGCTTGATCAAGATGGTACATACAGGCTCCCGCCTGTTCTCGCCGTCTTTGCGCATGGTCATCGGCGTACCGTCCGGCTCTACCGAGGTGGAGCTTCGTGCCGTCCGCGACTCTGCTGAGCACGCCGACGGACGCGATGTCTATCTGATCTTCGAGCCTATGGCAGCCGCTATTGGCATTGGTATCGATGTGGAAGCACCGGAAGGCAACATGATCGTCGACATCGGCGGTGGCTCTACAGAGATTGCCGTGATCTCTCTCGGCGGCATTGTGAGCAACAACTCTATCCGTATTGCAGGCGACGACCTGACTGCCGACATCCAAGAGTACATGAGCCGCCAGCACAACGTGAAGGTTTCCGAGCGTATGGCTGAGCGTATCAAGATCCATGTAGGTTCAGCGCTGACCGACTTAGGCGACGAGGCTCCCGAGGACTACATTGTGCACGGACCAAACCGTATCACCGCACTGCCGATGGAAGTGCCCGTCTGCTATCAGGAGATTGCACACTGTCTTGACAAGACAGTGGCCAAGATCGAGAATGCAGTACTCTCCGCTTTGGAGTCCACTCCGCCAGAGCTCTATGCCGACATTGTGAAGAACGGCATCTACCTCACTGGCGGTGGTGCTTTGCTGCGCGGTCTTGACAAGCGTCTGCAAGACAAGATCAACATTCCATTCCATATCGCCGACGACCCACTCCACAGTGTGGCCAAAGGTGCAGGTATTGCCCTGAAGAACGTCAACAGATTCTCATTCTTGATGAGATAAAAGCTTTCCATGCGCAACTTAGTAGAATTTCTTGCCAAACACAATCATTGGTTTGTCTTTTTAATTCTGGAAGTATTCAGCCTGATACTGCTGTTTCAATACAACAGCTATCAAGGCAGCGTATGGTTTTCTACGGCAAATGCAGCAGCAGGCAAGCTGCTCAGTTGGGAAGCGGACATAGAGTCTTTCCTCTCCATGTCCAAAGCCAACCAAGAGCTCACCCAGCGCAACCTCTATCTCGAGCAGCAGGTGAAGACCTTGTCAAAGCAACTTACCGATGCTACCAAAGACACCAACTGGGTACATCGCAATCAACTTGACATCCTCAAAGGCTATCATCTCATCCCCGCGCAAGTGGTGAGCAACTCCATTGACCGCCACGACAACCTCATCACCATTGACAAAGGTAGTCTCGACGGTGTGAAGAAAGACATGGGTGTAGCCTGTGGAACGGGTGTAGTGGGTATCGTCTATTTAGTGTCGCCCCACTACTCCGTCGTCATCCCGGCGTTGAATACCGAGTCAAACATCAGTTGCCAGATCAGAGGCCGAGGCTACTTCGGCTATCTCCGGTGGTATGGTGGCAACAGCAAATTGGCCTACGTCGAGGATGTGCCACGCCATGCACGCTTCCGACTTTATGAATGGGTAGAGACGAGTGGCTATTCCTCCGTCTTCCCTCCAGGCATTGCCGTAGGAAAGATACTCCATGTCTACAACTCAGCAGACGGCGTGTCCTATCGCCTGCAAGTGGAATTATCAACCGACTTTGGCAAGCTGCGTGATGTTTGCGTCATTGACAACAAACCGGTATTGGAAAGACTTAACGCACTGCGCGCCGCACAAGACTCGTTGAAACCGAAAGAAGACAAATAGAAATGAACATAGACTTTCTTAAAAGGCTGTTGCTTTTTATTGTGCTATTGCTCGTACAGGTGCTTGTCCTCAATCACATCCATCTGTTCGACTACGCTACGCCACTCTTGTATGTCTATTTTGTCATCAGCTTCAACCGCAACTATCCCAAATGGGCCATACTGGTGTGGAGCTTCCTCTTAGGCTTAAGCATAGACATCTTCGCCAACACACCGGGAGTGGCGGCGGCGTCGATGACCCTGCTGGGACTGCTTCAGCCCTACGTGCTGGAGCTTTTCATGCAACGCGACAGCGATGAGACGCTGCAGCCGGGCATCTTTACCATGGGAATGCCGAAGTACGTCTATTTCACATTGATCTTGACGTTTATCTACTGTCTGGCGTTCTTCACTATAGAGATGTTCTCTTTCTTCAATTGGGGACAGTGGATCCTGTGTATCATCACCAGCACGGCACTCTCTGCCGTGCTCATCCTCGTGGTGGATAATTTACGCAAGAAGACTTAAACTCCTTGATGAGGAGCAGAGTCTGGAAGGATTGTAGGTATGAAAGATTATAATCTGGAAAATCGGAAATTGGTCATTGGTGGTATTGCTACCGTCATAGTGGCCATTTATATCTTGCGATTGTTCACGATTCAGCTTTTGAGTGACGACTATCGCAAGAGTGCCGACTCCAATGCATTCCTCAAGCAGGTAGAGTTCCCTTCACGTGGTGTCATCCGCGACCGCAATGGTAAGCTGCTGGTCTATAACCAACCTGCTTACGACATCATGGTCGTGATGAACGAAGAGAAGGGACACCTCGACACTTTGGACTTTTGTGAGACCTTGGGTATCACAAAGGACTATTTCGTCAAACGCATGGACGACATCAAGGACCGCAATAAGAATCCAGGCTATTCGCGGTTCACCCAGCAGTTGTTCATGAGCCAAATCAACGACAAAGACTTCAGTGTCTTTCAGGAGAAGATGTTCCGTTTTCCTGGCTTCTCTATCCAGCGTCGTACCATCCGCCAATACGAATATCCTTATGGTGCCCACGTCTTAGGCGACGTCGGAGAGGTTTCCCAATCCGACATCGACGAGGATTCCTATTATCAGCCTGGCGACTACATCGGAAAGTTGGGGGTAGAACGCAGCTATGAAAAGGATCTCCGTGGCGAGAAAGGCGTGAAGATTCTTCTCCGCGATGCCCACGGACGTATCCAGGGAAAATACCAGCATGGCAAATACGACCGCCGTCCGGTAGCCGGAAAAGACCTCACACTGGGATTGGACATCCGTCTGCAGGCACTTGGCGAACGTATGCTGGAGGGAAAGATCGGTGCTATTGTCGCCATCGAACCGAGTACCGGCCAGGTGCTGTGCATGGTTTCCTCTCCCTCTTACGACCCACGTCTATTGGAGGGAAAGCTCCGCAACAAATACCACAGATCCCTCTCGAAAAACGTCTGGAAGCCTTTGCTCAACCGTGCCATCATGGGTCAGTACCCGCCGGGCTCAACGTTTAAAACGGCCCAAGGCCTGACGTTCCTCACAGAAGGTATCATCAACACCCAGACGCAGTACCCCTGTCACCATGGGTTCTCGTACAAGGGCCTGCACGTAGGCTGTCACGGGCACCCCTCTCCCCTGTCGATTATTCCGGCCATCAGCACGTCTTGTAACGGCTTCTTCTGTTGGGGACTCTATCACATGTTTGCCAACAGACAGAAATATCCCAAGGTGCAGATAGCCATGGACACGTGGCGCGACTATATGGTCAGCATGGGGTTCGGCTACAAGCTGGGCATTGACCTGCCGGGCGAGAAGCGGGGCCTCATCCCTAACGCCGCTTTCTACGACAAAGCCTACCACGGCTCATGGAACGGCTTGACTGTGATCAGTATCGCCATCGGCCAGGGTGAGATCAACCTCACGCCGTTGCAGATTGCCAACCTCGCCTCGACGATCGCCAACCGGGGTTACTACTATATCCCCCACGTGGTGAAGTCTGTCAAAGGCGGAAGCATTGACAAGAAGTATTTTCAGCGCCACTACACCAAGGCTGCTCCATGGGCCTACAACATTATCGTCGCCGGTATGCGCTCGTCAGCCATGGGCGGAACGTGTAAGCACTTCTCCACGCTCAACTTCCCGGCATGTGGTAAGACCGGTACTGCCCAGAACCGTGGACAAGACCACTCTGTGTGTATGGCCTTCGCGCCTATGGGCAAGCCAAAGATCGCCTTGGCCGTATATGTGGAGAATGGTGGATTTGGTGCCGACTTCGCCGTACCTATCGCCACCGTGCTGATGGATCAATATATCAATGGCAAACTCTCTCCGTCCCGTGCCCGTGAGGCTGACGAGTTGCAGAAACGTAGAATCGCTTATGGCTCAAGAAACAGATAAACAACCCGGAATACTCCAGAGTCTCGACTGGTGGACGATAGGCATCTACCTGGCCCTGCTGGTCTTCGGCTGGATCAGCGTCTGCGGTGCGAGCTACACCTATGGCGAGACCGACATCTTCAGTCTGAGCACCCGTTCGGGTATGCAGATTGTGTGGATAGGCACGTCGTTGATGCTGGGCTTCATCATTCTCATGCTCGACGACCGCTTCTACGACACGTTTGCCTATGTCATCTACGGACTGTTCATGGTATTGCTTTTCGTGACGATCTTCAATCCTCATGAAATCAAGGGATCGCGATCGTGGCTGGTATTGGGACCGTTGCGACTGCAACCGGCAGAGTTCGCGAAGTTTGCCACGGCGCTGGCGTTAGCCAAACTGATGAGCACCTATGGTTTCACCATGCACCAGCTCAAGCATTTCATGGCAGCCTGCGCATTGGTCTTTCTGCCCATGCTGCTCATCATCGGACAGCGTGAGACAGGGTCTGCACTGGTCTATCTGTCGTTCTTCCTGATGTTCTATCGCGAAGGCATGCCGGGCAGCATCCTCTTCACAGGCGTGGCCATGGTCGTATACTTCGTCGTAGGTATCAAATACGAACAGGTATTCTTATGGGACACGCCGACCTCTGTCGGTAAGTTCATCGTACTGTTGCTGGTACAGATATTCTCCGCGGGCATGATCTACGTCTATTGCAATGACCGCGACAAAGCACTGCGCATCATCGGCATCAGCCTTGGCGTGACCCTACTGGCGCTGCTTTTCTCTGAGTTTGTCATTCGCTTTGACATCGTTTGGATTCAGCTCTGCATCTGTGCGGCACTGATTGGCTATCTCACCTTCCAAGGTTTGTCGACACGACTCATCAACTACATGCTCACCGCTCTGTTTGCCGTAGGTTCCATCATCTTCTTCTATAGTGCCGACTACGTGCTCAACGATGTCATGGAGCCCCACCAGCGCGTACGTATCAACGTACTCTTAGGTCTTGACGAGGACCTCGCGGGCGCTGGATACAACGTCCATCAGAGTGAGATTGCCATAGGCTCAGGCGGACTGCAAGGCAAGGGTTTCCTCAACGGCACACAGACTAAGCTGAAGTTCGTACCGGAACAGGACACCGACTTCATCTTCTGCACCGTGGGAGAAGAGGAAGGCTTCCTGGGCTCAGCCGGTGTGTTACTGCTCTTCCTGGCGTTGATCCTCCGTCTCATCCACCTTGCCGAGCGACAACCGTTTAAGTTCGGACGTGTCTACGGCTACTGTGTACTCAGCATCTTCCTCTTCCATGTGTTCATCAACGTGGGCATGGTATTGGGACTGACGCCTGTGATCGGCATCCCGCTGCCCTTCTTCAGTTATGGAGGCTCGTCGTTGTGGGGTTTCACTATCCTGCTATTCATTTTCCTACGTATCGATGCCGGCAGAAACCTCGTAAGATCATAAGACCGGCCATCAATGGCTGACTATATATATAATAAGGTGTAGGTAATAACACAAAAGATGGATATCCAATATATAATAAGGTGTGTGGAGACACAACATCATCAGATTACAAGAATAAGAAACGCTCAAAACGATTCACCGAAAAGAGGAATCGTTTTGAGCGTTTCTTTTTTATATACCGCAGCGATCAGAAACAAAATGTGAAGGAAGCAAACAGCGAGAACGTCTTGTCATAGCTGTCATGGCCATAATAGCGTTTGCCCTGATAATACATATTGTTGCGGCAATAAGCGATGTTATAGTTGGAAACACTCCATCCCAAAGAGATGAGCGACTGATCGACACGCACAGAGACTGCTGACCTTACCCGCCAAAACTTCCAGCGTCCGCCACGGTTCTTCAGCGTGAAGCGGTCGTAGACGGCACGATTACCATCCTCAAACCTATAACCCGAGTAATACACCTTGTCATTGCGTGGGAAGGACAACACCAAACCTGGATCGCAGCGCAGCAGCAAGCCCCAGCTGTGCCGTTTGTTCATCCATAAGGTTGGTGTACGGAATGAGAGCATGGGATGGATATTGAACTTGACGATGCGGTCGGGGTCATAGTCGTCATCGTCTCCGGCTTCGATCAGCGGCCGGTTACCATAGTCGTCGTCGAGTTCCAGACCTATGCCGATACCGACGTAGTTCAGCGGATACCATTGATAATCTAATTCATATGCTACACTGGTTTCCTCACTCGTGTTCAGTCCCACTTGCAGGCTGGCTGCCTGTTTGGGCAACCACCCCATTTCCTTCGCTTCCACTTGTGCCAAAGAGTCCACGTTGATCGCATGGGAAGCGAACGGCAACAACAGACCGGCAGCAAGGAAAGCACTACGCGAAAAAAGACTCTTCATAACTCAAATCCAACCTTCAAATTTTACGTTACTTCATCATCCGCCTCATACTGATACCGATATCAGAGAGTCCCGGAAGGATCTCACGCTTCATGATATGGCGCACGGTGATATGCAGCGAGTCGCCCTGCTGCAGTTTCATGGCAGAGACATGGTAGTGATATTGGTAGAAGATGATGCCCCGTCCCTTTACCTTTCCGTTGTCATCGCGGAGCGAGCAGTTGATCGTGTCGTTTTTCACCATCAAAGGCTGGGGATACGGCTCTTTCTTCCCAGTAGCAACAGGATGATAAACAGCCTGACTCACCACCATGGTGACGCTCAGGAAGGGATACATGTTGTTCATGCGTAGTCCCAAATCGGTAGCATACCAACCGGAATCACGCAGTGCCGCCACATCATAGCTGAGCACTTCAGCCTTATCCCAACCCGAGATGGGCACATTCTGATAGTGGTCATAGACTTGGTTGCCCGTACAACTGCAGCAGAGCATCACCAAGGCCCATACACCCCAAAGCAAAAAACGCCTCATGACTATTATTCGTTTGTGGGAGGAGCCGTGGGCTGAGCCTCCGCCTTGTTTTCATTTTCCTTGTTCGGCTCTTTTGTCTGCTCCCGCCGCGGCTGTGCATTGGTGGATCCGGCCTTTACCCTATCATTTCCGCCTGCCGAAACCTTGTCAGCTTTCGGCTTGCGGTTTCTGTTGTCCGGCCGGTTGGCGTGTGGGGCCTTCAGTTGTTTTCCATTGCCTTGCTCACCGGCGGCAACCTGCTTATCGGCCTTATTTTTATTGTTCTTCCGTTTCTTTTTCTTCGCTTTGTCAAAACGGCTGATGTCCGTGTCGGCAAGGAGGTCGATCGGCTTCTTCACCGCTTTGGCCTTGTCATCCTCCTGCAGCGACAACGGCTTCTCGCCATTTTTGTTCATTGCAATGATCTCACGGGCGCGCTCCGCCGTAATCGTTTCGAGGTTGGCAGCCAGGTTCTTGTCGGTCGAATACTGGCATAGACCGGCCAAGATATCCGTTTTGAAGAGATGATACTCACCGTCGGCGGTTTCCAACACGGCATCTTTCGGCGGCAACTTCTTTCCGGCCTCGATATATTCGTCCACCTCGTAGTTGAGACAGCACTTGAGTTTGGCGCACATGCCGGCCAGTTTCTGCGGGTTGAGCGAGATATCCTGGAAACGGGCGGCGTTTGTCGACACGCTGGAAAAGTTCTTCATCCACGTGGCACAGCAGAGCTCGCGGCCGCAGGGACCTGTTCCGCCAATACGTCCGGCCTCCTGACGGGCACCGATCTGCTTCATCTCTATGCGCACATGAAATGTCTCGGCCAGCACCTTGATGAGTTTTCGGAAGTCCACACGCTCATCAGCGATATAGTAGAAAATGGCTTTGTTGCCGTCACCCTGGTATTCCACGTCACCTATCTTCATTTGCAGTCCCAGATCCTTGGCAATTTGTCGGCTTTGGATCATCGTACCGTGCTCGCGGCTCTTGGACTCCTTATATTTATCCATGTCCACTGGCTTGGCGATACGATAGATACGCCGGATCTCGTCAGAGGATTTCAGGTTGGCCTTTTTCAGCTGCAACTTTACGAGGCGACCCGTCAGTGTCACCACGCCGATGTCGTGACCCGGATTTGCCTCCACGGCAACGATGTCGCCTTTCTGCAAATCCAGGTTGTTCACATTATGGTAGTAACCCTTGCGTGTATTCTTGAACTGCACCTCCACCAAGTCTGTCGACTCAGCATTGCCCGGCACGTCGGCCAACCAATCATAGGTATTGAGTTGTTTGTCCTGCCGGCTGACACCACGGCAACATAGGCCACGGTCACAACCGGTACATATATGATCATTACAGTTTCTCATGAACTATCTTCTTAATAATATTATCATTTTCATCGCCAAATCGAAAAATACGATCTTGGCGTTTGCGTTTTGACCAATGTTTCTGTAGGCGAGCTGCAAGAGCTCGCCCATCTCCACCACATTACGCTCATTGATGAAGCGCGCAAAGTTCTGTGCGAAGTGTTCTTCCTCCGATGTCATATAGTTGAGATCGGGCTGCCGGAAGTTATACATGAAGTTCTCACGGACGAGATAGAGGAAGTAGACGAGCATACGGCGCTGCTTCTCGCGTCCGAAGACGGCGACGGCCTCACTCCAGTTTTTCAGTTCTCTCAAGTCGCGTGTGTAGGATTTTCTCATCAGCATGACGAAGAGATCAAAGAACTGTCGGTTCTCATTGCCGACATCCAGTTCCTGCAAAGCTTGCAACCAGCTGCCCATTGCCGAGCGGGCCACGCGGTGTGCGGTGTCCTCGTCAAGGCCGCGCCGCACTACCAAAGCCTCCTCGATATCCTCGTCGGCAATGCGGTGCACGTCGAAACGCTGCACACGACTGCGTATTGTCTCCAGCAAACGTTCGGGTTCTTCGCTCACCAAGAGGAAGACCGTCTTTTGCGGTGGTTCCTCCAAAAGCTTCAGCATCTTGTTGGCGCATGTCAGATTCATACGCTCCGGCAACCAGATCACGCTGACCTTATAGCCGCCCTGCGTCGGTTTAAGATACAGCCGATGACTCAGCGCGTCGCTCTCTGCTTCGAAGATCACGGCTTGCTGGTTCTCGGCGCCCATCATCGTCATCCATTGCTCCATGGTGAAGTAAGGACCTTTTACCAGCAGTTCGTGCCATTGTTTCGCGAAGTCGTCACACACCATCTTGTGGTCGCCGGCAGTGCCCTTGGGCTTGATGATCGGGAAAGAGAAATGGAGATCAGGATGCTGCCATTTGGCCAGCATCGCCACGGCATTACGCCGCATAGCCTCGTTGCCCACCATCGACTTGCCATTCCACGGCTCGCCTAAGAGAAAAGACGCGAAGGCAAGCGCCAATGCCAACTTGCCGGATCCCTGCGGTCCGACAAACATCAAGGCATGCGGGATGCGGTTTTCATCCACGAGCTGCATGAGTCTTTGCCATGCCTCCTGCTGTCCTATCGCCTCACTGCTCTGCATCACATCAACTGTTGAGCCACTTCCACGACGCTGTCCACAGCGGACACGGTGTAGAAATGGATGTCCTTGACACCGGCGGCAAAGAGCTCACGGCACTGGTTCACCGTCCACTCGATGCCCAGCATGCGTGCGTCGTCATCGGTCTTGCACTTCATGGCCTCGGCAGCGAGCTCCTGCGGCATGTCGCAATGGAAGGTCTTCGGCACCATCGTGATCTGCGACCGCTTGGCAAAAGGCTTGATGCCCGGCACGATGGGAATGGTGATGCCCATGGCGCGCGCGCGCTTCACAAAGTCGAAATACTTTCGGTTGTCATAGAAGAGCTGAGTGACGGCATAGTCTGCGCCCATATCCTGCTTCAGTTTCAGGTAGGCCATGTCCATGTCGATGTTGGGTGCTTCCTCGTGTTTTTCGGGATAGGCAGCCACACCATAGTGGAACGGCTCTCCCGGATGCTTGATCGGAGTGCCGTCAATGAAGAATCCCTCATTAAAGCGGTTGACCTGTGTGATGAGATCGGTGGGATGGGCATAGCCACCGGACACGGGTTTGAAGGTCTTGTCGTCCTTGGCCTTGTCACCACGCAACAGCAGCACGTTGTTGATATCCAGAAATTGCAGGTCGATGAGTTCGTACTCGATGTCCTCAGCCGTAGCTCCACTGCAGATGACATGCGGGATGACCATTACGCCATAGCGCTTCTGTATAGCAGCCGCGATGGCGATGGTACCCGGACGGAGACGGATGCGCTGCCGCTCATAGTTGCCGTTTTCGAGTTCACGATAGACATATTCGCTGTGGTGGGTGGTGATATTGACATACAGCGGCTTCATCTCGCACATCTTGTCGAGATTGCGGAACAGCGTTCCCGTGCCGTTTCCCTTCAAGGGAGGCAGCACCTCTATGGAGAAGCCGTTGGGGCGGCTGTTGTCGTTAAGAATATCTATGACGTTCATATCTTGTCAGAAATAGCTGGCTCTTCTGTTTTTTTGGCTACAAAGATAACAAAAAAAAAGCGCATCAGCAAATAATATATAGATTAAGCCCCTCTTTATTCTTAAATAGCAAGCAACGAAGGCAAATCGCTGATACTTTGCAACCGTCTCAACCGCGGATGTTCGTATTCCTCCACTACTTCGTGCTGCCACACTTTGTCGAAGGGTATATGCACGGCATAGCCACCCAACTGCAAAACGGGCGCAATGTCGCTCTTAAAGGAGTTGCCCACCATCAACAGTCGGCTCACATCGGTGTCAAACATATCGCAGAGCCGCTGATACTCGTGGCGTGTCTTGTCCGACACGACGATCACGTCATCGAAAAACGCCCGCAAACCCGAGCGGATCACCTTGTTCTGCTGATCGAGCAGTTCGCCTTTGGTGAAGACGACCAACCGGTATCGGCCGATCTGTCTCAATGCCCTCAGCGCGTTGACGACTCCAGCCAGCGGTGTGACGGGCAAAGAGAGCAGCGACTTGCCGAGCTGCTCCACTTCGAGCAGCTTTCGTGCCGTGATCTGTCCTTTGCTGAAACTGACGGCATTCTCGATCAGCGACAGCGTAAAGGCCTTGCAGCCGTAGCCGAGCAATGACATGTTGGCGGTTTCTGTCTCAAACAGCGCCGCCGACACCTGCTCCGCCGTGCCGTAGGGTGAGAGCAAGCGGCAGTAGGCTTGCTCCACGGCATCGAAATGTCCTTGGTTGTCCCACAACGTGTCGTCGGCATCGAAAGCGATCAGTCCTACCGTTGATGCCCAACTTGCCATGCGGTCCTTGCCTTCGTTTCTGCATTGGATTTGATTTCCCATCCTCAAGAGAATATGATTTTTCTTGGGCAAAGTTAACGATAAATCTGCTATCTGCCAAACGATCGTCACTGATTTTGGACGAATCACTGTGACGATTTCTTTTTACTTTCACGTTTTTTTATTACTTTTGCACTCGTTTTGTCAAAGTGGCAAGACTTAAAGATAATTATTTATTATGTTCAAAACAGTTTTCAACAAGCAGCGCCCCCTGAAGTTTACGCATTTCACGCGTAAGGGCTATGCGCTCTTTGCTTGTCTGGGACGCGAAGTGCTGGTGGGCACACTTTCCGTGGCCACACTGACCTATGCCAAGGCAGAAGGCATCAGCACAGATGTGGACAAGGCCAATCCTGATTCGCTCATCCGTCAGGGTGAGACACTCGGTGAGGTCGACATCACTGCCACACGCGCTCCGCTGGCACAAAGCAGGCAGGCAAGAATGGTAACTGTACTGAGCCGTGAGGAGATCCAGGCGGCGCCGGTACAAAGTGTAAACGATTTGCTGAAATACGCCGTCGGCGTGGATGTCAGGCAAAGGGGCGCTATGGGTGCTCAGACCGACGTGAGCATCCGGGGCGGCAACGACGAGCAGATCACCGTGCTGCTCAACGGCATTAACATCTGTGACCCGCAGACCGGGCACAATGCCTTTGACTTCCCCGTAGACATCAGCGACATCGAGCGCATTGAGGTGCTCGAAGGACCCGCAGGGCGCGTCTACGGCACTTCTTCCCTGCTGGGCGCTATCAACATCGTCACTCGCAAACCCACCGCAACCTCCGTCGACGCGCATGTCGAAGGCGGCAGCTATGGTTATCTCAGCCTCGGCGCACGGGGCGCATGGGGCGGCAACCGCTGGGGGCAGTCGCTCTCCGGTACGTTCACGTGCAGCGACGGATATACCCACAACAAGGCCGGACGCCACAACACCGACTACAACACGGTCAAGGGTTTCTACCAAGGACAGTATCTCGACGGCAACGTACGCGTCAACTGGCACGCCGGTGCCTCGGCCAAGAACTTCGGCTCTTCGACATTCTATTCGCCAAAGTTCGACAATCAGTTTGAACATTCTTTCAAGACCTTCACGGCACTGCAGGCTGAGACACAGCAGGGCGTGGTGCATCTGAAGCCTTCGGTCTTCTGGAACCATCAGTATGATCGCTTCGAGCTCCTTCGCGGTGATGAGTCGAAGGTGCCGTTCAACTATCACCGCACAGATATCTATGGTGTGAACATCAATGCGTGGTTTGACTGGGCGCTCGGCCGTACGGCCCTCGGTGCCGAGCTGCGCAACGAGGATCTGGTGAGCACCAACCTCGGCAACGCACTCAGCCGCAATCGTCATATCCACGGCACATCGCGCGACTATGTCAAAGGACTTAACCGCACCAACCTGCAGTTTGTCCTGGAGCACAACGTGGTGACAGGACCACTGACGGTGTCGGCCGGACTCGTAGCGGCGAAGAGCAGCGGGGCCGACATGAACATGCGGGTCTATCCCGGCATCGATGCCAGCGTGCGGCTTGGCAAGGGCTGGAGTGTCTTCGCGTCGTACAGCAGCTCGCTGCGTATGCCGTCGTTCACCGAACTCTTTTATTCTGTCGGTGGCCATAAGGCTGACCCGAACCTCAAACCAGAAGAGCTGCGAGCCGTGGAGGGCGGACTGCGCTATGCCTCTGACGGCATCTCTGCCAAGGCCAGCATCTTCCACAACCACTATACCCACCTCATCGATTGGATCGACGACGGCACGAAAGACAACGACGGCAACGTGGTGTGGAAGTCGGTCAACTACGGCAAGATCAACGCCCTCGGCGTGGAGGCCATGACAGAGTTTGACTTCCGCAAGTTACTGCCTGAGCAGCGTGTGCTGCGTCGCCTCAACGTGAGCTACTGCTTCATCAACCAGGACCAACACGAGGGTGAGGGCATCCGTAGCCTCTATGCACTGGAGTATCTCAAAAACAAAGTGGTCACCACGTTGGGACTGAACCTCTGGCGACAGCTGACGCTCGACGTAAGCTATCGCTTCCAACACCGCATGGGACACTACAACGATCTCCAGGGCAACATCCACAGCTATGGCAGCTACGGCATCCTTGATGCCAATCTGGCCTGGACGGAGCCGCACTACACAGTCTATGTCAAGGGTAACAACCTCCTTGACCGCGACTATGTCGATATCGGCAATGTGCCGCAGCCCGGGACGTGGGTCATGGGTGGCGTAAGCATCAAGTGGTAGGCGGCAAGCGGTAAGTGGCAAGCAACTACTGCTCAGCCTCTCGGGGGGGGCGGCTTCTCTTTCCCCCGGGCTGTCCCTTCTCTTTCCCCCGGCTGCCACTTCTTTTTCTCCGGGGCTGCCCCTTCTTTTTCTCCGGGGCTGCCACTTCTTTTTCTCCAGGCAGAGGTCGCTGTGCGACCTCTGCCTTTGTTGTTTTCCCTTGTTCCTCCCTCAGTTCTGTTCGTTTGCTTATAAGCAAACGCGCCCCCTTGCCCCTTGTATGTAACCTCCGCTAAACTTTTCGTTACATCTTGTAAACCGCGTTTGCCAACTATTCCCTACCTTTGCACCCGATAATCCTAAACAAATCGAAACAATGAAATTACGAAAAACTATCCTCTCCATGCTGGCTGGCTTGGGCACGCTCTGCACTCATGCATCCTCCATCTACTCCACCCCGCTCCCCACCCTTCACGTCGAGGGCCGCTATCTTTGCGACACCCATGGCAGCCGCGTCACGCTCCATGGCGTGATGGACACGCCGAGCCCCTACTTCAACGGCTGGCGATGGACTCAGTGGGTACCCGAGTTGACCGATGCTCACATACAGCCCTGCCTCAACTACTTCGAGAAGATCTACACCGCCATGACCGACAACGACCATGGCGCTTACTGCGACGTCTTCCGTCTGCACCTCGATCCTTGCTGGACCAACGACCCGTCGAAGAAGTCCACCGGTGAGAACGACATCTCAGCCTTCAGCAAAGACCGCTTCGTCCACTTCCTCGACAAGCTCTACATCCCCCTGATGCAAAAGGCCATGAACCATGGCATGTATGTCGTCGTGCGTCCGCCGGGTGTCTGTCCCCAAGAGATCAAGGTAGGAGATGCCTATCAAAACTATCTGCTCTACGTCTGGGACGTGGTCAGCAAAAACCCAATCGTCAAGGCCAACGCCGGCGCCATCGCGATAGAACTTGCCAACGAGCCCGTCAAACTCTACGACGCGCAGGGCAAGGAAACGGCCGAGGCGATGCACGACTTCTTCCAGCCCATCGTCGACAAGATACGCGCCAACGGCTTCACAGGCATCATCTGGGTACCGGGAACCGGCTGGCAGGCCAACTACCGAGCCTATGCTTCTCACCCCATCGAAGGTGAGAACATCGGATACGCCGTGCACGACTATGTCGGATGGTACGATGCCAATGACACCAACTACGATGCTCAGACCTATATCCAGTCGTTCACAGAGGCTGTGCCCGTGGTGATGACCAATCCTATTATTATTACAGAGGTGGACTGGAGCCCCGAAAAGGAGGGTACCGGACACTACAATGAGCACGGAGAATACGTCAAGTCGAACTGGGGCACTTGGGCCACGGGCTCTACATCGAAGTGGGGATCAGCCTTCAAAGCCCTCATGGACCACTACGACAACATCTCCATGACGCTCTCCAGCACCAGCTGCTATCTCGACATCGACAAATATATCAACAGCGGTACCGTGGCGCCTGACTTCGACGGCAATCCCGAGACCTGCGCCGGTGCCTGCTGGCAATGGTACAAGGACTGGGCGGAGGTGAACCGCGCATGGCCCGACGACGACAACACGCACTTGCCTGACCCGAAGAAGGCCACCATCACCGGTCTGCAACCCGTCGGTGACCTAGATATGATGGCCGGAAAAGCACAGCTCGCAGGACTGAAAGCTACCTACCAGGACGGGCACACGGAGGATGTCTCCTCGCTGGCAACCTACGAGGTCAGCGATCCGGAAAACGTCAAAGTCGTCAACGGACACATCATTGCCAAAGGACAAGGCCAAGCCCGCGTTACCGCCAAGGTCAAGGATGCCTTTGGCAACAGCTACTCCACAGCCTTCAACGTCCGCTCAAGCTTCTTCCCGCTCAGCAAGGACTACGTGAAAGTGATCTGGGAACAAAACGGTGCCTCATACGACGAGAAGACACACACCATCATCAACGGGCAGTACGGACAGACAGGATGGAGCTACAGCAACGGTGTGGACCTCAGCGCTTACAAATACCTCGTGGTAAAACTCAAACAGCCCGACGACAACAGTGCCAAGATCTTTATCTACCCGCAAAGCAGCATCTGGGCTAATAACAACTATGAGCAAGCCTTCAACAACCGCACGCAGATCGTCGTTCCACTGCACTCGATGAAGAGCCAGCAAAACGGCAACGCCATCGACCCCTCGAAAATCTATATCGTCGCCCTCTGGTCCTTGGGGGGCAAACCGATCATCATCGACGACATCTATGTAACCAACAACGATGATTACTCACCGATGACCGGCATCTCAGCTGTTCACCTCGACCGCACAGCCTCTGACCACCTCATGTTCGGCCTCAACGGCGCACGCGTCCAGCACCCCGCCAAACATCAGATCGTCATCCAAAAAGGAAAGAAAGTCATCTACTAAACTATCTTTTTGAAGAGAAATATAGGAAAAAGCGACAATCTGTCACATATGACTGACGGATTGTCGCTTCTTTTGTGTAGGTATGGATATTGTATTTACATAGGCAAATCAATACAACATTAGAGTTTAATCACAATTTAGAAACAATATCATTAGGAGGTTTTAATATGTTATATCCAGTATTCCACTACACAATGCTCGACAACGCATTTAACGAGTTCTTGAACAACAACCGCGCTGCACGCGTGCAAACCACCACTCCGGCCATCAACGTCAAGGAGAACCAAGCTGGTTACGAAATTGAGATGGCCGCTCCGGGCATGACCAAGGACGACTTCTACGTCAGCGTCGACAAGGACGGAGTGCTCAACATCAAGATGGAGCACAAGGATGAGAACCAGCAGGAGAGCGACGCTGTACGCTATCTGCGCCGCGAGTTCTCATACGCTAACTTTGAGCAGCGCCTGCAACTGCCCGATGATGTCGACCGCGACAAGATCATGGCAAGAGTAGAGGACGGTGTACTCCGCATCGGTCTGCCACGTAAGACGGAGAAAGAGAAAATCACCAAAAACATTGAGGTGGCATAACACCAACATAGTAGGAAAGTGTCAAGTTAAACGACATTTTTCCGCCCACGAGAAGGCGATATTTGAAACCAAGGGCACCCTTGGCTCCAAATTTCGCCTTTTTCGTGCCTTTTTCGCTATTATAGGAAAATATTCACAACTATCTAATTACCAACTAATTACAATTTTATATCATTCTCTTTTCTCTTCTCTCCCCTCCATTTTTGCTCTCAGATAAGGTCAAAAAGCCGTATTTTACCTGTCATTCTACCGAGATGTGCCGATGAAAAAGGTACTTTGACCAAAAATTCTCTAGAGAATTTTTGGTCAACAAGGCTTGTTCACTCACTCAAACCACCTTTTTGATCGTCAAAAACGGCAGAAATGGCGAAGTCAGCTCAGTTTCTATATAGAATGACCTTTCTATTTTGCAACTGCGCCGTGATGTGCTTTTGTCGTAGAAAATGATGATATTTATAAGAGATCGAGAAACTTCCCGGGAGTAAAATCACTATTTTTGAGTATGCCTCTTTTGCGTTGTAATTCACAACTATGTTGTAACTTTGCAACCGTAAAACATGATGTTGAAATGCAAAAACTTAGATTCCTCTTCTGCGCGCTGTGTCTCATGGCGGGCGGCATAAATTTATTGGCACAGGACAGCAACGCACAGCAACGCCTTTCGGGCTATGTGATGACCGAAATGAACTATGGTCATCGCCATGGTCAGGCGCATCCGACACTCACCGACTTCCCGCACATACTCGCCAACGCTACGTTGGCCTTGGGAAAAGGCTGGTCGGCTGTGGCAGAAGTGGAATACGAGCGCTTTCGCGACGAAGGGGCGTGGGGAGACAACTTCCGCAACGACTACACAACGAACAAGCTCTATATCAACAAGAAATGGAATGGGGCGCTGAATGTCAAAGCCGGTATCATCGACATCCCCGTAGGCACTACCAACTCCGGTGGCCCGGCGTTGACGATCTACGACCCACTCAGCGAGAGCACGCTCATGCCGATGTCATGGCATGAAGGCGGTGCCGCCGTATGGGGGCGCATCAACCGGGTGCATTATGAAGTAGGCGCGTATGTCTATGCTACAGCTCCCCTAAAAGACTCACGCGTCTTCGGCACTGCCGTGCGTGTGGGCTGTGAGCCTCTCAAGGGGCTTGACCTGAGCCTGTCTGGCTTCTATAGCTGTTCCAAGGAAGGTTTGGAACAACATGAGAGCACCAGTCTCATGGACTACGACCATATCTATCATGCCGCATTCGACTTTGCTTACCTCGCAAATGGTTGGACCATTGACGGGCAGCTCATCGCCAGCAATGCCCAAGACTGCAAGGCAGCCGGACTGGAAGCCGGCTACGACGTCGCCGCATGGCTCGGCTTGCCGTCGTACTCTGTCATCCCCTTCACACGCTACGACGGCTATTTCCATTTCAACAATGTCTTTTGCAACAAGTGGACTGCCGGGCTCAACACATCACTGCCCCTTGGATTCACCTTCAAAGCTGAAGCCGCCTGGATGAATCCGTCAAACACCAATCACACCACAATGGTAGACATCAGCATAGGATGGCAACATGAGTTCTGAAGGCTCTAATCGTAAATTCTGTAATCTTGTAAACAACTGAACAAAGAACCCAAAAAATATTCGTATCTTTGCCTAACCGAATCTAAAAATACCCAAACATGACAAACAGAAAGACGATCTTCAAAACCACGCTCTTCGCTATGGCGCTCGCCCTGACTATGCCCGCGACAGCCAAGGACAAGACCATCGCTTCGCCAAACGGCCAACTCGTCGTGACACTCTCCGACACTGGCGGTAAGCCAACCTACGTCGTTACCCTCAACGGTAAAGAGGTGATGCAGCCTTCCCGCCTGGGCTTTGTCGCAGACTTCGGCGACCTCACCCACAGCATGACGCTCACCGACAGCCGCGATTACCCGATGGAAAAGCACTACGACATCACCCGCACCAAACGCGCGCATGTCGACTTTGAGGCCAACGCCACTGATGTGACCTTCGCCAACGCCGAGGGTCAGCGCTTTGTCGTCACCTTCGTCGTCAATGACAACAACATCGCACTGCGCTACGCCATTCCCCGGCAGAAAAACGACAACCCGAAGTGCGCCGTCATCCGCAGTGAGGCCACGAGCTTCCGTTTTCCTGACGGCACGACGACATTTCTCTGTCCTCAGATCACGCCCATGACAGGATGGGAACGCACCAAGCCCTCCTACGAAGAGGAGTACACCGCTGACGCGCCTATGGCTGCCAAGTCGCAGTTCGGTGTAGGCTATACTTTTCCCTGCCTCTTACATGAGCAACTGCCCGGCAACGGCAATGCGAGAAAAGCCGGTCAGAGCAAAGCCGACTACTGGGTGCTGGTATCCGAGACCGGCGTCGACGGCAGCTACTGCGGCAGCCGGCTGAGCGACTACGACCCGCAGACAGGCTACACCGTGGCTTATCCGCAAGCCGGGGAGAACAATGGCAACGGATCGGCACAGCCTGGAATAGCACTGCCCGGAACAACACCGTGGCGCACCATCACCATCGGACAGTCGCTGGCGCCCATCGTGGAGACGACGATTCCATTCGATGTGGTGGAACCGAAATACGAGACCAAATACGACTACAAGCCAGGATGCTATACCTGGAGTTGGCTTGTCTGGCAGGACAACTCGATCAACTATGCCGACCAGGTGCAGTTCATCGACCTCGCCGCAAAGTATGGTTATGAGTATGTATTGGTGGACAACTGGTGGGACAAGAACATTGGTCACGAAGGTATCGAGAAACTTGCTGCCTATGCCAAAGAGAAAGGCATCCGCCTCATGCTGTGGTTCAGCAGCAACGGCTACTGGAACGACGCACCACAGACGCCACGCGGCATCATGAACGACGCCATCACGCGCAAACGCGAGATGGCTTGGATGGAGCGCATCGGCATTGCCGGCATCAAGATCGACTTCTTCGGTGGTGACAAGCAACAGACGATGCAACTCTATGAGGACATCCTCAGCGACGCAAACGACCACCATCTCGCCGTCATCTTCCACGGCTGTACAATACCGAGAGGCTGGGAACGCATGTATCCCAACTATATCGCTTCCGAGGCAGCGCTGGCCAGTGAGAACATCTACTTCACGGAATACCACGCCAAAAAGGAAGGCTTCGAGATGACCATGCATCCTTTCAGCCGCAACGCCATAGGCAGCTTCGACTGGGGCGGTGTGATCATGAACCACTATCTCAGCCGCGACAACCACAGCCGTCACCCGCGCCACACAAGCAACACCTTTGAACTCGCCACGGCGATCACCAACCAGACGAGCATCAACTGCGTGGAGGTCACGCCACAGTCCGACTCTACCGTCAACGCCGTGGAGCGTGCTTTCCTCAAAGACATCCCGACGACATGGCGTGAGACGAAGTTCATCGACGGCTATCCGACCCGCTATGCTGTCATCGCCCGTCAGAATGCTGTCAGCGGCAAATGGTTCGTCGGTGGTCTCAACGGTCTGAGCAAGCCTCTTCAGCTCGTTCTCTCCCTGCCGATGCTCGCCGGTCAGCAGGTGACGCTCTTCACTGACGGCAAGAACCGCGAAACCGTGGAGAAGACCGTGAAAGTCAGCAAGGACGGCAAGCTCAAAGTATCGTTCCAGCCCATGGGCGGTGTTGTCATAAGACAGAAATAACAAACGACCCTCCCAAGCTCTCCCAAAAGGGAGGGGGAGAAGACTCTCTCCCTTTTAAGGAGGCCCCGATTCTTTTTAGTCCACTTCCTCATCCGCCTCGTACCCGCCCATGGAGCGGATGGCGTTCTTGAGCATCGTGTACTGCTCAAAGAGATTGTTGACAGCTTCCTCACCCTTAGTGTAGTCGTGCATAGGACTCTTGAGGAAGAAGCTCAGGAAGCGCTGGATGCCATAGCGACCCGCACGGTGGGCAAGGTCGGAGAGCAGCGTCAGGTCGAGCAGCAACGGAGCGGCAAGGATAGAGTCGCGGCAGAGGAAGTTGATCTTGATCTGCATGGGATAGCCCATCCAACCGAAGATATCAAGGTTGTCCCAGCCTTCCTCGTTGTCGTTGCGTGGAGGATAATAGTTGATGCGCACCTTATGATAGATATTGCTATAGAGGTCGGGCTGGTCGTCCTTGCGCAGGATTGTCTCAAGGGTAGAGAGCTTGCTGACCTCCTTGGTATGGAAGTTCGCTGGCTCGTCAAGCACAAGACCGTCGCGATTACCAAGGATGTTGGTAGAGAACCATCCGCTGAGTCCGAGGTTACGCACTTTAAGGATCGGAGCAAAGCCACTCTTGACGAGCGTCTGTCCCGTCTTGAAGTCCTTGCCGGCAATCGGCAGTTTCTTCTCCTCGGACAGTTGCCACATGGCAGGGATGTCGACGGTGGTGTTAGGAGCACCCATGATAAACGGCGCATCCTCCTGCAGGGCAGCGTAGGCATAGCACATCGACGGAGCAATATGCTCACGGTCGTCGGCTTTCATGGCAGCCACCAAGGTGTCGAGCTTGCCATGGATCGGCTCGTAATAAGGAACATAGATCTCCGTGGAAGCGGCCCAGATCACCACAATGCGGGCGCAATCGTTCTTGGCTTTGAAATCGCGGATGTCCTGACGGATCTGCTGCACCATGTCCCAACGGGTAGCACAGTCCTTGACATTGTCGCCGTCGAGACGCTTGGCGTAGTTCTTGTCAAAAGCAGCCTTCATCGGCTTGATCTGCTCCAGCTCATCACGCACCGGGTCGATGTCCTTCTGCTTGAGCACCTCAGCGTAGACGGCAGCCTGATAGGCATTCTGAGGATAGACATCCCAACAACCGAAGACAATATCATCGAGTTTGGCCAAAGAGACGATGTCGCCATAATGAAGATATTTCCTATCTTTGCCACGGCCCACACGAATCTTGTCGTATTGTGTCATTGAGCCGATTGGCTTAGCCAACCCTTTGCGTGTCATCAGCACGCCAGTCATGAACGTAGTGGCCACGGCACCACAGCCGACAACAAGAATGCCCAGTCTGCCCTCAGCAGGCTTCACGATTTCCTTTTCCATTCCTTTTTTAAAAAGGTTATTAGTTTTGCAGCGGATTGTTTCAACATTTAAAACCAGGTCACAAGCAAACGGTGAACCTGTATCCAACTCTTATCCCAAGACCAAGGCGCTGCAACTGAACAAGGTCAAAGCGAGAGTAGAATGTTGCAAATATACAAAGAATTAATAAAAACAGCAATAATAACATTCAGTTTACATCTCATTTCCGACATTTACAACATAAATAGAGAGCTTTTAACTACTTTTACTACTCTTTATACGCTTTTCATACAGAATGGCGGCAAGAAGGCAGGCAAGCACGAAATAATAGAGCCATACCTGCTTCTGACTGAACGCGATATTATCGACAGCCGCACCTGGGAGCGCCGACATCCAGCGCAAGCCTTGATTGAGCAAAAACGCAGCAGACGACAACAGCCAGGACAGCATTTGAGAGACGCAGGCAAGATGAACCCACTGCAAAGGTAAGGACAGAAAGAAGAAAAACGACAGAAGCAACAAGGGCATCGACAACAGCGACACGAGCAGGTTGGCAGGAAGAAAGTAGACCGACAGATTGCCGAAGTAATAAACCACCAAAGGCGCTGTACCCAACTGGGCAATCACCGACGTGCGCATTGTGGACCACAACCAGACTACTACACGAGAACGGGGCCGCCAAAGACCCTCTACCAATGGCGCCATGATGACTAAGGACAACACGGCCATGAAGGACAACTGGAAGGAAACGTCCCACAGACTCTCAGGATTCATCACCAGCACGACGACTGCCGCCAAGGACAATGCGCTCAGCGACGCAGAACGGCGATGCAGCAACAAGGCGACGCTGCCGACCGACAGCATGATGGCAGCCCGGACGACACTCACCGGCATGCCCACCAACACGACAAAACACCACAGCACTAACAGCGTCAGCCAATAGCTGACCCAACGGTTGATGCGGAACAAGCCAAAGGTGAGCAGCAAGATATTGAAGACGATGGACAGATGAAGTCCGGACAACGCCAGGACATGACTCGTGCCGGTCTGAGAATAGACGCGCCGCAAGTGTTTTGTCAGACAACTCTTGTCGCCCAGAGTCATGGCGGTCAGCACCGCATATTGTTCTCCTTGGATGCCCATACGGCGGTACTGCCCCAACAGTTGCTCGCGCCACTTCCCCACGCTCAGTCTCACACGGTCCGCTTTTCCCAAACCACAGAGTGGCAATGCCACACGATGCCAGTCATAAGGACTGATCAGTGTCTGCGCACGGTAGCCCTGGGAGAGCAGCCAACGGCGGGAGTCGAAATGACTGTCGACATTCGTGCGATAGCCTTCACCAGGCTGTTGCAGACGAGAAGAGAAAGAGATACCGTCCCCAAGCGCTGGAACGGAGGCAGCATCACCGGACAATGTATCACGAAGGAAGGAGAGACGCGCCTTGAAAGTTGGGCGCAACTGTCGGCCATTCAAGGTCACGATCTGCGCGTCGGCTTGGATCACCCTACCATGCTGCTGTGGCATTCCAACGACGATTGCCTGACAAGCGGTTCGGCCCTTGGGTAAAGCTATCCTCTGCTCTTCAATTTGCCTGCTTTCAAGAAACGCACCAAACGTCACGGCAGACAGAATCAGACAGATATCGCACAGTATTTTATTCCGACAATAGGCCACGCCGGTAAGAGCCAGCAGCATACAAAAAACGATCGCAAACGTTTTCACACCCACAGACATCCCTACACCATTGCCCACCATGATACCGACCATGAGGGCAACGGCCACGTAGATCATCGGCTGATGGTAGTTGGACTGTGGCATTTATCTATCTCGCCTACCTTGTAACGTCTATCTTTCCTTTCTTAATGATAGCTTAGCACCCTTTTCCGTCGAGACTGCAAGCAGGACCATCCTCATTTGGGTCATATTCCTTGAGTCCTACATCCTCGGGCTTGAGAGTCACGGTGCCGTCTTCCAAGACGAAGGCGGGAATGCCAATATCACCAATTTCCTTGGAATGGTCAAAAGCCGCACTCTTGTCACGCAGGTGCATGAACGCACTCATGTATCTGACATTCTCGCCAATGTCTATCACCTTGAATCGTTTGTCGCCCTTGACCTGCTCGTCTACAAAAGCGCAGTAGGGGCAGGTAGGCATACCATAAATCTTAATCATAGTTATTGTCCTTTCTGTTGATATGTGCTGCAAAGTTACGTCAAATATTCCGTTCATGCAAATCATTGGCTCATTATTATATATATCGCATACACCTTATTATAGATAGAACACTCCTTATTATAGAGTGCATATACCTTTTATATAGCACCCATGCGCTTCCGGTCTCAACAAAAAAGACGGAGGCCTTCCCCATAGTTGATCAGGGAAGGCCTCCAAGAGAGAGATTATGGATTTGCGACGATATGTCCGTCAAAGAGATGGACGATGCGATGGGCCAGCTCGGCGTCGTGGGCGTTGTGGGTAACCATGACAATGGTGGCACCATCCTGGTTGAGTTCCGTGAGCAACTGCATCACCTCGGCACCGTTCTTCGAGTCGAGGTTGCCGGTAGGCTCATCGGCAAGGATAAGCTTAGGGCCAAAGACCACAGCACGCGCGATGGCCACACGCTGCTGCTGACCACCGGAGAGTTGGTGAGGGAAGTGTTTGGCACGATGACTGATGTTCATGCGTGCCATCACCTCCTGCACTTTCCGCTTGCGCTCAGCCTTGGAGATGCCAAGATAAGTGAGCGGCAGTTCGATGTTCTCCTCCACGTTGAGCTCGTCGATGAGGTTGAAACTCTGGAACACGAAGCCAATCTGTCCTTTACGGATGGCCGTACGCTCCTTCTCTTGAAGTTTCGACACCTCCTTGCCATCGAGCCAGTACTGACCCGACGTGGGGTTGTCGAGGAGTCCGAGGATGTTGAGCAGTGTGGACTTGCCACAGCCTGAGGGACCCATGATGGCGACAAACTCGCCGTCCTTTACTTCAAACGATACCTTGTCGAGGGCGATCGTCTCTACTTCTTCCGTGCGGAAGGTCTTGCTTAAATCTTGTACTTTTATCATAGCTTTTATTTTTATAGTCTTTGAGCCCCTCCCCAGCCCTCCCCATGGGGAGGGCTGGGGAGGGGCTTGAGGGCTAAGGAGAGTCTTTACTCGTCTTTCAAGAACAGTACCGGGTTGCTGTTGACGACCCTACGGGCAGAGAGCAGCATGATGGTGACCACGATGACGAGTACCGCCAGACCTACCCCTAAGAAGAGCAACGAGCTGAGCGTGATGCGGTCGGCAAAGAGCTGCAGCCATTTCCCGGCGATGACCCATGAGAGGATGAGACCCACGATGACAGCGGGTACCGAGAGTTTCAGCACATCGGCCACGAGCATGTGGAAGATGTCGCGGGCCGTAGCGCCGTTGACCTTGCGGATGGCAATCTCCTTGCGGCGGCGGTTCACCTCGTCGGTGGTGTAGCCGATGAGACCCATCAGGGCGATGACCAGCACGGTGATGCCCGTAACGAGCGTTCCCATGCGGAAGCCGTCGGTGCTCTGATACTGTTTGACGACGAGGTCGGAGTAAGGCGTTATCTTCACCTCCCGGTCGGGCAGCAGCCGCCGCAGCTGCTGACGCGCGCGGTCGAGGTTGTCGGGCGTGAGGTCGGTGAACTTCGCAAGGATGTATTTGGCGTCGTTGTTGTCGTGGAAGAGTACGCTCGGACGAAGCTCACGCTCAAGCGAGGAGCCAAGACTGATGTCCTTATAGACGCCACAGATCGTGGAGAAAGGATGCAGGCTGTCGGTATGTTCCGAGACGCAGATATGCTGTCCGACGACACTGCCCTGCTTGTGGGTGGTCGTGTGGAAGCGCTTCACAAACGACTCGCTGACCATCACCTCGCTCAGGTCGCTGTCGGCAGGCTCGGTAAAATTGCGGCCCTCCACCACCTTGATGCCCATGAGCTTCAGATAGCCGTCACCCACACTGTACTGGTCGGCAATGTTGAGGTATTCCGTGTCGTCGCCCGGCAGATAGATATTGTTTCCACTATGCCACTCAATGGGCAACTTGTACGCCGTCGTTGCCTGCTCGACGAAAGGCAGCGTGCGCAGCGACTTCAAGGCCTGCTGCATTTGGCCGGCAGGCGCTTTGTCCAAGGTAACCACGGCGAGACGGCTGTAGTCGTAGCCCATATTCTCGTGGGTCACCTCATGGTACTGCTGCTGGACGACGGCAAGCAGGCTAAGCATGACGGTGACAACGAGAAACTCCACTGACAGCATGATGAGTTTCCAGCGGCGGCGAGCCTCATGCACGCCACGGAAGGCAGCCGTCACCGGTACCTTATTATATATATAGCCCGGCACCAGACCGCCGATGAAAACGATGAAGAGGCAGATGAGCGCAAGTATCCATGAGCCGCGGCTGAACAGCATCGTGCTGACAGGTGCGGAGATATAGCCCTCTATCGTTCCCTTGCAGGCAAAGACAAGGACCGCGGCCAGGACGATGCCGATCACCACATGCACCAGCGACTCGCTGACCATGATGCCGTAGATGGTGAGCGGTCCGCCGCCAAAGCACTTGCGCACGGCCATCTCACGGAAGCGGCTGACCACGTTGCCCATCACGATGAGCAGGTAGTTGACCACCGTGGAGACCAGCAGAATGACGGCAAGCAGCGACATAATCCAGCACATCGTCCTGACCTGCGGATTGGAAGTGTAGTCGGCGGTAACCTGCGAGAAGGCATAGTTGAACTTGATGCCTGCTTTCTCAGCCTCAGCAAATTCGCTGTGCTGGGCTATCATCTTGCGGACATTGGGCTTCAGGTCGTCAATTGTTGTCCCCTTCCGCAGTCTGACAAAGGAACTGAAGCGGTCGGCGCCCACCCAGCGGGCTGAGACATCAAATCCCAGGAACTGGTTGAGGGTGGGCATCGAGACGATGACATCAATACCGTGCAATCTGGAGTTGTAAGGGAAGTCCTCATAGACACCGCCGATAATCAGCTTGCAATCCCAGTCGCGCGGTTCGAAGGCCTTGCCCACGACATTACCACCGATGCGATCAGCCATGGATCGGCTTATCACACAGTAATAAGGTCGACTGAGTCCCTCCTTGAGGTTTCCCTGTACGGTTGCCCGTGGGAAGATGTCGAAGAGGCAACTGTCCGCCGCCTTTACCTCGTCGATAGAGAACGGGCGGCCATCGACGGTCGTCTTCACGTCGCTGAGCATGAACGAGTAGCGTGTGGCTGCCTCCACCTGTGGCGATATGGCCTTGATGCCAGGCGCAATGGCTCCGGAGGTGTGTGACCACTCGTTGAACTGTCCATTCTGAACGACGGCCTCCTTAATGGCATAGGTACGCTCATGCCCTGGGAACCACGTGTCGAATGTCTGCTCGAAATAGACTTCGCCTATCAGCACCGCCGACACGGCAAGGCCAAAGCCAAAGCAGACGATCTTTGCCAGGTTGTGCTGACCGCGCCGTGGAAGGTTCTTGATGGCACTTAAAATTTGATTCATATTGCTATGTTTCGTGTTATTCCTGTTTGATATTGTTCACCGGGTTCTCGTTGCCGGCCTTCCAGCTCTGAACGAAGACGGCAAGCCCGCTGATGATGAAGACTACGAGGCCGGCCACGAGAATCCACGGCCACCAGACGGCACGGTAGCTGAACTGCGACATCCAGTGCTGCATGAGCCACACCGTCAGTGCGCTGCCGATAACAAAAGCGATGGCGACATACTGCATGAACGTGCGGAGGAGGCGTCGGCGCACCTGCGCGCCCGTGGAGCCGAACACCTTGCGAATGGCTATCTCCTTGGCCTGCTGCCCGATGTAATAGGTTGCCATGGCCACGAGACCGAGCAGGGAGATGAGGATGGCCATGAAAGCGAAGAGAGAGACGATGTATGAGGTCTGTTGCTCCTGATGGAATTTGTCCTGGATAATGTGGTCGGCAAACTTAGCGTCGTCGTCGGTCATCACCTTATGGAAAGCTGTATGGTAGACGTCGGCCACTGTATTGAAGGCCGTTTTGGGGTCACCCTTCACCTTGATGGAGATGGCCCAGGGATAATCCACATGCAGCTGGATATCAATAAACATCGGATGCTGCTCGCGCTGGATGTTGTCGATGAAAAACTCGTTCATGCGTCCGCCGTAAACATCAAGGCTGTCCGCGTAATAGAATGGATTCTTACGCAACAGTTCTTGGGGCCGTATACCCATAATATTTTTTATCTCTGCCTCAGCTTCGTGGTTGATGTAGAAGTGGTGCACCTGTGGTTTACAACCGTCTTTCAGTGTCAGACCATAGACATTCATAAAGTAGGGGTCTGTAATGAAAAATTGCATCGAGACTTCCTTGCCATTAAAAACAAATGTGTTGTTGTTGCCGCCGTCCAAGGGCGTGCCCATCGAGGCCGATGCGGCAGCTACGCACGACTCCCGCCGGAGCAGATCCATGAACGTGTGAATGGCGTCGGGATGACCGCTATTGAAAGTCGATATCACAAGGATATTGTCCTTGTTGAAGCCCAACGGTGCGTTGACGAGATGTCGCAACTGTGCCAGCATAATGAGGGCGCAGCCTAACATCGTGATGGTGATGATGTTCTGAAAGACGATGAACACACGGCTGAGCACCATCTTGGTCTGATGGACAAAGGTACCTTTGATAATCTCAATGGGTTTCACGCGCGAGGTGATGAGGCCGGGGATGATGCCCGACAACGTACCGATGACGGCGATAAGCAACAGCGAAAGACCGATACAAGCCGGACTAAACAACCGGGAGACCTGCAGCGCGGTGTCAAGCTGATGGCCCATGACTGGTGCGAAAGTCACGGCCAACAACAAAGCCACCATCCAAGCCACAAGGCAGAGCAGCGTGCTCTCTGCCACAAGCTTGGCAAACACGCTACGCCGGGTGGCACCGAAGAGCTGTCGGGTAGCCATCTCGCGGGCACGGCGGCCGGAGAGTGCCACGGTGAGATTGATGTAGTTGGTCACGGCAAAGAGCAGGATGAGCAGCGTGGCTACTATCAGGATATTGATGAGTGTGGAGTTGCCACGCCGTGTGACATCGTTGCCAGAGTCTATTTTTGAGAGATAGAGATGAGAGAAAGGAGTGGTAAAGAACGAGAGCTTAATGCTGGACATTTTTTCTTTTGGCCAAAATGTAAGGATGAGCTTTGAGAGTTCTTTTGCCCGTCCGGCAAACGTGTGGCCTGGATGCATGAGCAGGAAGACGCTGCACCCTATGAGGTTAATGCCGCCCTGCTCAAACGACTCGTCTGTATTGGCATAGTTGAATCGCTTACCTTCCTGTGCGAAGTTCATCAGCACATCGGGGTGGTTGAACACCGTGTTGTCCATGTCCTGCATGACGCCGGTGACACGGAATCGGACGGTGTCGCTCATGCTCACCATCTGCCCCATCGCCTCGGCGGAGCCGAAGAGCTTGCGGGCGTAGCTTTGGGTGATGACGATGCCATTCTCGTCGTTGAGGCAGGTCCGGCGGTCACCTTCGAGGAGCTGGTAGTCAAAGACATGGAAGAAGGTGGTGTCGACGACCAAGATGTTGGCAGGCATGTAGTCACCACCGACACTGAGCCAGGCATTGGCGAAACATGCGCCGCAGGCGCTCTCTATCTCCGGGTACTGCTCGCGCAGGTGCTTGATGTTCACGTGGTGAGTGCCTTCGCAGACGTTGCCGTCGCCGAAATCGGTGCCCAGCGCTTCTATCCGGTCGGCATTGGCCACCTGCTTGTCGATGCTCTTCTCCTGCCAGGTGTAGAGGCCGATGAGCATGACAAACATCAGTGACACACTCAGTCCGAAGACATTGATGAGGGTATAGCCCTTGTTGCGGGAAAGGAAAACGAAATAGCTCTTCATCATTTTATCTTTAGTTCTTTATAATCCTTATAGCTCTCGTAGCCGCTCACGATGACGCGCTCGCCGGGCTCCAGTCCCTCCAACACTTCATAGTACTGCGGGTTCTGCCGTCCGATGCGTATGTTGCGGCGGTAAGCCTTGTAACCGGAAGCGTCGAGCACGAAGATCCACGAGCCGCCGGTGGTACTGTAGAACGTACCCTTGGGGATGATGATGGCCTTCTTCGACTCGCCGAGCTGCAGGTCGATGTAGTAGGTCTGCCCCGTGCGGATGTTCTGTGGGCGGGCGCCACGGAAGACGAAGTCAATCTTGAAGTGGCCTTCGTGCACCTCGGGATAAACCTTGCGAACCTCAAGGCGGTAGGTTCTGCCATTCTGCGTGAACGTAGCAGCAAGTCCGCTGTGCACGCGGTCGATGTAGTGCTCATCGACCTGTGCCTCCACCTTGTAGTCGCTGAGGTCGTTGATGACGCCAATCTTCTGCCCCGGTGTGATGCTCTGTCCTAACTCCACGTCGAGCAGTCCCACCTCACCGTCAATAGATGAGCGCACGTCGAGCTTGGCCTTACGCTGCCGGACAAGTTCCACATTGCGCTGCATAGAGGCAAGGTTGTCGCTCATCTGGTTCATCTGTGCCCACCGCATCTGTGCACTCTTGCTGAGTCGCTGACGGATGAGGCTGTTCTTCTCCACGGCGAGCCGATAGTCTTCCTTGGCCTTGAGATAGTCCTCACGCGAGTTAAGTTGCTCTTTCTGCAAGGCGGCCTGATGGTTCAATGCCCGTTTCTTGGTCTGCACGTCCATAGCGAACTGGGCAGCTTCCGTGCGGTTGCTGAGCTGGTCCTGCTCCATGGAAAGCTGTGTGTTGCGCAGCATGTCCTGCTTCTCGGCCAGCTCGCTCTCGGCGTTGAGAATTTCAAGGTCGAGGTTCGAGTTGCTCAGCTTGACGATGATGTCGCCTTTGTGTACCTTCGATCCTTCGTCAACGACCTTCTCTACGACGGTGCCGCCTTCCTCAGGCGATATCTGCACCACCTGGATAGGCACCACATTACCGTCCACACTCACATAGTCGTTGAACTGTGCGTCCTCGACGGTGGCAATGCTCAGCCCGTGCTTGTCGACCTGCAACGATGAGGTGAAGTTGCTCTGAGCCAGCCAGACCAACAGCGCTATGACGACCACCCCCCCGCCTATCCACGGCCAGTACTTACGTGGCACACGGTATTTTTTCTGTTTGATTTCTATATCCATAGTCTATTATAGTTTCCCATTGATGAAATAATTGACCAGTCGTGCCTTCAAAGCCAGCATCATCTCGCTTTGCAACAGCAGCAGGCGACTTTGCAAGAGTGTCTGCGCCGTGGTGTGCAGGTCATAGACGCTGAGCATACCTTCCTCGTATTTGCGATTAGAGAGATGATGCGCCAACGAGTCGGCGCCCACCTTGCGCTGGAGTTGTTCTACCTCACGGGCATAGCCACGGTAGTCGAGTACAGCCTGCAGTGCATCATCGTGTTGCTTGCGGCGCGCGTCGGCGAGGTCGAGTTGCGCTTCCTGCCAGTCGGTCTTGGCCCGACGGACTCTGTTCCACGACGAAGCATTGAAGACAGGGATGGAGAGCGTCATATAGATATACTCACCCATGTTGTTGCGAAATTGCGAACCAAAGCCCTCAGCCGCGTAGCCCGCTGTGAGATTTTTATAGTAATTGGTGGCCACGCCGCCTCCCAAGCTCAGTTTGGGAAGTAAGGCAGCCCGTTGTATCTTCCACTCCATGCGTGCATGCTCCGCCTTAGCTTCTGCCACCGTCACGGCCGGACGCTCAGCGAGGAAGAAACCGTGGCGCATGAGACTGTCACAGGCTGTACGGCTGGCAGGAAGGGTGGCGGCTGCGTGGACATCAACGGGCAGAGTGCTCACTGCAAGGCTGTCGTCGCCCGGAAAGTTCATCGCGGTCTTCAAGTCGTTCAGGGCTTTGTCGGCGAGATGACGCTGGTGAAGCAGGTTATAATCATCCTCGGCGATCTGGCTCTCCACCTGCACCACGTCGGGACGGCTCTTCTCTCCCAACTCAAAGAGTCGCTGCGTCTTCACCAACAGCGCCTTGGAGTCACGCCATTTCTCTTCGGCAAGGGCGATAGAGCGACGGGTGTACACCGCGTCGACATATTTCTCCATGACCGTGATGGCCTTGTCATCACGTGCCTGCTGCACGGCCAACTGTGCTGAAGCTCTGTCGAGACGGGCCTGACGGAATGCGTTCCAAGTGGCACCACCGTCGAAGAGCGTCATGGAGGCGCCCAACGAATAGTAGTTGTTGAACGTAGTGACATTATTATAGGTATTGGTCTCCGGGTCGATGTTGCGTCCCCAGCTGTACTGTCCGTTGACTTCCGCCGACATACTAGGCAGGAAGTTGAGCAGCGACGTGCGATAGTCGATACGCTTCTGCTCCTGTTCCAGCGTCTGTCGTCTCACCTCGGAGGCGTGCTCTTGGGCATAGGCAATGCAACGGTCGAGGGTCCACGGCTCCTGCCCCTGGACGCTCAGGCTCACAAAGAAGCCCATGATGAGGATATAATGCTTTGTTTTCATACACTGACAATAGTGCCAATGGCGTGCCAAAAACGTAAGTCGCTGTTTACTAAACATCTGCAAGAGGTCGCCACAAATACCAGTGTACAATAAATGGACACTGTATGTACAAGAATTAGACACCGCAAGCAGCTTTCCTCGTATTCACGCAAGCAATGATGAATAAAAAGTCTCGAAAGAATTTGTTAGTGCAACTAATATTAGTTACTTTTGTAGAAAGTAAGAGTATAGAAAAAGGGAAGAAGCACCATGAAACACGGCACACTACTCGTCGTCGACGACAATCGTAACATCCTCACCACGGTGAAGATGGTGACCGAGCAGACCTTTGAGCGCATCATCTGCCTGACCAGTCCCTCCGGGCTCGTCACCCGACTGCGTGAGGACCAACCCGATGTAGTGCTGCTCGACATGAACTTCCACAGCGGCATCAACAACGGCAACGAGGGACTCTTCTGGCTCCGGGAGATCAAGAAAGCGCGGCCGCAGACCGCCGTCGTGCTCTTCACCGCCTACGCCGATATAGAGTTGGCTGTGACAGGACTGAAGGATGGAGCCACAGACTTCATCGTCAAGCCCTTCGACAACCATCAACTCATAGAGAAGCTGACCGACGCCTACCAAAAGACACAAAAAAAGAAAACGGCAGCCACGGCAGCGTCGGAGATGATATGGGGCACCTCGCCCGCCATGAAACGATTGCACGACATGGTGGAGAAGGTGGCAGCCACCGACGCCAACATCCTCATTACCGGCGAGAACGGTACGGGCAAAGAAGTACTCGCCAAAGAAATACACCGGCTCTCGAAGCGCGCTGACAAAGCGCTGATGCCCATCGACCTGGGTGCTGTCACGGAGACGCTCTTCGAGAGTGAGCTCTTCGGCTATGTCAAAGGGGCCTTCACCGATGCCAAGACCGACAAGCCCGGTAAGTTTGAGCTCGCTGAGGGCGGCACGCTCTTTCTCGACGAAATTGGCAACCTCAGCTACGCGCTTCAAGCCAAACTGCTCACCGCCCTGCAACGGCGCACCATCGTCAGAGTCGGCGGCAGCAAGCCGATAGTCATTGACGTGCGCGTCGTCTGTGCCACTAATCGCAACTTAGAGGAGATGGTGCGGCAATGTGCGTTCCGCGAAGACCTCCTCTACCGCATCAACACTATCCAACTGCACCTGCCACCTCTGCGTGAGCGCACAGACGACATCATGACCTATGCCAACTCTTTTCTCCACCGCTATGCCCACCTATATAATAAGGAGGGGATGACGTTTGCTCCTGAGGCCCAAGAGAAGATAGAGTGCTTGCCATGGTACGGCAACATCCGTGAGCTGCAACATGCCGTGGAGAAGGCTGTCATCCTCTCCGACGGTACAACGATACTTTCCGACGACATTGAAGGTTCTGCCACGACGCGCCCTCAACCGACCAACGACATCCAACGACTCGACGATATGGAGCGCGAGATGATTGCCAAGGCCATCACGGAATGCGAGGGAAACCTCTCGCACGTGGCTTCACAATTAGGCATCTCCAGACAGACGCTGTACAACAAGATGAAAAAATACGGGATATAAGAAGCCATCAACCCCACCCTAACCCTCCCCAAAAGGGAGGGAGACAAGAAACCAATTATGAATTAAACAAGCCACCGAGTATAGAGGGAGACAAAACATCGGTTATATATGACACACCTTATATATATATGACACAGCTTGAATACTACATTCTCCTTGCCATTGCCACCGTTATCATCGTGACGTTGTTGACTATGGTAATTTTGCTGTGGCGACGCAACCACCGCACAGTGAGTAAGGTGGCCTTTCTGTTCAACGCCATCGACAACGGGGACTACGCCTTCCGCTATTCCGAAGACCGGAGAGGCGATGCCATGATCAACCAATCGCTCAACCGCATCAAGGAAATCCTACAACACGCACGCGATGAACAGATAGAAAAGGAGAAGTACTTTGAACTCATCCTTGACTCGGTGGACACGGGTGTTCTGATTGTCAACGAGGAACGGGGACTGGTGCTTAGAAGCAACAAAGCCGCACGCAAACTATTGAACCGCGAAGCCATCACACATATCAGTCAAGTCAGCGACACTTTGAAGAAGTTCTCCGTACGCGAGACTCACACGATCCTGCAACAGCGTCGCGTACGCATCATCGCCTTCAGTGACATCGGCGGCGAGCTGGCCAACCAGGAGATCGACTCATGGGTACGCCTCATCCGTGTGCTCACCCATGAGATCATGAACACGCTCACACCAGTCATCTCGCTCAGCGAAGCCCTGTTGCCACAGGCTGAAGGCGAACAGCACGAGGGACTGGAGGTGATCCACCAGACCAGCAAGGATCTGATTCGCTTCGTGGAGAACTACCGACAGTCCACCCATGTGCCCACGCCGCAGCCGTCACCCTTCGACGTGAAGCCTTTCCTGCAACGCATGGCTACACAAGCCAAACCATTACTCCACAAGGATGTAACGATCACTATCAGCGTAGAACCCGACGATCTGATGGTTTACGCCGATGAGGGACTCATCGCCCGTGTGGTGAGCAACTTACTGAAAAACGCGGCAGAGGCCACTTCAGAGGGACAACACATCAGCCTGCACGCCTTTTCCGACACCGATGAATCGGTTGTCGTAGATATCAGTGACGATGGTGAGCCGATACCGCGGGACATCGCCACACATATCTTCATCCCCTTCTTCACCACTAAAGACGAAGGCAGTGGCATAGGACTGTCTATCTCACGCCAGATCATGCGGGTGAGCAACGGCTCCATCGCCCTCCTGCCCGACCGCCACGATGGACAGACGACGTTCCGGCTGAGGTTTCAATAGCGGCATCGCGTCACCTTCATGGCACGGTGTTTGTTAAAACCATTCTGAACATACACATTATTATATATATAGCACAAGATGAAAGTATTACTGATCAATGGCAGCTCTCATAAAGAGGGCAACGCCTTCCATGCGTTGAGCATGGCCGCAAAGACGTTGGAAACACAGGGCATAGAGACGGAAATCGTGCAGTTGGGCAACAAGCCGGTGCGCGGATGCATCGCCTGCGGCGGATGCAAGAAGAAGAACAACAACCGCCGTGCGTTCGACGATGACGTGTGTAACGGCTTTCTGGCAAAGGCTGAGCATGCTGACGGATTCATATTTGGCTCACCGGTGTATTTTGGTCAACCCAACGGCACCTTACTCGCCGTAGTGCAGCGTATGCTCGTGGCCGGTGGCAGTCTGATGAAAAATAAGCCTGTGGCTAATGTAGCGGTGTGTCGTCGCGGAGGTGCCACGGCGGCCTACCAGACCATGAACATGGCGTTTGAGATGATGAACATGCCCATCGTCACTTCGCAATACTGGAATATCGTCTACGGACTGAAGCCCGGTGAGGCGGACCTTAACGAGGAAGGTATGCAGACGATGCGCACGATGGCCAACAACATGGCTTGGCTGTTGAAGCGTATCCACCAAGGCGGAGACCCACAGTATCCGGAGAGAGAAGCGTGGACACCGATGAAGTTCATCAGGACTTCCAAGTGATAGTAACAAGCATAAAAAAAGGACTGCCATCTCTGGCAGTCCTTTTTTATGCTTCAATCTTCCATGCTCACAGAGGGAGCATGGAAAAAGAAATGCTAAAACAGATTAATCGCAGTTAGCGAGCTTGTGATCAGAGCCGAGCACGTCGGTGATCTTCTCCTTGTACATGTCTGTCATGTAAGCACGAGCGACCTTGCCATACTGACGAGGATCGAAGTAGTCAGGATGCAGAGCGAGGGTCTCACGGACACCAGCAGTGTAAGCCAGACGAGAGTCAGAGTCGATGTTGATCTTGCAGACAGCGCTCTTAGCAGCCTTACGCAGCTGCTCCTCTGGGATACCAACAGCGTCGGGGAGCTTTCCACCGTACTGGTTGATGATGTCGACATACTTCTGAGGAACAGAAGAAGAGCCGTGAAGCACGATTGGGAAGCCAGGGAGCTTCTTCTCAATCTCTGCCAGCACGTCGAATGCCAATGGAGGAGGAATCAGGCGACCTGTCTTCGGGTCACGTGTGCACTGCTCGGGCTTGAACTTGTAAGCACCGTGAGAAGTGCCGATGGAGATAGCCAGAGAGTCGCAACCAGAGCGCTCGCTGAACTCGATCACCTCCTCAGGACGTGTATAGTGAGACTTCTCAGAAGCAACCTCGTCCTCAACACCAGCGAGGACACCCAACTCTGCCTCAACAGTTACGTCGAACTGATGAGCATAGTCTACGCACTTCTTGGTGAGCTCGATGTTCTCATCGAACGGCTTAGAAGATGCGTCGATCATGACAGAAGAGAAGCCCATGTCAACACAGCTCTTCACCAGCTCAAAGCTGTCACCGTGGTCGAGGTGCAGCACGATCTCAGGATGGTTGCAGCCCAAAGACTTAGCATACTCCACAGCGCCCTCTGCCATGTAGCGGAGGAGGATAGGATTAGCATAGTTGCGGGCACCCTTAGACACCTGAAGGATCACCGGAGAGCGAAGCTCGGAAGAAGCTGTGATGATAGCCTGGAGCTGCTCGAGGTTATTGAAGTTGAATGCTGGGATAGCATAGCCGCCATTAACGGCTCTCTTGAACATCTCGCGTGTGTTGACGAGACCAAGATCTTTGTAATTTACTGCCATAATACTTAATAATTATGTTTAGAATGAAATCTACTATTTATTATATGAGTGATATAGTGACTTCGCAGCGGCGTTGTAGGCTCGCTGTTTTTATCAATTGCAAACTTAACAATTTATTTTCTTACTACAAAATGTTTCTTGATAATAAGTACAACAAGAAGGTTAAAAAAGCTTATTTCGGTCTTTCCCTCTGCCCCTTGCACTGCTGTTTGTCATTTAAAGTTTACAATTCTCCACCATCCGACACATTATCTTTTTTCGATGCTGCCATGCCTAACGTGAGTCTATAGACGACATGGAGCATAAGATAGCGTGGGATGGAGTTGGTCCAAGTCTCCGTGCGCCCCTGCTCGTTGAGCACCAGCGTGGTACTGTTGAGGTTGCCCAGAATATCATAGGCGTCGAGCATGAACGTGAGCCGGTCGTGCACCAGTTTCTTCGAGAGTCTTGCGTTCCACACCAGTTCGCTGCGGTTCATCTGCTCATCGTTATATCCCATGCGTCTGTAGTCGGTGATGTCAGACGACAAGTCTATGCCCCAAGGCATCGTAATGTTTGCACCAAGTCGCAGGTTACAGTCCCACGCATTGACCGTTTGGAAGTCGCACCGTCGGCTGTTGGCGTTGTGATAGGCAACACGGCATTCAGCGAAGGCATGCAGCCGGGTGTCGAGTTGATAGTCGAGTTCCAGTTGATTATTCAGTTCCCAACTGCGTACCGTGCTTCGCGAGTTGTCACTTCCTTCCACGGTGGTGAGGTCAACACTGTTGTTGAAGTTAGCGCTGAGGTCATTCTGCATTCTCCATCTCGTAGCCTTGTCGAGTGGTGTTGAGAAACTCATACCTGCCGACGCGCTCCAGTTGCCGTTGACATTGGTCTGCTGCGTAGTGGTCACACCGGTCTGCTTGTCATAGACGACAGCAGACGCGAGGGCGTTGTGAGTGGAACGGAATCCCAGCATGAAGTTCATCATCCGCTGCGTGGCCAGCCGGAAGAGCGACGCGCTGAGGCTGACGTTGTGGCTGCGTGCCTTTTTCAGATTCGGATTACCCAGCATCACGTCGAGCGGATTGGCATCATCGCGGATGTCGAGGAGCGTGGAGAGTTCAGGCACACTCTGCGATGTGGAGTAAGAGCATTCGACAAAGCGTGTACCGGTGGAGTCATTGAACTGGTATCTAAAGTCCACCATCGGATTAAAGAAAGTATTGTGGCGCTCCTTTTCATAGTCTTTGTTACGGAAATAGGTCAGGCGCTCACGTTTCCACTCCAGCGGCAGACGGGCCGAGAGCGTGATCTGTGGTTTTGCCGTGCCGTCGCCATGCGTGAAGTAAAGCGAGGCCTCAGCCGTCTGCTGTGTCGTATGTATACTGCTGCGATAGCTGTTGCTGTTGTCAATAGCGGCAAGCAGGGCATGCCGCTCCGAGGGCAGCATGCCGAGGGTATAGTCCTGTTCGCGGTAGCCTTCTACCTGATCGATGCGGTAGAGATTGTAACGTGTGTTGTCGTAGCTCTGACGGATGGTGTAAGACGGACGCAGGTAGAGGCTGTTCAGTCCCACGGTATCGTTGACGAGCTGACAGGCATAGAGTGCCGATCCCTCCATGTTGAGATGATGATCCGGCGTTTGGGAATACTGGTATCGGTGATCCTGCCGGTTCTCCGTGCCGAGGTAGTCGATGCGGTTCATGGCAAAACGGTCGTTGGTAGTCTTGCCATAGTCGAGGTTACCATTGAGCGAGAGCTCGTCATTGCCACTGCTTCCGATGCGCACACGGTCGTAGAGACTGAGCGAAGCATTGTAGGAGTTACCGTGGAACTGATTATCGTTTTTCACTCGGTTGATGGCGCGCTTCAGGAGCTGTGCGTTGGCATCAGCCATAAACAGGCTGTCGAGGATTGCGTCTCCTCCCGGCCTGCTGTTGAACAGTCCCGAGCGTCCGTTTCCATTTCCGTGGTTGCGACTATAAGCACCGGAAAGCGTACCACCAAGCATCTGATGTGTGGGTGTCAGTCCGAAAGAAGCATCCGCGGACCACTGCCGACTGACATTGCGCGTGGTATTGCGGTCGATCTGATAGATGTCGCCACCGGTGAGAAACGTCTGTTCCGTGGTACGTGTGCGTGTCTCGTTGTCGTCCGAGGCATAGCTGAGCGACGTATCGAAGTAGGCATCTTCTGTTTTACCATCCCGTCGGTACTCTGCTCCCAGGTTTCTGACCGAGGCCAACCCGCCTCCCGCGTCAGGTACCGAGCTGATGCTTCCGTTCTCTCCCGGCACCGAGGTGTCTCCGACATTGTTTGTAGACCCCGTCAGCGTGAGCCGCTCCTTGGGTGTGTAGTACATCGAGAACAATCGTGCGGCATAGCGATTGTTGGTACCGCCCGCGACATCGGCGTTGGCCAGGAGTCCATATTTGTATTCCCGTTTCAGCGTCACGTCAAGGACATAGCTCTTGTCACCCATGTCGCGCCCCATGAGTCGGCTTTCCTGCCCTTGCTTGTCATAGGCCTTGACCTTGTCGACGGTGAAGGCGGGCAGGTTCTCCAGAGCTTTCTTCATGTCGCCTTTGAAGAAGTCGCGGCCGTCGATGAGCAGCGAACTCACAGCCCGTCCGTTGACTTTGATGACCCCATTGTCCAGTGTAGTGCCCGGCATCTGACGGATGAGCGCGTCGAGCATGGATCCCTCGCTGAGGTTGAGTGCGGAAGCATCGTAGACGAGCGTGTCGCCACGCATCACCATCTTGATCTTTGTTGCCTTCACGACCACCTCGCTGAGCGTGTGCACATCGGGCAGCAGCGCGATGTCGTCGATCTGCTGTTCATTGACGCGGTTGGCCATACGCACGGTGACGCGACGATAGGTAGTCTGATAGCCAAGGCTGGAGCAGCGCAACAGATAGGTAGAGTCGTTGTCAACATCTATCTGATAGACAAAGACCTTCCAACCGAAGATCTGCCGTTCTGTCGTGGTCGTGGACTTGATGACCGAGGAGTCGCGGGGATTGAGCAGCTCCACGACGGCGCCCGCCAAGTCCTCATGGGTCTTGCCGTCCACTACCCTGCCTACGATGTGGCGGGCAGCAGCGGAAAGGAAGGAGAGGGAGAAGAGAAGGAAAAAGAGCAGGCGACGCATGTACACAATGATGAATGATGAATGATGAAGGGGAGCGCAAAGAGCCAGTGGGACGCTGCACAGCACCGTCTTACAGAGCCGAGCAGGACTTATACCTAAAAAAGGAAAAGCCAGTGCAAACAGACAAGGGAGGAAGCAACTAAGCAAGGGAGAGAGCAAACAAGCAAGGGAGCCCCCAGCCTCTCCGCGCCCTCTGACCCCTTGAAGCAATTCACTCCCCTCTCCTTGGGAGAGGGGCAAGGGGGTGAGGCTTCTTATTCTTTCTTCCTTGTCAACTCCGACGCGAAGAGCAGCACAACAAAATAGCCAAGGAACGGGATGATAAACGGCATGCTCATCATGTGGGTGGCGTCTGCGATAATACCCATCAGCAAGAAGCCGCAACCGCCGATAGGTGTCATCATCAGCAACGACGACGCACTCTTCGTCAGATTGCCCAAGCCATGCAAGGCCAAAGAAAAGATCGTGGGGAACATGATAGCTTCAAAGACATAGTTGCATACAAGGGCCACCATCGACACCTTGCCGAGGTTGAGCATCACCAAACCAATACACACTACACTGCCTATGGCACAGTAGAGAAGCATATGCTCTGCCTTGACACGCCGCATGATCCAACTGCCCACAAAGCGACCGACCATGAAGAAAGCCAAAGCCACAGTAAGCACCACCGAAGCGGTATTGTCACTCATCCATCCTTTGCCGGTGACATAGTTGATGAAATAGCTGTTGATGGAGATCTCCGCCACCTCGTATGCCAGTAAGGAGAAAAGTCCGAAAACAAACATCGGATGATGTCGGAACAGCTTGTTGATACGTGTACCCTGCGAACGGTCTTCCTCGGTCTCCTGATGCTTGATTTCCGGAAGGTTCACGCGTGAGAACACCACGGCAATGATCAGAACCACGATACCCAGCACGGTATAGGGGATGACGATGTTGCCACCACGGTCAGTGCCATTGAAGAGGAACTGTCCTATGAGGAAGGTGGCACTCAGCGATCCCAGTCCGTTGAACGACTGGCTGAAGTTGAGGCGGCTCGTAGCCGTGCGCGGATCACCGAGCTCCGTGACGTATGGGTTGGCAGAGGTCTCCAAGAAGACCAGACCGCAACCAATGATAAACAAAGCCGCAAGATAGGCATAGAACGTACCAGCCTCAGCACCCGGAATGAAGAGCAAGGCACCAATGCCAAAGAGCAGCAGACCGAATACCACACCCAAGCGATAACCACGCCGGTTGATGAACCAACCGGCCGGTATGGCCATAATGAAATAGCCAAGATAGGTTGTCACCTGGATGAGTGAGGACTGGGTAATGGAAATATCAAGCGCATTCTGGAAATGTTTGTTGAGCACATCAAGGATCGCACGGGCAAAGCCCCAAAGAAAGAAGAGAGAGGTGACAAGGATAAAAGGCAGAAGATAGTTGCGATTGGTCAGTGCCGCACGCCTTTTCTCTGGTGATCCCCCTCCACAGTATGGCTGATTTTCTTCTGTATGATTATTGGCCATCATGAATCTGTATATACGGAGTTCTGAAACTCTATATAATAATGTGTGTATTGTGAGAAAAAACAACAGGAAGGACGGTCTGCCCCTCCTTATTCATTTAGATCTCAACCATTATTTCTCCTTGTTGGGATCGATCACTTTCCATACGCAGGCAGACAAAGCACCGCCAGCCATAGGTGCTACGATGAAAATCCAAAGATTGCTCAATGCAGTGCCACCTTGGAACAGAGCCGGGCCAATCGAACGGGCCGGGTTTACAGAAGTACCTGTATAACGGATGCAGGCTAAATGCACAAGCACCAAAGAGAGACCGATAGCCAGACCGGCAAAGTTGTTCGTTGCGCCATTGGTCTTAGCCGTAGCTCCCAACACCACTAACACAAACACAAAAGTGAAGAACATCTCTGCCAAGAAGCCGCCAAACACAGTCACTTTCGTGCCTGCTCCATCCAAAGACTGCAAGTCATTTGCACCAGTGCCAACAAGACCCGCTGCTGACGTAAGCAAATAAAGAATGGCTGCGCCAAGAATACCTCCAATGACCTGGAAAAGCATATACATGCCAGCATCCTTGCTGCTCATACGACCGCTGAGCCATACACCCAACGTGATAGCCGGATTGATATGGCATCCCGAGATGCCACCAATCGTGTAAGCCATGGAAACAACTGCCAAGCCAAAGGCTATTGCCGTGCCAACCACAGCTGCCTGATTATTGACAGGATCACATCCTAAAGACACAGCTGCACCACAGCCCATCAATACCAGCACCATCGTGCCTACCATTTCTGCTAAATACTTTTTCATAAATCTATATATTATAAAAAAACAATCTACTTCTAACCAAATAAACGCAAAGATACAGAAATTATTTTAAAACTACAAACAACAGTGCTGTTTTATGCTGTTTGAGCACTCTTCAGATTAATACTATTTTGTCTGCTATATCAACAAAAGCACAACGAATACATATGTCGCAGGTGATATGGAATTCGTAAGCGAGGCACCTGGAGACGATGTAGCAAGTGACGACGATGATGACGCTTGCGCCAAGCCCGTAGGAAGCACCACATGGTCCACTTGGGACGAATAATTAGGAAATATACCTGTTCTTTAAAGATTATATCGAATCTGTAATTAACAAGGAGGGGGCGCGACCGTGAGGTTGCTCTCCCCTTTTTTCTGTTTCATCCTATCTTTTTCACCACCTACTTTCTGACACTTTTAGCCATTTGTTAGCGCAAACAACGATTTTGTAAAGTCAAGATGTCATTTTTTTGCTTATTCTCTTTGCAGTTTAATGACAAAACACTATCTTTGCAATATCTAAATCCCTACAACGCGATTTTAACATATAACATATACAACACCTATTAACTATGAGTGAAAAAACGAGCGAGAAGAGAGTTTATCTCTTTGGAAACGGTAAGGCTGAGGGCCGCGCCGACATGCGCAACCTTCTTGGTGGCAAAGGAGCCAACCTGGCCGAGATGAATTTGATCGGTGTGCCCGTGCCACCAGGATTCACCATCACCACAGATGTCTGCAACGAGTATTTCGAGAAAGGCAAGGCCGACGTGGTCGCTTTGCTCAAGGATGACGTTGTCAATGGCGTGAAACACGTCGAGAAACTCATGGGCCTGAAGTTCGGCGACGCGAAGAACCCGCTTCTCGTCAGCGTGCGCTCCGGCGCGCGTGCCTCTATGCCGGGTATGATGGACACCATCCTCAACCTCGGTCTCAACGATGAGGTAGTCAAGGGACTTGCTGCCAAGACGGGCAACGAACGCTTTGCCTATGACAGCTACCGCCGATTCGTACAGATGTACGGCGACGTGGTTCTCGGCATGAAGCCGGTCAACAAGGAAGATATTGATCCCTTTGAAGCCATCATCCAGAAAGTAAAGGCTCAGCGCGGCATCCGTCTCGACAACGAGATGAACACCGACGAGCTGAAGAGTCTCGTCGTTCTCTTCAAAGACTATATCAAAGAGCGCACCGGCCGTGAGTTCCCCTCCGACCCGATGGAACAGCTTTGGGGCGCCATCTGCGCCGTCTTTGACTCTTGGATGAACGACCGCGCCATCCTCTATCGCAAGATGGAGGGTATCCCGCAGGAATGGGGTACCGCTGTCACTGTCATGGCCATGGTATTCGGCAACATGGGCAACAGCTCTGCCACAGGTGTCTGCTTCAGCCGAGACGCTGCCACGGGCGAGAACCGCTTCAACGGCGAGTATCTTGTCAACGCACAGGGTGAGGATGTTGTCGCCGGAATCCGCACACCGCAGCAGATCACCAAGGAAGGCTCGCTCCGCTGGGCTAAACAGCAGGGCATCGACGAGGTTTCACGCGCCAGTAAATATCCTTCCATGGAGGAGTCCATGCCCAACATCTACGCACAGCTCAACGACCTGCAGGACAAACTCGAGAAACACTACAACGACATGCAGGACATGGAGTTCACCGTGCAGGAGGGCAAGCTCTGGTTCCTCCAGACCCGCAACGGCAAGCGCACGGGTACGGCAATGGTGAAGATCGCCATGGATCTGTTGCGTGAGGGACTCATTGACGAGAAGACTGCTTTGGAGCGCTGCGAGCCCAACAAACTCGACGAACTGCTCCACCCGGTCTTCGACAAGGAGGCTAAGGCTCAGGCTCGTGTGCTCACACGCGGACTGCCCGCATCGCCGGGTGCAGCCTGCGGCCAGATCGTTTTCTTCGCCGATGATGCTGAGAAATGGCATGCCGACGGCCATCAGGTGGTGATGGTGCGTATCGAGACCTCGCCTGAGGACCTCGCCGGCATGAGTGCCGCAGAAGGTATCCTGACGGCTCGCGGAGGTATGACATCACACGCCGCCGTGGTGGCCCGCGGCATGGGCAAGTGCTGTGTCAGTGGTGCCGGTGCCATCAATGTCGACTACAAGACCCGCACCGTGGAGATCGACGGCACTGTACTTCACGAGGGGGACTACATCTCTCTCAACGGTTCTACCGGTGAGGTGTACTTCGGTGAGGTGAAGACACGTCCCGCCGAGGTCACAGGCGACTTTGCTGAGCTGATGAAGCTCTGCAACAAATACACCCGACTCGTCGTCCGCACCAATGCCGACACGCCTCACGACGCTGAGGTGGCCCGCAACTTCGGTGCCGTGGGCATCGGCCTGTGTCGTACCGAGCACATGTTCTTCGAGAACGAGAAGATCAAGGCCATGCGCGAGATGATCCTCGCTGACAGCAAGGGAGGCCGCGAGAAAGCCCTCGCCAAACTGCTGCCCTATCAGAAGCAGGACTTCTATGGCATCCTGAAGTGCATGGACGGCATGCCGGTGAACATCCGTCTGCTCGACCCGCCTCTCCACGAGTTCGTGCCCCACGACCTGAAAGGCCAGCAGACTATGGCCGACGAGATGGGCGTGAGCGTGAAGGTCATCCAGGACCGTGTGCAGAGTCTGAGCGAGCACAACCCGATGCTCGGCCTTCGTGGCTGTCGTCTGGGCAATACGTTCCCCGAGATCACGGCCATGCAGACACGCGCCATCCTCGGTGCTGCCATCCAGTTGAAGAAGGAAGGCCTCGATCCTCATCCGGAGATCATGGTGCCGTTGGTAGGTATTGTCAATGAGCTCGATGCCCAAGAGAAGGTCATCCGCGAGACCGCCGAGAAACTCTTCGCCGAAGAGGGTGTGGAGATCCCGTTCAAGATCGGTACGATGATCGAGGTGCCGCGCGCTGCCCTGACAGCAGACCTCATCGCCCAGAAGGCTGAGTACTTCAGCTTCGGTACCAACGACTTGACGCAGATGACATTTGGCTACAGCCGCGACGACATCGCCAGCTTCCTGCCGTCGTATCTGGAGAAGAAGATCCTCGACGTCGATCCGTTCCAGGTTCTCGACCAGCGCGGCGTGGGCCGGCTCATCCGCATGGCTGTGGAGAAGGGCCGCTCGACCCGTCCTGACCTGAAGTGCGGTATCTGCGGTGAGCATGGTGGTGAGCCTTCGTCGGTGAAGTTCTGCCATCGTGTGGGTCTCGACTACGTGAGCTGCTCACCGTTCCGTGTACCTATCGCCCGTCTGGCTGCCGCCCAGGCTGCCGTGGAGGAGGTATAAGCCCGAATACATTCTATTTTCCCTTATACAAGGCAAATGCTTGGTTATCCAGGCATTTGCCTTGTTTCGTTTATGTCCTTTTCCCGTTTGGTTTATGAGATTTTCCCGTTTTGTTTGCAGAATTACGGCTGTTTGTTGATGGTCAAACAATTGTCGTACATATAGTCAAACATTTGTTAGATATTTGGTCAACAATTGTCAGCCAATTGGCTGACGACCGTTTGACCATCTTTCCGAAAGCGTTTTTATCGTTTTCTTATTGCTCAAATCGGTTTACATAACAGTTCTTCGAATTCTGCCAAGCGTTTTGCATTCATGGAGATCTGTGTAAATCTGTGAGACATAATAACTCCGTGTGAGCCCAATACGTTCATCCACGTGAAAAAAAGCAGCGCACGCTTTGTATTCTCATGATTAATCTCTATTTTTGCAAAGTAATAGCGTAAACAAGAATAAAGCATGACCATGAAAGATACCACGAGGCTGACCGTATTCAAGGCCAGCGCCGGCAGCGGCAAGACCTACCGACTGGCACTGGAATACATCAAGCTGCTGATGGCGGACCCGAAAAACTTCCGCTATATACTGGCCGTGACCTTCACCAACAAGGCCACCGAAGAGATGAAGATACGTATCCTCAGCAAGCTCTTCGCCCTGTCCCACCGTCTGCCCAGTGGCGACGACTATGTCAAGGAGCTCCACCACAGCATGCCGCAGCTCTCCGACGATGACATCCGGCAGCGGGCAACACTTGCGCTCGACGGTATCCTCAACGCTTATCACTATTTCCGCGTGGAGACCATCGACAGCTTCTTCCAACGCATCCTCAGAAACCTCGCACGCGAGCTGGGACTGAAAGCCAACATCAACGTGGGACTCAACGACCGTGAGGTGGAACGGCAAGCTGTCGACAAACTCATCGAGAACATCAACAACGACAAAGACCCGTTGCTCGGCTGGATGATGGACTTTGTCAACGAGCGACTCGACGAGGACAAGAACTGGAACATCATCGGACAGATCAAGGACTTCGGTACCAACATCTACCGCGACTTCTATAAGGAGCACCACGAGCAACTCGAGACGATTCTCTCCAACCCGCAGTTCTTCAAGAACTATACCGGTAAGCTTCGGGCCAAAGCAGCGCAAGTCGACAAGGATATGAGCGCTTTGGCTGACCGCTTCCAGACGCTGGCAGACCAATATGGCTTCACCGACAGCGACTTCCCCCGTGGCACCGTACCCAACTATTTCAGGAAGCTGCGCGAGGGCAACTACTGCGATGTCGCACACGCTACCATCGACAAGGCCGGCACGGAGGAATGGACCAAGCTCATCAAGAAAGCGATCAAAGACACTGACAAGGGGCAGACCTTCCACGAGCTGATCGCTCCGCTCATCACCCAAACGGAAAAGCTGCGGCAGAAGGCGGAGAGGGTGAAGTACTCGGTGGAGCTCACTCTCAGAAATCTCAATGAGCTCAGACTGCTCGGACGCATCGCACAGCAGGTCGACGACATCAACGCCGACAACAACAACTTCCCGCTCAGCAACACGCAACAACTCATCAAAGACATGATCGAAGGCAGCGACACGCCGTTTATCTATGAAAAGATCGGCGGCTCGCTGAAGTATATCATGATCGACGAGTTCCAGGATACCAGTGCGGTGCAATGGGATAACTTCAAAGTGCTCATCGACGACTGCATCGCCCATCAGCCCGGCTCGCTGATCGTCGGTGACGTGAAGCAGAGCATCTACCGATGGCGAGGCGGCGACTGGCGGTTGCTGCAGAACCTCACCCACGACAAGCACCCGGAAATCAAGGAGGTGAAGCTCGACACCAACTTCCGCTCACAGCCGAGAATCATCACCTTTAACAATATGTTCTTCAAGCTGGCGGCAAAGAAGACGACAGAGGCGGCGGTAGCAGAACTCAACGATCACCATGCACCCAAGGACATCATCCAACAAGCCCTGGACATAGAAACGGCTTACCAGGACGTCGAGCAGAAATATCCCGAAGGCAAGGAGCTGATCGGCATGGCCAGAATCAGACTGCTCGACGACGAGGACTATGATCAAGAGACGATGAACCAGATCGAGAGCACCATCGCGGAACTGCTCAAGGCTGGCGTTGCCACAAAGGACATCGCCGTGCTGGTGAGAAAGAACAAACACATCCAAGCCATCGCAGAGTATTTTATGCAACACAGGATTCTCATCGACGGCAAACCGGCCGACGTGAACCTCGTCAGTGACGAGGCCTTCCGTCTCGACGCTTCCCTTGCCGTAAGAATGCTCATCGGCGCACTGCGCTATCTCGTCCATCCCGACGACAAGCTGACGATCGCCTTCCTTGCCAAGGCTTATCACCGTATCGGAGGAGACAAAAAGGAAGAGGGGCAGGACTTCAAGGGGGATAAGATTCAAAAGGAGGTGATAGATGACAAAGAGGACGCGAATCTCGACACGCGGCTCTTTGTCGGCAAGAGCGACATCGCCACCCTACTGCCCGAGGCTTTGCGCACGGGGCGTAACGAACTGCGGGGCCAGCCCCTCATGATGCTCTTTGATCGCCTCTATGCCATCCTCGGTTTGGAGCGCCTCAACGATGAGAGTGCTTATGTCTGTGCCTTTCTGGACAAGGTAGCGGCGTTGACGCACAGCAAAGCTGTCGGTATCGAGGATGTCCTCAACGCTTGGGATACTGACCTCTGCGGTAAAGCCATCCACAGCGACGACATCAACGGCATCAGACTGATGACCATCCACAAGAGTAAAGGACTGGAGTTTACCAATGTTATCATCCCTTACTGCGACTGGGACATCGAGCGAAACAACGACACGCTGTGGTTCACTACCGACGGCAAACCGGAGCCTTTCAACGAGTTGCCGCTCGTACCCGTGTCACTGCAAAGCAAGAAACTCAAGAACTCGATCTACTCCGACGACTACGACCGTGAACATCTAAAGAATCTCGTCGACAACCTCAATCTGCTCTATGTGGCTTTCACGCGCGCGAAGTGTAACCTCTATGTCTTTGGCAAGAAGAATCCCAAGGCACCCTATCCTTCCAAGATCATCCAGGACGTGGAGGAAGACATGAGGCCGGAATGCACCATTGAGGAGGACGCCAAGACGACGACGATCACCTACGGCACGTTCTGTCCTACACCCAAGAAAAGCGACAATAAAGACACGGAGAACGTGTTTCTGGTCGAGGACAAGCCGCTGCGCGTCAACATCAAAAGCTATCCGAAAAAATACGAGTTCAAGGAGAGCAATGAATGCAAAGCCTTCATCATGCCACAGGACGACGAGGACGCACAGACGCGACGCGCATATATCGAGACGGGTAACATCCTTCACGAGCTACTCGCCAACATCCGAGACGTCAACGACATCGACCGCGCGATCAACAACATGGAATTCAGCGGTGTGCTCTATGAAAAGCCGATGACACGTGAGAGCCTGCGTGCCATGGTGCACCAGCTCATTGAGAGCCCGGTACCCAAGACTTGGTTCCGTCCGGGACTGAAGGTGATGAACGAGTGCGAGATCCTCTGCTATAACGAGGATCTGGGCACGGTGGAGCCGAAACGGCCTGACCGTGTCATCGACGACGGAAATACAGTGACAGTCATCGACTTTAAGACTGGCTCACCAAGGGCTAAACACGTCGGGCAGGTACAGAACTACATGCGTCTGCTCAGTGAGATAGGATACCGCAATGTCAAGGGCTACCTCTGGTATCTGAGAACCAATACGGTCAGAGCCGTGTAACCTGCATGACACATGATTATGTTCAAGAGAACATAAGCTCCATGTTATTTCTCCAAGCCCTCTATCTTCTTGACGCTGCCGCCCAGAGGATCGAGGATCAGGCGTGTGGACTGCTTCTTGCCAAACAGTTCACCGCTCAGCGACTCCACGGTACCGAACTGCGGAGCCACGGCCTCGAAGGTACCCACAAGTTGCTGGTCGCAGACCACGGTGATTTTCATCTTGCCGGGTTGGTTGACGCGCAGTCCTATGTCGTTCTTGTCGTCTTTCTTTTTCTTCTCATCCTCAGCGGCCGGTGCGGCCGGTGTCACAGCATGCTCGTCAGCGACCTCTATATAATAAGGTGTACCCGCATAATCGTCAGCATCGACAAGTCCCATGTGTTTGGAAAAGCGGAAGAGCACATCCTCGCCCTCTTTGACAGGCAGATAGTCCACGGTGGTCCACGTCGTGTCCTTCACGACAGTACCGGTGAACAGTGTCGTCAGGCTCTGCTCCTGCGTGTCGAGGCTTCGTAACATCGTCTTGAGCTGCTCACCATCCTTCGGCATATAGTCGGCCTCGCCTTTGGCCAACTGGCTCCGGCTGTCACGGATGTCGTAGATCTCCTGCGCTGTCAACTCCGCCATCTTTGCCGTGTTACTGGCATTGAGAATGTCCGCTGTCATGAAGTCCGCCGGGTTAATCATCTTCGGTTTGGCTGCCGGAGAGAAGCAACGTACGACAGGGCGCAGCGGCTGCGCCTCAGTGTTGATGGCAAGAAGCTGTCCGTTGGGAGCCCGCGTCACGTCGGTGATGCTGTGCTTCTTGTCGAGTTGCAGCGTGAAATGCTTGGCTGTATCCGGTACGGCGACGGGATCCATCTCCAGACCAATGACACGGTAAGTGGTGGAAGCGTCCTCCGAGACATGCTGACGGATATAGCGCATGGCATATTTAGCAAACTGTCCGGGCGTGTATTGTGTCTTCTCCACTTTCACCGTGAAGCGCAGCAAGGTTTTCGGCAGGTAATAGTCAGTACCCTCCACCGACTGTGCATGGCTCTGCATGGCAAACGCGCCAAACAGCAGACTGCCCGCCAAAAGAATTCGTTTATAGTTCATCATTGATATTTCGTCATTTATAATTCTTCTTTGTTCCCTCAACACTCATCATTCAGCATTGAATCCATTCAACACTCATCATTCAACATTCATCATTCCCTCAGTCTTCCAGTCTCAGAAAGGCTTTGGGCAGATAGTTGATGATGTCGCCGGCGATGAGGCTCTCCTTGCCGAGGTCTCTCACAGCCAGGTCTCCGGCCAGACCGTGGAGATACATTCCTAATTGGCAGGCCGTCGCCTGGTCATAGCCACGCGCCAGGAGTCCGGCGATGATACCCGTCAACACGTCACCGCTACCGGCCGTTGCCATGCCACTGTTGCCTGTGGAGTTAAAGACGATATGTCCGTCGGGCTTGCAGAGCGCAGAGTAGTGACCTTTGAGCAATATATAGCCTTGGAGGTGCTCGGCCAACTGCCGTGCCTTGGTCAGACGCTCGTAATCGCTCGAACTCGTCACGCCCACCAGCCGGTCAAACTCCTTAGGATGGGGCGTCATGATGATGCCCGGCGGCAACTGCTGCATCCATGCCTGATGGTTGGCCAGCATGTTCAGTCCGTCGGCATCCACCACGATGGGACACTGCGTGCGGCGTATCTGACCGATTAACGCGATGGCGGAGTTCTCGGTCTGCCCCAGTCCCGGGCCGATGGCGAGCGCATCGAACTCCTGGCTCTCCACGCTGTCGGAGAAATAGGTTTCCTCACGATCCATCTGCAACACGGCTTCCGGCACAGCCACCTGCATGATGCCATAGTTGTGCTTCGGCGTATGCACCGTCACCTTACCGGCTCCCGAGCGCAGGCAGGCGCGTGTGGTGAGGATGGCAGCCCCCGACATGCCATAGCTACCGGCTATGATCAGCGCGTGGCCCATCGTACCCTTATGTACAAAGTCACCACGGTGGCGCAGACAAGGTATCAAGTCTGTCTCTTCCTGAATGCGACAGCTGACCTCTGTGTCACGGATGTAGTCTGGACTCAGCCGGATGTCCAGCACTCGCAGACGGCCGAGATACTGCTGGCAATCGGTAAGCATCATGCTGAGCTTCTTCTGTTGAAGGGTCAGCGTCAGGTCAGCACGGATGATGTTCTGCCGGACATTATAGGTGTTGTCCTCGCACATCAGACCCGAAGGCATGTCAATGCTCACCACCTTGGCGGCACTCTGGTTGATATATTTCACCAACGAGGCAAAGCCCCCGCTCAGCGGCTTGTTGATTCCCGAACCGAAGAGACCGTCAACGACAAGCGTCTCCGGCGTGAGCTCGGGTGGATCGAAGTTTAATGTGATCTCTGTGAAATGACTGACTTTCTTGGCGTAGACGAGGCGTTCCTTGTTCGCGGCGCAGTCTTCCGACAATTTGTCATGGATATTGAACAGGTACACGCTCACCTCGTAATGGTTCTCGGCCAGCATACGCGCTACGGCCAAAGCATCACCGCCATTGTTTCCGGGACCGGCAAAGACCACCACGGGCGTGCGGTCGGTCCATTCATCCATGATGGCACGGGTCAGCACCTTGGCAGCGCGCTCCATTAAGTCGATAGACTTCACAGGCTCGTGCTCAATGGTATAATTGTCAAGCTCATGAATCTGAGCAGCTGTAAATATCTTCATATGTAAAAAACAATATGGTGCAAAGATAAAAAAAAGATTGCAGAATGGCAACGTGACAATCGCTTATTTTTGCAAAATAGATTAAATAAAAGGCATAGCTTTCCCATTATTCAGGCATTTTTCGTAATTTTGCATTTATAAATAGGTCATTCAAAACGCATTTCACCATGGATATTGTGAAGATAAAGGACAAAACATTCCGAACATTTATACCAGAGTCAGAGATTCAAAGCAAAGTAAAAGCCGTTGCCGAAAAACTCAATAAGGACATGGCGGGCAAGAACCCGCTGTTTCTCGCTGTGCTCAATGGGTCGTTTATCTTTGCGGCTGATCTGATGCGCTACCTCTCCATTCCATGCGAGATCTCTTTTGTGAAGCTGGCTTCCTATCAGGGAACCACCTCGGTGGGTAAGGTGAAAGAGCTCATCGGCATCAACCAGAATCTCAAAGGGCGCACCGTCGTTATCGTTGAGGATATCGTCGACACGGGCAACACCATGAAGCAGATGCTCGCCACGCTCGAGAACTACGAGCCGGAGTCGTTGCATATCTGCACGCTTCTCGTCAAGCCCGGTAAACTACAGGTACCCCTCAACATTGAGTATCCCGCCATAGAAATCCCCAACGACTTCATCGTGGGCTATGGACTGGACTATGACCAACAGGGACGCAACCTACGCGACATCTACACGGTTGTAGAATAATTACGCCCTTTAACAAAGGATAATACCGGACTTTATTTATACATTATATTTATACTTTATACATTATTCATTAATCAGATGAAGAATATCGTGATTTTCGGTGCTCCTGGTTCAGGTAAGGGCACACAGAGTGATAAGATGATCGCTAAGTATGGTTTCAAACACATCTCTACCGGCGACGTGCTGCGCAACGAGATCAAGAACGGCACAGAGCTGGGCAAGACAGCTAAAGGATACATCGACAACGGCCAGCTGATTCCCGACGATCTGATGGTCAACATTTTGGCCAGTGTCTACGACAGCTTCGGCAAAGAGCACGAGGGCGTGATCTTCGACGGTTTCCCCCGCACCATCCCACAGGCTGAGGCGCTGAAGAAGATGCTCGCTGAGCGCGGACATAAGGTAGCTGCCATGATCGAACTCGACGTTCCTGAGGACGAGCTGATGAAGCGCCTCATCCTCCGCGGCAAGCAGAGCGGACGCAGCGACGACAATGAGGATACCATCAAGAAGCGTCTCACCGTTTACCACAACCAGACAGCTCCGCTGATCGACTGGTATGAGAAAGAGGGTATCCACCACCACATCAATGGCCTCGGTGGCCTCGACCGTATCTTTACAGACATCTGCAAGGTGATCGGCAGCCTGTAACAAAGCAAACAATATGTTCTGTGTTGGGCGTTATAACGCCCAACGCTTAACATTCAACAATTAAGTATGGATTCCAACTTCGTAGACTACGTAAAGATATACTGTCGTTCAGGCAAGGGTGGGCGCGGCTCCATGCACCTGCGACATGTCAAATACCAACCCAACGGCGGACCCGACGGCGGCGACGGCGGCAAGGGCGGCAGCGTCATCTTGCGCGGCAACCACAACTATTGGACATTGCTGCATCTGAAATACCAGCGCCACGTCTTTGCTGAGAACGGTGGCAATGGCGGCCGCGACAAATGCCACGGCACGGATGGAAAGGACATCTATATAGATGTGCCCTGCGGTACGGTGGTATACAATGCCGACACGGGCAAATATGTCTGTGACGTCACCTACGATGGTCAGGAAGTCATGCTCCTCAAGGGGGGACGCGGCGGACTCGGCAATTGGCAGTTCCGCACAGCAACACGTCAGACACCACGCTTCGCACAGCCCGGTGAGCCCATGCAGGAGATGACGGTCATACTCGAGTTGAAGCTTCTGGCCGACGTGGGACTCGTGGGATTCCCCAATGCAGGTAAGTCTACACTGCTCTCCGCCTTGTCAAGTGCCCGTCCGAAGATCGCCAACTATCCTTTCACGACGTTGGAGCCTTCGCTCGGCATCGTCTCCTACCGCGACAACAAATCGTTTGTGATGGCCGACATCCCCGGAATCATCGAAGGAGCCAGCGAGGGAAAAGGACTCGGACTGCGCTTTCTCCGACACATCGAGCGCAACTCGCTGCTGCTGTTCATGGTTCCCGGTGACACCGACGACATCAAACACGACTACGAGGTGCTGCTCAACGAACTGAAGAAGTTCAATCCCGAAATGCTCGACAAACATCGCGTGCTCGCCGTCACCAAGAGCGACTTGCTCGATGATGAGCTCATAGAGATGCTGCGGGAGACACTTCCCACAGATCTGCCTGTCGTCTTCATCTCGTCTGTCACGGGATATGGCTTGGACGAACTGAAAGACGTGCTTTGGGAAGAGCTCAACAGCGAAAGCAACAAACTGCAGGAGATCACGGCCGAAGATACGCTCGTGCACCGCGACAAAGACATGCGGAAACTCAGTACGGAGCTTCACGACGAGGGTGAGGATGAGGTGCTCTTCGTCGATGAGGACGAGGTGGAAGATGCCGACGAAGACGAACTCGACGACTACGAGACGTTTGATCCTGACGAGGGTAAGGAGTAAAGGCTAAAGAAGACATGGAACCAGAATTAGAACAATACGATTTCGGAGACGACATCGTTGCCTTCTCCTCCACACGACACGGCGGAGTGAGCAAAGGCAACTATGCCGAGCTGAACATCAATCCCTACTGCGGTGATGATCCTAAGGATGTAAGTGCCAATCTGAAAACATTATGCGGCGCACTGGAGATCACCACCGATCATCTCATCCTGCCTCATCAGACACATCAGACAGTATGCCGGGCTATTACGCCGGAATATTTTGATCTGTCAAATGAAAAGAGGAAAGAATACTTGGAAGGCGTCGACGCTGTGATAACCGACATGCCGAAGGTGTGTGTCGGCGTGTCGACGGCCGACTGCATCCCCTTACTCTACTACGACACGGAGCATCATGCCGTTGCTGCCGTCCACGCCGGATGGCGTGGCACACTGGCCGGCATCGCTACGAAAGCACTGAAGGCGATGGCAGAACAATACGGTACACAACCGGGTAAAGTGAAGATGATGATTGGTCCGGGCATCTCACAGAAGAACTTTGAAGTCGGTGACGAGGTGTACGAACAGTTTGCCAATGCATTTCCCTTCATCCGCTTCATGTCGAAGAGATACGACAAATGGCATCTCGACCTGCAGGTCTGCAACCGCCTGCAACTGCTTCATGTCGGCGCAAGGCTGGAGAACATCGTCATGTCAGGCATCTGCACCTATGACCAGGTCGACCGTTTCTTCTCCGCACGCCGCTTGGGCGCTCAGTCGGGAAGAATATATAATGGTATCATGAAGAAAGGAGAATCAACAAAGTGAGTGATAAGAAAAGAAACATATCAAAGGGAACCTTACTCCTTATTATTATGTGCACGACCCTGATGGCCTTTGCACCGAATATGAAGTTCGACCCTTTGGCTAACTACCAGAACATCTTTGCCGGACGCAACAAAGAGCTCAGCGAGAAGCACGAACTGGCTATTCATCTCGACAGCATCAAGCCTGGCGAATATGCTTATCCGCTGAAAGGATCGCAGTCGGGCGTCAACGCTGAGGATCTGCTGCAGGTCGTCTCGCAAAAGGACAAGCATGTCAAGGCGATCTTTTCCGGACGCGTGAGAGTCGCCGCTTCCAGCCCGCTCTCAGGATCGTTTATTGTCATCGCTCACGACAATGGCTTGGAGACTTTCTACCGCAACATCCATCACCTGTATATTCATGTCGGTGACTGTGTCAAGGCCGGACAGATCATTGCCGATGCTGACAGATGTCAGTATGGCTATACCGTCGGCGTGCTCTTTTTGCTCAACGGTACTCCCATCCATCCTTATTTCGTCTTTGACACTTATGCCCAGCGTCCGCTCAACGATGTGCTGCGCTGTAAACTCACCGACAAATATCTGATCACTACCACCTCTAAGCGCATGGCCTTCACCCAGGCCCGCAAGCGCTTCCTGGCCACGCTCATCGCCTCACTCGATCCCGTGAAGCCAAAGTACTTCGGAACAGCAGGACCGGCAAAGATCAACCTGGAGTTTCTCAATCCTAAGCACTGGAGCTACCCACTCGTCGGCAGCTATATCACCAGTCCGTATGATAAGTTACGCGAGAAACCTGACACCACAGCCACCTACCATCATACCGGTGTGGACATCAAGCCCCACACGCCACACGACAGCATCCACGTAGCCTTTGACGGTATCGTAGAGGAATCCAACCCTATTCCCGGTTATGGCAATTGCATCATGGTGAAACATGCCTACGGCATTGAGACACTCTATGGTCACCAGACCGTCAACTTCGTACACGCCGGTCAGCATGTCAAGGCCGGACAAGTGATCGGACTCACCGGCTCCACAGGCCACGCAACAGGCGACCACCTCCACTTCGAGATGCTCTACCGAGGCCAGCGCATTGACCCGGCGCTGTTCTTCGATCATAAGAAGCACACCTTGCGCCGTGCCACCGTATTCCTGCGTGGTCCAAAGGTCATCAGCAAGCCCAACAACGAGCGCGACCGCTATCTCTTCGGTTGGAAGATCGCATAGAGCTCAGCCCCCGACTGGCAAGCCGGTGCCCGCTCCTCTTTCAAGTGCGCGTGAGCCGTTCGGTTTGCTGTGGCTGTGCCACGGTTCATCCCCTTCCCACAAACGCAGCAAGGCCTCTCCCGGATGATCGGAAGAGGCCTTGTCATTTGTATGCAACGGCTGCGAGCCGGAACAAATTACTCACCGAGGTGAATAGCCTCGTTGGGGCATACAGAAGCGCAAGTACCGCACTCTGTACACTCATCGGGGTTGATAGAATACTTGTCACCAGCAGAGATAGCGCCTACCGGGCACTCGTCAATACATGTTCCACATGCAACGCAGTCATCGTTAATAACGTAAGCCATAATGTTCTTGTATTTTAAATGATTAAATGTTATTATTTCGTTGTTGCAAAGATAATTATTTTCTTTGGAATACCTATAAATGACGACCGGTTTTTTATTATTTTAAACAATAGCTTTTCGATCCTTGTCCTGACTACTCATTAATAAGTAACATTGCAGACACATATCAGCAGGAAATCAGGCTGTCAGCAGGAGTTCTGCAGACTATCAGCAGAAAATCACCAGGCCGTTAGCAACAGATCGCCAAACTATCAGCAACAATATTTCATCTCCTCCTGCGTTATGATGAGTATGAAGAAGATTGTCTTTGTTATCTTCCTGATGCTCACCGCTGCCGGTGCCGCTTGGGGACAGGAACAGACGGTACAGAACCGCCCGTATATCGACTTGCGCCCCTTCCACTTCGGTTTGCTTGTTGGCACTCACCTACAGGATATCGAGTTCAACAATATAGGACCGCAGACTATCATTGCCAACAACGGATCACAGCAGACCTACACCATCACGTGTGATCAGAGCCAATGGGATAACGGATTTCAAGTGGGTGTGCTCGGCGAAGCTCGACTGACCGAGCACTTCCAGTTCCGTGTAGCTCCCGCCATACTATTTGGTTCGCGTCATATAGAGTTCCACAATATGGACGCTCAGGCTCCCGACTCGATGCTCCACCGCTCGCAAGACTTGAAGACAATCTATTTTACCTGCTCGTTTGACCTCATCGCGGCCGCGCCTCGTATGGGTAATCATCGCCCTTACGCCATGCTGGGACTGACACCGGCCATCAACCTCACAGGTTCGGACAACAGCTACATCAAGCTCAAACGCTACGACATGTTCCTGGAAGCAGGCTTCGGGTGTGACTTCTACATGCCTTTCTTCAAGGTGCGACCGGAACTGAAGTTCATGTATAGCCTCACCAACAGTCTCGATAAAGACCATGCTGACCGCCTGCAAGACGAGGCGATGCGTCCCTATGCGCTCAGCGTGAACAAGGCAAGGAGCAAGGTCATCGCCCTCACCCTCTATTTTGAATGAAGACAGAGAGGCTGATTCTTAGAGACTAAAAGACAGATTATGATTAGAGACAGAAAGACATTAAAGGACATATTCTTTAATAGACAGAAAGACATAAAGAACATATTAAAAGCATGCAAGTAAGCTCATGCAACAATATGTTCTTTATGTCTTTCTGTCTAAAATATACCTTCTATTCCTCTGTCACCCTGTCTTTAAAAACATGTGCTTTATGTCTTTCTGTCTAAAAGGACATGTCTCTCTGTCTTATTTCATCGTGAGAACCATGCGGCCCACATAGATCGCATTCTTGCCATTCTGATCCACAGGAACCTGTCTGCCATCGAGGTTCGGTACATAGCGCAGCGTCTTGAAGAGTGTATGGCTGTGTCCACCGAGCACCAAGTCTATGCCACGTGTATGGCTGATGACCATCTGGTCACCCATACCCTGCTCTTCCCAACCGAGATGAGAGATGAGGATCACCAAGTCACATTTCTGCTTGTGCAGTTCATCAGCCATCTGCTGAGCGGTTGCGATAGGGTCGAGATACTCCGTATCGAGATAGTTCTTCTTGTCGACGAGTCCTTCCAACTGAGGAGAGAGACCCAAGATACCAATCTTCAGTCCCTTGCGCTTGATAATGATATAAGGCTTCACAAGCTTGTCCAAACCGTACTGATGGAAGCGATAGTTGGCACAGACGATTGGGAAGTTAAGCTCACGAAACACCCGTGCCATGTTCTCCAGTCCGAAGTCGAACTCATGGTTACCGATAGTACCAGCATCGTAGTGCATCAGATTCATCAGCCCAGCCTCAACATCTCCTTTGAACAACGTATAATAAGGAGACCCCTGCGAGAAGTCTCCACTGTCGAAGAGCAACAGCTGAGGATCCACCTTACGCTGTTCTTCCAACATGGCGACACGACGCAGGAAACCACCACGGCCTGCCAGAGCCGTATCTGCAAGGTTTTTACTCAGCGGCAGGATGCAGCTGTGCGTGTCATTGGTATGCAGTATCGTCAGTTCCTTCTGCCGGCCACCGGCGTCAACGCCAAGGCTAACTACCAAAAGGAGCAGCATGATATAGAGTCTACTAAAATATCTCATCGTAATCTAAGTTATCTATCTGTTTATCTTATTAGTTCCGTAATCCCTTTTGTTTCTCTTGAGAATTCAGCATTGAACATTCAACATTGACTTCATTCAACATTCATCATTCAACACTCATCATTGAATAACTATTCTTCCCTCCACATGACCGTCAACAGCCTTACCCACTTTAGTCATCTCCTGGAAGTAATGGCGGATGATATAGCGTGTGTCATATTTCTCTTCTTGTGGAGACACCACATCCGTTGCCGCCTTATAGGCGGTCATCTTATCATTGCCATGAGCCAGGTAGTCGATCGTGGCGACGCGGTAGCTGCCATTCGGATCGATCTCCTTACCGTTGATGGTCGCGGACTTCAGTTGTCTGTCTTTTGTGATGATGAGTCTCACGCTATGGCTCACACCTTCACCGCCTACCGAAGCCACCTGCTGGAAGAGTTCCTGCACCTTACTGCCGGAAAGCGTCAGGTAAGTGATATGGTTCTCAAAGGGCGCCACATTGAGAATATCGCCGTAAGTCACCTTCCCGGCAGGCAGAGAAGCACGGATGCCGCCAATGTTATACATACCGAAGTCGATATGCTCACCAGTCTGCTCGCCATACCACACGAGGATGTCGGACAGCAGGTTGCCCATATCACTCTCCGGACGGTGGCCCGTCATATAGTGCGTTGTCGTACCCACAATCGGGTTCATCACCGAGTCCACGACATGTTTATAAGGAGCCAGCAGTGCCGTAGCGGCCTGATCCGGCTGACGGTCATAGCGACTGTCGACCAGCACTTGCGTGCGCTGAATATCAGCCAAATGGTATGGACTGCTGCACGAAGGCAACAACAGCACCCACGTCAGGCACAGCGCAGACAGCGTAGTATTTCTTTTCATGATGCTATATATAATAATGTGTATAATCAAGTAAGTGCCACAAAGGTACGAATTTCCCCGTGAAAAGCCATCAAGAAAGCAGGAAAAACGAAACAGAAATGTTAAAAAGAACAGATTTTAATCCGCTATTGCTCATATTTCATTGAAAAGCAGTAACTTTGCAAAGCTTTTCGGCCTAACCGCTGGTTGGAGGAAGAGTCTCCATGCTACGTTGGGTTGGAACGACAAACAACATTTAATTATACACACAATGGATTTGATTAAAGTTGCCGAGGAAGCATTTGCAACCGGCAAGAAGTTCCCTGAGTTCAAGTCAGGTGACACCATCACTGTCGCTTACAAAATTGTCGAGGGTAACAAGCAGCGTATTCAGCTGTATCGTGGCGTGGTCATCAGAATCAGCGGCCATGGCGACAAGAAGCGTTTCACCGTTCGTAAAATGTCTGGTACCGTAGGTGTAGAGCGTATCTTCCCTATCGAGTCTCCCAACATCGACAGCATCGAGGTGAACAAGCGTGGTAAGGTTCGTCGCGCTAAACTTTACTATCTCCGTAACCTCACCGGTAAGGCTGCCCGCATCCAGGAGAAGCGTCAGGTGATTGCTACTGAGAGCAAGTAAAAAGAGATTCCTCACGCTCCCCTCTTTTAGAGGAGAGATGACTTTACGCACTGAGAACAAATGTTGGACTGCATTTGACGTAGCGAAAGCTAACATCAAAAGCAGTCCAACATTTTTTGTTTTCCACCATCCATAGCTTTAGACAGCAGAGGTATAGCTTCTATTCCTCGTAGTTGATCGACGCATCTGTGTCGCCGTGCACCGTGTCCATCAGGTCATCCCACGTCTGGAAACCGGCAAACAGAGCCAGACGGTTACGCGCTTCCATCGACAGACGCCGCTTACCCGTCACCAGTTCCCACAGTTTTCTCAAAGAATGGCTGCTCAAGTCTACATTGTGTTTAGCCAACCGACGTGACGCTTTCTCATAATCAGCCACCACTTGATGTGGCTCTTCCCTCAGCTTTTTGCCAGCTTCAGCAAAGAGCATTCTTAAGTCCCTTTTCATAACATTCTTGTCCTTCCTCCAGACTTTCTTTATATTTTCTCAATTTCTCTGTGCAAAGTTAAGAAGAATATCAATACGTTCAACCTCTTTTGGCCTTTTTTTCTTCTTGAGAAACAATTTCTTCATAAAGCACTCGTATTACCGTAAAATCACCGTCTTTTATTTCCGTTTCTGCTAACTTTTTGCTACCTTTGCCGTAGGTTTCAATTTCACACCGACATGAAAGAATACGCATTAAAGTACGGATGCAATCCGAACCAAAAGCCGGCCCGTATCTATATGGAACACGGCGAACTGCCCGTTGAGGTCATCAACGGCCGCGCAGGCTACATCAACTTCCTCGACGCTCTCAACAGCTGGCAGCTGGTCAAAGAACTCAAGGCCGCCACAGGTCTGCCCGCTGCCGCCAGCTTCAAGCACGTATCTCCGGCCGGAGCCGCTGTGGGACTGCCACTGAGCGACACGCTGAAGAAGATCTATTTCGTGGATGACATTGACTTTGAGCTCACGCCTCTGGCCAGTGCCTATGCCCGCGCCCGCGGTGCTGACCGCATGTGCTCCTATGGTGACTTCTGTGCACTGAGCGACACCTGCGACGAAGCTACTGCCAAGCTCATCAAGCGTGAGGTCAGCGACGGCGTCATCGCACCCGACTACACACCCGAAGCCCTGGAGATTCTCAAGGCTAAGCGCAAGGGCACTTACTGCGTCATCAAGATCGACCCGAACTATGTACCCGAGCCTGTCGAGCACAAGCAGGTCTTCGGCATCACCTTTGAGCAGGGCCGCAACAACTGCGATCTCAACGACCCGAGACTCTTCGAAGAGATTCCTACGAAGAACAAGAACTTCACTCCTGAGGCTATCCGCGACTTGAAGATTGCCCTCATCACACTGAAATATACACAGAGCAACAGCGTCTGCTATGTCAAGGACGGACAGGCTATCGGCATCGGCGCCGGTCAGCAGAGCCGTATCCACTGCACACGTCTCGCCGGTAACAAAGCCGATGAGTGGTGGCTGCGCCAGAGCCCGCAGGTTCTCAGCCTTCCGTTCAAGCCGGGCATCCGTCGTGCCGACCGCGACAACGCCATCAACGTCTACCTCAGCGAAGAGCACGACGACGTGCTGCGCGACGGCACATGGCAGCAGTTCTTCACCGAGAAGCCAGCCGTTTTCACCCGTGCAGAGGAGAAGAAATGGATCGCCAAGAATACCGACGTATGCCTGGGCTCCGACGCTTTCTTCCCCTTCGGTGACAACATCGAGCGTGCTCACAAGAGCGGAGTGAAGTACATCGCACAGCCCGGCGGCAGCATCCGTGACGACAATGTCATCGAGACCTGCGACAAGTACGATATGACCATGGCCTTCACTCACGTGAGACTGTTCCACCACTAAAAAGCCCCCCTCTAACTCCCCCTTGGGGGAGAGTTAGAAGGGTCTTCTCTTTTTATTATTACTATTATGTCAGACATCGACGAAATCATTGAGCACGGCATTGTCTTCAAGGGCGCTTCCAAAGACGGATCCAAAGACGACGATAAGGTGAAAACCAAAGCCAAGAAAAAAAAGTATATCACCGGTGCACACGGCTCCGGCTCGGCTAAGCAGAAGGCTAAATACCGGCAGCAGCGGGCCAACAGAGCTTCGCAAAGGAAAAAGAAATAAGCTATGGCAATAAGAGACCAAATCATAATTATATGGAAACGCTCACAATTATCTTTGCCATCGGCTCCGTCATCGGCGTCGGCCTCATCCTTTGGACCAACACCAAAAAAGGCAAGAAGTGGTTGCAGAATCTATAATCCCCTTTGCAATCACTATCACTCTTCACATCTCATATTACTCCCATGAAAACTACTCATTATCTATTATTGCTGATCGGCTTGCTGAACCTCTTGACATTCTCCTCCTGCAGTGACGACGACAAGGACATCAGCGCTGACACCAACATCCCCATCACCGGCTACTGGCAGATTGCCGGTACCAGCATTGAAAACGGTGCAGACATCAACGGCGACGGCGCTGTTGAGGGCATCGTCGTGCACGACGACGGCACCATCTCTGAATGGCAGTACACTCAGGCCAAAGAAGATCCCTTTAACTTAGGCTATAAGACCGGCACATGGACAATCGACAACAACCACTACGTGATGCTGCTCAGCAAGGGCAACGGCAAACACTACACCGTCACGGTGGCTGGCAATAACGACGAGAAGATGTACCTTGCCTATGAGGGCAAGACTTCGGTTGTTCCTCTTTACCGTATCCAGCATCTCCCCGGTGACGGCGACAGCATGATGGAGATGATGGCGCAGATGAAGTTCTCTGGCATACAGATGAGCGACCTCGCAGGCTACTGGGAACTCACAAGCAACGACTACCCTAATGGTGTCGGCAACGGCATCTACATCGACGAGCAAGGCTATGTGTCAAACGTCATGCAGACATATGGTGCATACAATTACAACAAAATAGACTATCACTCCGGCAAGGTAAGCACCCCCGACGGGCACCTCGTCTTCCCCTATAGTGGCACAAACTATTATCTCTATGCCGTCAGCAAAGACATTCTCTTAGCCACTGCCAACGGGCAGAAAGTGGAGAAGTTCGTGCGCAAGGACGTCCCCAGCGAGATAACACGCATAGAAGAGATTATCAACAGTAAGGTGCCCGAGCAACTTATCGGCACCTGGGAGACGACTCATTACAAAGTGCTTAACGAAGGGCAAACCATCATTGACGAAAATATTATCCCGTCCTCTTACGTTTCGACATATAAGAAACTCACCTTCAACCGCAATCATACTGTCAACCAATATTCAGCATATGATACAGACTACCACAACTCATATTACTTTACGGTCGAAGGAAATAATCTTCTGACAAGCTCTTCCCTCAATGGCATGGTGTCACCAGGCTCCGACTACTCCAAGAAGGAACAGATCGAGTTCATCTCCGACACAGAGATGACGCTCACCACCACCGGCAGTTCCACGAAAGACATTTACACTTACAAAAAGATCCAATAGTCATGAAAAAGATATTCTTTCTGCTCCTCGCCATCCTGCCACTCACAGCCTTGGCACAGAACGAGACCATGCGCGTCTCCGTTGCGCCGCATGCCGGTATGACCATCTCAAAGATGGACGGAGACGCCCTCAACAGAGCCAAGACATGGAAAATAGGTTGGACGGCAGGCGCAGAAGTGGAGATTCCGCTCTCCACATACTATTCGCTCACCACCGGCGTGGACTATAGCGCCATCGGCACGGGATTCAAAGATGAGCATGAGCCATACGCTACCATAAAAAGCCACATCAACGCAGATTACGTATCAGTGCCTTTGCAGCTCAAAGCTTACTTCAAGGGCATCAAAGGACTCGCCGCACACGTCGGTGCCGAGATGGGCATCCGGACTTCGGCTAAGGCACATGCCAAGATGACAAGCATACGCACCATGGACATTGGTGACGGGATGTCCTCTATCTTTCTTTGGGAGAATTACCAGACCAAGGAGTCAGAGGATGTCAGCGGTCAGTTCCGCAGAATCATCTATGACATTCCCGTCGGCCTAAGCTATGAGTGGCACCACGTCACCCTCAACGCCACCTACCGCTTCGAGGTGCGCAAGGCAATACATCGCTATGCCTACGACTCCAGATGGGTATCAGTGCAGGATGCCTTGACAGCCCGCAACCACGCCATTCTCATCACTCTCGGTTACCGCTTCAAGCTTTAAATCACCATTTGACATAACACCAATAACAAATTTTTCTATGCTTAAAAAACTAATTCTATCGACACTTCTCGTGTCGGCTTCCAGTGGTCTGATGGCTCAGACTCAGGCAACGATCCACGCCAACCAAGGTCAGCAGAAGATCTATAAGGAACTCTACGGACAGTTCGCCGAGCACCTCGGCACCTGCATCTACGGCGGTCTGTGGGTAGGTTCCAACTCGCGGATTCCCAATACCGACGGCTATCGCAGCGATGTCTTCAATGCGCTCAAGGAGCTGCGCGTGCCCGTGCTGCGCTGGCCCGGTGGTTGCTTTGCCGACGAATATCACTGGATGGACGGCATCGGACCTCGCAGCCAACGCCCAAAGATGCAAAACAACAACTGGGGCGGAACGATCGAGGACAACTCTTTCGGTACGCATGAGTTCATGAATCTCTGCGAGAAACTCGGCGCTGAACCGTATATCAGTGGCAACGTCGGCTCCGGTACCGTCGAGGAACTCTCGAAATGGGTGGAGTATATGACCGGCGACGGCGACACGCCGATGGCTAACCTGCGCCGTAAGAACGGCCGTGAGAAACCCTGGCATCTGAGATATCTCGGTGTTGGCAACGAGAGCTGGGGCTGCGGTGGAAACATGCGGCCGGAATACTATGCCGATCTCTACCGCCGTTACTCCACCTACTGCCGCAACCAACCCAACAACCATCTCTTCCGCATCGCGTCCGGCGCCAGTGACTACGACTACAACTGGACAGAGACGCTCATGGACCGCGTGGGCAACCGTATGAACGGTCTCTCGCTCCACTACTACACCGTCAAGGACTGGAGCAACAACAAAGGATCGGCAACGGTGTTCACCAATGACGAATACTACACCACACTGGCCAAATGTCTGCAGATCGAAGATGTCATCAAGCGTCACAGCGACATCATGGACAAGAAGGACCCACAGAAGAAAATCGGTCTGATGGTCGACGAATGGGGTACCTGGTGGGATGAGGAGCCGGGTACGATCCGCGGACACCTCTATCAGCAAAACACGATGCGCGACGCCATGGTGGCCGCGCTGACGCTCAACATCTTCCAGCAACACACTGACCGCATACGCATGGCCAACGTCGCGCAGGTGGTCAACGTGCTGCAAAGCATGATCCTCACCGACACCATCGGACAGGGACACATGGTGCTCACACCGACTTACTATGTCTTCAAAATGTACCGCGACTTCCAGGAGGCTACCTATCTGCCCGCTTCCTTCACCTGCGACACGCTCACCGCCAAGCCGCTGATGTACAAGATGACGCTGGGCTGCGTCCCTACCCTCTCGGTTTCCGCAGCCAAGAAGCAGGATGGCACGCTCGTCGTCTCGCTCGTCAACCCGCGTCTCGACAAGGCTGATCCGATAGAACTCGCACTCGACGGCTTCTCGGGCAAGCAGGTCTCCGGCACAATCCTCACCGCCAAGAAGGTCACCGACTACAACGACTTCAACCATCCTGACGTGGTCAAGTCTGTTCCCTTCACCGGTGCCAAGGTCAAAGGCGGTAAGCTCAAGGCCACGCTTCCCCCGATGTCGATCGTGGTGCTGAACGTGAAATAGTCCATTCCCAACTACAAGGTACCGCCCCTCCCTTGTCAGTCAACGCTCCGCCACGGCGGAATCAAGAATATAACCGAATATCGAGAATATCCTGCAACTTAGGTCATACATGCAACGAGTGAATGTTGTGAAAAGTGACAATTTTCCGCCCGAATACAGGCGATTTTCAAAAACGAACCCCACTTTGCTCTGAATTTCGCGAATTTTGGCTACTTTTTATAAAGTATTGATAACCAGAACAATACAAAACAATAGTTATTTTCAACTCATCAGAAAGGTACTTTGACGAAAAATTCTCTAGAGAATTTTCGGTCAAAGAACCTTTTTCATAGGGTCAGAAAGGCTTCTTGATGTTCTCAAAGTACCTTTCTGACACTGTCAAAGTACCTTTCTGATCGTATCATCTCACCTATTTTGTTGTTTCAACTCGGAAAAATGACCGCTTCACTCCACATTTTGTCTCAAAGTCCCAAAATGGTTTCTCTAGATTGACAGTTCAGGATGATGTACTTTTGTAAAGGAAGTTCACTCATTACAAAGAAGTTCCATCACCATATAAGAAGAGGAGGCTCCAACCCACAGCGGGTTGGAGCCTCTTTGTTATCCTATGCTCTTTCTACTTTAGTTCAGGCCAGCCATGGTTCCACCGAACCGTACGGATGACCAGTTTTGGCATACCTTCACTTTTGATACTATAACCATGACAAAAGAAGAGATCACCCCTCTTCTGCTTCTTCGGCAATGGGAGATGGTAGACGGCACAATGGCCGGCTGCCTCATATTGCTTTTTGTCGCCTTCAATGACGAGCGTGCCGCCCCCGTCGAGCATGGACTTGCCTTCACGGTCGAGATAGGACCCGGTGACCGTCCGGCTTCGGCCGACGACAACGCGGTAGTTGCTTTTCATGCCGCGGCAGCAGTAGTCATGACTGACAAAGAGATAGTACCAGCCCTGATGCTTGAAGATGAACGGGGCCTCGATGGCATTGGGACCGGCAAAGTCAGAAGTGGGATTGGCCGGAAGGGCCTTGGAGCCTTTGCCATAGCGGCGTGCAATGGTAAAGGGATGCGCTCCGGCGGCAGCATGTAACGTCGTATCGAGGCGCAGAAGCTGAATGCCGTCCCAAAACGAGCCGTAGGTCAGCCACGGCTGGCCGTTGTCGTCAATGACGAAGTTGGGGTCTATGGCATTCCAGTTGTCGCGTCCCTCGCGCGAGGCGATGATGCAGCCCTCGCCGCGCCAGCCGCTGTTGTCAGAGAGATGATCCGTGGAGACAAGTCCGATGGCTGACGTGTTCTTGCCAAACGTCGAACAGGAGTAAGCCAGATACCAGCGATCGCGGTAACGGATGATGTCCGGGGCCCAGAGATCGCCCCGTAATCCAGGTACGCTGTCATGCGCCCAAGCGGGAATATGGTCTTGCAGGACACCATGCTTAGCGATGTCCCAAGTATGTAAGTCGCAGGAAGTCATGCTGAGGATGCCGGGACCGGTACAATAGAGATGGTAGGTACCGTCTTCGTAGGCCATGACAGGGTCATGCGTCCACGGATCCGTGATGCCATAAGCGTCAGACTCTCCTGCCAAGGCCGTGGCCACGCTGAGCGCGGCCACAGCCATGGATAAGATAATTTTCAATGATAGTTTGTTTAATGGACAAAGGGGAAGAGGAGCGAGAGAAACAGGGGAGCGGCTCCTTTTTTTATTTCCTCACGACTTTCTTTCCACCTACGATGACGATGCCCTTGTAGCTGTCGCTGACAGGTATGCCCGCAAGGTTGTAGGCCTGCTGAGACTTAGTGTTGCCCTGAGCTGCCTGGATCTCATGGATGCCCGTCGTCGTCACGCCCTCTTTATAGAGCCAGACGGGGATGCCGTCGAAGCTGGTGGCAGTGATGCAGGTGGCGGGGCAATCCTTATAGCCATCGACATTCTGCTTGATGGCCACTCCGCTGTAGTCCCAGCCATTGAGCGTCAGTGTGATGAACGACTTACCGTCCTGCGTGAAAGACCACATGCCGTCGTACTCGCTGTTGCTTGGACACGACACCGTGCCGTCGGCACTGAGCGTCACCGTCACCGGCTTTTGCTCGTTGGCCTTGCTGAAAGAGACATCCAGTTTATCACCATCTGCACCGTAGCGACACGTTTGCTGATAAGGATGCTTGATCAGCTGATAGGTGCCTGCGATCTGCTCAGCAGAAAAGAGTCGTTCGTTCTCGATTTGTTTTTGTGTAGTCTGTTTTCCGGTGAATCGGAAAGGAGCTGCGACGAGCCAACCCTCCTCATTGACATAGAGCGGATGCACGCGCACCTCATGGAAGTAAGTTCCATCGTCGAATTTAGTATGATAGACCAGGAAGGCATCTCCGTCGTTATCGACCAAGACAGAGTTATGGCCTTGGGCACGCTCACCGCGTGTCATGCTGCCCCAACCGGCATAGGCACCCATGAGCTTCATGCCACGGTTGGTCACAGATTTGTTGCCGTAGTTGAGTTCGTATTTGCTGTAGACCGCGCTGACATCCTGACCATCGACGAAAGGACCGTCGGGGTTCTCGCTGCGGAAGACACGCATCACGTAGCCCGCATTAGGGTTTAAACCTCCGTAAGAGAGGAAGAGATAGTAGTAGTTGCCGATATGACGGATAAACGAGCCCTCGCCCGAGACATAGTAGCCGCCCGCAATCTTCTTGCCGAAATAAGGATCGCAGGTAGTGTTGGAACTTGCATTGCCCGCAGTAGCCTTCTTACCATTGATCTCGTAGGGATAGGTATGAGTATAGTCACGCAGTCCCGTGGCATCGTCAAGCTTCAACTCCCAGATACCTCCCGACCATGAGCCGTAAGACATCAGCAGATTGCCCTCCTCGTCGTAGAACACGCAAGGGTCGATGCAGTTGGGCCAGTAAGAACCCCAGTGATCGGTGTTGTAGCGTGCAGGCAGCGAAGTAGCACCGGTAGCGATGGACAAGTCGGTATGCTTCCAGTCGTTAGTCTTTGTAAAGCCGTTATGGTCATAGCGTCCCTGGAAGCCAGAGAATACGACCGGACCTTGATAGACATACGGTCCCTCGATGTTGTCGGCAGCGAGACAGACAATAGAGGAAGCCCAATGGTCACCATTGACCGACATATACATGAGCCACTTGCCCGTCTTGCGACTGCGAATGACATCAGGAGCCCACTGCATGCCCTGTACGTTATTGCCTTTGCACTGCCAGCTATGCGCATTGAAATTACCGAAGCTCACAGTCTCTCCTTTACGGTTTTTTACTTGAGTGACGGCATGGGTGTTGTAGGCGTTGGCATATCCGACCTTCACGCCCGCCGTGTTGGCAAAGAGCGTGCAAGCGTCAGTCTCCCCACCGCCGAAGTAAGTCCAGTTGAGCATATCGGTGGACTTAGCTGTAGCGAGATGCGAGCCGAAGAGATAGTAGTTGCTGCCGTCGGCAACAATAGAGGGATCATGGACAGCCACTTCCTTGTAGCTGACTCTGGTCTTGTCGTTGGCATAGACAGCGACAGTGCTCAGGGCGAGCAGGCCGATGGCTGTAAAGAGTTGAAGATGCTTCATAATTATTAATTAAGAAAGTGGTAAAGCCGCCCCCACCCCTCCAAAAGAGGAAATGGGGAGCGGACTCTACGTTACTTATCACTTATCGTCTGTGAACATGTCTCTTGGCACCTGCTGCGCCAGCCACCAGATGGCAGTGGTCAGTAGTGAAGGCGACATAGAGATCAGCGGGATCGACGGTGTTGATACCTAAGTAATACTGAGTATAGGTCTTACCGTCAGTACCCTTCATGATGGCCTGAACGTCAGCCGTACCGTTGTTGCAGTTGGTGACATAGACCGTGACCTTTGCACCGTTCATAGCAGCGAGCCAGGTTGCCCAGTCAGCACCAGCAGTACCATCGTGCTGACAAGCGTCGTAGCCATTGCCCCAACCGTAGTTGTCGGCACGCACCACACCATACTCACTCTTGTCGGCCTTGCGCAGAATCGTGACGAAGTTGTCCCAATTGTTCTTGCCGTCGGTGTAGTTGGTGAAGGAGAACGAGCGGGTCTCTCCAGCCGGTACCTTCACGTCATTGGAGAAGGCTGTCCACCAAGCTGTAGTGTTGTCCTCAAGACCTACGAGGTTGGGCGTGAATGCCGCAGCACTGCTTGCCGACTCTTTCACGGTGACCATGAGCTTAGCCTCCTTGCCGTTGGCGGTAGAGATCGTCACAGCCTTCTTACCAGCCGAAGCGGCGATAGCGGAGAACTTCAGTTTGCTGTTGTCGATGATACCCGTCTCACCATTGCTGTAGGTGGCGGTCACCTCCATGCCTGTCGGGTCGAAGGCCATCGTGCGGTCGCCCATGCCTTCAGTGGCGGCACTCTTATAGAAATAATAGGTGTTGCGCGCGGGCTGCTTGGTGATCTTGATGGAAGCAATCTGCTGAACCACCTTGAAGGTAGCATAGGCAACAATAGGCTTGGCAGAAGACTCGCCCTTGAAGGTCTTGTTGTAGATGACAGTGAGCGTCTTCTCGCCGGGCACGTTCATGTCGTTGATGGCAGAGAAGTAGAGCTCAGAAGCCGGGATGGTCTTCTTCACACCCTCTTCGTAGGTCACCTCAGCAGAGACGTTGGCCATGGCATCGTCGAGCGAAGTACCGAGAGCCACCTCTTCCGGCACATTGTTCAGCGTCATAGACACCGGTTGCTTGTCCTTAGCAGACGTCAAGCCACCGATAGGCACGATGTTGGTGGAGAGGAAGTCGATGTAAGAGCCCTCGGGAACGAGGAAGCAGCGGATGTTGGTGTCGGAAGCGTCGGGATTCATGCTGTTCAGTGCGTAAGGCTGTGTATAAGTCTTAGTCACCGCACCGTTAGTCATCTTCACGACAAAAGAGTCCTTGCGAGAGCGGTCAACGGTGAGGGTCACCTTACCGCCGAGCTTCTGAACGTTTGCGTCTTTATTGTCCTGAGGATCCAAGAGCGTAGTACTATTGGTATACTTGAAGAAGAGGTTACCCCACTGTGAGTTGTACTTAGCAGAGTCTCCCGTAGCATCGAAGCGGATGGCACCATACTCTTTATAGTCCGTAGCGCCACGATCAAAGTCGTTGGTAATGATGAGCGCAAAATTCTTATAGTAAGTATTGTCACCGGGATTGATGTTCAGGTTGAACTGTGCGTTCCACTTCTGGTTCTCACCGATGACGTAGTACTTGGAGAAGGCCGACCAGAAGCCGGAAGTGAAGTCGGTCTTGCCGATGGTGTACACATCTTCTTGCATGCCTTCGAGGACTTCCTCATTGGAGCCTTTGGAATTATTAATGGAATCTACCTTCTCCGAAATCCAGTCGGGCGTGTCCATCTTATACAGGTCACCGCCCTCACATGCCGTCAAGGCGAGCAGCCCAAGGGCAGCCACACAAATGGCAGATGCGATATGATTGAGATATTTCATGTTGATATAGTCTTGTGGATGAATGTTTATTTGCTGAGATCAACGACGGGGTGGATGGCCCAGCCATTCTTCTGGATGTACTCCAGATTACTCTCACTGTTGTTGGCTGAGTTGCCTTTCAAGGCCGGATTTTCATTCGTCAGAATCTGGCAGAAAGGAATGAACTCATGACCGGGGACATAAGTATCGAACGAGCATTTCAACTCCGGGTCTTTACCCACCTCTGAATAGCTGACAGGTTCAGTGACGCGATGCGTCGAACGACGGAACGTCTCATGTTCCTTAAGTTGCTGCTGACGGTCAGCACTATAGAAGAATCCCCAACGGATGAGGTCCATGCCGCGACCATACTCACAGCCGAACTCCTTCGGACGCTCTACATTGGCAATCTGCTCGAAAAGTTTGTCCTTGGTGGGGAAGTCGGAGAGTTTCAAGTCAGCCAGTCCGGCACGACGACGCACCTCATTGATCCAGTCAATAGCCTGCTGTGTGGGGCCGTTGACTTCGTTCTCGCACTCTGCGGCACGCAGCAGCACGTCGGAGTAGCGCATCAAGCGCAAGTTGATACCGCAACGCAGTCCAGTGGTAACACTGCTGTAAAGGCCTGTGCGCATATTTGTGAACTTAGCAATAGGCAGACCACCATTATTATTATTGGTCACTATCGTGTCTTTTGCAGTAATCTTCTTAGTATAACATACGTTTCCCAGCGTTTGCTTGTTGTTGTCCCAATCGGCCTCATAGGTGCCGATGGTCCAGTAGAGGCGTGGATCGAGGTGACCATCAGTAGTGCGCTCTTGCTTGAAGAGTTGGTAGAGCCAAGGTGAAGCACTCAAGTCTGCCCAGCCTCCGAAATCGCCAGGAGCGAAGTTGCTTTCCACAGATTGTCCCTGTGTGGCGTTCTTACTCGTGTTGACCGGCGTCCACTCGTCATCGGTGCCCTGCGAGCCATAGTCGAGGAACTGTATTTCAAAGAGACTCTCGTCATTGTTTTCATATTCAGGTCCCTCACGGAAGTTGTCACCATAGTTGGCCATGAGCTTATAGGTACCATACTTCTTGTTGATGATGTCCTTCAAGACAACCAATGCCTCGCTGTACTTATGGCGCATCATCAAGGCACGAGCATAGAAACCAGCAGCTGCCCCACAGGTAGCACGGCCTTTGGCCCATTCACCACCCGCGTCACGTGAAGGCAGGAGGTTCATGGCCTCATTGAAATCCTTCTCTATCTGGTCCCAAACCTCATCATAGGTTGAGTTAACAGCGTAAAGACCAGTGAGCGTCGAATACGAGCTGTAGTCTGTTATCAAAGGGGGATTCTGATAGTAGCCCGACAAGTTGTAATAGGCCAGCCCACGAAGGAAGAGCAGTTGACCTTTGATATACTTCATCTTCTGCGATAGCTTGCTGTCGTCATCGCCACATCGGGAAAGGCCGAAATTACATACATTGACGGTGTAATACCAATCCATGTAAGGACCTTTGCCGATATCATCGGTGACAGGATCATTGTAGTCATCAAAGGGCAAGTACCAAACCTGCGAAGAGTTCCAAACCTCATCACCACGGGTAAGGTCGAAGGTATAGCTGACACGTCCATAAGAGCCACCCATACGGGTATGGTTGTAAGCGGCAATGACGGATTCTTCCAAGTCATTTGCGTTGAAGCCGAAAGTCCCAGAGGTCTGCTCATTGGGGTTCTCCAAGTCGAGCTTGCTGTCGCAGGATACAGTAAGCCCCAGACTGAGGAGCAGTGCAAGGGATATATGATATAGTTTCATAATGATTGTTCTGTTATATATTAATATGGTGTAAAAGATGTTAGCTGTCTGTCATCGTCCTAACGCATCAGAAGCTGAAGTGAAGACCGCACATGAATGTACGCGGTGTCGGGAACGAACAGAAGTTGTAACCAGGTGTGAACGTGCCGCCAGCATAGTCGACGTTGTAGCCGTGGTAACCCGTGAAGGTGTATAGGTTCTGTGCAGAGACATAAACGCGTACGCTGTTTACATATCCACCAAACCACTTGTCAGGCATGTTGTAGCCAAGTTCAACGTTGGCTATCTTCCAGTAGGCAGCGTTCTGAATCTTGCGCGAGCTGAACAGGTCGTTCCAAGGCAGTGTGGCGTTGTTAGCGGCATAGGTACGTGGCACGTTGCTCAGATAAGTCTTGCCGTCTTCGGACCAACGATTGGCGTCGAGCATGGCCACATCCTTATTACCGTAGGCGTAGCAGGAGTTCAGACTGTTGTAGATGTCGTCACTGACGTGGTAGTTTAGTGCGCCGTAGGTGGAGATGTTCAGGTCGAAGTTCTTGTACTCCAAGCGAGCGTTGAAACCAAAATTAACCTTTGGAAGGCCACTGCCCAATACCACGCGATCATTATCATCAATCGTACCGTCACCATTGACATCCTCATAGTAGCAGTCACCGACGTTGGCACCATTCTGATATGCTGTCTTTCCGGCTTCTGCTGCCTTGGCGTTGAGCTCATCGAGCTGTGCCTGGGTGCGGATGATGCCGGCATACTTCCAGCCGTAGAACTTACCAATCTCCTTACCCACCTCGGTGATATAGGAGCCTGTAATGTAAGAGGCAGAGGTGAAGCCAAGTTTTTTCACACGGTTGCGCAGTGTGGAGAGATTTGCGCCGAGCTCATATTTCAGCTGATGGTCACGATTGCGGTAGGTAGCACTGAACTCAAAGCCACTGTTGTCCATGGTAGCGGCATTCATCGTTACAGTAGCATTTGAGACACCAGCAGACTCGGGGACTGGAACACTATAGAGCAGGTCCTCGGAACGGTTCTTATACCACTCGGCCGTGAACTCCAAACGATTGTTGAACATGGCGAGGTCGAGACCGATGTTTGTCGACTTCTTCTTCTCCCAAGCGATATTCTCGTTGACGAAGGTGGAGATAGCTGAGCCGTAGACGGGACTGTTGCCGAAGCTGTAGCTCATGTTGTTGCGCTGCATGGTCGCCATGTACTGGTACTCACCGATGTTCTCGTTACCAAGCTCACCATAACTAGCACGAATCTTAAAGAGGTTGACCACATCTTGACTAAAGGGGAAGAAGCGTTCCTTGTCGAAACGCCAGCCCACAGAGACAGAGGGGAAGGTGCCCCAGCGTATGTTTTTCGACAGACGCGAGCTACCGTCGCGGCGGACGGTGGCCGAGAGGAGGTACTTCTCGTCATAGTTGTAGTTCAGACGGCCTATGTACGAGGCAATGGCGTGCTTGTACTCAAAGGTATTGGCATCACGCTTAGAGCCATTCTGCAGTTGGAGATAATAAGGCTCAGATAGGTCTGTTGCCCATCCAGTGAGCGTGTTGGTGTGCTCCTCTTCATAGGTCTGACCGACAACAAGGTTGATGTTGTGCTTGCCGATGTGTCCATCGTAGGTCAGCGTATTCTCGATCAAGGCGTCAGAATAATCGCGCGAGCCCTTAGTAAGTTTCTCGTTTGACTTAGCAAGGTAAACGCGGTTGCTCTGTATCCAAGCCGGTATCCAGGTCTTGTCGGTGCAGTGTGTCTTACTGTACGAAAGATTGATTTTGTAGTTGAGGTGATGATTCTTGAGGTTCAAGCCCACCATCTTGAACAGGTCAACATCTGCGGAGCCTGTACCTACGAAACGGTCGACAAGAGTGTTGCGCGTCAACAAATTATTAACCAACAAGGGGTTGGAAGCAGAGATATCACCATGAACGGTATCGTAGTATACACCATAACCATAGGCGTCATAATTGTAGTCACCTGCTGCACCGACCTTGTCGTCAAGCACCCAGGTAGAGGGATCGTATGCCTTGATGGTCGGCTGCATGAGCAGTGTACCACGAAGCACGTTGGTCACGTCACCGTAAAGTCCTTGCACATACTCCGAGGCATTGGAGATGGCCATGTTGTCCTGATCGGAATGGGAGTAAACGATACCAGTGCGGAACTTGATGAACTTGGTGTCCATGGTGTTGTTCACGCGAGCCGTATAACGCTTATAGTTTGGGCCGGCTCCCTCGATAGTGCCTTTCTGCTGGAAGAAGTCGAGGCCTATGTTATAGGTATTGTGAGCGCCACCCCCGCTGAGGTTAACGTTGTGGTTCTGACGGATACCGGTCTTAAAGACCTCATCGAACCAATCAGTATTGGTAGCATCCTGGAAATGGTACTTACCATCCTCGCCAAGCTTGTAGCCACCAGGGATGGGCGTGCCGCTGTTCGTGCAGGCCTGTCCGAGGTACTGACTATACTGACTGGCGTTCATCACATCGTAGACACCCTTGGAGATATTGTCCACGCCGAAATAGCCACTATAGTCGACCTTCAAAGGCTGATCCTTCTGACCATTCTTTGTAGTAATAATAACCACGCCATTAGCGGCTCGCGAGCCATATATGGCTCCGGCAGCAGCATCCTTGAGCACCTGAATTGTGGCGATGTCGTTCGGTGAGAAGTCGCGGATTGTGGTGCCCATCGGCACACCATCTATAACATAAAGCGGAGCGGTACTACCGAAAGATCCGATACCGCGGATACGAACACTCGGGTCGGCACCCGGCTGACCGTCGGTCGTGATCTGAACACCTGGGACCTTACCCTCAAGCATGGTGGAGATGTTGGAGTTGGATACCTTCTTCAATTGGTCGGCATTGACTACGGCAACAGAACCGGTCAAATCGGCCTTCTTCTGAGTACCATAACCGACAACGACAACCTGGTCAAGGACACGACTGTCAGAGGAAAGAGTAATAGGATCAATAATTGCGCGTCCACGAACTGCAATCTCTCGATCCTTATAACCAACATAGCTAACAATCAGAGTAGCATTGGCAGGAGCGTCAAGATTGAAATTACCGTTGAGATCGGTCACAGTACCACCCTGTCCACCTTTAATCTTAATGGTGGCTCCAGTAAGCGGCTCACCTTGATCGTCTACGATCTGGCCTTTCACCTTAATCGTCTGTGATTGTGATACGGCAGCCTGCAACGGCATCGGGAAGGTGGACAAACCACCCATCGCACCCAAGCATAGCATCACTGAGAAGAGTTGTTTCTTCATTGTAGTAATAATTAGGTTGTTATTGATGTTTACGTTTCTGAGGCCAAAATTAAGAAAAGTGTAATAAAACACGGTGGACAAAACGCTAAATAAGTTGGACAAACTGCTTTTTGGGGCAAAAAACAGCCTTTTAGAGGGCATGATTTGGCAAATGTCCACTTCAAGCATCGAGCGATTTGTCCACCTAAAAAAAGAAATAGTTATAGTTCTACAAAACGGAACTCACCAAGTTGAAAAAGAATAATGCAAGATTGATTATCAGTGTTGGTGTCATTTGACATGGTTGCACCATGACGAAAACAGGTATTCCAATGGTATCGCCATTCCCTCCCCTTGGGGAGGGTTAGGGAAAGAGCTTGAGGAAGGGCTAAAAAAAAGGCTCCACGAAACCGTGGAGCCCATATTGAATGAATGGAATATTCTATAACTAAGAGCAACTACTTGAGTGCAGCGACCTGCTTCGCAGTCTCGTTCTCAGGATCGACAACAAGGAGCTTCTCAGCCCACTCCTTAGCACCTGCTGTGTCCTTCTTGACATTGTAGTCATAAACCAACATGTAGAGATAAGCCTGCTTGAGCATGGCCTTCTCACTGCTGCTCAGATCTGTCTTCCCCTCTAAACTGGAAGAGAGAGCTTCATAATAAGGCTTGGCAAGACCAGCCTTGCTGTCTGGATCAAGGTTGGCATTAATCTGACCGCGCATAAAGTTGCAGTAGTTCTTATAGTTGGGGAACATCTCCATCATCTTGGCATAGACCTCATCAGCCTTCTTGAAAGCGGCAGCGGCAGCAGCCTTGTCACCGGCACCAGCCTTCTTGGAAGCATAGTCGGTATAGAGACCTGCCATGCTATCATAGTCATCCATGGTCGGTTTATCCTTAGCATCGATAGATTTCTCGAGATAAACTACAGAGTTATTGAAGTCGCCCTTCTCTTTATAAACATCAGAGAGGTTCTTCAAAAGCACGGACTTGGAAGCGATGGCATTGCTGTCTACTACCAAATCCTCAATAGCCTTATTATAAGCAGTGATTGCCTCGTCATAGCGCTTAGCCAGATCGAGAGCCTTGCCATAGTAGCCATAGTCATCAGCAGTGATGTGTGCACTGTCGCTCTTGTTGAACAGGCGATCGGCATAGTCCAAAGCATTTTGGGAATCGCCCAGATTAGTGTAATTCCAAAACATCAGACGGTTCCAACCAGCACGTCGCGGATCCTTTGCCAAACCGGCCTTGGAGACATCGATACTCTTCTGAGAGTTACCCAGTAAGAACTCTGTCATAGCATAGCGAGTGATATCCTCATCCTCCATAGAAGCGATATTCTGAACCTTGTTGAAGTAAGACTCTGCTTTCTGGAAATGATCAGGAACTGAAGAGAAATAGTAAATACGACCTGCCAAAGCGTCAACAGGATAGTCGGGACGCTGCTTACGAAGATCCTCCAGGTTGCTAACGGCATCCTCGGGACTACGACCACGAAGAATCATGGCATACTTGTAATAGCCCTCAGGATCCTTCGGATCGAAATACTTGGCCTGCTGATAGTTCTCAGCAGCTGCACCTGCGTCATCCTTGGAGACAGCGATGTCACCCTTCAACAAGAATGCCTTAGCGTACTTAGGATTGCGAGCTAATGCATAGTTGGCGAAAGCTGCTGCATTAGCAGTATCCTTCTGAGCCAGGAATACTTTACCAAAAGCAACAAGCACCTCAGGATTTTTTTTGTTGTCCTTGTAGAGTTGCTTTACCTGATCCTTATAATCAGCACCTTTAGCCAAGATGACTTTGGTGCCCTGCTCAATGACTGCTTTATTGTCGTTCTGAGCAAAAGTAGGCGCTGATGAACCGAGTATCAGTGCACCCATCAATAAATATTTATAAGCCTTCATAATTCTACTGTTCTTTATAGAGTTCTATTATGTTTATGAATACTTTAATGCAAAGACGAACCTACAAGCAAAATGTTTCTGCTATTGATTAACATTAACATCTCTTACATTGATATTACCAAGTACAGGCAACAAACCGGCACGCATGACGATACGTTGCCCCTTAGGCCCCTCAATGAAATGGGCAAAGCCCCAAGGCAAGCCCTGGCGAGGATCGTTGAGCAGGGCATAGATGGTTCTTACCAATGGATACTCGCCACTATAGATATAGTATTGATAAGGTTTGCGGCCACTCGTAGGAGTAGCAGGATGAATCAGACTCACACTCATCACACGGATGTTACGCTTAAATGTGAGGTTGGTGCTGTCGCCTTTATCATTGAGCCAGTTATTGCCGATGATACCAATGGCATCTCGATGCTGCTCAACATATTTAATCACATCAGCGGTCTTCTTCACTGCTGCTACATTCTTGTTGAGAATGGCATGACCGCCAAGTATGGAATCTTCTACATAATGAACTGTACTTGACTTAGGATTGTCAAATACGACGGTGATAGGCTGGTGGGAACCATCCTTAAAGATATCACTCCACTTCGTTGCCTTACCGTTCATAATATCACGGATATTCTGAACAGACAACAAAGTGTCACGGCAATCCTTGTGGCAGATGAATGCCAAAGCATCATAGGCCAACTTGATGGCTACAGGCCGATAATTCTGTGTCTGCAAACTCTTTAACTCGGACGGAGTGAAATTGCGTGCCGTGAATGCCAGCCAAGACTTGCCACTGAGCACGCGGTTGATCGCATCGCTCTCATTGGTATAGACAGGTTTCACCTTGGCCTGGGGATAATCATGTTCAAAGACGAAGCGCTCGTCTTCGATAATGGGACTAAAACTCTCATCAGAGACGAAACTGATCGTCCCTGATGAGTAAGTATCTGTCCGTCCGTCTTTCCCCTTCTTGCTATTACCACAGGCAGAGAGAAGACAGACAGAAAGTGCTAATCCTACAAAAAAGTAAGATGTTATTTTCTTCATATAAACTTTTACTGCAATCTGAAAGATACAGGTACGTTATACTTCACACGAACAGCAGAACCATTCTGCTTACCAGGAATCCAGTGCGGCATGGAACGAACCACGCGCATAGCCTCACGGTCAAGAGAGGGGTCTACGGAACGAGCGACCTTCACGTCAGTGATGGAACCGTCGCGCTCAACCACGAAGGAAACGACGACACGACCCTGAACACCATTCTCCTGTGCTACGACAGGGTACTTGATGTTGTCGGAAAGATACTTCATCAACGCTGCAGAACCACCGGGGAAGGAAGGCATTTGCTCCACGACCTCGAAAACCTTGTTCTCGACCTCGGGCTTTTCCTCAGCGGGTTTGACGGGTTCGTCGGCCACACGCTGTGTAACCTTCAGAATCTCACCATTGTCGCTGTTACCCTTTACGTCGAGTGCACCGATAGCAGTGTTGGTCTTCATCAACTCAGCCTGGGTCTTCATCTCCTCCTCCGGCTTCACCTCGTTATCTTTCTTGATGACAGGTGCCGTGAACTTGATAGAAGACTTAACTTCCTTGACAACCTCTTTCTTCTCGGGTTCTACAATTTCCTTACGCTTTACCTCAGCCTTTTTCTGCTTAGGCTGGTTGAGTGCGGAAAGCTCAGTGACTGCCTCGTTCTTGGCATGGGCTGCCTGATACTTGTCGTATGCAGACTTGGCCACATATACACCAACCAGAAGGGCGGCCAGCACCGCTATCACAATGATTGAGTAGATGTTTCTCTTAGGAGTACCCTTACGGAGCCTGTAAGCTCCATATTCATGGTTTCTTCCCTCAAAGATAAGATCGACCCAACCATTGGTTGTTAAATCAATATTTGCCATTTTTTCACTTTTAAATCGTTACTGAATGTGCTTAAAGCTTGACATTGTTCTTTTTGAGAAGCTCTATGTCTTGCGGATTAAGCTTATCGATCACATACTTACCAATGCTGCAGATCTGCATCTCATCGAGAGCATCTACAAGATTCTTGTAATTAGCATCGTCGGTAGCCTTGATAATGATGGTCATCGTGCTGATCTTCTTATCGGGCAGGATACCGGCCTTGATCTGTGCCAGTTTAGCGTCGTAGATGCTGTCCGGCATCTTATGACCTTTGCTTTCCATATCCTGGCGCTGCTTGTCAAGAGCCACCTTGGCCTTCATCACGTCCTGAACAGGATAGGTTCCATCCTCAGTAACGTGGTTATAGAGCACAGAGCGGATACCCTTGGTACCCCATGTTGTCTTCTTCAGACAAGAGGGATCCTCAGGCTTCACCTGACCAGCCACATAATAGATCTGGTTATCAGCGGCACAATAGACCGTAATGGTATACGATGCCTTTGTGACACTCTTGTCCTGATCCTGAATGTTCTTATCGTTACTCGGCATACTCAATTCCATCGTCTGGGGCTTGGCCAGAGAGGTACAAAGCATGAAGAACGTAATAAGAAGCATCATCATGTCAACCATAGGAGTGAAGTCCACACGGACATTCATCTTCTTTTGCTTGCTTTTTCCTTGCTTTGCCATTTATTAGTCCTCCTGTTTCTTATATTGAGTAATCAGGTAGTAACGGTTCTCGTTCATGTCCTGAAGCTCGCTCATGATCTTCTTCACGATGCGGTAAGGAGTCTTCTCGTCAGCCTTGATAGCAATCTTGGCATCAGGGTTGGTGTTCTTGGCTGCCTTTACCCAAATCTGGAATTCACTCATAGCGGCATCACCCGTCTTGCCTGGTACAGAGTCTGTTGGAATACCATACTTCTTGATGGCAACCGGCATTTCTGTCTTTGGCAGGCTGAGATAGCCCTTCAGGTCATTCATTGGAACGCCCCACATAGGATCGTTGAGGAACTTCTTCTCCTCAGCGGGTGAGAGCGACAAGCCAAACTGACCAGCCACATCCTCGAGAGTGGTCTGGACATCGGTCGTCTTGTCCATGCTCATGAATATCTTACCGTCATTGCTGACCAAGACATTCAGGACGTTCTTCTCTGGAACTTTGATTTCAGACACTGAGCCAGGCGTGTTGACCTTCACTGGCTCCTGCTTCACGAACGTAGACGTCAACATGAAGAAGGTAAGCAGAAGGACCATCACGTCAGACATAGGTGTCATGTCTATCCAGACGTCTTTCTTAGCTATTTTTACTTTACCCATAATGATAAAATTTTAAAGGGTTAGTAAAATTAAGCCTCGTCTGTGTGGTTAGCTTCGTATGTCTGAGCGATTGTGTAACCTACTTCGTCGAGTGCGTATGTCAGCTTATCGATCTTGTTGGTGAAGAAGTTATAAGAAATAACGGCGCACCAAGAAGTTGCGATACCGAAGGCCGTGTTCACAAGGGCCTCAGAAATACCAGTTGACAAGGCGAGAGAGTCACCACCACCACCGGCAGCCAGAGCTTGGAATGAACGAATCATACCGGTCACAGTACCAAGCAGTCCGGTAAGGGTACCCAGTGTAACGATGGTTGCGATGATCGGGAGGTTCATCTGCAGAGTAGGCATCTCAAGCTGAGTAGCCTCCTCGTGTGCCTGCTGAATCTTAGCAACTTTCTGGCTCTTCTTCAAAGAAGCGTTGGCACCGCTCTCCATATCCTTGTAAGCGTGAAGAGAAGCGAGAACGACGTTTGCAACAGAACCGCGCATCTCGTTGCAGAGCTTCTCAGCCTTGTCGAAGTCGTTAGCCTTCAGACTTGCCTTGATGTTTGCCACGAACTTGGTGAGGTTTTTCTTACCGAAAGCGGTCTTCAAAGCCAACCAACGCTCAACAGTAAGGCAGAGCACGGTGAGCAACAATGTGTGGATCACAGGCACCACATAACCACCCTTGAAGATAGTACCGAGAATGTTGACAGGAGCGTTAGCATTGTCGCCACCCTGGAAGTTGTCGCCGTTACCAAGAACGAGATTGAAGATGCAAAGAGCTGCGATGAAGCACAATACAATGATCCAGAACGCACCTCTGATACCAGTGAAGCCCTGAGACTTCTTTGCAGCTGCTGGAGCTGCCACCTTTTGTGATGTTGCCATAATTTTGAATAATTTTTTGGTTTATAGTAAATTTAAGTTGTTATCTTCGTCTAACATACGACCACGCTTTCGCGCCTAATCCTGCCTTATCGGCGGAATCCACACGCAAAGATAGTAATTTATGCTTGACTACGAGAGCTTTTCTTCTTATTTAACAAATTTTTATTTCAAAAGGGCGGTTACCTCTTTAATTCTGCGCATGGCTTCCCGGATGTTGTCGTCACTTGTGGCGTAACTCATGCGGAAGCAGTCAGGATCGCCGAACGCATCACCGCCGACTGTGGCGACATGACCTTCCTGAAGGAGATACATGGCGAAGTCTGTGGAGTTGTTGATAACGGTCTTGCCGTCGCTCTTGCCAAAGAAACTGGAGCACTTGGGGAAGAGATAGAAGGCTCCCTCGGGAACGTTGACTTCCAGCCCGGGAATCTCACGGGCAAGACTGACAATGAGATTGCGACGCTTCTCAAAGGCTTTACGCATATCCTCTACACACTCCTGGCTGCTCTCATAAGCCGCCAAAGCTGCCATCTGGCTGACATCGCAAGTGCCACTGGTGTACTGACCCTGCAACTTGTTGATGCCTTTGACAATCCACTCCGGAGCTGCGACCCATCCCAAACGCCAGCCTGTCATGGCGTATGCTTTGCTGACACCATTACAGATGATGGTACGATCCTTCATGCCCGGGTAGGAGGCAATGCTGGCGCTCTTGCCTATATAATTAATGTGTTCGTAGATCTCGTCAGAGAGAACTAACAGATCTTCATGCGCAAGGATGACCTTAGCCAGTTCGTTCAGCTCTTCTTGAGAGTAGACACTACCAGTCGGGTTGCTCGGTGAACAAAGAATCAGCATTTTGGTCTTAGGAGTAATGGCCTCCTCCAACTGCTTGGCCGTGATGCGGAAGTTCTGCTCGAAGCTGGCACGAATAATGACCGGTGTGCCTCCTGCCAACTTCACCATCTGAGGATAGCTGACCCAGTATGGAGCCGGGATGATGACTTCATCGCCGGGATTGACCAAGGCTAAAATAGTATTGCAGACGCCTTGCTTGCCACCCGTACCGACAATGATCTCCTTATTATTATATTGGAGATGATTCTCTTTGTCGAGCTTTTCCGAAATGGCATTTCTCAGAGCCAGATAACCCGGCACCGGAGAATATTTGGAGTAATTGTCATCAATAGCCTTCTTTCCGGCTGCCTTGATATGCTCCGGAGTATTGAAGTCCGGTTCACCCACGCTCATGTTGATAACGTCAATGCCCTGGGCTTTCATCTCGTTGCTTTTCTGAGACATAGCCAGCGTGGCAGAGGGTGCCAATCGATTCAGACGGTCTGATAATTGTGCCATAGTGATTTCTTTAATATGATTTCATTTGCAAAAGTAAGCATTTTATTCGTTATAACGAAAGAAACATGCTTTTTATTTTCAAATTGAAATAATAATGTTACAATCGTATTACCTACACATTATTTAATATGCAGCTGATGTCCCATACGGTCCCGCTTGGTTCTCAGATACTTAATGTCGTAACGGTTGGGCGACACCTCAATGGGTACATTCTCTACGATCTCCAGGCCGTATGCCTCCAAGCCGACACGCTTGGTGGGATTGTTGGTCATCAGCCGCATCTTATGGACATGGAGATGACGGAGCATCTGAGCACCGCAACCATAATCACGTTCATCAGGCCTGAAGCCAAGGTGTACATTGGCATCTACCGTGTCCAGTCCCTGTTCTTGCAACTTATAGGCAGCAATCTTGTTCATCAGACCGATGCCCCTACCCTCTTGCTGCATATAAATGACGACTCCCTTGCCTTCTTTCTCGATCATCCGCATAGACTTATGGAGCTGTTCACCACAGTCACAACGCATGCTGCCCAAGATATCGCCGGTGGCACAGGAAGAGTGGACACGAACAAGAATGGGCTCATCGTCTTTCCATTCCCCTTTGAAGAGCGCCATATGCTCCAAACCGTTGCTGGTCTGACGGAACGGGATCAAGCGGAAATGACCATAGATGGTTGGCAGGTCTACTTCCTCACCTACTTCAATGCTGGACTCTTTGCGGAGACGATAAGCAATAAGATCCTTGATCGTGATGATACGAAGTCCCCATTCCTCGGCCTTCTCCTGCAACTGAGGCATACGGGCCATGGAGCCGTCATCATTCATAATCTCCATCAGTGCACCGGCAGGATACAGGCCGGCCAACTTACAAAGATCCACCGCTGCTTCGGTATGACCGGAACGACGAAGCACTCCGTTGTCCTGAGCATACAGAGGATTGATATGGCCCGGACGGCCAAAAGTCTGAGGTGTGGATGCGGGATCTGCAAGCGCAAGAATGGTTGCAGCACGGTCATGAGCGGATACACCTGTCGTACAACCCTCCAACTTATCTACCGTGATGGTGAAAGGTGTACCTAACATTGAGGTATTCTCCTCGACCTGGTGAGGCAAATCCAACTCGTCGGCACGTGACAATGTAATGGGCGCACAGAGTACGCCGCGCGCATTCTTGAGCATGAAGTTCACCTTCTCCGGGGTGATCTTTTCTGCCGCAATGATCAGATCGCCCTCATTCTCGCGATCCTCGTCATCTACGACAATGACGAATTTGCCTTCCTTAAAGTCTTTCACTGCATCTTCGATGCTGCTAAGTTTGAAGTCTGCCATGTTATGATTCCTTTTATGATGATACTTATTCTTTCTCAGAGCCCTGCGCTTCATTCTCATGCTGATGAGCCAACTCAGCTGCCAGTCTCTGTTTTCTCTCTATATGATTGATAATGTTTGTGTCTGTAAAACGTATCTGCTTCAAATCCCGTAAGAGACGGAGACGGAAACGCCACATGCGGAAATAGAAGAACATGCCCAATGGCACGACAAGCGCTGAGAGGATGTTCAGCCATTTACATTCAAACGGGCGCGTATGTGCCTTCAACGTCAATATAGGATATTGATTAATCTGCTGCAAGACATAAGGATCACGGGTATTGGACAAATCCTTGATGACCCCTTCGAGTTCTTCATTCACTCGTTCTATCTCATGATCCGGATGATACTTGAAGAACACCTTGATGACATTTGGTGGTGCCACAAGCTTATGAACCTTGGAATAAGCAACCACGTCCTTATTAATAATAAGGAGTTTGTCATGGTCTTCAGCATAGTTAGGCTCATTGATGATCACTTCCTTACCCTGAATACTGCGTTTCGTTCTCAAGCCTAACAAGCGACGGAACATGTCTCGCCAAGCATCGGCATTGAACACCATAGAATCGTTGCAAGCCTTGTAAGTAATGAAGACAGCAAGTGGTGTCATCACAACGGGAGCCAAGGTGCGGCCCATCCATACGGCCCACATGCCTTTACGCGCCATCTGATAACTGGAGTTATCGATGATATAGAACACGATAAAGACCAACACGGACACGATAACCGGAACGCCCAATCCTCCCTTGCGGATGATAGCGCCCAAAGGTGCACCGATAAAGAAGAACAGCAGACACTGCAAGGCTAACATGAATTTATTCTGCGCTTCGATCTGGTGTTCACGTACCGTTCGCTCATTGTCCTTAGTCATCATACTTCTAAAATCCAAGTCATTGACGGCCGATTGGACTTTGCCCAACGCCGACGACACTGCCATTCGCTTTTGCTCAGCAGGTACCTTCCCGAAGACCTTGTCGATATCAAATGACTTCGACATTCCATGTTTCACGGCCACCAACGAATCCTTCTTGGGAAGATGAACATTGGCAAAATAAAATGTACGAGCTTGATTATAAGACACGCGTCCTATGCTGTCATAGGTCCCATTGAGAGAATCTATAGAGTTGACGATCTCCTTTAAACTCTTTCCACGGGCATTGCCGGAAAGCGAAGAGGCATCTGTCAGACTGAAATCTGCATCAAAATCCAAATAGATGCGTTTGGAGATGAAACTCTCTCGGCGGTATGGCACCGAGGCACTTCCCGCCAATTCCTGTGACTGCATGTTCTCAAACCACTCACCACTCCACAAACTGAGCAACAAGTGTTTCTTTTCAGCGGTAGACTGGATCATACCGGAGTCTGCAAGGATAATGGCTGCATCCTCATAGCTCGCCGTCATACGATAGACCATGATGCCGTAGAGCTTTCCAGTCTTCAAATTCTTCTTCTGCACATAGATGTTGCAGTTAGGAATACCATCATAGAAAACGCCTTCGGGGATCTCCAGCTCAGGGCTCTTCTGCTTCATAGACAGGAAAAGCTGAGCTAACTTCATGTTTGCTGTAGGGCCAATATTATTTTGAAACACAAAAGAGGTGACGTAGATCAAAGAGGTGATGACGATCAACGACCGGAAGCTTTGCATCAAAGAGATACCTGCCGCCTTGATAGCCGTCAGCTCAGAACTTTCGCCTAAATTACCAAACGTGATCAACGAACTAAGCAAAATAGCCAAAGGCAGAGCCTGAGGTACCATCATCAGAGCCATGTACCAGAAGAACTGAGCCATGATATCCAACGAGATGCCCTTGCCGATCAAATCATCGATATAGCGCCACAGAAACTGCATCATCAGCACAAACTGACAGATGAAAAACGTTCCGGCGAAGAGTAGCCCGAACTGACGGGCTATGAATATGTCGAGTTTCTTTATCCGAAAATTCATTTTGTCTTTATCTCACCAGGGAAATACACCTATTATTATATAAGCACTCCCGCTAAACTCCCACCCTATTCTGAAAGTCCTCAGAGAGATACCTCTATGATATTATATAAGAACCACTGCTAAACTCACATTCTAATCTGAAAGTTGCCAAGGAGACACTTCTGTTATTATATAAGCATCACCAGCCAAACTCTCGTCCTACTCTGAAAGTTCTCAAGGAGATACTATATTATAGGTACCCCAGCTATCGACTGCAAAGTTAATGCAAAAAAGTCAGAAAAGCGAATGTTGCAACAAAAAGTAGCCAAAATATTTGGAGGTTCAAAAACAAATATGTACCTTTGCACTCGCAATTCAGAAATTGCCCATCACCGTGTGTTTTTCTCTTTTGCTGAAAATGATGGCGGGATAGCTCAGCTGGTTAGAGCGTCGGATTCATAATCCGGAGGTCGTGGGATCGTGGCCCACCCCCGCTACACTGAATATCAAGGAGTTACGAAGATTTCGTAACTCCTTTTATTTTTGCCGGGAAAACAATGGGAAAACACAACTCGTTTGAAAACAGCATGATACGCCACGAAATATCACGCCAACTTCACTTCTTTCCTCAAAATCACTAAGCGTCGTTCCGTATCAAGGAAGTCGGAAATCAGCCGGAAATCCAAATCGGGAAAACAATGGGAAAACATTTTTGTGAAAACAGGGGCTTCTGGAAGCATAGCAATAGTCAGCTAGTGCTTTTGACATCTCGTAAGCAGCCTGTGCAATGGCACCGGTCATAGCGTCAATGGTATCGCTGTCGCCACCGATAGGCACCGCATTGCGAATGGCACTCTCGAAGTCATAGCTGTCGAGATAGGCAATAATAGCCTCCGGCACACTACCCATACAAGACACATCATAGGTATAGTCAGGGCGAATTCCATCAATCGTACGGTGAAGCCCATAACCGAAGGTCGTCTCTATATATTCACGGAGTTTCTCTTTTGATTTCCATTGGCGCGTGAGAAACACTGCAGCAGCAATAGTCTGCGCGCCTTTGATACCTCCTGGATGGTTGTGCGTCACCTCGGCTGAGATTTTCGCGTGCTTCAAAGCTTCATCCAAGCTGCGTGCATAGAAGCCAACAGGACTAACCCGCATTCCACTGCCGTTGCCCCAGCTATTATAAGGCTCCGGGTATCGCTGAACGAGCCACCGTTTGAAGTTACCTCCATATCCGGTCCAAGGGTATTTCTGCCCCAGCTCCTGCATACACTTCACGAGGTATTCGTGGCTGTGCGTAGTTATCCTCCGTCAGCCACTTTGCCACGGCGAGCGTCATCACCGTGTCATTCGTAAACTTGCTACGTAGTGTCAGCAGATGGAAGTTATAATCCTTCTGTTGAACTCATAAACAGAGCCCACTACATCACCAATGATTGCGCCTAACATAGTTATTCCTTTTTATCCTTATCTTTCCACACCGTCCACAGTAATAAGCCTGCAACAGCTACATCCACCACATTCCACATCCCCCTGCCGAGTGCTATCTTGAAGAATGGCTGGAAAAGAATTGCAAGTGCCGCATACACCACCATCCATCCTTCCTGCTTCTGCTGATAGCTATGGAAAGCCAAGACACCAAAGCACACCATTCCACCCAACCTCACCAGTTCGTAGTAGCCGTATGGAAGAGGCAGCAAGCAGAGTAGCAAGGCTACTGCAATAACGACTTTCAATGTTCCCATTGTTCCAAATCCAGCAATTATGATTTTACGTCCAGCTTGAAGAGAAAAAGGCGTATTCATTCCCCATAAGGTTCTTCACTTTCCTCCGAACAAGGCTTTTAGGATTATACTTCCGATTTTACGTTCCATCCCTGCCTTGGATGTAGGAATTCCCGTTTCTTTTGCAAACTTCTGTTTTGCCTGCGTAATACCCAGTGCTCTCTTCCATGAGAAAGAGAGGCCTGGGATACCTATGTTAGATCTACGTCTTGCCATAATAACGAATGTATTGAAGAATTATTACCATTAGTATTCACCGTTTGAAGCCATCTCAGAAATTTCTTCTGGAGAGAAAGTTATATCTACAGTATGTCCGGAATGATTGCCGCAGAACTAGATACTGGATTCTATATCATCTCCGTAAGCATTTCGGCAAGCTCATTGCGCTCACCTTTAGAATAGCCGTCAAGATCATTGAGGCAAAGTACATTGCGCATGTGTATCTTTAACGCTTGAGTCGCGGAAAGACTTCGGCAGACGGTAATAGCTGTATGCCAAGTATGTACCGTCATCCTGCTGCCGATATTTCTATGCCTTGGTGATGAACATATTAGAGTTTTTATGGTTCGTGGTCTCTTCTTCCGGGATGCAGACTTGAATTTTAAAAAATTTGGGCTAAAGAATTTAGGGTACTATGAAACTCTCTGCAATGTGGGGTAGGATGACGCAAACTCGATTTTATTACCTTTGCGATAGAAAAGCAATTAAACGGTTATGCACATTGCCAGTACAGCACTCTCACAAAAAAGAAAACCAGAATTCTTACCACTAACATTCTTTATTCGGTAGGGAGCGGAACTTTCTTAACAGGAAGGGCAAGCTTACGTATTAAAGACCCTTTGCTATCATAAATATTGAGATAAGAAAACAACGGATCTCCCTTCTTGCCGAATTTCCAATCCGATGTAGTTGTTATAACATAACTTTCGTTCAGTCCTATAGCGTATGCAGGCAATATCTCATCATATATATGGAGGACAGATACGAACTTATGCCCTTTTAGTGTGATTCCTCTACCTTTCAATACATCAATGATTACTGTATAATAATCATAGTGACAAGTCTGCGTTGTTCCAATAGTCGACATTATCAATATTGGCTCAGAATGATCTTTGCCACCATACATCCAGTCTATTCCAACAACATTTCGAGAATCAATTGAATCATCCACTTGATGATATACTAACTTACTTTTATGTTTGTTTGCATTATAAGTCCACACATCAACCAAAGGATATTCCCACGCTCTCTTCGCAGTCGGTTTTACAAAGAAATAATACACATCAAAATCTTGCCATAGTGAAGACAATCTGCTCTCTATCATTGAGATTTCATTCCACCCATTACAATAGTGCGAGGATAAGCTTTCAAAATAAGCCTTCGCAGGTATAGCTCCGTTAGGAATACCAGAAGCAAGCACCACCTCTTTTGGAGGAATACTTGTAGTATCAGTTTCTACTGTATCTTCAAGGGCATCTAAACTATCTTGTGATATAGATTGTGCATGAAGACAGAATCCATATAACAATACTATAATTATCGAAAATATTTTCTTAGTCATACAATTAATATCTAAAAATCGAAATAATGCCAAGTGCGAACATCAGCATTGAGCAAGAGTAAATAGCCCATTGTCCTCCGAACTCCTCACCTAACCCTTTTGGCATTTGGTCGAATAACTTTCTCGGGCTGACAATGATTTTAGAACAGAGCCACCTCGCTCGTTCAAAAATATCCTGTCGTTCTTCATCCCAACTACTTGCCTACCATATCTTTACGTCTGAATTGACACACATCAGCCGGATTGATGTCTCCGCTACCCAACGCGTTGTAAAGCTCGCATCTCGCATAGAAAAAGAGCCACCCATTTTCTTGATTGATGTTATATTCATAAATCGATTTTAATATAGGTAATCAAAGCAGTTGCTCGATAGGGTTGTTTGCTTCTACCGAGCGCTTATTCTTTAATTGCAAGCATTCTTCCGTCTTGCTCTTTAGTAGTGTATTCATCTCCTTATTTGTTTTTATAAGCTCTGTCACTTTGTCAACCTCGTCAGCTAATTTTCGTTGCAAAGTCTCAATCTTTGATTGCATCTCTTCTTTTAATCGTAAGCTATCCTCCGTTTTGCTCTGTAGAAGTGAATTTATCTCCTGGTTTCTCTTTGTGAGCTCAGAGACTTTAGCCGCTTGTGCATCTGCTTCTCGTTGTAGAGTCCCTATCTTAGATTGCATATCCACTTTCTCTTTCTGAAAGGATTCTACGTCTTGTCTAAGTTCATTGATTTCTTCGTTCAATTGCTTGTTTCTTTCAGTAGCACGAGTGAGCTCCTTGTTGATAGTCTTAACCTTTCCTTGGCATTCGTCATTAATAGCACTTTTCTCCTGCAACTTTATATTCAAAGAACTGATAGTCGTCCTCTGCTCCTCTATCATTCTATTTTTTTTGTATGCGTCATGTTTCATGCTGCTTGCTATTTTCTGATAATCAGAGCATTTCTTTCCCAACTCATTATATTTAGCTGTCAATGCCTTTAAGGCTTTTGCCTTCCCTCTATAGTTCAGCCACAACACCGTCACTATGAAGACAAGGCAGAATACTGTGCCTCCAATGATGCCAGCCTTTATGGATACCCTTTGGTTGATAAGATGCAATAGTACCCTTTGTAAATCTGTATAAGCAAACAACAATTCCATAAATCTATACCTTTAAAACGTTTCCTCGCAAGAAGTACACTTCTGGCTGATGGTCAATGGAGAAGATGCGTGCGATGATATACGCATCCGTTGCTGAGTTCTCCACTTCGTCTATCATACTCCATTCCCTTGCACTAATGGGCATGTTCTCGATGCTGTTTTTCGAGCAGACCGTTGTCTTCACTTCAAGATACACCTTGACCCCTTGCTTCGAGATGAAAGTAATGTCGTACTTGTCGTAATTGATTTTGTGATAATACTTCTTCCCTTGGTAATCAAGCGAGAAGTCATAATCGTCATTCTCGGTTACAATGGACGGACATATTGGCTCATATCCTTGAGATTGGAGATAACGGTACATGAGAATCTCACCTTTGAACCCTGTGTGTGCGTTAGGACTGATTACTACTGGCATCGTCGGAGAGAATACGCCAGTGCTTACCTGTGACAATGACGGCTCTTCTTCCATCAGTTCAGTATGATATCCCTTTTCCTTGAGATAACTTTCAATACCATCTTGCGACTCAATCATGACTACGAACAATTCATGAGCGCAGCTCTTTTTAATACCCAAGAAGGAACTGAGAGGCTCCATCAATGGCTCTAAGTTAGCAGGGCGGATGTTACCTGTAAAGTAGAAATTGTCTTCCACTCCGAAAGTCGCTTTTTCCAATTGGTCTTCATCATCACCATACGACAAGAATATCTTGTCACATTGAAATAAATGCGTCTTGGCAACCCTGCTTCTTAAGTTGCTCTTTGCTTTGTTGTATTCGTCTTTATCTCCATCTTCTCCCATCTTCAGCAATGCTAAGGCAGAGATTCTTGACTCTAATGCATCCTTAATCTTGTCGCATTCCTCTCTTCCTTTGAAACTCGGCTTCACACTCGTCTCAGTGATAATCTTCACACCCATCAGACGCAGTAAATCTACTACCTTGTCTTTATCCTTAACAGCACCGATATAGACACCTTTCCGTTTACCAAATCCGTCAAGAGTGATATACCTCAGCTCTGATGGGAGATAGAATTTACCATCTGTGGCAAGGATGTGATGATCGGTTGCCCATTTTGCCAATTTGTCTTTATAGCCAGCATTTTCTATGCCACCTATTTCTATGATTCTGGAATAGATATTGGTAATCAGTTGTTTGTTCTCATCTACATTGTTTGTATCATTTGCAATTCTTTCCAAGACCAGAAGCATATCGTCTATTCCTACCTGGGTTTTCAGGTTCAACAACGAGTCCCAAGAGTTGTCTATCTCTCCATCGATGTCTAAAATAGGAAGATAGTTGCCACCAACGGAATTGACACTTTCGATATTGGCAAATAGGTCTTTCGACAAATGCTGCGTTCCATCCTTTGCAGGAAAATTCTGCTTGTTTTTAATTGCCCATTCTAAAAAAGATTCGATTCCCATATATGAGAAACCTAAGTATCTTTGAATTATACCAGAATACCCACAAGCAGTATTGTTTTGATTTACATTCAATTTCCCCTTAAAAATATAAGACCAAACCAAAGATAGAATGTCATTTGGAGACTCAAATCTGATTATAGGAGGATAAGAGACTTCACTATATTCATACTTCCAGTCATAATCTTTCCCTGTTGAATATGAATAGCTACTTTCCCGATTGAATATTTCTTTTACTTTCCTTATAATGCTCCATTCCTCATGCCCTTTTATTTCTCTATCACAGAGTTTTACAGTGTCATTTACTCCGAACCTCATCCAAAACACTTTCCATTCTTGTATGTTGGAGCCATTTGCGTATGATTCCGACACATAGATGTCGCCATTGTAGACGCTTTCCAAATCCACTTCCGGATGGTAGTAGGAACCAAAATATAGTTCCTCCGCGATCTTTAGCGTTCCGCCCTTTGTGAGTATCTTGATTTTCGAAAGCGTGTAACTGCCTATCTTATCGAAAATGTTCTCATGCCGATTCACTTTAAACAAGAACTGCCCGACTTCTATGGCATTTTCCACTTTGACATAACCATCCTTACACAGCACGTCTTTTATAAAGGTTATATCGTCCAGCTCTGAGATGCCAAGGTCGGCAAGCCATTTGTCCATGGCTGTGTCATTCTTGATGGAGTCTGCGATATCAGGATGAAGAAAGATTACATTCTCAGCCATATCGTTTTGTTCCCGGTAGTCAGAGGGAAAGTAAAGATCTTCAGGGGAGGCAAGTTCCTCATTCTCGTCTAACAGGAACTTCACGGTTTTCAGCGTCTCCATGAGGTCCGATTTTCCTGCGCCATCCCTTTGCTGCAAATAGTAATGGAAGAGAAAATCAACCAATTTCTTGTCGAGCCCTACGTCAATGCCCTCAAAGCATTCTTTATCCTCAAAGAGCTTGGCAAGGCAATCCTTATCGAAGAAGAACACGCCGTAGTCCTTCAACATCCTGCTGCCTTTCCATACTCTTCGTATGAAGCTGCTGTCATCAAACGATTTTCCGTATGTCTTGTTGACGTGACGAAGCAACACGCCAGTTGAGATGGCCTCGGATATGCCGATAATATCCATCATTGCTTGATGAGAGAAAAGCTTAATCGTAGAGTCATTCGCACTTGGAATAAAGGCGACAGTGTCTATGGCAGTTCTCATTCCCTCTTCGTATGCTGTCTCCAACGGATTGCTCCTGCCATACGACACCTTTGGCAGCACCTCGTAGTAGTTGGGATATTTGTCTGAAATCTGTGACATCCATGTCAGAAACTCGTATGGCACCCTTGAGAATATCAACTTGTTCCAGGCCGAATCCTTGTGCAGTTGCTGTCGGCCCGCATCCGTAATGAAGTTAGCATTGACAAGGAACGGCAACCCCTCATCGCCAAACTTGAAGGAAGTAGGCAGATAAGTATACACCACGGCATCCCTCATGGGCATCAGCCTCTTATCTTTGTCCACTCTGATGGCAAACGACAAATCAAAACTCTTGGCATCTTGCAGTTTCAGAGGGGTATATCCGTCCTCTCTCATTTCCTCTTGGATATCAGGCGACACTTCCACATGATCATTTGAGTAAATCAGCCATCGACTGTCCTCAACGCCATTCCGTGAGAGCACTACTTGGTCGTCGATTGTTTTCTTCTCCAAAGACGAGGTTAGCTTTTCCGCCTCCCAAAATGACATCTTGATGTTTTTTGCACTGACAAACAACAAGAATTGGCAGTCCGACATCAAGCGTTTAATCTTGTCTCCTATCTTCTTTTTCTTTCCAAGCTGAATATAAGTGACAACGGTGTAGATCGACGTATCAATGCCGACATCGGGTGGCATAGCCTCGATAGGGATAATCTGCCAAGGCATTAAGTACCTTTTCTCAGGATCCTTTGCCCCGTATGATTCCTTCCAATTCTTATCCCAATAGTCAGTCCAGTATTCTTTATCGAATTTGAAACAGTATCCTCCCGAAAGGACTGTTACGCAGTTGGACCAGAACACCGACTTGAAGCCTATACCCTTGTAGCCGATTTTCTTGATGTCCTTTGTCTTGTTCCCGTTCCCCACGTCGCACAATCCTTCTATATCTCGTTTCGAAAAGGCTTGACCGTTGTGCATGAACACCAAGTAGCCGTTCTGAATGGCTATCTTCACGTTCAGGCATCCAGTCGAATTCTCGAAAGCGTCCACCGCATTTTGGAATAGCTCAAAGACGAAACGTTCTTCTTCCGTGTATATTCCAGACGAGAGCTGAATCAAACTTTGCTCTTGCGTCGTCGCTTGGTCAGGATTGTTATAATCGCTTTTCTTCTGGTATAGGTCAGATATAAAGGTATTGTTGGTCAGCATATTAAATAATTATCGATGTCTGTGCAATCATTATTTTTTTTGAAGCTTATCCTTTATAGACCAGAAAATCGCAGTTAGGACCCCATAGATGATAAAACCGCATATAGGAGTAAACAAAACCATACAAAAGAAAAATTTGCTAATAGTGTTTTCACCTACTGGTTGTCCTTCAAATGCCTTATCGTAATCACCGCCATAATACATATCATAAATCAAAAAAGCAAGCAATAATAGAGTTAAAAATATTTTTATGCCTATAATACTTTTATTTTCATATGTTGAGAATTGTTCTGTTTGCTTTTCTCTTATGTTTGTCTTTGCCGATAATCTATGTTGGATTTCATCTACCGACTGTGGTCTCTCATGTTTGTTAAGTTTCATCATCCAGTCAACCAACTGTCTCATCTGTGTGCTTGCATTTTGAGAGAAATGAAAAGCATTTGAGCCTTCAGATGCAATATCTGCGAAAGTGGGCGGCATTGTTCTCGTTAACAAGACATAGAGAGTTGCCCCCAATGCATAGAAGTCCGTCCATGCACCTATATTCTGTATAGTTCCCTGCAATTGTTCGGGTGCCGCAAAGCCTTGTGTCAATGACAGTGATGTCGATACCGTCAATGTACCATCGCTTTCTATTTGCTTGCTCGCACCGAAATCTATGAGGACGATATTGCCGTTCTTGTCAAGCATGATATTGGCAGGCTTAATGTCAAGGTGCCAGATGCTGTTATGGTGCATGGCGGACAAGGCGGATAGTATCTGATTTAGATAATCCCGAACGCTCGATTCTGCTAAGGCTCCATGATGATGGGTTATCACTTCTTGCAACGACACACCATCAATATAGTCCATCACATAATACGCCGTATTGTTCTCCTCAAACATGTCGTGTACTTTCACGATATGCTTGTTGTTAAGACCAGCGATTCGCTGTGCCTCCTTAACAAACTTGCGCTTCTGATGGGCAAACAGATTGCTGTTCGCATTATTGCTCACAGTGACCATACCATCTTGGCGGTCGTTGATACCCTGCATGAACAGTTCCTTAATGGCGACCTTGTTGCCCAGAATCGCCTGCGTAGCTAAGTAGGTGATTCCAAAGCCACCCTGCCCGAGGACCTTCTCTATTCTATATTTACCGTTTTGGAGCGTCGCTCCTTGACTTAGCTGCTGCATTAGAATGACGTGTATTGCTTTTTACTAGTGCGTAAGAAATTAGTCTTCTATTAATCTTTCGCTTTGCTATTGATAATCTGCAAATATCGCTTGTATTCTTGATCAGAAATATTCTTATATTTTTTAATCACCACCTTGAATGCAGATAGATTACTTATGATGGCGAGATCCGGATCCGTCTGTATATATTTTAATCGTCGGAATCCCTTCTCTAAAGCCTTGGATAAATACAATAGAGACTTTCGCTTGTTTCCTAACCTTCCGTAAAGACAAGCTGCGTTATAATAAGTATCTGAATTACAGTACTTCGTTAATATGCTATCAGTAAAGGCAATAGCCTTGTCTCTTTGTCCAAGAGTAAGATAAACAAAAGGAGCTGAGTTACCTTCCTTCATGGAGGTAGGATTTAATTGAAGAGCCTTATTATAATCCTTTATCGCTGCATTCATATTGCCAACTTTAGAATACATCTCTCCACGTTCATAATAGGCATAGCTATAAGTGGTATCTAAATCTATTACAGTAGAGAAATCCAAAATAGCTCATATCATGTCAGACATCTGCTCCTTTATGAAGCGTGCCAACGTGTTTCTGTCTACTTTGCATATTTTGGCTATTTGCCGGTATGATACATTCTCATCAATTAGACCTTTTATCAAGGCCTTTTTGTTGAAAAGTTTATGCTTCTCTGGAGCGGTACGCTTTCCTTTCGGTCGACCAAGTACTACTCCCTCTGCCTTCTTCCGTGCCAAAGCTTCCCTCGTACGTTGCGATATAAGGTTGCGCTCTATTTCCGCAGACAAGCCGAAGGCAAAGGCTAACACCTTGCTCTGTATGTCGTCTCCAAGGCGGTAGTTGTCCTTAATGGTCCATACCCGGCACTCCTTATTCATACAGATATTTAAAATTTCCATAATCATAAACAGATTGCGGCCAAGGCGCGACAACTCGCTGCAAATAATGATGTCGTCTTTGCCTACCTTGGCGAGTAGAACGCCGAGCTCGCGTTTGTCATAGCTCTTGGTACCGCTTATGGTCTCCTCAATCCAATCATCGACTTTTAGGTTTCCCTTATTACAGAAATTGTTGATCTCGAATCGCTGGTTCTCTACAGTCTGCTTGTCGCTGCTTACTCTGATGTATCCGTAAATCATAACTATTTTTGCTTGATATTTATAAAAGAACGTATGCGAAAGTATGAGCGTATTCTGTTTTTGTCATGTTAACAGGAGTTGGTAAACGTTAAAATACGCTTGTTCCTTGCTTTATTAAATTGTATTTTATAAATTTGTGGTGTTTCATAAATTGTCACTTAATAAAGTTATGAACAAGGATATTCTGAAGCAGATCATTTTAGACAATAGAGTAGAGGTAGAGCGATATAAAGTGTTCCGGCGTGAGGTGGATATGAGTAGCTTTCCCTGTTACGTTCTGGTAGGCTTGCGGCGTGCGGGCAAGTCTTTCATGCTCTACCAGCGTATGCAGCAATTGCTGAGCCAGGGGCATACTTGGGATGAGATGCTGTATGTGAACTTTGAGGATGACCGGCTGGAGGAATTCAAAGCGTCAGATTTCAACCTCATCCTTGAGTGCTTTGCAGAACTGTCGGACAAGCGCCCCATGCTGTTCCTCGATGAGATACAAAGTATTGATGGATGGGAGAAGTTTGCCAGACGCCTGGCAGACAACAAATACAATGTGTATATCACAGGTAGCAACGCAAAGATGCTGTCACGTGAGGTGATGACTACGCTTGGTGGCAGATATTTGTCCGTCGAAGTCTACCCGTTTAGTTTTAAGGAATATCTTGATGTTGGCGGCCAAAAGTATGACGAGAACAGTCTGCTTCAAACAGATACCAAGGCTAAGTTCATGCGCTTGTATAATGAATATCTGCATTGGGGAGGTCTGCCGGAAAGTGTCGGCTTGCCAGTCAAGCGTGATTATGTGAGCAGCACCTTTCAGAAAGTATATCTTGGTGACATCTGTGCACGCAATAGTATCAGCAATCCAAATCTGTTGCGTCTCATGATAAAGAAAATAGCAGAGAGCGTCAAGCAACCGTTGTCATACAATCGCATTTCGCGTATTCTTTCAACCGTTGGTGGCAAGATCAGCGTACCTACGGTTGGCAACTATGTGCAGTATTGCCAAGACGCATGGCTGTTGCTGCGTATGCATAACATTGCTTCGCCGTTTGTGGAGAAAGAGACTATCAGCAAGTATTATTTTACCGACAATGGCATCCTCAATCTCTTCCTTATTGATGCAGATACCTCCTTGTTGGAAAACCTCGTGGCGGTGACATTGTTAAGGATGTATGGTAATGACCCCGACAATGAGCGCGTTTTCTATTACAATTCGGGTGTCGAAGTCGATTTCTATATACCCGAGGATGGACTTGCCATTCAGGTATGTTACAATCTTAGCCAAAGCGACGGTACATACGAAAGAGAGGTGAATGCGTTGAAGAAGCTTCCGTCCGTATTGGAATGCAAGCGTCGCCTCATTATCACTTACGACGAGGAGACGGGCATTGAGGACAATCATGGAAAGATAGAGGTGCTGCCTTACTGGAAATGGTCCTTGACGACTAGAGATGTTCTGTAAATGACTAACGAAAGTGCAAGGGGCAGGGCTGGACGATGGCTCTGCCAGAGGCATTACGTATGTTTTGTCAAGATTTTGAAATCAAGAGATATTCAATGATACAAGCCATCGGACTATTTTTGGCGTGATACTCCACAAAATATCATGGGCGAACTGAACCGCCTTGGTTTTCGCATAGTTTTCGCGTCACGAAAAAAGGAGTTACGAAATCTTCGTAACTCCTTGATTCTTAGTGTAGCGGGGGTGGGCCACGATCCCACGACCTCCGGATTATGAATCTGAGAGAATGATTTTTCGTGATTTTCTCTAATTTTTATTTGGTTGATAATCAATTATTTAGTAATTTTGTGATTGTTAAAGAAACGTGGTGATACCCCGTATCAAAATGACTTTGTTTTCCCATTGTTTTCCCGTTTTCCCACGATAAACACTGGGTTTCTGAAGAAAATTTGAGTGCGTGTTTTCCCATTGTTTTCCCGATTTTCAACCAAATACCTTCGGATTATGGAAATACAGAAACCCAACACGACCTACAAGACGGCACGCTACGGCTGCTGTACTTTTTCATTAATTCTTGACAAGCGTCATCCTAAGAAAGGCAAGGATACGTTTCCTGTTGCTATGCGCTATACCATCAACCGCAAATCTTGGTATAACTACGTTGAAGGTGAATACACGGAAGAAGACTTCTCAAAGATATGCAATCTGAACGCAAAGTCTGTCCGTTCGGAACTCTATCCCAAAAAGGTGGAGTTCGATAACCTCTTTGAGAACTATCGCAGCACCATCGAGCGGCTTGGTAAGGACCTGACACTTGAAAGGATTCGCTCCGTAATAACAGGTGTCGGCACTGATGACAATGCTTCTTTCATAGGTATATGGGAGAACATCATCAACAAACTGAAGACAGAGAATGACGGTGCCCGTTATACTACTGGCGAGTCGTATGAGTGTGCCTTGAAGTCGTTCAAGAAAATAATGTGGAACAAGCCGATCAAAGGCTTCCAGATTGGCAAGGAAGAATTGGAGTATTGGAACGACGGCATGAAAAATGGCGTAAAGGACAAGGACGGCAATGTCGTCGGCAAGCTGAGTGATACTACACGTGGCATCTATCTTCGTACATGTCGTGTTATATGGAACGAGTGCGTGAAGAATGGCTATCTCGTCAACCAGGAATACCCCTTCTCCAACATCCGTAAGAAAGACCTTGTGGCTATCCCTACAGGCAACCGCAGAAGAGAGCGTTACCTCACCGTTGACCAGATGACTCAATTATATAATGTGTTCATCAACAAAAGCTATCCAGAGACTTGGACCAAGAAGTATACTGAGAAAGCACATTGGTCATTAGGATTGTTCCTCGTTCAATATTTGTGCAATGGTTTCAATCTTGTTGATGCCAGTGAGCTCAGATACTCTCAATATTACTTTGACACCGAACGTAAGGCATTCAAATTCCGTCGCATCAAGACAACCGACCGAAGCGAAGGCGGTTCTGAGGTTATTATTCCGATAATTCCACCTCTACAGCGAGTCCTTGACGAGATTGCAGCCAAGCCAGAACGTGACGCGCTGGTGTTTCCCTATATTCTCAATGGCGCTACCAGCAAGATTGAGCGGCGAGTGCGTACGTCTGCTGAGAATTCTAACGTGCAGGACAGAGTTATAAGAATATGCGACGAAGTGTTGCATTGGGAGGTGCGTCCGTCAGGAACTTGGTGTCGGCACTCTTTTGCCACCAATCTTCGTAATGCCGGCGTTGACATCAACTACATCTCTGAAAGCATGGGGCATGCAAGTAACAATAATTCTGTAACCGAGCTCTACATCGAGCACTATCCCTTGGAGAAGCAGATGGAGTACAACTCTTTGCTGTTGAATTTAGAAAGGGACAAGAAAAACAGCAAGGAAGAATTGCTAAGTCAACTATCAGCTTTGTCGGCGGAAGAGTTAAAAGATTTGTTGGCTTCCGTGAAAAAGAATTAGCATGAAGAGACCGAGATTCTTAGAATTTGATTAACTTTGCCAATTAAAGAAGAAATATGCTCAGCAAGGAAGAAATCATACAACTGCTTCATAGTGAAGAAACGTATCGTGTAGAAAGGACTGTGTCAACTGGCAACATGGACAAGTTCTGTGAGGCCATTTGTGCTTTTGCCAATGACTTACCAGACTCTCATAAGAAGGGATATTTGCTCATCGGAGCTAATGATGATGGAACGCTTAGCGGTTTGAAGGTGGATGATGCGCTGCTCAAGAAAATAGCAGGCATCCGCTCTGATGGAAACATCCTTCCTCTTCCGGTAATGAATGTCGATCGAGTGGAATTTCCTGATGGAGATTTGCTCGTGGCAGAAGTTTCACCGTCATTACTTCCTCCTGTACGCTATCGTGGCAGAATATTCGTCCGCATCGGCCCGCGTCGTGATATTGCCAGTGAGTCAGAAGAACGTCTGCTCACCGAACGACGTACTGCTTACATGGCAACCTTCGACGCAACACCCTGTATAGGCGCGACGCTGGATGATTTGGACCTTGACTTCATCCGCAATACTTACCTCCCTTCAGTCGTGGATCCAGAGGTTCTCGCGGAAGATCACAGAGACATCAAAGAGCAACTGGCTTCCATCCGACTCTATGATCGTACACACGATTGCCCGACATACGCTGCTATCATCCTCTTCGGCAACAATCCCCGCTACTACATGCCAGGCGACTACATACAGTTTGTGCGCTTCCAAGGGAAAGAGAAGGGAGGCGAGGTACTGAATGAGCGGCGCTTCCAAGGGCCGCTGTTCAGAATGCTCCCCGAGTTGGAGGCTTTTGTCAAAGATGCCATTGTCACGCAGCGGCCTGTGCCGGAGACTATGTTTCGTGAGCGTACCGTTGTCAACTATCCGCATGCAGCGCTGAGGGAGCTCTGCATGAACGCCAATATGCACCGCGATTACCAGTCGAACATGCCCATCCGTCTGTACCAGTTCAACGACCATATCGAAATCATGAATGCCGGTGGACTCTATGGCGAGGCTCGCCCGGAGAACTTCCCGATGGTGAACGACTATCGCAACCCCATTATCGCCGAAGCTATGAAGCAGATGAAGTATGTCAACATGTTCAATCAGGGCGTTAAGCGTGTGCAGAACCTGCTCAGGCAAAATGGAAACAAAGAAGCCGACTTTGATGTCTCCAAACTCACCGTATTTTGTGTCAATGTATTCTCGAACGAAGAGAATGAGCCCCAAAATGAGCCCCAGAATGAGCCCCAAAATGACACCCAAAACGACACCCAAAATGACACCCAAAATCTTTCTTCCCTTCAGAAAGATATATTAAGGCTCATAAGTACAAATAATCAGATAACAGGAACTCAGTTGGCAAAAGAACTTGGCAAAAGCTTGACAACCATTCGTAGAGCAATTAGAGGAATTAGCTTTCTAAAATATGAAGGCCCATCTAAAGGTGGCCACTGGATAATTGAAGGATAAAGAAAACTCACAGACTAACATTTGTGACATTGTTAGTCTGTGAGTAATCACATTTTGTCGGCAGCCTACTTGCTCTTGAACGCCTTCACAATCTCGTCACCGTACTTCTCAAGGACATACTCCAGAGCGGCATTGGTGAAGGCGCGGCATCCAATCGTGTTGCGTGAGCGGAACTTCAGCTCATCGAGCTTGACCTTCACTTTCCCGACCACCCACACGCTCATGCCGTGTTCCTTGATGCCAGTGTATTTCTCAATGCCGGCTTGCAGGCATTGCAGGTCATCGGTGGGCGTGGCAAACTTGTTCTTGGGTGACGGCCCTGAAACAGAAGGCGATTTCTCCGCCTCGCTTTTGACGGGTGCTGTATTGACAGCCTTGGGACTCTTGGGGAAGATGCCTTTTTGTGCATTCCTCGTTGCCTCTTCCATGCTCTTGCTGGGAAGGGCGATACCTTTAGATTGATTCATGGTTCGGTGTTCTTAAGGTTTGAATGATAAATCGCAGGGTGTCGTACACCGCATGCTTCTGGTCGTCCAGCAAGTCGTAGGTGTTGACACGCCGCATCTGAATGCGGTAGCCAGCCCGCGGGGTGACGATGCCGTGCTGTGCCAGGATGCCCTCTTGCTCCATCCATGTCTTCCACTCGGCAGCCGTACCGATACGGGTGTCCACCTTGTTGGGCACGAGGAAGAGCCGCGCTTTCATCTGTGGGTTCAGCTCGCGCAGCTGCTCCAGCACACCGATGAACGTCTGCGTGGAGACGAGCGACTTCGTCTCGTACTCATACGGACAGACGATGGCGTCGGCATAGGCCAGCATGACGGCAAGCCCGTCGTCCTTGATGTTGCCCGGCGCGTCGAAGAGCACATAGCCGTCGAACTCCTGTGCGTTCTCCATCAGCTGCTGCATCGTCGCAGTGTCCGCGATGGGAAACGACTGGATGGCATACGGCGGCTCCGTGCCGAACTGCTGCTCGTCGATCTGACGTTGCAAGCTCGCCGACTGCTGCAGGTCCGTGTCGATGACGCAGACGTTCTTCTTCCAATAGACGAGATAGTTCGCCAAAAGAAGGCATAGTGTTGACTTGCCCACGCCACCCTTCTGGTTGGCGAAGACGATGATAACATTGTTCTTGTTCTTCATACTTTTCTTTTTTTTGCTCTCACACACTCACAGATGTGACAATGTGAGTGTGTGAGAATGTTAGACATTATTTTTCTCTCACAGGCATACGCTCTCTTTGGAATCGGTCAAAGTCCCTGCCCTTCGTCCCGTACCGGTTGACCATCCACCGGCCAAAGTCATGGTAAGTCTCACGGACCACCATGATGCTCCTTGCCTCCTTGAGGATAGAATCGGCATAGTGGACCTTTGCCATTGCCGCCTGCTCTTTGTCGTCGGCAGCGACCAGCTTCTCTGCGGCAAAGACAGCCATCAGAATGCTTATGGCAGCGATACCCGCCACAAAGAAGAGAATCTTGATCATCCACCGGTCCGTGACGGTCTTGACCATATCGACCTTTTGAAGCACGTTAGGCAGGTTCTCCACTGTCTTGCCGAACGCCGCCATCTTCTCCTGAACATCTTCCGGTATGGTCACGGGAATGGAAGCGGGGATGTTATCGATGGTCCCTTTGAGCGTGTTGATGTTGGTAGTGAACTCATTCAGTCGTCCCTCGACATACTCATCGGCCCGCCTGATGGTCTCTTCCGACACCTTCGATGCCGTAACCGGCCGGACTGGCATAACCGGCTGTTGCGCCTTGGGGATGGATGTCTGCTTCTCCTGTCCGACAGCGATGCTGTCACTCATTATCGGCTGTGGAATGCCGTTCTGTTTTGGGGCGTATTGCCCCTGTCGTTTACTATAACTCATGTTTTCTAAAGTTTATGCACATCACGAGAGATTCGTAAAGTGCTGGTTAATAAATTGTTCTAAAATGTTATTTTGTTACTATGTTACTATGTGAGAATGAGACAATGTGAGTCTGTGACTACTACATTGACATTCCGCTTGCCGCGAGTCGCTTCTCATCGTCGGTCATGTCCTCCCACCGCTTGCCTCGTCTTCGTCTGCCATTGGGCGGTGGTGGCGCAAAGTAAGAGATGACGGCATCGGCCTTGAACACACGAAGCAGGTTCTCCACGTTCCCCATTGGCACGTTGGGCGGCGGCATACTGAAGGACTTGCCCGGACTTCTGGCCGCTGCCGCCTTCATGCCCTTGTGCAGTTCAGCGTGCAGTGCCGCGAGCCTGCCGATGGTCAGTCTGCGGTCAACGGCACTCGCCTTGTACTCCCTCCCGGACTGTGCAGTGATGTAGTAACCTTGTACCTCTCCCTTGGAGTTCAGCGCGAGACGCGTGCTATAGCCAAGTGCGTTCATGCCCTCGAGATACCTGTCGAAGTCATAGAGGCGCATGTTGCCGAGAACGAAGCAAGCCGCCTGGAACACGTCTTTTTTGTTCTCCAGGGAACGTGCCGTGGCATCGGTTAGCCCGTACTCGCGGCTTATCTTGTTGGCCGTGGCTACCGCCTTCTTCCCAATCCATGAGTCGGAGACCAGCCTGCCGTCAAGCAGTGTGCGGTTGACAAGGATATGCCAGTGTCTGAGACTGTCGCTGTTGTCGGTATGCTCGTGCTCGTAAGCTATCCACTGCATCTGTGCATACTCATCCTCGCTCAGCCCACCTGCTCCGTCATCATGTCGTGCATGAACAGGTTCACGAGCCATTCCGACTGGTTGTGGGCAGTAATCTTCTCGCAATCCTCCTCCGACAGTGTCACCACGATGTCGAGGAAAGGATTCTTGACAGGCGAGCGGATGCGCTGCACGTCGGTCATCTCCTCAACGACCTCCCGGCAGTTGTCCCCATAGACATTCTGCCGTGCTGCTTCGGATGCGACCTTCACGCCGTTGATAACCTTGTTCTCGTCATACTCAGCCTTGGTCATGCCATAGCTGATACTCTTAGCGGTTGCAATCATAAAGCGATGTCTTTAGTTTGTTGATGACCCTTGCCAGCTCTTCCATGAGCAACTGGTGGTTGCCGTACTTGAAGTAGTTGGCAATTCTCTGCAAGTCCGACTTTACCTTCCGGACTTCCTGCATCAGGCTGATGTCCTCCTCGGAGAGGCGGTACTTCGGTCTGAAGCCCAGGACAACCTTTTTACAGTACATGCTCATGGACAGGTTGCAGTCCTTGGCGGTCTGCCTGATGGCTCCGAGCTCGTCCTCAGAACAGCTGAATGTAATACGAAAATATTTTCTCTTTTTCATTGGCTTGGTTATTAAGATAGATTACTTCATTGATATTCTTCCCACTATCCATTGCGACCAACGGGAGAAGGCTCCTCCGTCATTCGCAGCGAATGACACTTCTTGCTCTCCTAATCAGCGTCAGCATCCGTTGGACTCCTTACACTCAGACTACAGAGATAGTCGTTCACGTCGTTGTGTGGCAGCATCTTCTCCGAGCAGGAAATGGCATTGACTTCTTTTTTGACAATCTCATAAGTGTTCCTGCCAGCCGTGTCATTGTCGAAATAGCAGCGCACGTTCTTGTAGGGTCTCAGAATGGGGATAGCCTTGCTGGCCTGCGAGACGGAGTTCAGAATCACATAGTCACACTTGTGACGCACCTCTGGCTTCATCAGCGTGAGGAAGGAGAGATAGTCGAAGAAGCCCTCGAAGACACAGACCGTCGTATTGCCATCCTGCTTTCGTCTTGTGGATATGGCCTTACAGGTGCAGATCTTCGTGGACGGGTTTCTCAGTTCCCATCCGCCCTTGTCGTTCTCGAAGCCGATGGCGGAGTTCATATGCCCGTACAGCTGGTAGTCTACCTGCCGGCACTCCGCTTTCGCCACCTCAGGGTCGATGCACCGCTTGGCGCAATAGTCGAGGAAGTAAGAGCTCGTCAGCGGTGCGACGCGGATGTCGGCAAAGGGAGAGGGACGCTCACGTTCCAGTTGGGTATCCACGGGGCGGTAGAACATTTTCTTGTACTCCTTGCCGCGAAGAATCTCCTTTGCCATGTGGAAGTCCACGCTCCAGAGCTTCCTCACGAGCGAGAAGATGTCGCCACCCTCACCAGTCCCATAGTCATACCATAGGTTCTTCTCCGTGTTGACGCTGAACGAGGGCTTGGTCTCGCTGCGCATAGGAGAGAAGTAAAGCAGTTCTTTCCCGTTGGGATGGCGCTTGACAGGCTTGAAGCCTTGGTTGTCGAGGTAGTCGACGATGGAGATCTGTCGGAGGATATCAGTATCGTCATTCTTATATGTATAATGGTCTGTCATGATGTAATTGGTTTAAGTTTTTCATAGATTTGTAGACAATCGCATGTAACGTATTGTTAACGAGTGTATTAAGTTGTCTACAAGTAGATTTCTCTTTGTAGCTTGGTTGTAGCTTGACTGTCTACGAGGTCTACATCAGAACGGCACCTTGTCATCTTCTGTAGACGAGTCAACATCCTGTTGCTCAGTCTGTTCGGTTCCCTTGTCTACAAATCTACAGTTTTCGCTTATTTCATGTAACAGATTCCGTGTTACCGTGAAATACCTGCCCTTGGCCGACTGTGTAGTGTAGCTTCCGTAGACTCCGGCACCATAGGTGTACCGCATATAGGTGCTCGGTGTGGCATGAGGCTTCAATCGCCACAGATCCTTGACCACATGGCGGATGGACGCATCGTCAGTCTTGATGCCCTTGTCCGTGAGCATGAGCCGCAGGTCACCTGAGACGAAAGAAAGTTTTTCCTCACCCGTCGATGCAAGGATGTCGTCGCACAGGTCGTATATGGCCGCCTCCACCTGACTGCGCGAGTTCATCATGATGCGCTGCAAGGCCGGAGTGAAGAGAATAGCCGGATCGAAGTACATGCGTCCCTTGTTCCCGACCGACATCTCGCGCTCATTCAACAGATGATACATCAGATGCGGAATCTCCTTCTTCACCTTTGACAGAAAGTTCACGTCGTCGCTCTCCAGCTTTGGCACCTCACGCACCCAGTAGCGCGTCTCGCCGGGGTCGATGATGAGCGGCTTGTCCACGTTGTTGCTGCAGAATACGAACTTGGCAAAGAACTCTTGCTGTATTTTGTCCTTACCTTTCGCCTCAATCTTATAGAAGCGTGCTGTGCTCAGGTTCTTGATGCGCTCGGAGTACTCGCGCTTGCTGAGCAGAGCCTCGTCCACGCAGATGAGCAGCATGCCCGCCCAGTCGGCGTTGAACTGGCTGCCGAAGTCCTCATTGGTGTTGAAGGTCACGTTGTCCCCGAACCACAGATGGAGGAAGTGCATGAAGGTGGACTTACCCGTGTTCCGCTCGCGTGAGACAAGCACGATGATAGGCAGCTTCCGCTGCGGATTCGTGTAAAGCTGCTGCAGGTAGTCGTACCCCAGCTCTTTCTGCTCTCCGAAGATATGCTCCATGAGCTTGTCGATGTTGGGGAACTCGCCCGGCTCAGGCTTGAACTTCATCGGATGGTACAGGTTCCAGAACTTCCCGTCCACCACCTGCTGAGGGTTGATATTGTCGGGGAAGGTGATGAAGTCGTCGTAGCAGGGCACCTCCTCGGCATATTCCCTGCCGTGGTCGGCCTTGATGAAGGCATACTTCCACTTGATGAGCTGCTGCTGGCGTGTGCCGTCTGTTATCGGCTTCTCCACAATCTTATAGTAGTCAGTGCGCACACGGACGTAGCGGTCGGCGCAGACATTAACGGCATCCGCTCCATTTGGAGTAAGCGGCTTGGTTTGACATTCCTCTGTCATGACGCGACCTCCTTTCCGTTCTTCTTGGCATTGGCGGCCAGTTCGAGAGCAAGGTCAGCGTCCACGACAATCTTACGACCCACCTGCGTGATGGCATCGTCAATGACACCACTCCGCTTGATGCGGTTGGCCGTAGGGATGCTGCACCCGAAGGTGTCGGCGATCCCTTGTATGCCATACACAAGGTTCTTAGGCTTGCTCTCCACTTGTTTTGTTTCCTGTTTGACCAGCAAGGAGAGATTGCTGAGCAGGAAAACGAACTCGTCGCCCTGCATCATGCATACGGGCTTCTGAAGGAGTTCCTGAAGATTGTAATTCTTCATAGTAGTAGATGAAAATATGTTTTACATTAAGTTCGGCCGTCTCATCACGGCCACGTAATTCGATGTCATTGTATGAAAGGTTTGTCATTCAATGACGCTGCAAAGTTATGTCTTGTATTTTATACTTTTGGTACACGGAAAAAACTATCTTTTTCGTGTACCATTTTAGGTGCAGTCAATGCGTAATTTCTTTCCTGTTGGATATAAAAATGGGCAGTAAGCACATTAAAGCTTGCTGCCCATTCATCAATAGTTTGTTGCGTCCATCTAAACGCAGTTGCCAAGCACTTCTGTCCATGTATCAATGGTTTCCTTGGCTGTGCGCCATGTCTTTTTTCCTTCTTTTAGAACACCCGGCATTTCCTTTATCTCACCGTAACGGTCAAGCCCTTTACGAAATCCTATCTTCACGCCAAAGTGACAACTGATTGCCTTCCAAAATGCCCGGAAGGATGGACACTCGATATGATTTGTCCGTTCCAATGCCAAAAGCAAGTATGCCAAAGAAATGGATTCCTTGTTCTCCTTCAGAAACTGCTCTATAGCTTGAAGCAGTTCATCTTTGTCACCCACGAGCATATCTGTCAATGGTCTCATTTCAGTCTTTTTCTACCCTCTGTTCTCTGAGACATATCGGAGAGTACTGACGATTTCCTTCCACAGCTCCTCATTATCTTCTGGAAGAGAATTTGCAAAATCATTCCATGACTTCTTATCCTCTGACCCAAGCGCTGTTGACATAAGGACTAATGCCGAAACCATATTGCGGAACGTAGTTAGGTGTTCGTGGTGACTTTCCTCTGTTAGCATAAGTTTCGATAATAACGAGGATAGTTTCTGATACCCGTGGTCGAGCGACATATAATAATATGTAAATGCAGCCTTCTCGTTTCCCTCGGCAATCATATCATAAAAATTGTCGATGAATTCAGAATCGAACATTCCTTGCGCAATATACATTTCTTTGTGAAATTCGCGATAGATCTTCAACAAGCCCTCTGTATTCGTGTTAGCCATACTTTCCAACGTTAAGGTGTTAGAATCAAGATGCACATCATATTCTCTTCGCATCCCTTCTACATAGAGATCCACGCAGTCGCGTCTGAACTCGGGATCTTTCAAGTTCTCTTCCACCTCTTTTCTGCAATCTTCCAAATATCTTTCTGGAATACAAGGCAGGATAAGGCTTTTCAGGTCTTCCAATCCTGAAGGTACATCTGAGCATACCCATGAAGGAGTCTCTTCTATTCGTTGGACAAATCTCTCATATTCGGCATGCTTCTCTGAAATCAAGTGCTTAACATAAGTATCAAGAACATACTTCTCTTCTCTGATATCACGCTTGTAATCATTGGGAATTGAAATCTTTTCTTTCTGCATATCATCTTATTATTTAGCATACTAACAAAAAAGTCGGCTCTTTGCAGGGTCGGCTTATATCATATCGTTCACAAAAATAATGGTTTGCTTTTGATTTTGCAATATAAAGTGCATACAAGTTTCTGTCTGTTAGGATATTTTAGAATTTCTATGTGGTCTGTTAAGACCTCTGTGTGGTCTGTAAGTGGTCTGAGAGAATATTAGTCTTGAGGGAACTTATATGTGCAGCATGGAGATGGTAAGCAAAGAAAAAAGCATCTTTTCTCCACAAATTAAAAAAGTCTTTCTGAAATTTAGTTTTTTCAATAATTCTTTGTAAATTTGCCCATGTGAACCACGTCCGAAACCTTACCGGCTGAAGCAGGGAACGGCTTTCGTACCCGTCCGCAATGCAGAAGCCCGCAGAGGGCGGAAAGAGTCGCCCATGAGAAGCGGCTTGATTGTGGGGAACCATTTATGGATTAGGCGTTTACTTGACGCTTTGTTCTTGACGCATAGAAATCTGGTAAATTTCACTTACTGTCAAGGAACATGGCAGCGGTAGATGTCCATGGGTGTGTATTCACCAGCCGGAGGTATACCTTATTGTATATAAGGTATGCCAATGGTGAGATTACATACAGGCGTGGGCTTCTGCGTTGCTCGTTCTGACAGTGATGGGCATTACCAGAGCCTCTATGCGTGGAACGGGTGACGAAGGTTCCACGCTTTTTTCATATACCTAACATAAAACCTATGGACACGTTGTCTAATGTGTACAGCCGAGAAGGCGGCAGTCTCCTTTCCAGTGCGCAGCTTACCCCTCGCACGACTTCCAGTCAAGACAAGACCGGGGTGTCGGTAGAGAATGCACCTTTGACAGCAGAGGACAATTGTGAGCAGGAGCAACAGAAACAATGGTTTGTCCTGCGTGTGGCTTACCATCACGAGCAAGTGGCCAAGGACTGGCTGACAGAAGTTGGCATCGACTCCTATCTCCCCATGCATTATGCCGAAAAGGAGGTTGCTGGTAAGAAGAAACGCGTGCAAGAACCGCTCATCCCCAATCTTCTCTTCGTTCAGACTACGGAGGAAAGACTTAACCTTGCCCTCTCCTCTCCTGCCAATGCCTATCTCAGTTACTACTACAATCACTTCCGCACCAACGCCGACGGCACGAATCCCCCACTCGCCGTTCCCGACAAGCAGATGGATAACTTCATCCGCCTGACGAGCATCGATAGCGACCACATTCTCTTCGTCGACCGCTCCCAGTGCCACTTCAAGAATGGCGACCATGTCATCGTCACCGATGGCGACTTCCGTGGCATCGAGGGCCGTATCGCCCGTGTCGCCCGCCAGCAGCGCGTCGTCGTCGAGCTCGACGGGATAGGCTGCATCACCACGGCGTACATACCCAAGGCGTTCTTAAAAGTGAAAGAGGAATGAAATACATCTACTTCAACTCACGTGACGAACTCATCCGGCTATCCATCAATAGCATCGTCTATTTCGAAAGCGACGGCAACTATACGAACGTCATCACCATCAACAAGCTTAGAAGCACCGTTGGCATGAACCTTGGCGAGATGGAAAAAGCTTTGGCCTCACAGTTGGGGCCTGTTTCCACTATCTTTATACGCATCGGCAAAAGGTACATCGTAAATCGGAACTTCATATATAAACTCAATATCCAGAAACAGATGCTTGTTTTGTCTGACTTGATGCACTTTGCCTTTCAACTTAGCATTTCCAAAGAAGCCCTCAAGAGCATGAAGCAACTCCTTATGGAGAGCAAAAACAATAACAAATAATGGAATTTATTATAGGACGCGATCCTCAAACCTCTCAACTCAAGGTAGCCTGCGGTCAACAATCGATAAGGTTGGGTAATCCAGGTGATGTTCCCATGACCGTAAGTCGCCAGCACTGTTTGCTGACAGTTGACAATGATCATTACACAATAAAGAACCTCAAACCGCAGAATGTTACGTTCGTCAACGGCATGGCCATAGCACAAAAAAGCGTCAAAGAATCAGATGTTATTACTCTCGGGTCTGAGAAATATCGCATTGACTTAGCTGCAATTCTAAAAGCCGTCCGGCAACTGGCACCCAAGACAGCCGACATCCGCCCGTTGCAAGCGCTATGGGAAGAGCATGACCAGCACTCTTTGGATCAGGTGATTGCAGAGAGAAAGTTCAACGCCTTGCGAGGTGCGACGGGACTCATCACCATGACAGCCATCATACTTGCCTTGACTGTAGGGCGCAACGTTTGGTATATCTTGCTATATTGCGTAGCTATCTTCGCCTCTTTCTTCTTCACCATCAAGGCGTACAGGGACTCAACAAATGTCCCCAAGAAACGGAAAGAGCAAGAAAAAGAGTTCCGTAGCAAGTATGTCTGCCCTAACTGCGGCCATCATTTCACCATGCCCTACGATGAACTCTCGCAATACGATGTTTGTCCGTATTGCAAGGCTAAATTTATAAAATGACGTTATCCCCATTCCACCCCATCCATTTCATCATCTAATCCCACCATTTCATACGATAACCCTTCTTTAGCGGAACAAGTTTGTCGGAGATTTCCGATATTTGCAGTGGTAAACAGAAAATGAACCCTTAATGCGGAAAGATATGGAAACAAATGAAGAGACTAAGTATCTGAACCCGACTTCAAAAGTCGAGTATGCAGAATTTGATGAGCAGCCCATCAGTGAGCCACAATCAGAGAAAACAGGATGGAAAAAAGTTGCCATCGGCTCTGCCGCCGGCATCCTTTTGGGTGCGGGGGCTATCTATGCAGTCAGCGGAGAGGAAAAGCAAGATGCTGCTTCAACAGCTTCTTCACCAACGGCCGACAAGCAGCCTGTCAAGGTGGGAGAAGTAAGCGATGACATGTCGTTTACCGATGCTTTCAACTCTGCTCGCGCACAGGTCGGTGCCGGTGGTGTGTTCCACTGGCATGGCGGAATCTACAGCACCTACACCGCTGATGAATGGGACAACATGACGGCTGACAACCGGGAAGAATATGCCCAGGCTATCAAGCCCGAGATCAGAGCCGACGAGATGGAAAACTCATACGTTGCGGAAGCACACACAACGGCTCATTCTCAAACTGCAGATACCAAGGCCGACGTGGAGCCTGTCTCTCACGAGCCCGTTCAAACGGCAGTTCATCAGCAGGAGGATGTAGAGCCTGCATATGTGGCGGCATCCCAAAGCCATCAGGATACGACTAACGCCGATGACGACGTGCATGTCGTGGCACAAGGAACAGTGCAAGGCCATGCCGCGGCTGCCGTGGATCTCAACGGCGACGGTGATGCGGATGTGGCTGTCATCGATGTTAACGACAACCATGTGCTTGACGACCCCGATGTCGTTGTCGACCATCAGGGCAATATGGCAACGGTAGGCCAATTGGCGGAAGCCGCAGGACAGCAAACCGACGACGGAACCGACTATGCCATGCAGCATGATGGTGGTCTTGACCCGAACATGCAGCAGGTGGCTTATGGAGAGAATCCGGACGTGTCGCCTGATATGCCCGACTACATGAATGACGCTGACATGGGAACGATGGTGTAAGAGCGATGCAAAGATTGGGTCTTATCATATTGTTCTTTACGTTGGTCTGCCTTGCGCAGGCAAGGACGTACGTGGTCTGTGCCGGAATCAGCGATTATCCCGGCACGAGCAATGACCTTAGGGTCAGTGCGTACGATGCGCAGACCATTGACAATATTTTTCAGAAGAACAAATATTCCGAGTCGGTCTGCTACACGAATGCCAACGCGGCCACTAATAACATCATAGAGGCAATGAACACGATGTTCGGCAAAGCCGATAAAGATGATGTCATCATGCTTTATTTTAGTGGGCACGGCATCCCCGGCGGATTGGTCTGCTATGACGGATACCTTTATTATAGCACCATCTATCAAGTAATGAGAAAGTTCGATGTCCGCAATAAGGTCATCTTTGCCGACGCTTGCTTTTCTGGAAAGATGCGGTACAGCAATCAGCGCAATGACAGTAGAAGCAAGGAGAACGTCATGCTGTTTCTCTCCTCACGCTCCACGGAGCTATCTATGGAGACTCCGAGACAGACAGGATTTCACAACAGCTTGTTCACAGTGTTTCTTGAACGAGGGCTTCGTGGTGGCGCAGACACAGACCGCAATCGAACGCTCACGGCTGACGAGTTGTACATATACGTTCATGAAGGAGTGGTAAAGGCCTCCGGCAACCGCCAGCATCCTGTGATGTGGGGAAAGTTCGATGGTGCCATGCCGGTCATCAAATGGTAAGAAAATGGAAATAAAGAGAATACAATGCCCCAACTGTGGTGTCGTCTTGGACGTGAGGAACTCCAAGATGGAGGATGAGAAGTTGATTACCTGTCCGCAGTGCAAGGCTGTGCTGAAAGTGAAGTTCAGGCACGAAGCCCCTCTGGAGGCGAAGACCGTTCTTGGCGGAGGATATAACGGCGGTGAGACACAGTTGGGCGGGCTGAACGGTATCACGCAATTGTTTTCAGCATCATCCAACGCCAAGAGCTGTTGCCTGTGTGTGGACGAACGAAGTTATCCGCTCGCTATCGGATTGAACACGGTGGGACGGAAAGCGCCCTCCTCGCAAGCCTCCCTCCAAATCGAGACCGACGACCGATATATGAGCCGCCGCCACGCCAAGATAGAGGTGAAGGAAGTAGCAGGAATTCGTCAGGCAATCATCAGCAACGACCAAAACAAGAATGCCACGTATGTGGATGGGCAGGAATTGCAGTCGGGCGATGCGGTTATATTAAGGGATGGAAGTGAAATCATCATGGGTAAGACCCATGTCATCTATAAAGAACAATAAGCAATGAAGATAGAGATATACCAGCCACAAGCCATTTGGGAGTTGGGGCAGCGCGACAACCAGGAAGACAGCATTTTCCCTGCGTTTGGCAAGGCGACAGATGATGACCGTCTGTTCATCCTTTGTGATGGCATGGGTGGACACGAGCATGGAGAAGTGGCGAGCCAAACGGTGTGCAAGGCGATGAGTGATACTATTCTTAGTCTGAGCAAGCAGTCGTTTACCGATGACGACCTGCTCGATGCCCTCCAGACGGCCTATCGCCAATTGGATTGCCTGGACAACAGTCATCTGAGAAAGATGGGCACGACGCTCTGTCTGCTCTATTTTCACCAAGGAGGACTGACAGCCGCCCATATTGGTGACAGCCGTATCTATCACATCCGTCCTAAAGAGAACCGCATCCTTTACCAAAGTCGTGACCACTCACTGGTCTATGACTTGTATCAGGCTGGCGAGATCTCATACGAGGAGATGCGTACATCACCGCAAAAAAACATCATCACGCGGGCCATCCAACCAGGTGAGGAAAGCCGTGTGCGTCCTGCCATCGTACACATTGCCGACATCCAGCCTGGTGACTACTTCTATATCTGTAGTGACGGGATGTTGGAGCAGATGGACAATGATGAGCTTTGCCGTTTGCTTTCCGCCGATGGTTCTGACGAGAAAAAGCGGATGCAACTGATTGCAGCCACGTCTGACAACAAGGACAACCATTCGGCCTATCTCATCCACATAAAGGAGGTGATGCGTGAAGCTGGTGACAACATGTTGTTAGATGACGAGCAGACCTCAAAAGACAACGCACTTAACATCCGGCCGCAGAGCCAAAGCGACGATGTCTCCATCGTCAGCAGACCGACACCTAAGCCGCAAGCTGAGGTGAGGAAATCACCAAAGAAAGGCTATACACTTTATGTTCTGTTGGCTGTCTGTATTATTCTTGTAGGTGGTTTGGGGTATAAGATGCTACGACCGCAAAAGACAATTCAACGGGAAAATCGAAACTCCGTTATTAAGACGGACGGCTATAGAGCTCCTCGTCCTCAGGAACCCATCAGTAATCCTACACTCAAACCCTCAGAGCAAGTTGAGAATAAAAGTACTCCGAGGAAAGAGACGGTAGCGTCCAAACAAAATAATGCTAAAGTAGACTCTATAAAAAATCAGCAAAAGCTTCCAGCTCAGAAGAAAAAAACTGATCCACAAAAGACTAAAGAGGAAGATGCAATAGAAAAGCTGAAAGGAAGCAATAAAGGCAAGGATTTATATAACAAGGATTCTCATGAGGATTCGAATGCGAAAGAGAAACAAGGAGTTGAAGTATGAACAATAATATCAATACCGATAACATGTTGGGTGTCGGCGCCATCATTGCGCATCTTGAGGAAGGGACTGTGCATTTGGTTGTAATTAATAAGAACCTTTGATTGAAGAAAAAATGAACGAAGATACAAATAAAGATGTCAAAATTGTCGGTGGCAACGACACTGACATGCAGATTGACAAGATGAAAGAAGATTCCTCATATTCTCATACGCTTACGGAAAAACCTGAGATCCGTGGATGGCTGAAGGTCTTCTTGTATGTTTTGGGATTAAACTGTGTTTTTGGCGTAATAGGCCTTCTGGTGAATATTATCCCTGACCCATACAAAGGCTCTGTAGTATTTCAAGTTGCTGGTATCTTGCGATGGGTATTTGTTATTTGCTTAAGCATCATTGCAATCAACAAGTTCGTAAAGAGGGCGCCTAATGCGATTTTCTATGCTCAGGTGCTGTTAGTGATGTGTGCCCTGAACAACATTATGTACGTATTCTTGGATTCAGATGCTGATGATGTTTGGAAAAGTGTTGTCGGATTGTTATGGTGGGTGATTTGGTTCTTCTTCTTGGATCAATCATCTCTCGTTCGTGAGATTTATCCGCCGGAAAGTAGAAAGGTACAATCGAAAGACTGGGTTGTTGCGGCAGCTTGTATCCTAATACCTTGGACTATTTTTCTGGCAGGCTATTTAGATGACAACAATTCTATCCGAAGCCAAAACAGTGAAGAGGTTTCTACTCAGGCCGGCTTTACGACAAAAGGCATAAATCCTTCTACACTTATGGCAGGAGAATTAACAGATGGAAATATAGCTTTTAAAATTCCTTCTTCATTTGTCACAGAGAAGCACTATGCAGACGACATGAAAACGCGAATGCTTTATACTTTTAATAATGGAAGCAAGCAATCGGTTTATGGCTTATTGACGAGTTATAAGTTAAAAAGCTGGAATAAGGCTCAATTCTCTCAGACATGGGAAACTTGGAAAGATGATAATCTTTTGAAACTGCCATCAAAAACTTTATTTGATGGTTCGTATTCGCTGAAGGGTAGTACATGTTATGAAAGACAAGTTAGTTATCAAGGAAGCGTGAAGATATTTTTAGACTTGGCAACCGTTTATAACGAAGAGAGTCATAAACTTTGCCTTGTCAGAATTGAGTACGCTGAAGGTGAGAAGAATCCTATGAAGGAGATATTGGAATCAGTTCGCTTTAAATGAATATGGAACGATAGCCAAAAGGGACTTCGTAGTAGAAACAAGGTTATCCTTGTCTTCCAAAAAATCTCCCTTCAGTAAAAGTAATAGAAGAAAATAAGAGTACAGGAAAAAATGAGCAATAATATCAATACCGACAACATGCTGCGTGTAGGCACTGTTCTTCACGGCACTTACCGCATAGACCGCTACCTCTCATCGGGTGGCTTTGGCAACACGTATGTGGCAACGAACATACAGTTCGGGGAGCAGTATGCCATCAAGGAGTTCTTCATGCGTGGCATCAGCCAACGTGACAATAATAACACGACGGTAAGCGTCAGCAATACCGATAATCGTGATACCTTCGCTTCGCAGTTGGAGAAGTTCAAGAAAGAAGCGCGGCGACTGCGCAAACTCAACAACGAGCATATTGTCCGGGTGCATGACTTGTTTGAGGAGAACGGAACCGCTTACTATGTCATGGATTACATCGATGGCGAGAATTTGAGCGATAGACTTAAACGAACCGGCAAACCATTGTCAGAAGCGAAAGTCATGCAACTCCTTCCTCAGATTCTTGACGCTTTGGAGGCCGCCCATAAGGAGGGCATCCTGCATCTCGACCTGAAGCCTGCCAACATCATGGTGGACAAACAGGGTGTAGTGAAGCTTATCGACTTTGGCGCCAGCAAGCAGCAGAGCGCACAAGGCGGTGCCACCACTTCTACGGCAGTGAGCTATACCAATGGCTATGCGCCTCGCGAGCAGATGGAGCAGAACTTGGAGAAGTTCGGCCCTTGGACCGACTTCTACGCCCTCGGTGCAACACTCTACACCCTGCTTACCAATAAGAAGCCACCATTGCCATCGGATATTGATGATGATGGAAGCGAGGACAAACATCTTGCTCTGCCGATGCTAGCAAATTGTAGTGAAAAGCTGAGAAACCTTATTCTCTGGTTGATGGATACGAATAAGAATAGAAGACCACAGAATATTGAAGAAATAAAGAAATATCTTTCAAATAGTAAGTCCCCAATTCCATCAAAAATTGAAGAAACCATTCTTCCAGTAGATGATAGTACGAAACTGGTTGCGACTAAAAAGCTAAACAATATAGGAGATGTACAGCCTCAACTACTTCCTTCAAAAAATATCGATCATAAAAGACTAAAGCGTACATCGTATAAAAGCATATTTTTATGTTGTATTTTGATATTATTATACTGGGCACTTGTATTTATAATAAATAGTAAATAGTATATGTTTTTTAGACGAATGTCTTGGACGGTAAAGTATGATGTTTACCCTACTGATACAATCGTAGTAGATAACTTGGACGATAAAACCATTTTTTAGACGCATCGACTTACGAAGAACAGCTACTGTAAATTCCATAAACAAGAGATATTCTTGTGAAGAACTTTTTTACTGTGCCATCAGATGAACCTAAAGGTGTACCCGCAAATTCAAACGATAAATACAAGATAGATGATGATGAGTAGACTCCGTATTTTGCAGTAAGAGATAGTGAAATCTGCTGGTTTGAGCCAAATTCAAAATCATATTATGGATATCGTCTTACTTCAATAAAATACATTAATGAACTACAAAAAATCTTATCTTGGCGATAATCACCCGATGCAATAAATAACAAGAAATAAAAGTATATGGACATTAACGTTGACAACATGCTGCGTGTAGGCACCCTTCTTCACGGCACTTACCGCATAGACCGCTACCTCTCATCGGGTGGCTTTGGCAATACGTATGTGGCAACGAACATTCAGTTCGGGGAGCAATATGCCATTAAGGAATTCTTCATGCGAGGCATCAGCCAGCGTGACAATAACAACACGACGGTTAGCGTCAGCAATACCGATAATCGTGACACTTTCGCTTCGCAGTTGGAGAAGTTCAAGAAGGAAGCTCGGCGACTGCGCAAACTCAACAACGAACATATCGTCCGGGTGCATGACTTGTTTGAGGAGAACGGAACCGCCTACTATGTCATGGACTACATCGACGGTGAGAACTTGAGCGACCGTTTGAAGCGCACTGGCAAACCTTTGTCGGAAGCGGAAGTCATGCAGCTTCTTCCTCAGATTCTTGATGCTTTGGAGGCTGCCCATAAGGAGGGTATCCTGCATCTCGACCTGAAGCCAGCCAACATCATGGTGGACAAACAGGGCGTGGTAAAGTTAATCGACTTTGGTGCCAGCAAGCAGCAGAGTGCACAAGGCGGTGCCACCACTTCTACGGCAGTAAGCTATACTAATGGCTACGCGCCTCGTGAGCAGATGGAGCAGAACTTGGAGAAGTTCGGCCCTTGGACAGACTTCTACGCCCTCGGTGCTACGCTCTACGCCTTGCTTACCAACAAGAAGCCACCATTGCCTTCGGATATCGATGATGATGGAAGCGAGGACAAGCATCTTGCCCTGCCGATGCCTGCTAACTATGATGAGAAGTGGAAGAAGATGATTTTATGGCTGATGTCTACAAACAGAAACGACAGGCCACAAAACGTGGACGCTTTTCGTGAGCAGTTTGGGTTGAATGTTTGCTATAATGTTGAAAAAAAGTCTTCTCTGCATAGTGAAGAGGAGACTATGCTTGCGGATACACATGGAAAAGAGGCTGAATGTCAAGAGCAATCCCTGTCAAGGAGTCAAATGATTGAAGATTCAATTACGCCTCGTATTCCTTATGATTTGATAGGTATAGCAATAGCAGCAATAATATTTGCAATTGTATTATTATGCTATTTCACTACCCAAAATGAGTACAAAGAATACAAGAATAATGTTACGTCTGTGTATCCTATACATATTTCGAAGATAGAGATTGGCAATTTTGATGAAAACCATAATGTTATATCGGATTTTGGAGAGCCCATATATGACATTCAAACAAAATACCTTACACCAAGAATATATTTTTATGGCTTCGGAACGGGTTGTTACACCCTAAAAATAAAGATATTTAACCCTGATGGTACCTTGTATCAAGGAGAAAGCTCTCCTAAAGACTGTTCATATACATCAGATTTATTTGTGAAATCCGAGGAGGGTAATATGTATGCAGAGCTATCAGGTTGGGGTGGAAATGATGCTGGTCATTGGTGGAGTGGCTCATATAGGTTAGAAGTATGGTACGGCAATACAATTCTTTATGTTAAACATTTTAAGGTCTTATTCAAGTAATATTGCTTTATAGCCATGAACAAATTATCTAAGAGTAATAAGGCTAAGTTATATGATTTCTTGTGCTTGTTTGAGCGAGAAATTTCCTCGCAGTTCGGAGTCTTCGACATTAATAGTCCAAAATTGCAGAAATTCCTTGATGAGAAATCTATATTAATAGGCAGATTAAATAAAAAAGATACTAAGAAGAAATCCCAATTTAAATATTTTGTTTTATTCGATGATGACAAGCCTAAGAGATATAAAGAAATAGCGAACGATTCAGCCCACAATCTTTTAAGGCACATAAGAAATGCCATTGCTCATGGATTAGTAGTAGCGGAAAATAGACAGAAGTTGGCTATAAAGGACAAAACTAAGAATGGAGGTCTTACCTTAGAAGGAAAGATTTCTAATAGATTGTTTTACGAATTGTTAGAAGGTTTACTATCAACACGTAATAACAAATCCCACTAATATATATATAATTTTCTCATTATGCTATACAAGTATTATACATTAACATCATACAACCTTGATGCTTTGAAAGTCGGTTACTTTTACTTTTCGAAGGCAAAGTGTCTAAATGATCCTTTTGATATGACGTTTGGACTCCTATCTCAGAATATTATCAACAAATTATACCCTAATGAGCGAACAATAGTGTCAGCCTCAAAGAAAATGAAAAATTATGGAGTGTGCTGCTTCTCAGAAAAGTGGAACAATAATATTCTTTGGGCATATTATGCAAATAACTATAGCGGATTTGTCGTGGGGTACGATGAGACGCTTTTTCATAAAATTATGGACGAGAATCTGGTTCGTGTCCCTTTGCAAAAAGTTGATTACATTGAAAATGTGGAGTGCATATATGAGCAAGAAACTTTTTCATATTATCCGTTATCTAACGAGAAAGGAATAGAGGCTAATGCGGTTGAATGCTTGATGCCGTCATTTGACAGTATTATTGATCCAAAGGAATATGATAAGTTCTTTACTTATCTATGTGCTATTAAAAGTAAATCGTGGCAATCAGAGAGAGAATGGAGGCTGATTGCTGCAAATGATGTGATTAATCGAGACCATCGAGCAATAATAAAGGAAGAAGGAGGCTACAAGATACCAATGCCTCAGGGGTGTGTCAAAGAACTCTTTGTTGGATTTAATTTTGACAAGAAATACAATGGGGATATAAAAGAGATTATGTTGAGACATAAACTGACTAATGCATATCGTGTACAAGCAAGCCAAAAACCATACGACTTGGAGAAGGTAAAATATGACATAGAAAAAACTGACTGATGAATAAATTATGGATATAAAAGAATTTGTAAGTGAGGCCATCCTGCAGATTGCTCAGGGTATAAAGGATGCCTCTGAAAAATGCCAAGAGAATCAACTTGACGTAATCGTTAATCCCAATGTAACGATAGGTTCTGATAATGGTGCTGGCATCCCTAAAAATCCCGAACAATATCAAATCTCTCGACGAATCCAAATGGTTGATATGGATATTGCCGTAACGGTTCAAAATACGAAGGAAAGAGGTGCAAATGGCAATTTATCCATCTCTGTGTTAGGCATAGGTGGAAAAAGAATATGGAAATCGGCTAATATACATGAGAGTAGAATCCACTTCTCTATTCCCGTCAGCTTCCCCGTAGCTATAGTGACAAAGCAGGAATCGCAAGATAAGTTTTCAGAAATTGATTATTAATCATCTGAGGTAAGCGACTATGTCAGATTGCCTTAAACGTTTTCCTTTGGCTTATTGAAGAGTCCAGACGTACTAATTCAATCACTTGGATTACAAAACGTTTTTATAACATTACGTATGCAGCAACTACAGCAAGGAGCAACGCTCCAAAACGGTAAATATAGAATCAAAAGGGTTCTCGGGCAGGGTGGTTTTGGAATAACTTACTAGGGTGTCCAGTTAGATGTTCCGAGAAACAGAGGCTGATATCACCCGTTGAG